>Ga0265292_1000015_pt1 | contig 549489 bp, 623 predicted proteins | sample Munlanlewell296A_FD_189080 | JGI IMG/M metagenome (GOLD analysis project Ga0265292, IMG submission 189080) | Leachate microbial communities from a municipal landfill in Southern Ontario, Canada - Leachate well 296A | ecosystem: Engineered > Solid waste > Landfill > Unclassified | place... | reverse complement strand
CCTGCTTCTTTAGGGTTTGCAAATGATGGAGTGTTGACGACTGTGTTTAATTTGCAAGCGTCTTTTTCATTTATTTTTAATATTTTCAAGAAATTTTGTTCAGCCAAAATTCTTTTTTGATCAAATGGAGCGCCAATGATTGATATCAAAAACTGTTTCTCCTGAGAAAAGTAGAATATTTGATAATTTTCACTTTGGCTAAATAATATGTCTCCGCGAGAATTGGTACCTAATTCACTGTTGTAAATATTTTCAACAGATACATTTGAGACCACCATTTTTTTACCAGTTGGTTTGTCTAAAGAAGACGATGTCGGACGAGGTATAGATTGAGAAAGATCAGTTTTTTTTGGAGCTAAGATTTTGTACACGAGAAAAATGATTATCAAAATAATCATTGTGAGAATAATTCTCTTTTTATTTGTTATTATTGTATTCCACATACTGCTGCAGCTGACCATGGCACCCAATTAGTACCATTACTTGATATTCTAACAGCTTCCTTAATATTTTCGACAGGGTCTAAAAGTCGTCTTTCGCAAGCTTCTAGAATACTTCGATTACCAACAGTGCAACTTGCAGGGCCTCCTCTTGGACAAGAATAACTAGAAAAAGCACCTGGACAGTGTGCGAGCAGGTTGACTTGGAAAAGACCAATACTATAATCACAAGAACTTCCATTTAAACAGCCATCGTTTTTGGACATAGGATTGCTCCCACTTTCTCTGTTGCAGATTTTTGAAGCTTTGGTGGCTTTATCAACACTATTGTCAAAATATGGTAGTAAATTTTCAACAGAGCAGGGTCCAGAACCTGGAGAGCAACTACCAGAAGACAGTTGAGATTGACCGCTAGTTATTTCACCATATCCTTTAGGTCTAAGAGCAGTTTGGATTCCTTTGAGAAAATATTCAAGAATGCCTCCTATATGAGGAAATTGAATTTCTGGGTTTGTTGAAAGTAATTCAATACTGGTGTTGTGAACGACTGGTGACACTCCTGGTATATCTTTGATGTTTTCAATGGGTGTTCCTACACCAATTTTAGGATAAATTCGTTTTAAAATTGAGGCGTTTCCTGCAACAGTCTTTGTCCATAATTCATCTATTTTAGGAGTTTCTACGTCTATCTTAGATGCAAACGTGAGAGGTTTTGTGCATGTTCCAACTGGTGTGCAACCAATTACCTTACCTGTCGCTGGATCTTTAATTTCTGTTGTTTGAAAAGTACAATCGAATGTAGCTTTATATGACACATCTGCAGTAACCACCTCTCCAAACAATTGATCACCTTCGTTGTGTCGTACGTCTACAATTTTACAAGAGGCTCCAATAATGGGAGCTATTGTTTCCCCGTCAATTTGTGCCAAGCTTAGTTGATTTTTACCCAAGTATATTGATTGCAATTGGTCTACTAATCCAACAGTTTCTCCTAAATGGGCAAAAGACAAAGCTGATTCATTATTTGCAGGAGCTGTAGGATCTTTTGGAGATTTGTCTCTCCATTTTGTTTTAAGGTTAGTAACCTCTACTCCACCCGAGTCTTCAACTATGGCGTCTTGGGCTGATAGCTTTCCTAAACTATCTTCTGTGGTTGAAAGAGGAATATATGGAAATAGTTCCGCCCATTTGTTTGCAACCAGTGGATTATCAATACATTGAAGACCAAAAATGGGAAGAATAACACAAAACTTTCCTTTCCACTCGTTATATGCTTTTCTATATAAAACATCACTCTCAAAATTCCACGGAAGTGGAGGAATTCTTTTGCTCCAGGCGTCTGAACCGAAAGTTACATTTGTTAAAGATCTAAAAAAACTTAAATCTCCATCCCAGCCCTCATTACCATTTCCAGCTACCAATCTATAAACATCAGCCTTTGCTGAAGTGCCATTTCCTTCATAACATTCGTGTGGTTTTGTTTTTCCTAAAATACCCAACACTTCTTCTTGACCACAAACAACAATTTGGTCATGGTATTTGTTTAATGAAACATTTTCAACTGTTTTTATTCTTTCTGCTTCTTGAATTATTGAAGGAAGAAGTTTTTTTAAAGGACCTGATAGATTAACTACTTCATAATCAGTATTCTTAGTATCACCATATTCAGCTCTATTCGTTACACCGTTTAAGTACCAACTTATATACTCATTTACTTTAGTAACATCATCCAGGTTTTCTTGTTGCGACTGACTACTTGCCACATCTTCGGTATTACCTGCAATAGGAAATTCTGATTGGCTTGGGTCCACAGAAAAGTTAAAATCTCTGGATAAATCAAAATGACAAGTTACTTCACCACAACCACCAGTGCAAGTGCCATCACCTGGGCTAACAACAATATTGTCCTTTACTCTTAAATCGTTTCCACAAAGGTACGACAACTCTTCAAAGTTTTTATTACAAGGGCTTGACTGGTACGGTCTCAAAGAATGAAATTCTGGATCATCAGTATCACCACAATTTATGTATGGTGGAGGGATTTGAGATGAAACACTTGTTGGGTGTAGTACAAAGAACAAAATATAAAGTACAAAGAAGAGAAATATTCTAGACAGTTTTTTCATTTAACATTAATTTAATTAGTCTTAAAAATCGTAAAATTTGTAATTATAGTCTCTGTTCCTGTAAATGTTCCTATAATTTTTAAAATCAAAAAAGACCCAGCAAGCATAACTAAGCCACCAATTGCATAAGTTAATGTTTTTTGAGCCCCTTCAACGGCCTTAGGATCACCACCTGATGTTAAATATTTGAAACCACCAGAAAGAAGCATTATAAATAAAACAATTCCACCTAAAGCTAACACTGAGGTTATCACGTTTTCAAAAACAAACTCTAAATTTTGTAATGACGGTGGTGTTGCAGTTGCTGCCATATAAAAACAAGTCTAATGTAAAACTAAGAATTCAGCAAGAGGTTATGCTCCGTAACGGGCTGAAGGAAGTTCAAATTCCAATATATTGACTCCGAAGAAAACGTTAATTAACTGAATTAAGGCCCAAGCAGAAAAAACAATGACTAAACCAACCAACGCAGCTGTAATTTGGGCTCTTGCACCTTCTGTATGTGCCTTATCCCCACCGGAGACGATCCATTTAATACCACCAATGACCAATATAAAGAAAAAAGCCAAACCGGCAATGACCAAAATTAATCTAACAAAACCTGAAATCATACCTCCAAACGTTAAAGTTGTTGCGTTTTGGAAAGCGGTTCCCAAATTATTTCCGAGGTTAATTGTTTCTGAGAGCATTCTGTTCATGTATTTGTATTATTCAATAGTTAATGGGCCCATGTCAATGGTCAAAATATTAATTTCAAAAAATGTTTCTATTAGTTCTATGATCGCAAAGACTATGAAAAGTAAAAATATTCCAATAAGAGCATTTGTAATTCTGCTCTTTGAAGATTCCAACTTTGCTTTATCACCACCAGAAAGAATCCATTCAATTGCTCCCCACATAAACATAAAGAAAAAAGAAAGAGATCCAACTACAAGAAGTAATCCTACAAACTTTGGTAAAAAAACATTTAAAAATTGACTTGAATCCGCCGTTTCTAAACCTATTAATGTATTACCTACGACAGGGTTGGTAAATTTTTGAGAAAGTAATTTCATTCTTAGTTAATAGTTAATTTGCTAAACATTTCACCAAAATCAAGCAAATCTAGTCCAAATAATTTTCCTATGAATCTAACAATTAAAATTCCAAAGATTGTAACCACTAATCCAATTACGCCCGAAGTGATCTTTTTTCTGGCTGATTCATTAGAATTTTTATCACCCCCAGAAGTAATTATTCCTATTGCACCTATCATAAATATAAACACAAACCAAATTATTGCAATAATTGTCATTAAGCCAATAGCACTAGATATAAACGTGGCAAATAAAGTTGGGGCATCATTGATTCCTTTCCCAACAAGTCCTAAAGGCCCAAAACCTCTTAAGCCGTCGCCGTCATACAAATTTATTTGTGCTAGCTTCATCATGGTGTGGGTATTGGTATTGATGGTTGTAATAAGAACCATGCGTTGTTGAAAAGTAATTTTCCTAAGATTGCAGCCAGTACAAAGCTCCCTGCTGTAAAGGCAAGACCAATAAACGTTTGGTAAATTTTTGCCCAAGCACCAGAAACCTTTTTGGCATCATCCCCCGCAGACATAAACGAGTAACCAGCAAAAACCAAATTAAATAATGCGTAGATTCCAGCACCGACAATTAATGCACGAAGTCCAAATTGTATAAGCTTTCCAAAAGCCACACCTGGATCTGTTGTGAATTTCGCAAGCCCAACAGGAAGTGCTACTGTGCCAAATGGGTTTGATTCTGCTATTAAATTATTCATGTTTAGATATATTCAAGCTTTGCTTACAGAGATATCAAAGATAATCCAGTAATTGTTTCAATCAATTTTACTATCCAATAGGCGGAAAATACAACTATGAAGCCAATTAGGGCAGAAGTTGCTGCCTTTTTACCTTTCTCAACCGTTTGTGGGTCAGATTTTCCAGCACCTGATATCATTCCAATTCCTCCTCCGATTAATAAAAATAAGAGTATTATTCCTGCAACTGAAATTGCACCTGTAATAATTGCAGAAATATATTTTGTGCCAATATTTGCTGGCTCAGTTAAATTACTTTCAGTTCCCAAAAAAGTATTCCCAATTTCTACTGCTGCTAAGTTTTTCATATGACTGGTGTTGTAAAATTAATACCTAAAAACTTCATAACTAATTGTACAACCCAGAAAGATACGAAAAGTACTAAAACTCCAATTACAGAAGTTGTAAGTTTGGCCTGTGCGGCTTGTAAGACCTTTGGATCTCCGGCTGACGTCATCATTTTGAGTCCCGAAGAAATAATATTCAAAAGTAAAATTATTCCAGCAATACCAAAAATATAAGGAAGAGCAATTTGAATAATTTGTGCAGGTTTAACGTAGTATGCAGTTAATCCTGCTTTTTGATTAATTTCATAAAGATTTTGGGCTAGATAGTTCATATTTTTTGCTTATTGTCCAAATCCAAAATTACCTAATCTCAGTATATCAATTCCTATAAACTTTAGTATGTAGACGCTAAATATTAACATAATCAAACCTGAAATGGCTGATGTTAATAATTCTTGGCCTGCTTTTAATCTGTCTGGAACTCCTTGGGATGTCATCACCATGAAAGATGCATAGACAATTAACAAAAATGCAATTCCACCACCAACTCCAACAGCCCAACCTAAAATCCAACCCATAAACTGATCTGTATCTCCGACAGGAATACACCCAATTGCAGTATTTATTGAATTGGGATTTGGACATCCCGCCATCGGATCAGAAACATTTGAGTTTGAGATTGGTTGCGGTGCAAAAGTTGCTTGAACTGAACCTGGAACTTGACTACAACTATTTCCACCTGGAATTTGAGCACAACAATATACAGTATTACCCAGGTTACAGTGAATTTGCCCGCGAGCACATTGGCCATTGGCGACAACATTGCATTCTGCGGCAGAAGTTGAAATTGGTCTATATAGAAATATAACTAAAAATAAAAATAAACTTAAAGATATTTTTTTCATTCCCCAAATTTTATCACAAGTTTTTGTGAAAAAACATGTGACAAGCTCAGCTTATCATAAAACAACTGCTATAATGAATAGATGTCTAAATTTGTAAAATTGGTTGTTATTTTGTTTGTAATTCTTACTTTATTTTTTTTACCACAAAGTGGCAAGCTTCGCTTATTTATTAATTCTGTTCTTGCAGTTGATTGTTTAAACATAAATCCTGATACAGTCTCACCTGACGATGCTACTCTTTGTATGACTGAACTGGAAAAGATAAAAGCCCAATATGCTCCGGCCCAAGAAAAAAATAAACAGGATCTAGCGAAACTACAAGCAAAAATAAACGATCTAAATAAAAGAATTGCCTCAATGGTGGTATTTCTTAAAAAATTAGAGGTTGATATTTCAAAAAGAGAAAAAGATTCTGCTTATGCACAGGAAATTTTGGGTAAAAAAGCAGTAGGTCAATATATTGATATACGACTATATGACCCAGTGTTATCAATACTATCAGCAAAAGATGCGTTAGAAGTATTTAGAACAATTAAAATAAGGGAAAAAGTAGCAGACGCAGACAGAAAAACAATAGAAAAATATTCCGAGGAAATAATTAAACTTAAAAACGATAAAGAAACACTTGAGAAAAATAAAGCATCCTTAGCGGTGCTACAAAAGCAAGTTAGTGAGGATGCAAAGTTTTTGGCAAGCGAAGTTTCAAAAGTTGATAATTATCTTGCAACATTGTCTGCAAAACAAAATGCATTTTTAGCACAGAAACTAGAGTCCCTCGGTCTTTCAAGATCTGCATACAATATGAAAGGGGGATGTTCAAGTGACATAAGTCCATTTAAAAGTCCAGGGTTTTCGCCTGCATTTGCATTTTTCAGTTTTGGTGTTCCAAATAGAGTCGGAATGAATCAGTTTGGCGCAAAAGGAAGGGCTGAATCAGGGCAGCCTTATGAAGTTATTCTAAAAGCATATTATAACGCAGATATAACGAGTGGATATAATTCTGGTGTAACAATTAATGTATCTGGAAAAAACGAATTTGGCCAATCATTTAATGATAATTGGAATATTGAAGATTACGTTAAGCATATATATGAGATGCCAACCGATTTTCCGATGGAAGCGTTGAAAGCACAGGCTATTGCTGCTAGATCGTATGCACTAAATTATACAAATAATGGTACAAAATCAATTTGTCCTAGCCAGAGTTGCCAAGTTGTTAAGCGAGAATTAAATAATGGTACGTGGCAATCGGTTGTTGATGCTACAAAAGGTATGGTATTAACAAACGGAGGTTCACCAATAACTGCATGGTTTTCTTCCACACACGGAGGATATGCATATACATCAGCTGATATTGGATGGAAAAGTACAGCTTGGACCAAAAGGTTAAATGATACAACAGGTGGGATTGGGAGTTTCTCAGATTTATTTAATAATGCATATGATAAATCTTCGCCGACATTTTATTGCGATTGGGGCAGTAGAGCTCAATATAATAAAACTGCATGGCTTAAACCAGAAGAGATTGCAGATATAGCAAACGTTATTCTTCTTGCAAAAGCTGATGGTTCAACTCAAAAACATCTATCACAAACAGATAAACCAAATCCAGACGGAGTTGATACTTGGGATGTAGGAAGAGTAAAAAGTGAACTTTCGAGTCGTGGAATAACACCTTTTGATTCTATATCTTCAGTTTCAATTGGTGCTGATTTCGGAAGTGGAAGAACAACAACTGTAAATATTGATGGTAAAAGTTTTGATGGGCAAGATTTTAAGAGCTATTTTAATCTTCGAGCTCCCTCAAACATTCAAATAGTTGGACCATTGTTTAATATTGAAAAAAGATAGCCTTGATCTGATATACTAGATATATGCCAGACATATTTAATGCTTCAAAATCAAATACAATAAATTTGAAAGAAAATATTTCAAGCAAAAATACTTTTTTTACTACTAAAAAAGTATTGTATAAAGATTTACCTTCTCAAGTAAGTAATCCTCTAAGCTCTATAGTATTCTGTCCTGAAAATCTAAAGTTTGAAACTATGGATAATGAAGAAAAAGTAGTTTTGTTTTTAAGGAGACATTGGATAACAAATACTGGTTGGATTTTGATGGCAATTATTTTATATCTAACTCCAACAGTTATAACAACCCTTTCAATTTTAGATGGTATTCCGAGTAATTATAGATTTATATTTATAATGATATGGTATTTAATTTCGACAGCTTATTTAATAGAAAGTTTTTTAACATGGTTTTTCAATGTTTATATAATAACTGATGAAAGAATAGTTGACATTGATTTTTATAATTTAATTTATAAAGAAGTAAGTGACGCTAATATCGACAAAATTCAAGATGTTACTTATAAAACGGGTGGAGTTATTAGAACGTTATTTAACTATGGTGACGTCATGGTTCAAACTGCATCTGAAGTTCCAAACTTTGAGTTTTTGGCAGTTCCACTACCCGATAGAGTAGCAAAAGTGTTACAAGACTTGAGGATGGAAGAGCAACAGGAAGCAATAGAGGGGAGAATTAGATGATTACCTCTTTATCTGTTTGGCCAGTTATTAAAATTTTTGTACTCATATTTTTAGTTATTTATTTGATTTTTGCCTTTGTTATTATTCGTCAAGTCCAATTAATGACAAAAACTCTTGAAGTAGGGTTTGAAAAGCAACTTAAATTTTTGTCACTTTTGCATTTTCTGTTTGCCGTAGCTGTACTTGTGTTTGGTATACTTATTTTGTGACCAATCAAAAACTAACCTCTAACTTTAGCGGGAATACACTTCAAGGCGTAGGAAAAGCAGTGCTTAAAAACGGCACAATATCTATAACAGCAGAAGCTGGTTCTTCGGTGGTGCTTCTAAGAGGTGCAAATAAAGTGGTTTTACTGAGAGCAAGTGACAAACAACTAACGACTAGCGGTTCTGTGGTTCTTGGTGATGTTTATACTTTAGAAAAAGGCGAAGAGAGATTGATTATTAAAGTAGAAAATGAAGAAATTAAACACGAAACAAATTTATATATCAATAACGATCCAACCTTCGATGCGACTCTGGCAAAAAGAAAAACAACTTTAACCACAGGTGTATTAATTCTTTTTGTGTTGGTAATAAGTGTGATATTTGGAATTCAACAGAAGAAAATAAGAGAATTTAATACTAAATCTGAAGAACAACTAAATATTGCAATTTCTAATTATGAAAATTTATCAAGAGAGTCTTTTGTTTCTGCAAAAGAAATTGCCAATAAACTTAAAGAAGATGGGTATAAAAGTGAGAAGCTGGATAAACTTTTACTTGATATCTTAACAAACGAATCAGAGATACTGGGAGAAATCAAACCAGAGTTAAAAGAATTACTTGATTTAACTTTACAAATTAACGGTTTTGATGGAAGTAAATTAGTTTCGACGGGGGAAAATATTTTTGTTTTGGACAAAAATAATAAAAATGTAGTTCAGACTAATATTGTTGGGAAAGATACAAAAATTGTAGCAAATAAAGATGATCTTGACGGCGTGATTGAGATTGCATCATATGAAGATCGTTTATTTTATATAAATAATGAGGCAATATTTGAGATTAATAATAACAGAGAAAAAATAAAGGATTCATCATGGGGAAATTCGCTTTTTTATCTTTATTCAGGAAATATTTATTTAATAGATATAACGGCCAATCAAATATTTAGATTCGTCGGCAATAACAAGTCCTTTGGAGACAAAAATGAGTGGCTAGCTCCTGGAATTGAAGCAGACTTTTCAAAAGTAATTGACATGACAATAGATGGATCAATTTGGGCTTTATCATCTTCAGGAAAAGTTACTAAGTTTACAAACGGGAATCCGAACTCAATATTAATGGATGGAATTATCGATCCTTTAGAAAATCCAACAGCAATTTATACAAATGAAAGTCTTAAATATACATATGTTTTAGATAAAGATAATGGAAGAGTAGTGGTTTTAGAAAAGAATGGAGATTTTAAATTACAATACAAGTCAGATGAAATTAAAAATGCAAAAGATTTAGTTGTTTCAGAAGAAGAAAAGAAAATAATTCTTCTCACAGGCCCGAAACTTATGTATTTCGAGCCTAAACAATAAATTGCGGAGACGGTGGGAATCGAACCCACATCCGAAAAACTTTAAACAGAACTTCTACAAGCTTATTCAGTTAATTTAATTTCCTTTAAATTTATCCAACTGACAGGAATTTAAAGTAAGACTCTTTTAGTCTTTAGCTATTAGCTATTAGTCATTAGTTTAATAGCTGCATCTCAAATTGGTTTACACCCAGTCAGTTCGATTGAGAATCAAACATCAGGACGCTAGTTAAACTGCGTAAACATATGCAAATTTTGCATATGCGTTAGCATTATAACTAGAAGCTAAACTGTTAAGTTTTGCTTGTGTTTTTTGATATCTTTTGACAAGTGTTTATCAAACTTGGCTTGCTGTTACTGTTAATGAGCTATCCGTCGAAACCGGTCATCTCCATATCTAATCTTTAATTCTTAATTCACGATCAAGGTCGCGCTCTACATCTTTCTTTTTAATACTTTCCTTTTTATCAAACTTTCTTTTAGGCACACCGAGCACAAGTTCTAGTTTGATTCGGTATTTGGAATTATACATTATTGTAGGTACAATTTGCAACTTTTTCTGCTTCATTTTAGTAACAAGTGAAAGTATTTCATTTTTATGTAAAAGTAGTTTTCTCATTCTGGTTGGTTCATACCATTTTCCCTCTGCGGGGATATTGGCATTTATTAAAAAAATCTCGCCATTAATTACTTTTGCATATGATTGTGATATATCTACCCTTCCATCTCTAAACGCTTTAGCCTCAATTCCTTTTAGGACAATACCTGTCTCTATCTTCTCAGAGGTCAATTCATATTCAAAACTTGCCTTTTTATTAATAACTTGCATATAGTTATGATTATACAATATGAATCTACTAGATTTGCTCTTTCCTAAAAATTGTCTTGAGTGTGGAAAAGAAGGAAGATATATCTGTAATGATTGCTTGAAAAAAGTATCACCCGCCGGGTGTGATGATTCAAACTATGCAATTTTTAAATATGAAGGTGTAATTAGAAAAGCAATAATTTCTTTAAAATATAAATTTGCATATGATATCGCGGACGAATTATCTTCACTAGTTGTCAAAAGATTAATAGTTAAAGGTTTATGGCTAAAAAATTCAATTCTTATTCCCATACCATTACATAAAAATAGAGAAAATTGGAGGGGATTCAATCAAACAGAAGTAATAGGGGAGGAATTAGCAAAAACAATGAAGTGGAAATATATTCCAGACTTATTAATTAGAAATAAAAACACACTTCCTCAAGTTGGATTGAAAGGTTCTGTTCGTCGATCTAATCTCTCTGGAGTTTTTAGTGTTAATCATAATCACTTTATATCTAATAAATCTTCACTTGTTTTATTTGACGATGTTTATACAACAGGCTCTACAATTAAAGAAGCCAAAAAGGTTTTATTAGAAGCGGGGTTTAAAAATATCAAAAGCCTAACTATTGCTAGGTAATTTGCGGAAGATACAGGAGTCGAACCTGTTCGGGATTGCTCCCACGGGATTTCAAGTCCCGCGCATTGACCGTCCTGCCCACCTTCCAAAGTGAATACTATTATACGATTTTATCCAGCTTTTTGCCAAAAAATGTTCTTCAGCATGACAATTTGGGCATATAAGTGTTAAATTTTCAAGATTGTTATGACTTCGATCTCTATCTTTATGATGAACTTCTAAGATTTCAACCTTGTCATACTTACATTTTTCGCAAACTGTTCCACGAGCGTTGATTAACCTTAGTTTTAATTGTCGTTGCGATACAACTTTATCGTGTGGTCTGTTTTGTTTATAAGCTATACCAATACGATTGATGTTTGAGCATTTTCTACTACAAGTTTTTTTGTTTGCGCCAGCTAAAATTAACTTTCCACAAACAATACAAGGTTTTTCTTTTCTGCAAGAAAGTCCGTAGCAGGTTTTATTACAATAAACGTTTCCTTTGTTTCTTTCTATCTCAATTGGACGTTTGTAGATTTCTTTTTCACAGACAACACACTTAGTGTTTGGATGTCTTTTATATTGCTCAGCCACCTTACCAGTATACCAGTTTTAAGATCGGAATGTCAAGAATTATCGTCTTTGAAGCTAATCAAGTGACCGTTTATGCAACGGTATCCTCTGCGGAGGTGATAGGATTCGAACCTACGAATATTATCAAACATTAACGATCTGTCACTTCGTTACCATTAATCCACTCTGGCACACCTCCTCAATTATTCTATAGGAAGATTGCCAGGGGCAATTGCTTCCAAATACTCAATATAAAGCTTTATCTTTTTTACTTCCTCAATACTAATGTCTGGAGGAGTTACTATAATTGCCTTAACTCCTTTTCTGAGTGGTATCTCAAAACGGGTTACACTACCTTCGGCAAGCAAATCATCAGTCGCTGCAGTAAACTTGTTTTCGATAGGTTTTGAAGGCTGAGTATCGTCAGTAGTTTTAGATTTTCTGACACCAACATTTTTAGGTTTGCGTTGCCAGTTATTCATTTTTGTGGGATCTATTCCATATTCTCTATAGTCACTGATTACTCGAAGAACTCGTCTCTTGTACTCAATCATCGATTTCATTGTCATCTTTTGTTTATTTTTCTCCACAAAGTCACGAAATATTTGTTCAATTCTATTTTCAAATAAATCTACAGATTGTTTTTCCTCTTCATTTAGAAGATCTACAAATTTTGCTATGGCATTTCTGAAGGCAACACCAGTAGCAGCAGGGTAATTACGATTCTTTTCTGCTGTGGTAATAAACTCCACCAAATTCTTAAATGTTATCATTTCTACATTTTACTACAACTTACTACGTGTGTCAATAGCAAACAAAAAGCCCATTTAAATAATTGGGCCTTTTGTGTAACGGATCGCTAATGTTTGATAACAACACAATTATATACTAAATATAAGTTTATTTCTTACATTAAGTTTTACTTTGCAAAATATGTGCGGTGGGGGTGAGATTCGAACTCACGCGAGTCTTGCGACTCAGAGGTTTAGCGAACCTCCGCAATGGACCGGACTATGCGACCCCACCTCAAACTGCAATTATATCAGATACACCAGTGTGAATTCTGGTATAATTATAACTATGGATTCTGCCAATCAAAACGAAAGTACTTTAAAACCTGAATTAGAGAAGGATTTAGTTACTTGGATTGCTCCAGCAAGACCATTTAAAAGAAGAGATAAACAATTTTATATAACAACTATTTCAATTGCTGGTATGGTTAGTTTAATTTTATTTTTAGCCGAAGGAGCAATGCCTGTAATACTTATTATCTCTTTAATCTTTTTATATTATGTAATGAGTACTGTAGCCCCAGAAGATATAGAATATAAAATTACAAATAAGGGTATAAAAGTAGGGGGTAAGAGAACTGAATGGCAATCCTTAGGCAGGTTTTGGTTTAGCAAGAGATTTGACAGCGAGCTATTAATGTTAGAAACAAGATCAATTCCAAATAGAATGGAGTTGGTAATTAAATCGGAGATAAAAGATGAGATAGAAAAAAATTTAAAAGACTATTTAATTGAAGAAGAAATTTCTCCATCTAACCTCGATAAATTTGTCGACTGGTTTTCAAAAAAGTTACCTAATTAAAATAAATTTATTATTGATTCAATTGAACGATAGATATATACTTTTTGTATATGAGACTTGGTTCGAAAAGAATACTGAGACCCGAATCAGTTAAAAATGAGGCACGAGAAATGAGGTTAAATGGATTGTCGTACAGTGAGATAACTTCAAAATTGGGAATAGCAAAAAGTACATTGCACACTTGGCTCTACCCTATTAAAAGACCATACGCAGAAATTCAATTCGAAAGAATACAACATTTAAAGAATATACGTCCTTTGGCAAATAAGAAACAGATACAACTCAGATTAAATCGTCAAAATGAAATTTCTATGAGAGTTCAAAAAGAAATTGATAAATTTGACATTAATAATTTATCTCTAAATAAATCAATGCTCTCAATTTTATATTGGGCTGAGGGATCAAAAGGTAGGGGTAGTATGTCGTTTGCTAATACAGACCCTGCTCTTTCGTTGTTATACATAACTTTATTAAGACGATGCTATAAACTAGATGAAGAGAAGTTTCGTTTGAGATTGCACCTTCATTATTACCATAAGATAAAGGAAACAAAAGAATTCTGGTCCAATTTGTTAAATGTTCCAATTAGTAAGATTGGGAAAATATATAGGAAAAAAAGAGGAAATTCTGGCAAGAGATTTAGAAAGAATTTTTATGGAATATGCTTTATTGTGTACCACAGTGGAAGCTTGAGATATGAGATACTTGAAACTGGAAAGTTGCTGTCAAAACGTTTTGTGCCCGTAGTTTAACGGATAAAATATTTGGTTGCGAACCAAAAGACTTGGAAGTTCGATTCTTCCCGGGCACACAAATAAGGTAGTAGTCTGGAGGATTGGTAGAACGGTAATACGCAGGTTTCGAAAACCTGTGAGCGTAAGCTCAAGTAGGTTCGACTCCTACATCCTCCGCAAAGATGATATAATAACCGAATATGAAAAATGGAAATGGTGAGATATTAGTTGGTGGGGCAGTGATTTTTAAAGAGGGAAAGAATAAAAATTTATTTTTACTTAATAAAAATAACGAAGGTGAATGGGAAATATTAAAGTCGATCGTAAGACGTGGAGAATCCTCTGTTAGGTCTGTAATTAGATACACTTCAGAACAAGGGAATATGAATACTCGAGTTTTAGATGAGGTTGGTCGTGGAACAAGTGTAGGAACAGTAAACAATAAAGCAGTTACTTATAAATATATTTATTATTTATTAATTTTTAAAACAGGACTAGAAATTACAGGAATGGGAAATATTTCTTGGTTTGATTACGCAACTACTTTTAAAAAACTTAAATTAAAAAGAGAAAAGGATATGTTAAAAACAGCTTCAAAAATGGTTAAAGAGTGGCAAAAGAAAAAAAAGAAAAAGGCATAACCCTCAATAAATTAAATTTCCCCAAAACACTATCTTGATATCAGTTTCGGTTCTTGTTAGGATAAAATATGAACCTGTCCAAACGTGAACTGAATATTTTAGGTGCAGCTTTGTATGTATGTGAAGGAGCAAAATTGAGAGTAAGCAACAATGGTAAAAAAACATATTCAGTGGAATTTACAAACAACGATCCAAGATTAGTTAAAAGTTTTCTTAAATTTCTTCGAACCAATATTGACGTTGAAGAAGACCGTATAAAAGCACAGCTATTTATCTATCCTGATCACGATGAGCAAAAAACAATAGGTTTTTGGTCAGAAATATCGCAGATACCAGTCAGCCGTTTTAATAAAGTAATCCATTTAGTTCAGAGAAGTGGACGTTTTAAACCGAGCATTTATGGTACATTTAAAGTTAGATATCACCATAAAGAGCATTTTTTAAAACTGAAAGGTATAATTGACAAAGTTTTTGGAATTTTAATTGGAGGAGTCGGATAGTGGTTCATTCCACAGACTTGGAAAGTCTGCGGCTTAACAGCCTCGCGAGTTCGAATCTCGCCTCCTCCGCCAAATATATGTCAAAAAAAGTATTTATAATTTTTTTAATAATTTTTTTAATATTTTCAGCTAAATCATGGTTTTATCTAGATCCGGATTTTGGTTGGCATTTAAAAACTGGAGATTTAATTTTACAGGGTCAATTTCCCAAGACAGATCCTTTTTCTTATACAATGCCTAGTTTTCCTTATGTTGACCACGCTTGGATTGTAAGTATATTTTTTTCTTTTTTATATCCCTTTATAGGTCGACTTGGTCTTTCTTTTATAATTTCATTTATTGCCATTCTTGCTTTATGGATTTCCTTCCCAAATAAAATAAAGTATTTATTCCCAATTATTATTTCCACATCCATACTAGTCTACTTTGTAGGACTTAGATCTCAGGTTTTTACATGGTTAATGCTGGCTATTTTACTACGCATAATTCTAAATATTAAATTGTGGGAAAAATTTAAATATTTATTCCCATTTTTCTTTCTTTTTTGGGCCAACCTCCATGGAGGGTTTGTTTCTGGAATTTTAGTCATGACTTTTATCTTAATTCTAAGAATTATTAGAGTAAAAAAATTTTTAACAGTAGATGTTGGAATTTTAGCGCTTTCAATTTTTGCTACTTTGATAAACCCTTATAATCTGGGCTTGTGGAGAGAAATATTATTAGACATTTTTAGTGGCTCATTGCGCTATTCGATTAGCGAATGGTTGCCAACAATTTATATTGCAAATATTCCAATGATAGTATTTTTCCCCACTTTTTCATATCTTATATGGTATGCAAGGAAAAGCTTTAATTTAGAAAAACTTTCTCTTTTTGCAATTTTTTTGATTCAATCAGTGCTAACAACACGTCATATACCACTTTTTATATTAGTGAGTTTACCTATGGTGGAAGAAGCAATAGATTATATTTCCAAAAAAACTTCTCACATAAAATATGCTCGAAAAAGATTAAAAAAAGCACATAATTTTATAATCATTGTTTCAATATTTGTATTATGCCTTCAATTATATATTTTAATTAACAATAATAACTTTTCTTTTAGAAGCGATAAATTTTATCCCGAGAAGGCTGTTGTTTATTTAAAATCTAATTTACCAAAAGGTGAAATATTTTCAACATACAATTGGGGAGGTTATCTTATTTGGAAACTACCAGAGAAAAAAGTGTTTATTGACGGAAGAATGCCTGTGTGGAAACGAGATGTTTTTCCTAAGAACGAAACAGGATCAGCCTTTAGTGATTTTAGACAGATACTATTTGGTGAAAAAGATTATATACCAACATTCTTAAAATTTAATATAGATACATTGCTTTTAGCAACAGAAAAAGAAAAAAAAGGAATTGAATTATTTGATAAAAAACCGACATTTAATTTTAATAATAAACTTGAGGAGGATGGTTGGGAAAAAGTTTATTCTGATGAGGTTTCAATAATTTTTCAAAAATCTACAAATTAAAAACCTACTTCTAATTTGTGTTAAACTACGCTCAGGATGAAAAACAACCAAATAGAGGAAATTAAGAATAAAACTGATATTGTTTCTTTAATATCAGAATATATAGAAGTTAAAAAAGCAGGCAGAAATTACAAAGCTAACTGCCCGTTTCATGGTGAGAAAACTCCATCCTTTATGATCACGCCAGAACTTCAAATGTATAAATGTTTTGGTTGCGATAAGTCAGGGGATGTGTTTACTTTTCTTGAAGAGCACGAAGGAATGGAATTTAAAGAAGCCCTAAAATATTTAGCAGATAAGGCAGGAGTTAAACTTATTTCTTTTAAACCAGATGAATCTTCTGACAGAGAAAAAATAATTGAAATAAACAAAAACGCGCTTAATTTTTATGATTATGCACTTAATTCTCATCCTCAAGGTAAAAAAGTACTTGATTATCTTACAAAAGATAGAGGATTAACATTAGAAAGTATAAAAAAGTTTAAATTAGGTTATTCTCCAGAAAGCTTTGACGCCCTTTCAAATTATTTAGTTCAGAAGAAAAAAATAAACCAGAAAGAACTTGAAAAAGCAGGATTACTGGTGGGTCGTGGAATAGATAGATTTAGAGGGAGAGTAATTTTCCCTCTAGCTGATCACAGGGGTAACATTATTGGATTTGCCGGAAGAATACTTCCGTGGGCAAAACAAAACATAGCAAAATATATAAATTCTCCTGACACAGAAGCGTATCACAAATCAAAGGTTCTGTATGGAATGGATATTACAAAATCTGAAATTAGAGATAAAAAATATGCAGTAGTAGTTGAGGGAGAACTTGATATGATTTCGTCGTATCAAGCAGGAATTAAAAATGTTGTTGCTATTAAAGGATCTGCGTTAACTGAAGATCAGATTAGATTAATTGGCAGATTTGCTCAAAAAATAGTACTTTGTTTGGATTCAGATTTTGCTGGAGACGAGGCGGCCAAAAGAGGGTCAATAATGGCAGTAAATATGAATTTTGAAGTTAAAGTTGCTCAATTAGAAGATTATAAAGATCCTGATGAAATTTCAAGAAGTAACCCAGACGCATATAAAAAAGCAATTGATGAATCCATTAACATCTGGGATTTTTTGATTAATCAAATTTTTATTAAATACGATTCTGGAACAGGAGACGGTAAAGCTTTAATAAGTAAAGAAGTTGTGCCTGTCTTACTGGCAGTAAAAGATAAAATTGTTCAATCATATTACATTGAAAAAGTTGCAAGAAGACTGTCGGTTCCAGTAGAAGCTGTACTAGCCGAGGTATTGAGAGGAAGTCTAAATAATACAGAAAGGGCTAAAAATTTAGAACCATACAAGCAGGAAAAGAGCAGAAGACAACTTTTAGAAGAAAAACTTTTGGTTAACGCCATTAACAAAAAAACAGAATTGCTTTTTAAAAAAGAAGTTAAAAACTTGATTTCTTCTGAATTTATTTTAAAAATAATTACTTATCTTGAAAGGAATAAACTACCGTTACCTGACGAACTTCGGGAGGGTTATGCTGAAATGGTTTTAGCAAATTCTGATCCCGACGAAGTTGAATTAATATTAAATGAGTTAACAAAACTAGATCTAAAACAGAAACGTGAGGAAATAAACCAAAAGATAAAGGTTACTGAAAACAACAAAGAGCTCATAAAAGAATTTGATAAATTAAGCAAAAAACTTTCCACCCTTTAAGAAAAGTCAGATTATAGGTATAATATATACAATGATCCGCAAACAAGTCATTGAAATAATCAAAAAGGCTAGAGATCAAGGTTTCTTAACCCAAGAAGAAATTTTAGAAATATTTCCAGACGCAGAGAGTCGTATAAATGAATTAGACGATTTGTATGATCAACTTTTATCAGAAGGAATCGATGTTTTTGAATCTGTAACATCGGAAGATGGTGATTTAGGAGAGTCTTCAAAAGAAAGATTAGATAAAGAGATAGAGATGTTGACTCGTCTTGATGGTATTGAATCAACTGATCCAGTAAGACAGTATTTAAGAGAAATAGGAAGAGTTACACTTTTAAATGCAGAAGAAGAAATTGAATATGCTAAACGTTATGAAAAAGCAGATAAAAAAGCAAAAGACAAACTAACTGAAAGTAATCTTCGGCTGGTCGTTTCAATTGCCAAAAAATATATAGGACGGGGTTTGTCGCTACTTGATTTAATTCAAGAAGGTAATCAAGGATTAATACGCGCAGTTGAAAAATATGACTGGAGAAAGGGGTTCAAATTTTCGACCTATGCAACATGGTGGATTAGGCAGGCTATAACTCGTGCAATTGCAGACCAAGCAAGGACTATCAGAATTCCAGTACACATGGTTGAAACGATAAACAAACTTTACAGAATAAGCAGAAGACTTATGCAAGAACTTGGTCGAGAACCTACACCTGAGGAAATTGGAGCTGAAGTAGAAATAGAACCTGACCGAGTCCGCGAAATATTTAAAATTGCACAAGAGACAACATCACTAGAAGCGCCTGTTGGTGAAGATCAAGAAAGTATTTTGGGCGACTTTATACCAGATGAAAGCCAACTTTCCCCTGTTGATCAAGCAAGTAAACAATTACTAAAAGACCATTTGGATGAAGTTCTGGGAACTCTTACAGAAAGAGAAGCAAAAGTATTAAAATTAAGATTTGGTCTTGAGGGAACAAAACAAATGACACTTGAAGAAGTTGGCAAGGTCTTTGGTGTAACAAGAGAAAGAATAAGACAAATTGAGGCAAAGGCATTAAGAAAATTAAAACATCCTAGTCGTCGCAAAAAATTACAAGATTATTTGGATTAATATCTTTCACCTCTCGGTTTTGGAACAAAAGGATGGATATCAGCGACACCTGCTGGCATTTGTTTATATGTAAACAGGATTTTATCAATATAATTTCCTAAATCACGATATAGAAAAATATCATTTAGCTCTATATCATCCGCAGCTACAGAATTATTTTCCTCTTGATCGATTGTTTTTACGGTTGTCCTTGCGTGAACTATAACTGTTCCAATTTTTAGTTGTTTCCATAGCATATTAGGAGCAAAGGTTTTTACTTTTACTGCTTCATCCCACGAAAGAGATCTTATGTTTGTTGCAAAAAACGTAGTCGGATCAAATCTTACAATTCTTCTGTCAGTGATATAACTTATATTTTTTTCTTGAAAGTTTTTAATCATTTTGGTCCCTAACATTAAGATAACTATGGGAATAATAAGACTTAAAATAAAAAAAATTCCTGACATAATTTCAATCTCTCTTCCTAAAAAGAAAAACATTAAAAAAGTAAACAGGGTAATTAGACAGACTTTAATTAAACCGATGATACCTGCGATCGGATGGGGTTTTGTAACATAAAGTATTTTTTCATTTTCTTGTTGTCCATAAAACATGTTGTTAGTGTTAACCATTTTTATACGTAAATATTTATATTTTAATATCTGATTCTAACACAGGAATATTTAAAGTACTTTCAGGAAATCTCATATCTTTAATTTTAATTTCGAGATCCAAAATTTTCTTTAGAGTTTCTGTTAACTCTTTCTGGGGAGCAGGACTGGAAGTTTTAATCTGCGGTTTATTGAGAACTGTTTCTTGCGAATTATTTTTATTCCTGAAAGGAGATGTAATAATTCCTACTATTATAACTAAAAACATAAATCCAAAAAGCGAACCAATGAGTATGTATAAAATCTTTTTAAGTTTTAGGTTTGGTAAAAATATTGTGATTTTAGCGTCTAGTGTCAAAAGCTTTGGCTTCAGCGTAGATTCCCAAGCTTCGCGTATAGTACTTACTAAGCTACTAATCAATTGATTTAATTTGTTTTTCATGATATTCTAACAAGCTTCGCTTATCGTTTGTTTGATATTACGTTTTCTAATTCTTTCAAAAACCCATTAAGTCTTAAAAGATTTGATTTAACAGGGTCTAAAGTATTGATTGTTTTTTTGTAAGCGCTATTTTTTATATACTCATCACCTCCAAATATCTTATCAACTTGCGAAAGTATGTCCTTTTCTATATTAGAAATATTACTTAATTCTTTGTCAATATCTTTAAACCATCTTTCAAACAGACTTGCATCGGCCCGACCGAGCTTTACAAGTTCACTCGCTTCTTGTTTAAAATTGTTATATAGCTTAACGTGTTCTTGTTTTAAGCTTTTAACTTCACCAAGACTAATGTGAGCTAAAGAGAAGTAAATTATTGATGAGGTGTCAGTTTTGTATCTTGAGTCTTCCTCTTTTGATTTGTTTATTAAATCTTCCAAGGCATTTGTCACGCTGTAATTATTTTTTCTTTCTCCATACCAAATGACCTCTGGATCTAATCTTGCATAAATTGATTCTTTCGTGGAATTTTCAATACCTGTAGATTCTAATGTTTTTATGCGAAGCATCGTTAAGTAATTTTTGACTAAATTATTTCTTGAATCTAGAAATTTATATAAAGAGACTCGAAGTTCTTCTTTAAGTGAAAGGGTGGGATTTTTAAGATATGAAGCCTTATTCAGGCTAAAATCGGTTAAATCTTTTTTGTAGTTATCTTCTGTAAAGACATAATCTTCTCGAGCTTTCGTAAAAGTAAAATCTTGGGCAAATATATTTATTACTGTATTATTAGGGTTTAATTTCCAAATAGAATAATTTAAAAGTGAGGCAAAACTGATCCACAAAAGATAAGGAATAAGTAAATATCCTGCAATTCTATCAATTTTCAAAAAGCGTTTAATGATTATTATAAGTGTTGTGTCCATCATCATAATAATTAAAAATGCTAATCCTAAATTTTTAAGTCCGAAGAATATTGGTGACCAAATTGCATTAAGAACCAGATGAAAAGCAAAAAGTTTTAAATCACCCTTTTTAATCCAAATTTTGTAAAGGGATATACCAATTAGAGTGTACAAAATTGTCCAAACAGGTCCAAATAACCAATTAGGTGGAGAAAATGTTGGTTTACTTAAAAGAGCATACCATGTAGGAATCGATGAGATCGTAAAAAAAGTTCCAATAAATCCTGCAGATTGCGCCAGAATTATCGAAAAGACTAATTTAGGCCAGGATTTGATCATAATTTAATTGTATCAGATATAATAGAGAGAATGAAAACCTTCGTATCACGCGCTGGAGAAAAGTTACAGTTTGCAATAGATCAATTCAAAGTTAACGCCAAAGATTTAATAGTTGCAGATTTTGGATCTTCGACTGGGGGTTTCGTGGATTGCTTACTTCAAAATGGGGTAGAAAAAGTGTATTCAATTGATACTTCATATGGTGAACTTGCATGGACCCTTCGCAATAATCTAAAAGTTGTTGTTATGGAAAGGACAAACGCGATGCATGTTAAATTACCTGAGAAAGTAGATCTTATTACAATTGATACCGCATGGACTAAGCAAATTTTAACGATTCCAAACGCATTAGATAATTTAAAAGATAGTGGGGCAATAATCTCGCTTGTCAAACCCCACTATGAAGCACCTAAAGAATATTTATTAAAAGGTAGACTAAAAGACGAATATATTGAAGAAGTTTTAGAAAAAGTTAAAAATAATATTGTTGCTGTTGGTGGAAAAGTCGTCGATACTATTGAATCACCAATTGTAGGGGAGAAAGGAAAGAACAGAGAATTTTTAGTATTGGTTAAAAAGTAATTTCATCCCCAAGTTTTGGAAGGGTTATGTCTACAATTCCAAGTTCAGCTTTTACTTTGTCTTTAAAGGCTTCTCTTGAATGATCGTCGCCGTGAGTTAAAAATAATTTTTTAACCCCTTTTATACTTTTCAACCATTCTATAAGTTGTCCTTGGTCTGCGTGGGAACTTAATCCTTGTGTATCATGAACAGATCCATTAACCAAGACTTTAACGCCTCTAATGATAACCTCGGTCTTGCCGTTTAATAACTCTCGGCCAAGTGAGCCTTCTCCTTGATAACCAACAATCATTAATCTAGTTGAAGCAATTGGAAGGTAAAACATAGCGTGACCTACAATTCTTCCACCTGTCATCATTCCTGCTCCTGCGATAATTACTTTTGGTTCAGGACGCTGATGTAGCGCCTGACTTTGTCTCCAGTCCTTTGTTACTTCAAGTCCTGCAAAATCAAACATTTCACCCTTTTTGTATTCAGACTCAATATGAGGATTAAAATACTTTGGGTAATCAACATAAATTTTTGTAGCTTTCTCAGCCATCGGGCTGTCTAAAACTATAGGTGTTTCATTTTGTATCTTGCCATCCCTTTTAAGGTGCATAATCATATGAAGAAGTTCTTGAGCACGATCCAACGAAAAAGAAGGAATCAAAAGTGTTCCTCCTGATACTTCAACAGCGTTAATTTCTGATTGTAGTGCATCCAGTGGATTTTCGACAGGATGAAGTCTATCACCATATGTTGTTTCAATAACAACTACATCTCCTGATTTTATGAACTCAGTTGCTTCTTCTAAATATGCTGGGTAATTTCCAATATCTGCACTGAAAATAATTTTTCTGATGTCAGAACTGGGATTTTTATCAACAATTTCAAGTGAAGCAGAACCAAGTATATGTCCAGCATCGTAGAATGTTACGACAAAATCTCCAATATGAATTTCTTTGTGATAATCGACAGTTACAAATTGTTTTACTAAATTAATAACATCAGCAGTTGTATACAGAACTCGTGCTTTGTCCTCCTTTGCAATTTTTGCACTATCTATTAAAGAAAGTTCTGTTAAATCGGCAGTTGGAGGAGTCATATAAATATTTCCCTTAAAACCTTTAGACATAATTATTGGGAGCCTACCACAATGATCGAGATGTGCATGGGTTAAGACTACTCCCGTAAGTAAACTAACATCATAATCAAATGGTAAATAATTTAATTTATCAATTTCATAAGGCCCTTGAAACATACCCAGATCAATTAGTATTGATTGTCCTGATCCTGAAGTTAAGACGTATGAAGACCCAGTAACTGTTCCAGCCGCCCCCAAAAACTTAATTTTCATTTATATAAAAAGTATACAGGATTTATTTTAGTAAATAATTTTTTGGAGAAATAACTTTCTTTTTGGATTGGGTTTCAATGTCTTTTCTTGTTCTTCCTGCAACTTTGCCACCATCCTTGGCATCTTTCGATAGCTGAGGTACACCTTTAGAATCACGATCGCGATGAAGTTTTGTTGTGGTGGCTTCTCCAAGCATTGTTAAAATAAGTTCAATATCCTCCATATGATCTCTTAAATTTTGTCTTTTTAAACCTTTTAAATTTTTGTATTCTTCAACTGTTAGATCAAACGCACCCTTCATTATGTCGTTTGTTAAAATTGCATAATCTCTTTCTTCTTTGGCACCTCTCACTTTCCATTCGTCAGTTAATTCATTTCTAACCGCAATTCCTCTTACTCTTTTTTCAATCCAAATTTTAGAATATCCTTTGAGTTCGTAAACTAGTTTCATGCGCTTCATCGAAAGCTCAGGATCTTCAATTTCCTGAATTCTTTCATACCCAACTTTGGCAAGCCATCTTTTAAAAGGTTCTGCTTTATGGGAGGGAATAGATTCAATTATTCTAAAAATACCTTCAGTATTTGCACAATTTAATTTCTGTATTCCTCCGATAGTCTTAATTGAAAGGGGGGTGGCAATTTGCCCCCACCCTTTGGCGAGTTCAGGGTCTCTTTTCCTCATGTCTTTGATATATCCGCTAGGCTGTGTAGAATCCGTTAACGCCAGAACAATATCAGATATAACAAACCACCATTCATTATTAAAAATAGTTTTTCTAATATTTTTATGCTTAAATATCGCAATTTTTGTCTCATCAAAACTATCCATAATTAAAATTAAACCATATCTTATACGAAGTCAATAGTAATTTGTAAAATATGTTACAGTGATTTTATGTTTTTAATTTCAAAGGATTATTATCAAATTAAACAAACAAAGGATATGGGGAGGGGAGTTTTTGTCAAAAAAGAAATTAAAACAAAGACAATAATTGGAGAGTATACAGGAGAAAAAGTTGAAATTGAAAAATATGATTTGGAGAAAGATAAAGAAGGGTTGTACCTGATGTTTTTAGATGACAAATATGCAATTTATCCTGATCTCACGAAAGTTGACATACATCTAATTAACCATTCCTGCGATCCAAACTGCTGGATTTCAAACGACAAAAAACATATTTATTTCTTTGCCCTCAGAGACATAAAAGTAGGGGAAGAACTAACTATTTCATATTTACTACCTCCAAAAGATAAAACTTGTAATCCCTGTAATCACATTTGCAAATGTGGAAGTAAAAAATGCACTGGCACAATGCATCGATTAATTTAATAAACCCAATCCAAGTAATCCTATGATAATAAGATAAGCTGCTATCCAATAATTAAGAAATCTTGGAAAAACTAAAATTAATATTCCAAAAATTAAAGAAGTTAAAGGATTTAAATTTGTAATTGAAATTCCCATGATATTCTAACAAGCTTTGCTTATAAATTAATCACCACCTTACTTTTGTGCATCATATTGAATCTGTTTGATATCGTAATCTGCTTGTTCTTTAATTTTTCTACTTTCTTCATCAGCAGCGTCTTGTCTTTCCTTGGCTGCAGTCTCATCAGCCTCAATTTTTTTTAATCGAGCCTCGTCATCGATAGCGTTTTTTTGTTGTTGTAATGTCGCCATGTTTTATTTTGCTTGGTTAACGTTTACATCGATTGTGCTAGGAATGTTAATCTGTGGACTTCCTAATTTCATTTGTCTTATAGCTGGAAGACCATATACGAAAAACAAGAATCCAAATACTACCAACACAACAAGACCAATGATCATTCCCATACCACCACTCGAATCACCGGCAGGTTGTGGAGTGTTTATAATAGTTGTCATATCAATCACCTCGATTCTCTTAACTCTTTAATTTGCGACCAATAAATATAACTACAACTGCTCCAATTACGGCTACAAGTAAGCTATATAAATTAAATCCGTTTACTCCTGACTGACCAATTAAACCCATAAGGAAACCACCTACAACTGCACCCACAATGCCCATGATGATATCCATGACTGTTCCTTGACTCCCATTTGTTTTCATTACAACTGATGCAATCCAGCCCGCTATTGCCCCAAAAATTATCCAAAGTATAATACCCATATTATTTACCACGAAGTGGCAAGCTTTGCTTATTCACCCCCCTCATTTTGTTCCTCTCCTGAACCTATTCTAATTAATTTAACTATTCCTACTGCAAGAATTGCATATACGATAATAGCTATTAATGTTGATGGTTCGATAACTGAAGTAGTTTCCAAACCTTCTGTAAATCCTTTTCGAAATATTCCTTCAAAAGGCATGATGAATATTCTGCTTAGACTATAAATGAAATTTACAAAATAACTTGCAGTACTAGCACCTAATAATTTTAGTACAACTCTAAAAGCGAGTAGAGTATCAAGTGCCCCAAAAAGGTAATAAACTAAATATTCATAAGTTTGTGAATTGGTTGCCTGCCTTTTTATAGGGGAATTGATTACAACATTAGAACTGTCATTTTCTGAAGTTACTGTTTCTTTTGTTATAGTAGTCAACTATTTAAGTATGTTCCTATGTATAGTAAATAGCAAATTTGTGTGTTAAGATGGCTTTATAGCATATTTTAATAGAGATACAAATAATAGATCTGGAAGAGACAATAGAGGTGGAGGCCGTGGTTTTGGTGGCGGAGGAAGAGATAGGGGTGGAATGAGGGATAGTGGATCAAGAGAAATGTTTAAAACAGTTTGTAGTAACTGTGGTAAGGACTGTGAAGTTCCATTTAGACCAACTTCAGGAAAACCTGTTTATTGCTCAGATTGTTTTGAAAAAATGGGTGGCAGAAATTCTGACACAGGAAGACCAGAACGACCAGATAAGCAAAGCTTGCCCTTTCAGGGTAGAAATAGATCTGATTTTAATGAGAGGCCTCAAGCTCCAAGAGTTGATAATAACAAGGCACAACTTGATGTAATCTCCCAAAAACTAGACAAAATAATTGCACTATTAACCCCAAAAGCAGAAAAAGAAGCAGTTGAGAAAGTTGCTACTGCTCCAGTCGTTGAAGAAATTATAGTTAAAAAGAAAGTCAAAACTCCAAAAGTTAAAAAGGTGGCCAAAAAGTAATTTTTATTTACAAATGTTTGACTCTTAGTTTTTGAGTCAATTTTGTTGATCGTAACACTAATATAAAATAGCTTGCTGCTTTGCTGTAACTAAGCAATTGTTACATATTTACGAGGTCTTTTGAAACTTTTCCCCGCAATCTAAAGTTTGCCTTTATACTTGTGGAGGAAAATTAGAAAGAGGATTTTGATACTTGCATATCGATAATTTCTGAGTTATAAAGCATGAGATGTCTGAACGAATTATTCATCTAGATAAAAGTGTGGTCGTAGCAGCGGATGTTGAGGCTTCAAAACTCTCCAAACTAGTCGAAGAGACATGTATAGTCGAAGGTATTGGTGGATATAAAGTTGGTTTATCACTTGCTTTAGAAGAAGGCTTGGCCAGAATCGTTGGAACTGTAAAAGATCACACCGACCTTCCTGTTATCTACGATCACCAAAAGGCAGGAAACGATATACCAGCAATGGGTGCAGAGTTTGCAAGGGTATGTAAACAGTCAGGAGTTGACGCAGTCATTCTCTTTCCTTTTGCAGGTGAGGCCACAGAAAAAGATTGGATAAAAGCCTGCCAAGATAAACACCTTGGGGTTCTTGTAGGAGCTCATATGACACAATCAAAGTTTTTATGGAGTGAGGGTGGATCTCTGGCAGACGAAGCTCCTGAAAGGATTTTTACTATTGCAGCACAAGAAGGAGTTACTGATTTTGTAGTTCCGGGAAACAAAGTTGAATTCGTTGATCGTTATAGAAGATTATTTGAAGGCATTCTAGGCAAGGGTAATTTTACGCTTTATGCTCCAGGCTTTATAACACAAGGTGGAGAAATTTCTGATTTTGCAAAAGCTGCAGGAGATAAATGGCACGCAATTGTTGGCGGTGCAATTTATAAAGCAGTTGATATGAAAGTAGCAGCGGAACAAATGACAAGACAACTAAGGTAGATATTCTCTCACACTCCAAGTTCTCAATGAGGCCAAACTTGGTATATTAAGTACCAACTTGCTCGAGAATCGTAACACTAATATAACCCAAGAATTATCTCGTGATCTAAAGCCTACCATCCTTTATTTCCCTCTCAAGGACAATCTTGCCACAACTTTTTGATCCGAGGCCGTTACTTCCCATAAAAGTATTTCTTGCACAAGTACTGGTTTTTTTAACTTTTCTACATCGAGTAATTTATACGCTCTAGCCACCCTTTTTGGGTCAAAATCGTCATATAACACTGTTGCGTGGGGAACATAATCCACATCAACCTGTTGTTTATATTCTTCGTTTGTCAAAAAAGGCTTACTGAGTTCAAGCAACTCCGAACGAAGTTTTTCTAAACTAGGAACGTTTTTAAACCCTACGAAAAATGTAAAGTTCATGTCATAATTTCCCGCTCCAGCAAATTCCAGATTGATAGCATCATATCTTCCACAAATTTCTTTTGCTTTTTCAGCAAAATCATTTATATTTTCGGACTCTATGTTGTGAACTAAAGAAATATGTGGTCTAACTTCCGCTTCCAACACTCTTCCGTCACCTTTGATAAACAATCTCCGTGGGTTATCTAATTGATCCTTTGTTTTGACTCGATAATATATTTTTTCAACTTCCTTACCATATACTTCCCTCATTAGTCTTTTTGACTCAAAAATTAGGGCGTCTTCAAGAGACTTCGGAGAAATTGCAAAGTAGTACTTCATATCCACATAATATCACGCCAGAACATTTGCTCCCCAGCAATAAGGCTAAACTTGGTATATTAAGTGCCAACTGGCTCCCACTAACTAACGCATTCATGGATAGAGAAATAGAGTTTGATTTTACTTTTCAAAACATCCAAACTGTATTTAAAAATTTTGAAACTCAACATTCATATTGATTTTACAACTATAAACGATATACCTGCAGTATATCTATCTTTTATCCGTTGATACTCAGTATCACCACCAGTGATTAATCCTTCTTCGTAAAATCTTGAATTTTCAACAAGGGGCATATAATGGCCTCCCTTTTTGTCTTTTTTACTTTGCAAAAAAGTTATCGCTGTCGACACTCCAGGTTCTGGATATAACCAACCATCTTCGGAATTTTTAACCAGCACCCCGTCTTGCTTTGATAAAGTACCCTCAATATAAGATAGGGTCAGATTTGTATGGTTAATTATACGATCAACCTTAATTTTTAAGTATGGCTCAAGTTTTTCAAGTTCGCTAATTACATCTACTAACTTAACCTTTGCCCCTTCAGTATTTTGAATCAGTTGCCGTTCCAGATGTCGTGGTAAAATCAGGTTCGGGTAAAGATAATTATGACAACTAACTGCTGCTGTTCCAAAACAACCACCACCTCTATTGAATGAGTCCTTTATGAAGTTCTCTAACCTATCTCGTTGAATAGCACTAACCGCCTTTTCAAATATATCTTTAGACATGGAGATATTATAAGCTTTTGGATACATTTAATCAAACTATAGGTATTTTGCTCGAGAATCGTAACTCTAATATAACCAAGCAATTGTCACATATTTACGAGGCTTTTTCAAACTTTAGGCTTGTAGCTCAAATCAGAGAGGAAATAGAGAAAGTGAAGCCGAGCTTAGCTTTTACTGAAGTTGCGACTGTTTAGCACTTTAACAATCTATATCAAATTTCACTACTAAGACTGGTCGATTGAGGTCTGACTTATTTAACCTTTGGGGGTTCTGTGGTTGCTTTTATTTCTCTTGTTTGTGAATTGTATACTATCGTGGTCGTTCTCCTGGGGTGTAGGAAAGACTCTTTTGCTATAGTACCCATGAGGCGGAAGGTATCAACCACAGTATTTAAGCCTTTTGTAAGTTTGGAATGTTCTGCTCCATCAACTCTTTCTTGCATTGACTCATTTTAACCTATATGTCAACAATACCCAATCTATATCCATTCAGAGAAGAAATAGAGAGAGTAAAGCCAAGTCTTGCAGTTTCAGTGTGAAATTAACTAGTCACCTATATCGCTTTAGAATAGGAAGTATAAACTTCGATAGGCCAACCAAAGCCAAAGATACAAGGAAGTAAATAATAAATACAAATAACGCCGTAATTAAAAGTAATTTGGGTTGCTGTAGATTTTGGAGATTAAAGATCACAACTATTGGTCTATACCAGGTTACGTATTGGCCTTGATTATACTGCTCCCTTAGTATAGGCAAACACAAAACAAGCAGGGTCAACAGGAGATTCGATAAACGGGGTTTGAGAAATGCAATACGCTTATCCATATCTGTATCACTATTATACACCGCTTCGCTCTGACCAAGAGGAAACAGAGAAAGTGAAACCGAGTCTAGCTTTAACGATAGTTATTTAGTTGAAGAAAGCCAACTTGCTATGACTTTTGATAGCTCCTTTTGGTGTTGGCTACAACCATGATCAGCACCTTTGATGATTACATATTCAAATTCAGGCTTTTGCTCTTTCAATATTTTAACCACCCTCGGTACATCATTCCATGCATATTCATCATTCTCCCCATAAACGACAAGTGTTGGCTTATTAATCGACTTAAAATAACGGAAGAGCTCCTTATCGGACAACTTAACCCTTCTCATTACTTCTAAGAAAGGAAACACATTATAGTCCCCGTTGGGATTGGCAATATCATAGAACCCAATATAGGAAAACACCTCTTCGGGAAGAAGCTCGCAGATAATTTCTTCCCCTTTTCTCTTTGATATTTTTTCCTTCGCCTCTTTGAGAAGTTTGTTAAACCGCTTTTTACCAAGCTCATTGTAGTAAATGCCAGTGTCGTCACCGCCACCAAGAAGAATGTATTTAGCAATCTTATTTTTAGGTTTAAAATAGTGATACACACATATTTTATTGGCTCCCGTAGATTCACCTATCAAATAGAATTCGTTGTAACCCTTACTTTCTAAGAAGTTAATAGCCGCATCAATGTCTTTTATGCAATCTTTAATTTTTTCGTATGCCATCCCAAACCTTTTACGTTCAACAGTTCCATCTTTGTTTTCAACATTTATCTTCTTGATTAGATGTGCACCCCTATTGTTAAACAAAAAATAGGAAACACCTTTACTGTTTAAGGTCTTTGCTTGTTCTTCTTTTAAATCGTCGCTGTAGAAAACTGAAGAACTCCCATTGCCGTGGAGAAAAATTGCCACCTTTTTAGAATCGGAGGCTTCATAAAAAAGTCCTGGTAAGGTTAAACCATCTTCAGTTTTAATTTGAACAATCGTTGGTGCCTTCATTTTTTGTCAGAACCATCAATTGAGCTTCTGCTGTATTTGACTTCAAGCAACTTTTCCAATAGTGGAAATCTAGTATATGGTTGTTTGAAACTATCTGACCCCATATGTCCTTCACCCTCTCGAATAATAAGTGTTCCGCCTAAATGTTTAAACAACAACAAACCTTCCTTATCATTACAACCCCAAGGATCATCGCTTGAGTTAATAAAAATAATGTCCTTTACGTTCTTTTTGATCTTTTTCCAGTTATATTCCTTTTGCAATATCAACGGATTATCATCCTTACTCTTCATTTGGGTATACCCAGCAACTAATATTGCCTTGTGGATAGTGACATTTATATTTTCAAGAATACTTAATATCAGGGGACTTCCTGCTGAGTGTCCAATAAGGATAGTTTCTTTATTAAACTTCCCCTTTTTCAAAACTAAAGGCAACCACTTTTTAAGATTGGGTTTATCGGTATCGGGTAAGGCTGGCGCCCATACTGAATAACCTAATTTTTCGAGAAACTTCTTTATACTTGGATGCCAAAAAGAGTTAGGGGTACAGCCTGTGCCGTGAAGAATAATTGCATTTTTCATAACAATATCGCTATTCTACCACAAAAATAATTCTCTTTAACGAGTCAATCGTTATGATCTTTAGTCTCATACAATCGATTCTACGGAGAGGTAAATTCAAACCTAACAAAGCTATCTCTTTGCTATAACACACAGGTTCCCTTTGATTAGAACTTGTTTGAACACATTTTAAATCAAGGTTCGGTTATTTGAAGCTGAAAGTGGTAAGTATTTGATCCGTTAATGCTTTGCTTTCTTCCGTTGAAGGGTAGGTGGAAACTGTAAAAAGTCTGCCGTCTTTTATGATTGCTGATACATAATGGTTTTTTGGACCTGAAATAACAGTCATCCCCTCTATTCCTTTGTAACCGTCAATTGTTATTTCTTTAACTGATTTTGGATCCATTCCAGTTTTGATTTTGTCTAATTTTTTCTCTGTGGCCTCTTCAAGGGGTTCATAAACTGCATACAGTTGATAGGCGGGGTTGTCGGAAGGTCCTTTTTCAACATAAAAACTGGCAATTCTGATTTTCGCTCCATCGCTTGCTATTTCTTTTCTAAAGAAAGTATCAGGCGGGATACTGAGAGTAAGGGATAGACCAGCTTCATCAAATGTTTGTGTTGTCCAACCTTCTTTTGCCTCGCCACAGCCTGTTAACGGCATAGGCTTACTGGGACCACCGTGCTTTATCCACTCATTATCCACACAAATCCATGTATCTTCACCGCCGCCAAATAGAAATCTTCCAGCAAAAACTGCGGACAAGCCGATAACAACAACGACCAGTAGCGGTATCAAGAACTTCTTCATACTCCTATTTTATACTTTACAGCTCCACTTTGCTGAAAGGCAGACCTATTACAATAGCCTCGGTGTTTCTAACCATGGCTTCAATATTTCCTGCCTGGGTTTCTACTGTCTGGGTGCTGAAAGGTTTTAGCATTAGAGCAAACTCATTATCTTTGAGAGGTGATTTACCCATGCTCCCCGCTGTAAAACAGTAAGTATCGACCTTTCTTGCTGTTAAGGCTTCATTCATACTTTTTTCATCTATCCATTCACGATTGCCTATATTGACTACAATTGAGCCTTCTTTTAATTTTCTTATTCTTTCCTTATTAAGAAACTTCTTGCTCTGTTCGTCATCAGGCAGATGAAGGGTGAGCAGATCTGAACTAGGAAGCAGAAAGTCCAAGGGCTTTCTGATTGCTGCTTCATCAAGGCGTTCTGGTGTATAGACAATCATTCCTATAGCCATTGCCAGCTGTATTACTTTCCTTGCTGTTGGGTCCGAGCCGAGAACTCCCAATCTTTTACCTCTGATTTCATAGCCTGGTTCTGGCTGGTATTTTCTTCGATAGGTTCTTCGATCGTTAACAATAATTCTCCTTGAGCAGGCCAAAAGCAGGGCAATCACATGCTCAGCCTTGGATCTTGCGTCATGGTATGGAACAGAGGAAACAATAATACCCTTTGCCTTGCAAAGACTAATATCCACAAAACTAAGATCGGAGCTGCCTAAAACTAAATACTTGAGATTTGGAAGCGTATCTAACAAATGCGATAGTCTGCCTTTAGCTTTGGGGGAGCTGCCATCAAATACCAATATTTCTACGTCTTTTGGACACCTAGAACTTATACTTTCGATAAACGAAACTTTTCCCAAACTCTCAAGTCTTTGAAGCTGAACTTCCGAAAATTGAGACTTGGGAAATGCAATCGCAATATTTTTTTGTTTCATAAATATCCTTTCTAAAAGTGGTATATCTCTTTCTTGAAGTACTATTTACTTAATTCCTGATTTTCGAAGAACCCTATGAGTTGTGAACCACAATCATTGTACCAGATTTGCCTGTATTCTCAAAGCCATTTTACCCAACTCTACTCTTTATAATTTCCTGTACCAACTTTAAATCACCATCGTTTATAAGGTGAAATCTTGTTGATCCATTTTGTCGTTGCAGAACTGATTCAGGCTCCGATAGCTTTTCTTTCAATAGTTTTACTTCATCGCTACTGGCATTTTTTAGTTCTGCAAACACCCAGTTTTTAGCATAGTAGTACCAGATAACAGATTTGCCTCCAATCTTTAGATAGTGGTCAGAGCCAGAGTTGCCCCGAAGTATAGAAACTCTACCTTCAGGGTAGTCTTCTTTTACCCAAAGCGGAATTTCGTTAATCATTCTTTTAACAAAATCTGAATCAACCCTATTGGTAATTTCTTCATCTGTTTCCGCCCGTGACATCACTTTAGTATTAGCCTGTTTTTCTACCTCTTTTAAGATGATTGATAGCCACTCCAAAGCTGCTTCTCCTTCTTTCTGGATAAAAGGAACAATCTCACCTCGGCCATGCTTTACCGCATTTCTGAATTCCTTGAGGTTTAAAAATCTTTTTTCTGTTTCCATTTTGGATCTGAAAACAGGGGCAAAGACATCCCAGTTAGAAAGAACTATTTTTGAATAGTCCATAATATCGCAGAAGTTAAGTAAATCTCTTGATTTAAAATCACCAGACGTTTTTGAAGGATCCTTAGACAAATATTCATCTACCCTTTGCCTGACTACACCGACAATATCGACAGGAATACACGCTTTCCAATAGTCCACACTTTTAGTAAGAAGCCTTTTATCAATAAAATCCCGCAGTTTTGCTTCCGTACTATCGATGGCTTTATTAACATCATCCGCTATGATTCGGCCGATTTTAGAACCTGTTGCTCGTGTTACTTCTTCAAGTATCATGGCTGATCTTGAGGCCAGGAAAGACATAAATTCATCCTGTTTAATTGAATCGTCATATTTAATCAGATGAGTTTTGAGGGTATCTTCAAACTCAGGATTAGTTTGCTTGTATTCCTCAAAATATTTGCTTGGTTTTTTGTTTGATATTTCTTTATTTAACTCCGCAGGGATAAAACAGAAGTTAGGAAGAGAGTGAACCATTATCATCGGATAATTTTTCTGCACAATCGACTTGGGGAAAATATGATGTTTTTCTGAACTGTTAAAGTCTGAATAGTAGCCATCTTTAAGCATGAGAGGAACATTATTTTTGAAGTGTCTTGGGTATTTCTTGGCCAGTAAACAAAGCACGCCATTTTTAATTGCTGACTTGCGGTACATTCTTACTTGGATAAGCGACTCAATATCCAAAGCGAAAGGATATTTGACGCTTATATCTGCTCCACTGGCTATCTTATCCATCAGTTTTTTATCTTCAGTCATTAACGTCAAAATAGAAGCGCTGTACCTTTCAGAAAAGGCTGATTGCCAGAACCATTGAGCTAAAAGTTCAGATTGTTCGTGGTTTAAGCTTCTACCATCACTTTTTGAAAAAAGATAGGCAACAACCGCTATCATACTGCGGTAAGGAATAAAGATTGAGTTGACTACCCCCAGGTTGTTTCTCAAGTAATCAATAGCCAAGGCCATAGATTCAATAGTGTCTTGCCAACTTCTGCTAACATCCTCTGCTCTTAGCTGTAATTGAACTGGCCGAGTACAAGAGCCTTTAGCAATAAGAGAAAGTGCTTGAAGATAAACCTCATTATCAATTTCGCCAAAACCTCTACTTTTTAATCTTTCGTTTTCCGCCTTAACAGCAATACGCAAATCAAACTCAGGTGTCCAGGTGCTAGCAGAAATAAGATCAAAAAGGTTTAATTTCTGCCCACCCTGATTAATACGTTCAAAAATATCACATACTTCATCCAGTTCCTTATCTCTAACATCAATCGCTGAAAAAGGATAATTGTTAAATCTTTGAAAACACTCATTAAAAGACTTTTTACGCTCAACAGTTAATCCTTCATAAACATCGTATCGCTCATTGGAGAGTAAATCGGATATGGAAACAGATCTCTCATTGTCGGGCGTCCTATCAACAAATACTTTTTCATCTAGATCAAAACATATCTTTCTATAATCCCTACCGTACAAAGTTAGCCCCTTAACAGTTACATAAAGGGAAGTAAGCCGTTGCTGGCCATCAAGAATGAAAACAATCTTTTCGTATTTGTCAGGTTTAGGAAGTCCTAATTCAGCAATATCCCGATAAAAATCGTAATATTTTCTCGGAGCATCCCAAAAGAAGAAAGAACCAATCGGATACTCCCGATAGATACTTTCCAAAAGTTTAATAACTCTTGGTTTATCCCATACAAACTCTCTTTGAAATTGAGGGATCCTTAAAATTCCCTTCTCAATATCATGAACAATATCCGCTAACTTGTAATCTCCTTTAATTTTTATTTTCTGTATGTCCATATATTCTTATTGTTTTTCAAACTCCCGAACCGCTTTTCTGTACTTACAAAAATCACAATCTGGTCCTGGTTCGGGCATTTTATCACCTTTTAAACAATCAATAGCTTCTTTAATGGTTTTTTCTACCCATGAGTCATCACCTTTGTAGGGGATAATTTTAATATCAAATTCAAGTTTTCCATCGAAAGCCTCTTTATCTGCATCTCCATTACAATAGACAAAGTAGCCAGTATCGGAAACTTTGTAGCCATTTTTCCTGAATAGCCATTGATATATTTCCATCTGGCGTTTATAGCCAATCTGCCAATCAGCATCTAAGGTTACTTCATCTTCTTTAGATGTTGCTTTGTAATCTACAACAATAAATTCTCCTTTAGGATTGATCCACATATCATCAACTCCGCCAGTAATCAAAACATTACTTCCATCAACATTGAAAGTGATCCCTCCACGCAAAGAATCTCTCCATTCATTAATTTTTTCGTGGACCAAGGGAATTGCATCAACTCCATACTTTTCCATTAAAGGATGTTTTGTTCCTTTAGCTCTATGGATATCAAATTCTTTTTTAAGAAGTTTATCTACTGCAGAGTTTAAAGAAAAAGGATATCCAGGTGGTTGAGCCACTCCCAACTTCCTGTCAAGATAAAAACAACGAGGGCAATTGATAAACAGGTCAATCTTGCTACGACTTAATCGGAAAAGTTGAGTAGACGCTTTATCATACAGATTGCTTTTTCTGTTGGGATTGTAATAATTTGACATAAAGATAGCTAATGGTTAATGTTAATCGTTTTGCAATTGACACAATTCTTTGACAATATTCATTAATTTAGTTGGAATTTCTGTTTTTGTCATCTGATTAAATTTTGTAAATGCCGTAAAAGGTTTGCTTATTCCAGACCCAACGCCTTCTGTTTCGCACAAACCCTCGAAATCTGGCTCCATAATTTCAAGTTTTCCAAGCGAGTCGTCAATCTTGTTTTGCAATTGTTGGTTCAAACCAAATTTTCGCTTCTGGCTCTCTTTTTTACTCTTTGCTCTCTCTTTACAACGCTCGCAGCTAATCATGTTTGTATCTTCATCCCCACTAACTGGATCTTGGTCACACACAACTAAATAGGGAATTTTAAAATTGTTTAGTATGTGTATAAATGGCATAATTTTGTCTTTACCGCCACACTCAATAATGCTAACCCCTGTCTTATATAAGTCGCTATCCATTTTTTCGGCTATAACCCTAAAACTTACTTTTTCAGTATCTCCCTCAACCAGCATTACTTTTCTGGCAAAAAATAATTCATTTCTCTCTGGATCAAATTCGACTATTAATTTAAACTCCTCCTTATTTTCCTGATCTTCCTCGAAAATGTTCTCTAAAACCTGACTGATATGGGTTTCTTTACCTTGTTTCCTAACTAAGCATATAGAAACATATTCTTTAATTTCTACGAGGTTCGGTGAATGGGTAGTAAAAATAACCTGATCATTCTTTGCAGGATCATTTTCTTCACCACCCCTAGCGATTATTTTTAGGGCGTTCAAAAAAACCTTTTGTGTTTGCGGATGTAAAAACAATTCTGGTTCTTCAATCGCAAATATTAAAGACCTTTCTCTTTCAACATCTGATTTTACGAGAATTTCTGCATAAACTTTAAAGATGGCAAAGATAACAGCTCTTTGGACACCTTCTCCCTTCAGTTTCGGGGAAGTGGCCACTTCGTCACTTATAACAGTATCAGCATATTGTTGTATGATTTTGAAAAAGTCTGGAGAAGAAATCTCGAACTTAAAGCTAATGTCATTAAATATATTTTTTAATTCTTTCGTTAAATTTTCATTGAGTTCCGATATTTCCTGTAATCCTGAAAGTTCAGATAAACCCTCTTTTATTTTGCCAACAACCTCATTTTGTCCTTCAAGTTTTCTTACTATTTCCGAGATAATTTCTCCAAAAAGGGTGTTGGTTTGTACCTTTAGTTCATCGTCCACATCATCTATGGCTGGTACGTATAGAAACCTAGGCAGATATCCTTCAAGAAAGTTGCTACTTCCTGAAGGATTTGCAAACCAATAAAAATCAGTTTCATTCGTAAAATCATCATTGAAAAGATTTATACTTCCGCTGGATTCGTAATTCTGAAGTTTAAATTCCTCTCCACCTTCTTCGTCTCCGTCCGCCTTCTTTCTTAAAGCATAATATTTCAATTTTTTACCACCTGCTGGTGGCTTACACAGACCTAACTGCCTGACGTATAGATGACCACTGATTAAATTCTTTTCTCCTATTTGTGATTTCTCCCAGTCATTAAGCTCTTTGAAATCAACAGTAATTTCCACATCCTTACAGTCGTCGTAAAATACGTCTTTTATCAGGTCCCTAGAGTTATTTTCAAAAAATAAATTTAAAGCCCGCAAGATATTTGTCTTCCCGACATTATTCATCCCAACAAGCACTAATGGATATAGTGGATTTTGGAGACAAACAAGCTCATTTTTTATCGAGCAAAAGTTTTTAATAAATATTTTATTAATTTTCATAGCTATTCTAGTATTAAATACTTTTTGGCTGTTCAATATGTGGCTTAGTAAACCCCCACTTGAACCCGTACCAAACTAGTAAAACCGACTCAGAATATTTTCTATAATTCAAATACAATTTACCCCAAGAATCTAATCTCCTTGCTGGTTTTACAAAAAGTCCGCCTGGTCCTGTTTCCACTTCAGAATAATAGCGATTTCCTTCAGCATTCCTAAAAGTCATTAATAACCCTATTCTGTCTCTTTTATGTCCCTCCTCTGGGTCAAGATGAAAAACCATAAAATCTCCCATATCGGCCGCTTTCCCATTATCCGTTGCTATTAATGTCAGGTCCTTTTCCTCATCTGGTATCAAGACATTAGTACCGCTCAAATATAAATCTAATCTCCACACGTGTTGGGTGTCTTTAATAATGTTTGCGAATGATTCTATTTTGATATCGTACGCTGGACTCTTGCCTATATTTCTTATTCGTATTTTCCTATCTTGTATAGCTTTCCCCTTAAAATAAATTGCAAGAAGCGGAAGCAGTTGTAGCTCGTTTGCCTTTCTGGCTGCTCTCCATGATAAAAAAGCCACGAATGCTGTAAGTAAAATTAAAACAATATTTAAAAGATTTAGGATTTGCGGAAAGAACGGCAGTTTTGATAATTCAAGAAAATTTTGCCAATAGTCCATATATTTTAATTGATTAGCTCTCCCTTCATGGTTTTATTAAGTGCGCTTTCAAAAAGTTCGTTTAATAGTTTTTTCTTTTTCTTGCATGTTTCACGATAATTCTCAATCATTTGAAACCTACCAACTATTTGTTGTTGTAAATCGAGAGAGGGAACTGGGATTTGATAATTTTCAACAAAGCTAACAGGTATTCTCTTTTGTCCAGCTGAACCCGTCATGCGTAATCTCCCCCCATGTCTAAATTTATTACTAAAAATAAATAGCCACACCCAAAGGGGTAATACTTGTTTTTTGTCAACCCTAATAACAATAAATTCTGTTGAGCCGAAACCAATACCATCTGGGCTTTTTTTAAATATTCCTGTTTTTCCATTCTCGAAACATGGTGTTATTTTTGCAAGTAAAATATCGTCAGACTGAAAACAGGTATACCCTTTTAAAACTTCTTTTACCTTTTTCTTTTCAGCAGGAAATGGATTCGGAACATCCGTAGCCAACACCGACATTGGTAAAAAATCAACTTCTCTCTCTAAATCCCACTCATCGAACTTCGGTTTCGGAGGATTTATAATGGCAACATCTACAATTTTCTTTATTTGCAAATTTGTTTTAGACGCCACAATCGAATCTAACAAAGTAGAAAACAGCTCTTCTGCCTTTTCGATTTCTTTTTGATTCAATTCTTGCAACTTTCTAATTGAGTCCAAGTTTTCGACAATTTGTTGTTGAATCTGCCTATCTGGAAATGGAATAGTGATTTTTTTGACATCCTGTTGTGATATCGAGGGCATCGTGGTTGTTCTGGAGAGTTTAGAAAGATCAACAGTAAGTAGGTAGTAGTATAAAAACAATCCATTGATTTTTCTAGGTATCAAGCCCATTACATTGTTATCAAACGTTGAATTGGTAGATAATATTCTTTTTTTATTCGTGAACACGGCCATTCCTATCTTTGGGAATATCACAGTACCTTTCGGATATACTTTTGCCCGTATTTTTTTGAGAATTACTTCACAAACCTTATTATTTGATTCATACATATGAACTGTATTGGAAGAAATATTCATATCGCTGACTTTATAAAAAGGAATCGTACCAGCAATGTCCCCCTGGTATTCTTTTGGGAAACCAAAACCAGCTGCGAAATCAACCAATTCACCCAATCTTTTGGTTTGCCACTTATTTGTCATTATTAATTATTTCATTCAACCTAAATGCACTAATAGTTGTGTTTCCATTAACGATAATAAAATCCTTTTTTGTTGATGTAGAACTGGAGGAAAAGACTAATCTTAATTTCACCATATTTTCATCACGCTGGTTTACCTTCTGATTTACATAGTAATTTCCATCGTAAATATAGAAGTGTTTATTCCCAGGATGTTTGACTGCGACTGACGCTGCACACTCATCGTTCACTAATAAATTTTCTGGCTCTGAAGTTGCAGGAAGTAATTCAATTCTTGGTTTATTAGTTGTATAATCCCACGGTTCTGGTCTTGTGTCCCACTTGACTGTATAACTCGCTAACACCATCTCTTCATCATTATGTGTATCAATCAGGTAGCCCTTGAGTCTTGCAAACGAAGCAGCGTTTTGCCAAGGAAATAATTTTCTAAACCAGCCCTTTTTACTTATTTTTACCTTAATTTTAAGAAATTTTCTTCCATCGTTTAATATCAAATCCGAGATAGGCTCTATTTCAGCAGATGGTCGTTTAAGCCATTCGATCAGATAAACAATAAAAACTGAAATAACAAAGCTAAAAACTATTTGCCATACATCTGGAACCCTAATACTATTTATCGCATTCATTGTTCCTGTCATATAAATTCCTTAATTTTCTTTAACTGTTTCTGAGCCTGACTGTTGAGTTCTTCAATTTCCTTAAATATCTCTTTAGAGTCACGATATTGGGTTTTATCTTCCGTAATAGGTCTGTATGCAGAAGCAGAGAGAATAAAATCGTTTTCTTCTATTTGTTCTCTTGTGGCTGTCCAGCTTCTTTCTGTATTTGGTTTGTTCTCCCAAATTTCTAATAAGTTAGGTAAATCATTTTTATCTGGCGACGGTCTTCTTTGAGTTGATAGTTCTAAGCCATCGTAACGAACATCATAAAACCAAACCCTTTCAGTTTTTTTACTATCGTTGTTGAAAAAAAGAACACTTGTTTTAACAGTTGCATATGGTTGAAACACGCCACCAGGAAGCGACACAACCGCTACCAAATTTCTTTTATCCATTAAATAGCGTCTCAGTTCTTTAGTTGCTTTATTGCGGTTAAAAAGAACACCCTCATTAACAATCACCCCCGCCCTTCCGCCTTGCCTTAAACCATCAATCATTAAGCCTAGAAAAAGAATTGTTGTATCTGTAGCTTGTACGGGTAAACTCTTTTTTACCCTTTCTTTGTTGATAGTTCCTGCAAACGGAGGATTGGAGAGGATAATATCGTATTCTCTTTCATCTAAATCATCAGGAGTACCAGCTATTGAGTCACGTCTAATAACTTGTGATTTCTCAAGGCCATGAAGAATCAAATTCATGGTAGCGATTTTGACCATAGAAGCATCAACATCAAAGCCTGTTAAAGTATTTGTTTGTAGAAATTGCCATTGAGAGGGAGAGAGTTTATCACCAGGACCCTTTTTAACCATCTGCCCGTTGCCATTCTGATATTCCACCACATTTCGAGTGTCAGAATTGCAGGTTTTAATCCATTCATACGCACCAAGTAAAAAACCACCAGTTCCACATGCTGGGTCTAAAATCGATTCACCAATTTGCGGGTTAACCAACTGAACTATGGTTCGGATAATATGTCTTGGTGTCCTGAATTGCCCTGCTTTTCCCGAAGTGGTTAATTGATTCAAAAGGTATTCATACAAGTCACCTTTAACGTCAGCGTCGAGTTCAATAAAAGAAATCTCTCTTAATTTATCAACAACATCTCTTAGAACAACACCATCTGGTATCTGAAAGCGAGCATCAATAAAGAACCTCCTAATATTTTCATTTGTTCCTGGCAAATTGGCCATAAAGGTAAAAACTTCATCCCGAACAAATTTAAACATTTTGGTGTTATCTGGAATGTGTGTCCATTGACTCCAGCGATACTTTTCGTTCTTGCCTTCAAAAATTGATTTGTAGCCATTCTTATCACCGAGGAGTCTTATCTCTTTTTGCTTTTCATTATCCCATTCCTCAAGCATTTTCAAGAAGAAAAGGTAGGAAATTTGCTCAATGTAGGTAATGGGATTCGTGAGGCCTGCTGCCCAGAACTTGTTACAAATTTGACCAATAATAGCTTGTAGTTCTTGTTTTGATATTCTACTCATTGAAATACTCCTTGTCTTAAATCATCAACAACTTGTTTTAATCCATCTTCACCAAATGTTTTGACTGCATACTGCAAACCACCGTATTGAGAAATTGGGGGTCGATTGAAATCTGAAATATCAGCCTTACTTCCAGCAAGAAATTGGTTCTTGAGCATCCGCAATATCCGCACCTGTTCGGGGGCAAAGTTCTTTTGGATAATCCATCCGTCAAATGCACGACTTACCCGTTCCTCTTTACTTGGAAATTTATGTAGTCCTAAAGCGGATTTAACAAACTCGACCAAATTGCCTGTTGGTTGGTCATAGGCTAAACGAAGATTGTTTTCGTTAAAGAAATATTCTGGATGGTTGAGAAGTTCTCCTAATTCCTTGACTTCATTGTCGGTAACATCTCGCTGTTGCTTGAGCTTCATAACAATATCGTTGGCATCAGCCAGTTTTTTGACCTCTTCCGCAAACTTGTCTTTATATTCCCGTGCATCCACTTTTTCTCCTTCTGGCCCAAACTCAACATATCTGCGTTCTACCCATTCATCGAGTGCTTGACCAAGGGGGATAGTAACGAACTGTCGTACTATATGTTCTGGAATTTCTTCCTCAAGCAGTTCTTCCTTGACAACTTCTTCTGCTGGCTTTCGTGTAGCAACTTTCTTTTGTTCAAATGGGTTATACCCTTCATCGTTAAAATACTCGGCATTACCAACAAAATCGTAGATAAGATATTCTTTTTTGCCAACCTCTGCACAAAGACGGGAGCCCCGACCTCGCATCTGCTGATAAAAAATAGGTGAACGAGTGGGACGACACATCATTAGGTTTTCAACTGCAGGATAGTCAAATCCCGTATCAAGCATGGCAACGGAAACAGCGATAACTGGCAAAGATTCCTTCTTGAAGCGTTTGATTGCCCGTTGTGGATCAAACGTATCTGTCGTGATAATTTCCGCATACTTACCTTTATATTCAGGGTAAAGTTCATTAAAAAATCTTGTAAGTTGTGCAGCGTGCTTCTTGGTAATGGCAAATACTATGGTTTTTCGAGGGTGATCTCCACCACGCTTTTCTTCATTGTCTTTAAACTCCTGAACAAATAGTTTGTTACGATCCTCAACAGATATGGTTCGTTCCAAATCTTGCGGTTCATAGTCTTCCCCTTGCCACTTGATACCCTCAAGAGAAATCTTTGACCGTGCATGATAGACCTTGTAGGGAGCAAGATAGCCATCATTAATACCCTGTCGTATACCGTAGATATATGTAGGTTCACCTTTTCTGGTTAACGGATTCCAACAACCAAAAAATTCATAGGTATTTCTATCGATAAGGTTGCTGGGGGTGGCGGTTAATCCAATATGGGTAGCATCGAAATGGAGGAGTAAGGAACGATAGATACTGTAAATTGACCGATGACATTCATCTGTGATGACTATATCAAAGTAACCACTGGTAAATGCATCTATTTGCGATTGAATAGTAGGAAGTGTCCCTATAACAATTTGCCCTTCTTTGCTTCGTTTACCACCGTACAAAACTATTGAGGGATATTCTGAGAGATAATCGTCAAAGGTTTCTTTTGCCTGATTTGCTAACTCTATACGGTCTACTAGAAACAGCACTCGTTCTACTAATCCCGCCTGAAAGAGTCTTTTGATCATCATTGCTGCAACTAACGTTTTACCTGTTCCTGTTGCCATCTCGATCAACATCCTACGTTTGTTCGCTTGAACTGCCATATCTACTGCTTGCAATGCTTCTTTCTGGTATGGCCTAATTGTTATTTCACTCCCTCTAAAAAAGAGTGTGTCAGGGATTGGAATTGTGGATAGTGGTTTTTGATATTTTCTGAGTGTAAAAATTCTTTCTAAATCGAAACGGGAAAAGAATGAGTCAACCAGTCTTGCATCTGCCTGTTTATAATCCCAAAAATACGTATCTGTACCGTTTGAAAGGAAGATAAATTGAGCCTGTAATTCTTTTGCATAATTTTCAGCTTGCTCTTTGGCTATATATGGATCTTTAGAAAATCTTTTCGTTTCAACAACCGCAAGGGGTCTGTTACGACTATCAAGAAGGAGGTAATCTGCCCGTCCGTCTTTGATGGACTCTTCGGTGGTAACTTGATTTTTATCTTCAATGTCCCAACCCGCTTCACGCAGAAGTCTGTCAACGATTATTCTTGCATCTGCCTCGCTTGAGGCACTATTTTGGTTTATCATAATTTTCTTAATTTTCTATTATCAGTTATCTTTTTTGGCCTTTTTGCTTAATATAATTTTCCACATCTTCTATCCTGTATCTTCTGTCACCAACTCCACGCCTTGTGCCAATTCTAACAGCCTTAAAATGCCCACTTTGATCCCATCGCCTCAAGGTTTGTTGGCTGACTTTTAACTTGTTAGCCGTTTCTTCTAAAGTTAATAATTCTGACAATTTGTTCTTATTCATGATTTATTGATTTCAATCAATTGATATTAATTATACATCTCTTATTGATAAAAGAGAAGATAACAGATAAAATAAATTTGAATCAGCGGGTAGCTAACGATTGCCGTGGCAATGCTTCAGACCAGGAAGGGACATCTTCCAATTTAAGGTCTGAAGCTACCCGCTGACGACTGGGAGGGTGTCCCTTTCTGTATAAACACCCTCCTTGCAAAAGGCGGGTATGAAAAAGATAGCCAAAAAGAGCAAGTTGAAACAGCTCTACTACGAAATTGGGAGTTTTGTGTCTTCGGCCTCAAAAAAAAGAAAACTGCCCTATATATTTCTTGTAATGGGATTGGTTTTAATAATTGCTGGTTTATTGATAATTGTTTTTTGGCAAAGGGGATTTATTAGACTAGTGCCTCTGGAATGCCCAGAATTTAAGAATTTATATGTATAAACAAACAATGAGAAAAAAGATTGTTCTTGTCATTCTATTATTCCTGATTGCGGTTTTTACCTCTGCTCTTGTTGCATATTTTGTTGCAAGAAGCCAAACGAATATCCGCTTTGTTGCCCAACCCAAAGAAGATAACCAGGACTATGGCTATTTAGAAATCGATGGGGAAGAATATCGTCAAATCTACACTACGACCCAAGACGATATAGGAAATGGACTGCATATCCACAGGATTGACTTGAGAAGCACAGATAAACCAAACCTCGCAGATTAGTTGAAAAAAAATAAAAAAGAGTATTGATTTTTGACCTAAAAACACATTCCTCAATTTTGAGAATGTAGAGTTTTTGAAGAGTAATTGGCCTCAATTTGGAGAGTCTTATTTATTTTTAAATAGATTTTGAATAAATTTGCCATCCGCCCTTGTGATAATTGGTTTTATTACATTCTTCATAAACGGAGATATGTACAATTTTCCCGTTTTTTATTAAATCTTGTTGGTTAATAGTCATTGTTTATCAAATCTAACAACAACGCCCCCCGTCTGATATGGTTTTACCTAGTCAGGCCATCGTGCCTTTGTTGTGATAAGTAGTGAAAATATTTATATAGAAATGGGGTGATGACAATGGCATGGAGTAAGGCACAGCAAAAATACGCTCGATCGGAAAAAGGGAAGCAAAGTCGCTTGAAATACCAATCCAGTGAGAAGGCAAAGCTTGCCAGGCAGAGATACATGGCAAAACGCAGAGCAAGGTTGACAGAAGCCAAACAGAAGCAAGAGCAAGTAACCAACGAGGTGCAAAGTAAGCCTGAGGTGGTTAAAATAGAAAAGGAAGTTGTTAGTAAAAAGTAAGACAAAATCCTTTCGAGAAGGCTAGGGTAATATCTAGCCTTCTTTTTTTCTTTTATTTCGTAATGTCCAATCGTTTTTAGTAACATATAAGTTGACGATTATGAAAATTAAGATTAAGGATTTATTGAAATTGAAAATTAATATCAATTGCAAAAACACAGTAGCCTACCAAGACATTGCATACTTAGTAGATAAACCTGAATTTTTATCACTTCTCCCCGAATTTAGAAAGAGATATCAAATCGAGAAACTTGTCCCATTAGAAAAGTTTAAGGATTGGATGTTGGGAAAGATAAAAGAAGATTTACGTATTTATGGCACAGAGGGGAGGATGGTGTTAGATGCAGAGAAGTTTTATGGCAAAAACGGTAAAAAAACCACACACGAGGAACAATTTGATTCCTTACCATATCATCAAAGATTCGATTGGGAAACAGTATTTTTAACCAGAAAATTTAACAGGCCAAGCTATTTCCGTTCAATCATACAACGAGCAATTGTTTGTGGTGAGGTTGACGAAGAAAGTTGGCAGCCTACATATGCTACTGTACTTCCCCCAGAGCTTCCTGTTACTGATTCTGATTTGCCTGAAGTTGTTATTGTTGTTTCTCCAATGTCGAGACCAACTGATGTTGAAAAAGTCTTTAAAGAAGATGTACCAAAAATATTTAATGCTGAACGATCAAAGTTTAAATATCAGACTGTGGTCAAAAAAGATTCAACTAAAAATATCATTCGAGATAGAAATTGGTATTGGCTTTCCCTAGAAGGTAAAGAGCCTGGTGATATTTATGATAGTGACTTCGGCGACCCTGACAATCCACCGCCAAAACGTCTTGAAGAATTTCGAATAGACTCAATTTCTAAAGCAATAGATAGATACATAGAGAAACTTCAAGATAAGTTCTAGCCTCGGACAGCAAATCTCCTTTTTCGTGTCAGGACACTTATTTATTAACGTTATATCATTTTATTGTCTTACAGGGCTCGACCATTACGAGTAAACAGAGGACATTAAAAAGCTGTTTAAAGTGAATGGCAACCGACCGAAGCGACCGATATACCGAACAAAGGACACGACATTTAACAAATTTAAGAAGCCTTTGAGTCTAAACGAGATTTTAGACGGCATAGATAAGGGAACAGATAAAACTTGATAGCAGACAACCAAATCGGGTTGAGGGAAGCCAGGGAGGGAAGGTGTTTGAGAGAGAGGGAAGGGAAAAGAATATGAAAAATCTACAAATCGACAACAAAACAAGACAGGTTCGTGTCAGTAAAGAATTGCATCAAGCATTGAAAATATCAGCCTCTGAAGAAGGAAAATCCATGAAAGCTCTCCTTGAGGAAGCATTAAAAAGTTTTGGGATCTCAGAGGAATGAAGAAGGGGAAATAAAATATATGTCACGAAGAGAATTTACATTTACAGCATTACAGTCAGACAAGTTAGACAAAGTAATAAAAGTACTTGAGGAGCTTAAAGAATACAAACCTTTAACTCTGAGACAGATTTATTATCAGTTAGTTGGTAAGGGGTATATTCCTAACAACAAAAGCCAATATGGGATGCTCTCAAACCTTCTGAAATGGGCAAGGATAAAAGAATTTATCGCTTGGGACGATATTGAGGATAGAGTGCGGGTTTTTGAGGATTTAACAGGTTGGGATTGCAAAGAGAGTTTTATTCAGGTGGAAACAAAATTTTACTTGACTACCTACAGTCGCAACCTTTTAAGCACTCAAGATGTATATCTTGAGTGTTGGATTGAGAAGGATGCTTTGAGAAGTATCTTTACTAAAATTGCTGGACAATATTCTGTACCAGTTGTTGTCTGTCGTGGGTTTTCTTCAGCTAGTTTCCTAAACGATTTTAAGGAGAGAGTCAACCTTGATAGAAGATATACAGTTATGCTTTATTTTGGGGATTTTGATCCTTCGGGAATGGAAATGCTTAGTGCGATGAAAACAACACTCGAAGATGAAATGGGCGTAAATGGGGTTGAATTTAAAAGAATTTCACTACTTGAGGACGACATTATTAAATACAAACTACCACATAACCCTGACGCTATTAAAAAGTCAGACACTAGAACTGAAAAGCACCTATTAGCCTATGGTGATGTAGCTGTTGAACTTGATGCTCTGCCTCCTGCCATTCTCGAAGAAAAGATAAGGGGGGCGATAGAGGCAGAAATTGACATGGCTACATATTCAGAAGAAAAAAGCAAAGAAGTTGATGACTTAAACGATATCTCTACCCTCAAATCTCGTATTCAAACATTTATTGATTCATTCCAAAAGAAGGGGGGTGAGAACCCATGAAAACCAAAAAGCAAAAGAAGGTAGTAGTTGGATATGTGAGAACAGCAGCTGTTAGTCAGGACAGAAACGGTTTATCTACAAAAATCCAGGGAGAGAAGATAAAAGAATTTTGTAAAGCGAAAGGATATCGGTTATCAAAGATATTTAGCGATAGTGGATGTTCAGGTGCAAACCTAAATCGTCCAGCACTTCAAGAACTTGTAGCGGAAGCGTCAAGAGGAAAGATATCTAAAGTCATTTGTATTGATACAGACAGACTTTCTAGAAACACAATGGAATATTTGTTTCTGAAAAATTTCTTAACCAAACACGGAACGGAAATCGTTTTTATGACAGGCACACCTGTTAATGGTGATTCTTTTTCCAAGTGTATGGAAGAAATGTTTGCAGTTATGAATTCCTTCCAGCCAAGACTTAGAGAATGTGAACATAAACAAACAGAACTAACCAATTCTGTTGCAAGTTCTAAAAATGGCGGGGGTCGTATGACACATGTAAGGATAACTGTTAGTAAAAAGGACTTGGACAACTGTCATAAATTCCTAGAAATTGTAGAGGATGAACCACTTAATGCCTTGGGGTGTGGACTGAGTAAGTCACAAATTGTCTTAATAGCAAAGATTTTGAGATTGAACTTAGAAAACACCACGGAAGTCAAAGCAGATTTCCAATTTTAGGGTAGTGAGTATGAGCCAGTCAAACAAAACGATCTCAAAAGATAAAATGGACCGACTGGCTCAGCGGTGGGTAGAGTTGATGCTCGAACAGTTACAGTATCAAAAATACATGAGTAAAAAGAAGAAATAGAAACAACCCGTGCCAATAGCTTAAATGCGGATGAAAATTAATATAGATCACGAAAGCAATAAGCTATGCAGACACAGGAAGAGAAATCAGTTAAAGACAGTGTACCTCAAATTCTTGCCTATTGCAGGGTTAGTACGAATAACCAAAAAATGGATGGCCTATCCATTGAAACCCAACAGCAACTTATTAAAGAAAAGGTGGCTAGTATGGGTGGCGAATTAGTTGAAGATATTTACATCGATGAAGGAAAAAGCGGGACGAACATGAAGCGGGACGGATTGAGTAAGTTATTAGCACGAGTAACCAAAGGCGACATCACACACATCATTGTCCAGGAAACTTCAAGGTTAAGCAGAAGCCTCAGTGACTATTTAGTCATTAAGACAATGATAAAGAAATACAAGATTGAAGTTGTTGCTTTATCAGGCATCTCGTATTCGGGGGATGATCCCTATTTGCAGTCATTTGATGAAATGATGGCTGTGTTTAACAGTTTACAACCTCGTATCTCGGGCTATAAAGCAAAACAAAATGCGATTGAAAAGTTTAAAGCAGGATACTTTCCAGGTATGGCTCCGCCTGGATATGACAATATTGTTAATCCAAACCCGACAGGTGCATACGATAAACGAATAATCACTCCGAATCCGTTAAGTCCATTTATTACAAACATATTCAAAATGTATACAACAAGGAATCATTCGATCGTCAGTTTGCGAATGTATTTATTCAATAATGGATTTATAGGAAGATTTGGAAAGCCAATATCTTATTCTCAGGTGGATAATGTTCTTAAAAATACACTTTACTACGGCTGGATGAAATGGGGAGGAATGGAAGGAGAGGGTCATCACACTAAACTGATTGATAAACCAACGTTTGATTTAGTTCAACAGATCCTCGCAGATAAGGGACAATATGAAATCCGTAAACGAAAGCACAATTTTCTTTTAAGAGGCATTGTTTTTTGCGAAGGTTGTCAAAGAAGGTATACAGCAGAATATCACTACAATAAGAAATACTTAACAGGTGGCGGAAGGTTAGGTGAGTATCACTGTGGTGGCCTTGGTAAGCGTGGGACTGGTTGTAAAGCAAAATACGTCACAGTTACTGACTTAGAAGAACAAGTCCATCAGGAAGTGGCCAAGCTTGAGTTTAAGCCTGATTTTGTTGAGGCTGTAAAAAATAACATTCAAAAAGTGTATGAAGATAAGTCTCACGAGATACAACTTGCTAAAAAAGCCGCAACAAACCGCAGGGATGCCATTGAAACACAAAGAGAAAGGATGGAGCAACAACTGCTTGACGGACATATAGGCGGAGAGCTGTTTTCCAAGCTAAACAAGAAACTCGATGCTAATATGCTAGTGATTCAGAAAGAACTGAACGACATTAGTAAAATCCACACGATTGATACTAAAATTATTAACGAAATCCTCACTTTTACGAATGATATTGTTAAAAGGTACAACGAAGTAGACATCGATCACAAGAGAGCCTTCTTACACTTCTTCTTCAGAGAAATATTTGTTAAAGATAAAAAAATCGTGAGGATAACCTATACACCAGCTCTTCAGGTTCTAAATGAGGCCAAACTTGGTATATTAAGTCACAACTGGCTCCTCGAGTAGGATTCGAACCTACAACCTTATTCTTACAGTTAATCCTTTGTTACCAAAGGTCTGGACTATCTCATCATCAAAAAATTGATGTCAGGTATATAGTCTCTACACATTTATCATTCGACTTCGCTCATGATGAGTTGGTCAAACAAATTTAGCTCGGGATTGACCAAAAATTAATTTGGCGTTCCCCGAATTAGCCTGATTTTTCTTCCTAGCATTACTACTAAGTGCTGCCACCAGACAGGAATCTGCTCTACCATTGAGCTATCGAGGATTATATTTATAACGAGCAAGGCTCAATTATAGCAATTAGTCATCTAATATACCAGCCATTAAACTTTGATATAATTCACTAATGAGAAAGTTTAAATTTTCAAAGTTGGTTAGAGATAAAATAGTTAAAAGAATTATTTCTGATGGCAACAAACCAAACTGGAGGGAACTAACTGAAGGTGAATATATACAAGAACTTAAAAATAAAATTCTTGAAGAATCATTAGAAATTCCAAAAAGTAAAAATAATGATGACTTGATCAAAGAGTTAGCCGACATACAAGAAATAATTGATAATTTATTGGAAGTATTAAAGATTTCTAAGCCAAAATTTAAACAAATACAAGATAAAAAGAATGAAAAAGCAGGATCATTTAAAAAAAGGTTATACATAGAAGATGTAGAAACGAAGAAGGAAAAAACAGAATGGGTAAAATATTATCTGTCAAATCCTGACAAATACCCAGAGATTAAATAGTTATTTTTTGATATCATTTCATTAAATGAAAACCAAATATATTCTTCATGGAGGAGCTGCTCAACTGATAATTAAAGAAAATGATCCGTTTTATACTGAAATCTTAAAAGATACTCCGGATGATTTAAAAATTTTATTTGTATATTTTGGAAATGATCCTAAAAGGAATGAAGAAAGAAAAAAAGGAAATATAGAACAATTCAATCGAATTAAGGGAGACAAGAAAATAGAATACAAAATTGCTGAAGAAGATAAATTTTTAGATCAAATTAAAGAAGCTGATGTTATCTATATCCGTGGAGGATCAACACCTATGCTTATGGAAGTATTGGGTAAATTCAAAAATCTAAAAGAAGTGTTTAAAGGCAAGATCGTATCGGGAGAGTCTGCTGGAATGAATTCATTGGCAAAATATTGTTTTAGTAAAAGTGGAGGAGGAGTAGTGAGAGGTTTGGGAATAATAAAAGTTAAAACTATTTCACATTTTGATGGTGTTAGAGGAGTCAAAGAATTAGAAAAAATTGCACCAGATTTAGAGAAATGTTATTTACCTGAATTTAAGTACAAAGTATTTTATACAAACAATAAATAATGAAGAATATCTTCAAGATTTTTAAAATTAGTAAGCCACAACACAGGTGGATTGCTGTTGCTTGTGTATTAATTACTATCCAAGCAGTATTGCAACAAGCTTCTCCTGTAACTTTAAAGTATGTAATCGACGAATTATCTGCTCAAATTGCAACCAAGTCGGGTAATTATGAAACTGTTACGTCACTTTTTGCTTTGATTTTAGTCATTAATTTATCAGTTGCAGTCTTAAATTCTGTAAACCAGCGAATTGGAGATTTTATATCTTCTCGTCTTGGAAGATTTCTAACTGAGGTCTTTTACAAAAAAATATTTACACTTCCACAAAGCTACTTTGATGGTGAGATATCAGGCAAGATTGTTAATCAATTAAATAGGGGAATAAACTCTATTCGTGATTTTATAAATAGTGCAACAAATTTTATAATTCCTGCTGTTTTACAAACTATTTTTGGTGTTGCAGTCCTTTCATATTTTGATCCAACAATTGGACTTTTAGCCCTTTCAGTTTTTCCTGTTTATATTTTTATAACCAGTTATTCAACAAAGAGATGGGGTAAGATACAAGTTGAAAAAAATGTGTACGAAGATGGAGTCCGTGGCCGAATTCAGGAGGTTATAAATAACATCAGACTTGTCAAAACCTATAACACTCAAAGGCATGAGTGGGAGTATGTTTCGTCTAATTATGCAATCATAAATAAACTATATGACAAACAGTCAAATGGCTATCATATTTTAAATTTCATTCGCGAATTTGGATTAGAAGTGGTATTAGTAATTATTCTTTATCTAATTTTTAATAGAACTTTCTATGGTAATTTAACTCTTGGAGAAATGATTTTAATTATTCAACTTTTAAATCAATTAAGGTGGCCTTTATTTGCAATGAGTTATATTTTAGAACAAGTGCAAAGAGCAGAAGCAGATAGTAAAACATTCTTTGAACTACTAGACCTTAAATCAACTGAGAAGTATGAGGATAAAGCTCCTTCTGCTTTATCTAAAAAACCAGAAGTGATTTTAAAAAATGTTTGCTTCTCGTATAGCGATGGAAGTGAAGTCTTGAAAGATTTAAATCTTAACTTAAAATCAGGTGAAACAGTTGCCTTAGTTGGTCATTCTGGAGCTGGAAAAACAACACTTATTAATTTAATTTTGAAATTATATGAACCGACAAAAGGAGAGTTATTACTATCTAATAAAAGATATTCAAAGAGCAGTCACTCTTGGATTAGAAGTCATATGGCCTTGGTTTTTCAAGATACTGAATTATTTTCATCTAATATTCGTGAGAATGTTTCATATGGTTTCGAAAATGTAAATGACAAACAAATAATTGAGGCATTAAAGAAAGCAAACGCCTACGAGTTTGTAGAAAAGTTTAGAAATGGATTGGATGAACAAATTGGCGAAAGAGGAGTAAAACTTTCAGGTGGACAAAAGCAAAGAATACAAATTGCAAGAGCAATTTTGCAAGACAAACCGATTCTTATCTTAGATGAGGCAACAAGTAGTTTGGATTCAAAATCTGAACATCTAGTTCAAGAAGCATTGGAAAAATTATTTAAAAACAGACTTGTAATAATAATTGCTCATAGATTTTCAACTATTCAAAATGCAGATAGAATTATAGTTCTCGATAATGGAACAATTGTCGGGGATGATACACCTCAAAAATTAGCCCAAAAAGAAGGTTTGTATTCTGAACTATTGCAGTACCAAATTGCAGGAAACAAAAAACTTCTTAGTAAGTATGAGTTGAGATAAATGACTTTTTGTAAAAATTATCCCGTGCCAAATATTTTCCAGCAAGGTTTACACCAACCGCAAGCAACTTTTTCAGTTGTTCCACATTTTTGACATCTATGACCTCCTATTTCAATTTGTGCTTGTGCCATTCCAAACGAAGAGTTGAGTGTATCAATTCCCCCTCCATTACATCCCAGAATTGCCCGAACTTGTTGATAGAGTGAATTGTATTTTGCATATTGATCTTGATAATTAAATATTGGCCGGCGGCTATCAAAAAAATAGCTTACTTGTTTTGCTTCTGGTTGCAAGGTCTCCTTGGCTAAATCTAAGATAGCCCTACCAACTTCAATTACAAAAAGTCTAATGCTATTTTCGTTTAAATGAGAGATATTAGCAATTAAATACTTTTTAAGGTTTGTAATGATTGCTGATGCGTTTTCATTTAAGGTAAATAGTTTTTCTCTATTCTGTATTTCCTGTCTTTGTTTTGTAAAAGTTTGTCCTGAAGTTTCTTCTATTAGATCCAACACAGCTTCAAAACTATTTGCATTAATATTTCGTGGTGATCTAACTACATCCTTAATTCTTTCCCGTGTTGGTGTCTCAATATTGTTTTCGATACCAACTAATTTTTCACTAGATGTTAAATTGATATCTGTTCTTATTGTTAGTGCATCTAAATTGCCTCCAGAATTAATCCAATAAACATATGTTTGGTTGTCTGGATGATCATGTCCCAGTCCGGACCATCCTTTTGGACTTGTTAAAAATACAACTGTTTCAGGACTGGAATTAATAAGTATTTCTACCGCTTGTTTTACTCCTTCAGCCAAGGCACCGTCTCTTTCTGTTGAAAGTGTAACTGATTCTAATGTCTGGTTGTATTTACTTGCGTATATTATTTTTTCTCCATTGTCTTTTTCTTTAAATTCAACAGAAATAGGGAATATGTCTTGTTTTGTCAAATATTCAAAATAAAATCCAATTACATTTTGAATTGTTTTGTTGATTAACAAGTTTTTTACCTCGTCAAGATTGCCGTTTTCTTCAATTGCTGTTCTATATAAATTAATCCATGTTTGGATCTGCATAGACATGTTGAAACCTGTTTTTTCAAGTAAGAAGATCTTGTCTGGATCATCATTAAACATCTTTTGAAGTAAAAAGTTAGGATCTGAATTCAAAAGAGTTATTGTATCTAGATCATATGCAACGACCCAGTTGTTTTGAGGTTTTTCTTCTGTTTTTAATACAATGCGTTCCATACTTTTCTTGCTCGAGATTTATAAAATAGATTGTTAGTTTTCCGACTATACGGTTGCGGCACAGCTAGGGAATTACGCCCTTATTCCTTAAACACAATCTTTTACTCAACTAATTTGACAAAATTTAAATCTATATTATTTTTCTTTGATTGAAGTTGTTTGTTGAAACAAATCCTATATATCACAAATCCGAGAGGTACAAAAAATAGGGTACTTGTAAGTTGGTACTTTAGGAACGGTAGACCATTTAGATAGGACATCGTAAGCCCAGATAATGTGTTTGGATACATACCCCAAGAATCAAGAGCCCAAACTCCGAAATTGGTCCAGATAAAGAAAAATAGGTTTGATGAAATACCTGCAAAAGTGCCTAAGATAATTTTATTTTGTTTTAGTTTAGAAATTAATGAGATTAATAAAATAGGTAGTAAAAATCCACTCCAAGTAAATAAAAATATGTTTGTGTTTCCTATTAGTAAATCAGATATCGCAACAATACCTAAAGTTAATAGAAAGGCTAATTTTTCATCAAAATAAAATGTGGCAAGAACCGTTGCAAGAGTAATTAATTCTATATTTGGGCCCAAATCAAACCAGATTCTTTCAACCAAGGCTAAGAAGAATATTCCAAAGATGAATAGTTTCTTCATCATTATTTAGGTAATACATATTTCCACTCTACTTTGTCTCCATTTTTTAGTTTATATTGATCGGCTGCAATTTGACCTGATTCACCATTCACAAAATAAATCCATGACTTTTTTGCAGTACTTTCAAATTCTCCAATTTTTTTAACAAAAACCCCAAAATCATATTGTTTTGTTTCCAAATTAATATTTTCTTTTTCTACTGTATTCTTCAAAACCGAAAAAGCAGTATCATCAATTCCAATGGTTGTATCAAAATTCTTAACCTCTTTGTTTCCAAAGTCTATTGCTAGGCTGACTCTTGCCTCATATCCTGTTTGTTGGTTTTCTGGGACTAGAGATGTCTTATTAGAATTATAGTTTTTAAAGAGTAAAAAGCTTGTGGCTAATGCAATAATCAAAAGAGGAACAATATATTTTCGCATGGTTTCCATATTTAACGGTATGATACAATTTTTGTAAAGTGGGAATTAAAGAAAGAATACAAGATAAGGCCGATTATATAAGAGACATTGTGTTATCTGCCAATGATGGCCTTGTTACAACGTTTGCAGTTGTTGCCGGTTCTCTTGGAGCATCTCTTCCACCTTCAATCGTGGTTATCTTGGGTTTAGCCAATCTTTTTGCAGATGGGCTTTCTATGTCAACAGGAGCATATCTTGGAGTAAAATCAGAAATTGAATTTGAACAAAATGCTGGTCAAAAAATTAAAATAGGGAATAAGCCATTAATGAACGGCTTGGTTTCTTTTGTTTCGTTTGGCATTGCCGGTTTTATTCCTCTTATGTCATATGTGTTTAAATTTCAAAACGCCTTTGTTGTGTCTGCTGTGTTGGTTGCTGTTTCATTATTTATTGTAGGTATATTTCGTGGAATAGTTTCAAATAAGCACATATTAAGAACTGCTTTTGAAAATTTATTTATAGGAGGATCCTCAGCTGTGATTGCATTTTATGTTGGTGAACTGGCAAAGCGTTATTTAATATGAGATTCAATTACGTTTTTGATATACAAGCTACGCTTATGATATACAAGCTATGCTTATAAGGGGGTGATTAAGATGGCAAAAAAAGAATTAAGTAAATATTCAGCAATTTTAATGAAGGGCGCCTTTGTTTGTGTGATATTAGCTACTGTTGGTTATCTTGGATATGATCTATGGCTAGCGTCTACACAGTGGTTATTAGTTTCTGCGGTAATGGCAATGTTTGGCGTTTACTTAAAGCTTTCATAGAAAGCTTGCATAGCTAAATTAAGGCTAGCGGTAATAGTGCGTTAAATCTGCGGAGAATTGTAAATTAGTGTTACAATATTGCATGGCAAAGAAAATTCTTATATGAATAATATTCTTATTACAGGAGTTTCGGGAACGGGTAAATCAACAATTTGTAAACAATTAACCAATTTTGGATACAAAGCCTACGATATTGAAAATATCGAAGGCTTGTTTGAGATATATCACAAAGGGACAAAGAATATTTTTGTGGATTACGATAATTCAAAACCTGAAAATATCAAAAATGCTGAATGGCTTTGTGATGAGATAAAACTAAAAGCATTTATAGAAGATCAAAAATCGGATATAGTATTTTATTGTGGAATTGCCTCAAATATGGATAATATTCTCAAGTTTTTTGATAAAGTAATAGTGTTACAACCAGATTCAAACACCCTTAATTTAAGACTTAAAAATCGAGAGGGAACCAACGATATAGGTAATAATCAAGAGGGTAGAGATGTTGTTTTGGGGTGGAAGGATTGGTGGGAAGGTGAGATGTATAAAAAAGGTGCAATTCTTGTAAATGCAAATAAGACACCTGAAGAACTTACTAAAGAAATATTGAGTATTTTAAAAATTTGACAGAAAGACAAATCAGGAGTATTCTTCGGGCAAGATGAATTATTCTAAAAAAGATGTTTTGATCGGCTTTATTATAATTGCGATAATTATAGGCGGCGCTCTTTATTACAAAAAATTAAGGAATCCAAAGACCTTATCACTTCCAACTCCAACCCCAATTACTTTTCAGAAGGATATAGAAGAAAGTTTCAAATATGACATCCCAGACAATATAGGCTCTATCGAGTTAAAAGATGTTTCAGGTGGAAATGGCAGAGGAATAGCAACAGCCAAAGAAGTTTTGGCAGACATTGATGATCCTATGTCTAATTATTTCTACCAAGGATGGTTGGAAAAAGAAGGAAATTTAATTTCTCTTGGGAAACTAGAAGTTGTAAAAGGTGGGTGGTTGTTGGAATACAATAAATCAAAACTTGAAGACGCAGACAAGATAATAATTAGCCTTGAAAGGGTTTTAGATAATAAAATTGAAAAAAGAATTCTTGAGGGAACTTTCAACTAGCTTCAAAAAAGAATTTTTGGTATAAATATAGTATATTTAATTAGATGAAAAAGATTATCCTATTTTTTATATTATTTGTCTTGTTTATATCTTTCAGTGCCTTTTTATATAACTCATATCAACAACAAAGTAAATATTTCAAGTTCAAATTTGGCGGTGAACCTACGAACCAAACCACTTTGGAAGTTAAAGAAATTCCATCAAAATATGTTAACTATTCAAAACAGGACTACGATAAAGCGATCTCAGAAAACAGAGTTGTTGTTTTATTCTTTACATCCAATTGGTGTTTGGAATGTAGCGACCAGGATTTTACTAATCAAAATGTTTTTGCTAGTTTAAATAAAGAAGGCGTTGTTGGGCTCAAAATTCACACATTAGACTCAGAAACAACGACCGAAACAGATGCTCTTGCAAAAAAGTTTGATGTTGTTAAAGAAAACTCATTTGTTATATTAGATAAAACCGGAGCAGTTTATTTCAAATACGTGGGTGTTATTAGTAAAGAATTACTTAATACAAAAATAATGGAGGTGGTTAATAAATGAAATTTATAATTTACGGAACTTCGTCTTGCCCCTATTGTAAAATGTTGAAAGATTATCTAACATCTAAGAATGTAGTTTTTGTAGAAAAATTAGTGGATCAAGATGAGTCAATAAAAAATGAAATGGAAATGGAATCAGGAGGTTTTTTAGGAGTACCTTTTACAGTAATTACAAAAGATGATGGAACAAAAGAAAATGTGATTGGATTTGACAAAGGGAAGCTTGATCAAATATTAGTATGATTTTTCTAAATTTCAAAACTTATCAAAGTGGAACAGGTAAAAAGGCTATTTTAATGGCTAAATTGGTTGAGGAAATTTCAAAGGAAAGTGGAATAAAAATTATAGCAGTAGTTCAACCAATGGATATTAGAGAAGTAGTTTTAGAAATTTCAACCGAAGTTTGGTCACAAAAAGTTGACGCGGTAGAATTTGGAGCTCATACAGGATCAATTCTACCTGAATCAGTAATTGATGATGGAGCAATTGGAACCGTGCTTAATCATTCTGAAGAAAGATTTAATGACTTTGAAATACTTTCTAAAGCGCACGGTAGGGCAAAGGAGGTCGGATTAAAAACTTTAATTTTTGCTAAAGATTTAGAAGAATTAGCAAAGGTTGCTAGCCTTAGTCCTGATTATGTTTCATATGAACCACCAGCCTTAATTGGTAGTAAAGATATTTCTGTTGCTACAGCAGAACCTGAAATAATTGCCAAAGCGTCTTTGGTATCAAAAAATTTAGGTATTCCATTAATAGTTGGTGCAGGTGTACACTCTGCGCAGGATGTCAAAAAGTGCTTAGAATTGGGTGCTGTTGGTGTTGCTGTTGCATCTGATATTATGAATGCAGTAGATCCTAAAAAAGAACTTTTAGACTTAGTGGAGGGGTTCAGGTAGTATCTAGTTTCTAGTGACTAAACCTTTATGTTAAAAATTTTCATTGGTGCAGATCATAGGGGTTATGAATTAAAAGAAAAAATAGCTACATGGCTATTTGATTTAAATTATGATTTTGATGACTTAGGCGCAAATCATTTAGATCCAACTGACGATTATACGAAATATGCTTCAGAAGTTGCTTCAATGGTTGCCAAAAGACCTCATTCAAGAGGAGTATTGCTTTGCGGAAGTGGAGTAGGTGTAGAAGTTCTGGCTAATAAATTTGACGGAATTCGTGCAGCTATTGGTAAAAATGTATTACAAGTCAAAGCAGGAAGAAACGATGATGATATGAATATATTGGTAATTGCGTCTGACTTCACAATTGAAAAAGAAGCAAAAGCCATGTTAATTGCTTTTATTGAGACTAAATATGACGATTCTATAAGACATGAAAGAAGGTTGGAAGAAATTGAAAAGATAGAAGCTAATAATTAAACTGTTGGTTTGGCGGTTTCTCTGGGTACAAATTCTCCGGTAGTGCAAGGCGCGTCCGCCCATGCTGTGTTTTTTGCTGAACAACTTCTTTCACCGGCCTCTATTAATTCTGCGGTCTCAACATCAATTGCTTCTATAAAATCTGACCCCTTAAAAGCACAAAATAAATTACAATTTCTACAGATCCGTTCGCCAGATTGTTCCATAATGGTCGCATTATAGTTTGTGTATGTGGGGATGTCAATAATTGCGTGATATTATTAAAATATGGCAAAATTAATAAAAATATTAAAACCTAAAACGAAATCTAGGCTAATAATTGAAGTTACCCTGTTTTATTAAACAATTCTTGAAGGTCAGCATTTACTTTATCGTAACTTTCAACGCCAGTAAGTCTTTCTTTACCATTACCCATTAGTCCTTCTAAGGTTGCTATCTCTTCTATTAATGCTTGATGAAGTGCACGTAAAGTAGCGGCACCTCCACTTAATGTAATTTCATCTTTATTATCACCCTTATGTATAACTATCTTATAGTCCATTATTGGTATCTTAACCTGCGTGTGTGTGAATGTCAATAATTGCGTGATATTATTAAATAATGCTTAATTTACATAAAATTACTGATTTGGATGTTACTAACAAAAAAGTTTTACTCCGATTAGATTTAGATACAAATCCTGACTCAAATGATTTGAGAATAAAATCGTCTTACGAAACATTAGATTATTTAAAAGGCAAAGCTTCAGAAATTATAATTATTGCTCATCGTGGCAGACCTGATGGAAGATTTGATGAAAGTTTAAGTTTAAAACCTTTTCAATCAATTTTTGATAAATGGGGGGCTACTGTTCATGAAAACTTGAGATTTGATCCCAGAGAAATGAAAAACGATCCAGGATTTGCTAAAGAGTTAGCTTTATTAGGAGACGTATATATAAACGATTCTTTTGCTGAAAGTCATAGAAATGCAGTTTCAATTGTTGGCGTACCAAAGTTACTTCCCCATGCAGCCGGTTTTAGATTTGAAAAAGAAGTAGAGAATTTAAGTAAAGTTTTTGACCCCGTTAGACCATTTGTTATTTTAATAAGTGGTGTTAAAAAAGATAAACTTGAAATGATTGAACCTCTGTCTGCTATCGCAGATAAAGTTTTAGTTGGAGGAAGACTACCAGACTTCTTAGGGGATAATACAGTAAGCGTCAGAAGTCAAAATGGAAAAATAATTGTAGGAAATTTGACGATGGATAAAGAAGATATAACTGTCAATACCATTGAAAAATTTAAGGAAGAAATCAAAAAAGCCAAAACAATTGTACTTGCCGGAGTGCTTGGAAAATATGAAGATGAAGGTCATTCACAAGGAACAAAAGAAATTTTTACAGCAGTTGCAAATTCTAATAGTTTTAAAATAGTAGGTGGAGGAGACAGTTTAACTGCAATAGAAAGATATAATTTAACGGAAAAATTTGATTGGATTTCTGTTGGTGGTGGCGCAATGCTAGAATTTTTGACCAAAAGAACTCTTCCAGGTATCAAAGTATTAGTAAATTAAACTTATACTTAAATTCATTAAGTTTTATCCTTTGTTGTTCTCCTGAGATAGAATATAATCTAAAAATGTTAAGAATTGATAACCCATTATTAAATAAACCACTACTTTTTCTAATGAAATTTATGTATTTAGGTTCATGGGGAAAAAAATACGAAATCTATAATGTAAATAAATTTACTAAATTTAAAATAAGAGTTGGTTCAGTTGACAAATTCACAATTTTAGATATTTATAAATCAAGTGAGTATGAACGACACGGATTTAAAATTAAAAAAAATCAGGTAGTTGTAGATTTAGGTGCTCATGTTGGCTCGTTTTCGGTTTTAGCCTCAAGTGTTGTTGGTAAAGGTGGAGCGGTTTACGCTTATGAGCCAGACAAATATTCGTTTGATTTATTAAAATTTAATAAAAGACTAAATAAATGTTCTAATTTAAAGTTATTTAACATTGCAGTTTGGAAAAAGGAGGGGTTTGTTAATTTTAGTTCTAGTGACATTGACTCTTGGTCTTCATCTATGTTTAGAAAAGATTTAGACAGCAAATATAGTGTAAAAGCTCAAACCCTCCCTGAGATTTTTGGTGGAATAAAAAGAAAGGTTGATTTTTTAAAAATGGATATTGAAGGCGCCGAGTTTGAAATATTTAAAAATCTTGATAGAAAAGATTTTAAAAACGTTGATAAAATAGTTTTGGAATTCCATAATTTTATAGAAAATAAAGCCAATAAGCATATGGAAATTGTAAACAGGCTTAAGAAATTTGGATATTTTGTCTCGATATATAGTATTTTTCCTTTATCGATTCCATTTTTTGGATTGGGGATTATAACTGCCAAAAAAATATAAACATGTTATTATAAATATAACATGATCAATGTTGGAATTAATGGATTTGGTAGAATTGGAAGGCTTGCCTTTAGGATTGGTGTATCTAAACATTTAGATGAAATTAAGTTTGGGGCGATAAACACTTCAGGATCAATGCCTGCTTCTGGTTGGGCACATCTTGTAAATTATGACACCATGTATAGAAAATTTGAGTACGAAGTTTTAGCAGATAAGCAAAGCTTGCCATCTGATGGTAAGACAAAAGAAGAAATAGGACATTTGTTAGTTTCAGAAAGAAATGTTGATGTTCCACTTCTTGCTCAAAGAGACCCAGCACTTATTCCTTGGAGTAAATATGGAGTTGATGTTGTTATAGAATCTACAGGCCATTTTACAAATGAAGAGGGGGCTAAAAAACATGCAATAGGTGGAGCAAAGAGAGTTATTATTTCAGCTCCAAGTAAAGGTGGTAATGTTGGAACATATGTTTTAGGGGTAAATGAACTTAGCGGTCAAGTTCCAGAAGGGCAAGTAATATCAAATGCGAGTTGTACCACAAACTGTGTTGCTCCAGTCGCCGCAGTAATGCATTCTGCTTTTGGAATTGAAAAGGCAATGATGACAACAGTTCATTCATATACAGACGATCAAAATTTACAGGATGGATCGCACAAAGATCTAAGGCGGGCAAGGGCTGCAGGGGTTAATATAGTGCCAACTTCAACTGGAGCCGCAATTGCAGTTACTGAAACTATCCCAGAACTTAAAGGTCTTTTCGACGGGATGAGTTTAAGAGTACCTGTTGCTACAGGATCTATAACCGATTTTACTTTTCTTTTAAAGAAAAATGTTACAGTGGAAGAAGTAAATAATGCTTTTAGAGAGGCTGTAAAGAACCCCATATATAAGGGAATATTAGCTATATCTGATGGCTTTTTGGTTTCAAGTGATATTATAGGAAGATCAGAATCTGCCATAGTTGATTTACCATTAACACAAGTGGTTGCGGGAAATATGGTCAAAGTTTTTGCATGGTATGACAACGAGTGGGGATATGCAAATAGGTTAATAGAACAAGTTATTCGAGTAGGCCGCGCATTAGATACGAATGTTATTCCCAGAGATCCATTATCTCTTGTACACTCTTAAATTTTTAATTTTTAACTCGAACAATGGAAGATAAAAAATATTCTGACAAAAAAGGGTTTATTAGAAACGTTGCATTTTTTGGTGATGCTGATATTTCTACAACCGATGAAACATATACTGAAAGCTATAAATTGGCTGAAATTTTAGCTAAAGAAGGTTATGTAATTGTTGATGGTGGTGGCCCTGGTGTGATGGAAGCAGCGACGTCTGGAGCCAAAAAATCCGGTGGGAAAACAATTACCATTACTTTTGATCCAACTAATGCTCCTGGATTTGAAGGAAAATATATAGGCAATGTTCCTAATGAAGAGATAGTTACAACAAATTATATCGAGAGAATGTTTAAATTAATGGAATATGGAGATTGTTTTATTTTATTTAAAGGTGGAAGCGGAACAATTTCAGAGTTTGGCACTGCTTGGGTTTTGGCCAAACTTTATTATGGACGACATAAACCATTTATATTAATGGGTAGTTATTGGGCTGAAATAATTGATGTTTTTAGAAAAAATATGAATATAGACAACAAAGAACTTTCTGTTTTTGAAATAGCAAACAAAGTAGAGGATGTTTTACCAATTATAAAAAAGTTTGAAAAAAAACTAGCGGATAGAAATCATTATCAACTTTATAAATCAGATAAATATGACCAAGCATTCCAAATATGAAAAAAACAATATGAATAGATATACTATATGAATAGATATTCTATAGAAGATTTAAACAATATAGCCAAAGAGGTTAGACAAGATGTTGTCAAAATGATATTAAAAGCTGGTTATGGACATCCAGCAGGATCTCTTGGAATGGTTGATGTTTTTGTTGCACTTTATTACGGAGTTTTACTTCATGATCCAAAAAAACCAGACTGGGAGGATCGTGATAGATTAATACTTTCCAATGGACATATTTGTCCCGCAAGATATGCAGTTATGGCACATAATGGTTATTTTGATCATAAAGAACTTTTGCATTTAGGAGAATTTGGAAGAGTTTTACAAGGCCATCCTGACAAAAGATTTTTAAAAAGTGTAGAAACAACATCGGGTCCATTGGGATCAGGTCTTGCGCAAGCCTCAGGAATTGCATATTGCGCAAGAATGGATAAGAAAAGATTCAGGACTTATGTGATAACTTCTGACGGAGAACATGATGAAGGAAATCATTGGGAAGCAGTCATGTTTGCAGGTAAAAACAATCTATCAAACTTAACAATGATCATTGATAGAAATAATATCCAGATTGATGATTTTACCGAAAATGTAATGCCCCTAGAGCCACTTGCTGATAAATACAAAGCATTTAATTGGTCGGTTTTAGAAGTTGACGGGCATAACATAGAAGAAATAATAAACGCTTGTAATAAAGCTCGTGCAATTTATGAAAATCCAACAGTAATTATTGCAAGAACTATTCCTGGTAAGGGAGTTGATTTTATGGAAAACAACCCAAACTGGCATGCCAAAGCTATACATGATGAAGACGCCCGAAGGGCGATAAAAGAAATTAGAACAATGCAAGGAAAGGTCAAAGAATATGGAGAGTAGGTGATTTATGTGAATAAACAAACATTACAAAAATTCTCAATTTATGCGTTAGCTCTCGCTGGAGGTATATTGATTAATTTTGCAATCGAAAGTGGTGACACAATGGATTATCTATATGGAATTATTCCACTCGTAACAGGATTGTTTTATGTGTTTATGGAGGTTAAAAAATAGATATTTAATTAGATGATAACTGCATATATCGATGAATCGGGTAATTTGGCTGATAATAATCCCTTTTTCATTACGGCTGTTGTTTGTTTGAATGATCAGAGAATACCAAGTCGAATGGTCAAAAGATTAAGACGGGTACTTGGTAAAAGAAAAGGGAAGATTGGTAAAGAAATAAAGTTCAATAACAGTTCTGTAAGAGTTAAAAATTATTTTCTTAAAAGATTTTCTGAAGAAGATGCATATTGTGTAGTTTTAGTTATTGATAAGGAGAAAAATAAAATTATTGATAATCCTGAAAATTATGCCAAGATTTTAGTTAGAATATTAAACATAGGTACAAAAATTTATAATTGGGAAAAAATTATTATAGATAGAAAATTTGATAAATTAATAGATCAACAAAAATTAAATAAAGAAATTAGTTCGTCAGGTATAAATAGTGAAAATATTGAATTTGTGGACAGTAAAATTAATGATGGGGTAAAACTTGCTGATTTCGTAGCTGGATTTTACGGTCAGTTTTACAATTCAAATAAATTATTACCTAAAGAATTGTCTAGTAATGTAAGCGAAGAAAGAATATCATGGAGTATGATAACGCAAAAGACGGTGGTTCCCAAGGGATCTGACGTCTCGAAAAAATCGAGTTCCAGATGATCCTTCATTCCGAAGGATCGATCACACTTGGACTTACACCAACCGTATTTGCATATAAAGTATATAACTTTTAAAAATTAAGTCAAATAAAAAATATGATTAACAACAAAATGCAACTGTCAGATAAATTATTTAAAAAAGACATTGAATTAAAACTCATGAGAGATGGGTTTGGACATGGCTTATTAGAAGCGGGGGAGAAAGATGAAAGAATTGTTGTATTAACTGCAGACCTTAAAGAATCAACAAAAGTAAATTACTTTGCGGAGAAGTTTCCGAATAGATTTATTGAAGTAGGTGTTGCAGAACAGAACTTAGTGACTATAGCTTCAGGTATGGCAAATTATGGAAAAATCCCATTTGTAACTTCCTATGCAATTTTTTCTCCCGGTAGAAACTGGGAACAAATAAGAACAACAATTGGGATAGATAGCTATCCTGTAAAAATAATAGGGGCACAAAGTGGACTAAATATCGGTCACTATGGAGTAACACATCAAGCTTTAGAAGATATTGCTTTAATGAGAGTAATTCCAAATATGAATGTAATTGTTCCAAGTGATTATAACGAAGCTAAAAAAGCCACACTATTAATGGCTGTAGACGATAAGCCATATTATATGAGACTTCCAAGAATTGACAGCCCTGTTTACACATCAGAAAAAACACCTTTTAAAATAGGAAAAGCTAATGTTTTAACAGAAAGTAAAAAACCTGAAGTTACAATAATTGCTTGCGGTTTAATGGTTTACGAAGCACTTTTGGCCTACAAAGAACTTGAAAAGAATGGAATTGAAACAATTGTAATTAATATGAATACAATTAAGCCACTAGACGAAGAAACTATTATTCGATATGCGAAATTAACTGGAGCAGTTGTAACGATTGAAGAACATCAAGTAATAGGAGGACTTGGGTCTGCAGTAGCTGAAACCCTATCAAAAAACTTTCCAGTTCCAATGGAAATATTAGGAGTGCAAGATAGATTTGGTCAATCAGGTAAACCAAAAGAATTATTTAAAGAGTATGAATTAACAAAGGAAGATATAGCAAAAGCTGTCAAAAAAGTCATTGCCAGAAAAAACTCATAAGTGTAAGCTTATTATATGAATCAAACTGTCCAGAAACTTCTAGCGTCGTATAAAGGGATACTTGCAGCAGACGAATCGACTCCGTCTATTGAGAAGCGCTTTTTGGCTATTGGTCTACAGTCTACAGAAGAACTAAGAAAGGCATATAGAACAATGCTTTTTACCACTCCTGACATCGAAAAATATATAAGTGGTGTAATTCTTTTTGATGAAACAATTAAACAGGGACTTGGGAAAATTCTTTTGGACAAAGGAATTTTAGTTGGAATTAAAGTTGACATGGGCTTAGAAAGTTTTAATAATTCTGATGAGAAAGTAACCAAAGGACTTGATGGACTTTCTGAAAGGCTTGATGAATATCAAAAATTAGGAGCAACCTTTACCAAATGGAGAACTGTAATTAAAATATCTGATATTTATCCAACCGATGCATTTTTAACAGAGACATTAACAAGAATGGCTGATTATGCGAAGTTGGTGCAAGATAAAGGAATGGTTCCGATAGTTGAGCCTGAGGTCTTACTTGATGGAAATCACACCAATACAAGATGTGAAGAAATATCAACAAAAGTATTAAAAAGACTTTTTGAAATATTAAAAGAAAAAAATGTCGATTTAGATTCATTAATTTTAAAAGCCAGTATGGTAATTCCTGGTAAAGAAAGTGGTGTGATAGTAATGCCTTTAGAAGTGTCTAACTCTACACTAAGAACTTTCCAAAACTCTGTTCCAACTGAGGTGAATGGAATTGTATTTCTTTCAGGAGGCCAGACACCGGATCAAGCCACATTTAATTTGAATGAAATTGCAAAGTTAAACAAAGATAAGCAGAGCTTGACTTCGTTAAAGCAAAGCTTGGCCAGCTCCACTGGTAAAAAATTTGGACCGTGGGAATTATCGTTTTCATTTGGTAGAGCATTACAAGAAGAAGCGATGAAAGAATGGTTAGGAAGGCAAGAAAATGTAGAGAAAGCCCAGACAATATTTTTGGAGAGGCTTCAAAAAGTTTCAAAAGCTAGAATGGGGGTGCTCTAATGCTTATGGTCTACAGTCTACGGTCTACAGAATTGAACAAATACAAAACATGAGTTTTAGATTTGAAAAGTTAAATGTTTGGCAAGAATCAAGAGTTTTTATTGTAAAACTTTATAAAATTACTTCTAAGTTTCCATTAGAAGAAAAGTTTTCTCTAACTGATCAAATTAGACGAGCAAGTGTTTCTGTTGCATTAAATATTGCAGAAGGATCTGGTAAAAAATCAGACATAGATTTTATTAGATTTTTAAGAATTTCAATCGGATCTGTAAATGAAGTTGTTACTGGATTATATCTAGCTCAAGATCTGAAATATTTAAGTAAAAATGATTTTGATGACTTATATTCAGAATTGAACATTATCGCATCGAAAATAAATGCGCTGATTAACTCAATGAATAAGTGCTAGATTTTGTTGGCTGTAGACAGTAGACTATATGCTATGAGCAACATGGATTTATTATCAATAGGGGATGCTAATCTTGACGCATTTATTGTTCCTTCAGAATCAGAAACACTATGTGATATAGATACAAAGAAATGTTTTATTGCATTTTCCTATGCAGATAAAATTCCTGTCAAAAATTTAGAATTTGCGGTAGGAGGTAATGCTGCGAATAATTCAGTGGGAGTAAAAAGACTTGGGATAAACGTTGGAGTTGTACTGACTTTAGGAGATGATAGTACGGGGGTTCAAATTATAGAAAAATTAAGGTTAGAAGAAGTTGATCTAACATATTGTATTCAACAGCCATCAACACTTTCCAATTTTAACATGGTGATTACATATACAGGCGAGAGAACTATTTTTACATATCATGCACCTCGTTCGTATGAATTTCCAGTTCAATTACCAAAAGTTCCATGGGTATATTTAACCTCTATGGGAGAGTCATATAGACCTTTTTACAACCATATAACTGAGTGGCTTGTTAAAAATCCTGAAATTAAACTTGCATTTAATCCTGGTAGTTGGCAACTTAGAGGTGGTATAAAAGAAATTGGTAATGTATTTAAACTTTCCCAAATTGTTTTTGTAAACAAACAAGAGGCAGAAAAATTAACAGGTTTTGAAGATAAAGGAGAAGTAACTAAAGAATTATTGATGGCTTTTTCAGGTTTAGGACCAAAGATTTCAGTAATTACAGATGGTAGTAATGGAGCATACGTTTTTGATGGCCACAAATTTTTACATTGTGGGATCATGCCCATGGATGCTTATGAAAGAACGGGGGCGGGTGACTCATTTGGTAGTGGTTTTTTGTCAGCGGTAATTAAAGGCAAGACAATGGAAGAAGCGCTTGTTTGGGGGACAGTAAATTCAGCTTCGGTTATTGGTTTTGTAGGTGCTCAAAAGGGATTACTTAAAGAAGAAGATATGGATACTTGGGTTCTACGTTTCAAATCCTCAGGAGTTAAAGTAGTGGAGATTTAAAGTTGTTCTTTTTTGCAAACAGAGGTCTTTATTTCATACCAGTTAACTTTCGCATTTGAACAGGCTTGACAAGGAGAACAGTAACGTTTCCCATCTGATCCACAAATATTATCGGTACATTCCAAAGTGCAAACTTCCGGTCTGGGATTTGTGCAATCTATTTTACCTTGATTATCTTCTTCAAGAGGGGGGCAGGGTGCACAAACGCCAATATTAGGCGTTTTACATATTGCTGGCAAAAGATCAGAATAATCTTTGCCTTTTTCATAAATTACCCAACCGTCTGTGCCGATTAAAGAGCGTGGAATTTTGGCTGGACAGGAACAACAGGTGGTAATTTGTAATGCTAAAATTTCACCCTCGGTTATGAGGTTTGGGGTAGAGATTGGTTCACTTCTCAATAGTGTTAATTCTATAACTAATTTTTGTGTTTGGTAGGCAAAGAAACCTGCAATAAGACAGGAGATGATTAGTAAACTGGATAACAAAATAACTAGGAAGCTGTTAGTCTTCGGCTGTTGACTATTAGTCTGTTCCACCCTTTAATATTAACACATTAGGTGTTAAATTTAATAAAGATGAAAGTTTTTGTTACAAGAAAAATTCCAGGAGATTTAGAACCACTTAAAAATGGTAAGCAGAGCTTGCCACTCCGTGGTAACGAAGTTAGTATTTCAGAATTTAGTCGAGTTTTATCCCCAGAAGAACTTATAGAAAAAGCAAAAGGAGTCGATGCACTTTTATGCCTTTTAACAGATAAAATTGATGGGGATGTAATGGATGCAATTGGTCCTCAACTTAAAGTAATAGCAAATTATGCAGTTGGATTTGACAATATCAATATTAAAGACGCAACAGACAGAGGAATAATTGTTTGTAATACACCATGTGAGGAAGTAGACGAGGCTGTTGCAGAACACACCTGGGCTTTAATATCAGGTTTAACTAGGAGAATTGTAGAAGCAGATGAAGCAACCAGAAGGGGAGCATATAAAGGTTGGGAACCAGACATCTTTTTAGGAAGTTCATTAATTGGGAAAACATTAGGAATTGTAGGATTTGGTGGAATAGGAACAATGGTAGCAAGAAGAGCAGAGGGGTACAAAATGAATATTTTATATACCAAAAGAACAAAAGATGAAAAGAGTATTGATCTTGATATTTTGCTGACGCAGAGCGATGTTGTTACACTTCATGTTCCATTAACAGATGAAACAAGGCATTTAATTAATAAAGAAACTTTGGCAAAAATGAAAAAAGGGAGTTTTCTAATAAATACTGCCAGAGGTCCAATTGTTAATGAACATGATTTAGTTGAAAGCCTTCGTGATGGGCACCTTGCTGGCGCAGCTCTTGATGTTTTTGATAATGAACCCAATATTGATCCAGAGTTAATTGGCATGCCAAATGTTATTACAACACCACACATAGCATCAGCCACTCATGAAGCAAGAGAAGCCATGGCAAATTTGGCAGTTTCAGGAATTCTCGATGTAATGTCCTCCAAAGAACCTGTAAATATTGTAAACAAAGAAGTATGGACTAACCGTAGAAAATAGTTATTGACAAAGTTATGAATATAGTTCATACTAATGTTATGAATTACAAACGAGTAACAGTTAGTTTGCCAAGTTATGTTTACGATGATCTTGTGATGCTTCTCCCAACTGGAGGTATTAGTAGTTATGTCGCTGAAGCAATTGAAGACAGAATTTTAGACACAAAATTAAAACCAAAGACTGATCCCTTTGATGAATTTATAAATTTAAGAAAGATTACAACCAAAATAAGTGACATTGAAATAATGCAAGCAATTCATAAAGGAAGAACATGATCAACTATATAATTGATGCTTCAATTATATTAAAAGTGATTCTTAAAGAAGACGTATCAGTTTCTAACAAATATAGTAAGTTTGTAGAAATGGTAAAAAACAAAAAGGCAGAATTTTATTCTGTAAAGTTTTTAAAGACAGAAGTAGCAAATGGAATTAGATTTGGTGAAAGAAATAAAGATTTAGGGTTAAAAATTTATGATATTTTTCTAGGTTTACCGATAAAATACATAACCTTATCAAAACAACAATATAAAAATTGTTTAAAGTTATCCTATGAACTTGACACGACAGTTTATGATACTTCGTACCATGTACTTGCTAAAGTTTATAATGGGACATTTTTAACTTGTGATAAAGAATATTATAATAAAGCAAAAAATTTGGGGGATATTGAACTTTTGAAATAATTTATTGTCTAAGATGGTCGATATCTGCACATGTTTCTTCATTATGACCGGGTTGTTGACACTCCACTGGCCCAATATCTGTTTGTGTAAGTAATTCACAAAGACCACAATCGAAGTTTTGTTTCAATGTTCCCGCCACAGCACCACTCATCCCCATAGTTCGAACCGCAATATTAAAAGCATTTGTCACACCATATTTTTCTGACTTATCTACCAGTATTCTGTATTTACATTCCTTCATGGCTGGTATTTTAGGCTGTGTGTGTGTGTGAATGTCAACAAGTGAATGCTTTTTGGTGTATTTTCAATTAGAATTAAGTATGGGACTATTTAACAGAAAAAGAGGTGAAGATTTAAGCGGAGCTTGGCCAACTTCGTCGGTAGATGATGAATTTGATATTGATGAAGATGATTCAAGAAGGGTCAGAAGACAATTTAAAGATTTAAATCCAGAAAACAAAAAAACTCGTAAAGAACCCCAAAAACCTTGGGGAAAGACGGAACGACTAATTGTTTTATTTGTATTATTGGGAACTGTTTTAACTTCTGGGGTTTTAGCTTTGACTGCAAGAAATTTCAAGCTTCCTAAAATTCCTGTATTAAAAATTTCAAGTATTACAAATTTAAATCCATTTAAAGAACAAGTAATAGTGATAGGAAATAGAGGTAGTAAAATTTCTCAAGAAAAAATAGAAAACACAAAAAAGTTATTTAAAGAAGCGACAAGTGATTTTTCAGGGATTTATGCATTTTACATATATGACATTAATGGTGATTATTATTACGGTTTAAATCATCAAGAAGTTATGCAAGCAGCTTCTTTAATTAAGCTCCCTGTTATGTATTTGGCCATGAAAAACGGTGAAGATAGAATGCTTATTGAGGCAATGGGAAAAAGATCAGATAATTCTGCATATATAAAAATGATAAAAATATTAGGAATTGAAAATGTGAACAGAGTAACAAGAGAAATTGGAATGATTAATACTTCTGAATCTAAAAATAAGACAACCCCCGAAGATGTTGGAATATTTTTCAAAAAATTATATAAAAATGAATTGTTAAATGATGTAGATACAAGGGAATTAGAAGGATATATGACAGACACAATCTTTGAAGATTGGTTAAGACCAGGAATACCAAATGATGTAATTCTAATCCATAAATATGGTAGAGAAGAACATGTAATTAATGATGCTGGAATAATTATGTCTGATAAGCCGTTCGTGATGGTTATTATGACCGATGGAATTATCGAAAGTGAAGCAATAGACCTATTTCCAAAACTAGCTAAATTATTGTATGATAACCACGTAGCGGAGTAATATGAAGACACCGATTGAATACATAAAAGAGGCTTGGGGGATATATACTAAAAAAGAAAATTTCATCTTTTTTGCTAGAATTATGGCAGTTTTAGTAATTCTATCTACAACAATAGGATTTGTGACTGGGTATTTTTTTCCAGATGATTATTTGAAAAATATTGATTTTTCAAATACCCCAATGCTTATTGGTTTTATTGTGATTTCTTTGATTGTAATTATCATCAATTTATGGACACAGACAACTACATATTTTGTAGTCCTAAGAATGGAAAGCAGTGAAAAAGATATTTTCAAAATTAGTTTAAAAATGATGGGTAAATTTTTATTGATATCTCTCGCATTGGGGCTGATCTTTTTAGCTGGTCTAATTCTTTTAATTATTCCAGCAATCATTTTTGGAGTGTGGTATTCACTCTCAACATTTTTGGTATTAGATAAAGGCATGGGGATTAGAGAGGCATTAAAATCAAGCAAGCTGATGGTTAAGGATAAATTTTGGAAAGTTTTAGGGAGAATTACTGTATTCGGTCTATTTACTTTTGTAATCTCGTTAGTTTTAACAGTTATTCCGTATGCAGGAAGTATGACAGTTTCGTTTATTGCTCCATTATTTTTACTTCCATTTTACTTGTTATACAAGGATTTGTTACTTGAAAAGTAAAAAATCTCTTTACTCTATAGGGACTTGAGTATTAGTAACTGATGCAGCAGGCTCAACGATTTTAGGACAAACAAGTTGTTTTTCTTCTAGAAACCATTCTTTTCTATTAAAACATTCTTTATAAACTAAACCTTCAGGAACTGACCATTCAACTGATGGTTGATTATTTAAAAGCGACCTCATTATTCTATTCCAAATTGAAGCTGCGCCTGTAATTCCAGATGCAATTCTACTCATGGACGAACCATCATTATTGCCGACCCAGACAGCAACTAGATAATCTTTACTGAAGCCAACCGTCAGGTTGTCCTTCAGGTCATTACTTGTCCCTGTTTTAACTGCGACTTCAGGATGTGAGGGAATAACTAACATTGAGTTTGCTCCGAACGCTGGAGAACGAGAAATATTATCTTTTAAAACATCAATTAATAAAAAAGCAACCCTTGGATCAAGTACTTTGTTAATAGAAGTATCAAATTTGTCTTGATATAATATTTTGTCTCTGTAATTTTTAATTTCTGTAATCGATTGAATCTCATTTTTTATACCATTATTAGCAATTACAGAATATACTTCTGCTAGTTCCAAAAGTTTTGTTTCTCCACCTCCTAAAGTAAGTGATAATCCAAATCTTGACCTATCACTCCAAGTAGTTATGCCCATTTTTTCACCCATATCAATCATTTTTGATACACCATATGAAGCTAAAATTTTAACAGCGGGAATATTTCTCGATTGAGCCAACGCTTGCCTGACTGTAATTTTTCCTTTATACGATCCATCGTAATTTTTAGGACTATATGGCACAGTTCCTGGAACTGAAAAAGAGATTGGAGAGTCATCAATAATTGACGCTAAAGTTAATCCATTTGATAGAGCTTCTGCATAATTTATTACTTTAATAGAAGATCCCGGCTGTCTTAATCTTGTTGTTACATTAACATTTCCTCCTTTTTCTGTATCAAAATAATCATAACTACCAACCATAGCTAAAATCTCACCATTTTTAGGATTAAGAACAATAATTCCAGCATTTCCAACTCTTAAGTTTTTAAGTTTTTCTATTTCTTCTTTAGCAATCTTTTCAGCAAGAGTTTGGATACTTAGATCCAGAGTTGTTTTAACGGTTAAACCTCCTTTTAGAACTACTTCCTCGCCATATTTTTCAATTAGTTTTTCTTTAATATACATAACAAAATGAGGAGCATTGATGTTTTGCCTGTTTGGAGCAAAGGTAATCCTCTCGCTGGTTGCTTTTTCCTCCATTTCATTAGTGATAAATTTATTGATTTTCATTAAACGGAGTATGTCTCTTTGTCTTGAGAAAGTTAGATCTGGATTGTTGCCAAACGGAGAATATCGCGTTGGACTTTGAGGAAGACCTGCAAGAAGTGCTGCTTCTGATATTGTTAATTCTCCGATATGTTTACCAAAATAATGCTGCGATGCTTCCTCTATACCATATACAGTACCACCGTAATTTACTTCATTTAAATACATTTCCAAGATTTCATCTTTTGAATAATTCATTTCAACTCCAATTGCAAGAACTAGCTCTCTGATTTTCCTCACATATGTTTTTTCAGAAGAAAGAAGTGCATTTTTTACAAGCTGTTGAGTGATAGTTGATCCACCCTGAAGTTTACCCTTTGTTATGTTTTTGCTAAGCGCTCTAAACATTCCGCGAAAAGAAAAACCGATATGATCATAAAATTCTGCATCTTCTGCAGCAAGAGTTGCAAGTTTTACATGTTCAGGAATCTCTTGAAGTTTAACAGGAGTTCTGTTTATATCTTTATATATTGTATAGAGTAATATTCCATTTCTATCATATATTTTTGTAGAAACATCAATCTGACGAGTAGTTAAATCTTTTGGAGAGGGAAGATCTTTAAAAATAAGATAATAAGCAAAGCTTGCCACTATCGTGGTAAAAAATAAAAAATAAAAAATATAGCTATTTTTAATATGTAAATTAATACTTAATTTGGGGAATTTAAATCGGGGATATATAACCTTGTGAATTTTTCTTTGTGGCGGATTTATTCTAAATCTTGGTAATTTAATCTTTCTAAAAAGGTTAAATATGATTATGAATCCGTGATAAATCACGTAGAAAAGAAAAGCTATAGTGATAAAAATGTGAGAGAGTATAAAATAAAAAGGACGTCCTACGACAACCAAAAATGCCGAAAGTAAATACAGGGCAGTGGTGGGTTTTTGTTTTTTGCCAGCCACAGGCTGATTGTAACAGATTTCTAATTTTGTTTAAGTGGGTATCTGATTGTTGCGGAGGTGGAGGCAATTGGACAATTCATACAATAAATTCCTCCAACTGGATCAATATAAACAGGTTTATTTTGTGGCTCAACTTGCTCAGGCAGGGCATCTTTACCCGCAACTTGCCCAGTATCCTTAAATATTATTAAATCTTGATTGGTTATATTATTTGTTGTTGGGACTGTTCCTGCCAAAAAGTATTCAAAACGCATTTGACAGTCTGGTCTAATATCTCCTGTATCTGCACAAATACTCGCACCAACTACTTCTTCAGGTTGTAATGGCCAAGAATGGCCATCGTCATCCTTGTCGTAGTCTCCTTTTTCTGATTTATCCAGTGCGAACTTAATTACTTTATTCCAAATAGGAGATGCACCTGATACCCCAGAGACAGCTCCACCCATTGAAGTATTATTATTATTTCCTACCCAAACAACTACTACAATTTGTTTTGAATATCCGATTGTCCAGTTATCTTTTCTATCGTTTGTCGTTCCAGTTTTAACTGATACTTCAGGATGACCTTTAACATTTAAAAAACTTGAGGGACCGAAAGCTTGTTGTCTTGCATTATTATCATGAAGTATATGAGAAATCAAAAATGAAGTACCAATATCAAGTACTTTTTCGCCAGTTAGTTTTTTGTCATTAATTTTGACTTCTTCTAAAACTTTTCCCTTCCAATCTTCTATCTTTGTAATTGCAATTAAAGGTTCTCTAATTCCACTATTTGCAAAGACTCCGAAAGCTTCCGCCATGTCATATGGTCTTACCTCACCTCCACCCAATGTTAATGATAACCCGTATTTATCAGGATCTTCAAAGGTTGTAAGACCTAAATTTCTCGCAAAGTCTATAAATTCCCTTATTCCATTTAGGGCAATAATTTTGACCGCAGGGATATTATAGGAATTCCCGAGTGCAAATCGTGTTTGAACTAATCCATGATATGTTCCGTCATAATTTTTAGGACAGTATAAAGATTGTCCTGAAACCGCAAAACAAGTAGCAGTATCAACGAAAGTAGTTGCAAGAGTTATCTTTTTATTTTTAATTGCTAAGGCGTAATTAATTGGCTTGATTGATGATCCAGGTTGTCTTTTGGCAATGGTTACATTGACTTTTCCATCTTCATCTTTAGCGAAATAATCATAACTTCCTACCATTGCAAGTATTTCTCCGGTTGATGGGTGAGTGACTAGGGCTGCACCATTTCCTACCTTTTGCTTTTTGAGTTTTCCTACTTCTGTGGCTACTGCTTCCTGCGCAAATTCCTGTAGATCTAGATCGAGAGTAGTAGTGACTCGAAGTCCTCCTTGTTCAACCATTTTTTCTCCATATTTTTCAACCAATTGATCTTTAACCCAAAGTGCAAAATGTGGTGCTACCGGAGCTTTGATTTCAGCATACTTAAGCTCTGTCCCAAATACTTTATCTGCTTCTTCTTGTGTTATGTATTTATTTTTAACCATTTGATTTAAGACCTCTTTTTGTCTTTCTTTGGCTAATTCTGGATGTGCCCCAAAAGGAGAATATCTTGTTGGGCTTTGAGGAAGGCCTGCAATCAAAGTTGTCTCAGAAAGTGTTAAATCCTTGGCGGGTTTACCAAAATAAAGTTCAGATGCACTTTCTATTCCATACGCTGTAGATCCGTATGGTATTTGATTTAAATACATTTCAAGAATTTGATTTTTTGAATATATTCCTTCAACTATCATTGTCAAGAAAAATTCACGAGCTTTTCTTCTGATTGTCCTCTCTGGGGTTAAAAGCGCGTTTTTGACAAGTTGTTGTGTCAGGGTTGATCCACCTTCAACTTTACCTCGAGTTATTATTTTATAAATTGAGCGAGTTATTCCTGTAAACGAAAATCCTGAGTGAGAGTAAAAATCTTTATCTTCAATTGCGATTGTCGAATTCTTGACATAGTCGGGAAGTTCTTCAATTTTAACAGGGCTTCTTCTTGTTCCTGCATATATTTCATATAATAGCTTTCCATTTCGGTCAAATAATTTGGTGGATACAGGAATGTCAGGGGAGGAAAGCTTCGTTGGAAGTGGAATTCCCCAAAAAAGCCAAAGAGAAAAAGATATAAGAACCGTAAAGAATATAATTCTTTTTCTATTACGTTCAGTTTTTAGGTGATCTTTGATTTTTAAGATAAAAGACCTCATACTTAATCTCATGAATAGAATTATAGTTTATAAATGTTAATTTTTCATACATGGATCTTAAATTAGAAGAAAAATTTTGGTGGAATTATATAGAAGAAGATTTACAAGAACTTCTTGTTGCTTCTGAGTTTTTAACCAATGTAGTTAGAAGTTGGGGAGCTGATTTACCTAACGGTCGTCATGTTTTTCATGATTATTCATTTATAGTTTTCCCCGCAGCGAAAGCATATGAAGGGTTCTTAAAAAAAATCTTTTTAGATCTCGGGTTTATAACAAGAGAGGATTATCTTGGGAAAAGATTTAGAATCGGAAAGGCTCTAAATCCATTTTTAGAAGACAAATATAGAATGGAAAGTGTTTACGATAAAATAGTTAAGTATTGTGGTGGTAAAAAGTTGGCAGATACTCTTTGGAACGCTTGGAGTAATGGGAGAAATCTTGTTTTTCATTGGTTTCCTAATGAGAAAAATGTAGTGTCCTTTGAAGAAGCTGAAGAAAAAGTAAAATCTATCATCAATGCAATGGACATGGCGTTTGTTGGGTGCAAACTAAACTTGGTCATTTAATAAATTAAATGGTAGTATTAATAAATGAAATCATTTAAATATGCTGTAGGTCTTGCGGTTTATCTCTTAATAGTTTGGGGATTTTATAGGTTTTTGTTTAAACTCCCTGATGAAATAGAGGAATTAGTAATAAAGCCAATTGTTTGGTTACTTCCTGTAATATATTTAGTTAGAAAAGAAAAATTAGGATTAGAATCTCTTGGTATAACCTTTAAAAATTTATTCCCATCAGTTTATTATGCATTAGGCCTTGGGGCATTTTTCGTAATTGAGGCTTTAGTAATCAATTTTGTAAAATATCAAGGAGAATTTAATTTAGGTGCAAACATTGGGGCGTTACCACTGCTTCCTGCTTTAGGTTTATCTTTCGTAACTGCGTTTTCCGAGGAAATAACTTTTAGGGGGTATATCTTTACAAGAGTTTGGAAATTTATAAAAAAGGAACTTCCTGCAAATCTTTTAACAAGTCTATTTTGGGCCATGATTCATGTTCCTGTTACTGTATTTGTCTGGAAATTGGATCTTACTGCAGCGCTAATTTACTTATTTTTGACGACACTTTTTGGAGTAGGGAGCGCCTTTGTCTACGCTAGAACAAAAAACATTGTTTCTCCAATCCTTCTCCATGTACTTTGGCAATGGCCAATAATTTTATTTAGATAGTTTGCGGGGATTGACTAATTGGTATACAATAACAATCACCTTTAATGAAAAGTAATATTGTAAGGATTTTAACCACATTAGTAATAGCTTTTGCCATACTTTCGGTTTCAGTTTTAAAAAGTGCTACAACTAAAAATGCCTATTCACCGACAAACTACGTTTACACTCCAATTGTTTTATCCGAACGGACAACATCTGAAAAGGTCGATAGCGAATCCATCGACAGATCTGTAGATTATTTATTAGCTTATCCTGGAAAAATTAATCCTGATAACCCATTATGGTATTTAAAAGTAATTAGAGATAAAGCATGGTATACATTTACTTTTAACTTACAAAAGAAAATTGAATTAAATCTCCTATTTGCAGACAAAAGATTAAGTTCAAGCCTTATTCTATTAAAGAATAATAAACCTGATTTGGGCGTTGTCACATTGACAAAAGCTGAAAAGTATTTAGAAAAAGCTGTTCCATCTGACGCATCAGATGGAGAATATCTTAAAAAACTAGCTATTGCTTCACTAAAACATAGACAAGTAATAGAAACTGAGATTCTTCCTATTACTCCAGAAGATTTAAGGCCTGAAGTAATTAGAATGAGTAATTATTCCTATGAAACCTATAAAAAAGTTCGCGACTTGATGCTTTCAAAGGGTTTAATTCCACCAGAGAATGTATTTGATTTGAAGTAATTTATTACTCCGCGGGAGCAAGCTTTGCTTATACACCTCAACATTATTATCCTCATTATCTCCGCGAGCAATTTTTAAAATCAATTTTCCACGCTTAATACAAGCATGGAGTGATGCACTTAGAACTAAAAGTTTATAGTTGACTCCCTACCCCTAGTGTTAGAATATGAATTCTATCACTATATATAGCGTATGAATTGTCCTTTTTGTAATACACATGATACACAAGTTTTAGAGAGTAGAGTAATTGAAGACGGACAAGGATTACGTAGGAGAAGAGAGTGTGGAAAGTGTGGCAAACGGTTTACCACACAAGAATCAGTAAAATTATCGGTACTTTGGGTCATTAAAAAGGATGGTAAAAGAGAGCCTTTTGATAAAGAAAAAGTAAAAAGAGGAATTTTAAGATCTATAGAAAAAAGACCAGTTTCATTAGATTTAGTTAATGAAACGGTTGATGAAATAGAGAGAGAAATGTTGAAAGCAGAAAAAGAGGAAATATCAAGTCGTGCAATAGGTAATGCAATATTAAAAAGACTTAAAAAAATTGATAAAGTAGCGTGGTTAAGATTTGCAAGTGTTTATTTGCAGTTTGAAGACCTGACAGATTTTGAAAAAATAATTGACAAAAATGGCTAAAAAAATCGAATTTAAAAACTACAAAGCCCCAACTTATGAAAAAATTCGTAAGGAGATTGATAAAAAAGTAGGTCTTAGACCTATTATGCCTTCTGATCTTTCAAAAGGAGAATGGACAGAACAAGCTATAAAAGTATTAGGAGAAAGATATTTAGTAAAAGATAATGATTTAAAACCAATTGAAACTCCTGAAGATATGGTTTGGAGAGTTGCTTGGGATGTTGCTTCAGCCGAAGCTCGTTGGGGTGCAGCTAAAAAAGATGTAATAAAAACAGCTCGTGAATTTTATGAACTAATGGTCTCACGCAGATTTTTACCAAACTCACCGACATTAATGAACGCTGGAACTGGGAACGGTCTTCAGTATTCTGCTTGTTTTGTCCTTCCAGTTGAAGATTCGATGGAGGGCATATTTGATGCTTTAAAATATCAAGCAATTATTCATAAAACTGGCGGAGGAACAGGATTTTCGTTTACACGTTTGAGACCTAGTGGTGCATTAGTTAAAACCTCGTCAGGTACAGCTTCTGGTCCGATTTCTTTCATGAGAATATTTGATGCTGCGACAAATGAAGTAAAACAAGGTGGTAAAAGAAGGGGTGCAAATATGGGAATTCTAAGAGTTGATCATCCTGATGTTTTAGAGTTTATTCATTGTAAGGAAGAAGGGGGAATTACAAATTTTAATATTTCAGTTGCTATAACTGATAAATTTATGGAGGCATACAGAAAAGATGAGGATTATGAATTAATTAATCCAAAGACCAAAAAAGTAACAGGAAAATTATCTGCTAAAAAAGTTTTTGATGAAATTGCAAATGGTGCATGGAGAACGGGCGATCCTGGACTTATATTCATAGATAAGATAAATCAAAGTTCAGCAAATCCTGTTCCAGTAGTCGGGGAGATAGAAGCTACTAATCCGTGTGGGGAACAACCATTATATCCATTTGATGCATGTAATTTAGGTAGTATATTTTTAACGTATTTTATTAAAAACGGAGAGGTTGATTATGAAGGCTTAAAAAAGATTACCAGACAATCTGTAAGATTCTTGGATAATGTTATTGAAGTAAATCCATATCCTTTGGAACAAATTAGAAATACCGTTTTTGGCATAAGAAGAATTGGCCTTGGAATCGGCGGTTGGGCTGACATGCTTTTGGAGTTAGGAATTCCATATGACTCAGAAGAAGCACTAATTTTGGCTGAAAAGGTCATGAAGACGATTAATGATGAAGCGGTTTTGGAAACCCAGAAGTTAGCTAAAACGAGAGGATCTTTCCCTATGTTTCAAGGATCTATCTACAAAGATGGAACTCTACGAAGAAATTCAACTGTTACAACAATTGCTCCAACTGGAACAATATCAATAATTGCAGGAGCATCCTCGGGGTGTGAACCACTTTTTGCAATTGCCTTCCAACATATTGTTAAAGATAAGCATTTGGACAGAAAAATGACTTTTATAAATCCAAAATTTGAAGAGGTTTTACGAAACGAAGGTTTTTGGAGCCAAGGATTAATGGACAAAGTGGGAGAAGTTGGAGTTGTTAGAAAACTTACAGAACTTCCGGAAAAAATTAGAGATGTTTTTGGTACGGCTCAGGAAATCGCTCCAATATGGCACATAAAAACGCAAGCAGCTTTCCAAAAACATACGGAGAATGCAGTAAGTAAAACTATAAATATGGATAATACTGTAACAGTAGAAGATATTAAAAATGCATATCTTGAAGCTTGGGATACAGGTTGCCGTGGAATAACCGTTTTTAGAGATGGTTGTAAAGACGTACAAGTATTAAATATGGGAACCAATAATGGTGGAACTAAAAATGATTTGTCTTCCCAAGTAGATGTAGCAGAGGAAATTGTTGAAGAGGATCCTTTGAGACACAGGCCATACAAGGTTTCTGGTTCAACATACAGAATGAATACACCAGTTGGAACTGCATTTATTACAATCAATGAAGACGAAGCTGGTGAACCACTGGAAATGTTTATAAATGTTGGTAAAGCTGGATCTGATGTTGCTGCAATGGCAGAGGCACTAGGAAGAACTATTTCAACTGCCTTAAAGTTTAGAGGTGGAGTGTCTGCAAAAGAAAAAGCCAGAGAATTTGCAGAACAGTTATCAGGAATAGGGGGAAGAAGGTCAATTGGTTTTGGACCTACTAAGATAAGATCTCTTCCTGATGCTATTGCTGGATCAATTTCAGTTCACTATAACTTAGGTATTAATGGATATCACAATAGTCCTAATATTTTTGGAGATAACAAAGTGTCTAAAAATGAACCTCAAAGTGAAGTAATTGCATCTACTCCTCATATTAATAATGAACAACAAGAAAGTTTGTTTCTTCATGTTAGGCAAGAGAAGCCAGGAGACATTTGTCCAAGCTGTGGAGCGGGAGCATTAGTTTTTGAAGAAGGATGCTCCAAATGTCATGCATGCGGTCACTCAGAGTGCTAACTACAAGATATAAAGTAATAAGATATAAAGTAAATAGAAAATGCCACATAAAGAACAAGGACAACTATTAAACGAATTAGAAAAATTAAGAACATTAGTTCAAATTGGTGACCCGTTCGAATGCCCTGGTTTCCCTGAAATAGATTATGTTGTTACAAATCTTGGCTTCATTGAGGATACAGAAGAACCTTGCATTATTTATAAAAAGAGGGAAGGTGGACAGACTTCTTGGGTAAGAACTTTAAGTGAATATGTTAATAAAGATGTTTTAAAAACAAATAAAGATAAAAATCAACTCTTAGAAGATCTAAACAATTTAAGATTACGAATAGAAGAGGGAGATAAATGCTGCCATTATAAACACCCAGATCAGTTCTACCAGATTGTTGGTGTTGGATTTATTGAAGGAAATGGACAACTCTGTGTCATATATCAGGCAGAGTATGGAGACAAAATTACTTGGGTAAGAACTGAAAGTGAATTTTTTGCAAAAGTTACATCAGAAAACGGATCTGAAGTTGATAGATTTACAAAAGTAGTCTGATATAATCTCCATATGGAAGACAAATTTCATTTAGGAATAAAGGCTTTAATTAGAAATTCAAAAGGCGAAATACTTCTTTTGAAAGTAAATAAAGAAAAACTAAAAGGATTTACTGGCGAAGCTTATTGGGATATTCCTGGAGGCCGAATTCAAAAAGATTCAACAATTGAAGAAACATTAAAAAGAGAAGTAGAAGAAGAAATCGGAATTTCAGAAATTACAAACATTAAGCCGTTTGCTATGGTTCTTTCAAAAATTAGAATTCCACAAGGTGACGATTCAGTAGGCTTAATTCTCGGAGCCTATTTTTGTGAAATTCCTGAAAATAGCGAAATAAAATTATCCGATGAACACACTGAAGCGAAGTGGTTTACTACCCTCGAGGCATCAAAGTTACTTGAAGTAAAATATCCAGTTGAATTTACTGAGAAAATTAAAGAATTGTAGATGTCTGTATACACAAAAACAGGAGATAAAGGAAAGACAGGTACTTTTGGTGGAAAGAGGGTTTCTAAATCTTCTAAATTAATTCAAGCAATAGGAGCAATTGATGAACTTAATTCATATTTAGGGGTTGTGGGAGGCTTAACTGAAATTCAAAAAAATCTTTTTACTATAAATGCCATAATTGCAAGGTCCGACCTTGCAATGCCGAAAGATGCAACTAAAAAATTAGAAAGGGAGATTGATGAAATGGAAGGCAAAATGCCAGTTCTTACAAACTTTATAATTTACTCAGGAACTCCAAGAGCTGTGAAGCTGTATTACGCTCGCGCTCTCGCTCGTCGTGCCGAGCGTGTCCTAATTGCAGTTCCCAACATACTACATACTACATACTACATACTGCCGTATCTCAATCGCCTCAGCGATTACTTGTTTACCCTAGCTCGTTTCATCAACTTTAAGAAAAAAGTTAAAGAAGAAGTGTGGAAGACATAATTTTATGTATTGACAAAGTACATACATGTATAATAGAATCAATATGGACTTTGATTACAATATTGAAAAAGATAAACAATTAAATGAACTAAGAGGTATTGGTTTCAAAGAAATAATCAAAGCCATCAAAAACAAACAGATAATAGTGGATATCGAACATTTTAATAAAATTAAATATCCCAGTCAACGAATTTTGGTAGTTAGGATTAAGGATTACGCATATGCAGTTCCATATGTTTTTGATAAAGTAAAAAAGATTAAATTTTTAAAAACAATATATGCAAACAGAAAGTTGACCAAAAAATATGTTAAAGAACCAAAAATATAGTAAACCAATAGATAAATACGAAGAAGAGCTTGAAGCCTTTTTAAACAAGGGTGTCTATGTCCCTGTAGAAAATCAAGAAGAATCATTACTTGAATTACAAGAAGCTGCAAAGAATTATTTTAAATTCAAAAAGAATAAAAGTATAACTCTGCGTGTTGAAGGTGAAGACCTTATGAAGGTAAAAGTTAAAGCTCAAAAACATGGTATTCCATACCAAAGAATTATAAATATGCTTATAAGTGGCTATGCAAACAACAGAATAAAACTGGCTATTTAATGAAAATAGTAAAGAAAAACCAAACTAAAGAATTTAAAAACAGTGAAACATGTATTGCTATTGAGTATCCGACCAATGATCACGATAAAGACTTAAATATTGCAGTTATAAAATTAAAAAAGGACAGATATCCATTAAAAGGTTGGGCTGTCAATGAAAAGTGTAAAGAAATGTCCTATGTTGTTAAAGGAAAAGTTAAGTTTGTAACAGAAAACAGTAGTACTGATTTAGAAGAGGGAGATGTGGTTTTTATTGACGTAAATGAGAAATATTATTGGTTAGGAGATTGCGAAATGGTAATGCCTTGCACTCCTGCGTGGTATCCAGAACAACATAAAATAGTCGAGGCTTCTTTGTGATATTATTAATTCATGGGACTACTGCCTGAAAGAGAACCGAGAAAGAATCCGTATGAGAATCCAGACGAGGCTTCTCCTTTAAACATTGAAAGGAAAGAAGTTATTACCCCTGTGTCAACACAATTTAAAGCTCAAGTCAATGACGATAATGGCAATCCAATAATTACTACTCCTGAAAACAAAAAAGCAGATATTATTATTCCTGAAGTTAATAAAGAAACGTTAGAAGTTAAAATAAAAGGGGATACAGAAGAATCATCTGTGTGGTCTGCGGGATACTGGCTTCGTATATTTAAAAAAGCGATATACTTTGGATGGAAGGTTTTTTTTGATGCGAAGCATGCGAGTTACTAAAAAATGATTACACCTGATTTAAATACAATTTTTACATTTTTAATATTAATTATTATTTTAGTATTTATTACGGCTGTAATTGGTTATGTTGGATTTGTAATTTTTAGATATAGAGGCAGAGAAGAAAAATCTGTTAACTCAGTTTATCTACAAGTTTCCGTACCGCGTCTTAATGAAATAAAAACAGATGCCATGGAACAATTGTTTGCATCTCTTTATTCAATTAAAAAAAGTGGATGGAAACAAAAGTTTGCAGTTCAACCTACGATTTCATTTGAAATAGTTGCAAGAGATGAAGATATAAAATTTTTTGTTTGGACACCAACTGACTATAAAGACTTAATAGAAAAACAAATTCATGGTGCATATCCTGATGCTGAAGTAAAAGAAATTCAAGAAATTAACTTTTTTTCAGATGAAGGCAAGGTCGCTTATAAATCCTTACAACTTTCAAAAGCTAATTATTATCCGTTAAAAACATTTAAAGATTTACCAACAGATATTTTATCAAGCTTAACTTCAAGTCTTGCCCGAATGGACAAAAGTGAAGGAGCTTGTGTTCAAATCTTAATTTCTCCAGCAGAATCTGATTGGCAAAAAACTGGAGGTAAGTTTATATCAGATACTAAGAAACAAGAAAGTAGTTCTGAAAGTGCAAAATATTCTGTTTCAGGAAAAGCTTTGGAAGCAATTGAAAATAAAATTGGGAAATCTGGTTTTGAAACTTCTATTAGAGTTGTTGTTGTGGGTACGACAAAAGAAAAAGCTAAGATTCACCTTGATAATATCGTTTCATCTTTGGGTCAGGTTGCAGGGGAACACAACAATTTAGGAAGCAGAAAAATTTACAATAAAGGTGGATTTATGCAAGATTTTTTATATCGTTACCAACCAATGTTTAATGTTTTAAAAAATCATGTTTCTATTTTAAACACTGAAGAGCTTGCGACTCTATTTCATTTTCCAAACAGACAAGTAACAACACCACATATTCATTGGTTGCATAGTAAAACAGCTCCCGCACCTTCTGAAATACCGCAAGAAGGGCTTTATCTTGGTAAAAGTATATATAGAGGAGTAGAGAGAAAAATTGCTATGGGCGACGACGATAGAAGGCGACACATGTTTATAATTGGTGCAACCGGAACAGGTAAAACAGAACTTCTAAAAAGTATGATTATGCAAGATATTAACGCAGGCAAGGGTATCTGCTTTATGGATCCACACGGTGATGCTGTTGAAGATATTTTGAAAATGATTCCTCCTGAAAGAGCTGAAGATGTTATCTATTTTAGACCGTCAGATACTGATCGCCCAATGGGTTTAAATTTACTTGAAGCAAACACAGAAGATGAAAAACATTTTGTAGCTTCATCAATTATTAACATGATGTATAAACTTTTTGATCCCTACAAAACAGGTATTGTTGGCCCTCGTTTTGAGCACGCTGTAAGAAATGCCATGCTTACGATTATGTCAGAGCCTGGAGCTACCTTTGTTGAACTTATGAGAGTTTTAACTGATGCAAGATATGTTCAAGAACTTTTACCAAAGGTTACAGACCCTATTATTAGGCGTTATTGGACTGATCAAATAGCACAAACTAGTGATTTTCATAAATCAGAGGTGTTAGATTACATAGTTTCCAAATTTGGCCGTTTTGTTACCAATAAAATGATTAGAAATATTATTGGCCAATCAACATCATCATTCTCCTTCCGTGATGTAATGGATAACGGAAAAATACTTCTTATTAATCTTGCCAAAGGTGAACTTGGAGAAGAGAATTCCAACTTTTTAGGTTTAATTTTAGTTCCTAGAATCTTAATGGCAGCCATGAGTAGAAGTGATACTTCAGAAGAAAAAAGACGAGATTTCTATCTTTATGTTGATGAGTTCCAAAATTTTGCCACGCCTGACTTTGCTGTTATTCTTTCCGAAGCTAGAAAATATAAATTAAACTTAACCGTTGCCAACCAGTTTATAGGACAAATGGAAGAAGAAGTTAAAAATGCAGTTTTTGGAAATGTTGGTACAAAAATATCATTTAGAGTTGGAGTAACTGATGCCAATTATTTACAACATGAATTTGCTCCAACATTTGGAGAAGATGATCTCTTAAATGTCGAAAGATTTCATGCATACGTAAAAACAATTGTTAATAATCAACCACAACCACCATTTTCACTCGACACAACTCTCGATCTGGCAAAAATTAAAGCTTTAAAAAATGATAGAACCGCAGAAATAATAATTGAAATGAGTAGGCTAAAAAATGGGAGAGATATGAGGCTTGTAGAAGCAGAAATCACTAGACGCGCGAAACTTTAAATGATATTCTTCCTTACACAATGAATACGATGAATAAGAATTCCGGCTACGCCGTTGGAATTATTGGTTATGGGTTTGTAGGAGAAGCTACAGGAATTGGTTTTGCAACTTCTGACAAAAATCAAATCTTTTGGTTTGATAAATTTAAAGAATCTCCAAACACAATGGATGAAGTTGTAACAAATTCTGAATTTATTTTTATTTGCCTTCCAACCCCAATGCTTCGAGATTATTCAGGAATGGATATGAGTATTGTTGAGAGTGTAATAGAAGAAATTGCACCAAAACTTTCTAACACTGACAAGATTCTAATTATAAAGTCAACAGTTCTACCGGAAACAACCCAAAAATTTCAAGATAAATATCCTGACATTAATTTTGCAATGAACCCAGAATTTTTAACACAAAGTAAAGCTAATGAAGATTTTTTAAATCCTGCAAGGACTGTGATAGGTATTAGTAACAAGGCATTGGGAACTAGAATAGTAGAACTTTATAAAACAATACTTCCAGATGATCAGAAATATTTTATTACAGGTTTAACCGAAGCTGAAGTAATTAAATATATGAGTAATGTAACTCTAGCAAGTAAGGTATTACTAGCAAATGAATTCTACGCGTTAAGCGAAAAACTGAACACAAATTATAAAGAAATTTATAAAGCAGTTGAGGCTGATCCAAGAATAGGCAGACATCTCAATGTGCCTGGTCCTGATGGGGATTTAGGTTTTGGCGGAGCCTGTTTTCCAAAAGATACTTTAGGTCTTTTATCTTTTGCAAAACAACAAAATGTTGATATGAGTGCCCTAAATGCTATCTGGGAAAAGAATCTAAAGATCCGTAAAAATCGTGATTGGGAACATATGGACAATGCATTTGGTAGAGGAGCTTCAAACGGAAAGTAGAATAGGATATAATACTCAAATTAAGGGTATGTCTTTCAACGGTTAGGAAATTTGTCTTATGACAAACGTAGTTTGACTGTTAATAGATTATGGGGGCCTGTCGTTCAACGGTTAGGATGGATTTCTTATAAAAATCAGACGAAAGTCCGACTCTTTCCAGGCCCACCATAATCTATTATCATAAACAAATAACGATGGTCCGACTCCATCCATACCCACACAAAGAGATTATATGGATAAATTATTAATTACAAAAACAAGTTCTCCTGAAGAAATTTCTGAAGCCATTAAAGTTCTTCGTGAGCAAAAAGGAAAAGAAAAAGAGACATTAAAATTAATTGATGAAGCTTTATCTTTTGGTCATGACTTTGTGGTTGATTTATTTTTTGAAGAGGCACTTACTCACCAACATCTTTATATGGTGGACCAATCAAACAAGAAAGCGATTATTGATATGGAAAAATCAATTTTGAAAGCTAGTTTTTATGTAAATAAGTACAAACTTACTGTGTGGAATTCAAGACTGTTTAGATATATGGGTAGAGTGGCAGACTATAGAGGACAGTATAAAAAAGCTATTGATTATTATAAGCGAAGCTTGTTCATTCATAAAAAATCAATTAAGTTTGTTAATTTAGATCCTGAACCATTCAGAAAATTCGAATTAGAAGCATTTTTATCTTTTAGTTTAATTATGTCAGGACAATATGAAAAAGGTTATAAATTAGCAAAAATTACTTATGATAAATTTATTAATTCGGCTGATGGTAAATTACTAAAGAAAAAACATAAGGAGACATGGACTATTTGGATGAGTGGAATTACAATACGAACGATAAATGCTCTTATTGACAAAAAGTTGCATTTTAATCTCGGTGAAATTAAAAAATGGCTAACAGATACAGAAAAATATTTAAATATTAAAGATGGTTTTTCATATAGAAAAATGGAGATTGAAAAATTATGGACAAAACTACAAAACTCAAAGAACACATAATTAAAAGAGATAATTACAAAGCAAAACTTAAAGAAATGTATAAGCATTTCAGGGGAGTGAAACATGAGAATGCATTATCAGAACTTCAAGATTCACAAATTAAAGTTTATGAAGATATAGTTAGATCTTTAAATCAAGAAATAAGCGAGCTTGGCCGATAAGATCGGTTGAAACATTAAAGAAAAATTAGAGTTCTATCAAAGCTTGTTTTTTGCCAGACTCCTTAACCCCAGCTAAGGCTAAATACCTTTCGGTAGTTGATAATCTTTTATGTCCTGAAACTTGTGAAATTAAAATTAAATCAACTCCATTTTTAATATTTTCTACTATAAACGTAGTTCTTAAATCATTAACAGAATATTTTGGGAGTTCTGCTTTTTGAATAAACCTATCAACTGAAGCTCTGATATTACGAACGGCGAGTGGTTTTCCGGTTTTGCTGATAAATACATATTCTGACTCTACTTTTGGTCTATCAACTAGATATTTATCTAGGGCGTCTTTTGCGGGTTTATTTAAAGGCACTGTTCTTTCAGGTTGTGTCGCATAACCTTCAATCGTTAAAGATATATCAGTCAAATCTCTCGTTTTAATGTTTGCTACTTCTGAAATTCTAAGCCCAGATTGTAATATAAGCTCAATCATTGCAGAAATTCTAGAATCAGATTTGACTACATCACGAAGAGCTCTATATTCAATTGGTGTTAGAAACTTAGGCAGCGAGACTTCAACTTTTGGGTGCGAAACGTTTTTTGATAAATCAGTTTCTAGATAATTATTTTCAACCATCCATCTAAAAAATGTTTTAACAGCATTAAGCTTTCTTGAAACAGATTTTGGAGTGAATTTTTGAGATAGTAAAGTATCTCTAAAAGAATCTAGATTGCCAGATTTGATTTGATCAGGCATAGAAATTGAATTCTTGGTTAAAAATTCCAATAATTGTTCCAAATCAGACCTGTAAGCTAAAATTGTAGACGGTGATCTACTTTTTTCTCCCAGATTTGAAACAAACCTAGGAATCAAACTTTTTAGAGTGTCTTGTGTCATAATACAGAGGTATTATACAATGAATTCAAAGATAGTCAATATTATGGGGTTAGTCGCTTCAATCATTATTTTTTTTGTTTTGGCTTCATCTTTAATAAAAAGCATTAAAAGAATACAAATGGGGGATGCCGTAATAGAGAAAACTAAACTCAAAATTGAAAAAGTAAATGAAGAAAATAAGAAACTTTCTGAGCAATTAGAAATTACACAAAGTGAAGAATTTTTAGAAAAACAGCTTCGAAATAAACTGGGATTAGCAAAAGAAGGGGAGATTATTTTAGTTTTACCTGAGGCTGATATAGTTAGAAAATTATCACCAATTATTCCTGAAGAGGAAGAAGTAAAACCCAAACCCAACTGGCAGAAGTGGGTGGAACTATTTAAAAATTGAGATTCAAAATTTTAATTTTCTTGGATCTACTCCAACCTTTAATTTGCCATTCTCTTTTTAAGGCTTCAGACTTTGTAGTTACCTTTTCTAGGTATATTTGCTTAACCGGCTTATGTGATCTTGTATATTTTCCACCCTTACCATTTTTGTGATCAGAAAATCTCTTTTGAGGATTGTTGGAATAACCAGTATAAAAACTATCATCTTCACATAGGAGAATATATACAAACCACATATGAATATTATAAACGAAGCCCCTAAATTATTTGAAGTGTTTGCAGTGAGCGAAGCAAAGCGAAAGAAAAAAGTCCTTCGATTCTGGTTCGATTGCTCTCACCATCACTCAGGACAGGTTCTCCTTCGCTTTGCGAAGTCGAATCTGTTGCGGGGCTGGGAGTTGAACCCAGTCTGTAAGATTATGCTGTTTGTAATCTCTAGTTACCTAGAGTGTCGGACTATATCATCATCCTGATGGCAGGAGCTCGGCGTGTAGTCTCTAGAGGGTCAATTACGACTTCCCTCGGGATTGACCTTTTTAAAAGGTGTTCCCCGATATAGCCAAGTTCAAAGTAAGTATTACTACCTAAAAGGCCCATATTTATTTAAGCCTCACGTGCAGCCGTACACTACCCCGCATATAAATCAAAGAACAGTTGAATTATAACTCAGATAAGTCTGATTGACAAGTTAGAACGAACCAATGTATGATGAAAGTACTGATATGGCAAAATCTGAGCTTAGGTTAAAAGCGATAACAATGCGTTCCAAAGGGGAAAGTGTCAATTTAATTGCCAAGAAGTTAAAGGTAAGTAAGTCATCAGCGAGTATATGGGTAAGAGATGTTATACTTTCGGTTAAGCAACTTGAAAATTTGCAGAACAGAAAAATAAAGGGTTGGGAACTTGCTAGGTTAAATGGTGCTTTTTCACAAAAAAAGAGGAGATTGGATTTAATAGAAAAAGAAAAAGTCAATGGAATCAACCATCTTAAAAAGATGACAGATAATGAATTTTTTACTGCTGGAGTTGCATTATATTGGGCAGAAGGATCAAAAAAGAAAAGAGAGTTTTATATATGTAATTCTGACCCAAAAATGATTATGTTCATGCTCAAGTGGATGAATAAATTTTTTGATATAAAAATAAATGACTTGAAAGTTGTTGTTGGAGTCAATGAAATCCACAAGAAAAGAGATCAAATAATTAAGGAGTATTGGTCAAAAATTACAGGAATTCCTGTTAGTCAGTTCAGAAGAACCAGTTTTAAAAAAACAAGAGTTCTAAAACATTATGATAATTTCAACGACCACTTTGGCACGTTGGCAGTACATGTTTTGAAAGGTAGTCGTTTTTATTATAAAATGCTTGGATTGATAGAAGGTCTGTCTGAAGCAAGTAGAAAATATTAGGCAGGGTAGCTCAGCTGGTTAGAGCACTGGATTCATATCCCAGCGGTCGTGGGCTCGTATCCCACCCCTGCCACCAAATTTGCGACAGACAAAAATTGTATTTTTGTCATAAGTCTGAGGTTATGGAGAGTAACCGATTTTTCAAATCGTCGAATCCAGTCGTTGGCACAAAATGAAAAAAATAAAACCAATTAAACCATTTAAAACATTGGAAAAAGAAGCTGAATTTTGGGATACTCATGATACAAGTGAGATTTTTAAAAATTCAAAAGTTTTAATATCCAAATTACCTAAATTAAAAACTGACGACAATAATAATCTAAAATTTGCTTTTTGAAAGTTTTTTTAGTATAGTAATAACTACATTTGAATAAATGCTTTGAGAAAATCGGTTGGGATTTTCAAATAGCAGGTAAGGCTACTCGAAAGAGATGTCAAACACAGAGGCGAAACTGTAAAAAGAAAAGCAACATTTGTCACTATTACATAGCAGAGAATGTCTAGAAACGAGTTAACCTCGTTTAAAGATTATTTTCTCGGGAGGCTGACTCTCGGGATTTTTAGTTTTAAACAGGTTAAATTATCAAGGTGGTACCGCCTATTGAAGGCCCTTGTAAGCTAGTTGCTTGTCGCAATTATCTTGCAAGGGCTTTTTGTTTGGGAAAAAATAAGGAAAGAAGGTGATAAATATGGAAAAAGAATTTAAATTTAATGATAAAACTGAGATGAGAGCGGACATTCTTTTAATGGAGAGCAGAAGAGTCATGCCTATGATAGTGCGTGCTATTAATAGAAGAGACGAATTAAGTGTTGACGAATACGCCTTTGCAGCTGCGAATGCAATCGATGCAACCTTTGGACATCGAAGTCAGATTCCAGAACCATCATATTTGGTGGCTGAGGCAATCGCTTTGGCTATGGGAGCAGACGCAACTAAGAATAGTAGACTAGGTGCATTGTTTGAGACGACCTTAAGATTAAGAATAAGAGGTGAGATGAGCAAATTAGAGCACGGAGAAAGCGAGTAGTAATTAATAGACGAGTAGTTCAGTGGTAGAACACATGTCTCCAAAACATGTAATCGCTGGTTCGATCCCAGCCTCGTTTGCATATGTTTAAAGAAAACGAAAATAATAGAAAGAAAGGAGCCTCTGGAGAACATAAAATTCAGGGGATAGTTTGGCATGGATATTAATGAATTATTAGAAATAAATAACATAAATAGAATAAGAATTCCTAGTATAGATAGGCTTTTAAATAGTCCAAAAGTTTTGATTCCGAAAAAAGACAATGGTACGGACATGCCAACTCAAATTTTTGATTTGTTAATGGACTCATCCATTAGACGAGGGAATGGATCAATTTTTAGTAAGATACAAGAAGAATATAAAGAAAAGATATCAAGATTCGTAAATAAAGCAGAACCAATCCATTTTGTATTTCAAGGATTACCCTTTAAATGTCATAATCCTGTAGAGACACTACGGCGTACCCCAGACTTAGGAGAATTAGCTACATTGCAAAGGCTTGCGGATATTAATGAAACAGTAAAACAAATTTATAGTGAAGGAATTAAATTTACAATCCTGACAGAGGGAAATAACTACATTGATCTTTTTGGTGCAACTAAAAATGAGGCTGATGTTTATCAAAAAAGATGCATAGCTTTTTCAAAATTAATTGGAGCGGATAAATTTATTCAGTTTATTGATTTTATGGACTTAGTCGGAAATAAAGATGAGTTTTTTGATTTGTCACACAAAGCAGAAAGCACTGTATTAGAAAGTGAAATTGGACAGTTCACTCCTGTTATGATGCGCAGCATGCCAATAATTGAAAAAGTAGCCTTTGAAGACTTGTTGGAAGTATTTGGATACGGAGATCCTTTAAATAACCTTACAGATTTTGAGCTAAGTTTTATGGAATATGTTAAAGAGGGGGCAAGGGATTTGGCAATAAGGTATCTGGGAATACAGAAGGTTAAAAAACAATTTAATATTATTAACAAATATTTTTCGGATTGTTTATACATTTCAACTACATCAAAAAACGATAAATATTCATTTCACCCTATCCACAAAAAGACGAGATTGTATGCACACCATGGTGTACCAGTTTTAGGAACCGATAAAGTAGATATTGTCTATCAGGCAGAAATAATTATGAATCCCGAAATATATACTGCAGTTTATTTAGACGGTGATATCGAAGATGCACCATTTTATTATTTAAAAGGAAAACAACACATTAGGAAATTGGTATGATAAAATAGAAATTATGAAAAAAAGAGTATTGTCAGGGATTAGAGCAACAGGCAGGCTACATTTAGGAAACTATTTTGGGGCTGTAAAAGGCATGCTTGATCTGCAAAACAATCCAGAATATGAAACACTTTATATGGTTGCTGATCTACATACTCTAACAACTCCATATGATAAAGAACTACTAAAACAAAATACAAGAGATATTGTTGTTGATTATCTTGCAGCAGGACTTGATCCTGAAAAATCAACCTTGTTTATTCAATCTCAAGTTCCAGAGCATACAGAACTTTTCTATTTATTATCAACTGTAGTATCTCTTGCAAGGATGCAACATTTGCCAACATATAAAGATAAAATAAAGCAGTATCCAAATGCTTCTACAGTTGCTCTTTTAAATTACCCAGTTCTCATGGCCTCTGATATTTTAATCTATAAAGCCAGTCTTGTTCCTGTTGGAATTGACCAAGAACCACATTTAGAAATTGCAAGAGAAATTGCAAGAAAAATGAATGATACATATGGAACAAAGTTTCCAGAACCAGTAAGGTTTGCAACAAGTGGAGAATATGTACCAAGTCTTGCAGGAGAGGGTAAAATGAGTAAATCAGTTGAAGGAAGTTACATCAATTTAACTGATGACTTAAAAACAATTCAAAAGCGTTTAGCGGGAGCACCAACAGATTCTGGAAAAGGTGAAGTAGTTCCAACAACAGGAGGGGTTGCTAATTTATTAAAGTTTGTTGAACTATTTCAAGGATCTGAAAAGCGAAAAATATATGAAAAATTATATTTAGGAGATGGAATTAGGTACGGCGATTTAAAAAAAGAATTGGCAGATGCTATTTATAGAGAACTTAAACCTATACAAATGAAAAGAGTAGAACTTGAACACAAAACAAGTTATGTTGATGAAGTAATTAAAAGTGGAGCAGAAAAAGCTCGTAAGATCGCCTCTGAGACAATCTTGGAAGTTAAGGAAAAGATGGGACTTTTATAAATGGACACAATAATTTTTGAAGATTTTGAAAAAGTAAATATAAGAATGGGAACTGTTGTCTCGGCTGATGTCCCTGAATGGAGCCATTGGGTTATTAGAATGACTGTTGATTTAGGAGAGGAAATAGGATCAAAAAAATGTTTTTCTGGAATAATGAAGTTTTTTAAACCAGAGGATTTAGTAGGGAAACAATTTCCTTTTGTGGTCAATTTAGTTCCCCGTAAAATTGGCCCTGAAAAGGAACTTAGTGAAGCTATGATGATAATGGCAGTACCAAAAGAAGATGAGGAAACTCCAACTGTATTATTTCAACTTCAAGAAAAGGTGGTAAATGGTTGTAAAGTGAGGTAAAATCGCTAAGCATGAAACCTCAAGACAAAAAGAAAGAGTTAGAAATACCAAAAGATTCTAAGAAACCTGTTAAAAAACAAGTAACTGTCAAGTTTAAAGTAAATATTTGGACAGTTGTTTTTGGAGTATTACTTGTACTTTTCTTTTTGCCTCCACTTTTTTCGATGTTTGGTTTCTCAGGGGTTTCTAATAAAGTTGATTTATCTGTTGCCTTAAATGACATGAGAAATGAGAAAATTGAAAAGGTGGTTATTGAAAAAGATAACTTGGTTTTAACTTATAAAGATGGATCAACGAAATTAACTACAAAAGAAGAAGGAGAGAGCCTTGCAAATTTACTTGATAAATCAAAAATTGATTCATCAAAACTTAATTTTACAATTACTGACCAAACGTTTGCAAAAGCTATTGCAGAATTCTTAAGTATCGTTTTACCAATTATATTACTTGGTGGATTCTTCTTCTATATAATGAAGTCTCAAACAAGAGGGGCACAGGATATATTTTCATTTGGTAAAAGCAAAGCAAAAATATTTGCTAAGGGCAAACAAAATACAAAATTTGCAGATGTTGCGGGCGTTGATGAAGCCAAAAAAGAACTTATTGAAGTTGTAGACTTTTTGAAAAATCCTGAAAAATTTAAAAAGATTGGTGCTAGAACTCCCAAAGGAGTTCTTTTATTTGGTCCTAGCGGTGTCGGCAAATGTGTCACTGGAGATTCATTAGTTTGGACTTCAAAAGGACTTTTGGAAATTCGAGATATTCCAAAATATTATGCAGTAGAAGAAAGCGGTTATGTTCACGGAGCCACATTATCTTCATTTGACCTAATAAATCCAATCCAGACAATAGCAAAAGCATCACACTGGTATGATTTGGGTGTTTCAGATACCTTAAAATTGCAAACCCAAATGGGTCATGAGATAGAGGGAACATTAGAGCACCCTTTAGTTTTTGTAAATGACCAAGGAAATCTGGAATTTAAAAGATTAGATCAAGCCAAAGTTGGTGATTACATACCTGTTAAAACAGGAGATCAAATGTTTGGAAACTATAAAGTATTGGACACAAAAACCAGTTACTTATTAGGATTACTTACAGGAGATGGGGGAATGTCAATTAAAGATAGGATTTATTTTTCAACCGCTGATAAAGAATTATTATTTTCATTTAAAGAATATTTTAAGGAAAGATTTAATTATCAAGCTAAAAAAGCGAGTAGTAAATATGATTATTTTATAAGCTCTTCGACTATTAAATCTGAAATAACCCATTTTGGAATGGATGAGTCATATTCTAGAAATAAAAAAATACCTGATCAAATAATGTTATCACCAAAAGAAAATATTGTAGCATTTTTACAAGGGCTTTTAGACACTGATGGATCAGTTTATAAAACTGGAAAAGTAGAGTACGCAACTTCTAGTAAAAAACTAGCAAAACAGGTAAGTAGCTTACTTCTTAATTTAGGAATAATGCATAAATTTAGAGAAAAAGGCAATAACCAATATGCTAATTCTTATGTAATTTTAATATCAGGGACCAGTTTAATTAATTTTACAGAGCAGGTGGGTTTTAGACTAAAAAGAAAGCAAGATAAGTTAGAAGAATATTTGTCAAGAATTAAACTTAGAACAAATGTTGATTTAATTCCACTACAAGGATCTAGAATAAAGAAATTGTGGAGATATTTAGTTGAAAGTAATAAAAAACCTTCTACATTTGTCAATGAAAGTTTCCATAAACAAATTTGTAGATATGCAGACAACGGAAGAAGTCCTTCAAAGGAAAGTTTGAGAATGTTCTTGGAGGCATGTGAGAAATCAGATCCAGAAATATATTCAAATGAAGACTATAGATATTTAAGACTTTTAACAGACTCAGGGCTATTTTTTGATAGAGTTAATAAAATAAATACATCACAAAACAGGGTTTATGATTTTACTGTACCAAAGACCCATTCATTTGTTGCAAATGGATTTATTTCTCACAACACTCTTCTTGCCAAAGCTGTTGCCGGCGAAGCTAACGTCCCTTTTTTCTCTATGGCAGGATCTGAGTTTATGGAAATGCTTGTTGGTATTGGAGCTAGTAGGGTTCGTGATTTATTTGCACAAGCAAAGGCATCAGCCCCTTCCATTATTTTTATAGACGAAATCGATGCAATCGGAAGACAAAGAGGGAGATCTGGAATGGTTGGAGGACACGATGAGAGAGAGCAGACATTAAATCAGATATTGGTTGAAATGGATGGTTTTACTCCAAATGAATCTGTAATGGTCTTGGCTGCAACAAATAGAGGTGATCTTTTGGATCCTGCGCTTTTAAGACCCGGTAGATTTGATAGACGGGTAACTCTTGATATGCCAGATAAAGAGGGAAGATTAGATATTATGAAGATTCATGCCAAGGGTAAAAAATTTGGCAAAAAAATTAATTGGGAGAAAATTGCAGAGAGAACAGTGGGATTTTCTGGAGCTGACCTCGAAAACATGTTAAATGAAGCTGCGATTCAAGCAGGTAGAGGTGAGAAGGAAGAAATAGACATGCTTGATGTTGAAGAAGCGGCAACTAAGGTTAAAATGGGACCTGCAAAAAAGAGGCTACAAAGCTTAGAAGATAAAAAGATTACTGCATATCATGAAGCAGGCCATGCAATTGTTACTCACTTCACCAAAGGTATGGATCCAGTTCATAGAATTTCAATTGTTGCCCGTGGTATGAGTTTGGGACACACATTAATTCCGCCCGCCGCCGACAGGACTCACGATACAAAAACAAGACTTTTAAATCAAATAACTGCAATGATGGGAGGAAGAGCTGCAGAGCAGTTTATATTTAGCGAGATGACCTCAGGGGCTTCAAATGATATTGCAGTTGCCACAAGAATTGCAAGAGCTATGGTTGTTGAATGGGGAATGAGTGCTATGGGACCTGTTAATTTTGGACCTGACTCGCAGGCTGGGGAATTTGGGCAAACTGAATATTATCAGGAAAATGCAGTTAGCCCTGCTACACAAGAAAAGATTGATAATGAAGTCAGAAAAATTATGGACAATGGACTAAAAGAAGCTGAAAAGTTAATTAAAAAATATAAAACAAAACTTGATGAAGTTGCAAAGGCACTTCTAAAAACTGAAACCATTGATAAAGAAGAATTTGAAAAACTTGTTGGCAAAAAAACAAATGGAGAAGAGAGCTTAATACTAGAAAAATCTACTTCCAAGTAAGGCAATCCCAACGAATCTTATTGTTTTACCCAATACAACAGCTAGGAAATATTTATTAAACGAATATTTTGTTGCCCCCGCAAATAGCCCTGTCAAGTCAAAAACAGGATTAGGAATACATGCTAAGACGAAAATTGTTAAGAAGCCGTTAATATTCATCCATTTTTCGACCTTTTTATAATTTTTGTTTTCTTTGATCAATACAGACCCACCGATTCCTGCCATATAACCAGTTGTTTCTCCAATTGATGCACCTATTCCTGAAAATATTCCTACTAACAATGGATTGTAAATTGAACCACCTATAAACGTAGCGAGAATTGCTGGTGTGGGAATAAGTATGGTTGCGCTACCTATGAGATTAATTAAAAATATTCCCACATAGCCATATGAAGATAGTTTTGCTAGATCATTCCTGTAATAAATAATAACCCCACTAATTAAAATAGAGGTGAAGATTAAAGAGTATTTAATTAGTTTCTCTTTATGCCTAATAATCCAAATCTTTGTATTATTCATATTACCCATTCTACATTCTACATCCTACCTGCTACAATAGCTTCATGGAGAAGCTAGTTATCTTTGATGGGAATGCAATTATGTATAGGGCGTTTTTTGCAATTCCACCACTTACTTCAAAAGATGGAGTGCAAATAAATGCCTTATATGGTCTTGTTTCGATGTTAATTAATATCGTTGAGAATCTTAAACCAACACATATTGTTTTTTGTTTTGATGAAAAGGAGAAAACTTTTCGACAAGACTTGCTTCCAACCTATCAATCTCAAAGACCAGAAACTCCATCGGAACTAATTCCACAATTTACTTTTGCAAGGGAATTTTTAAAGTCAGTTAATATTCCTGTTTACTCGAAGTCTGGTTTCGAGGCAGATGATGTAATAGGTACAATTGCTACAAAAACAAAGATTGACGAGATAGTAATAGTGACAGGAGATAGAGATATTTTACAACTTGTTGATGATACAAAAAACATTAAGTTGTTTATGCCAATTGGTGGTCTTGCAAATGGGAAGATTTTTACTGAAAAAGAAACAATAGAAAGATTAGGGGTTCTCCCAGATTATATTCCTGACTTTAAATCTCTGGTTGGTGATCCGTCTGATAACTACTTCGGAATAAGTGGAATTGGGCCTAAAACAGCGATCCATCTTTTGTCCAAATACAAGACTCTAATTGAAATATATGAACACTTAAATGAAATTCCCGACAAGTTAAAAGAGAAGTTAATAAACGGAAAAGAATCTGCATATTTGTCATATAAACTTGCAACAATAGTTGAAGACGTACCAATTGATTTTAATGTCAAGGATTCAAACCATTGGGATTTAATTTCGGAAAATGTCTTAAAACTTTTTGAAGAATATGGATTTAAAACTTTAACTGCTAGAATTAAAACATTAGGTAAAAGAATAGAAGATGAAAAACAAGGAAGTTTGTTTTAAGTAAGATGAGTAACAAAGAATTAAAAGTTGCGTTAGTACATGATTATATAAAAGAATTTGGAGGAGCAGAGAGAGTACTAAAAACTCTAAGTCAGATGTATCCCACAGCTCCAATTTATACGGCATTTAAAGTTGCCAATTCAACTGCGGCTAAAGAGTTTGAAGGCTCGAAAATAATTGAAAGCTGGTTAGCTCCACTACTTAAAGTTTGGAGATTATATAGTCCATTAAGATTTTTAACTCCATTAATTTGGAGATCGTTTGATCTGTCAGAATATGATTTGGTTATAACCTCATGTAGTTGGTATGTGACCAGAGGATTTAAATTTGGTAAAAATACAAAAGTAATTGCTTACTGTCATACACCGCCAAGATGGCTTTACGGTTATGAGATGTCTGTTGGTTTTACAAAATATTGGCCAGTAAAAATATACGCAGCAATCGTTAGTCATTTTATGAGAATTTACGATTTTAAAACTGCACAAAAAATAAATAATTGGGTGGCAAATTCTAAAAATGTTGCGACAAGGATCATGAAATATTATAGAAAAGATTCAATAGTAATTTACCCACCAATAGAGGTTGAAAAAATTATTAGTGCAACTAAAAATATAAAAAAGAAAAATTACTATCTAATTGTGGCGAGATTGGTAGGCGCCAAAGGTTTAGAACAAGCAGCAATAGTGGCTAAAAAATTAGAATTTGAACTACGAATTGTTGGTGAATCACATGGCTTTTCAGATGTAGAAAACAAACTTAAAAAATTATCAGGTGGAAAGATTAAGCTTCTAGGTCAGGTATCTGATGAGAAACTATACCAAATTCTTGGAGAAGCCAAAGGATTTATCGCACTTGCGCGAGAAGAAGATTTTGGAATGACCGTTGTTGAGGCACAAGCGGCAGGAACGCCAATAATTGCCTTTAACGGGGGTGGATTTAGAGAATCAGTAATTGAGGGTAAAACAGGTGTGTTTATTAGTGAAATATCAGAGAAATCACTAAAGGGTGCTGTAAATAAAATTGAGACAATTAAATGGGATAGAGAAGTTCTTTTAAATAATGCAAAGAAATTTAGTAAAGAAAGGTTTAAAAAAGAAATGCTACAATTTATTGATGCCAGAACTTCCTGAAGTTGAGACAATGAGAATACAGCTTGAAAAATTTCTTGTTGGTTCAAAAATATCTAATGTTGAAATTAAAACAAAAACATATGACTTACCAATTGATAATTTAATTGATGCATCTATTGTTGGTGTTAGAAGATTTGCAAAAGTGTCTTCAATTGATCTATCAAATGGTTATTCAATATTAACCCATGTCAAACTTACAGGTCAGTTTATATATAGAGGTAAAAACTTAACAACTAATAATCAAAAACTTTCAAAAAAGGTTGTTGGAGGCTTAGGAGGATCACATACCCATGTAATATTTCACTTTGCTGATGGAGGATTACTTTATTACAACGACATTAGAAAATTTGGTTGGATTAGAGTTTTGAAAACAAAAGATGTAGAAAATGAAAAGTTTGTTAAAACCTTGGGACCTGAACCATTTAGAGATTTAACTCTAGAATATTTTACGAGCTTGTTCGCAAAATCAAAAAGAAATGTAAAAGTTCTTTTGATGGATCAAACCAAAATCGGTGGAGTAGGTAATATCTACGCAAATGACGCGTTATGGTTGTCTAGAATAAGCCCAAAAAGAATATCGAATACTTTAACCCCTGAAGAAACAGAAAAACTTTATAACGCAATTGAAACAGTATTAAAAGCAGGACTTAAGTATGGGGGAGCGTCAGAACTTGCGTTTGTTACCCCAGATGGTCAAGAAGGGGAATACCAAAATTACACATTAGTTTATGGTCATACAGGTCAAATATGTACAAACTGCAAAAAAACAAAAATAGAAAAATTTTTCTTAGGAGGGAGAGGCACATACTGGTGTAGAGTATGTCAAAAATAAGCAAAGCTTGGCCGACTTCGTCGGTAAAAAAACATTCTCATTTTCATTGGATTCATTTAATTGCAGTTTTTATTTTAGGTAGCTATTTTGTATTATCAAAAATTAACTTAGTTCACGCACTTTCCAATCCAAATTCGATCTCATCTTTTCTGCAAATCTATTTATTTGGAATATTTTTTGCCTGCCTATTTTTATATATCTTTTCTCACGATAAATTTTTCCCAATTGCAAAAGAAATGGAGAGAGAAGAAGAAAAAAAAGAAAAGAAATATATAAAAAAATATATTCATCATGGAAAAATATTAACAACCCTTATTATTGGAGTGGTTGGTGGACCTGTTTTTTCAGCTTTAACCGCAAGATTACTTCTTAAAGATTACACTTTTAAGTATTTCTTGGTAATACTTGCCAACATTCCTTCTACTCTCTTTACATTGGGCATTGGAAGAAGTATTTTAAGTTTTGTATGATTCACAGATTGCAAATCTCAAATTTTAGAAACTTTGCCAAAAAAGAAATTATTTTTTCAGAAGGAATTAATGTTATAAATGCAGAAAATGCTACTGGAAAAACAAATATTTTAGAAGCTATTGTTTTTCTTGCTTTAGGTAAAAGCTTCAAAGCAAGAATCGAGTCAGAATGTATTAAATATGATGAACAAATTGCAAGAATATTTACAGACGGTTTAGAAATTATATTGACAAAAGATGTCGATGGTTGGCCAAAGAAAAGAATGTTGGTAAACGGGGTACCCAAAAGACTTATTGATTTTGCAGGAAATATTAAGTCTGTTTTGTTTGCCCCACAAGATTTAGAACTTGTGACAGACGGACCTTCCCTTCGTAGAAACTTTTTAGATACCATATTGTCACAAAGTGACAGAGAATATAGAAGGGCTTTGGGATCATACGAAAAAGGAATAAGGCAAAGAAATAGATTATTATTAAGAATTAGAGAAGAAAATATTTCAAGAAGCAATTTATTATTTTGGAATCAGTTATTAATTAAAAACGGAAATTATATTACGGATAAAAGACGAGAGTTAATAGACCATATTAATAGTTTAGATAAATGCCATCTACAATATGATTCATCTGTAATTAGTGAAGGAAGACTTGAACATTATAAAGATGAAGAAGTAGCTTCTGCCACAACACTAGTTGGTCCACATAGAGATGATTTTATTTTTTTGAAAAGTGGCAAAAACCTTTCTAGTTTTGGGAGTCGAGGTGAGCAAAGAATGGAGATTCTATGGCTTAAACTTGCAGAGCTTGCATATATTGAAGAAAAAACAACAATAAAACCGATTTTACTACTTGACGATATATTCTCAGAGTTAGATCATATGCATAGACAAATTATCATGCAAACATTTGATAACCATCAAGTAATAATAACTTCAGCAGATGAACACAACTTGCCAAAAATAAATCCTAAGAGTATAAATATAATTAATCTATGACAGAAATACGAACATATGCTTATGTTGGACAAAATCCAGAAGGCCGTAAATATTTTAAGAAAGTTAAAGTTAAAAAACAAAAAGTTAATCCTGAACCACCACCAGCCTTTACTCCAGAAGAAACAGCCATGACGACAAGTGAACCACCTCATAAAATTTTAACTCAGGCACAAGCCATATTTGAAGCTCTTGAAGAAAAAGAAAAATAATCTTCTTTATTTTCCGCAAGATTTGCAGTAATATTTAAGTATGTATTCTCCTAAATACTTAATAACTAATAAAATACTTAAAAATATTGGTGTAATTGAAGCTTCAAAAGAAGTTATAGAAAATGCCCCTCTTGTACCCAGCTACGAAAAACAGTTCCAAACAGATGCAATTGCAAGAACAATTCATCATGGAACACATATTGAGGGAAACGAGTTAAATCTTCTTCAAACTAAAAAAATACTTGAAGGACAAGAAGTTTACGGAAGACCTCGTGACATCCAAGAAATAATAAATTATAGAAATGTAATGACCTTGCTTGATGAACTAGTTTACAAAAAAGGAGAATTAAACCTAGACATGTTATTAGATATCCACCGTGCAACGGTGGAAAAAATTGTTGCTGTTGAAAAAATAGGCGTGCTTCGCACCACACAAGTAATAATCAAAGAAGAGGGAACTGAAAAGATAGTACTTAAACCCCCTCCATTTGTGGAGATTCCATATTTACTTGAAGATTTTTTTGCTTGGTTGAATTCTGATCTGGTCAAAGAAATACACCCAGTACTTCGTGCTTCAATTGCACATTATGTTTTAGTGGCAATTCATCCTTTTGTAGAAGGAAACGGCAGAGCTGTTCGTGCCTTTACCCAGTTACTTTTAATGAAAGAGGATTTTGATATAAAAAGATTTTTTTCTTTAGAAGAAAACTTTGATTCTGATCTTGCAAGTTATTATGACGCACTTTTTCTGGTAGATAAAGAATCACAAAATATTGTTGCAAGAGATCTAACGCCTTGGATTGAATATTTTACGCAAGTTGTGGCTATTGAAATGTCAAAGATAAAAGAAAAAGTAAGAAAACTATCACTTGATACAAGGCTTAAAGTAAAATTTGGAGAACAAATTGCATTATCAGAAAGACAGATGAGATTAATGGAATATATTGCAGACCAAGGTGGAGCTCCAATGCCCGAGCTTAAAAAACTAATACCAATGGTTTCAGAAGATACTATACTTCGTGACTTAAAAGGATTACAAAACAAGAATATTATTAAAAAAGAGGGCAGTACTAAATCTGCTAGATATGTAATGATGAATAAATGACACCAAAAGATCCACAGTTTTTGTATATGATTTTAGTTTTGCCTAGTCTTTTTGGCTTAACTTTAATGGGGGAAGGAATTTATAAATGTGTACATGAGGAGTGGAGTGGTTTGATCAGTATATTTTTTGGAGTGTTATTTATTGGAATGGTTGTCTTCGCCTACCTTTTTTTTTCTTCATACATGGGTGGTAGGGGAATTTAGATACTTGACAAAAGTTTCCTATTTTGTATAATACAGTATATACATGGTGATTATAAAAGAACCAATTAATTTTCAGTGGGATACAGGAAATCTTGGAAAGAATAAGAAAAGTCACAATGTAGCTGAGAAAGAAGCTGAAGAAGTATTTTTCGATAAGAAAAAGCGAACGTTTAAAGATCATGTTCATTCTAAAAAAGAAGAACGATTTAGAGTAATAGGAAAATCAAAACAAAAAAGACTTTTGTTTATAGTCTTTACTGTAAGACTAGGAAGAATAAGAATAATTTCAGCACGGGATACAAATCGAAAGGAGGTGTCGTTATATGAAGAAAAAACTAATACTACCAAAATTTAAAAATGAAGATGCAGAGAGAAGTTTCTGGGCAAAAATTGACCTTTCTGATTACTATGAACCTAGTGATATGGTTCCTGTAAGTTTTCCGAATTTAAAACCAACTTCTAGACCAATTTCACTAAGGATTCCAGAATATATTATTGACAGAGTCAAAGAAAAAGCAAATGCAATAAATATTCCATATCAATCTTTAATGAAGATTTATATTGAAAAAGGAATCTTTGCAAGTTAACATAGACTTATGTTATTTGTAAAATTTAGTAAGTATTTAGAACGGCTTGAAAAAACAGCATCAAGACTTGAGATCACAGCGATCTTAAAAGAACTATTTAAAGAAACATCTAAAGATGAGATCAAAGAAGTTGTTTATTTATCACTTGGAATTTTAGCCCCAAATTATGAAAGCATTTTACTTAATTTGGCTGAAAAAATGGTAGCTCGTTCAATCTCGATTGCTTATAACAAAGATTTAGAAAAAGTTACAAAGTTATATAAAAAGGTGGGTGATCTTGGAGTAGTGGCCGAGCAGTTGTCACAATCCACAGTTCATGGCTCACAGCTCACAGTTTCTGAAGTATTTCAGAAACTCTTAGTTATAGCTAAAGATGGTGGTGAGGGTTCACAGGACAGAAAGGTTGAAAAGATGTCAGAACTTCTAAAGAGTTTGGATTCACTTTCGGTTTGTTATGTTGCTAGGATTCCTGTTGGTAAATTGCGACTTGGTTTTTCTGAAAAAACTATTTTAGAAGCACTAGATGCTGGTGAGGAAGCATATAATATACATCCCGACATTGGTTACATCGCTGAGTTAGCCATAAGCCATAAGCTATATGCTGTAAGCCCTAAAATAGGTGTTCCTGTTGTTCCTATGCTTTGCGCCAGACTAAACTCTACAACTGAAATGATTAAAAAGATGGGAGAGGTATCTGTAGAACCTAAATTTGATGGATTAAGAATTTTTATTCACTTTCGACGTAGTGACAGCTTCATCCGAATTTTTACCCGCAATATGAATGCAATTGATATAAATACATTTCCAGAACTGTTAGAAGTGGAGAAGTTCATAAAAGCAGACGAAGTAATATTAGATACTGAAGCTGTTGGTCTTGATCCTAAAAGGCAAATGTTTGTAGATTTTCAAAAAACAGTTTCAAGAAGAAGAAAACATGAGATTGAGAAGAATTCTGCAGAAATACCACTACAATTTCAAATTTTTGACATGTTACTTCTTGATGGTAAAAGTTTAATTCATGAACCCTACACAAAAAGAAGAGAAATTCTAGAAAAAGTAATTACAAGTGGAGAACTCTTGAGAGTGGATGAAAACACAATTACAACAGATCCTGAGATTATTAAAAAACTGCACGAGAAATATTTAAAAATGGGACTTGAGGGAGTTGTTGTTAAAAAGGCCAATGGTAAATATGTTTCAGGTAGAACAGGTTGGAATTGGGTCAAAATGAAAGAAGAAGAGGGGCAAGAAGGAAGGCTCTCTGACACTCTAGACTGCATTGTAATGGGTTACTTTGTAGGAAAGGGGAAGAGGGCACAGTTTGGACTGGGTAAAATTTTAGTAGGCATCAAAGATGGAGATACTATCAGGACTTTAACAAAAGTAGGAACAGGATTAACGGAGGCTATGTTGGTAGAGCTGAAAAAAAGGCTTGATAAGCTGAGCTTGCCACTCCGTGGTAAACCAAAGGAATATGAAACCCAAAAAGACTTAATCCCTGATGTCTGGGCCAATCCGAGTCTGGTTGTTGAAGTTACAGCTGATAGCATATCAAAAAGCACTAAGCATTCGCTTGGTTTATCATTACGTTTCCCGAGATTTTTAAAGATTAGAGAAGATAAAGGAGTAAACGAAGCAACAACCTTGGAAGAACTTAAAAATATTGCTAAACTTCAAAATTAAAATGTGTTAATATTTACATATGCTGGGAGTATCTATTACTGAATTAAGGAAAAATACAAGAGATTATTTTGACTATGTTTGGGATTTTAATAAGGAACTTATGATATTTAATGAGAAGAAGCACGAGTATTTAGTTATGTTGTGCAAACTAAGAGAAACTAAAACATCAAGACTTTTTAGACTAAAGAAAATTGGTTAATCCTTTGTAAGTGGCTGACTGTCCATAGAAATATATCCATTTGGGCAATTTTCAGGAATATTTGTTACATTAATGTTGTTTTTGTTTGCATCGGTGGTAAATGGTTTTCTAAGTATTGATTTTTGAAGCTGTGCAAGTGTGCATTTTTTGTTGTCTTCTGCCGTGCATCGATAACAAATATTATATTGCTTTAATGGCATGTCTATGTCAGCTGTCATGATTGTATTCTAACATATTGTACAATTAGTTTATATGGAAAAACAGTTAATAAATATTTTCGTCCCCAAAAATCCTTTTTGCAACTTCATCTGTTTCTGGACGAGCATTTTCAAAACTACCCTTTCGGTAAGCGCAACTAATTGAAAAACCACCAAAAGCAAGTTTTCCATTAACAAATTGAAGCATGATTTTGTTTGTGATCTTCAGAGTAATAAAAAATATCCCCGATTCTTACAAATCGATGGTAACGGTAGGTTTCTAACCACTCTTTATCTATTACATTTTCCTTACTAATTTCCGGCATTTGCGATATTATCCAATTAGTTGTTTTAAAAGTCAAATTTAGTGTGGTAGTATTAAAATTAAGTGGAAAAGCATTCTGTAAATATTTTGCCTGACGCTCCTAAATTTCGTGCGCTTCTTGGTCCTTCATTTATCCTTCTTGGTTTAGGTCTTGGAAGTGGGGAACTAATCCTCTGGCCTTATCTAACAAGTAATTGGGGAATGGGGATAATCTGGGGGGCAGTTTTAGGTGTTACTTTCCAGTTTTTTATAAACATGGAAATTGAACGTTATACACTAGCAAGAGGGGAAAGTGTGTTTGTAGGTTTTGCAAGATATTACAAATCATTGCCTTACTGGTTTATACTCTCAACATTTTTTGCATGGATCTGGCCGGGAATTATTGCTACTTCCGCCCGTCTTTTGGGAGAAGTTTTAGGACTTCAAAATATTAATTTATTTGGTATTGGATTATTAATACTTATTGGTCTTATTTTAACACTCGGGCCAGTCTTATATAGGACTGTTGAAAAATTTTCGTTTGTTTTAATCTCGATTACGGTTCCTGCAATTTTTGTTTTAGCTTTATATTTATCCTCAAAAGCAGATTTAATTGACCTTTTTGTTGGAGTTACTAAGTTCGGATATATTCCAAAAGGACTCCCAATTGCATCTTTCTTGGCAGCATTTGCATTCGCTGGAGCAGGTGGAAACTTAAATTTAGCACAGAGTTTTTATATTAAAGAAAAAGGTTACGGTATGGGAAAGTATGGTGGAAAAATTACAAGTATTTTAACAGGAGAGCTAAACGATTTAAAACTAACTGGTTCAAAGTTTGAGATGACTGAAGGGAATCTAGAAAAGTTTAAAAAATGGTGGAAAGTTACAAATCTCGAACATTTTCTTGTATTTTGGCTTGGGGGAATAATTTCTATTTTGTTGCTTTCATTGCTTGCATACTCAACAGTAAACGGTTTACAAAATTTGCCTACTGGTGTTAACTTCATAATCCAAGAGTCAGTAGTTATTTCAGAAAGACTTGGTTTTGTTATTGGAACCACCTTTTTAATAGTTGGGGGATTGATGCTTTTTAATACTCAATTAACAGTATTTGATGCGACCAGTAGGATTATGGCGGAAAATTTTTTGATTTTAAAAAATAAAGGAAATTTACCTAAGATTTATTATTCTTTTCTTTGGCTACAAATTCTTTTTGGCATAATTATATTTTTGTTTAATTTTGGACAGCCACTCTTGCTTTTGACAATCTCTGCAGTGTTAAATGCTATTGCCATGTTTGTACACATTGGACTAACCTTAAACTTAAACATAAGAGAACTTGAAAAAGAAATAAGACCAAATTTATTTAGAATTATTATGGTTATAATTGCCTTATTATTCTTTGGCTACTTTTCAATTAGAACAATAACTGGTATATTTTAGTTAATATTAGATTTGGGGTGATTATTTATGACAGAAATGAAAAGCGTTACAGGACTTAAAAAAGAAACATCAGGCGCACTTGCATATGTTTTAGGGCCAATTACGGGAGTTTTGTTTTTAATTATAGAAAAAGATCCATTTGTAAGATTCCATGCAATGCAATCAATTGTTGTTTTTGTTGGTTTATTTGCACTACAAGCAATGCTTGGATTAACAATAATTCTTGCAGTTTTAATTCCATTAGTTGGAATAGTTAGCTTTGTATTATGGCTCATGTGTATTTATAAAGCGTGGCAAGGAGAAGAGTGGGAAGTTCCATTCCTAGGTAAATTTGCAAGACAGATATTAAAAAAGGCATGATATTAATTATAGGATTGGGGAATCCTGGGGAGAAATACAAAAGCAATCGCCATAATGTGGGGTATCTGGTGGTGGATATTTTGCGATCGTTAGTCAAGAGTAAAGAATTAATAGTTAAGAAAACTGGATCTTTCATGAATAATTCTGGCAGTTTTGTTAAACACTTTATATCTTTGTATCCCAATATCCCAATATCTAGTTTGTATGTTATTCATGATGATTTAGATATCAAGCTTGGAGAATTTAAAATTCAATTTGGCAAAGGACCAAAAGATCACAATGGACTGAAGTCTGTAGACAATGAACTGAAGACAGATCAATATTGGCATGTCAGGGTGGGAGTAGAAAATCGCCACAGTGAGATAACTGAAAGTATCTCACGTGGCCCCGTGAGCCGTGCAAAGCACTGGCTCTCTGGGGGAGATTACGTATTAAGCGACTTTACAGAGGAAGAAAAAGTAATATTAAATGGAGTAATTAAACAAATATGCAATCAATTGGTCAAATTGTAGCTTCCAAGTTTGACCCTTCTGATACTGACAAATATGTATCGCGGGAGTTTCAAAAATATGCCTATGAACTTGCAAATGAACTTGATGATTTGTCTCACAAATCACTTTATATGAGGTTGGCCAAAAATACACCTCGTGGTTTAATGGAAAGTGCTCGTAGTTTTATTAAAGATGCTACAAATGCCAAATCAAAAGGGAGACTTTTTATGTGGAAATTGGGAGAGCTAAAAAAATCTATTAAACTTAATAAAAATGCAAATTCTTAATGGTAACTATGTTGATTTAATGATCCTTGTAGCCCTAATTTATTTTGCCTCAACCGCCTTTAATCATGGATTTTGGATTTTACTTGCTGATTTCATGGCCTTTTTAGGCTCACTTGTTTTGTCGTTACTATCATATAAATATGTATCTTTATTTTTAAAAACAAATTTTAGTTTAAGTCATTCAATCTCAAATGCATTGGCATTTTTACTTTCTGCGATAATTTTAGAGTCACTTCTTGGATACATACTAGGAAATTTAGTTCATAAACTTCCTGAAAAGGTAAAAATACACAGATTAAATAAGCAAAGCTTGGCCGGCTTTGCCGGTAAATTATTAGGAGTAATTCCAAGCGTAGGGGAAGGTATTATTCTAATTTCATTTTTGTTAGTACTTCTTATGAGTTCACCTATCAAACCACAAGTAAAAATAGACATTGAAAATTCTAAAATAGGAAATCAAATTCTAGAAAAAACTACAGTTATCGAAAAATATATGAACGAAGTATTTGGAGGAGTAATAAATGATTCACTAACTTATTTAACAGTAAAATCTGAAAGCAAAGAGTCAGTTTCGCTTGAAATTAAAAAACTAGAATTAAAAATTGATGAAAAGGCAGAAGCTCTAATGTTTACAAAAGTAAATGAGGAAAGGAAAAAACTTGCAATAAGTGAGCTTATTTGGGAGCCAACCATAGTGCCTGTTGCACGAACTCATGCTAAAGATATGTGGGAAAGGAGGTATTTTAGCCACTACTCACCTGAAGGAAAAGATGTGGGGGATAGATTAAATGAATCTAATATTAAATACAGTTTTGCTGGAGAAAATTTAGCTCTTGCCCCAACTGTCCAGACGTCGCACACAGGATTAATGAATTCCCAAGGTCATAGAGAAAATATCTTAGACTCAAGATTTAAAAAGGTAGGAATTGGAGTAATTGACAATGGTGTTTATGGAAAGATGTTCGTACAAGTTTTTACTGATTAGTGCAATAATGTATATAACGATATGAAAAAGGAAATAATTAATCATCTTATATTCTGGTTTGGATATTTTTCATTTTTAACTATTGTTAATAGTTTATATTCTTTTTCCTATTGGCCATTATATATCGGGGGAATTGTGGGTTTATTTATGTCATATACTGATCATTTATTGTATGTTTTTGTTTTTTATCCTCAAGAATTAACTTCACAACGTGTAACTTTGCTACTTCGTGGTAAACAATATAAAAATGCATTAATACTATTACATGATACATGGGATGAAAGGAAAAATTTAATTTTCCACACAAATTTATTTCAAATTATATTTACAATCCTAACCTTTTGGGTTGTCTCATCTTCAGGAAGTTTATTTACAAGAGGATTAGTCCTTTCTTATCTTTTAGGTTTAGTAATATTTAATCTTAAAAAATATATTGCAAAAGTAGACAATAACTTCGTCTGGATGAGTTTAGCGCTTTTAATATTTGGCCTTTTAATTTAATGCTATCTTCATAAAATCTTCATAAATTATGTAGTAAGATTACAACATGTCAAAAAAAAAGATACACATCACAGGAATGCATTGCAGATCTTGTGAGATATTAATTGAGGAAGAATTGAAAAAGATTAAGGGTGTTACAGATGTATCTGTAAGTCATAAGGATGGAATAGCTGACATTAGCTTTAAAGATAAGTTAAATAATTATGATGTTAGAAATGCTATCGAGTGTGCTGGTTATTGTATTGGAGAAAATGCAAAGCTTCCGTATTTTTCAAAAAATAAAAGGGACTATATAGAATTAGGAATAGCATTTTTTATAGTTGTCTTACTTTACTTGGTTGCTAAACAGTTTGGTATCTTTGGACTTACAGGACTTATTAAAGGTAACTATGGCTCTCTCCCTGTTGTTTTTATAGTTGGATTAACAGCAGGAATATCAACTTGTATGGCACTTGTTGGTGGGTTGGTCCTTGGAATTTCATCTAAGTTTGCAAAACAAAATCCTGAGAGTTCAAGATTTGAAAAATTTATTCCCCATATTTATTTTAATTTAGGCAGAATTGTTTCATATTTTGTACTCGGGGGAATAATCGGGTACGCAGGATCATTATTTAAAATTTCAACATCAGTTCTTGGATTATTAATTGTTGCTGTTGGGTTTATAATGTTACTTTTAGGTAGCCAGCTAATTGATATCTTTCCATTTTTAAAAACTGTTTCGTTTACGCTTCCAAAAGGACTTCATAAATTATTAGGAATTAAAGAAAAAACAGAGGAAGAATATAGTAATACAAATACAAGCCTTCTTGGAGCATCAACATTCTTTTTGCCATGTGGTTTTACTCAGGCAATGCAACTGTATGCAATTAGTACAGGTAGTCCATTACAGGGTGCCTTAACAATGGGAGTTTTTGCTCTTGGCACAACTCCAGGGCTTTTAGGTGTAGGTGGATTAACCTCAGTTATCAAAGGTCAAAGTTCTAAATTATTTTTCAAAGCTGCAGGCGTTGTTGTCATGCTTCTTGCCCTATTTAATATATCAAACGGTTTAAATTTGATTGGAGTTAAATCAATTTTTGCTAAAACTATAACAACTTCAGTTGATAAAAATGTAAAAATGGTAAACGGCGTACAAGTTGTAAAAATGACTCAAAAAACTGATGGTTATTTTCCAAACAAGTTTACAATTAAAAAAGGAATTCCTGTCAAATGGATTATTAACTCTGAAAGTCTGTATTCATGTGCGAGCAGTATTGTTTCTCAAGAATTAGGAATAAGAAATAGTTTAAAATTAGGTGAAAATATATTTGAATTTACACCAAGTAAGACTGGTACTATTAGGTTCTCTTGTAGTATGGGTATGTACACAGGATCGTTTTCAGTAGTTGATGACACTGGGGTAATTGTTGCTGATACAGTACCAGTTGCCAAAGCACCATCATGTGGGGCAGCTGGAGGTGGATGTGGATGTGGGGGAGGTACTTCCAAAAATGTTACTTCTACAACAGGTGAAGTATTAAATGTAGGACAAACTCAGGTTCTTAAAGCAAATTATTCAGTGAGTACTGATATAACTCCAAACAAATTTAATGTTAAAGTGGGAATACCTGTTAAACTTGAAATTACGGCACTAGAAAATGGACAAGGATGTATGGGGAGTGTTGCCCTCCCAGGTTTATCAGAAACAATTTTTGGCTTTTCAAAAGGTAAAAGTGTTGCCTTTGAATTTACACCAGCAAAGACAGGATCATTTCCAATTACTTGTGCCATGGGAATTCCAAGGGGAGAAATTATTGTAAATTAAATTATGAACACACAAACAATACATATAACAGGTACCCACTGTCCAGCTTGTAAAAAGTTAATTGAAAAAAGAATAATGACAATTTCGGGAGTAAATGAAGCTAACGTTGATTTTCAAACTGGTGAAACGAAAATAATAGCAAGTAGAGAAATAACAAAATTGGAGATAGCTAAAGTATTAGAAGGAATGCCATATAAATATGAATAAAAAAATTGAACTTAAAGTTACAGGGATGCACTGTAAGTCTTGCGAGATGTTAATTAGTGATGAACTAAAAGAAATCGGAGCAATGAATATTAAAATTGCTTTTAAAACAGGTACTGCAGTATTTGATATTAATAATAGTGTAGATGAAAATAAAATTTTAGCTGCTGTTAAAAATGCAGGTTATGAATCTACAATATTAAATCCAAGTGAGATAGCTAAAACTAGTAATTTTATATTCCCTCCTGAAATTAATTTCGACGCAAAAATATCAAAAGATGAAAATGGAGAACTTAGAATTTCAGGCAAACTTAAATTAGGTGTAGAAAATAAAGTCTTACCTATTACCCCCGTTTTAACAGGTAATGGTAGCGATCGCACAAATTTACTAATTTCAGGTATGCATTGCACTTCTTGTGCAGGTTTAATCGAAAAACAACTCAAAAAAGTAAGTGGCATAACTGAAGCTCATGTTAATTTTGCTTCAGAAAAGGCATCGATTGTATATGACTCTGATCTTGTAAAAACTTCAGATCTTTTAGAAGCTGTAGAAAAAGCAGGATACATTGGTGAGATTGAAACAGAGGAATTATCTAAAAATCAATCAGTTAGACAAGAAGCAGAAATTAAAAAACAATGGAATAAGTTTCTAATTAGCTTTATTCTTTCTGCTCCAATGATTTATTTTATGTTTTTAGACTTCTTTAAATTTTTACCATTCGGTAATTTTATTTTTCCCTACATAGGAATAATTTCATTTATTTTAGCTACACCTGTCCAGTTCTATATTGGTTCTAGTTTTTACAAGGGTATGATCTCAGCTCTGAAAATGAAAACTTTCAACATGGATAGTTTAATTGCAATTGGAACATCAGTTGCTTATTTTTACAGTGTTGTTAATTTTTTTATTTATTATGCACAAAACAATTCAATTTTAGGTTTAATGGGAGAGAAAATTCCTGATTTATATTTTGAAACTGCAGCTTTTCTGATCACATTTGTTATTTTAGGCAAATTTTTAGAAGCCAAAGCAAAAGGAAGAACATCCGAAGCTATAAAAAGATTAATGGGTCTTCAGCCCAAAACAGCTCGTGTTATTAGAGATGGGAAAACACTAGATATTCCTATTGAGGAAGTGGTTAAAGATGACATTATAGTAGTAAGACCAGGTGAGAAAATTCCTGTTGATGGCGTAATTACCAAAGGATCATCTGCAATTGATGAATCAATGATTTCAGGGGAAAGTTTACCTATTGAAAAACATATAGATGATAATGTAATTGGTGGAACTATTAATAAACTTGGAAGTTTTGAATTCTGCGCTACAAGAATAGGATCAGAAACCACACTTTCTCAAATTATAAGGCTTGTTGAAGATGCGCAAGGATCCAAAGCTCCTATTCAGGCCGTTGCTGACAAAATTTCTGCTTGGTTTGTTCCTGCAGTAATCGGTGTTGCCCTCTTAACATTTGTGATTTGGTTTTTTGTTTTGGGTTCTACTTTATCATTTGCCTTAATGGCCTTTACCGCAGTTATCGTTATAGCTTGTCCATGTGCCTTGGGTCTTGCTACCCCGACGGCTATTATGGTAGGAACTGGGGTTGGTGCAGAACATGGAATTTTAATTAAAGGAGGAGAGCCTTTAGAGAGCGCAAGTACGATTAACACAATAGTATTTGATAAGACAGGAACAATCACAAAAGGAAAACCAGAAGTAACAGATGTAGAAGATTTGGGAAGTATTGATGATAAAGAAGTAGCAATAATCGCAGCTAGTTTAGAGAAACAATCAGAGCATCCTCTTGCTGAGGCAATAATTAATTATGCTGAAGATGAAAAATACAAGTTAAGTGAGGTTACTAGTTTTGAAGCTATTCCAGGGCATGGAGTAAAAGGCAAAATTGGCAAAATCGAATACTATTTAGGTAATCGAAAGTTAATGATGGACACACTAAATCTAGATCTAGACAAATTTGAACGAAAATTGGAAAGACTTGAAGATCAAGGAAAAACTGCAATGATACTTGCAAGTAAGAAAGAGGTTTTAGGAATTGTAGCTGTAGCTGATACCATCAAAGAAACCTCAAACGAAGCAGTAGAAATGTTAAAAAAGAAAGGAATTGAAGTTTGGATGATTACAGGAGATAACCAAAGAACAGCCAATGCTATTGGAATGCAGGTTGGGATCACAAATATTTTAGCTGAGGTATTGCCACAAAATAAGGCAGAAGAAGTAAAGAAACTACAAGCAATGGGCAAGAAGGTTGCAATGGTAGGAGATGGCATTAATGATGCTCCGGCGTTAGCACAAGCTGATCTTGGTATTGCCATGGGGTCTGGAACCGATGTTGCAATGGAAACAGGTGGAATAGTAATTATCAAAAATGATCTAAGAGATGTAGTAAATGCCCTTGATCTATCAAAAACAACTGTCCAAAAAATTCGCCAAAATATGTTCTTTGCACTTTTCTATAATGTAATTGGAATTCCTGTAGCTGCCCGAGTATTCTCGTTTATGGGCTTAATTTTAAAACCGGAGCTTGCAGGTCTTGCAATGGCATTAAGTTCTGTTTCAGTTGTTAGTAACTCACTTCTTTTAAGAAAATATGTGCCGAATAAAAAGAATTATCTATCAATGTACGCACCATATATTATGATGGTTTTGTTTACTGTGTTATTCTTTGAATTTGCCCGCTTCAGTTCAACAGGGATGGAGAAGTAAAATCTTGACTTCGGTTAGAGTTTGGGATACATTTAATTAATGACTTCTACAAAACATAAAATTCTAAATAATGCTTTTAGGGAAATGATGATCTATCAAACACCTGATAACAGTGTAAAAGTTGAAATTTATTTAAAAGATGAAAATTTATGGTTAACTCAGATAAGAATAGCTGAGCTTTTTGGAGTTGAAAGAAGTGTTATTACTAAACATTTAAAAAATATATTTGAAACTAAAGAATTAGATACAAATAGCAATGTGCATTTTTTGCACATTGCTAAATCGGATAAGCCAGTAAAATTTTACAGCCTTGATGTAATTATCGCAGTTGGATACAGGGTTAATTCAATTAAAGCCACAAAATTTCGCATTTGGGCAACTCATGTATTGAAGGAATATATAATTAAAGGTTTTGCGATGGATGATGAGAGATTAAAAGACCCAGACCAGATATTTGGTAAAGATTATTTTGAAGAGCAACTTGCAAGAATTAGAAATATTCGTTCTAGTGAAAGAAGACTTTATCAAAAAATTACAGATATTTACGCAGAATGTAGCGCAGATTACGATCCAAAAAGTGATATGACCTTGAAATTTTTTGCAACAGTGCAAAACAAACTTCACTTTGCAATTACTGGCCATACTGCTGCCGAAATTATAAAAAATAGAGTTGATAGTAAAAAGAAAAATATTGGGTTAACAAATTGGAAAAACGGACCAAAAGGAAAAATTAGAGAAACAGATATGATAATTGCCAAAAATTATCTCAACGAAGTCGAGTTAGACAATTTAAATAGAATAGTAACGATGTATTTAGATTATGCCGAAATGCAGGCAAGAGAGAAAAATATTATGTATATGTCAGATTGGATAGATAAACTTGACTCGTTTTTAAAATTTAACAAAAAAGATATCTTATTAGATTTAGGGAAAATAAGTCATGAAGTTGCTGAGAAATTAGCCTTGGAAGAATATGAAAAATATAGAAAAGTTAAAGATAAAAACTACATCTCTGATTTTGATAGGGAGGTTAAAAAGATATTATCTTACAGACGTTAACTTAAATTGCAAGGTCAGACCTTGCAATAGTAATTTGCCCGCTTCAGTTCAAGTGGTATGGTAAAATAACTTCATGAGTAAACAAATTAGTGAATTAGAATCCCAGATAATGAATATTGTTTGGGAATTAAAAAGATGCTCAGTAAGAGACGTTGTTGATAATTTAAAGATACAAAAGAAATTAGCTTATACGACGGTAGCTACAATTTTACAACGATTGTATGAAAAGGGATTAGTCAAAAGAGAAGAAGATAAATTAGCTATTTTGTATTCGCCAAAAGTATCTAAGGAATCATACAGTAAAAAAATAGCAAAAGTAATTACAAACAATTTTTTTGATACCTTTGGGGATATTGGTGTAGCGTCATTTGCAGATTCAATTGATAAATTACCAAAAGAGAAAAAGAAGTACTTTTTGCAATTATTAAATAATAGAAATGAGACTAAATAAATACATCGCTATTTTTATAGGTATATTTTTAGGTCTTAATACAATTTTATTTATAGTGCTTCAGAAATACTTTTGGATAGTTTTGCATCACTCAATTACTTTATGTCAGGAAATGGTAAAAACTCTCTCGGTTGATTTATTTAAAAATACGAGTCAAGCAATTCTTTTATTATTATTTATAACAATATCTATAACTATAATTAAGCTTTTAATAACCATTGTAAAAATGTATTTATTAAAGTTAGATTTGAATAAAAATATAGTTAATACCTCAAATAATATATCTATAGTAAATTCGGCAAACCCATATGCCTTCTGCTTTGGTATAAGAAATCCAAAAATCTATATTTCAACTAAATTAATTAATATATTAACAAAAAAGGAACTTGAGGTGGTTATTGCTCACGAAAATTACCACCTTAAAAACCATGACACGATTACATTAATGCTTTCAAATATTTTTTGTTCGCTAGTTCCATATTTTCCTTTGATATCTGACATCATCTATAATTACAAAGTTGAGAGAGAGTTATTAGCGGATCAGGCTGCAATTTTGTCTCAAAATAATGATGCCAATTTAGTAAATGTTTTAAAGAAACTAATAAAATACGAGCCACAGTTTAATTATGCCGGTATACCTGCTATCGCAGACATAAATACATTAGAAGCAAGGATTAATAAACTTACAATGAGCAAAAAATTTAGTAAAAAGTTTAATTGGAATAATGTAATTATTAGTTTTATTTCACTTACTTTTTTACTTGTTTTGATATTTATCCCAATAAATCCAATTGAAGTTCATTCAAAGGGAAATGATACTGTTATTTTGTGTGTTGACAATAATATGAGTAGCTACTACACTTTGTAGTAGATATGATTAAAGAAAAAATGAAAGAATACAGCACTCCATTTTTAGTAATAATTTTAATCGTCGCTGTCTTTTTCTTGGGATCATTTTGGACAAAAGTTCAATATCTTGAAAGCAATCCTAATCAACCACAAATTGCAGGGCAACAGGTTGAGCAACCACAACAAGCCCCTGCCCCAAGTGGGCCTGTTAAAGTATCAATTGATGATGACCCAATATTAGGAGATAAGAATGCCAAAGTTACAATAATTGAATTTTCTGACTATGAATGTCCATTTTGTAAGAGACATTTTGACGATACGCTCCCAGATTTGATTAAAGAATATATTGATAAAGGTCTGGTCAAATTAGTTTTCCGTGATCTACCACTTTCGTTCCATGATCCAATGGCTACAACCGAAGCAATTGCTGCAAACTGTGCCAGAACGCAAGGAGATGATAATACTTATTTTAAATACCACGATGAAATATTTAAGCGAACAAAATCAAATGGGAATGGCTTGACTAAAGATGATTTGTATAAAATTTCAGATGATTTAAAGTTAAACACGGGAAAACTTAAAGAATGTATGAATGATCCAAAACAAAAAGAGGAAGTCCAGAAAGATTTAAGTGATGCTGGTAGTGTTGGAGCAAGCGGAACACCCTCATTTTTTATAGGAAAATCATCAGATAGTGGGATTATTGATGCACCTCTTACATCAGGTGCACAACCATTTAGTGTATTTAAGACAATAATTGACGAACTTTTAAAATAAAATGATAGTCGTTAGTATTGCTATAGCAGTTGCTTATTTGGTCATTGTGATGTTTTTGATGAATAGTAGTTTATTAGTAACAACCTTGCTTGGAAATTACAGTCTAGATTACAAATTTAATATATTTATATCATTACTTTTGGGGATGTGGAATTCAATGTCTGGAACAGGGTTTGCATTACTTGTTATTACAGCAATATTAACAGGAATAAATTTGTCACTTTTAGTAAAAAAAGTAAAAAGTCTTAAAAGCCAAGGTAATTTAAAACTTGTAATTGGAGGCAGCACTTTAATTGGAATTGTAAGTAGCGGATGTGCATCGTGTGGTTTACCAATACTTGCATTGTTTGGCTTAAGTGGAAGCATTGCCTATTTACCATTCAGAGGCATAGAGTTATCATACTTATCAGTAATCTTACTTTTGTTTTCGTTATATCATTTAATTAAGACAAATAGCGATAATGAGTGTGAAATAGTAGAAAAATAAATGAGTAAAATATTAATAATATCAATATCATTTTTGCTAGGAACGATTGCAATTTTGGGATACAAAATTAATTCTGCCTCAAGTTCTAATGGTGGTGGCATCTCTATATCTACAAATCCTAGTCCTTTAATAATTGGCCCAGCTACATTTGCTGTGGTTGTTAAAGATAAGGATGGGAAATTAGTAAACGATGCTACTGTATCATATGACATTAATATGACGACCATGAATATGGGTACACAAAAAGGAGTTGCTGAGCCAGAAGGTAATGGAAAATATAAAGCAGTTGGAAATATGTCAATGCGAGGGCCTTGGCGAATCTCAATAATTGCAATAATGATTGACGGAAGTACACAAAATAAAGATTTTGTATTTAATGTAAAATAAAATATGGTACGTGATAAATTTGTTTTTGGAATCATAATTGCAACAATTTTAATTTTTGCAGGGGGAGCATTTTTTATATCTAAAAAAGATACAAAAACAATAAAAAACACGCAAAGTGTACTTGAAATTGGAGATGATGATTATATAAAAGGTAATAAAAATGCTTCTGTAACAATTGTTGAATACTCAGACTTTGAATGTCCTGCCTGTGGCGCATATTATCCATTGATAAAAGAGCTCTCTGAAATATACAAAAATGATGTTCGTTTTGTGATTCGATATTTTCCTTTAATGGGACATAAAAACGGATTAAATTCAGCCTTAGCAGTTGAAGCTTCTAGTAAACAAGGTAAATATTGGGAAATGCATGATTTATTGTTTGAAGATCAAAAGGTGTGGGGTGGAAAAGAATCTTCTGACTTAACAATTTTTGAAAATTATGCAAAGCAAATTGGATTAAATATTGACCAGTTTAATAAAGATGTTAATTCTAAAGAAATTAAAGACAGAGTTAATAGAGATTTAGCTGGAGGCAAAGAAGCAGGAATAACTGGAACTCCTACGTTTTTCTTAAATGGCAAAAAAATACCCAACCCAAAAAACATAGAAGACTTTAAAACATTTATTGATGCAGCAATTCTAAAAAAATAATTGTTAAATATGGATTTAACTAAAATTAGAAATGATTTTCCAATACTCTCGAAAGAGGGTATTTATTTTGACAATGCCTGCCAGAGTTTAAGACCTCAATCGGTAATTGATGCGACTACTTCATATTATACGGATTATTCTGCCTGTGCAGGTAGAAGTAGCCACCATTTGGCTGAAATTGTGACCCATAAATATGAAGAATCAAGACAAATTGTTGCCAACTTTTTAAATGCAAAAAGAAAAGAGGAAATAGTTTTTACTAGAAACACAACAGAAGGAATAAATTTGATTGCTCACTCATTAGGATTTAAAAAGGGAGATGTTGTAGTTACAACTGATAAAGAACACAATTCAAACCTTATTCCATGGCAGATATTAAAAGAGAAAATAGGTATAAAACATATTATTATTCCTTCAAAAATTGATAATACTTTTGATCTTGCGGCTTATGAAAAAGTTTTAAATAACAATAAGGTTAAACTAGTATCTTTTGGAATGACCTCAAATTTAGACGGCGTGACAATTCCTGCCAAAGAAATTATTGATATTGCCCACAAATTAGGAGCACTTGTTCTTTTAGATGGTGCTCAAGCCGTTCCTCATCAAAAAATTGATGTACAAGATTTAGATATTGATTTCCTTGCTTTTTCAGGACATAAAATGTTAGGTCCATCTGGAACTGGAGTAATATACGGAAAATATATGTTGCTAGAAAATTTAGAGCCATTTATGACAGGAGGCGACACTGTTTCAGAATCAACCTATTTATCACATAAATTTCTTCCTCCACCGGAAAAATTTGAAGCAGGTTTACAAGATTATGCAGGTGTGATTGGCCTAGGTGAAGCAGTCAAGTATATTAATAAAATTGGCTTTGACTTCGTCAAGAAGCAGGAATTTTTATTAAATAAATATATTACTGATGAATTGCAAAATATTTCAGGACTGAAAGTCATTGGTCCAATTGACCCTAGTAAACGCGCTGGAATAATATCTTTTTATATAGAGAATATTGATCATCATCAAATTGCCTTAATGCTTGATGAAACTGCAAAAATCATGGTTCGTTCAGGGCAACACTGTGTTCATTCGTGGTTTAATGCTAAAAATATAAAGGGTTCAGTCCGTGCCTCTGTTTATTTTTATAATACAATGGAAGAAGCGAAAATATTTGTGAGGGAACTTAAAAAAATATGTTTTGTATTATAGCATTTGTAGTTTTATCAATTATAGCAATATTTAATGTTTCATATCGTGAACTTGCGAAGGAAGCATATGATTGTGTTTTTAGAAGAATTACTAGAAGGCCTTGCAATACTGGTTTTAAGGAAAAGATGAAAGCAAAGATAGTTGGCAAAGTTCTAAATCGTTCTGCCTTAATTGCAAAATTATTAAATAAAAATTTCGAAACTTTATCCTGGATTTTATTTTTAGCAACTATTGCAAGTATTTTTTGGACAGGAAAAGGACTATTTAATTTCTACATGTATGGTAGCTGTAATGGTTTAAACAAATCAGGTTTTTGTGCACTTGATCCAAAAGGGGAAAATAATAAAGTATCAACTGCAGGCGGTAGCTGTGGAATAGGCGAGGGAGATGAAAGTAAAGTTACATTAAATAATGTCAATCTTAGTCTTTTCCCAACTCAAAATAACGACTCTAAAGATAATGTTGTACTAATTGGCTGTTACAGTTGTGATTACACCAGAAAAGCATATCCATTAATTAAAAAATTAATTTCTGAAAATAAAGTTAATTATACTTTTGCTCACTATCCTGTCAAAGAAGAAACTCTATATTTACTCCCCATCGGTTATTGTGCTTATAAACAAGGTGCTTATAAAGAAGATCAAAACAAATTTTGGCAGTTAAATGACAAATTATTTGAAAGTAGCAAAGAAGATATTGCCAAGCGTGAATTTGTAGATAATTTACTTAAAGATATTGGCTACGATGTTAGTAAAATTAACTCATGTAGTACTTCAAAAGAGACAAACAATGCGATAGTAGAAAGAAGAATTGAACTTGAAAAAACAAATATCTATGGAACACCATTAATTTTTATAAATGGCAAAGGCTTAGTTGGCCCAAAGCCATATCGTGTTTACGAAAGAATACTAAACGGCTGGTAATCTTCACTAAATCTTAATGGTCTAGAGAATATAATATTATTAGTGAATACAGTTTTATTAATTGCGTTAATATTAATTTGCCCCTTAATGCATTTTTGGATGATGAAAGACGGCAAACACAAACATTAAAAACAAATGACAAAAACAGGCTTTCAAATAGAAATTAGTGCTAATGAATTAGATTTAGTTTGTGGAATGGAATTGTCACAAAAAATCAAATATAAATTATTATATAATAAAAAATTCTATTATTTTTGTTCCAAAAATTGTAAAGAACATTTTCAAAATGATCCTGAAAAATATATTGGCTAAATCCTATGGAATACGGCTACGAAAATTGGTTTCTGGTTATATTTAATAGAGAATATATCTTAGAGAAACCTGAAAGATAATAAACATGTCTAATTGTTGTTCAAACCACTCTAAAAATAGTAAGATCAAAGAAGTTGATATTGAGAAAGAAATAGTGCCCAAATCTTTTATTGGCCGATATTTATATAAACTTGGGAAAGAAGATTTAGAAAAATCGAATAAAAAGAAAGGCTGTTGTTAATAAATGGAAAAAATAAAAGTAGGAATTAACGGATATGGAGTTATAGGAAAAAGAATTGCTGATGCGGTAATGCTTCAGGACGATATGGAACTAATAGGAGTGACGGCGCGAACTCCGGACTATCGACTTTTTTCTGCTTACAAAAAGGGTATTAAGATATTTGGTCCCGATTCTGAATCTTGTGACCGTCTGATGAATTCGGGAATCAAATGCAGTGGAGATTTTAGCCGTTTCATTAACGGAGTTGATATTGTCGTTGATGCCACACCCGCGGGAATTGGTAAGGAAAACAAGGTCAAATACGATGCTGCTAAAGTAAAATCTATTTTTCAAGGTGGAGAGGAACATGGTTTAACAGGGCTTTCTTTTGTTGCTCAAGTTAATTATAAAGACGCTTTGGATAAACAAAACTTGAGAGTAGTTTCCTGCAATACAACAGCTATCTGCAGAGTTCTTTTTCCGTTTACCCAAAATGGGGTTTTAGAAAAAGCATATATAGCCCTTGCAAGACGTGGTGCTGATCCAATTGATTCACACAAAGAAGGTCCTCTGGGAACTATTGTTTTAGAAAAGTCAATCCCCTCTCATCAAGGAATTGATGCAAAGACAATTATTCCTAATCTAAATATCATAACTGTTGCTGTTGCTGTTTCAACAACCATAGGTCACCTTCATATTGCATTTTTACATTTAAATAAAGAATTATCTAAAAATGAAGTTCTAGAAATTCTAAAATCTAGTCCTAGAGTAGCCTTTGTTAATTATAAAGACGGTCTAACCTCTGAAAATCAATTAGCTGAGCTTGTGAAAGACTTGGGAAGACCACGAGCTGACATGTGGGAAGTAGCTCTTTGGGAAGATACTTTAAATGTAGATGGAAAAGACGTATCTTTTTATTATCAAGTACATAATGAAGCAATTGTAATTCCTGAAAACATTGACGCAATAAGAGCAATCGCTGGTATTGAAGCTGATCCCCAAAAATCAATTGAAAAAACAGATAAATCTTTAGGGGTCGTTAAGTCTTTTAGTGTATAACCGAAAATGAATGAATACGATTTAATCACTATCGGAGGAGGGGCAGGAGCGTTTGCCGCAACAATAAAAGCTAATGAATTGGGGGCAAAAACTCTCCTTATAAATACAGATCTTCCTTTGGGTGGAACATGTGTGAATGTTGGATGTATTCCTTCCAAAAATCTTCTTCGCGCAGGTGAAATCTTGTATTACGGCCAGCACCACAATTTTGGAGGCATAAAACTTCGGGTTGAAAAGTTTGATTTTGCCAAAACCATACAGGAGGAATTAAATCTAGTTGCAGCCTTAAGAAAGGAAAAATACGAAAATGTATTAAAGAGTCTGACAAATGTTACTTTTATTGAAGGCAAAGCTAAATTTATATCTCCAGACGAAATAGAAGTCGAAGGGAAAAAATATCAAGGAAAGAAATTTATTATTGCAACAGGTTCAACCGCCAATATTCCAGCCATAGAAGGCCTAAAAGAAGCCGGCTACCTTACCCATATTGAAGCTCTAGCTAATAAAAAACAGCCAAAATCCTTGATTATTATAGGAGCCGGACCTTTGGGATTAGAGTTTGCCCAGATGTTCCATCATTTTGGTACCAAAGTCACTGTCTTACAAAGAGGGAATACAATTCTCCCAAGGATTGAACCAGAAATTGTCTCTGCTTTACATAAATATTTGTCCGATGAAAGGATTGAGCTATATACAGAAACAGAAACGTTATCAGTTCGGAGAGAGGGATTGGAGAAAGTTGTTAAGGCTAAAGTAAAAGGGATTGAACAAGAGTTTAGAGCTGAAGAAATTCTGCTGGCAGCTGGTAAAACTGCCAACACTAAAGACTTAAACTTAGGTGCAGCTCAAGTTGAGATGGACGAAAAGCAAGCTATAAAAGTAAATGAATACCAAAAGACGTCGCAGGAACATATCTTTGCAGTCGGTGATGTAATCAATCAGAAGTTAAGACTTGAAACCACGGCAGGCAAAGAAGGGACACTGGCTGCCAAAAATGCTCTGACGGGAAGTAAAGAAAGTATCAACTACTGGCAAGTTCCATATGCCATTTTTACGTATCCTGCGGTTGCCGGGATAGGTATGACAGACGCTGAAGTTATAGAAAAAGGAGAAAAATGTACGTGTACTATCGTTGGTTTTTCTAAAGTTCCAAAAGCCCATGCAATTGGCGATATAAGAGGAATTATCAAAATGGTTGTGAACAATGAAGATAGAAAGATTCTGGGAATTCATATGGTTGCTCCGGAAGCAGCAGACATTATTAACCAAGGAATTTATATTTTGAAAGCCAAGCTAACCGTTGATGACCTCATAGATAGCATGCCTGTATTTCCAACTCTTTCTGAGGCTATAAAAATTGCGGCGTTATCATTTACAACTGACATAAACAAACTCAGTTGCTGTATATAATAAAAATATGCCTGTCGAATCTTTCAAATATGCTTACCTCATAGCGAATTTCCTTTTTCTTGCAGTTTGGCTTCTAATTTTTTGGAAAGTAAAAAAGCTAAGACGACCAATGCTCATTATGAGTCTTATTACCGCGTCCTTCGGTCCAATTTCGGAAATTTGGTATTTTGCCGATTATTGGAAACCAGAAATAGCTTTACCCCTACCTTATATAGGGGGCGTTGAAGATTTACTTTTTGGATTTTCAATAGGAGGAATTGGAGCTTTTATTTATGAATCCATTTTTATTAAAGGTTTTTGTAAATGTGAGCAGAAAAAATTAAAAAAAGAATGGTTTTTATTAGTATTTTTTGCAGTTATTGGAACATCAATGGTTATATTTAATAATTTATTAGGTTTAAACTCTATTTTTGCAAGTTCAATCGGAATGATTATTATCGCTATAATTATGCTTTATCTAAGACCTGATTTAATAGCAAATGCACTAGGTTCAGCATTTATGGTAGCAAGTATAATGTTTATAATTTATTATTTAGGACAGGAATTATTTCTAGGAAGCCATGCTTGGGTAGTTAAAATTTGGAAACTTTCATCAACCCCTGAAGGCGTATTTATTTTTAAGCATATTCCTTGGACAGAAATGCTTTGGGGATTATCTTGGGGATTAGTTTGGGGTCCAATGTATGAATTTTTGGTAGGAGCCAGAATAATACGACTAAAAAAGTAAATATTGTATCATCAAAAACATATCGTGTATATGAAAGAATGTTAAAAGTTTGGTAATCTTCACAATTTCCTAATATATAGTTTGGTATAATGTGTTTGTGAACAATCATTTAGAAACTAGTGCTAACGAATTGGATTTGGTTTGTGGTATGGAATTATCACAAAAGATAAGTTACAAATTATTGTACAATAAAAAAATTTATCATTTTTGCTCGAAGAATTGTAGGGAACATTTTCAAAATGATCCTGAAAAATATATTGGCTAGTGATAATATAAATATATGTACACTTGTCCAATGCATAAAGAGGTTACTTCAGATAAGGCTGGTGTATGCCCCAAATGTGGGATGACTTTGGTTATGAACCATTCATCAACTCCAACTTGGTGGGACAAATTCAAAATGAGCATGACTATGAGTATGGGAATGGATCATACCGGTCTTGCTGGTCGTGAGATGGCCAAGACGATGGAAATTGACATTAGAAATAAATTTTTTATTTCTCTTATTTTAACTATTCCAATAGTCGCCATAACTTATATCCCATTTGCATTTAATAAATCTTGGTTACTATTAATTCTTACTACTCCTGTTTATTTTTACTGTGGCTGGATATTTTTATATTCAAGTTATCTTGCAATAAAACAAAAGACTTTGAATATGGCAGTATTAATTGCTGTTGGCATAACTGCTGCTTATTTATTTAGTGTTGTTTTAACTTTTATTGGAAGTTCTGAAACTTTTTATGAGGCTTCGGCCATGCTTACCACATTTGTTCTTTTTGGCCACTGGATGGAGATGAAATCAAGGAGAGGAACGACGGATGCTTTACAAGCACTATTTAATCTTGTGCCTCCAACAGCAAGGGTTATTAGAAACGGAAAGGAAGAAATAATTCCTACAGCTGATGTTAAGGTTGACGATATTATTCTTCTTAAACCAGGAGATAAAGTTCCTGTTGACGGAACAATAACAGACGGTGAATCTGCAATAGATGAATCCTTAGTTACAGGTGAATCTATACCTGTTTCAAAAATAAAAGGCGATTTGGTAATAGGTGGATCAATAAATACTTCTGGGTCAATCAAATTTATGGCTACAAAAATTGGTGGAGATACTGCCCTTGCACAAATTGTTAAAATGGTGGAAACTGCACAAAATTCAAAGGCTCCTGGGCAAAAAATTGCTGATAGATTTGCAAAATATTTAGTAATTGTAGCTATCGGTGGTGGCCTTATTACTTTTATTGTTTGGTATTTTATTATGGGTGAATCTCTACTTTTTGCACTTACCTTTGCAATTTCAACTGTAGTCATTGCTTGTCCTGATGCTTTAGGACTCGCTACACCTACTGCTGTTGCAGTGGGAACGGGACTTGGGGCAAAACATAATATATTAATTAAGGATGCACCAACTCTTGAACAAGTTTCAAAAATAGAAGCTATTGTTTTAGATAAAACTGGAACACTAACTGAAGGAAAACCTAAAATTACTGATATAGTAACTACTAATAACTTTTCAGAAGATGAAATACTTGAATTTGCAGGTTCAGTTGAGGCAAAATCTGGCCACCCCTTAAGTAAATCGATTCTAGAAAGAATTAATTCAGATAAATTAAAACTTTATGAAGTTAAGAAATTTAATTCTATTTCAGGTCATGGTGTTGAGGCTGTTGTAAATAATAAAAATATTTTGATTGGAACTATCAAATTAATGAATGATAGGGGAGTTGATATTAAACCAATCAATGTTGATCTTGATAGGTTGTTAAATGAAGGTAAAACAATAATGATAATTGCAGTTGATGAAAAGATTGCAGGAGTAATTGCAGTTTCTGATCTAGTTAAAAAAACTTCACTAACAGCTGTTACTAAAATGAAAGAATTAGGATTAGAAGTTGCAATGATTACAGGGGATAATAAAACGACTGCTGAAGTAATTGGAAAAAGTCTTGGAATAGATCGTATATTTTCTGAAGTACTACCAGAGGAAAAAGAAGATTATGTAAAGAAGCTACAGAGTGAAGGTAAGTTTACTGCAATGGTTGGAGACGGAGTAAATGATGCACCTGCTCTTGCCAGAGCCAATATAGGCATTGCAATTGGTGCGGGTACTGATGTTGCCATTGAAACGGCAAATGTTGTTTTAATGAAATCTGATCCCATGGATATACTTCGTGCTATTATATTAAGTAAAGCAACTGTTCGAAAAATGAAAGAGAATTTAGTTTGGGCAAGCATTTATAATATTCTAGCTATACCTGTTGCGGCAGGTGTTTTGTACCCTAGCTATGGTATAACCCTTAAACCAGAATTTGCAGCACTTTTAATGTCGATTTCATCAATTATCGTCGCAGTTAATGCTGTCTCATTAAAAAGAATCGAGGTGAAACTTAATATATGAAATTATCAAAAATAATGCACATAACAAGTGTTATGGTTGGCTTTTCTGGAGCAGTCATATTTTTAGGAGCCGTATTAGGAGGAGCAGATAACATAGTATTTGGAATTACAAAGGTAGATGCACTGCTTTGTTCTGGGATCCTTGTCTTGTTTGCAATCTGGACAGGGCTTGGAGCAATCCATCACATGATGCTTGAAAAACGTGGAGAGATTATTTAATTAATCTTCATTAAATCTTAATACTTTAAGGTTTACAATATTATTGTGTCAACTAAAACAATTGCTTTCATAATAACTGGATTTTTTGTAATGATTTTTGGTATGGCATTTTTAGTAACAAAGGGACAAACCCCGACTCCAAAGCAAGAAGTGTTTTCTATAGAATCTCTGGATAGGCCAAAAGCAGAAGTTCTAAATAATTTTATAGATATTGGCGAGATGAAAGTGAATGAGATTAAAGAAGTAAGTTTTGATCTTAAAAATATAGGCAATAAGCCTCTCCAAATTTTAAATATTAACTCAAGTTGCAATTGTACTTTTGGAAAAGTTTTGTATAAAGATATTGAAACAAAGCAATTTGGGATGCATAAACAAAGCGGATATGTAACTGATATCGCGCCTAATGATTCTGCTACTGTAAAAGTAATTTATAATCCTTCAATAATGCCTGTCTATGGGAATGTATCAAGAGATGTATATATAACTACAAACGACCCAGAAAACTCAAAATTAATTTTTACTATAAAAACTTTTGTTAAATAATATGGATACCAACTTTTTATTTGGAATATCATTAACAGCATCATTTTTGGCAGGGGTTTTGGCTTTATTTGCTCCATGCTGTATTACTTTTCTCTTTCCCTCATATTTAGGAACTATTTTTAAGGAAAATAAAAGAGTAATGTACTATACATTAATTTTTGCAATCGGTCTTGCATTTATTCTAGTACCTATTGCATTAGGACTTAGATTTGCAATTCTCTTTTTAGATTCATATCATTTACAAATTTATTATCTTGGTGCTTTTGTAATGTTTTTAATGGGAATAATGACCTTAAAACCAATTTTTCATTTGCCACAATTTTTCCATGTATCAGGAATTCAGGATAAAAAGGTTAATACTGTAAGCGTTTTTGGATTAGGACTTATGTCAGGCTTAACTTCTGCTTGCTGTGCCCCAGTACTTTTTGCAGCAGTAACCTTAACCTCACTTTCACCTAGTTTATTCCAAGCATTTTTTGTATCAATTGCTTACGTAATCGGTATTGTTATGCCGTTATTTATTATGTCTATGTACTATGAAAAAGCTACATCAAAAATCGGTGGTGCAAACAGACAAAAATATTACAACATATTAAGGTATATGGGTTCAGCTATATTTTTCATAACATCTATTGTAATAGTAATACTAAACTTTCAAGGAAAACTCCAAATGGATGAAGCAAGTGATTATGGTCAAAAAATTAGAATGATTGTATTTAATGTAAGTAAATATTTTCAAAATCCATTTTTAGATTTAGGAATTTTTGCAATAATTATTTATATTTTCTACAAATTACTAAAATACAAAAATGACAAAAAGTAATTTACTAATAATAATCGTAATAACAATAAGTCTTTTAGTCAATATTGCGCTTGTTGCAAAATTAAATTTGTTTAAGGATTTTAGTTTTTTAAAAAAGGATGCGCCTATCATAACAACTACAAAGTCAGAAAATAGCGAATTATTTGAAGAAATTAATCCCACAAATGGCTTTGAAATAAATGTTAGTTATAATGATTTAGGTCCAAAAATGATAAAATCAGGAATAATTGATTTAGATAAATTTAAAAGTATCTATGCTAAATCAAACCAACCATTAACTGTCGAGCAGGAGGAGATTTTAACAAATGGATCAAGCCAAAGAATTAAAATAGATAGGGAAAATTCATATTTCTTACTTAACTTCTTTTGGGCAGTAGGATTAAATAATAAATCTAAAATTTTAGACGAAGGCGATATGATGAATTATGGTGGAATAAAAGGAGCAGGCAACTTTGCTTCAACTGGCGGGTGGTCTTTAGCAAAAGGTGAGACGATGAATTTTTATTCCAAAAACAATCTAATAATATTATCTCCAGAACAAGAAAAATTAGTAGAAGAAGTATCATCAAATATATTTAGACCATGTTGTGATAATTCCACAGCATTTCCCGATTGTAATCATGGTATGGCACTTTTAGGAGTGTTGCAATTAATGGCTTCAAACGGTGCAACTGAGAATGAAATGTACGAGGCGGGAAAATATTTCAATGCATTTTGGTTTCCCGGGAATTACTACGATTTAGCTTTGTATTTTAAGAATAAAGAAAAAATCAACTTTTCTGATATTGATCCAAAACTATTATTATCTAAAGATTATTCATCTGCAACAGCTACGCAGAATATTAAAAAATGGTTATCTGAACAGAGCCTAGTTGAAGAACCACCAAAAACTGGTGGTGGCTGTGGCGTGTAATTAAATGAAAAGACGAACCCTCTTTCGTATCTTGGGAACCATGATATTTTTATCAGGAATAACTATTACATTTAGTATTTTATATCCAATTCTTTCATATCAAATAAAAAATCCTCCCCCTCTAATATCTCCATTAGTGGAAGACAAAACATTAAAAGCAAGTACTTGGTTTGAAGATAATAAAAAGTCTGAAGATTTTGTTGTGTCAAAAGTTGAAATATATACATTATCTATTCCAAAACTAGGCATTAAAAATGCTATAACCACAATAGGTGGTGAAGATCTTTCTAAATCTTTAATACACTACCCCGGAACAGCTCTTCCAGGCAGGATCGGTAATAGTGTTGTTTTTGGTCATTCTGCTTTACCAATTTTTTTTAGCCCCACAAATTATAAAACCATATTTGCAACGCTTCCAACCTTAAAAATAGGGGATGAAATAATAGTTAATTACGATGGCGTTACTTATCGTTATATTATCGAACAACTTTTTGATGTATTACCCACTGATATTCAAATACTTGAGCAAGATAACAGTGATTCGTTTATAAGTCTTGTGACTTGTATTCCTCCAGGAGATCCTAGGAATCCAAGAAGATTAATAGTTAGAGCTAGAATTGTACCTCTAATCCGAAAGTAATATAATGCATAGATGCGCGTATTAATTATTGAAGATGAAGTGCGATTAAGTAATATTATCAAAAAGGGATTTACAGAGGATGGATTTGCCGTGGATCAGGCATTTGATGGGGAAGAAGGCCAATATTTAGCAGAAAATGAAGAATATGATTTAATTGTTTTAGATTTAACCTTGCCCAAAAAAGATGGTCTTGAAGTTTGTAAGATTTTAAGAATAAAGAAAATCAAAACTCCAATCTTAATGTTAACCGCAAGGTCAACAATGGAAGATAAAATAAAAGGACTTGATAGTGGCGCTGATGATTATATTACCAAACCTTTTTCGTTTGACGAATTTAGATCTCGTGTACACGCATTAATTCGAAGAAGTCATCAAGAAATATCCCCTGTATTAATAATTGATGGCTTGATACTTGATCCATTAAGACACATTGTAACCAGAGACGGTAAAAATATAAATCTTACGCCAAAAGAGTTTGCTATATTGGAGTTATTGTTAAGACATAAAGGAGAAGTCGTAACCAGAACAATGATAATAGAACATGTCTGGGATTATAATTTTGATGGGATGAGTAATGTTGTTGATGTTTTTGTAGTAACATTACGTAAAAAAATTGATAAAGGTTGCAAAAATAAATTAATAAGAACTGTTCATGGTGTAGGGTATATTATATGAATATGAATACAAAAAGCGTACATTTTAAAATTGCCTTTTTCTTTAGTTTGTTTTTGTTTTTTGCTACAGGAATAATCTTTTCGAGCTTTTATATTGTAACCTCACAAATTCTTTTTAAGGAAGTTGATAAAGAACTTTTATTACATTCCGATAGTCCAACCAATTTTAATAACATTCCTGGAATGGTTACTACTAAGTTGGATGAAAACGGAGCGATAAAACAAAGTTCAATAAGTTATGACACTCCATATGTTTCCTATAAATATTTGTTTGAAACAGCAGGAAAGAATCCAAATGTGAGCTTTATTAATCACAACATCGGGAATACTCCTATGAGATTTATGGTAAAACCTATAATAATTAATGGCAAACTTTTCGAAGTATTATTAATTGCCCATCCAATTGAAGCAATCCAAAAATCACTTGATCTATTACTATCAACGCTAGGCATAGCCTTTGCACTTTTTATACTGCCTACTATATTTGGCGCAAGACTGCTTGCGCTTAAAATTCTTAAACCAATCTCTATAATCGCAGACAAAATGGATCAAATTACATCAGTTAATTTAGATGAGAGATTAGTAAACCCAAAATCTAAAGATATAGCTGAAAAGCTAACAACTACTTTTAACAACCTCTTGGACAGGTTGGAACAATCCTTTATTCGTGAGCGACAATTTATTGGTGATATGGCTCATGAGTTAAAAACACCAATAGCAACCCTAAAGAGTGGAATTGAGGTTATGTTATCTAAAGACAGATCAAAAATAGAATATAAAAAAGCCTTAAACGAAACCTTGGTTGATACTGATAGGTTATCATCTTTGTTAAGTAATATTCTAGATTTAGCATGGATAGGAGCGGATAAAAGTACAACTAATTACCAAAGTTTTGATTTGTCAAACATCCTTTACGAGCTAAAAGAAATTGCGCTCAAACTAAGTATAAAAAAACAGATTAAAGTTAAATCAAGAATCCAACAAAATGTTTCAATATTTGGTGATGAGGGAAAAATTACAAGAGCATTTTTAAATATTATAGACAACGCTATAAAATATACTAAAAATAATGGTGTTGTATCAATTTCACTGGAAAAGGTAAATACCGAAGCAATTATTAAAGTTAGAGATAACGGTATTGGAATTTCAACAACTGATTTAGAACATATTTTTGAACGATTTTATAGAGGTTCAAAAACTGCAAAGACGATAGGTTCAGGGCTTGGATTAGCTATTGGCCATGGAATAATAAAGGTTCATAATGGAAATATTAAAATATCAAGTAAATTTGGTGTAGGAACTTTGGTAACAATCACCCTGCCTATAATTTCTTTAGTGAAGAAATGATTGAGTCGATTTCGGTAAGCATTTCGGGAGTCGGGTTTGCCGGTAGTTTAACAGATATATGACCATAGTTTGTTGGTTGTAGATAACTACCATCCGCTGATTTTTGGCAGATTGTAAAAGCTGTACCTTCTCCACTACGTCGTAAATTTTTATTATCTTTTGTTGTCAATTCAACAAATTTCAGGAACCTAGAACTTGGGCCCTCAAAGTCAGCATCTCCTGGATATAAACAAAGTGCCCCTCCTGTTGCTGCTTGAAAAATAGAAATTGAATATCCATCTTTTTCAAGGATTAATTTTTCATCCGTTGTCGTCTGAGATTCCCTTTTTGAAATCCATTCATCAGGAGTTGTGATTGAATATTGATCAAATGAAAGACCGGCTGATTTAGGTAAACCACCCACAACAGTGACTAGAGATGGAGGACTAGATATTGGTGAAGAAATAACCTCTAGATCTATATTCTCAGTCTTTATTGCTTCGGGTTTGGTAATAGATTTAGTTTGTTTTCCAAAAGAATATGCTGCATATATAAGGGATCCTAGAACTAAAATAACAATCATTATTTTTCCAAATACTGAAAAGAATTTGTCCATTATTAATCTGCATTGTAGACAGTTAGGGGTTGACTTGTCAACTTTGAAAACTGTATATTAATGATTGCCATGGCAGCTAATAAAGTAACAGATTTAAGTTTCGAACAGGATGTTTTAAAAAACTCACTACCCGTGCTTGTTGATTTCTATGCTGATTGGTGTGGACCATGCAAAATGGCAGAGCCTGTTCTGGAGGAGCTTTCTGAAAGCTATAAAGATAAAATATTAATAGTTAAGTTAAATGTTGATGAAAATCAAGAAACATCAGGGAAGTATGGAGTGATGTCAATTCCAACTACAATTTTATTTAAAGATGGAAAAGAAGTTGAAAGACAAGTAGGTTTTGGAGGAAAACAAAAATTTGAAGAGTTAATCAAAAAGGGGGTGACTTCTTAATGCCACAAGACGATAACACACAAACAGTAACAGATACAACGGTAGCAGATCCAATGGCATCAGTAACAACTGATACAACAACTGTCACTCCTGCACCTATTGCAGATATGACAAATACAACAACATCTATGCCAACAATACCAGTTGATACAGCTACTGAAACACCTGCACCAGCAATGGGAGCAGAGACAACAACTGATGCATCAGTACCAAGTCCAGAATCAGTCACAACATCAGATCTACCAGTAGAGACACCAGTTGAAACACCAACAGTATAATTAATAAAATGCAAGATACTATTTGGGATGTGGCCATTATTGGTTCAGGCCCCGCTGGTTTAACAGCGGGTATTTATACTACTCGCGGAGCTCTTTCAACTGTAATAATAGGAGGGGATGCTTGGGGAGGCCAACTTATGTTGACTTCTGAAGTAGATAACTTTCCAGGATTTCCAGAAGGTATATTGGGACCATCTTTGATGGAAAAAATGAAAGCGCAAGCAATTCGCTTTGGTGCAGAATTTATTTCACAAAATGTCATTTCTGTGGATTTTAACACTCGTCCTTTCAAGTTAATGATCAATGACCGACAGTTAGTAGCTAAGTCTGTGATTATAGCCACGGGGGCTGAAACAAAATGGCTTGGAATTAAAGGAGAAAAAGAACTTATTGGCAGAGGTATTTCTTCATGTGCCCCGTGTGATGCCCCCTTTTTTAAAGAGAAGAATGTTTTGGTGGTTGGCGGAGGGGATTCAGCTATGGAAGAAGCATTAGTTTTAACTAAATATGCAACTCGTGTAACTATAATTCATAGAAAGTCAGAATTTAAAGCTTCTAAGGCTATGCAAGAAAAAGTTCTTGCAAACAAAAAAATAGAAATTATTTGGGACAGTGAAGTTGTAGAAGTTGCAGGGGTACAAAAACTTGAATTGGTAAAAATTAGAAATAACAAGACAAACACTGAAACAGAAATAAAAGCGGATGGTTTATTTGTAGCGATTGGTCATAATCCAACAAGTATGTTATTTACAGATCTTATCGATCTGGATGAAAAAGGATATGTTATTCCAAAATCAGGACCAAAAACAAATATAGAAGGAGTTTTTGTCTCAGGAGATATTCATGATCATACATATAAGCAGGCTATAACTGCAGCAGGTTTTGGTTGTATAGCGGGAATGGAAGCTATTAACTATATTGCTGATTTAAAATAATTTTGTTGATTGACATAATACAAAAATTTATGCAAAATAGACAGATGTCTGAAAGTAAAACAAGCAAAATAACAGTGCAAACTTCTATTTTTGAGAAACTTGTTCCTGCACTTCTTGTAATCACTGTAGGTCTTGCATTTTTAGTTGGAGTTTTATGGCAAAAGGTAGAGAATCAAGGAAAAGGCGGAACAACAACAACCGTAACTGATACACAACAACCATCAGCACCAGCTCCTAAAAAAGTTGAGCTATCTCAAATAAAAGATCTATTTAACAAAGATTTAATAAAATTCGGCAACGCAGACAGTAAAGTTATTTTTGTAGAGGCGTCTGATCCATCATGTCCTTATTGTCACGTAGCAGGTGGTTTAAATTCTACACTAAATACTCAAATGGGGGATCAATTTAAGATGGTTAAAGATGGTGGAACATATATTGCTCCAGTTCCAGAAATGAGAAAATTAGTAGATAGTGGTAAGGCTTCATTTGTATGGCTTTATTTTAATGGTCACGGAAACGGTGAACTTGCATCAAAAGCTTTGTATTGCGCATTTGAAAAAGGCAAGTTTTGGGAAGCACATGATTTACTAATGACATCAGAAGGTTATGCCTTAATTAACGATGTTGTTAAAAATGACAAAGCACAGTCTGGAAAAATGGCGGATTTCTTAAAATCAGCAAACGTAGAGGGGCTTAAGTTATGTCTTGATAGTGGCAAGTATGATGACAGATTGGCTTCAGATATGGCACTAGGATCGTCACTGGGTGTATCAGGAACACCAGGATTTTTTGTAAATGAAAATAATTTTGCAGGAGCATATAGTTACAAAGATATAGAAAGCGTAGTTACTTCAGCTCTAAAATAATGGACAATCAAGGCAAAAAAATAGATGAAAGCCGTACTTCTAGTGTAAAGATTAAAGTTGATATACACGGCAACAAGCTTTTAGAAAAAGTTGTTTCATTGGTTAACAAAAACAGGGAGATTAAAACTTTATGGAGAGTAATTAATGTAAACGCAACAGATAGACTTGGATATTCAGATCATGGACCAACTCATTTTCAAATAGTTGCCAATTACTCCTTAAGAATTCTAAGACTTTTAGATAGAAAAGGTGTAGAAATGTCAATTGTCAAAGATTTTGGTTTGACCAAAGATCATGCTGAGGTGATAGTATTTTTAGCATCAGTTTTACACGATTTGGGTATGAGTATTCATAGGGTTAGCCATGAAACATTTAGTTTGTTTTTGGTTAATCCTCTTTTAAAAGAAATTTTGTCATTTTTACCAATTGAAGAAAGAACAGTTGTTATTTCTGAAACATTACATGCGATTATTTCTCATAGCCATGGTAGTGCCGGGAAAGCATCAACTATTGAAGGGGGAATAGTAAGAGTTGCTGATGCGCTGGACATGACAAAGGGCAGGTCAAGAACTTTAAAAATTTTGGTTGATATAGAAAATGTTTCAAATAACGCCATTGAATCAGTTTACGTCAATGAAGGTGACCAAAAATATATTGATATTAAAATTACTATGACAAACCCAGCGGGACTATTTCAGATAGATGATTTTGTTGAAGAAAAATTAGACCCTTCAGGATTAAAGAAATATATTGATGTCAAAGCTTTCATAATCGAAAATGGTGAAGAGAAGCTTTTTAAAGATTTTCAATGATTTTGTATGAGATTATTGCTAAAGATCCCCAAACGTTTAACGAGTTGTTAATCCCAAACATAGGAAGTTCTACTATAATATCAGCTAAATCTAAAACTTCTTTTGATACGCCTGTTGTTTCATGGCCAACAACAAGTGCGACAGGAAGTCGCAAACTGTCAACAGTCAACAGTCTATAGTCTACAGCCCTTTTATCTTGTTCAATTGCAATAATTTGCACGCCTTTTTCTTTTAGTTCTTTAATTACTTCAACTGCATTATCTCTTTTCTCCCAAGGAACCCATTCTTCGGTTCCTACCGCAGCTTTATGAATTCTTGAAGATGGGGGATATTCTGAAATCTCTCCACAGATATAAATTTTAGTAACAGCTGTGGCGTCACCAAGACGAAATACAGAGCCTATGTTATATGTATCCAAGACATTATCCAATACAAAATAAATTGGATTCCTTTTAATCTTTTTGTCCTCACCATTTACTGGTTTTATCTTTCTTAATTGTTTAGAATTCATTCTTTGCATATGGCTATTATATCAGCTTCGTGTTAAAATACTTTTAGACATGAACAAACGCTTATTTATTGCAGGCCTACCTTTTTCCTCAAACGATCAAGATATAAAAACCCATTTTAGTACAGCTGGGGTTGTTACCATGGTTCAGATTATTACAGACAAGATGACTGGAAGATCAAAAGGTTTTGGATTTGTAGAGTTTGAAAAAGAAGAAGAAGCTGAAAAGGCCATTCAAATGTTTAATGAAACAGATTTTGGTGGTAGAAAATTAGTAGTAGCTGAGGCCAAACCAATGGAAAAGAGAGAATTTACACCCAGATCAGGTGGTGGAGATGACAGGAGAGGTGGGGGGTATGCAGGAAGAAAAGATGGTTTTTCAAACGACAGAAGACCGTCATTTTCAAGAGGCGGGGGAAGAAGTGGAGGATTCAATAAAAATGGCAGGTAGTATATGTACAAGATGTGGTAAACCCAGAATAATCGTAAAAACTTACGAGGAAAAAGTAGAGACTTCAACTGTAACTTATACAATAACAGAGTGTTCTGACCCAGCTTGTCAGAAGTTAGTTAATAAAACTCTCCAAACTGAAAAAAACAAAAGAAAGTTTATAAAAGATGAACAAGTCAAAAGAGAAGAAGTAAGAAGACTTGCAATTGAAGAAAAAAAACTTCACAAAGGTGAAGATGAGGATTAGCACATTATGTTTACATTATTTTTTACAGTAGCTTTAGGTATTTTCTTCAGTGTGTTTGCGACTCAAAATACAGGCCTCATTAGTTTAAATTTTATAGGATACACAATACCAAATATTCCAATTTATTTAGCCATTTTGATACCTGTTTTACTAACACTATTAGTTGGTTGGTTTATTCAGTTCATTAGGAGTATATCTACAAGAATGGCAGGTTCTAGCCAAAAGTCTAAAATTAATGATTTAAAAAGAGAACTTGGGGAAGTTACTAAAGATTTACATAAAAATGAATTGGAAAATGCAAAATTTAAAAACGAATTAGGTGAGCCTCAAGACGATAATTCAATCTAAAAATGTACAATCTTCTGCTCAAAATCTGGAGTAAATTAAATTTTACTGTTCATTTAAAACTTTGGATTATGAAATTTTTTAACGACCAATTTTTAATTGGAGTTACAGGAATATTTTTTGATAAAAAAGACAGAATACTTTTAGTTCGTCATTCATACAGAGGAGATGGTAACTGGAGTTTACTGGGTGGATACTTAAAAAAAGGAGAACATCCAAAGGAAGGACTAGAAAGAGAAGTTAAAGAAGAAACAGGATATATAGTTAGTGCTGATGAAAGATTAAAAACAAGAACAGATAGAGAAAATGCAAGACTAGATATTACATATATGGGAGAATTTTTAGGAGGAGTATACAGTCCATCGAAAGAAATTCTTGATGCTGACTTTTTTAGATTTGAAAGACTTCCCAATCTCCCAGTAGACCAACTTGTTTTCATTGATAAGGCACTGAAGTTACGACAAAAAGAGTTACTATAGATTTTTAATTTCTTTTTCTAAAATTGCTAGATTTTTAACATTTGGTTTTATTACAAAATCTAAAACATCTCCAATAAGAGGGATAGATCCAATAATTAGATCAAAAAGAATATTAAAAATCATACCGACTATTTTTAATAGTGGGATTTTATGAAGTATTGCCACAAATACAATATAAAAAGATAATACGGCAGAAATAATATCACCAATTCCTGGTAACAAACCCAAAATAGGGTCAATGCCAAATTTGAATTTCCAAATAGAAAATTTAGTTTCTAGAAGTTTAGTAATTTTTCTAACAGCTATTAAATGTTTTGTTTTGTCAGTTAGCATTTTACTTTGTAACTTATAGTTTGCTGGGGGACAGGGATTTGCGCCCCGATATGCAGCTCCAAAAACTGCTGTCCTACTGTTAGACGATCCCCCAATAAATATCTTATAATCTTGTTTTTATAATTTTGTGACCCCACAGAGAGTCGAACTCTGCCTTATGCCGTGAAAGGGCATCGTCCTAACCGATAGACGATGGGGCCGAAATTAAAATTTAAAATGTGCGTCCCACCGTATGGCACTTTGCTTACGCAAATTGTAGACGATGGAACCATGTGCAAGTATTTTAGTGAGCCCGGATGGAATCGGACCATCAACACAGAGCTTAAAAGGCTCCTGCTCTACCACTGAGCTACGGGCCCGTGATTACACGGAGGCTATATTATACCTTATTGAATTATATATTCACAACATATACTTGATATTCGCCAAGACTTCGGTATATGATTAAATAGTGGAAGCAAAGATAAAAGACAAGGAAAATGTAATAAATTTAAGAAAACTTGGATACTCATATTCAGAAATTTTAGAAAAAGTTAAAGTTTCAAGGTCTTCATTGTCATTATGGTTAAGAAACATTAACATCACAAATTCCCAAATAGAGAGATTACGTTCAAAAAATGCAACTGCAAGAAAACTTGGTAGCATTGCACTTAAAAGAAATAGAATTGAAAAAACAAAGATAATAATTGACAAAGCTAAATCTGAGATTGAAAATCTAGATGATTATCATCTTAAAATAATTGGAGCTGTACTTTATTGGACAGAAGGAAGTAAACAAAAAGAACACAATCCTAGTAAGGAGTTGGTTTTCAGTAATTCTGATCCAAAGATGATTAAAATATATCTTTTGTGGCTTAAAAGATGTTTATTGATAAAACAAGAAGATATAAAATTTGAGATATATATTCATGAAACTTACAATAAAACACCAAATGAACTTATTTCGTATTGGTCAAAAGTATCTGGCTTTTCAATCGATAAATTCGGTAAAATTTACCTAAAGAAAAACAAAGTAAATTCATTCAGAAAAAATAGGGGTAAAGAATACCATGGAGTTTTAAGGATATCTGTTAGAAAAAGCACAGATCTAAATAGAAAAGTTAGGGGTTGGATTGAAGGTATTTGCTTGCAATTTTAAAGGTGTTAGTATTAAATTAAACTATGGCTATTACAAATGTAGAACCCCCACTCATTGTCGTTACAAACCCAGTCACATATCTTCGTCTTTGGTGGCAAAAAGTGATGGGTAAAGAAGGAGTTGATTTCAGTTTTAAAATTCATCCAATTACATCATTTTTGATTGCTTTCGGTCTTGGAACTGGTATTTTTGGTGCAGGTAGATATTCTGTAAATATACCATTTCTTAAATATCAAACCATTTCAACCATTGAGCCACCACCAAACATCGAATCAATATGGAAAGAAACTGCTTTTTCAGGTAAACTTCAATATAGTGTTTTAAATCAAAAGTATTTTTTAATTACAACCTCAGCTGAAGCCATTACCTTAGAAGTCCCCAGTAATTTAGATTTATTAACTCTTGTGGGTAAAAGAATAATGGCAGTAGGGGAATATAATAAAAACGAGAAATTATTGAAAGTTAATGATGCAAAAGATTTGGAAATTTTATCAAAAACACCAGTCCCAATCCCAACGATAGAATCAAGCCCAACACCGATGGTAACTCCAGATACTAGCGTAACACCAGTTGCAACTGGTACAATAGAACCATGAAAAAACAGATGTCACAAGTTCCTCAGCAATAATGGACAGATTAGTACAAATTGAAGACAAAAAGATTTCATATTCAGATGTTGGTAATGGATCTGTAATTGTTTTTTTGCACGGATGGATGGATTCTAAAACAGTTTTCGATGAACTCATTAAAAGACTTTCTATTAAATATAGATGCATAGGTATCGATTTACCTGGATTTGGAAAATCAGATATTGTGGAGGATTTAACTTTACTTAAAATTTCAAGAATTATCAACAAGGTTGTAAGAAAAATTGGAATTACTAAATTTAGTTTGGTTGGTCATTCTTTGGGAGGAGCAGTCACACTTGTCTACGCAAGTCGTTATCAAGACAAGATAAATAAAGTTGTTTTGATTTCACCATTTGTAACCTTTAGGCAATTTTCGAAGTCTATTATTTACGTAATTCGCCATTTAATTCCATTTGTAATTACAAAGATTTTGTTATTAAAAAATCCAAACATGAGAGCGGTAAATGCTATTAATATCGTATATTATCTATCAAGTATTGATTTATATAAAATTTTAAGAAAAGTAAGAAAAGATATCTTGGTTATTTTTGGGACACGAGATAATATTTTGAGCATGAAACCGCTAGAACCTATTTTTGGTGTATTTAATAATATTCATCTGTCGATTTACGAAGATGTTAGGCATTTTATGTTTTCCTACAACTCAATTGATTTAGCAACAAAAATCGATGAGTTTTTGTAGTATTATATTAATGTATGGTACTGCCGAATGATAAATTAGCCGAGCTTATTCTTAAAGGAAAACTTATATCGAAGAGCGATTTAGATGAAACTTTGGCGTTTGCAGACTCCACAAAGACTTCATTACATGAAGCCATTATTAGTAAGAATTTGTTGACAGACGAAAAAATTGGCAGATTGACAGCCGAACATCTTGGTGTTCCCTTTATAGTTTTATCCCAGCAGGCAATTCCAGAAGATGTTGGAAGAATTATTCCAGAAAAAGTAGCAAGGCGTAATAATGCATTTGCCTTTGAAAAAGATAAACTTTCTGTCAAAGTGGCCATGAGCGATCCTACAAATACTTCATTTTTAGCTTTTGTTAATAAAAAAACTGGGTTAAAAACTGTTTGTTATTACGCGACAGAGAAGGACATTGAGACAACAATTAAATTGTATAAGAAATTATTACAAAAAGTTATAGATGATCTTTTAAAAGGTGATTTTCAAAATGAGGCTCCAATCATCAAAATCCTAGAGGAATTAATTCGCACTGCTTATGATGACAAAGCATCAGATATTCATATTGAACCAGAAGAAGATCTTTCACTGGTTAGATTTAGGATAGATGGAGTTTTACAGGATATGGTTAGATTTCCAAGGAAGCTTCATGACAGAATTATTACTAGAATTAAAGTACTTTCAAATTTAAGAACTGATGAACATCTTTCTGCCCAAGACGGGAAAATGGAACTAGCACTGGAACGGGAAAACCTTGATATTAGAGTTTCAATTATTCCAATTGCTGAGGGTGAGAAAGTTGTTATGCGACTCCTTTCATCAAAATCTAGAGAGATTACTCTTTCTGATTTAGGAGTAAATGATGAAGATTTAAAGAAGATAACAAATGCCTTTGGCAAAAGTTATGGGATGATTTTATCAACTGGCCCTACAGGTAGCGGTAAAACTACAAGTATTTACGCAATTTTAAAAATTCTAAATACGAGAGGAAAAAATATTACAACAATTGAGGATCCTGTTGAATACAAAATTAAAGGAGCCAATCAAGTTCAAGTTAATGTAAAAACTAATTTAACTTTCGCCAACGGGTTAAGATCTATTTTAAGACAAGACCCAAATATTATTTTTGTAGGGGAAATAAGGGACAGTGAAACAGCTGCAATTGCAGTTAATGCCGCTCTTACTGGACATTTAGTTTTATCTACACTTCATACTAATGATGCGGCAACAGCAATTCCAAGACTTATTGATATGAAGGTTGAGCCTTTTCTTGTTGCTTCTACAGTTAGCGTTATAATTGCCCAAAGATTGGTTCGAAAAATTTGTGAATTATGTAAAGAAAAAGTGACTTATAAATACGACGACATAGTCAAACATGCTTCAAAAGAGTTAGTTGATAAATATTTAGGCAAAAAAGCCGAAGTTACAATTTTTCAAGGAAAAGGTTGTAAAATTTGCCGTTCCACAGGCTATTCTGGAAGATTGGGACTTTTTGAAGTATTAGAGGTTACAAAAAATATTAGAAAATTAGTTTCAGGAAAAGTTGATGCTGACATTATTGAAACTGCAGCTAAAGAAGAAGGAATGAGAACTATGCTTGATGATGGATTGGAGAAAGTTTCAAAAGGTATGACTACAATTGAAGAAGTAATCAGAGCTACAAAAGTCGAATCATTTTAAGTATGGCCAAATTGCAAAATATAACTTTAAATACAAGTGAAAAGATTGGGCTTATCAGTAATCTTTCTACAATGCTTTCTGCAGGCATTCCAATTTTGGAAGTTGTCAACTCCATTTTAGAGGATTCAAAAGGTGGAATGAGGAAAATATTAGAAATTACAAGGGATGATTTATCAGAAGGAAATAGATTGTACACTAGTTTTTCAAAATTTCCAAAGATATTTGACAAGGTTACTGTAAATATTATTAAAGCTTCAGAAGAGGCTGGAACATTAGAAATTGCCTTAAAAGATTTAAGAGAAAGTATACAAAGAGATATTGAATTTAACGACAAGATAAAATCAGCGCTTATTTATCCAATTTTTATTTTTGGAGTTTTTTTTGCGGTTCTTATTTTTATGTTAGTTACAGTCATTCCAAAAGTTGCAGGAGTTTTTGGAAATTTAAGAATTGAGTTGCCACTTCCTACAAAAATCATGGTTTTTGTATCTGATATTTTGACCAAACATACTTTTTTTGTTCTTCTAGGATTTGGAATTATTATTTTTCTTTTTGTTTTTCTTTTTAGAACAAAGAAAGCTTTGATTTTAGATATTTTTTTCTCTTTGCCTTTAATTTCCCAAGTTGTAAGATATGTTGATTTAACACGATTTTCAAGGAGCATGCATCTACTTTTAACTTCAGGCTTACCAATTTTAGAATGTTTGGAACTTACAGAGGATGTTGTTATAAAAAGACAGATGTCAAAAGTAATTGATCAGTGTAAGATGACTATTACCTCAGGTAAAACTCTTTCAGAAGGTTTGAAAATTTCAAAAGGTTATATTCCACCAATTGTAATTAAACTTATCGAAGCAGGAGAAAAGACAGGTACTCTTGATAAATCAATGCTTGATATTTCAGTTTATTTTGACTATCAGGTGACGGGTGCGTTGAAAACTGTAACAGCGTTAATTGAACCTATTATGCTTGTTATGATAGGCATTGTAGTTGGAGGGATGATGATTTCGATTATTGGTCCAATGTATAACTTGATAGGTAAAGTAGGAGGGCGATGACAATATCCGAACTTATTGTTGTTATGGCAATATCACTAACGCTTTTTGCAATCGGTGGAGTAGCATTTATTAAACCTCAACAAAAAGCAAATATCGATAGTGTAGTTAATACTCTCATTGCTGATATCAAATCACAGCAAACTAAAGCAATGTTAGGAGATACAAATTCAGATTACACAATTCATTTTGAAGTTGATAGTTATACTCTTGATAACTTTACTGTATCACTCGATACGAACGTAAAAATTACTAATATATCTTTTTCAAATCAAGATTTAATTTTTCAAAAAGGGTCAGGCGAAGTAAATTTTGTTTCCGGTCAAAATAGTTTAACTATTGAAAACGAATCTGGAGATGGATCCGTGCAAATTAGTATAAATAAATATGGGGCAGTACAAAAAAATTAAGCAAAGCTTGGCCGGCTTCGCCGGTAACAATTTAGGGCAGTCACTAGTTGAGCTTTTGGTTGCTGTAGGCGTTGCAACTGCAATATTACCCGCAGTAATAACGGGATTTGTAAGCAGCAGAGAAGGAAAAGTAAATCAAGACTTAAGGCTTCGAGCAGTTTCATATTTAAAGGAAGCTGATGAGGCGACACGTGTAGTTAGAGAAAAAGGATGGAGTATATTTGCTGTAAATGGAACTTATCATCCAACAATATCTGGTTCAACTTGGAGTTTGGTAGCAGGACCTGAAACAATTTCTGATTTTACAAGGTCAATTGTAATTTCTGACTTAGATCCAGTAGACCCATCAATTAAAGCAGTTGATGTAACAGTTTCTTGGGGAGATGGTGGCAACCAACTTGTTTCTTCAAAATTATATCTTTCGAGATACTTGGAAAATGATATTTATACAGAGACAACCGAAGCACAATTTAATGCAGGAACTTTAATAAATACTGTTGTAACAAACGATTCAGGTGGTGAAGTACAACTAGGATCAGGTGGAAGGGGTGATTGGTGCAAACCTAGTTTGTCGTTTACACAATTTGATTTACCAAAAAGTGGAGTTGCAAATTCCGTCTCTGCAATTCCAGGTAAAATTTTTGCCGGTACGGGAGACAATGCTTCAGGGGTATCTTTTGCTAACATCTCAGTTGATGATAGTGATCCACCTAATATTTCAACACTCGGAACATATGATGGTTACAAAACAAATGATGTTTTTGGAGAAGAAAATTACGCATATCTGGCGACAGATACAACAGCAAAGGAAATAGAGATTATAAATTTAACAACCAATCCATATAGCGAAGCTGGTTGGTTTAATGCTCCTGGGTCTACCAATGCATCAAGTATTTTTGTTGTGGGGAGTGTGGGTTATGTAACAACTGGAAGTAATTTTTATACATTTGATTTATCAAGTAAATCTGGTTCAAGATCACAACTTGATTCAATTTCCCTTTCTGGTACGGGTAATTCTATATTTGTTGTAGGAAATTATGCATATATTGCTACATCCGGATCATCATCAGAGCTTCAAATTGTAAACGTTACAAACGCATCTGATATTTCTATTGTAGGACAAACAAATACAAATAGTAACGTCGGAAGAGATATATATGTTAATTCAATTGGTACTCGGGCTTATCTTGCAACAGCAGGTTCAGGAAGTCAAAATGAACTTTTTATTATTGACGTTTCTTCAAAAAATGGAAATCAACCAGTTTTAGGAAGTTACGATACAAATGACATGAGTCCTAAAGGAATAACTGTAGTACCTGGAAATCGTGCAATTATTGTAGGTACAGGTGGAAATGAATATCAAGTAGTTAACATTACTTCAGACAATCCTGTTGCTTGTCCAAACGTTGATAGTTTTTTAAATATAGATAGTGGTGTAAATGGGGTTTCATCAGTCATATATGGTGAAAGAGCTTATTCATATATAATTACAGGAGATGCCTCGAGTGAATTAAAGATTATTGAAGGTGGTCCAGGAGGAGGGTCAACTGCTAATAGTGGTACTTTTGAATCTCAAGTATTTAATGCTACACATGCCGTTTCTTTTAATAGATTTAGTACTACTGAGGTTAAGCCAAGTGGTACCTCGATTAGTTATCAAATTGCAGTAGCAGATGCTATTTCGGGTAGTTGTAATGGAGTTAGTTTTAATTTCATTGATTCTACTGGTTCTATCTCACTAGCTGGACAATGCTTTAAATATAAGGCCAATCTTTCAAGCAATGATTCTACAACAACACCAATACTTAAAGACATTACAATAAATTATTCACCATGATTACACAATTAAAAATTAACGAGGGTTTCACTTTGATTGAGCTGTTACTATACATGGCCTTGATGATTATATTTTTGGGAGTTTTAACTGATCTTTTTGTTTCAACACTTGATTTAAAGAAAGAATCTGAGGCTGTAAGTGCTGTTGAAGAAGACGGGAGATTTATTTTATCAAGATTCGTATATGATGCCAATCAAAACGGTGCAGAAAGTATTATTACTAATTACTCTTTAGTAAATAATAATTTAATTTTAAATGGAGAAAAATTAAATAGTTCTGAAAGTAAGGTGACAGAAGCTACTTTTTTAAAGCTGGGAAATCTTGGAGGAAAACAGAGTGTACAAGCTAAATTTAAATTAGAAAGTTTAGTAGAAAGGCAAAATGGGCCTGAAATAAGAGAATATCAAATAACATTAGGATCAAGATGATATGAAATATTCATACAATAAAAATAACAAAGGCCAAGTTCTTGTGATGCTTGTAGTTTTTGTGTCCATTATGACTGCGGTAACCACCATGGCAGTTTTATTAATGATTGCAAATAGTTCATCTGCTAGTAAATTTGAACTAGGGATGACTACTTTAGAAGCTGCTGAATCAGGTGCAGAAGTGGCCTTATTAAAATTGTTACGAGATCCAGTAAATTATACAGGCGAAATCTTTACCCTTGATGGAATATCTGTTACAGTAAATGTAAGTGGGGAAACTACAAAAACTGTTGTTTCAACTGCAGTTTTAGGAGATTTTACAAAAAAAGTACAACTGGTAATAAATGATCCAGCAAATGATGTTATGACGATAACATCATGGAAAGAAATTTATTAAAATGGCAAATAAAACAAAAGATCTAGTAGTTTTTATTGAAAGAAATAGCCTAACTTTTTCTGGCGGCTTACTTGAAAAAACTGTAAAATTATCGTTTGATGAAAAGATTATTTCAGATTTAGAAATTGTTGATAGAAAATTATTTGTTGAAAATATTTTAACTCGGATTAAAAATACAAAGACACCAGTAAATTTGATCTTGATTTTTTCTGATGATGCATCTTTTTTCAAAGAACTTCCAATAACTTCCACTAGAGAACAAATTGAGGTAGAAGAAAAAAACTTCTTACAACTTATGCCGTTTGACAAAGTGGCTCATAAATTAATTAAATTTACAGATAATTATAAGTTTATTGGTATAAATGGGGATACCTGCGCAATCATATCTGATACCCTTTTCCCCGTTGGATATAAATTATCAATGGTATTACCAGGCTCGGTAGTTACTGATTTTAGACAAAGAACTGTTTTCCCAGACTCTTTAAAGATTTACAATTTAATCGATACAAATGACGAGAATCAATCAGGACGAACTAGTGTACCAATACCTCAAAAGAAATTTTTATTACCAATTTTAATTGGAGTTTTTAGTGTTTTGATAATGGTCTTGATTTATCTTATTTTTAAAAGAACTTAAATTACCTATTGACAAGTGATTTCAATAATGAGTACTATGATATATAGATATGAATAAACTGCCAAATAAGTATTCAAAGGGTTTTACTTTAGTCGAGCTTCTTATAGTTATTGGTATTTTAGGAATTCTTCTTGCAATTGTACTTGTTGCTTTAAATCCTGCAAAGCAGTTTGCTCAGGCAAATGACACAAAGAGATCAAGTGATGTAAACGCAATTTTAAACGCGGTTCATCAATATGCAGCGGATAAAAAAGGCAAACTTCCAACAGCTGTTACAACAACAGTGGGGAATATAAGTACTACAGGAATTAATATCTGTGCAGATTTAGTTCCTACTTATTTAGCGCAACTTCCAGTTGATCCAAGTATAAACGATGGAACCCCTGTAAGTGATTGTGCGGTTGCGGGTGGATATGATACAGGTTATCAGATAGTTAGTAGTGCAACAAATAGTAGGGTTACGGTTTCTGCATCTGGTGCAGAAGGCACGGGCGTGGTAATCTCCGTAACTAGATAATGATTGATTTCATTCTCCATATTGATACTAATTTAGGTTTAATTATTCAAAATTATGGAATTTTGTCTTATTTAATATTATTTGGAATAATATTTGCAGAGACAGGGCTGGTTTTTCTTCCACTTCTTCCAGGGGATTCACTTCTTTTTGCAGCAGGAGCATTTGCAGCTATTGGTTCATTTAACATCTATTTATTGCTTGGGCTTTTATTTCTGGCCGCATTTTTAGGAGACACAGTAAATTATTGGATAGGTCATTTTTTTGGTCAAAAAATTATTGATAACCCAAAAATTCCATTTATTAATCAAAAATATATAGATCAAACGCAAGAATTCTATAAAAAACATGGAGGAAAAACTATATTTCTTGCAAGGTTTGTCCCGATTATTAGAACTTTCGCACCATTTGTAGCAGGAATAGGGAAGATGCATTATGGAGATTTCATTAAATACAATTTAACGGGAGGATTTGTTTGGGTATTTGGATTTACTCTGTTGGGATTTTTCTTTGGTAATATCCCGACAGTTAAAGAAAACTTTTCAATCGTAGTTCTTGCTATAGTTGCTCTATCTGTTGCACCAATGGTATATGAAGTCATTAAATCTAAAATTCATCCTCGTTCTAACGCTTAGTTTCTTTGTGTTTGTTTTTTTGAACAAGCAAAAGTTATTTGAGTCATTTGATTCTGAAATGGTTAGTAGATATTTAAGGTCGCAAGACATCCTCGATGAAACATCTCGGATAAAAGACAGGATATTTGTTTCAGATGAAGAAATATATATAGCCTCAGGATATTTGTATGCAAATGGGGCTCGTCCCACAGAATATAACTTTCAACACCCTCCATTTATCAAATACCTGTTTGGACTGTCTTCAAAATATTTTAATATGCCACTAATTCCAAACATAATTTTTGCGGGCATATTAATTTTTGAAGTATTTCTATTAGGTAAACTCGTGTTTAAAAACGAGTTGATAGGATTGGTTGCATCTTTGCTATTAATGTTTGATCCAGTGTTTAGAGAGGTAACTGTTTATGCTTTATTAGACCTGGGTCAAATTGTATTTATATTAGGATTTATCATAACTACATTTTTTTGGAAGAAAAATTGGGTTGGACAAGGAGTTTTATTAGGACTTGCTCTTGCCTCTAAATTTTATTCTCCAGTCGTAATATTTTATTGTCTAATTGTTTTGTACAAGTTAGCCATTAAACAATTAACCATTAACCATGAAGTTAAAGTTTTAGCATTTGCGTTTTTAGCATTTAGTATTTGTTATTTCAAAAGTTTTCCTTTTAATATTATTTTTTATCAAGCCAAGATAGTTAAATTCATGCTAGATCATAATCAAGCTGTTGAATGGGGTGGGGTATTAAAAATGTTTTTTGGAGGTTACTTCCTCTGGCCAATTTTGTTTTTTGTAAATTTGTATCAGTTGTTCCGTTCTAAGTTTGCTAGTGTTCAGTTTTTATTATTTTTAATTCCTATCTCTTATTTTTTAATTCTCATGTTCCAGCTTCCATTCACTCGCTATTTCATCCTCATTTTGCCATTTTTGTATTTAAGTTTTGGAAACTTTCTAATAAAAAAGATAATATGACTATAATGTGTTGAAATGCAGACCTAAAACTTATTATTGGCCGTTACAATTCATGTGTTATAAGCGAAGCTTGCAACATACTTTTAGTATGTTATAATTCTTCTATACTCAAGATTTATCGAGTATATAATCTCGTACGAGAATTGCAAATTCGAGTAGGAGGAGTATATAAGTAAGGTTGACTCGTCCGCCTCATTGGCCGATTGATAACCTCCATTAGAACCTTTACTTTACAAATTCTTAGTTATTAATAATTAGGTTATAAATATAGAAAAAGCCGTAAGTTTATTTTTTAGTTCGCTTAGTTTCTGTGTTTCTCGCCTAATTATTGTTAATTAAGATTTGTATTGTTCTTTAACATTGAAATGTAATATGACAGTACAATAATAATCAAGATACTGAATATCAAGGATATTCAGGTTCAAGTTGTGACTAGGAGTGTGTAGAGATGTTTCTAAAACATTAAAAATTTAGAACCGTCACTTTTTGAGGATTTGATCCTGGTCCAGGATGAACGCTAGCGACGTGCTTTAGGCATGCAAGTAGAACGGAGTTGTAGCAATACAATTTAGTTGCGAACGGCTGAGTATAAAATAGGAATCTACCCAATGGTGTGGAATACCTCATCGAAAGATGAGCTAATACCGCATGACCCCTTCACAGGGAAAAGCGCTTAACCGCGCGCCGATGGATGAGCCTATTTCCCATCAGCTAGTTGGTAAGGTAAAAGCTTACCAAGGCTATGACGGGTAGGGGATTTGAGAGGATGACCCCCCAGAATCGGACTGAGACACGGCCGATACACCTACGGGTGGCAGCAACCGGGAATCGTGCGCAATGGACGAAAGTCTGACGCCGCGACGTCGCGTGAAGGATGAAGGCGTTTTCGTCGTAAACTTCTTTTGCCATATGGGTGACCATATGGAGAATAAGCACCTGCTAACTCTGTGGATTTTTAAAAATTGGTGCAGAGTACTAATAGTAATATTGGTAGAGAAAACTTCGCTATATGCTGGAACATTTTGTTAACAAGTAAATACTAACTTTTATCAAAGGATGAAAGAAGTGAAAATTTTATTTGAAACCCGAAAAAACAAGCGGTTTGTATAGGGGTTACAAAACTATCAGCAGGTAACCTTTTTGAGAAATCAAAAGGGGTACCTCAGAGACTACACGCGAAGCTCCGTTAGATATATAATTATCTAATTGGATGATGATATAGTCCATGCTTTAATTATGGAAAAAAATTTAGATGTTGTAATTGGATCAGTTTTAGGAGATGCACATTTGTATAAACTTACAAAGAAGTCTAAATCGGGAATATTTATATCACAACATGATAGTAAATATCCTTATTTGGAGTGGTTGCATTCAAAAATTGGAAAAGATTTTGATCTTCATCCAATTCGACCTAAAACTGGCTATAAACAACACTACTTTTGGAGTAAATTTAATTTGCGATTTGGAGAGTTAAGAAATACTTTTTATCATGGGAGAACAAAAATTATTCCTTCGGGGATATTCGATCTTCTTACAAGTCCGAGATCTATTGCCGTTTGGTATATGGATGACGGAAATTTAGATAAAAGAGATAAATATCATTTTAATTCGACATTTGCTACTTATTGTTTTAGTTTTGAAGAATGTAGAGTTTTATGCGAAGTTCTTAATAAGAACTTCGGTATTAAAGCATCTGTAAATCAAACTAAAATGAGAGGAAAGATTTATCCAAGACTTTATATATGGTCTGAAAGTATGAATAAATTTATTAATACAATCAAGCCATTTATTAATCCGGTATTTAGTTATAAGATTGGAGATCTTGAAAGCTCCGCTTATAAAATCGGAATATAACCCATAGTAAGAGGCCAGCAGCCGCGGTAATACAGAGGGTGCAAGCGTTATCCGGATTTATTGGGCGTAAAGCGTTTCGTAGGTGGTTTTGTAAGTTAAACTTCAAAGACTAGGGCTTAACCCGAGGAAGGGGTTTAATACTGCAGAACTCGAGAATTTTAGGGGCAATCGGAACTGTTGGTGTAGGGGTGAAATCCGTTGATATCAACAGGAACGTCAAGGGCGTAGGCAGATTGCTGGGAAATTTCTGACACTGAGGAACGAAAGCTAGGGGAGCGAAAGGGATGGGGTAATAAACTCTAGTTCCTCCGTTAAGTAATTAACGGTTAAAAAATTTGGCTATATGCTGGAATAACTGTGTATCTTAAGATAGTTATAATGACTAAAAATTCTTTAAGTGCAGTCAATCAGCAGGGAAGACTCGGAAACGAGAACCCTCAGAGACTAAATGCCAGATATCCTACTAGTAAGAAAATAATAACTGACATAGAAGCAACTTTATTAGGTATTTTATATACAGATGGTTGTTTATCTAGAAAGAGTAAGAATGCTTGGAGATTTTATTTAAGCAATACCTCTTACAAAATTATACAAATATTTAAAAATTGTATGGTTAATCTTTTTAAATTAGACACTAAAAGAGTACGAATATCTAAGAAAATAGTTAATGGAAAACCTTTTTACAAAGCAGTTGTAGATAGTGCGTCATCTGGAGAATTTTTAAATTCAAAATATGGTACATTTCGAACTCTAGCTTTTAAAAATAAGGAAGGTAAAGAAATTTATCCTCCAACAAAGTTACCATTTAACAAAAATTTCGATCATAAAATAATTTGCACGTTTTTAAAAACTGCGTTTAGTTGTGATGGAGGCATAAATTTATATGTAGCAAAATCAAAGTTTGGATACAAATTTTTGATTAGAAATGCATATTTAGCTTGCAAACATCCACAATTACAAAAAGATTACCATGAGCTTTTAAAAGTTCTTGGTATTAATTCTAAAATTATAAATAACAATTGGAAAATACTTATTCAAGGCAGAGATGAATTGAGTAAATTTAAAGAAAAAGTTGGTTTTATAGAAGGTGTAAAAATAACACAAAATTCAAAATTTTGGCAAGGTGTCGAAAAAGAGAAAGTGTTAAATTTTGCAATTAATTCTTACAGTAATCCAAAAAAGATAATTAATCTTTCAAGGTTTAAGAGGATAAAGATATAGTCCGAACTTGCAAGCGATTGCAAGACTACGTGTTGAATCGTAGTAGACAAACTTAGGTTTGTTAATAACAAAGGTCTCTGTAGAGACCCCTGTAGTCCTAGCCGTAAACTTTGCCTGCTAGCGATGGGGAGTTAAATCTCCGTTGCGTAAGCTAACGCGTTAAGCGGGCCGCCTGGGGAGTACGAACGCAAGTTTAAAACTCAAAGGAATTGACGGGAAGGCGCACAACCAGTGGAGCATGTGGTTTAATTCGAAACAAAACGAAGAACCTTACCCAGTCTTGACATACAACCGTTTATTTTTCTGGAAACAGAGAGAAATCCTTTAGAAATATTGGATGGTTGAACAGGTGCTGCATGGCCGTCGTCAGCTCGTGTCGTAGGTTAACACTTTGCGACCCTTCGAAGTAATTCGAAGTGAAAAATCTGACTCATATCGGGGGAACTATTGACTACGGATTATATTAGGTATAATCTAAAATCATACAATCCCGAGGGAAGTCGACTTAATTTATTAAGTTTGACCCCGTAACGACTGATCCCCATAAATATCAATTTATTTAAGAGGGAGAGATACATGATAATACGCTTGTATCAAACGTCAGCTCCTGCATAGTTTTTAACTATGTAGGATGAAGGTATAGTCTAAATTATAATTATTTTTAAAATAAACACAGCCTAACGGCTGAAAATAATTGGAGGTGTTCCCTTCAGTGGGGTAACGAGCGCAACCCCTGCCCTGAGTTAAATATTCTCAGGGGACTTCCCTCATTTATTGCGGGAGGAAGCGGGGACGACGTCAGGTCAGCATGGCCCTTATGACTGGGGCAACACACATACTACAATGGAGCCAACAATGAGTTGCCAACGCGTAAGCGGGAGCTAATCTCATCAAATGGCTTCTCAGTTGGGATTGAGGGCTGCAACTCGCCCTCATGAACATGGAATTGGTAGTAATCGCGGGTCAGCTATACCGCGGTGAATACGTTCTCGCCTTTTGTACACACCGCCAAGGAAGATATTTTAATTAATATCAAATGGTAATTTCGCGCGTGGCAGTTATATTTTCTACTAGGTTTAAATCCTAGCCTCCAATACAACAATTGGAGCGTAGCCAAAAAAACACGGCAGTTTTGTGAGAGTAATTTCACAAGATGGAGGGCCTGAGGCAAATTGCAGGGATTAATCAAAAAAAGCTAAGACGACTTCTGTTGGGCGGTCAGAAGGAAGTTGTCAACGAAAAGCTTTAATTCATGCAAGGAACAGAATTTATAATGACCCATGGAGATCCTAGGAAGATTAGGAGGTAAACGCTTTCTAGGAAGTCAGCATTTCCATAGTAGTTTCAATGTATAATTGAAATGAAGGGAAATACGTTATGTTGAGTCTAATTTATTAGACTTTAGTAGTAAAACACGATTTTTTACGAATAACATTACGGCTCGCCCGATGCGAGAAAGTCGCTCGTCGGGTGGAAACGCACTATAGCCTCTAAGTAAAGTGCAATCCGTCAAGGCAGTAAAGTTAAAGGTACCCGAACTTCGATTTTATCGGAGGAAGGTAAATTTAGCGATAAGGCTTAAGTCGTCGGTCGAAAGACTGTGTGCGACCTTTGACAGCAATGTCAAAGAAAAATTTGGCTATATCGGTGAAGCCCTACTTGTTATTCGGATTAAATTCGTTTAATCTTAATATAAGGGGTAATACCGAGGGAAGCTGTGACAAGTAATAGACATACAAACAGTAACTGGCTTAAAGAATATAAAAGCAAACTGTTTCTAACAAACATACAGAAAGAAGTTTTGATTGGAACTCTCTTAGGAGATGGATCAATTAAGATATCAGTTTCTGGAAAAGCTGCTAGATTACAAATTTGCCAATCTTTTGATTATAAAGAATATGTTTTTTGGAAGAAAAGTATATTTAAGGAATGGGTTTTAAGCGGACCTAAATATTATAAAGTGAATAACTCATTAATTTTTAGAACCGTCTCTCATCCTGAAATATACAAATTTTATTCTAAGTTTTATATAAACAAGGTTAAAAAAATTCCGAAAGATATTAACGATATATTAAAAAGTAATTTAAGTTTAGCTGTTTGGTTTATGGATGATGGTAATGGATATCATCATGCTAATTCGTATAGGTTAAGTACTTATGCGTTTGGGTATGAAGGTAATTTATTACTTCAAAAATGTTTACTTGATAACTTTGATCTCAACACTCATTTGTGTAAAGATTCAAAGGGATTTCAGATTTATATTCCAACTCGGGGAGGTGATGCAGGTAAGTTTAAAAAACTTATTTTTGATCACATCATACCGAAAATGAAATATAAATTTAGAAACACTAGTCCCGTAGAGACTGATCTCAAGAAATAACAAATTTATTTCGAGAGAGAGATGGTTTGAAATACAGCCATAACACGCCAACGCCTGTTAGAAATAAAGACATTATTTTAATAGGATGAAGATATAGTCCACGCCAATCGTAAGATTATGGAATATACGTGAACAAGGTATCCCTACTGGAAGGTGGGGATGGATCACCTCCTTTCTAAGGAGTGAACCCCGATTTAATCGGGGTATACATACACCCCTTTTTTAAGATGCATAGTTTAAAGGACAAGAAAAAACGGCATTAAAATCATGTTCCTAGTCGCAACTTGGATAAAGATTAAACTGTAAAAAACATATTGAAATTAGTAGAACTAAATCCCGCAGAAATGTGGGATTTTTTAATGGGGAAAAATTGCGAGAGAGATAAATAAAAGATGGATAAAGATTGTTGATTGTGGAAGGAAGTCCTTCAAAAAAAGAAGGACTTCCTTCGTTTTATGGCTTTGGCCGCATCTGTGGGTTAGTTACCATCTTCGATACAGTGATGATCAGCATGAGAGACGACACCCTTTTCTTTGGATTGGAACAACATAATGTACCTCCAGGTTTTGAAAACACAACAATCGGGCTTGTATCAAGCCTTCTACAACATCTACAAATTTTCCAAGCGCTCCTTTGTTCTCCGCTGGTTTGTTTTGTTATCTATCTTTTTTAAACGGGAACAGGTTGTTTACAAAATTTAATTTTTATACACAATCTACTCCCGTTTAATTCTTTATTCTCTCTCGCATTTCAAAGAACTATTAGTTTTTAGTTTGCAAATTTAAACTAACCTAATTTATTATCATATGATATTCTCTATATTCTCATGAGTCAATACTTTAATCACTACGGAAGTTTAAACTTTTGTAGCCCAGCGCTGGCGGGAGACTTCAATTACTTTTTGTCTGTTTTGATTTTTTGATATTGGAAGTGGGAGAGTATTAGCTACAAATGGTCTGCTTGTTTGCCCATCAATCATCATCTTCATTGCTATTTGGTATTTGGAAAGATTAACTAAATCATTTTGTGAGAAAACTTCTGCAAATTCTTTGTGTAATATTTCAGCATCAGATGCCCCAAGTGCAAAACAAGTAACTGTTCCTGCGTTTCCTAGTATTGCCTTTTGTACATCCTCTGGGATTTGAGCCATATATTGGTTAGCTAGCATGACAGAAAGCCTATATTTTCTAGCTTCTGATAATATTTTAATAAACGAGGTTGTGGCAAAGTTTTGAAATTCGTCTACATACATATAAAAATCACGTCTTTTTTCTTCCTCGACGTTAACTCTACGCATAGCAACAAGTTGAAGTTTTGTAATAAGCATTGCACCAAGAAGTGCAGAATTATCTTCACCAAGTCTCCCTTGTGACAAATTAGCTAAAAGTATTTTACCCTCGTTCATAACATCGTCAATTGCAATTGTAGACTTTGAATTTCCAATTATACGTCTAATCATAGGAGAAGTAACAAACTGGCCAACTTTGTTTTGTATTGGGGCAATTGCCTCTTTTTGTAAGTTAGGTGGCATTTTGTCAAACTCATCTCTCCAAAAATTAACAAGTGCTTTATCCTGTAATTTTTCTACTGTTTTTGCCCTAAAACCTTGATTTGAGATTAAAGAAAGAACATCAGCAAGAGTAGACCCTGGAACCTCAGCTAGGGTTAAAAATGCATTTCTTAGAATATATTCCATTCTTGCAGACCAAACATTTGCCCAGACTTTAGTAAAAATAGCCATCAAACCAGAAACAACAAGCTCAGCTTCTTCTTTGTTTCTAACTTCTAAAGGATTTATTGTAATAGGATATTCAGAATCCGCAGGGTTAAAATAAATAACATCATTTATTCTTCGTTTTGGAATATAATCGAGGAGTACCTCACAAAGGTCTCCATGTGGGTCAATAACAGCAATACCTCTGTCTTTTTTAAGATCATCAATTCCCATGTTGGCAATTAAAGTAGATTTACCTGTTCCTGTTTTTCCTATTACCCACAAATGTCTACGTCTATCGACATCTTTAATTCCAAAAATAGTATCTTTATTTTTAAATATAGTTTTTCCAAAGAAGTTAATATGTTGTTTATCCTCTTCAGTTGCAGTAATTGCATTAGGAAGATTTTCAGGTGGTTCAGAAAGAACAGAAGTGCCCCAAGCAATTGTTGATGTTTTAATTTTATCTGATGGCAAATGCCAAATTGTTGCAAGTTCCATTATATTTAATATGTCGTGACCTGTTACTTTTCTTTCAAATAGATCATTGATATCGTGTCCATTATTAAACAAACCTGTTTTCTTTGTTGTAACACTATTTCCATCAGACCTTGTAAACACTCCACAGCTGGACACCAGCTCTGTTAGTGTTTTATTCGTGGTAGAAGCAACACGTATCGAGACCTTAAAGCCCGGGTAAGAAATTTTCTCAACTATTATATTTTTATCCGATCGTGGGGTATAATTTCCATCTTCATTTTTAGTGCCAAAATCAGCATATGCTGCGCCTTTGCTTTGCCAAGATGACCCAGTTGCTTCGAGTGCTAGTTGTACCATTGATACCTCATTACTTTCTGCTTTTGACAAAACTGAAAGGACAGAGGCCATTGGATCTATGTCTGCAAACTTATCATATGTTGCAATTGGATAGTAAGAACCATTTTTAAGTTTTAAATTTTTGACCCCCATTGCGAGACCTTCAAGTGGATCATTAATTTTTTGCATAATGACTAATGGATAGTTACTTTGGAGTTGTGTTTGTACAAATTGAATTAAATCTTCATTTGCGGTAATCAAAAATAAAATTTGTTGATTAATAGTTACAAGTTCTAAAGATAAAACTTGTGGTTTTGCTCCAAATAACTTTTGTAGTGGAGAAACAGTACTAATAGAAGTTAAAGCTGAAAGAAATGTTTTTGCAGCCTCAGGGGTAACTTCCTGCAAACGAGGTAATTTAAGTGAAATTGTAACTAACTTGGACATACAAATATTATATACCAGTACAACAGATTATGTGTTATCTGTATCTATAGGTGGTTCTTCTCGATGGAATGCATCTTTGAATAAATTCGCTGCATCACACATTGACTTAATTCTTGCCTCTCTGTCACCAGGTTTATCGTTTGGCCTCGGTTTTGACATATCACAAAATGCTTTCAGTGAGTCTCCAAACTTCTTTAATTTTTCATTATGCACTTGATTTTCCTTATTCATAATTCATCTGCCATATTTATTTCTTTCTGTCTCGTCGATCTTTTTCTGTTGGTTTTGGTTGGATTACTATAAATCCTTCATCTGTAAGTTTGTTGACTGTTGTGAGTTTTACAGTTCCCATTAGTGCCGCTACAGCCAAGACATCTTCGCTAATTATTAAAGGATTATCAATGCCATGTTCTGATCGAACTCGATTTTCAAATTCTAGATCAACTTCGTCTAAATATCCTTTATTTACCACTTCTTTTTCTTTCATAAGAGAATATTAATTTAGAAAATAGTTTTTGGCTTGATATTTTATTAACAAAAACATCTCAATTTGAGCACAGTATAACTTTGTGATATAATTGTGATGTTTAAAAATATAAAAATGAAATCACCATTACCTTATTTTTTGGATTTCCCGAAAGATTTTCAGAAGCAAATTGTAGAAAAGATAATTACAATTGTTTCAAAAAGTGAAAATGTACAGTTAGTCGGGCTAAAAGGCTCTGGAAAATCATTAATATTTCGCGCAATACCAAATCTTTCTTATATAGTCTCAAAATTTGATATCTGCAACATAGATTTAAGTCTAATTTCAGAAAAAACTCCAAAGGCTATTTCAGAATTTTTACTAAATAAATTAACTGAATGGGAAAGTAAAGAAAATTCATTTAAAAGGAAAACAATTATTTTAGTAGATTCTTTTGAAAATATAGAAGATATGAGCTTTTCAATTACAAGTATATTTAATGGAATATCTAATCGATATCGTGATTTTATATCTTTTGTCTTTTCTGTTGAAAGACCAATCGAAAGTAATAATAGGTATTGGGGAAAGGCTATTTTGTGTCCACCTTTAAACGAAACAGACTATGATTGGTTTTGGATGGGTTTGGGAGGAAAAAAAGAATTTAAAGAAATTATATATAAAATATCGGGTGGGTATATGGCCATAGTTAAAAGACTTTTTGAAATTGTGAATTCTGGTGGAGATTTAAATGAAATTATAAAGAATCCAAGATTGAATCCTCATCTTTTATACCAATTAGAACTAATGAAAGAGGGACTTAAAGGAAGAGAAAATTATTTTGATGTGCCACTTTATGAAACTTTTATAAAAGGGACAATAACCAATAAAGAATTAACAGCAAGTGAGAACAGGGCGTTTCAATTCTTGATTAGTAATAAAGGTGTGATAATTGAACGCGATAGTCTAATTAAAGCCATCTGGGGTGAACATGCGTCGGTTGGTATTGCAGATCATGCTTTAGATCAAATAATTCATAGACTAAAGTCAAAAATTGAAAAAGATGGTTATAAACTAGAAACCATAAGAGGTAGAGGACATAGACTTCAAAAAAGCGGAGATTGACAAAAATATAAAGTTGTGTAATAGTATTGTGTATGCTAGTAAGAACACAAGTTTTATTTAAAGATACACAAAGGCAACAAGCAGAGGAACTTGCTATGCTTCAAGGTATTTCCATGTCCGAAATTCATAGAAGAATATTTGATGACGGAATCGTAAATCAAAAGAGAATAGCAAAGAAAAAAGTTCAAAAAAAGATGAATGGCGCAGAATTTTTATTAGATCTTGCAAAACATGCAGTTAAAGGTCCAGGAGATTCTGAATATGATAAATACGCATACGATTACTAAAATCTTTATAGATACAAATGTTTTTGTGGCATTAGAAGATGAAGCTGATTCAACACATAAAAGAGCTATTGAAATTTCACAATATTTATTAAAACAAAATAACGTCAAATACTACACCTCCTCAGAAGTAATTTCAGAAACATTAACAGTTATTTCTAGAAAATTGGGTAAAGAAGTTGCCAAGAAATTTGTTAAAAAACATAAAAATAGTCACATGATTGATATATTTTTTGATGAGAATTTATATAGAAAAACGGTAAATACTTATTTAAAACTTAAACAAAATAGTATTTCCTTTGTCGATTGTTCAAATGTTGTAATAATGAGGAAGTATAAAATTAAATATATTTTTTCATTTGATGAAGATTTTAAGAAAATGGGAGTAGAACTTCTGGGCGATGCAGTGAAGTAAATTCCATGGTAAAATACTGAGACTAAAAGGGTGATTGGCTCAGTGGTAGAGCGCGTTCCTGATAAGAACGAGGTCAATGGTTCGATCCCATTATCACCCACAAAGTATTGCTTGACCAATCTAGTAATTTACAATATAATACACACCAGAGTTCGGAATACTTAATGAAAAAAACTAACAAATCTTTAAACCAAGGCGCATTTTTGCGTGGGTGTAGTAGATAACTAAAAAGTTTTTAGACTTTTGAATTACCCGACTCTAGTGTTCACAGTGAAACACTGATAAGAGCCGGTTTTTTTTGACATGTAAAATGTAAGCTTGGGCCCAAAGTTTAACTGGCTGAATGCATCATTTGCAATGATGAGGTAGTGGGTTCGACCCCCACTGGGTCCACAACATTGCAAACTAATGGCTAATGATTAAAGGCTAATAATTAATTAACCCTTAACCATTGATCGTTAAAGATTGGTTAGTACTTTAACAACTGAAGGATAATCGTATAACATTATAAAATGTTGTACAAAAAAGTGTCTATATAACCCTTTGTCCGGTTATATAGAATGATTAGAAATAAGGCCGTTAATTATGCACATTGTAAAGTAATAGTGTTGTATGTTCATTTGATGAACATCATCACGCATTGCATGCAGTGATGTAAGGTTTTTACATTAACGCAGATAGTGGATGCCTTGGTCGTATCTTCCGAAGAAGGACGTACATAGCCACGATAGTCGACGGGGAACTGCTACGAAGTTTTGATCCGTCGGTGTCCGAATGGAGCAATCCCATCAATTTAATTGATGACTTCACAGAAAAATTTTTAAATTTATTTAATTTATATCTGTGATTGAGGGAACCAGCTGAACTGAAACATCTAAGTAAGCTGAGGAATATAAATCAAACGAGATTACGTTAGTAGCGGCGAGCGAAAGCGTAATAGACTAAACCTTGTTCATGTTCGCATGAATGAGGGGTTGCGGGAGCCCTAATATAGGATTATTTTTTATAGCAGAACAATCTGGAATGATTGATCATAGAGAGTGAAAATCTCGTATGCGAAATTAAAAATAACCTTAGGGATTTCCCAAGTAGCATGAGACAAATATCTTGTGTGAATCCGGGGGAACCATCCTCCAAGTCTAAATAAAGATACGAACCGATAGTGAACTAGTACCGTGAGGGAAAGGTGAAAAGAAGGGTGAGACACCCAATGAAATAGAAACTGAAACTATCTGCGGACAAACCGTCAGAGCTCGTGCTTCGCACGAGACTGCTTACGGTATAGAGTCTACGGTCTACGGCAATTGCTGTAGTCTGTAAGCTATAAGCTGTAGACATTCTCACGCGAAGCGTGAGTGATGACGTGCCTATTGAAGAATGAGCCTGCGAGTTCTTGCTTACTATTCGTCTAAGACGGTATTACCGTCGAGGCATAGCGAAAGCAAGTATGAAAGTGCGAAATATAATAGTAACCAGGAGACCCGAAACCGAGTGATCTAACCTTGAGCAGGGTGAGTCTTAAAGAAATTTAAGAGGAGGCCCGAACCCGTTATCGTTGCAATGATATGGGATGACTTGTGGTTAGTGGCAAAATACCAACCGAACTCGGAGATAGCTGGTTCTCCCCGAAAGGTCTTTAGGGACCGCGCCATGGATATTTTTAAGGGGTAAAGCTACTGGATGAGTCAACAAGGGTAACCGAGTTGATCCAACCAAACTCAGAATACTTAAAAATCAAAGCATGGTAGACAGTCATATCGGGCTAAGCTGATATGGCAAAAGGGAAACATCCCAGATTTTCAGCTAAGGCCTCTAAATACACATTAAGTTTAAAAGGAAGTTTTCTCTCTTAGACAGCTAGGAGGTTGGCTCAGAAGCAGCCACCCTTTAAAGATAGCGTAACAGCTCACTAGTCGATCGAGAGGGAGCGCCTAAGATTTATCGAGGATTAAATGTGTTGCCGAAGCTAGAGATTTGTACTGAGAGCAATCGAAGTACAAGTGGTAGGGGAGCGTTCCATATGCAGTGAAGATGAACTGTAAGGTTTGTTGGAGCGTATGGAAGTGAGAATGCAGGCATGAGTAGCGCACAAGACGGGTGAGAATCCCGTCCGCCGAATACCCAAGGTTTCCGTCGCTAGGTTCGTCCGCGACGGGTTAATCGGTACCTAAGGTGAGGTCAGTTTACTGGCGTAGCCGAAGGACAAGTTGTTAAAATTCAACTATTTTTTATGGATCGTTTTTCACCGCAAGGTGGGATACAGTTAAGGGTGACCGAGCAGGAATATTATGGCCTCCAATTGATGGGGGTATAAGTTACAAACCAGTTCTGACTAGAAAATCTACCAGAGCGTCTATCACCGCAAGGTGACAGGTATGTGAGTAACGATGTAAACTTCGCCGCGAGGTGAGGGATTATATAAATTTCAGCTTGCAAGAAAATACTCGTAAATAGAGCCATAAGAAGCCGTACCGCAAACCGACACAGGTGGGTTGGTAGAGAATACTAAGGCGATCGAGAGAAGGATCCTTAAGGAACTCGGCAAAAAAACTACCCGTAACTTCGGGAGATGGGTTCCCTACAAGTAATTTTGTGGGGGCCACCAAAAGTTTGCTGACCGACTGTTTATCAAAAACACAGGTCTGTGCAAAATCGAAAGATTAAGTATACAGGCTGACGCCTGTCCAGTGCCGGTAGGTTAAAGGGAGGGGTGGTGTAAATTTATTTACTCTTGCTCTGAACCAAAGCTCCGGTGAAACGACAGCAGTAACTATGAACAACATTGTAGTTACGTAGGTATCAAATCCTACCGTCTATAATGACGCAAAACTTGGCTATATGCTGGAATATCCGTGAAACCGTAACTTACGTTGATTTAGAATCAATGAACGGTTGAAGTATCTGACGCTACCATTTATAATGGTGACAATGCGATCAGTGCGGACAATCAGCAGGAAAGACTGATAAAAAATGACGACAGAGTTTACAAATTATTTTAGAAATAAAAGAGCAGCAATTGTTGAAGAACAAGATGTTGCTAATTATGATTTGCAAAAAGCTGAAGTAGGAGGAGATAAAACCTCTGTTGAAGAGGCTCGAATAGCACTTGCAAAAGCAGGTGGAAAATTGAGTCTGATTGATCAATTAAAAACAGAAATTGTTGAAATTGTCATTTCAAACTAAATAAATTTATCAGTATCCCCAGAGACTACACGCCAGGACTCAGATTTTAGTAATTTGAGTATGATATAGTCCGATCTCATTAAGCGATTATGAGAAGTCAACTTTTTTAAAGTTGTAAATAACATTAGTGAACTGTTCTAAGGTAACTTAACAGCTGCTTTAGTAAAATTTGGCTATATGCTGGAACATCTTGTTAAATTAAACCTACTATGGTATAATCTATCCTTAGATTATGTCAAGTAAAAATGGTTTAAGTAGAGACAATCAGCAGGAAAGACTTAAAACAATCGGATGGATTGTTGGATTTGTAGATGGAGAAGGATGTTTTTCAGTGTCAGTTTTTAAGAATAAAACTACGAAAAACGGATGGCAAATTTTTCCAGAGTTTGTTGTAACGCAAGGTGAGAAAAGTATTTCAACTCTTCAAGAAATTGAGAAATTTTTTGGATGTGGAAAGATATTTGTAAATCATCGTTATGACAATCATAAAGAAAATTTGTACCGCTATTGTGTTAGAAATATTCATGATCTGAAAGATAAAATTATTCCATTTTTTGAAACCAATAACCTGAGATCTGCAAAGATAAAGGACTTTTTAATCTTTAAAAAAGTAGTGTCACTTATGATAAATAAGGAACATCTACAAAAAGAAGGATTTGAAAAGATATTATTAGTTGCAGGTAAAAGATTAGATTAAGTATCCCCAGAGACTACACGCCGAACGTCGAATTAAATCGATGAAGATATAGTCCGAACTTTATGGAGACATAAAGAGTTAGAAATTCGTCTAACTATACTAACTTATAGTTTGTATATAACGTACGTAAAGATATATAAATATATATCCTATAACGAGCGAAGTTCCTTGCCAGGTAAGTTCTGGCCCGCACGAAAGGCGTCACGAGTTAGCAACTGTCTTGAGGATTCACTCGGCGAAATTGCGTTGGCTGTGAAGACGCGGCCTAATCCCACTTGGACAAAAAGACCCCGTGGAGCTTTACTGTAGTTTGGCATTGTCTTAACAATTTTTGATCGTCTAGTATAGGAGGGAGCCGCAAGGCAATAGTGTAATACCTCTCGTTAGAAATTGTTGGACTTACTTATGACCCTTTAAGACAGGGTCGGGAATAGTGCTAGATGGGCAGTTTTACTGGGGCGGTACCCTGCCAAAGAGTAACGCAGGGGCACAAAGGTTGGCTTGTTACGGATGGAAACCGTAATGTAACTGCAAAGAGATAAGCCAGCTTGACTGCAACACCGAAGGGTGAAGCAGGTACGAAAGTAGGTCTTAGTGATCCCCCGATCCTTCATGGGAGGGACGGGGCTTAACTGATAAAAGCTACCCCGGGGATAACAGAGTAGTCGCGCCCGAGAGTCCATATCGACGGCGCGGTTCGCTACCTCAACATATCGGGGTCTTCCGAAAGTGATTTCGGAATGCTGTGTTTAGATTCAACCAGTAATTTAAACAAAAATTCAACTCATAACGGTGAAACCTTATTTCATTTCGTATTGTTTTCGGATAATATTAATATGAAAGGGTAATACCGTGGGAAGTTTATCGAAAGTTCAGAAACAAGTAATTTTAGGTTCAATTTTAGAATAAGAATTACTACAGAAAGTACAAAAATACTTTTTGGGATGATAAAGAAATTTATTATTCCTAGTATGTTGTACAAAATTTCGATATAACCCTGTATCGACTTGTTCCGCTTGATGGAACAGACGGAAGTATTCCGTAACACGTTGACATCTATTAGTTTCAATAGATGAAGGTATAGTCAGGCTATTACGTAAGTAATATGGTTTTTTGCGATGTCGGCTCATCACATCCTGGGGCTGGAGAAGGTCCCAAGGGTTGGTCTGTTCGCCCATTAAAGTGATACGCGAGCTGGGTTCAGAACGTCGTGAGACAGTAAAACTATGGGATATATATAGTTTACACAAGAGCTGTCTACTTGTAAAACGTTTATTGAACCAATAACCAATTAAGAGAGTAGGTAAAATTCTGTTAGAAAGTTACAAGTTCCAATACCCAATTGGAAATAAATTTGGCTATATGCTGGAATAACTCAGTATCCAATAGTAGTCCTTTGGACTAACAATCTATTGGTGGAGTCAATCAGCAGGGAAGATCTAAATAGTAATATTTGGAAACCCTCACAGACTACACGCCAAAGCATTTTAGGTTAAAAACTAATTTGTAAGATATAGTCGGATCCTTAAGGCGACTTAAGGTTTTTAAATATACTGTCGTTCGGTGTTTAAAATTTAAAACAATTATGTCGGACTCTATCCAGTGGGATCGTTCGAGTTTTGATGGGAGTTGTCCACAGTAGAAATTTGCTGCCATGCACAGTAATGTGCGTGGTCACACTAGCTAAAATCGGTGAAAGCCTAAAAAATTAAAATGATGGTCCAATCATTTTTAGGTTAATACCGAGGGAAGGTTTAAATACCCCCGTAACGACTGATTCAATGAGATTTTATGCTCAAAGAAGAGATGAATTATTATATTCATAATAACGCTAGCTCCTTTTAACTATTAAAAGGATGAAGGTATAGTCTAATCCTCAAAGTAATTTGAGATAAGATTGACGAGAGGACCTGGATGAAGGAATCCCTGGTGTGCCGGTTGTGTCATCAGACGCAGCGCCGGGTAGCTATATTCCTCATTGATAACCGCTGAAAGCATCTAAGCGGGAAGCATACCCAAAGATTAGAACTCGTAGTCCGAAAGGACGAGAGACCCCCGAGAGAATATCGGGTATAACCGGCTGGCGGTGGAAGCGCTGTAAAGCGTTAAGCCTACCATGTACGGATTGGTCGAAGAAAACCTTACAACACTTTATGTAATAAAGTGGTGCCAAGCTTTTTGCAAAAAAAGCTTACAACACTTGTATGCGCAGTGTTTATGATTAACAATAGTTATTTATTTAACTAGTTTATTTCTATAAAATTATCCTTCAGTTGTTAGAGTATTTAGTCTTGGTGACTAGAGCGCAGTGGAACCACCTGATTCCATTCCGAACTCAGAAGTTAAACGCTGTAGCGCTGACGATAGTTGCTGGGCAACTGGCCGCGAAAATAAGTCGTCGCCAAGACTAAGTATTCTAATCAAAGAGAATCTCGATTTAGACCGAGATTTTTTTGGTTTTGATGGTATATTCGCTCCGCCTTGCTTCTTCGAAGTAAATCGTCGCCAAGACCAAGTACTCTACAATATCCCGTGTAAAAGCGGGATTTTTTGTGGCTAAAAATGGACTTGACATACTGTAGTATGTATTGTAGTATGTAGATACTATGAATACACAAATGGTTACAGTTACAGATATACAAAGGAATTTTAAGCATATTTTGGATAATCTTGTGCCTAAAAATCCAACAGTTGTTCTCCGTGACAGCGTCGCAGAAGCTGTTATTATTTCTTTCTCTGAATACAAAAGACTTGCAAACTTAGAAAAGGAATTACTTAAAAACGAGATGTTTGCAATGATGGATGAAATGCATGAAAAAAATAAGCATTTTACAGATGAAGAGATTGATAGGGATATAGAGTATGCCAAAAAACACGCTCCAAGGAGTAATTGATACCAATGTTTTGATTCGTGCCAATATAACAGAGAATGGCAGTGATTATTTAATATATAAAGCTTTTTTAGAAGGGAAATTTGAGCTACTATACAGTGATAAAACATTGCATGAATTAAGTAAGGTTCTTAATTATCCTCGAATTTTTAATAAGTATAATTTTACGAAAGCCAAAATTCAAAAATTCATAACTTCAATTGTTGCCCGAGGCAAGTTTGTTTATGCTCCAGAAAAGGTAAAAATTTGTAGAGATCCAGATGATGATGAGCTAGTTTCAATCGCCAAAGCAATATATATCAAAAATCCAATATATATTGTTTCAGGAGATGAAGATTTACATGCGTTAAAAGATAAAATTAAAGGAATTAAAATTGTGACCGCAAAAGAGTTCTTAAATTTAATTAAATAATTTTTTGCATTTTTGCTTCAAAAAGAATATACTTCAGTCAGGTAATTTCATCCTATAATTGCAAAAGGAGTAGAAAATGTCCGCGATCAGTATTCTAGGAATATGTTTGTTGATAATAGTTGTGTTGTATACGATTTGGGTGAGTGTTAAAGAATATCTTTGGCACAAAAAACACCCAGGCCAACCGAAATTTATAGAAAACTAAATACATCACTGCTCAGGTGCACCTTTTTAAATAAAAAACAAAAAAGGTGCACCAGAGATTTTCTTCACTTGTGAGAATCTTCAATTTGAGTTATAATTACCATACTTAAATAGAAAGGAATTATGTATCTTGTCTACAATAAAATCTAAACCAGCAGCCAAAACGGTTACTATGGCTGAGCTTTTGGCAAAGTCAAAATCTTCAATTCGTAATTTATCACTAGGACAAAAAGTTCGTGGAACTGTTATTCAAAAACTTAGTAAATCATTAATTTTAGATATTTCTGGAAAAGCAGAAGGAGTAGTTTCTGAAAAAGCATTTACAGAGGCTCGTGAATATATTAGCAAACTTAAAGTGGGGGATGAGGTAGTGGCAATGGTTTTGGTTCCTGAAATGAGAGATGGGTCAACACTTTTGTCACTCAGGGATGCTGTTTCTCAAGCTTCATGGAAAGCTATTGAAGAATCATTTAAAAATGGGACAGAAGTTCCAGTTTACGCGAAAGGATTTTCAACTTCAGGAATTGCAGTTGATGTTAATGGAATTTCAGGATTTGTACCAACTTCACAATTATCAAGAGAACTTGCAAAAGAAGCCCAGAATTTAGTTGGAAAATATTTCAAGGCCAAAGTTATTGAATTTGATAGACAAAAAAATAAATTAGTCTTATCTGAAAGAGAAGTAACTGATGCTAAAGATATTGCAGCTGCTAAGAAAACAATTGCAGCAATAAAAGACGGTGACTTATTTGACGCAGTAGTTACAACCGTAGCTAATTTCGGAGTATTTGCAAAAATTAGAGTAGACAAATCTGATGTAGAGGGCTTAGTTCATGTGTCTGAACTTTCTTGGGGTAAAGTTGTTCACCCTTCAGACTTGTTGAAACTTGGAGATAAAATCAAAGTTAAAGTAATTGGCACAAAAGATGGAAAGCTTGCATTATCCATGAAACATGCCTTGAAAGATCCATGGATTGATGTTGATAAGAAATTCAAAGCAGAAGATAGGTTAACTGCCAAAGTTACAAAAGTAACTGATTTCGGAGTATTCTTAGAACTTGAACCAGGTATTGAAGGTCTTGTCCATATGACCAAAATAGCTCCAGGCAAGAAATTCTCAGTAGGTGATGAAGTAAAAATTTACATAGAAGAAATAGATTCAAAATCTAGAAAAATTGCATTAGGACTTGTTTTAACCTCAATTCCAGTTGGATACAAATAATCTTCGTGTATAATTGCATTAATGTCTAATTCGTCAATTTTTGTTTGTCAACAATGTGGTAATGAATATTCAAAATGGTTAGGGAAATGCACTGCTTGCAACTCTTGGAACAGTTTGGTAGAAACAGCACAGTTCTCAAATGCTAAGAAGAAAAATGCTAAAAAGAAAAATTTAGGACAGAAAACAGAGATACTTAGGCTTACAGATATAAAGGCTAGCGAGATGCAGAGAACTTCAACTGGAATATCAGAACTTGATAGGGCATTAGGTGGGGGACTTGTAGCCGGCCAAGTAGTTTTAGTCGCTGGAGAGCCAGGTGCAGGGAAGTCGACATTATTGCTTCAAGTTGCAAATAATCTTAAAAATACTTTGTATGTTTCTGGTGAAGAGTCTTCAAGTCAAGTTGCAATCCGTGCCGGAAGGCTTGGTATTAAAAATAAAAATATTGATTTTCTTGAGTTGACCGACGTTGATGAAACTATAGATAAATTGCAAGGTCTGACCTTGCAATCTTCTTTGTCGGCGATCATTGTTGATTCAATTCAAACGATGTCGACCTCTGATTTAACAGGACTTGCAGGCTCTGTCGGCCAAGTTAGAGAGTGTGCATTTAGACTTCTTAAATATGCAAAATCAAAAAATATTCCTCTTTTTTTGGTTGGACATGTCACCAAGGAGGGGACTGTGGCTGGTCCTGCGGTTCTTGCTCATATTGTTGATACTGTTTTATGGTTTGAAGGTGACAAAAAATCAAATTTAAGAATTCTTAGGTGTGTAAAAAATCGTTTTGGGTCAACTGATGAAGTTGGTATATTTTCAATGGAAGACAAAGGACTTAAATCCCTTGATAATCCTGAAAAACTCTTCTTAGAGTCAGGGACTACTAATGTTGCAGGATCTGTAATTTCTATACTAATGGAAGGGTCAAGATCAATTCTTGTTGAAATACAATCTCTTGTTGTTCCCACAAAGATGGCATTTCCAAGAAGAGTTGCGCAAGGAATAGACTCAAAAAGACTAGAGATGCTTTTGGCAGTTCTTTTTAGACGAGCAAGTGTACCAATGTATGATATGGACGTTTTTGTAAATGTTGCAGGTGGTATAAAAGCCAATGATCCGTCAATGGACTTGGCAATTTGCCTTTCTGTTGCATCATCTTTTTATGACAAACCATTGCCAATAAAGTTTATAGCATTAGGTGAGATTGGTTTATCAGGTGAAATTAGAAAAGTAGCAATGCAAGAAAAAAGAGAGAAGGATAGTAAAAGATTGGGATTTACAAATATTGCCAATTCAAACAGTTTCAAATACTTATCTCAAGTAATAAAGTCCTATCTTCGATAAAGATCATACCCAAATAGTTCTACACAAGATATCCACAATTTACTTATAATATTAAATATTCCGTATTATCGAGATAAATTAGATTATCAAAACTATGGGGAAGTATAGATATAATTATGGGGTTTGACAAACGAAATAAATAAGTATTATACTTATCTCAACAAGAGACAAAAAGAGCATTGCTACCGTTGGGTTTTTCTCTCCAGCTCAGCTGGAAAGCAACTCGCCACGAGTAGAAATGCTCTTTAAGATAAACTTGTCTTAAGGACAGGATAACACCTAAACTGGTAAGACAAATCAGTTTAGACTAATGTCTATTTTTTATCTTGTCAATAGTCTTTTGGTCTTGTTGATCTTAGGGAAGGGTGGTGAGCAGGGCAGGTTTACTACCCTTTCCTTAGGTCAATAATATGAATTTACTGCCACCTCATTTTGTTAGAGATTTAAAGAAACTTCAAAAGAAGCAGAATGATGTTTTAAGGGTTACTAAAATTTTTCTTGTTCTAGGAGTCGCATTCTTGATTTTCTCATTTGCTCCGTCGATTTGGTATTCTCTAGGGGCCAAAGTTGATGACTTTTCAGTTGCAATATTAGCGACAGTTATAAATAAACAAAAAACAGTTGAAGAAAAACTAGCAGTTGAAATCCCATCTGCCAAGATTCATGACTGGCAACCAGCTTTTGATTCTAAACTATCCCGCGATACCACTCTTAAAATTCCAGAGATTGGAGTTGATACTAAAGTAAATGAAGCAACATATCAAAATTATGAAGAGGCACTTAAGGTTGGTCTATGGAGAGTTCCTGATTTTGGAACTCCTACTGACAGAACCAAGCCAGTGATTTTAGCAGCCCACAGATTTGGATATTTAGCTTGGACAAATATATATAGGCGTAAAAACTCATTTTTCAACTTGCCAAAATTAAAATCTGGAGATTTAGTAGAAATCACATATAAACAAAGAAAATATACTTATGAAATATACGCTGAAAGTAGAGGAGAAGAAATTACAGATTATAAAGCTAATTTAATTTTATATACATGCGAAACACTAAATTCAAATATTAGAATATTTAAATACGCTAGATTACTTCAGATTTAGTATATCATCCCATAATGCTTGACTTTTTAATTACTCTAGGTTATAATGCCACTTCATTATGAATAGACTCATAGTATTAGCATTAACAGTCATCAGTCTTTTGTCATTAGCTGTTAGTTCAGCAAAGGCAGAAGAAGTTCAAACATGCACACAAGTCACTCAATATGGTGGCGGAGTAAATGTGGTCTGTAGCACAAAGCATGAAGCAGTTGATACAGGACTGGCTGACATTAATCCTCTTGTTTTAGCCTCAACATTTTTTACATTTGCCGGATACGGAATGTATCAATATAAAAAGATTTTAAGAAAAGAAGTAGCTCTTTAACATCAGGTATGTGATGTTTTTTGGCGGTACCTTGTTTACATATTTTGTATGTGAATAACGTTCCGTCAAAAAAAAAGGAGAAAGATATGTTTCATAAAAATGAAATTCAGTTTTTGCCATTGGGGGCTGTATTGGTAGTGGAAACAATCATCTGGGTATGGGAAACCAAACCGGGGGGTCCACCGCCAATGTTTTTAGTAACTCCGTTTACTGTCGCAATTGCTGCGGCATTCTTATTAGGGATATTTCTAAATTACCTAATAAAACGGCGCTAGCGTTGGAAAAGAGAGCAGAGCATCGCTCTCTTCCAACCCTTTACTACTTTTTTACATTTTTTCTCCCTAACACAACACACATACCTGATACTTATTCAGATCATCATAAATGCATGATGGTTTGAAAAGTAAGTTAGTTTTAGCTCTTTGAAATATCGAGGTTATTAAAAGAAGAAAAGTTTTTTGGCGCTCCAAATCGACTGCGGAATTTTAAGAATTAGAAGTTTAGTTCTTAATGTTCCGGTAGTCGATAAGGATGAAATTAGCGATGAATCGACAAATTCAATGTTGTTTTCTGGCCAGAGAACAAAATTCAAAAAGGAGTTTAAGATGAACAAGATTTTAAAACGGATTACCTTCGTGGTAATCATGGCCAGCTTATTGCTGACCGCATGTGCGCCCGCAGCTACAGCGTATCCGCCGACTATTCAGCCCGTGATTTATACTCAGTTCGTTTCCATGACGGTTGCTGTTGAAGTCGCTGCGCAAGTTACACCAGTGCCTACGCAAGGCGTGATTGTTGTGACGGCGACTGGTGACGGCATGCTTGACCTTGGTACAGTGCTGACGCCTGCTATAACAGCGATTGCTGAGGGTCAAATTGACTGGGATCTTGGTGCTCATTCATGGAATATTGGCCCCGGGCTTGAAGCTCAAGAAGTGATGTATATGGACACTGGCATTTTGGGTAGCCAAATGGTTTTGGATCATATACTGATTCTCCCTGACCGTGCGGTTGCAATCTGTGGTGGCACTGATGCAAAAGTTGAACTGGTGAACGGTTTCAACCTTGCTCACGGTGGTGGCTTCTATTTTGTTTTATTACCACACACTGAGATAAAAAGCCTTTGGCTACAAAACGGCTTCTGCCTTATTGTCGACGAAGGTCAAGCCCAGCAGGAATTTGCAGCCCGCGTTGCTCAAGCCATCTCGAGTGGATGGGGGTATGCGAATGTGTATCAACCTGAAGAATGGCCTGCGCTGACCGGAACTTATTCAACACCGTTGAATTCGAACCGCTAACTCAGCACGCCTTCTCAGACAAATAAATAATCTCGATTAAACAAGCCCACAACCACACTATTTTTTGACCCCAAAAGGTTAAGAAAAAAGAGGTTGTTGGGTTTTATTAAGTTTTTGTTTTATACAAACGAAGATTTATAGAACTCAAATGATAGATAAAAATCCACTAGTTTCTATAGTAATGCCTGCTTATAATGCGGGTGATTTTTTGTGTTCTTCAATCGATTCAATATTAAATCAAACATATAAAAACTTTGAATTTATTATTGTTAACGATGCTTCAACTGATGGAACTTCAAAAATTTTAAATCAATATAAAAAGCAAGACAAACGTATAAAAGTTATTACAAATAAAATTAACCTTGGTATATCAAGATCTGCAAATATTGGAATATCTGAAGCAAAAGGGGAATTTATAGCCAGAATGGATGCAGACGATATAGCAAATTTTGACAGAATTGAAAAACAAGTTAAATTCCTTTTAAGGAACAAAAAAGTCGTAGCAGTTGGTGGACAATGTCAATTAATTGATAAAGATGGAGTAAAAATTGGTGAAAAGTTATTTCCAACTGACAATAAGCATATTAAAAGTATGATTTTTGCAAACGTTCCGCTTCAACAGCCTACTTTAATGGTTAACAAAAATTTATTACCAAAAAACTTTGTTTGGTATGACAATGATTTTTCTTCAGCTGAAGAATTAGAATTAATATTTAAATTATTTAAACTAGGTGAGGTGCGAAATTTAAAAGATATTGTTTTAAAATATAGAATGCATGACCATAATACTTCATTTATTAATCCTAAAAAGACGTTTTACCTTACATTAAAAACAAGAATAAGATCAATATTTAAATATGGCTACACACCAACCTTAAGAGGAACTTTAACTACAATTGCCCAAACTATATTTATATTTTTAATGCCTAATAAGTGGATATATCCAATCTATTTATATACGAGAAGAATTAAAAAGATTGATATAAGAAATGTTAGAATTAATCTAGATGTATTCAAACCTCTCAAAAAAGTTTATCAATTGGCTCAGAACTAACTGGCTTGATCTTTTCTTTAGCTCTGTAATTTTAATAATTACTGTTTTTATTGCCTTTAAAAATTATACTCCAAACACATATCTTACTGGTTGGGACAACTTACATCCAGAATTTAATTTTAAATTAAATATTGAGAGGAGTTTGAATGCTGTTTGGCAAGAATATCAAGGAGTTGGACTTCTTGGGGGGATGAGCCATGCGGCGGATTTACCCCGCCAATTTATATTGGCTGGGCTTGCTGTTTTTATCCCAATATCCCTGATTCGTTACTTCTGGACATTTTTAATGTTATTTATAGGACCATTGGGGGTCTATGCTTTACTCAAAAAGAAATCAAAAATTGGAGGACTTACAGCCTCGATCTTCTATATTTTTAACCTTGCAACAGTTCAATATTTTTTTGTTCCATTTGAAACATTTATAGGTTTTTTTGGTTTTCTTCCATGGCTTTTGTATTTTGCAATTGACTATTTAGATACTGGGAAGAAGCTGTGGAAATACGCATTAATTTCAATCCTTGCAACCTCAGCTTTTTACGTTCAGACGTTATTTATAGTTTATGCAATATTCTTGTTTATTTTGTCTTTCAAAAATATTAAAAGGGCTTTTAAATTACTGTTAGTAACATTTCTTGTAAATGCTTTTTGGCTACTTCCTGTTTTATGGTTTGGTTTAACTTCTAATTCTATTCCTTCAAACTCAGATATTAATAAGATTGCTTCACCTGAAACAGTACTTATGAACCAAGCAAGAAGTAGTTTTACCAATATAACTACAATGAAAGGGTACTGGTTTGACTACTATGATTTTGGCAAAGATAATAAGTTTGATTATTTATTTAAAGATTGGATTGATTACACATCAAAACCATATGTAAAAGAAATTGGGATTGGTTTATTTGCTGTTTCAGCTGTTGGACTTATTTTATCGCGCCAAATCATCTGGTTAATTCTATTAGGTGTTGGATACTTGATGTTGTCTGGTTTTAAAATTCCGGTTGTGGTTTTAGAAGAAGCTTTCAGAAATAGTTTTACCAAATGGTCTGTTGCTTTTTCGTTTGTAATGTCAATTGGTCTTGGATATTTCGTATCTACATTCAAAAAATTAGCAATTATTCCCGCGGTTATAATTGCCTGCATTTCAATTTATACCGTTTGGCCAATAATTGATGGTAAATTGATTTCTGAGAGAGTAAAAATTAGTATACCAATTGCATATTTTGAAACATTTGATTGGTTTAATTTAAAATCAGACGGAGGCAGAATCGCATATTTTCCTGCATTTGATAAATGGGGTTGGAATTATCACGACTGGGGATATGGTGGATCAGGTTTTATCTGGTATGGGATTAAAAATCCAATTCTAGACCGCGCCTTTAATGTTTGGAGTCCAAACAATGAGAATTATTATAACGAAGTTAGTCGAGCGATTTTAGCGAGAGACAATGAGGCATTTAAAAATATAATAAACAAATATCAAGTTAAATATTTATTTTTTGATGGTTCTGTGGTTTTTCCTGCAGGGGACAAAGAATTATTAAAACTTGAAACAACACGTCAATTTGCAAAAGAATTAGGATACGAAAAAGTATTTACAAAAGATTTTATTGATGTTCATCAGACAAATATAGTAACAAATAATTTTGTATCAGTTGCTGTTTACCCCGAAATTGATACAAGTTTAATTAAAACAATTGATGGTAGACAATTATCAACAGAAAATGCAATCAAAGAAACTTTTGAAGTGAGTCGTGGTTATCCAAAGGTCAATAATTGTGAACTTATGAAATTGGGGAGTGTCGAAAAATCACACCCGGCGGGTGTGATAAATTATAAAGCTTTTGATGGCGGTGTTGCTTGTGATTATTTTGTATTCGAAGATATCAAATATGACCAAACTTACGCACTTCATATAAAAGGCAAAAACATTAAAGGCAGAAGTTTAAAGGTATATTTATATAACTGGGAAAGTAAAAGAGTGGAATTAGAAGAATTACTTCCTACTGGTAGTTTTGACTCATATTTCGTTGTTTACCCTAAAGCATATGGCCTAGAGCATACGGCTAATTCTGGTTACACATTAAATATAGAGACAAGAAGTTTTGGCAGAATTACATCAGAAAATATTATAGAAAAAATAGAATTTATCCCATTTGAAATTAATAAATCTCAAACATATAGTCCAAATATAAAAAATAATTTGCAAATTATTAGTGTTCAAAAGTTTGGTACTGCAATATATAGAGTTAAGACGACAGGGGAGGGAATTTTGGAACTGGGACAAGGATATGAAAAAGGCTGGATAAGCTATCCAAAACTAGAACATATTAAAGTAAATTCTTGGGCAAATGGGTGGATAATAAATGCTAATAGTCTACAGTCTACAGACGACAGCCAAGCTGTAGACAGTGGGCCGTCGACCGTAGTCATTCTTTTCTGGCCACAATTTATGGAGTGGTTTGGGTTTGTTGTTTTATGTATTGTAGGTATTGGATTAGTTTTTGGTTTTGGGGAAAGTAGAGAAGTGCATTATTAATAAATTCTTCTGCCTCATTATATTTTCCTTGCTTTATCAGTATCAGAGCATAATTTTCATAGGCTAGATAATAATTGCCATTATCAATTGCCTTTTTATAATAGGTAGCTGCAGTTTCTAAATCTCCATCTCTTTCTATTACTGCCCCTAAATTATTCCAATTTGTCCACCAGTTTGGTGCGAGATTGACTGATTTCTGGAAATTTATTTTAGCTTCTTCAAATTTTCCAATTCTAAAAAGTTCAACTCCTAAGTTATTGCTTAAATTGAAATCATTTGTCACAATTTTCGCGTCATGTGAATAAAGAGTTAAGCCATTTTTCCAATCAAAAGACCTTCTAAAGGTAATTATAGAAAGACTAACGATTATTATATATAAAATTATATCTAAATATTTTATTTTTATCTTTGAATTAAGATATCCAATCATGCCCAGTAGCCCAAACATTGGTAAATAAAACCATCTTCCAGAGAGTGTTACATCCAGTGGAAAAATTTGCATGTGCATAGCAAACGAGAGAATAAAAATTACTAAAAACAAATAATAATTTTTATTTTTTTGAAATGTAAAATATATTAAGAATATAAGAAACAAAATAACAACCATTAACGGTATCCAAAAATTGTACAAATCAATATTAGTTATTATCCAGTGTTGGTTAGGCACTAAATTTATTGGAATAAATAAATTTTGAATATAGTAAAAAGCCATTTTGGGAATATTTAATATTCTTTGCCATAAATTCAAACTTGCGATTGAAGAAATTTGATGTGCATCAAAACCAATCCTAGCTATTCCCAAACGCATAAAACCATATAAAGAGAGTGATAATACTGAAGATATCCAATATTTGTAAAATAAGACTGCTAAGACAAAAATAATTCCTGTTTCCTTAGAGAGCAGGGACAGAAGAAGCAAGAAAGCAATGAAAAATTTGTCTTTTCCCTTAATGCTTAAAAGCAGAGCAAGGCTGCCAAAAAAGAAAAAGAGTACATCTTGAAAATTTGCCACGTAGAAAATAACTTCTGAATAAAGTGGATGAACTAGGAAAAAAAGCGATAGAAGAAAGGCTTTTTTGTCTGAAAAAAAACTTTTAAAAATTAAAAAGACGACAACAGAACTTGCTATATGTAATGAAACGGATGTAAGGTGAAAAAAGAAAGGGTATGACCCAAAAATATTATAAAGTAGAGAAAAAGACAAAGTCATCATGGGTTTGTAGTAAATTCCTAACAAACTTCCTGTTCCACCTGAATTAAAAGCTCCACCTGAAAAAAAGAGAGGCCAATTGGAAATTGAATGAATAAGGGTGTTGTTTACAATTTGTTCTTCATCATCCCAAACGAATTGATTTCCAAGAGAAAAAAGGAATAACAAAAAACCAATTAACATGATTGTCAAAATAGATTTTTGATTTTGTTTAATTAATTCCATCTATCCATAAGTATAACTCTTGACAAGGATTTATTTAATAGTACAATCAAAGAAGTAAGTTGTAGTCGAGCTTCTTGTTATTTCACAATCGTTAGATTGAACATAGATTCATGCAAACAGACGAACCGGTACAAACACAAAATTTGGGATATGGCGCAAGGCGCATTCCTGATGCAGATCTCCCTACAGAATATGTAGAAGGAGTATTAGATATTGCTCATGAAGGGTCTGGCCTTTTGCGTCCAAAAAACTTTTCTCCAAGTAGTGATGATATTTATATCTCAAGCTCACAAATTAGAAGATTTAATTTGCGTGTTGGAGATAAAGTGGGCGGACAAGCAAGAAGACCAAAAGAAAATGAAAGATATTGGGGTTTATTAAAACTTGAAAAGATAAACGATCAGGATTCAGAAGAATTCTTAACAAAAAAGAGAATTAATTTTGATGACATGATGGTTATTTACCCTGATGAACAGTTAAAATTGTCTACAGCTGAAGATGTTTTAACAACTCGTATGGTTGATCTTGTAGCTCCAGTAGGTTTTGGTCAAAGAGCTTTGGTAGTTTCTCCACCAAAGGCAGGAAAAACATGGCTTGTTAAAGATATGATCACAGGAATTGCAGAAAACTACCCAGAAATGCCTATAGCTGAGGGTCGACAGTCGACAGTAGACCATAGACAGGTGCATTTGATGGCTGTTCTAATCGGGGAAAGACCAGAAGAGGTAACTGATATTCTAAGACATTTACAAAAGGTAACGGATGGCAAAGGTGAAATAGGAGCAAGTAATTTTGATGAAGCACCACAAGACCAAACAAGAGTGGGGGAATTGGCTCTAGAACGCGCAAAAAGGCTTGTAGAAGACGGCAAGGACGTAGTATTACTACTTGACTCTATTACCAGAATGGCGAGAGCATATAATTTGGCACTTCCTACTAGTGGTCGCACCTTAACAGGGGGATTTGATCCAGTAGCTTTGTATCCTGCCAAGAAATTCTTTGGAGCAGCCAGAAAAATTGAAAATGCAGGCAGTTTAACAATAATTGGAACTTGTTTAATTGAGACAGGATCAAGAATGGATGATTTAGTCTATGAAGAATTTAAAGGGACTGGCAATATGGAACTTCATTTGACAAGAAAACTTGCAGAAAAAAGAATTTTTCCTGCAATTGATGTAAGTAAGTCAGGCACAAGACAAGATGAGTTATTGTTTGGAAAAGATAAATTGACAAAAGTAAATACTTTAAGACGCATGATTGATATGATTTCGGAAGATGAGAGAACTGAGACACTTCTCGCAAAACTTGGAAAAACAAAAGACAACGACACTTTCTTAGATTCACTCAAAACAGTCTAAATTGCAAGGTCCGACCTTGTAATAACTACAGGTCTATATCTTCAAAATCACTATCATTTTTGAAATTTTCAACGAAGTCTTTATACGATTTTATTTTGTGATGTAAAATAAAGTGATTATTATTAAATTTGTCCATCACAATTTTTGTATTTAACCAAACGGTATTTGTTAAACCAAGATAATCAGAATATGAAGAATAAGCGTTTACTAAATTTTTAACTGGATTAAGATGAATATATCTAGTTAAATCTAATAAATAATCTTCATTAATTGCATTTGTGGCCTTATATTTACTTTGAAATAGGGAACCTACTCTATCATATTTTTTATTGAAATACATTGAATATCGGGTAAATAAAGATTGTGTGAATTTCTTTATAGAGTTCTTATCCTTTTGTTTTATTATCATATGGAAGTGATTTGGCATAAGGCAAAATGCTAATAGTTCAATCTCACCAAAATAATTCTTCATGCGTAATTGTAAGGTCCGACCTTGCAATTTGGGAGTTGATTCAGGATCAGTGAGGTATTCTTTTAAGTAATTTAAGAAAACTTTGTAGTCTTGGACGTCTTGGAAAATAATGCGCTTTTCAACACCACGATTGTAAATATGATAGACAGAATTAGCGATATAGAATTTAACTAGGTTTTTAGATGGCATGTAATTTATATTACATTACAAGGTCGGACCTTGCAATGTCTTGCAATGTCAAACTTTGGGTAAGTGTGAATAAGGAAGTTTGGGTAAATCTTTTTCAAAATGATTTTTTTTAAGTTCCTTATCTGCTTCTCCTTCTTCCCTTGATAGTTCTATTATTCTCTTACTACCAAAGAAAACGATCAAAATTAATATTATAAGTATAATTTCAGGTAAACCTATACTAGACAAGTTCATGTCTACATAATAATCTAGCTGGTTTCGAGATACAAGTGTGGCTTTTAGATCGAAATGCGGTATACTGCATACTACTTATGGAAGAAATATTAGTCGCTACAGGAGAAATTAAGTTATTTTTTACAGATTTAGGTTACTACATAACAAAAAAACTACACTTTTCCTTTATAAAGTTTGAAGAAGGTAAGAATGTTTTTGTTACCTCTTTACACAAACAAAGGGGTAAAATGGCAAGAAAATTAATTCATACAGGTATGGCAACTCTCGCTGGTGTTGGTATGATGATTGCCCCCGTAATTGCACAAGAATTCCCTGGAAGATCTGTTAATCCGTGGGACATAGAATCCAACCCCTCTGTTCTTTCAGCAACTACAGAATCTGATGGAATAGAGACTTTGGTTTCTGAAAAAGTAAGAGACGGAGTTAAAAAATATACAGTTGAAGAGGGGGATACTGTTGCTTCAATATCTAAGAAATTTGGCGTAAGTACGGAAACAATTAAGTCTCAAAACAACCTAACTGGGGACAAAATCAAGGTTGGTCAGACTTTAGAAATTCTTCCTGTTACGGGAATTGCTCATAAGGTAAGTAAAGGGGATACAGTTTATTCAATTGCTAAAAAATATGATTCTAATGCACAAGGTATAGTTGACTTTCCATTTAATACATTTAGTAATGATGAAACATTTGAACTTGCTATTGGCCAAATTGTTATTGTTCCTGACGGTGTAAAGCCTGCAGAATTTGTGGCTTCACCTAGAACTAGGCAAATTACTCCTGATGCTGGTTCAGTTGTTGCTTCAGGAAATTTTGTCTGGCCTACAAACGGCACAATTTCCCAAAACTTTGCTTGGTATCATCCTGGAACTGATATAGCTAATAAGGGAGGGCCAAATGTTGTTGCAACTGATGCTGGAGTTGTAGTTTATGCAGGCTGCTTAAACTGGGGATACGGATGTCATGTTAAATTAGACCACGGTAATGGATATACAACACTGTATGCTCATCTATCACAAATTTATGTAACAGTAGGACAAAGAGTTGATCGTGGAAACGCCCTGGGTAAAATGGGATCAACGGGAAGGTCAACAGGAACACATCTTCATTTTGAAATAACCAAAAATGGAATAAAGTTAAACCCATTGACGATTCTTAAATAATGGGCTGTTAGTACAGTGGTAGTACATACCCTTCGCATGGGTAAAGCGCCGGTCCGATTCTGGCACAGTCCACAAAATAGGAGTTTAGGGTAGTATATAAAAAGTGTTTGGTCCTTTGCCCATCTTTTTAATTGTTTTTCCACCAACCATATTTTTAAGTTTGTTTTGAGCTGTTCTTTTGGGTATATTTAAGATGTCAACCACGTCATCACTGGTAATTTTTCCAAGAGTTAAAATGAAATCTACTATTTTAATTTGATCTTTACTTAAGAATTTTATGGTATTAGCTTTAGTTGAGAGTCCTTTTAAAGATAAAACTTGATCTTTGACTTTTAAAACTTCAAATAAAAATCCTTCAACAAAATATTCAAGCCATGAAGTTAAATCAGAATCAGCGCGTTTTTTGAAAGTTTTTCCAGTTTGCAAACTTTCATAATATTTCTTTCTGTTTGAATTGGAAACCTGATTGGTATAAATTAAGAAGAGTTAAAAGCCTGCCTGTTCTGCCATTACCATCTACAAATGGATGTATACTTTCAAATTGATAATGAAAAATGCCAGCCTTAATTATTGGATGAAGATTATTTGTTTCTAGCCATTCAAATAGCTCGTTTATATATCCTTCTACATCTTTTGATTGGGGTGGGGTATATGCAATTTCCTCTATTCCATTTAATATGTTTACGATATAGACCTGATTTTTTCTAAATTCTTCTATTTTTTGTTGATTAATTAATTTTTGCATTACAATACTATGTATTTTTTTTGTATCTTTTACGGAAAAGTCTTTTTTAGTTTCACTTAACATATCAATCTGTTTTAAAGCTTTTAAATAATTTTTAACTTCAATGATTTGTTTCTCTTCAGCATTTATTTTTTTACCTGCTTGGATTGCCTCGACTTCGTGCTGTTTTAATAAATTTCCTTCAATACTTGTAGAAGAATGAGCCATTTTGACAATTGCTGTTTTACGTAGAAATACCTCTCTTTCTGGAAGAATCATAGTATTTTCAACTAGATTTTTAATTTCAGATATTTTGGCTTAAACATATAAATATTATATCATATCGCGCAATAATCGCGCCAACTATCGCGCCACAATATTATTGTTGAGGTACTTCTTCAGCAGGTAATTCAAGTTGTGGATCAATTACTGGTTCTGGTGATCCTTGAGGGGGAGTTAGGTTTTCAGTTTGGATAGGTTCAATTTTTTCCACTTGTTCAGTTTTTGTGGTTAATGTCTCCAATTCTTTCGTGACCAACTCATAATCTTTTGAATTAGGTTCAACTAATTTTAATACTATTTCCATTTGCTCCTTTGCTTTATCAAGTTGTTTATTTCCCTTGTAGGCCATAGCAAGATTGTAATGAGAATTTGCAAAGTCAGGTTTGGCTAATACGGCTAGTTCAAATATTTTTATTGCATCTTCAAATTTATTTTGTGCATAAAATATTCCACCCAATTTAATTCTTAAAAATGGATTTGTAGGTTCTAAGAAAATTGCTTGATTTAATGATTGAATTGCAAACTGATCTGCTCCTTCGGCAAAGGCAATGATTTCTTGATATATTGCTGAAAGAGTCTCCCAATTACTAGATTTTCTAGGATTAACTGATGTAGCTGCTTTACCTTCCGCAATTGATTGTTGAATGAGTTGCGAAATGTTTGATTTGTCTGTATCTGTTAAACTTTCCTGTTTAGCAATATTTTGTGCAATCGCCAAATTAATACCAGCTGCCAATAAATGATATCTATCTGAATATTGATTAACAACAATTGCTTTATTGGCGAGTTCATAGGCAGATTGGCCTTGATTTAAATTAATTTGTTTTACTGCTTTTGTAAACAAAAACTCACCGTAAAAAGCTTTACCAAAAAAATATCCGAGATAAACTAGTGTGAGAATTATTGGAATTGCTAAAAAGATAATTGCGTATCTTTTGATAAAAAATGCGAGTTTACCGTCTTTTGCATCAGAGTTCAATGCCAACATTAAAAAGACAACAGGATAGAAAGATGAAGATATTGGAAGAAATAATAATACTAAAAATAAAATTAAAATAGATACATATAATGGTTGTTTTAGCTCTTTTGTTTTAAGAGCGTAACCAAATATAAATAGAGTTATAATTATTCCTAATATTCCAATTTCTGTAAAAATAGTCATCAAACTACTTGATCCTTGTATATATCTTAAATTCCAACTGTCACCCATGTTAAATTCAACTGGTTTATATTTTAAAAATGCTTCACTATAATTTCCTGGCCCTACACCTAATAACGGATTTGTTTTAAGCGAATCTATAGCAATAGACCAGCTTGTTTTGTAATCTAAAATAGATATAGATGTGTCTTTTCCTGGTAAGATCAGATAGAGAGAACTGGCAATACTGACCATAAAGACAAGACCAACAAGACCTGACAATATTTTTTGAGTAATTTCTTTTCTATTCATAATTTTCTCTACCAAAAATGGTATAAGGGAAGCCAAAAATACAATTGAACTTAGAATATTACCAAAGGGTGTAAAGATAGCAGGCTTCATAAACTCAGGCAACCATGGAATCATTTTGTTAAGACCTACAAAGGCTGTAATTTGTAGGAGAGCTATTACAAAACCTGAACCGAGCATCACATAAATTATATTGTCTTTATCTTCCTTAGGAAGTTGGTTAATCAAAAAATAATAAAGACCTGCTAAAATTGCAAAACTAGCTACCCCAGGGAAAACAAAGGCATCAATTCTATTAAAGGGGATAAGTATTCCCGAAAGAAAGAAAATAATCATAAAAATTAAAACAGGTAAGTCAAATCTACTGGAGTTAAACTCCAGGCTTTTTCTATAGACTGATTTAACAATTTTAATACCAAGAAGAATAATTGCGCCAAAAATCAAAACTAATAATTTTGGAGTGTCGTATACATTTTCAAAAATAGGTAAGACTAAAACAGGAAGCAAAAATAAGCTCAAAAACAATATATATTTCTCTACTAGTTCAATGTATTTCATATCTTCTATAAATATAGCCTCATTCTACGCATGAGTCAATATGACAAAGTATATCAGTTTTTACGAGGTCGGACCTTGTAATTCTACTTTATCTAGAAATGAATCAATCAACTGTGGAAAATCTTTTATTTTTATATAAATACTACGAGCCTCATCAAAATCGTATGTGTGTGTTGATAGATTTCTGGCTTCCAAAAATTCAAACCAAATTACTGGATTTTCAATTAGTCCAAGGTTTGCCGATTCCCTAAAAACGCTTTTAACACCGTAAACATCAATTCTATTTTCCTTTAGTATCTCTTGCATTAATTTCCAAGCAAGTTCAAATGTGAATTCAAATCTTTGGATAGTGGCATCTTGATTTAATTCTGTTGGTTCTACTGAAAGTGCTTCTTTTAATTTTCCGCTTGCTTTTAACAGATCTTGTTTAAGGGAAATTGTTTTTGTCATATCTTTAATTTAAATACATTATATTCTTCATTGCAACTTCTTTAAACTTATTTGAAACTTTTGAAAAATCTACAATATCAACTGAATAAGGAATATTTGAGTTTTCAAAATCATCTTCTATATCCATGATGAGATTGTATGGAATTTTTTTATCAGATTCAAATCCCAAATCGATATCGCTAAATTTTACATTTGTTCCATTCACTTGAGAACCAAATATAAAAACTTTTGTTTCATTGGGATTTATATTTTTAAGGGCTATTGCACTAATATCTTCTTTAAGCTTTGGATCAATTGCCATATTCAAATCGTACCATTTTTACTGTTGCAATTCAATAATCCACCAGTTAAATTCGACGTCGGTGTCAATTGCCTCATTAAATCCAATTGTAAATATTCCAACATCCTTAGATTTGACATACAATACTTTGTTTTGTGTTGAAGATACCGGTGTTAAATAAATAAGACTATTAAGATTCAATTTAGGATTTACAATTTTTAATTCAGCGAGCCCTGCTGGCAAAGTTGCTGTACCCGCAGTAGCATTTGTTGTTATTTCTCCTGCAATGGACACCTCTGGGGTGAGCCCTGGCTCCCCGGGGGTGTTTGTTGCAACTATTATATTATTGATTTTCAAATCTCCTGCAACTTCAACATTGCCCAAAAACTTGGTGTTTCCGTTAGTATCAATAATTATTTTACCTGCCATAATTTCAAGAGGAGCAGAAGCAAGAGATTGAATTTGTAATGCATCAGTTAAGGAATTTATATTTTTAGTAGTAAAGTTATCAGAAACAAATAGAGAAGTCATAGCCGCTTGGCCAGTTACATAGAGGTCTGTAGTCTGTAGACTGTCAGCTATCAGCGCTGAATCCGTCGCAGTATTCGTATCCCAAAGAGATGCTTCAGTAAGTAAAGCTTGATTTGTTTCTACTTCTCGTAATAATTCCTCAATTGCATTAAGCCTCTCTGATTCAATTTTGTTTGCATATAGTGTTCCCGCGACCGTGGCATCTGCTGTAAGCTGTAAGCCATAAGCTGTAAGCAGTCCTGTTGCATCAATACTTGCCACTTCTTTATCATCAACACCTTTTATAACCAGTTTTGATGAAGCAGTTGCATTATCTGGTTGTAAATCTACTATTAAATCTGTGTTGGCAATAGGGGAGATGATATTTGTTTTTATTACTTCACTTTCAATCAAACCTGCCCTGATATTTGCAGAAACCAATTTTGCATAAGCACCAATTTTATTAATTAGTACCTGCCCATTTGTTAATTGGTAGCTCTTCACCTCGGGGGTAATGGTTACCAAATTCTGATTTGGCCAAGCTTCGCTTATTTTTAAATCTCCAGTTGAGGTGAGATAGACATCCGGATCGTACCAAGTAGGGGCAACAGCGACCATAACCTTACCAACATATGTTCCATCGGGAAGTTGAAAACAAGGTTTGAGAGAATTTTTACCGTCATCTTCTGGCCAGACGATACTATCAACTTCAGTTGCAGTTGTACAAGAAGTTGTATCTAATTTTTCAAGTGTTTTTCCCACGATCTGCCCGGCCGTTGTCATTTTAGTGCCAAAACCAGGGATAGTAGAAATACCAATGGCGTCACCGTTACTAACCGAACCGTTTTGAGAAGTAACCAATACAGGAACTGCTCCAACTAGACCAACAGGAACTTTTTCATTAGTATAGACAGGTTTAGTGTCAGATCCAATCTGGAACCCACCATCAACATCCATAACTGCACCTGGTTTGGTAGATACAACACCAATTAGATTTGGATGAGTGGAGCTGGATGCAATGGTAGTTTTAGCAGTAGTGTTGTCAATGCTTACCAAACCTCCACGCAAGATAGTACCTGAAACTTGGTAATTTTCAGCCAAATCACCGTGTCCGTAGAAAAATGAGACAACGCCGTTAGTAGCTGCGGCGATTGAAGCATTGGCATTAAGTGCTGTTCCTGTATAAACACTAAAGGTTGATGATTGAATAATCATTGGTAGATAAACGGCGCCGGTATCATCGTAGGCGTTAATAGTTGTTCCAGCCGCTCCGTCCGCATTAAAGTCGGAGCGATAACGGGTGGCAGTATTGTTTCGGATTCTAATAGCTGATACTCCACCGTCAAAATAGGAGTCTCCAGTGAAGGTATTCCCGTTTGTTCCAGATTGAGTATATGCTCCGTCAGTAGTAATAGCACCAATTCCTGTCATGGCACCAGTTGTTGAGATATCCCAGTCAGAAGAATTAATAGCTACAGTTCCGGATCCTCCACCCAAGGTCAAAGCAGCATTTGAAGTACCCGTATTAATGTTAGTAGCAAAGTTAGAAGAAGCATTGAGACTAACAACAGCTCCAGTGATAGTGGTTCCCAGTGAGCCAGTTAAAAGACCATCCATTGTAATAGCTCCTATTCCAGTCATGACACCAGTTGTTGAGATATCCCAGTCAGAGGTATTAATTGAGCCAGTGTCGCCATTGTCTCCCAAAGTAAAGGTGCTGTTGGCAGTTAGGGCACCGTTAGCAGTTAACCCAGAAGTAGCGGTGATCAAGCCTGATATGGTGGGAGTGGCAGTCCAGGCAGTGGGGGAGACAGTTAAACCAGATCCGGCAATGGTTGTGCCATATGAGACATTACCAAGTGTAGTGGCGGCGGAAATTCCTTGGAAAATAGGTGAACTAACTGATGTAACAATAGTGGCAGTTCCTGTAAAGTTAGCAGCTGAAGAAATTGTTTGACTATTAATTGTACCTGTTGTAGTCAGAGTCGTAAACGCTCCTGTGTTTGGAGTCGTTGACCCAATAGTTCCTGGTATTGCCCAAGTTCCACCAATGAGAGAGGAAGCATTAATAGTTCCTGATCCGGTGTAGTTTAAGGAAGCTCCAGTGCCTACTAACATAGCTGCCTGAGTATTAGTTCCTGATGTTATACCAGAGAAAGCAATTGAGGAGGCAGGGACTCCGGTAATGGCCGTACAGGTAATAGCACCTGTACTATCAATACCGGTCAGGGAAGTGGTAGCAGAACAACCTCCATCAAAGAAGTTACTAGCATCATTGTCATACAAGTTAGTTAACTCAATATTACCATTGACTTCCAATGCACTTGATGGAGAAGTCGTCCCGATGCCGACGTTGCCGGCAGATGTTATTCTCATTTTTTCAGCCAAAGTTCCATCAAGAGCTGTATCAAATGATAAAAAGGCATCATGTGTAGAAGCTGTCGAAGTCCAATCTGTTTCTGTTCCAACTGTTAATCTTCCTGCATCTGCAATAGCAGGAGTTGTTGCATCATAATACCACTGATTGAAAAGTATTGAAGTTCTTGTAGTATCCATATCAACAGCATTAACACGATTTGTTAATTCAAAAATGTCAACATTTGCTTTGGCTGTTCCAATTGTGTCTGATTTAACAATTCCTGAGTTTGTTATAGCAAATTTAGTAGCTCCAGAAGCTGATGCAGTAAACAAATCTCCCGCTTTGGTTTGATTTACCATTAAAGCTGCTTGTCCTACATTGGCAGTATTTTCAACTAACCAATTACTGGCAGAAAGAGTATTGGCAGTTGTTGTAGGAGCTCCTGAAAAAATAATATTTGCAGTTCCTGCAGAATTTAATATATTACCACCTGTAACTTTTAAATTTCCTGATACAGCAGTTGTTGTTGCAGTTACATTGAAATCCCCACCGCTAGGGGCAATGGTTAAATCTCCTCCAGAATCAACTGTGAATGAATTGTAGTTTGAAACATCATACCCAAGTCTTAACTGTTCGGTATTGTGGGCTATGATGCCGTTCCCCACAAAATTGTGCGTGCCTTCAACTTCAATATCATAAACTCTCTCACGGCCGACAGACTTTATTCCGACAATCTCATCCCATTCGAGCTTTCCATCACTTTCAATAGCAATTTTTAATCCAGTTTTAAGCTCAGTGACCTTTTTCCAAACGGCTTGTTTCTGGCCAAGTTTAAATATCTTGCCAATTGGGTGAGTGTCTATGTATTCTAATATTTTATTTAACATATTCTTTTGCAAACTTCTTCCACGACATTTGTAAATGTAAAATTTTCATCCTGACTGATAAAAGACTTTTAACATGTTCTTCAAAAAATTCAACCTCAATATCTTTATTTTCAATGTCTCTATACTGTTCCAGATAAACAACCAGTAAATTGCAATTAAGCATCACTTCTTCCAGAGCCTCAATTGCTCTTGTTTGGTCACCGAACCTTAGTGAGTGGGCGGTGGCGACCTTAACTGGGAGGCCTAGGGCCATGCTTACAATTTCAGGAACAACGCCGGCAGCGGGACGTTTAATTCTTTTAGCTATAGCCACAGAAATTGCCAAGAGTTTCTGGTAAACTTCCAAATCTTGGAAGCTTTTCACAGGTCTTTTAGGATAGTAATTATTCATAATTTTTCTATTGGTCGCACAGAACTGATCTTTTTTTCATCTTTATTTATGTCGTAAATTCCTTCCATGGTGTAAACTTTCCTTTTTCGGCTTGTTCTTTTTGGCTTGTGTAGTACATGTAAAGGGTAAAATTCAAAGTAATCTTTTTCGTCAAACCAAGCACATTTGAATTCAAACAGTCGGAGTCCTGTAAGTCTTGATAGCGCCATAGCATATAAAGTTAACTGTTCAATTGGTTGAACTTTCCCGGCATTTGGTTTGTAATCCAATATATGAATTTGACCATTTCTGATTTGCAAGAAATCTATATGACCAGTAATTAATTTGGGTACATCGCCAAAAATTTCAAAGTTTAATTGTGTTTGCATATGCTCAATGTCGTCTTTGGTGATATAAATTGGTACTTCGGTAGCTACAGTTACAGTGTCGTTTGCCAGCATAAACTTCTGCAGCGCATCATGGCGGAGTTTTCTGTCTTTAACTGATTGCAAAACAAAAGTGGCAAGCCTAGTTGCAAAGTTTTGTTTACTTCTAACAATCATTTGGGTTTTGGAAAAAGTCAAAGGCTTTTCACTAGCTCTTTGTCCATCTTGAAAATATTGATGTGGACATTCACTAGGTACCATCTCCAAAAATTCCTGCAACGGCCCGAAACGGCGGTGTTTGAAATCGTCTTGAATAACAAGTTCGCACTTAGCTCGATGGAAACGATAGCGGTAAAGCTGGCGATGGGCGAGAGTTGTATGGACGACCATATCCTTTGGTGAATATTTTTTAATAGCATATTCACGCATACGTTCAAATCGACAAAGTTCTTTGGTTTCTACTAGCCAGTTTGATAGTGTCGTTGCAGAAATTGTCATATCTTCTGATAATGTATCTCTATGATTGACAATTCTGCAAGTTTCTTCCAATGAATAGCCAAGATTATAAATACTAATTGCATCAAAAATAACAGGTAGGGGATAGTGTTTGCCTTTAGTAATTTGCTCTGTAAAAGTCTTGTTACAATCCAAACAAAGATAAAGTTGGACTTTCTCCAATTTTTTCTGTCTAAAACCTCTTTTAACAAAGTTTCTGCTGGCGCAGTAAGGACAAGCAAAAGAGTCTGTTGCGGGTTTATTAATCTCACGGATTGGGGGGGTCCCAATCTCACTAGTTTGGGAAATTTTGGCATTTCCTCTTGTAACCGTGAGAAATTTAGTTAAAAAATCGTTTATAAAATTATTCATATATTTATATTTTCATTGTTAATTATGGGATGATCTTCTGATAAAGTTAAGTAAGGGTGATTACCGGTGGTTCTGATGACTCTCCCTGATTTGGTGATTAGCTCATAGACTTCTCGTATGTCCATATCCTTCAAAGCAATGATTCTGCGGTATTCCAAGGCCTCTGTAAACTCATTTAATGATAACACTTCATCTTCTGGTAGTATTTCATCAATACGGCAGAGCATATATTCATAATCATCATCAGACTCTAGGCTATTGGTTTTTTTACGTCGGCGTCGGCGAATGGGGAGCAGAGTATCGCCTGTGACACATGACCCCACTATATTTAATTTTGCTAGGGGACTCGTCGTCCCGATGCCGACGTTGCCTGTGGTTTCATACAACACGGAGTTGCCCAGAGTGGTGGAGGCAGTAAACTTAGGAATATAGTTGGTTGTTCCTGAACCGCCAATGCCTACAGAAGAAATATCCACCCAGTCAACCCCGGAGACAGTGGAGGAGAGGACTTGTCCACTTGTCCCCACCCCATTGTTAACATCATACAAAGCACCGGTTAACCGCATATCACCGGCAATATGCAACTTAGCCGAGGGTCCCGTCGTCCCGATGCCGACGTTGCCACTATTTAATATTCTCATTGCCTCACCACCACCAGGAGAAAGAGCAATAAATCCGCTATCAACTGACATAGTAAGACCATCTAATACAGTGGACCCACCAGCAGTTGTCTGAAGCATACTGGTAATATCACCCCACCCCGTTTTGTTTGACCTAAGTTTTATTCTGCCGTCTATTAAACCATTGGTAGCACCAACCACTGACAACTTTACATCAGGTCCCGTCGTCCCGATGCCGACGTTGCCATTAGTTGAGTCAACATTCAAAATAGTTGTCCCTGCTGCATTTTGGAATTGAAAAGCAGTTGTTGAATTGGTAACTGGTTGGGCAATCAATAAACCCCGAAGGGTAGTGACAATGTTAGTATCTGTTCTTCCAATCGTTATACTGTCAGTCCCTCCCACGGCTGACCCGCCGAGATAAAGAATACCCTGCGGATCTAAAGTCAAATCATAAACACCATTTGTACTTATTGTTCGGGAAGCCCCACTAAAATTAAGGTTACCGGAAATATCTAGTTTGGCACTCGGCCCCGTCGTCCCGATGCCGACGTTGCCCGTTTTGAATGAAAGAACGTTATAATCAGTGTTGTTGTTTCTCTGCACAAAATCGTAAGCTACTTGGCCTGCGCCAGGTACGGTCTGATTAAGTTTCAAGTTGTAAACTGTTGGTTCAGGACTATACGAACTGTTAAATGCAGTAATAGCACCACCACTGACATTAAGTAGACCCACTGGACTCGTCGTCCCGATGCCGACGTTGCCTTCTATTATCATTCCCGATGTCGGGGCGACTATTGCTCCATAGGTTGCTCCAATACTTGCATTACCAGTGATGCCTAATTTACTTAACGGAGCCGTGTTCCCGATGCCGACGTTGCCGGTGTTTAGTATTGTTAATTTTTCTGTGCCGAGTCCAGCTGCCGAACCAGCAGCGCGAGAATAAAAATTTGCATTACCAGCAATACTAAAAACAAGCCCCATTGAAGCGACTGCTGTATCTGCATTTTCCCAAACACCTGGTTTTGTGCGTAAATTTTTACCCAACGACACATCAGAACCATTACCACTTAAATAAAGACTATTGCCTGCCGTTGCGCCAGAAACAAGAAGGCCATAATTGGTATTAACAACTTCTAAATTCGCCCCCGGTGTCGTCGTCCCGATGCCGACGTTGCCGCCGCTTATTATTGACATCGCTATCGCATTATTCACACCAAACTGTATAGGATTAGTTCCAGCAGCAGCAATCACGGCCGCATATGCACTTGTCCCGCTAAGCAAGTTACCACCAGCACTATTATCTCTACCAAATAATAAGGCACCACCAGTATTATTTACCCTCAAATATGCCTGATTAGTACCAGTCGTTGAATTTATATTGGCGTAACCAATAGCACCCTGAACATCCAGTAAATACGTCGGTCCCGTCGTCCCAATGCCGACGTTGCCGCCGTATGGTTGTAACACTAATTTACTATTGTCCCCGGAACCTGGAGTATATGCACGCAATTCAGCAAAATTATTTGTTCCATCAATTCCAAATTTTAATACATTAGTTCCGCTGGTTGATTTTATTCGTATAGAACTTGTGTTATCACCTTGACTATTACCAGACAAAATATCTAATAATGCTCCTGGCGCCGTCGTCCCGATGCCGACGTTGCCACTATTTAATATTCTCATTGCCTCACCACCACCAGGAGAAAGAGCAATAAATCCGCTATCAACTGACATAGTAAGACCATCTAATACAGTGGACCCACCAGCAGTTGTCTGAAGCATACTGGTAATATCACCCCACCCCGTTTTGTTTGACCTAAGTTTTATTCTGCCGTCTATTAAACCATTGGTAGCACCAACCACTGACAACTTTACATCAGGTCCCGTCGTCCCGATGCCGACGTTGCCACCGTTTAATATCGTCAAACGCTCGGTTGCGCCGACTGATACATGTAAATCATTTGACTCTATATTTAGTGATTTATAACCGGAGGTCGTTCTGTTATAGCTCGTAATATGCCCTGCATCATCATCAGTACGGAAATTAATTTCCAGTCCCGCCCCTGTTGTTGGTGGAACAAAAGCCGCTGCACTGACATGTAATAGGCCAACAACATTTAGTTTAGCATCAGGTGCCGTCGTCCCGATGCCGACGTTGCCATTTTCTACAATTAGTCCATAGTTGTTAGTCCCTCCTGAGGCAGAGAAATATCCTCCAACATTAGTTGAAGTTGTTCCTGTGTTGGTAACTGCTGAGTAAAGTCCGTAGGCAGTATGGGAAGCATTTGCATTTGTTCCACTTCTGGCAATGTTTAAAACCTTACTTGATCCACTGGCTCCACCAGCGGTAGAGGTAGAAGCAAGAGATACTCCTGTCCCTGTAGTTAAGGAGTTGGCATTGTAGGTAAGTCCGGTAGTGGTATCTCCAGTAAAGTTTTGAACCCAGGTGTAGGCTCCTTGATTAACAATTAAATTAGCATCTAGATCCAGGGTATCTTGAAATTCGGTAAAATCCAGTGAATCTGCAGTGATAGTAGATGCTCCGAGTGTTCCCCATGTCAAGGTACCGGCTCCATCGTTGGTTAAGACTGAACTTGCGGCTCCTTGGGAAGCAGGGAAGGAGGTGGTGACATTGTTTATTTTAACTATATTGCCAGTACTATTGACTTGAAACTGAGATGAGGCACCAACAGAGAGGGTAGATGTAGGACTCGTCGTCCCGATGCCGACGTTGCCAGCGCTATCAATCCTCATTCTTTCTAAGGCGTTTGTCGCAAAATATAAAGGGAATGCTCTGTCAGTACCAAGAAGTACTCCACCAGAATTACCAACACCTGTATTTTCAAAAATTGCTTTTAACTTTGCTTTATTTATTCCAAAAAGTGTTCCGCTGGCGCTCTGTGAGAATGAAGATATGCTTAATTCACTTGTGCCATTCGTATCTTCGACTGATAAACGCGCTTCCGAACCGACACTGTTATTAAAATTGCTAATTTTTATCGATGTAGTTGTATCTTGAGATTTCAGAACATGTAATAAACTACTCGGCCCCGTCGTCCCGATGCCGACGTTGCCAGAGGTTGGTTGTAGCGCCAAAATCCCGGTCGTTAAACCACTGATAGCTGCATAAGTATCGTGAGCTTCCAACCTCAAAGGTTTGTTGTTTGTGCTGTTATAAATATCCACTGTTTGGTCAGCACTGCTAAAAATCGAGAGGTTATTATTTTGAGGTCTAATATTTGTGTAAGTTGCAGATACTGAATCAGAAATCCTTTGTACTCCGCCAACGTAAATATCTTTGCCGCCAACATTTATATCGCCATTAACATCAAGAGGATACCCCGGTCCCGTCGTCCCGATGCCGACGTTGCCTGTGGTTTCATACAACACGGAGTTGCCCAGAGTGGTGGAGGCAGTAAACTTAGGAATATAGTTGGTTGTTCCTGAACCGCCAATGCCTACAGAAGAAATATCCACCCAGTCAACCCCGGAGACAGTGGAGGAGAGGACTTGTCCACTTGTCCCCACCCCATTGTTAACATCATACAAAGCACCGGTTAACCGCATATCACCGGCAATATGCAACTTAGCCGAGGGTCCCGTCGTCCCGATGCCGACGTTGCCAGAAGAATCAATGACCATCCTCGTTGTCCCCCCGGTTTGGAGATTGGCCACGGCGGTAGTGTTGGAAGCCGGAGCCGCTGCCCCGAGCGAAGCATCTGCTACTGTATCACTGAAAGTGGTGGTGGTGTTGTCCGCGATGGTCGTCAACAACAGATATGATCCGGTGTTTCCGGCCACTGTCCGGTAAACTTTCCTGGATATGGTTCCGGCCGGTCCAGTGGGAATGGCGGAAAGAGGAACTGTTTGACCCGATGTCAAAACACAGGTAATGATGCTCGAAGCGGTTCCAGCCGTGGTTTCTCCACTGCCAATGGAAGTAAAGGTCACGGCATAACTGTGAGTCCCAGCTGTACAACTTCCACCAGTAGTTGGAGTTCCTGCCGTGAGGGCAGTTGGAGCTGTCATGGCTGAGAAATTCTGAGAGCCAACAATATCTAGCCTGCCAGTTGGACTGGTTGTCCCGACCCCAACATTATCACTGTTGGTTGTCAGATAGACATTAGGAGCAGTCCGAGACCAGGGACCAGTGCCACTGGTAACTTGTGACAATGTGGCAAACTCATTCGTGTTGACTGCATTACCTCCAATCACTCTTCCTGAAAACTGTCCTACAATGCCTGTTCCTCCTGAGACATCAAGCTTGTATGAGGGTCCCGTCGTCCCGATGCCGACGTTGCCGCCGCTTGTTGGCACTAATGAAACATGATTAGTTCCAGCTGGATTGAGTAACAGCGTTTGTCCACCCGATTCGGCTAGTGCCAAATCGGAGGCGGAACCAGCTTCGCCTGTTAACACTAAACCTGAAACGGAATCTGTATATGCTCTTGCTTGTCCAGATACAAATGAATCTGACCCAAATCTAATTGCACCAGCGACGTCTAATTTATCTTGTGGTCCCGTCGTCCCGATGCCGACGTTGCCGCCGTCAATAATAGAGAACACGCTTGTCCCGTTATCCCTCGCAAGAAAAATAGGACTAGTAGTAATACCATTATCTGCGAGTATTGCCGCCGATGTCAGATTGGTGGGAGCAGAAGTCCCATAAGTTTCAAGGGCAAAGAATCCAGCTATATGAATGGGGGTTGTACCAGTATTTAATGCAAATCCTGCTACTCCTATATTAGTAGCTCCGTTTTTTGCCAGTGTTGACGACGCCCATAATCCAGTATTAAAATTGCCATTGCCAGCAATACTCATCGTGCCTGTATTAGTACCTGTAGTCGTACCAACTGTAAGACCATATATTCCTCGATTTCCTCCTGGCCTATATCCATAGTTAGTTGTGAAATATTGTGTATTTGTTCCCGCCACTTCATTGTAGAATGAAAGGGCATTGGTTATACCTGTGCCTGTGTGTCCTGCAAGTAAATCAAGTTCCATTCCGAATAACATCTGTGCGGATTCTCCAGCGGTAGTCATTGTCCACATGATCGGCACTAACGTACCTGTCGGAGTTGGTAGTGTTGCCGTAATATCAAACAGACCGCCGTATCCGCTGGTCGCAATGGTGGGCGGGCCAACTTTGAATACATTTGTACCTGAACTGTTTTGTAATTCTAATAAATTAGCGGTTTGGGTGGCCATGCCCTTAACAATCAAACCTTTCACATCTGTGACTGTATCTATTTGAAGTTTCGCTCCGGGAGCCGTCGTCCCGATGCCGACGCGATCGTTGGTGGCGTCCACGATTAAGGTATTGGTATCCCAGATAAGTGAATTGCCTGTGGCGAGAGTGTTGGTTAAAGCTCCGGTCATGGTATCTCCTGCTTTTTCTACCCAAATATCACCAGTTCCACCTGCACCTAGCCCTAGTCCTGTTCTTGCATCAGCAGGGGAAGTGGGATTGTAATTGGTTCCATCCGCCATTAAAAAATAATTGGCGGTGTTTGTTGCCATAAATAAATCATCACCTGTAATTGTTAAATCACCTGCCATGGTGGTATTTCCAACTGCGCTGACGGAGAATTTAGAAGCAGGGGAGACACCTGAAAGAAAATTAATAAAATTATATCCTGTTGCCGCCGAAGCAACTGTTCCAGAATACAATGCGCCACTAGTTATATTTGCATTTGTGGCATTAAGAAATCCATTTGCAGATAAGCCGGGTGCAGCACCTTCAAAAGTTAAATCAAGCGTACCTACACCATCTGGATTTATAGTTATGACACCGTTTGATGTATTTGGAGTGGTTATGGTCATTGCAAGTCCTTCTACTGCAAAGGTGCCTGATGTTGATTGTATTTTTGGTGAGGCATTGGCAAGAACTAAAGTTCCAGTAGAAGCTATGTAGGGAATTGTTGAAGTTCCGGTGCCGGCAGGGTAACCTTGCAAAGTTTCAGAATTTAGGGCATAGGCAACAGTTGCAATTTGTACTCTTGGAGTTGCCTCAGCGTCTGCTGCAACTGTTACTCCAACCCAGATAGCTGCATTTTCAGAAAAGACAGTTGCTGCAATTTCTGCTCCACAACTAGAACCTAGAAGTGTTGAAAATATGCCATCTTGGTCTGGAGTAATTGAACATGTGCCAGAGTCCCAAAGTGCAGTTCCAGCAGTACTGACGGAATATAACTTAAAAACAAGATTTGTTGCGATTGTTGTTGGGTTTCCAACATTGCTTGTTAATCTTCCTTGGAAAGACATATATCTATTTGGTCTTGTTAACGCGGTTGGAAAGGCAAGTGGATTATTTGCTGTGTTAAAAACTTGATCATATAAAGCATAACCTGAGAGGGAAGTAAATAAAACTAGGATTGCAATATGGATATAACTTGCAATTGGGTATGAATGATATTTTCTGTACCAGTTTGGACGAGTAAAGAATAGTTTGTGCAATAAATCATGAAATTTAGGTTTGTGTGCAACTTTTGATAATATTCCTTCTTGCCATGTGCTTGAAACTTTTTTGAAGCCCATGAAATTTTCATAGCTTCTAAGTGTGGATAGCCTTCTGTTTAATGTTGATACAGGAGTAAAAACTCGGATTGAATTTATATATTCTTGAATTAATTTTGGTTCGACTTTTTTTACCCCTGCCCAGTTTAGAAAAGCAACAAGATCAGACTTGTAATATTTTAATGATTTTGGAGAAACTCCGTGTAAAGAGAGGTATTTTAGAAAATTTATTATTTGTTTTTGCTTGTCCATTTTCCGCAGGTTTTTATTTAGCTTCGGATTATATACATTATACCGAGCTATACTAATATTAATATATACAGGGTGACTGTCAAGAGGCTAAAAGCTGTCGACTGTCGACCGTCAACAGTCTACAGTTTCACAAGACTTATAATTTAATTACCGCATTGAAATTCTACTATGTTACTATATCATATAGCATAAAGCATATAGCATATAGCTATTGTTTCAAGTGTTATGGGGTGTAAAATACTGTGCCTGAGTGTAGTTAAAATCAAATATGCGGTTATCTGCGGAGAATAAAAACCACCGTGATTTAATTTATAAATGTTACGTTAATTAGCTTTGTTAAGGTCAGACCTTTTGAGGCAATCTGTAAAGGTCTGACCTTGTCAGGGTAGTTGTTGATTTGGCATTTAGCTGTTTCAACTGCTAGACAAAAACGATTATTGTATTAAACCGTCTTTATGAGTATATTAATAACATGGAAGAAAGACGACCCAATTTCTTTTGGCTTATAATAATTTTAATTATATTTTTATTAACCCTTGGAGTACTGGTTTATTATATAAGATTTGCTACAACAATTGCTCCAAAGGCTAGTAGTTTTAATACGGTAAATGCAGTATCTATTTCTAATTCATATGTTTTTGCTTCTCCCGTAAGAGCCAAGGCTAGTGGGGACTTAATTCGTGTCACTGTATTTTTATTAGACGATCAAGGTAATGGCATCTTTGACAACAATGTTAGTTTAAGGTCACTTGATGGAAAATTAGACATTAAAAACATACAAAGCCTAACTGATGAGACTGGTAAGGCAATTTTTGATGTAGCTTCATCTGTAGTGGGCATATATATGCTGGAAGCATTTACAGAAAAGTTAGTCTTGCCACAAAGAGTTAAAGTTACCTATGATTGATAATTACGCCACAATTGGTAAATCATACTTATCTATTTATGGCTATGGACCCGTTAATTCTGAAGTGAATTTAAGGGGTTTTGGAGTATCAGAAAAGACAATTTCAGATAATACAGGTCTTTTTAGATTTGGATCAGTATATAATTTTAGTTATTCATATCCTGAGCTATGTATTCAGGCTGTAGACGATAGACACAGAGCAAGTCAGCCTACATGTATTCCAGCGCTTCCTAACAACAGTATAATCCCCCTTGAAGTTGGGCCAATTTTACTTTCTCCTACATTATCTCTGTCTGACAATAAAATTAGTGCGGGGAAGGATAGTTATTTAAGTGGCAAAACAACTCCTGATACAGAAGTTAATATATATCTTGCAGGTAGTAAAGGCTATTTTTTACCTGTACTTGGGATAAGTTCTAATGGGAATGGGGAGTTTGATATAAATATGCCTACATCTGATATAGCTCTTTACAAAGTTTTTGCTTCAACTAAATTTGGAGGAAATTTGTCAGCCAAAAGTAACACTTTGCAATTTGCAGTAATTTCTTCTGTAATATCATTTTTTCAAAGGCTGTGGGAATTCTTGCTACAAAACAAATTAATGATATTTATAATTGCAGAAGTCCTAATCTTTGTTATGTTATTTTACAAGGCTTTAAAATCGACTAAGAAGAAGAATAAACGACATACTGAAAAGGATTACTTGGAATACTTAAAATTTTGAGATGGTTTTAACTTGGAAAAATCAAGTTTTACTGGTTTAAATATATGAAGATAATCAGTTACACTGTGATTTGCCCAAAAATCCCTTTCCTCGTCTTCATTTTTAAATTTAGGAATAAATTGTTTGATTTTATTGCGGAGCAACAAGCTTTGCTTATTTTTGTTTTTTTGCATTTGTATAATATTTTCTTTACAAAATATATATTTGTCAAGATTTAAATTATTTATCACCCGTTGGTGTAATTTATTTACACTATGGTGTCAAGTAACCACTCAATGACAGGCATACAAGATTTAGAATCATTATTTTTTCTCATATCGTCAAGATAGAGCACAATACCCTTGCCTTTAATATATTTATTTATCAATTCAAGATTTCCAAATTCTCGTTTAGAGTTGTTATCATCTAATTTATAACAAACTTGAAAGAATTTGAATTCTTTTTCAAGTTTCACTACAAAATCAACTTCATATCCATTCTGATCTTGTCCAAAAAAAATATTTTCTTTGCCATATCTTCTAATTAGTTCAATATAAACTAAATTTTCGAGCCTTTTTTCATCATTTTCTTCTTGTCCCGGGATAAAAATATTATCAACCACATAGTATTTAGCAGTTCTATCAAAAACACGGCTTAGCTTGTAATCAAATTTTGTCAACTTGTTAATGGCATATGATGTTTCCCAATAATGAATATAGTTATCGAGTGTCGTTGGTGTTATGTCTATCCCTTGATCTTTAAGCCTATTTATGATTTTACGAAGTGATAAAGTAGAGGTTAAATTACCTGAGATAAATTGAAAAGCATTGTGTAAAACTTTGACTTTATCTATTTGGTATCTTTTAACGATATCATCCAAAATTATTTTTTGAATTAAACCTTCCTTATATTTTGATGCCGATTCGCCATCTAATTCAAACTGTTCTGCTAGTCCACCTCTACGAAGATATTTAATAAATGCTTGGTCAATCTGAGATTTGTTCGGATAGTATTTTTTGGAATCTATTTTTAAGTATTTTAAATACTCCGAAAAACTAAAAGGGGATATATAAAGCTCAAGACTTCTACCTGAAAGACTACTTGATAGCTCGCCTGATAACAACTTACTATTTGAACCACTGATATAAATATTATATTTTTCCGTTTCATATAATGTTCTTGCTAGCTTTTCCCAAGATTTGACAAGTTGAATTTCATCCCAAATGATGTATATAGGTTTATTTGGAATAGCCCTTTGTTGTAAATATAGTTCCCACACCTTTCTAAGGTCATGTACTGTTTTTACCCCAGACAATAAGTCATTTTCAAAGTTTAAATAAAAAATATTTTCACTTGGAAATTTTTGTTCTAGAAGAAATTGGGCGAGCATTTTCAGTAAATATGATTTGCCTGATCTCCTGAAGCCTATAATTGCCTTTATAAGTTTATTTTCAATACTTCTCTTGATCCATGAAGAGTAGTCATCACGCTCAATTGGAGTAGAGTTAAATTGCATTGACTCAAATATTGCCTGATCAAGATCTTTTACTGAAATCATATGGTTACTTTATCATTCCCGTACGATATTGTCAACTTGACGTTATTATTTTGGTAATTTATCTTTGAATTTGTTTTTAATGGCTTCAAGGTCTGAGATTTCTTCTTCCAATTTTTCTTCTAAGACAACCTGCTTTGCTTTTAGTTTTGTTGAAATTAAGTAGGCAATAAGAATAATAATAAGAATAGAAAAGATAATAATTACAATAAGTGTTACAGGAACTACCCAAATAAAGCTATTGGCTATCAGGGTTTTGCCTGTGTCACCATAACTTGCTGTTAAACCTACATTATATCTACCAAACATCCAAGTTTGACCTATTTCTGTTTCATAATTTCTCTCTGCATTTGGGAAAATGTTTTTATTTTCAATCGTTACTCTTTCAATCTCGCGACCAAACCAATTTGTAAGTGTAACTTGCCCTTTAGGATTAATATGGTATCCACCTTTGTTTGTAATTGTAAAATTAACTGGAATTTTACCAAATTCTAAAAATTGTGGAGTCTTAAATACATCTACAAAAGCAGATTCAAAAACTGGGCCATTAACTCTAATACTAACAAGCCCAACTATTCTAGGGGAGACAGCGGATGCACTTTCTGTTTCTGATGTTTGATTAAGTTGGCCTGTTTGCTCAAAAATAATTGCTACATATCTTCCACCCGCCTCTGTGCCTTTGGGTACTGTTACTTTGAAGTTAACTCTTAAGACATCGCCACTTGCAATAGAAGCTTTCTCATATGGTAATTTTACCCAATTATTTGGTTGATCTTCTAATAAAATTGGAGCGCCATCACTTCCGGTAACTATAAAATCAACTGCTTTTAAGCTTCCTACAATAGGGGAGATACTTTCGTTAAAAAACTTAATTTGAAGATTCTCAGTCTTTCCTGCATCTATGGCAACTGTTTGACGAGCAGGAGCGACTACTAACGGGATGCGTGCTTGGGCAAGCACATCAGTAGTATGTAGTAAGTAGTATGTAGTAAGCAGTAATAGGGCAGTTATTTTTTTCATATATTTAAAAAGTCGGAACGGCTGTATATTTCACTTTATTAAAGTAATAACCTGCTGGTTGTGTTCCTGTAATATCTATTCTATAACAAACATAGGCGCTTGATGCATCAACTGTTCCTGCATTTGACATTAATTCAGCAGTTGATGCACTTCTTGATTCAGATGCCTCGATATCTGTAAATTGTTTGGCATTAAAGACATCTGCCCCTGATCCATCCCAATCAAAAATAGCATCTGTGTTAGTTACATTTTGCAGAGAATACCCTAAACCTGGGTAAGTGGCTGGATCTGCCGTCCAATCTTTATATGTTTGATGGGTACATTCTACGGCGCCACAGACAGTATCCTTGATACAATCTACTGATTCACCCGCAGTTGCACCCGTACAAGTAACTCCATCTTTGCCCATTTGATCATTTTCCTCTGCATATACTTTATATCCACCCGTTGCGTTAGTTGAAACTGTCAATTGATGGTTTGTATTGTGTGTTGCTGCTAAATAAGTTGGTGAAATTGTTCCCCAAGGTACTGAAACGGCGGTTGTGTCAGGAGAACTTGCTGTTCTTGTTATACCACAATATGTACCTGAATTCGCTGAAACACCTGCAACTGTAAATGATAATGTTTCATCAATTGTAGCTGAAATTAAGACTCCTTCAACAGGGGAGACAACTACATCAGAATTATCCAAAGTAGCATCAGTTGTATCTCTTGACTTGATATTTATTTGATATGAATCTGCTTGACCTTGTGTATGTGTCGTAAGCGGGGCTGGGTTAATTAAACCAGGTGAGGAATCAATTGTGACAGTTATGGCAGTACTCGCTGCACAAGTTGTAGTTGCTCTGGTAATTAAAATTGTATGGTCTGTTGTTGCATCTCCGGCAGTAACTGAAGCAACTGTCCAGTTACCATCTGTACAGCCGGTAACTGTAACATCTGTTGTTGCTATAGATTTTATATCAAAACCATTTGTAGCAACGGTTGCTCCTGTATCGGGTATGCCATCATTTGTTCTACCTGTTGTATTAACTGCTGGGATAGTAACTAAAATATCACCACCAATGGGAACTACATTAACAGTCGTAAATGCCAAAGTTAAACTTCCTGATTGGGTAGCAACTGCAAAAGCAGTGGCTTCAAGAGTAGTTGTTAAGGCAGTTGCAGTATTAAATACTGTTGTACTGGCTATATTTGCCACATTGTAATTAGTGTTTCCCAAACATCCAGTTTCCAGCACTCCTGCAAAACAAACATTGTCCTTGGGAAAAAGGTGGTTTGTGTCATTATCTGCATTGCCTGATGCGTCAATTGTGACAGTTGATGTGGCGGTCGTGCCTGAGGCTACGCCTGCTTTGTATGAAAACCTAGAATTTGAAAGTGTTGCTGATGCACTGGTAAAATTTGCTGAATATGTTTTTTTAAGAGGGGATAAAAAGCGGTACATTAGTCCAACAAAGACCAAAAATAAAGCCAAAAGAACTATTTTTTTCTTCGCCATAGTTTAAATATAATACCTAGTATAACAAAAGCAAGTACTAATAAAAATGGAAAGCTGTAAGTTACCGTTTCTGCTGTGTAAATTTTGGGGTCATTGTCTATCAAAAATTCAAGTTTTGATTCAATTTTCCCTATATGAAATTTATTTTGCAGTTTGCAATCAATCAAATTTTCATTTTCTATACAATTAATTTTCCTGCTTGAACCTGAAATAATATTTTGCGGAGCCAATTTTAATGTTTCATTTTTGGTTATAATTTTACCAATTGGCTTCCAAAAGCTATTTCCGTTATTAGCAAGAGTTAGCGAATAGCGAATAGGGGATAGAAACGAATCAACTATTTTGGGCGTGCTAAATTCTACAATTTCTGCAGATTTTTTAGGGCTTCCATCTTTTGATATAGTTAATAATATATTTGTACCAATCTGAGATACATAGCTGGTTGAATTTTGGTTTAGTAAATCTACTGGCTCTTTGGTCTCAAAAATTAAAGTTAAAAAATGATCAATTTCCTCTGCATTTTCTGGAGGAGAAATTGTAAGCACTGATGATTTTTGGTCATACGAAACCCAGTCTGGAGCTTTATCTTCTGTTAAATCAATATTTCCTGCAGAATCAGCGGAGGTAAAGTAAACAATTTTTGGGATCAAATTAGTGTTATTTCCATCACTTGATATTAAATAAGTTTGCTTGACCGTTTTGCCGGGCTGAATTATTAGTTCAAGAATAGGTGGACTGATTGAAAGATTCATTTTAGTACGATGGTATGGCTGTAAACATTATTACATTTTGATAAATTCCTGCTGGTTGGACACTTCCCACATTTACTTTATAAGTAATAGTAGCAGTTCTGCTTGATCCGACATTGGCTGAGCTCATAATTGTCGCTTGCGCTTCTGAATTGCTTCTGTCTGCAAATTGCCTGTAGTAAGTTGCACCAACAAAATCAGCAGGAACATCATTACCGCTCATATTAAATCCAAAGCCATATTTTGTTGTGGTTGTCCAGACCGCTGCAGAAGTCTCACTGCAGGTTGTATTACAAAGAGTATCTATGATGCTGTCTGATGCATCTGATGTTTGCATTGGATGGTTTTCACTAGCCTTAACTGAATATCCACCTGCACCACCCGCTGAAACGATTATTGTGGAAGTGGTTGTTGATGGGGTATTAGGTGTGAGGGTTCCAAAATTTTTCTGTATGTCACTAATTGAGAAACTAAATGGAATAATAGAATTTATATATTGAAATCCTGCTTTAACTTTATAACCTGTGGAAGAATATTCTCCTGGACCTGTTTGGCCAAGAGTGGTATTTAGGTTGTAATTAGTTGATGTTGGAATTCCTGCACCTGAATTCAAGTTGGGGAAAATAATGCGATAGTTGGGTGATTCGATTCTTTCCTGCCCATAGGCAGGAAAAGTACAAAGTACAAAGTACAAAGTACTTAGTGAAATTATTTTAAGGAGTTTTGACATTTTCTAATACCTCTATCTCATTTTCCAAGACTTTTTCTTCGACTTTGAGTTCCTTGATTACTTCTTCAGCCTTTAGTTTTTTGGCTTCAAGTTTTCTAATGCGATAGAATAAATAGGCAATTAAACTTAAAGATATAAAAAAATAAATTATTATCAAAAAAGAATAATCAAAAACTTCTACCCAAGTTATAACTAAAACAGAGGTAACTATAATAGTTGCCAAGTCAATCCACTTACGAACGCGTAAATAAATCTCGTTCTTTCTAAAAAGAATATGCGAGGCAGTATATAAAATAATAATTATGGCAAGGATATATAACATATTATTAAGTGTAACATGGGTCTTGACAAAAATCATAGTGTATTGTACTATTAAATACATATTGATTGAATATGAACCCTAAATTTTATAAATTGTTAACAAAACTTAATGATTTTGAATGGGATTTGGGAAACATAGATCATATTAAAAAACATAACTTTAAAATTAAAGAATGTGAGGATTCCTTTTTAAATAAACCACTTTTTATAAGTGAAGATAAATCACATTCTCAGGCAGAAACTAGATATAAATTAATGGGTAGGTCAAGTGAATCTAGAAATTTAATTTTAGTTTTTACAATTAGAAGAGATAGAATTAGAGTAATTTCGGTAAGAGATCAAAACAAAAACGAAAGAAAATTATATAAAAATTTAGGAGGTGAAAAAAATGAATAAACTTAAAAAAATACCATATTTTAAAACCGATGAAGAAGAGGCAAAATTTTGGGACACACATGATAGCACTGAATACGTTGACTGGAGTAAAGCTATTAAAAACCCATTTTTTCCTAATCTCAAGATGTCGACAAAGACAATTACTTTTAGGGTGACCGCATCGCTTTTAGATTCGCTGAAGATGCTTGCGAATAGTAAGGATGTTCCTTATCAATCTTTAATGAAGATCTATTTAGATGAGAGAGTGCACCACGAATTTGCGAAAAATTACAAAACGTCATAAACTACGATCATATGTTATACGATCACAGAAAAATTGAAAAAAAGTGGCAGGATGTGTGGGAAAAGTCTGGGATATATACTCCTAATCTAGAAACTGCTAAAAATTCTTATTACAATCTATGGATGTTTCCATATCCTTCTGCAGAAGGACTTCATGCTGGTCATGCTTTTTCTTCAACAGGATCAGATATTTATGGCAGATTTATGAGAATGAACGGCAAAGATGTATTTCAGCCAATTGGTTATGATTCATTTGGAATTCATTCTGAAAATTATGCAATTAAAATAAACGAAAAACCCAAAGAAGTAGTAAATAGGACAACTAAGAATTATGAAAAACAAATGAGATCTTTGGGTCACGGCTACGACTGGACAAGAACAGTGACTACTTCTGATCCTGATTATTATAGATGGACACAGTGGCTATTTGTGGAAATGTATAAACAAGGCTTGGCTTATAGGAAAAATGCAGAAGTTAATTTTTGCCCCTCATGTAAAACTGTGCTTGCAGATGAGCAAGTAATGACACCAAAACAGGCAGGTAAAGAAGCTAAAGATAAAAATGGGAATTTTGTTCTAGAATCAGACGATCTAAAAATTTGTGAGAGATGTGGAACAATTGCAGAAAAAAGAGATTTAGATCAATGGTTTTTCAAAATTACAGACTATGCAGACAGATTACTCTCTGGTCTTGATAAAATCGATTGGAGCCAAAGAGTTAAAATTGCACAAAGGGAGTGGATAGGCAAGTCGGAGGGAATGAAGATTAAGTTTAAGATAAAGGATTCAGACGAAGTTTTAGAAGTCTTTACAACAAGACCTGATACATTAGAATCTGTAACGTTCATTGCTGTTTCATCAAAAGAATTTGAGCCACTTGAAAAAACAAAAGAAAAACTTGGTAGATTTACGGGCAAATATGCAATCAGTCCTATTGACGGTCGAGAGTTACCAATTTGGGAAACAAATTATGTTGCTGAAAGTTATGGAACAGGTGTTGTAATGGGGGTTCCTGCATACGATGAACGTGATATGGAGTTTGTCAAAAAGTATGATATCGATATATTAAATAATAGTTTAAATGATGGTCTTTGGGATAAAATTGAAAAAGAAAAATGGGGTAATAAACATATCAATTATCATCTTCGTGATTGGCTTGTAAGTAGACAGAGATACTGGGGTGCGCCGATTCCAATGATTTGGTGTGATGGATGTGGATGGCAAGTGGAAGAAAACTTACCTGTTTTATTACCTGACATTAAAGATTACAAACCTGAAGGTAATGGAAGGGGACCACTTGCAAATCATCCAGAATTCTACAAAACTAAATGCCCTAAGTGTGGCGGAGAAGCTAGGAGAGAAACTGATGTAATGGATACCTTTGTAGATTCTTCTTGGTACTTTTTAAGATATCCATCAGTTTCCGCTCGAAGTGATTTCGCACTTTCTACTGCCAAGGCCGGCTCTAGCGAGCCTATTACGAAAGATGCTCCATCATCTTCTTCGCATAACAAATTGGAAATTCCATGGAATCCTGAAATTTCTAAAAAATGGTTACCCGTGGATTTATATTTTGGAGGAGCTGAACATTCAGTTTTGCATTTAATGTATGCACGTTTTGTAAATATGGTTATGTATGACAGAGGTTATTTAAATCATGAAGAACCATTTCCAAAGTTTTTTGCCCATGGCTTGATGATTAAGGATGGAGCAAAAATGAGTAAAAGCAGAGGAAATGTTGTTAATCCTGATTTATATATAGAAAAGTATGGCTCTGATACATTAAGACTGTATCTGATGTTCTTGGGGTCTATGGATGGTTATCCTGATTTTAGAGACAGTGGTATTGAGGGAATGGGAAGATTTTTGAAAAAAATATGGAAAATTTTTCATTTACCACTTAGCGAAAAGGCATCACCTAAAGTTACAAGTAAATTGCATAAAACAATTAAAAAGGTAACAGGCGATATTAAACAATTTAAATACAATACATCCATAGCTTCAATCATGGAATTTGTGAACACGCTTACAGACTACAGCTCACAGTCAGACAGCATCGCTATGCGGGCAGAAACACAAGCCGTCGACCGTAGTCTGTTGACAGTTTTATGCCAACTCATAGCGCCTTTTGCTCCACATATGATGGAGGAGGTTTGGCATGAAGTATTAGGTCAAACAGGCTCAATTCATCTTTCAAAATGGCCTGAATATGATCCTAAATACTTAGTTGAGAACGAAGTTATAATGGTGATTCAAGTTAATGGAAAACTACGCTCACAGCTAATAGTCGACAGTCTACAGTCTACAGATGAACAATATATGCTAAAACTTGCAAAAAGTGACCCAAAGATGGCAAAATGGTTGAAGAGTGGAACAATTGAAAAAGAAATTTTTGTCCCTAACAAGCTCATCAATTTTGTTATATAGCCTTCTGGGGCTTATCTTAATCGGTTTTGGGGTACTTGCATATAGCTATGGGCTCGATTTTCGTAAAACAGACATATTCTCCTCAGGTGACAAAGTAGAGGTCTTAAATAGCTCTACAGACACTCCCAACGCCATTTCTGAAATAGTTGTAGAAATTTCCGGAGCTGTTGAAAAGACAGGAGTCTATGAATTCCAAAGCTCCGCTTATAAAACGAAAAATGGTCCAAGAATTGATGACCTATTAATTACCGCGGGCGGAATATCCGCTGACGCGGATAGAGAATGGGTGGATAAGTACATAAACAGAGCATCCAAATTAACAGATGGACAAAAGATATACATATATCACTTAGGTGAGTTGAGTGCCAAAGAAAGTGGTGCTATCAAACCAGATCAAGGCGTTTTAGGGGTTCTTGGGTCCGACCTTGTAATTTCTGTTAATATTAACACTGCTAGTCAGTCAGAATTGGAAAAACTGGTTGGAATTGGCCCTGTTTACGCCACAAATATCATTGAACAAAGACCTTACTCAAATATCCAAGAATTAGTTTCTAAGGGAGCAATTAGTCAAAAAATTCTTGACAAAATTAAAAATGAAATTCATCTCTAATCTATGAGATTTCAATATATTAGTTTTCTTGTAATTATTTTACTAATTTTTTTACGATTTATTTCAACAAAACCTTCTTTTGGGGATGGGGATTTTGTGAGAATTATATCAAAAGTTTACGGAGAACCGATAGTATATGATAAACAGCAATATCTAAAACTTCAGGGACTTAAAGTTTACTTACCAAAATATCCAGAAATAAGTTACGGGGACAGAATAATAGTAACAGGAGAAGTAAGGAACGGGGAATTAGTCAAACCAAAACTCATAGAAATATCAGATAAAAGATTTACCACAAAGTGGCAAGCTTTGCTTATGATATATGATTTGAGACAAAAATTAATAATATTTTATAAATCTTCACTTCCTGAGCCTTATGCAAGCCTAGTGGCGGGAATTGTAATAGGCTCAAAAAATATGCCAGAAAGTTTTTGGGAGAAGTTAAAAGCAACAGGAACTGCCCATGTAGTTGTTGCCTCAGGCACAAATGTGACGATGACAGCAAGTTTTTTAATCGGGTTACTTACTGTTTTTTTAAAAAGAAGGGTCGCAATTTGGATTACACTGGTTGGCATTTTTGGATATGTAGTGATTTCTGGCTTTGACGCACCAATTATTAGAGCAGGGATTATGGGAAGCATATTATTGTTTAGTCAAGAAATAGGCAGAGTTGCAAATACATGGAGGATTTTAATATATTCAGGTTTAGTTATGCTTCTAATTAAGCCTATATGGATTACTGATCTTGGTTTTATCCTCTCGTTTGTAGCAACTATTTCCCTCATGTTGTTGCAGAAAAAAATAGACAACAAGCTCAAATTAATTCCCGCTATCTTCCGTGAAGGATTATCTACCTCACTTGCAGCTCAGGTTGGAGTCGCGCCTATAATTTTTGTTACTTTTGGACAATTTAATATACTTTCCCCAATTATTAATGCCTTGGTACTTTGGACCATTCCATATATTATGGTAGTGGGAGCATTAGGGGGAATAGTGGGTCTAATTGTACCAGTATTAGGTAGATTGATATTATATGTTATGTTTCCATTTTTACTATGGTTTACAAAAATATTAGAATTATTCTCATTTTAGTATTAATTACAGTTTGGTTGGCTGTATTTAATATTGATAATAAATTGCATATAGTGGCTTGTGATGTTGATCAAGGGGATGCAATTTTAATACAGAAATCTGCATTGCAGATTCTAATTGATGGAGGGCCAGACAAAAGTGTTTTGGATTGTCTGGGTCGACACATGCCATTTTGGGATAAAACTGTCGAACTTGTAATTTTGACCCATCCTCAAGAAGACCACTATGGAGGTTTAATTGATGTTTTTAAAAACTACAAAATAGGCTTGTTTGGAGAGTATAACAGGCAGTCTAGCAATCTATCCTATTCAGTGCTAAAAAACATACCCACCAACCCCATTACTTTAACAAAAGGTACTAAACTTAGGCTTGGTATGATATATTTAGATATAGTTTACCCAATTGATGGTATTAAAAGTAAAAATGTTAATGATGATGGTATAGTAACTTTTCTAAAATATCGAGAATTCAAGGCTATTTTTACTGCTGATGTGGAAAATGAGGTTAGTAATCAGATCGCAGAATTACCAGAAATACAAAACCTTAACTATATCAAAGTAAATCATCACGGTTCTAAAAATGGACTGAGTCAAAAGTTACTTGACGCAGTTAATCCTGACGTGGCTGTTATTAGTGTGGGAAAGAAAAATAGCTATGGACACCCACATATTGAAATACTACAAATGCTAAATACTATCAAATTCGTCAAAATTTTAAGGACTGATGAAATAGGGGATGTGGATGTTGTAACAGATGGCATCAAATTTTGGTACAATGAATAAATGACACACAAGAAGCAAACAGTATACGCTTTTATTGATTCACAGAATTTAAATCTAGGAATTAAAGACCAGGGATGGGAACTTGATTTTAAGAGATTTAGAATCTATTTAAAAGATAAATATAAAATATCTAAGGCGTTTTTATTTATTGGCTATATTGAAAAGAATCAGAAATTATATAATTTCTTGAAAAAATCAGAATATGAGTTGATTTTCAAACCAACAGTAGTGTCAAAACATGAAGTAAAGGGTAATGTTGATGCTGAACTTGTACTTCATACAATGATAGAATACTCAAATTACAATAAGTGCCTTATTGTCTCTGGTGACGGTGATTTTCATTGTCTTATTGAATATTTAGACAAACAAAAGAAGCTTGAAAAGATTATTATTCCAAATCAAAGAAAGTATTCTCAATTATTATTGAAGTTTAAATCCTATATGGATTTTATGAACGATAAAAAGATAAAATTGGGTAAAAGATAAAAAAATGGGAGTGTTACTTTAAGTACGAATCTTAAAGCTTCCCTCCCTCGTGATGAGAGAATTATACTAATAAATTATATCAAATGTCAAGTTACAAAGAAAAAATCAAAAAAATATTGGCAGAGGTTAGTGGTGTCAAAAATCCAGAAGTGGAATTTTCCGCCAATGAACAGTTTGGAGATTACAGTTCAAATATTGTTCTAAAAAATAAAGACTTAAATATTGATGAAATAGTTGAAAAAATAAGCAAAGCTTGGCCAAATAATAATTTGGTAAACAAAGAAAATTCTGATTTTACAGCAGAAAAAGCCGGAGGATTCATTAACTTTTGGTTGAAAAAAGATGTATTAATTGATAGTTTGATACGAGAAGATGTAGAAGTTGAAGACAATGGTAAAACAGTCGTCATTGATTATTCTTCGCCAAATATTGCCAAACCATTTGGCATAGGTCATCTTCGTTCTACTGTTATAGGCCAAGCAATTTATAACTTGTATAAATATTTAGGATATAGAGTAATTGGTGATAATCATTTAGGTGACTGGGGAACACAGTTTGGCAAACTTCTATATATGATAGAAAGTACCAAGACAAAAGATTATTCAATTGAAAACTTAGAAAAGTTATATGTTGAGTTTCACACAGAAGCTGAAAAAGATATAAAACTAGAAGAAGAAGCAAGAATTTGGTTTAAGAAATTAGAAGATGGGGATACAGAAGCCAGAACAATTTGGAAACAGTGTGTAAATGTATCTTTAAACGAATTCCAAAAGATTTACGATCTTTTGGGAGTAAAGATTGATAATAATTTTGGTGAAAGCTTCTATCTCGAAGAAATGAAAGATATGCTTCTCGACCCCAAGATCGCAAAACATCTTGAAGTAGGCGAGAATAATTCTAAAATAATCAATATCCCAAATATAAAGACACCTTTAATGGTTTTGAAAAGTGATGGGGCAACAACTTACGCCACGCGTGATTTGGCAACACTTAGCTTTAGACAGAAAAAATATAAGCCTGACTTAATTGTTTATGAGGTTGGAGCAGAACAAAAACTATATTTTAAGCAGCTTTTTGCAGCTGCAAAGATTCTAAAAATAATTAACGATGATTGTGAGCTTGTTCATACTGCCCACGGGCTTTATCTTGACACTGATGGCAAGAAATTTTCAACTAGAAAGGGAAAAACAATTAAACTTATTGATGTTTTGACGGAAGCAATAGAACGTGCCAAGAAGCTGGGAAACAGTGATGACACTACGGCGAGGCAAGTGGGGATTGGAGCCATTAAATACTTTGATTTGATGCATTCTGTACAAAGTAATGTTGTTTTTGACTGGGAAAAGATAATGAACATGGAAGGAAACTCAGGGCCATATTTGCAATATACAGTTGCAAGATGTAACAGCGTAGTCTCTAAAGGTCTGACCTTGCTACAAGGTCGGACCTTAACAGGGTTGCAAGGTCTCACCTTAACAGAACAGGAGCTTTCAGTTCTTCGTAAATTATCCCAATTTCAGGAGGTAATTGTGACTGCAGCCAAAACTTACTCACCTAATATTTTGTGTAACTATTTATATGAATTAGCCTCAAAATTTAACACTTTCTACAACAAATGCAAAATAATTGAAGGAGAGAATCAAGAATTTAGATTACTACTCACAAAATCTACAGGTCAAATATTAAAAAAGGGACTTAATTTGCTTGGGATAGAATCTCCCGAGAAGATGTAGCAATTTGTTCTTCAAGTTTTCTTTCCAAATAACTAACTTCAATTTCTTTTAACATTTCTTCAATATCCTTATCTTGGAGTTTAATTCCTTGTTTATCTGCAATTTTAACTAGAACTTGTAGTATTTTTGTTATTTCACGCTCAGAAGTTAAATTTACTTGCATATCTATTTCTTCACGCAAGTTACTTATGAAACTTTGTCTGTTTTGGCTCATTAAAACAATTAAAGTTAAAACAATAGCCTCAAGAGATACAATTGTGGTCATTAAAGGAAACGGGAATGGATCAAAAATAGAAACATTTGGTATATACCCAATATTTATAAGAATCCAAAATATAAAAAACAAAACATTAATTGTTAAAAATGAAAAACTACCAAATGTAGAAGTTAAATCATCAGCGAGTCTAACTGACCACGATCTTTTTTTAAGCTCTTTTGCCTCAAAACTCTGTATTATCTTACTCATATATTAAATATAGCAGAAATTAAAAGAACTTGCAGAAACAACAGACTAATCAAAATTGATTGGCGGATTTATCAATTTGACAGTCTGTTGTTTCTATGTATCTGCATTACGGCAAATTTTCCATTGGCTCAATACCGATAGGTGATACTGAAATATAGTTCCAACCTGGTATTTCCAGATGCAATCCTTCGACTTTTTGGGTTGAACCATCGTTCCAGTGAAGTACAATTGTTCTTTCGGAACAACCACCAAGCATCGAGCCATCGGTGTTACATAAATCTCCACTTATTAGTTTTTTGTTAAACGATTCGACATAAATCACACCTGAAACGGATGCCCCTTTATTTATATTTAATGGGTCGCCGTTACCAGTTGCTTTATCGACAACGATAACAATCTTTAGATTGTTGCTATTTTCCCCTCTGACTATAAATTCTTTCCCTACAGTTTCTTTCGTGGCCCGTTCTGTTTGTTTCTGTATTCCTGAGGTAGCAGACCATCCAATAACTATGATCACCATAATCAGAAAAGCAATACTTAACAGAGCCTGCCATGATGGTTCACGATAGGATTCATGATTTTCCATATCTTCTCCTTTTCCGCCAAGAATTGGATTAAACTTTCTCACATTGCAAATTTAATGTGCACGGCGAGTATAGCACAAAAGGTTTATTTAATGTAAAATCTATAAAATATGAATTATTCAAAAAGCATTTTACAAAATGGCCTCAGGGTTATAACAATTCCAATGCCGAGTTTAGAATCAGTCACGGTGTCGGTGTGGATCAAAACAGGATCAAGAAATGAGACGCCGAAAAACAACGGCGTAAGCCACTTTTTGGAGCATATGTTTTTTAAGGGAACCACAAATAGGCCTACTGCCAAGCAAATTGCAGAGGAAATAGATTCAATAGGTGGAATCCAAAATGCAGGAACTTCAAAAGAGTATACAGAATATTATATAAAATGTAGGGCAGATAAAATTGAAATAGCCTTTGATTTACTCTCAGACATGGCTATGAATTCTTTACTTGATTCAAAGGAAATTGAGCGCGAAAAGGGGACAATTATTGAAGAAATTAGAATGTATGAAGATACTCCAATGATCTCAATTGGAGAAGTTTTTGAGAGCGTAATTTACGAAGGAAATTCGCTCGGAATGGACATTGCAGGCACAGAGAAGAGTGTGCAGGGAATGAGGAGAGAGGATTTTATAGATTATCAAAAGAATTTCTATAACCCAAAAAATATGATAATAACGGTTGCAGGAGGAGTGGACCAAAATACTGCCAATGAGTTGGCAAAAAAGTATTTTGAAAAAATGCCATATGCCGTAAGCCATAAGCCATATGGCAAATACGTATCAAAACAAGACAAACCTGCAATAAAACTACATCCGAAAAAAAAGGAGCAGACCCACGTGATATTGGGGTTCAGGGCAGATGGTAAAAATTACAAAAACAAATATGCGCAGACATTACTAGCTACCGTTTTAGGCGGGGGAATGAGCTCTCGTATGTTTACAGAAGTCAGAGAAAGACGAGGCCTCGCATATTCAATTAGAACGTCAATGGATAGATATACAGATATTGGATATATGGGAACATATGCAGGACTTGATACTAAAAGAGCAGAAGAGGCTGTATCCGTAATGCTTGATCAGCATTACGCAATTTCAAATTTCAAATTTAAAATTTCAAATTCGGAACTCTTAAAAGCTAAAGAGTTCCTTAAAGGCCATTTAGCGTTAGCACTTGAAGACACAAGTGATGTATCAAGTTTCTTTGGAGATCAAGAATTATTTTCAGATAAGGTATTAACACCTGAAGAAGTATTTAAAAAGATTGATAAAGTTACAATGGACGAGGTTAATTTTGAGGCCAAAAGATTATTTGTGCCAGAGCGTCTCAATCTTGCAATTATTGGACCTTACGAAGATGATCAAAAATTTACAGACATCATAGCATGATGACATACCAAATAAATTGTTATAAAATAATGAAATGAAAGGTTTAGAATTTCCAATAATCGGTACAAAAGTGAAAGGGTTAAATAAAAAATTTGACTTAAATTCTCCTAATGGGCGTAAGAAATATTTTGAAGCTAAATGCGGTGATGAAATTAAATTAATAAATAAATATCTACAGAAAAATACATTTGTAGCTTATTTAATTGGTAAGAAAAATTCAGGTAAAGGAACATATTCTCAAATTTTTGCTGAAATCTTTGGAGACGAAAAAATAAGTTTAGTATCAATAGGGGATGTTGTTAGAAATGTAAGTGGAGACTGGGATAATTTTAAGAAATCTAAAAAGTATCAAGAATTGAAGAAAATGTATAGAGGTTATCTCTCTTTTGATGATGCCTGTGATACTTTGATAGGTAGATCAACAAGTAAGTTGTTACCAACCGAGTTTATTCTGGCTTTATTAAAGTTACATATTCAGGACTTAAAAGGAAAGACTCTTTTTATCGATGGCCTTCCAAGAGAGTTAGATCAGGTATCATATTCACTTTACTTTAGGGATTTAATTGATTATAGAGATGATCCTGATATGTTTATTTTAATTGATATTCCTGAATCTGTGATTGATGAAAGAATAAAATACAGAGTGGTTTGTCCAAGTTGTAAAAATACTAGAAATATCAAACTCTTGATAACGAATAAGTATGAGTATGACGATAAGGAGAAGAAGTTTTACTTACTCTGTGATAGTCCTAGGTGCAAAGGCGGATTTAGAATGGAACCTAAGGAAGGAGATAATCTTGGAATCGAACCTATTAGAGATAGATTAGACAAAGACGAAGAAATATTAAAAAAAGCGTTTGCACTTCATGGAATCCCCAAAATTCTTTTGAGAAATCATGTCTCAGTTACTGAGAGTGAAGAACTTTTTGATGATTACGAAATAACACCTGAATACATTTTTGAAAAAAAGGGAAAAGAAATTAAAGTAATTGAAAAACCATGGTCAATAAAAGATGATAATGGAACGGAATCAGCGAGTTTATTATCAGCTCCAGTTGTGGTGACTCTATTAAAGCAGTTAGCTGAAGTACTTCGGGTCTAAAAAAGATTATAAGTTAATTTAATTTGGAATATATTGTTGCGGGTACTGAATCATCTACAGTAGGGTGACAATTTCCCTTTGGGGCATGGCATTGACACTGATCACAACCATTGGTAATGGCCAGCTCGGCAAGTTTTTGTGCGTTTTCTACAGCAGTTGAATATTCTATGGTTATACCAGAATCATCAAGGCCAACTATTTCAAATCCATTTTGCACAAGAACACAAATGTTGTCGAAATTTTGTTTATTAATTTCCATATTTTGTCGGGGTGGGTGGAATTGAACCACCTATTTCTGCTTCCCGAAAGCAGTGTGTTACCGATACACTACACCCCGAGCGATAGCGAGGGAGGCCAAGCTTAGCCGTAGGCGGGCTTACATTCCGCTTGTGTCCTCGTTCAGAATCGGACTGAAATCGGAGGTTTAGGAAACCTCTGTTCTATCCATTGAACTACGAGGACAATAATGTGAATTATATCATTTAATCGAGAGTGAATATAAATTAGGAGTAGAGGATGGTGAACCAAAATTGGTCAAAATTAATAGTTTACTAGCGTTTACAAACGGGTATGCATGTGGGGCAATATAATCTCCTGAGAAAACTGTTTGTCTGTTGGTTCCATCGTAATCCATAATTATAATTTTTCCCTCATCGGCTAGTATTAAATGCCTTGAAGTAGGAAGCCAATACAGGCTTCTGCCTGTATTGCTTACTAAAAAATTTTTATCCTCTTTGATATCGTAAATATAGATGTTACTTACTTTGATATCTCTCTCCTCAGCCTGAGTTGATGATCCTGGAAGTTTAGAAATTAAATCCTTTTTAATCAATGCTGAATGACTTGCCGTGTACATAACCATTGTTTCATCAGGCGAAAAAACGAATGACGAAACATTTTTTGTAAGTATTTCTGCGATTTCATTTGGAACTAATTTAAGTTCCGACTCATCTTTTTGGGATTTTTCCAATTTCCACTTTTTTAATATTTCTTCTTTTTTGCTAGCGACATTAACTAGTTCAGCTTGAGGCACGAACTCATCTGTGCTAAGCAAATAAACAGCCTGTTTTGTACCAAGCATTAATTCTCTATTGTTTGGAGAAAATATGTAAGTTGAACCTATTAGCTCTCCATCGGCTATTTTTTTAGGTTCATTTTGAAAGCCAATAGGAAGTGACGAAACATTCATTATCCACAAACCATCGTTATTTAGGTATGCAATTTTACTAAAATCATTTGAAACTACAGGATTTTCTGCTCCATCAAAAGTAACAGGGGAAAAAGACGGTGCTGTCTTAAATAGTTGAGCCGTTATTTGTGTTACTTCTTCCTTTTTAATAGTTAACCTTTTTTTCCATGAGATATATCCATTTTTTTTGATCTCAATATCATACAATTTTGGAGAAAGTTTTACATTAGTATTGGTTGCGCCCTGTAAGTTACCGTCAATAAAGATAGATGCACCATCTGGGTCTGATTTAGCAACAAGAATTCCATTGGCCAAAAATTTATATGTGGTAGTATCAAACTGATATCCTCTAGCAATTAAAGCAACAAAATATCCAATTACTCCCACAATAATCATAGTAGAAAACAAAACAAAAACTCGAAGTTTAGTCATATCATGAATTATACTATATAATTAGTTGAAATATGTTTTTTAGAAAAAATATTGCAATTGATTTAGGAACTGCCAATACTCTTGTTTGGGTTGCAGGAGATGGTATTATCACAAACGAGCCAACTGTTGTGGCTACTTCTGTTGATGACAATAGAATTGTGGCTGTGGGTGAGGAGGCCAAAAAAATGCTTGGACGTACACCTGAGGCTTTGTCTGCAAATAGACCAATGAGAGATGGAGTAATTGCTGATTACTCTGCAACAGAAGCTATGCTTAAGTATTTTATCTCTAAGGCCTTAGGTAAATTTCGCTTTTTTAAGCCAAATGTAATGGTTTGTGTTCCTGCAGGATGCACCCAAGTTGAAAGACGAGCAGCGCTTGATGCGACGCTTGCTGCCGGTGCTGCACATGCTTATTTAATAGATGAACCTCTGGCTGCGGCGATTGGGGCGGGGATTCCAGTATCAGCGCCTTCAGGGCACATGATTGTTGATAGCGGTGGAGGTTCAACTGAGGCTGCTGTAATTTCGTTGGGTGGAGTGGTGGTTCATAAATCTGCAAGAGTTGCAGGTACAAAACTTGATGAGGCAATAATTTCTCATCTCAAGAAAAAACACAATTTAGTTATTGGTGATACTACTGCCGAAGATATTAAAATCAAAATTGGATCTGCAATTAAACTTCTAAAAGAGGAAAAATTAGAAATATCCGGTCGTGATCTTGTATTTGGACTTCCAAGGACTGTTGTAATAACTTCAACTGAAGTAACAGAGGCCATGAGACCAGTTTTAATGCTTATGATAGGAGCAGTTAAGGCTGTTCTTGAAGATACACCTCCAGAACTAGCTTCGGACATCATAGATAAAGGAATAATTATGAGTGGTGGAACGTCTTCTTTACGTAATTTTAATAAGTTAATGACAGAAGAAACTGGAGTTCCCGCACATGTCGCAGATGAACCTTTGCTTTGCGTTGTTCGGGGCACGGGATTGGTTTTAGAGAACATTGAGCTTTGGAAGAGAAGTGTTACCACAAAAGGATAAATTTTTTGAAGATAAAAAAATGCCAAAAACAAAAATTAAATCTGGTATAAAACAGGGGAATATTTTTGGTGTAAAGATTAGTATAACCAATAAGCAAGAAGTATTAGATTTTGTAGAATCGAGGCTGAGTTTAAAAGAAAAATTCTATATCGTTACTCCAAATCCCGAGAATGTTCTAATTGCGAAAGATGATTGGCTTTTAAAAAAAGCAATTATGCATGCTGATTTGTCAGTTCCTGATGGAATAGGGCTGTCACAGGCTTTCAAATTTTTGTATTTTGATGATTATCGGGAAAATTTGTTAAGACCACTGCTTATTTTTGGTCAGGGAATTCTTGTTGGGCTTGCAACCATCTTTAATAAAAACTATTTAACCGATGATTTAGAAATAATTAAAGGAAGAGAATTGTTTTTAGATATCATAAAAATTGCTGATAGACGAAATTTACGTGTTTGTTTTGTTGGTGGTGAGAAAGATGAGGCAGAAAAGTCAAAATTAAAATTAAAAGAAACTTACAAAAATATTATAATTCAAGCCTATAGAACACCAATTTATGGTAAAAATGCCCAACCAGTGTCAATTGAAGAAAGAAAAATCCATAAATCACTTCTAGGAAAAATTAAGATATTTGAACCTGACTTGATATTTGTTGCATTAAATACTCCAAAACAAGAAAAATGGATTTTTAGAAATATATATAGAATTAATACAATTGGAGCAATGACGGTTGGAGGAACCTTTAATTTTATCTCAGGGAATACGAAACTTCCTCCAATTTGGATGGAAAAAATAGGTTTGGAGTGGGTTTGGAGACTTTTTAAGGAACCTAAGAGATGGAAAAGAATCGTAAACGCCTTTCCTATTTTCCCTTGGAAAGTTTTTTTATGGAAGTTACGAAAACAACCTCGCAAATAATTTTTTAGCTCTATATATTTTACCTTCTACTGCACGAGGTGAAATTTGTAAGATTATTGAAATTTCTTTGTATGATAAGTCTCTATAGTATCTATACCAAAGAAGTTTCCTTTTTTCCTCTGGAAGTAAATTTAATATTTCATTAACTTTAGTTCTAAGTTCATTAAGTACAAATTGTTCTTCAGGTGAAGTTGCAGAATTCAACCCCGATAGTTGTTCAATCTGTGCCCATTTTTTAAGTGTTGGAACTATAAAATGTGATCTTCTATGAATTTGGTCTTTGTAGTAATCTGCAATTTTATTTAAAGCAATTCTACAAAGCCATGTAAAAAAACTTGACTTGTGTTTGAAAGTTTTATATCCCTTCCACGCAGCTTCAAAAGTTTCCGAAACAATGATATCAGCAGCTTCAGGATCAGATCCTATTTTTTTGAATACAAAGCGTGTGAGAGGGGAAAGAAGTTGTTTATAAAGTGTTTCGAAGTGCATATGAATAGTATATCAAAAAACGTGTGTTTGGTGATAATATACTTATATGAAAAACTTGGTTTTAGTCAAACTTGGCGGGAGTGTAATAACTGATAAAAGTAAACCGTTTACAGCACGAATTGATGTTATTCAAAAACTTGCAAAGAAAATTAAAAGTTTTAAAAACAAAAATACAGATTTAATAATTGGACATGGGTCAGGCTCATTTGCTCACGTTCCTGCTTCAAAATATCAAATTCATAGAGGTCTGATTAGAAAAGATAGTGTTTGGGGGTTAGCACAAACAGCGGACGCTGCAATTCAAATTAATAGAATTGTAATATCGGAGTTTCTGAAGCTTAAAATTCCTGTAGTTTCATTTGCTCCATTAAGTTTTATATTCGATAAAATAATAATAATAGATCATATTAAAAAAGCTTTAGAAATTGAAATTATACCTATTATTTATGGCGATGTAATAATGAACAAAAAACAGGGATTTGAAATATATTCAGGTGAGAGAACCTTGGATGTTTTGGCAACAAAACTAACGAAGTTTTATAGGAGAATAAAGATAATTTATTATACTAACACTGATGGTGTATATGACAATAAAGGTAAAACAATTTCATTAATTACACCTAAGAATTTCAAAAAAGTTAAAAAGTATTTAGAGGGAAGTGATAATACTGATGTGACAGGGGGAATGATTCATAAAGTAGAAGAAAGTCTAAAATTAGTCCAGAAACTTGACGCTGAAGTTTATATTATGAATGGTTTAAGTATGGGAAAGATGACAAAGATTTCTAAGAGTTAGTCCCCATCATCTTGTTGTTCCATACCTTTTTGGATTTTCTCAAATTTTTTTTGATCAATTTCTACTTTTTTGTAATCACCTGTTGGTATTCCATCTTTATATATTTCTACTACCAATTCTATACGCTTTTCTTTTTCTGCCATGTTTTTATTATATATTATCTGTCAATAATCTCTATTTAGTATGAAATCAATTAGTTCTTTTAGTTTTAACCTCGCTGGTTCTTGAGACAAAAATTCAAGATCTTTCTCGAATATTGTTTTGGCGATCCCTTTTTCCTTTTCTGCTATTTTTTTTGTGTACTCAACTCCATATTTGGTTGTCAAGGTTGACTTACCTTCTTTTTTATCCTGTTCTAAATCTAAAATATCGTCAACAATCTGAAAACATCTACCTAGGTGTAATCCAAATTCTGTAATTTTATCGAGTTGGTTCTCACTTGCATTTGCTATAATTGCACCTAGCCTCATTGGGCCCGCAATCGAGTAGTATGCAGATTTGCTATCTGCAACGAAAAAATAACTATCATTATCAATTTTAGTGTTTGAATTAGTCCAAATTTGTTCCACACCTTGACCCAGCGTGGTTCGGATAAGCATTCGATAAAATTCATCAACTATTTCGTTATTTTTGCAATCAATTATCATTTTCCACATAATAGTTTCTAAGGAATCGCTAGCATTTATTGCAAGTTCTAATCCATAAATTTTGTGTAAAGTTGGTTTACCTCTTCTTTCGTCAGAATTGTCTTCAATATCATCAGAAATTAATATCCATTCTTCTGAAAGTTGCATAGCCCCAGCTACATTAATTGCAGATTTAGGATTGGCTCCCAATGCAGACGCAATTAATAAAACAAGAGTAGGGCGGAGATATTTACCTTTTCGTTCAGGATAGACCCGATTTATATTCCAAAATTCATCTGCCTCTTTTTGAAATTTTGATGGAATTTTAAATTGTTTTGGATAGATTGGATCTTTTAAATATTTTTCTATAACCGGCCAAACTAATTTCTTTGTTTCCTCCAATGTTTGCTGTATCATTAGGAAGTATTATATAATACATTTTCGATGGCTAATACAATCACTCTTCCAAAAGGACTTGAAGTTCCAAATCATATTGTAATTATGCCTGATGGCGATAGAAGATGGGCAAGGAATAAGGGGCTTTCCGCTTCAGATGGACACAAGGCAGGGATTCAAAACATGATTAAGCTTGCACAAACCGCAAGGGATTGGGGTATTCATACTGTAAGTGCTTGGGGGTTATCAACTGAAAATTGGCACGAAAGACCAAAACAAGAAGTTGATTTATTAATGAAAGGTATTTATAAAGCAATGGTTGCATACTATGAAGATATGCAGAGAGATGGTGTTCGATTTGTACATCTTGGAAGAAAAGATAGACTTCCTAAATTTTTGTTAGATAAAATTGCAGAGATAGAAGAAAAAACTATAAATAATACAAGACACGTTTTTAATGTGGGTCTTGATTATAATGGCTGGGACGAATTAGTAAGAGTTACTCAAAAAATAGTAGCAGAAGGCATATCTGCAGAAAAGATTGACAGAAAACTGATTGATGCGCATATGGATACAGCAGGGCAACCATATCCATACATTGATCTTTACATAAGAACTTCAGGTGAACAGAGAACAAGTGGTTTTATGATGTGGCAAGCAGACTATGCAGAGTATTATTGGGAACCAAATTATTTCCCTGCATTTACTCCTGAAATGCTTAGAAATGCCATAATTGATTATTCTAGACGTAGAAGGAGATTTGGAGGAAATGATGCTATGGAGCATTTTAAATTTGATCCGCATCTTGTTGCCAATTTGGAACTTAAATGGTGGAGATTGGGTAAAATTCCAGAAGGAGTCAAATTTAGTCAGTATGCTATGGAGCATTTGAGGAAACAATTTGGATTGTCTAAACTGCTTGCTACAAAAGCTGCAAAATACACTCTTGAAGCAATTTTATATCAAGAGAAAGAGAAGTGGGATAAGGCGAAAATATCACTTAAAAAGTTTTATAAGTTAATTAAAGGAGAACTAAAACTTGCATTTGAACCTGAAATAGTTGCATCTTTGGAAGTTCAGTTGAACAAACAAAAAGGGGAGAGTGAAGAATTAGCAAAAGAACACTTGGCAGAAGTATATAGAATATCTCTTTTTCAAGCTGCCAAAGCTGCACACCTTAGAGTTTTGGCAAACATCGCGAGAAACAAAGGCGATTGGAACAAGGCGGAGGACTATTTAGAGAAGTATTACAATGCACTGAAGGAACGCATCGCGTGACGACTGCGCAGTGCCAAGCTTTGCTTACAGTGCTTTAAAAGAAAGAGTGGCCTAACCTTTAAGGGTGTAACCCTTCAAGGTCGGATGTCAAATCCAATTCTTCATTTGCGTATTTAAATTCTTCTACAAAATATTTATAACTTTTAATATTGTTATGTTTCATAAAACTGCTCTCTTTAAAATAATCCATAACTTCATTATTTTTAATCCACGGAATATTAAATTGGTTTAAGTAGTGAGCATAGGATGAATAAAATTCACTTAAATCCTTGGTAAGTTTCGACGGGTTTCTGTGGATGTAGCGAGTCACGTCTAGTAGGTAGTCTTTATTGATGACGTTAGTCGCTTTATAAGTTCCTTGAAAAAGCGATCCTATGCGTTTGTACTTTTTATTAAAATACATTGAATAACGAGTAAATAAGGACTGTGTAAATTTTTTAATAGCATCTTTATCCTTTTGCTTTATTAAGAGGTGAATATGATTCGGCATTAAACAAAAAGCCATTAGTTGGATCTCTGAAGAATAGTTTTTAATCTGTTTCGGCACACCTTTAAAGGTTACACCCTTCAAGGTGAAGTCTTTTGATACCGTCTCTTTATCTGGAGGGAGCGATAAGTATTCTTTTAAATAATTTAGAAAGACTTTGTGATCCTGTTCATCTAAAAATATTTTTCTTTTTTCGACGCCTCGATTATAAATATGGTAAGTCGAATTTTGGAGATAGAATTTAACTACATTTTTAGCAGGCATGATTTAATATACCTTAAAGGGTTTCACCCTGCAAGTGCGCGACCCTGTAAGTGCGAACTATGGTAAAATTGACTGATGAAAGATTCAAAAGTTTTTACAAACCCCATTATATTAAAAATATTAGATTATTATAAAAATCTTTGGGCACTTGGTTATACCTCAGCAATTGCTCATTGGGATTTAGAGACGTATATGCCCAAGAAAGGGTCTATGGCTCGCGGCCAAGCACTTGGAAGGCTTGCAACGATACGGCAGAAGATGTTTTTAGAGAATGGCTTCATCAGTTTAATAAATAAAGCTGATGAAGAAAAGACTTTGTCAGATGAAGAAAAAGGGGTTGTAAGAATATTAAAAAGATCTCTTGATTTCTATGAGAAGATACCTTCAACATTCTTAGAAAAGTTTGAAAATTTGACAAGCAACGCAACCGTTGTGTGGAGAGATGCAAAAGAAAAAGATAATTATGAAATCTTCGAGCCAGCACTCTCGAAGATATTCGAAATGAATAAACAAATGGCAGAGTATATTGGATATATAGACTCTCCATATGATGCTCTATTAGATTTGTTTGAAGAAGGATTAACATCAAAGCAAGTTAGTAATTTTTTTGACGAAATTCGTGATCCACTTAAAACACTTTTAAATAGAATAACAACATCTAAAAAATATTCTAAAGATCATTGGCTTGAAGATAATAAATATGACAAAGATGCTATGCATAAATTAAATGACAAAGTATTAGGTTCGCTTTGGAGTGATTCAGATAGATTTAGAATTGATATTAGTACTCATCCTTTCACCACCTCTTTCAGCAATAATGATACCAGAATTACCACTTGGTACCACAAAAAAAACTTTGCTCGTTCGCTGTTAGCTACTGTACACGAGTTTGGTCATGCACTTTACGAACTACAATCTGCGGATGAATTTGAGATGACTCCACTTGCAGGTGGGAGTAGTTTGGTTATTCATGAGAGCCAGTCTAGATTTTGGGAAAATTTTGTAGGTAGAAGTGATAACTTTATTAAAAAGTTTTTACCTGATATGGAGAAAGTAGTAAGCGGAGCTTGGCCGACTTCGTCGGTTGATAAAAAATTAACTGTTGATGATGTTTCTTTATATTTTAATAAAGTTACACCTGGATTGCTACGTGTTGAGGCAGATGAAGTTACATATCACTTTCATATAATGCTTAGGTATGAAATTGAGAAAGGACTTATGGAAGATATATACCACGTCTCTGACGTAAAAGAAGTTTGGAATACCAAAATGAAAGAATATCTAGGAATAATGCCTAAAAAGGATAGTGAGGGAGTTTTGCAAGATATTCATTGGAGTGGAGGAAGTGTCGGATACTTTCCAACATATAGCTTGGGAACATTTTTAGGAGCACAATGGGAGAAGAAGATAACAGGCGATCCTAAAAAGTGGCTAGAAAAAAATGTTCATCAGTTTGGGAGTACTTATACTCTTAGTGAATTATTAAAGAAAAACAAAATGTCCTTTGATCCATCAGTTAATCTTAAATATCTTGAGGATAAATACTCAAAAATATACGATTTTACTTGTTGACATAGGTGTATCTGATTGTTATATTGTGATTAATTAACATATGGATCAATCTAACAAAAAGTCAGTCAAACTAGAGAATATGCCAGATCTTCTAACCGTGCGTGAAGTTAGTGATCTTCTTCGTGTTTCACCATTAACAATTAAAAGATGGGGCAAAAGAGGAAAACTTCCAGCAATTAGGATTAACTCAAGAGGGGATAGGAGATACAAAAAAGAAGCAATTCTCTGGCTTCTTGGAATGCAGGCAAAAGATTAGCTTCATTTTTGTATATTCCAAAGTTTTGAGTAAATACCTAATTTATTATTTAATAAATCATTATGAGTGCCGATTTCGGATATTTTTCCTTTATCTAAAACCACAATTCTATCTGCTTTTGAAATTGTAGAAAGGCGGTGAGCTATGATAATAGTAGTTTTCCCTTTTGCATATTTCCAGAAGGCATCCTGTATTAGTCTTTCTGATTCTGAATCTAAGTGTGAAGTTGCTTCGTCAAAAATAATGATATCTGGTTCACTCATAATCATTCTAGCTATTGCTAAACGTTGTTTTTGACCGCCTGATAACTTAATCCCACGTTCACCAACGTTCGTGTCATATTTTTGTGGCAAGCTTTCTATAAAGTCGGAGATGTTTGCAAGTTTGGCCGCCTTTTTGACTCCATCCAAGTCCTGTTTTGCAGAACCGTATGCAATATTGTATTCAATTGTATTATTAAATAGTACTGGTTCCTGTGGTACCACTCCAAAAAATCCTCTTAGATCTGATTTGTTAAAGTTTTTTATATCTATTCCATCAATACTAATTTTGCCTTTTGTAGGATCAAAAAATCTCATTAACAATTTAGTAATAGTTGTTTTACCACTTCCACTTCTACCTACAAATGCAATTGATTCGCCTGATTTAATCTCAAGTGACAAATTTTTAATTGCATTCTTAGTTCCACCTTTGTATGAGTGATTAACATTTTCAAAAGAAATCACACCCGCCGGGTGTGATTTCTTTATAGGGCTTTTAGGATCGGGAACTTTTGTTTCGTGATCTAAAAGACCAAAATATTTTTCAATATCAGCATAATTTTTAGCTATATCACGAGTACTCCAAACAAGATCCCAGAGTTTTGGATAAAAATTAGATAAAAAGCCTGTTATTAACACAAAATCACCAATAGTAAGTTTTAAGGCAATTGTTTGATTAACTGTTAAATATAAAACCAAAAACATACTGATGTTTACAAGGGCTCCCATTGTTGCATCAATTAAACGAAACGAATTTCCATATCCCCAAAGTGTCTTTATCCATGGTATAAAACTTGTTTTTAGTCTTTTCTCTTCCCAATCTTCTTTAGCAAAAAGTTTAACTGTTTCAAAGTTAATTAAGTTGTCAGTTATAATTCCTGAAATATTATCTTCCTCTTTATTAAAAATTCTTCTTTTATTTACATTATTTGCAATTAAAAATTTCGTGATCACTATAGTTAAGACAAGTGATATAACAAGAAGTGAAACAATTATCAAATTTAACTTAGAAAAAAAGAAAAGCATTACAGAAAAACTGACAAGCACTGTAAACATTCTGTAATGGATATCATGGAAAAAAGAGAAAAATGCGGAGTCTCCACGTTTAAAAGCAGAAATTAAACTACCCGTAGATTTATCAGCGTGGAAAGCAAAATCCAAGTCTTGTACTTTTTTAAAGATAATAGTTCTTGCATCGACGGAAGAATCAAAACACAAAAAATCTCCAACAAAACCAACAATTAAATCAAGTATTACAGCAAGCACACGAACAATCATAAAAATAAAGAGGATTCTCATCAAATTATTACTACTTAAAGTGGGAATTGCCTCAACAAATAATTTGTAAAAGTAAGGGTTTAGGGAGAACAATATGTTTGAAATTATAATCAATAAAATAAAACCGATAAAAATCAGTTTCTTTTTAAACACAAAAGAGTAAAAAACCTTAAGTACTTTAAACATCTGAAGCTATATTGTATAATAGGGGTTATCTTTTTCATATGGACATTTTCTTTGTTAGACATGCTATCGAAAACTCTATAGCTTCAGGCGTGCCTGAAAATACAATAGTACTACTATTGTTATTACCTATCGTAGCAACAGTTATAGCAGCAACCAGACAAATTATAGGCATTCGTGGATTTGGTATATTCTTGCCCGCTGCGCTTTCAATTACATTTGTTGCAATCGGGCCAATACTTGGCATTTTACTTTTTATGGCAATAGTCATTATTTCTACAATTGTTAGAATATTAACTCGCAAATTAAAGTTAAAACTTCAGTATTTACCTAGAATGGCATTAATATTGTGGTTTGTGTCCCTTGGTATTTTAGGAATTATTTTTACAACAAACATAAACGTTTCCATATTCCCAGTTCTTATTTTGACTCTATTGGTTGAAGATTTTACTAGAATTCAACTTGGCAAATCGTTTAAAACTGCAATTGGACTTACATATCAAACTTTGATCCTGGCACTTATTTCATATCTATTTTTGACCTATGTTCCATTTCAAAGATTAGTACTTCAAAATCCAGAAATCGCATTAATAGTCACATTTGTTATAGATATAATTCTTGGAAAATATTTAGGACTAAGATTCATGGAATATTACCGATTTCGTAAACTCATCAACTTTAAGTAATTATATGAAAATATCTTCAATATTAGGCTTAAATGCTAGGGGTGCTCTTTTTACTGGTAAATATAACAGTAGAAAAGCAAAAAGAATAGCTGATTCAAAACTTCAAACAGACAGGATATTAAGACATGCAGGTGTGGCTCATCCAATAATATTTACCAAGTTCAAAACAGCAAACGAAGTTTTTAGTTTTAAATGGTCTGATCTACCTGACGCCTTTGCTCTCAAGCCTTCTAGGGGACTTGGCGGGGAAGGGATAATAGTAGTTAAAAAAAGACTTGATAGTTTAGTATGGTTAACAGCATCAAAACAAAAAATTACAGCCGAAGATTTAAAACTTCATACTCTTGATATTCTCGAAGGTGCATTTTCAATGGGCAATGAACCAGATAGTGCTTTTGTACAAGAATACGTTGGTAGGCACTCTGCTTTTAGAAAATTGGCGTTTCGAGGAACTCCTGATATTAGAATAATTGTATTTAATAAAATTCCTGTTATGGCAATGCTAAGGCTTCCCACAAAAGAAAGTGGTGGAAGAGCAAATTTGCATCAAGGAGCATTAGGACTTGGAGTTGACATTGCTTCAGGAATTACAACAAAAGCAATTTTAAATAATAAAGAAATAACTTATAAACCTGGTACAAGTAGAAAACTTCGAGGAATAAAAATACCCTTTTGGAACAAAATATTGGAGACTGCAGTAACAGGTCAAATAGCCTCAGGTTTAGGTTATGCAGGTGTTGATATTGTTTTACATCCCGAGAAAGGTCCACAAATAATTGAGCTTAATGCACAGCCAGGATTATCAATCCAGCTGGCCAATATGGAAGGATTAAGAAAAAGGCTGGATAGAGTTGATGATATTTTCGTCATGACGGCGGACCATGGGGTTAAAATCGCAAAAGCATTATTTGCCAGTAAATTCGCTCAGCGTGTGAAAAATATTGAAGATATAAAAACTTTACAGGCAATTGAAGAAGTAAAACTTGTGGATATTTACGGAAAAGGGAATAAAGTTCTGGCAAAGATTGATACAGGAGCATGGAGTTCTACAATTGATATCAATTTAGCCAAGAAACTTGGACTATTAAGAAAGAACAAAATAATTACAACCAGGAAGAAATTAAGTTCACTAGGCGAAGAACAAAGACCGGTTATCTCTTTGTCTTTTTGGCTTGGTGGGCGTAAAATTATGACAAGAGTTACTGTTTCTGATAGAAAATCATTAAGATACCAAGTCTTAATTGGAAGAATAGATTTACAGGGATTTTTAATAAGTCCAACAATAGATAAAGATAATTTAGTCAAAGCAAAATGGTGAAAAAAATATTAATATTAACTAGTGGCAAAACTTCAAAACTTGATGCTTTTAAAAATAGAGGCGTAACTCTGGGATCATTTAATGATATAAATTATAGTTCTGATTCTGATGCCCTGATGTTAAAGACTGTAGACCTTAAGCAATTTGCAGTTATATACTTTAGGATGGTTGGCAAAAGTTTAGAAATTGCAACCTTAGTTGCAAACTATGCTGTTAAAAATAATATTAAATTAGTAGACGATATATATTCAAATAGTTTATTAATGCCAGCATCTTTGGGCAAATCTATAGAACTAAAAAGACTTGTTGAAGCTGGAATACGTATACCGAAAACTATTTTCGGGGATTTATCCAAAATGGAGTTTCCGTATGTTATTAAGTCTACAACCGGTCAGAAATCAAGAGAGGTGTGGCTTGTCAGAAATCAAGAAGAATTAGATCTATTAAATCAAAAGATTGATAAGAAGAAAATATATTTTGCACAAGAATTAATTCCTAATGCAAGAAGAATCAGAGTTTTGGTGGTAGGAGACAGCGCGATTGGTGCGATAGTAAGACAGACCAAATGGAACAAGGATCATACTAAAATAACTCTTGATCCAATTCCTGAAGATATAGTAAATATAGCCGTGGAATCTACTAAAGCTGTTGAATTGAATATTTCAGGAATAGATATTTTAGTAAATTCGAAGACGAATGATATGTACGTTATCGAAGCAAACGCAGCTCCTTCATGGAAATTGATTAATAAATATTGTAATGTAAACGTCGAAGATGAAATCATTAAATATATACAAACAAAAGTTTAAAGAATTTGGTGTAAGTCCACAATCTTTACAGTGGAAATCTAAAGGTGCTGCTCACCAGCGCTTTAGACAGTTTTGGGCAGAGATAGATTTTAATAATAAAAGTGTACTTGACGTTGGGTGTGGTTATGGTGAAATGGGAAATTTTTTAATAAAAAAGTATGAAAACGTAATCTATAAAGGTGTCGATATCATGCCAGAATTTATTGAAAATGGAAAGAAAATTTATCCTGACTTAGATCTTGAAATAGGTAACTATTTTTCACGATCTAAAGCCGAAGTATGTGAGACTATAACATATGATGTTGTTCTTTGCTCTGGGGCTTTAAATAGTAACTTTGGAACAAAAAAAGAAAACTTAGAATTTAGAAAGAAAGCAATCAAAACGATGTTTGAGCATACTAACAATTGCTTAGCCTTTAATGTTTCAGGTGGTCATCCAAAACCAACTAACAAAAAAGGTAGTAATATTTGGTATTCAGATAGTTTAGAAATTTTAGAATATTGTATGAGTTTAACCAGACGTGTTATTCTACGTCATCATTATCATCCCACCGACTTTACAATGTTTTTATACAAAGTGAAGAAGAAATAGATGCTAGACCTTCTTGTTTTTACACAATATCCTATGGCCTACGGGCCTAGACGTTTTTTGCAGGAGGCAAAAAACTTAGGCTACAGGTTACGGGTGATAGATTATAGTGTGGCTGCAAAACGACAGAATCTTCCAGATTCAAAAGCTGTAATTTTGAGGGAGCCAAACCATAACAGTATGCTATATGAATTACGGGATAAGATTTTAAAATATTATATATCTACAAATTCAAAAATATTAAATTCTAATTCCTACTTAAAATGGAGTATTTTAGATAAAATTACTCAGCACCAAGAATTTAAAAAGGCAGGTATTCCACATATATCATTATTAAATCTTTCTGATACAAAATACCCTTTTGTTGTAAAAAACAAACTGGGGAGTCATGGGGATAGTGTATATAAAATTACTTGTAAAAAAGATCTAGAAAAGGTGTTAATAACACACAAAGCAGATGACCTGCTTTGTCAAGAATTTCAAACATCAGGATTTGATTTAAGGGTAATAGTTCTCGGAAATAGGGTATTGGGAATTATGAAAAGAACACCGAGAGAGGGCGAATTCTTAAGCAATTATTCACAAGGAGGGGAGATAAAAAAGTATGAAGTGAATAGATATAAAGATATAAAGTGCATAGAAAATATAGCAATAAAAACAGCGAAACATTTCAAACTTGATTATGTAGGAGTGGATTTGATGAAAGGAAATGACGGGAAGTGGAAAGTATTAGAAGTAAATCGTGCCTGTCAGTTCAAGGGTTTTGAGATGGCTACAGGTGTAAATGTAGCTTCAGAAGTATTAATCTTCATGAAGTGATATAATATAGGGTATGCATAAGAAGTTCAAGAAAATTCTAGTTTTGGTGGATTCAAAAAGTTCTAGCAAAAAAAAACTTGTTAGATACTTAAATTCTAATTCAAAAAATAAATATAAAGCTTTTCTACATTCTTTTACAGATTTGTATTTTGATATTAAATCTGGCAAAGTGAAAATTAAAGTCAAAAACAAAGATATAACAAATTTTGATTTAGTATTTGTAAGACGTGCTGGGAAATATGTTCGTTTTATGGGAGCAATTTCAAAATATTTGGATTATAAAAAAGTCAAATTCGTGGATCCAGCATTTCGTGAAATTGGGATGAGCATGGATAAGGCCTCAAGTGCTCTAAGACTTGCGATAAAAAGGATACCGCAACCTCACACCATTTTTTGTTTTAAAGAAAGCGTTTTAATTAATAAAAATAGAATTATTAAAACTTTGGGATTTCCAATAATTGCAAAAGCGATTTTATCTCAAAGAAATCAAAATATTTACATTCTAAAAACAGAAAAAGATTTTGAAACTTTATTAAAAAAATCAAAGAAAGAATTCATATTTCAAAAATTTATTGATATAGAAAAAGAGTACAGAATTCTCATAATGGGAGAAAAAGTTATGGTTTTAGAACAAAAATTTAAAAGAAATTACGAAAATATCAAAGTTGAATACCTTGATCTAACTGGCCCATCTGTTTTTCTTGATTTGGATTGTACGACACAAGTAGCGAACAAAATTGCTTTAAAATCTGCTAGTATCTTAGGACTAGATATCGCAGGAGTGGACCTCGCTATTGAAAAAGGAACTCACAAGAACTATATAATTGAAGTTAATAAAGGTCCTGGTATTGAACCAAATGCAAAAACTTCACCAGAACTCAAGGCTTTTTCTGACTATCTTCTCTCGCGTATTTCTTAATCACAAAAGTATTTTATTACTTAAGTATGAAACTCAATTACTTGAGTTCAACTGTTGCACCAGCTGTCTTTAATTTTTCTACAGCTGACTTAACATCTTCAGGTTTTGCATCTTTTAATACTTCAAAAGGAAGCGTTTCGGTTGCATCCTTTGCTTCTTTAAGTCCTAAAGTTTGATTAATTTCTCGGAGAGCCTTTATAACTGCAATTTTAGTTGCGCCTGAATTTGTCATTATTACAGTTTGGTTTCCACCAGAAGCTTCACCCGCTGGAGCATCGCCGGCTGCGGCTGCTGGCGCTACGGCTGCTGCTGCGACTGGCATTGCACTAACTCCCAACTTCTCTTGCAATGCAGTGACAAGTTCTGATAAATCTAAAACTGTAAGTTTACTAATTTCTTCTACCAATTCTGCTACAGCAGAGCTGGTTACTTTATTTTTGTTAGCCACGTGTACTCACCTCCTTTAGCAAATATACTAATTTCTGCATATTTCCATTTAGAGTGCCAATGAGTCCATACATTGGTGACACAAGAGATCCAACAACTTGTGAATATAAAACGTCTTTTGTAGGTAGAGTTGAAATTTTAAGTAGTGATTCTTTGTTCTGAAAATTACCATCAACTATTCCTACTTTAAACTGGGGAACTTGATTCTCTTTTGCGAATTTTCCAAGGATTTGAATCGGAGCTACTGCATCGCCAGTAGTTAAAATTAGGGCTGTTTGGCCCGAAAGCACTTCATCTGTTAAAACTTCTTCCTTAATCCCTGCCTCTTTTCCTGCAAGTTTAATCAATGTATTTTTGACAACTGTCATGTCAGAATCAACCGCCTTAAGTTCGAGTTTAAGTTTTTGTTGAAGACCAACCGAAAGGCCTGCAAAATTAACGAAAACAATAGAATTAGAGGCCTTTAATTTAGGAGTTAAACTTAATACCAAATCTTTTTTGGTTTGTTTACTATTCTTAATAGATGTGTTTTTCATATTCCTCGACAAGACTTGTACTAGATAATTCTAAATGCTTGTTTTCTATGGACAAAGACTATTTTAACTGAATACTTCTGATTATGCAACAGGAGTTCTAAGATATTTAGGCCGATTGTTTTTGAGACTAATTAGTATATAATTCCCAAATCTATGACAAAAGAGTCAGGGGCTTATATATCGAAAATACGAGAATTAGGTTTAAATGATATTTCAAGAAGACAACTTAACCATGTGGCGGAAGTTTTTGGACCCAAGTTTTTGAATATTGCTACAGAAGATGAAAAACAAAAGGCAAGGGAATACTTAAAAGGTCCCAAAATGGAATTTGAGACAAAAGTTGCAAATGTTGCTTGGAAGTTAGGAGGAAGAATAATTAGTGAATGGTTAGCTGAAGCTGTAAAGAAAATGGAACCTGGTACAGGCCTTTATATTTTAAACGTTGGGTTTAATGGTAATGAGCCAATAGACATTATTAAAATTCAGACTTTAAAAAACGGTGCAGATAAAATTGAAAATGACATATTTGAGGGATCCAGTTTCTCACCTGAAGATAAATATGTTAGAGGCAAAAGGATTGGGGGGAATTTTGTTAGGTTGTTAAGAAGTGGGTTTGATGAGATACCCCAACTTCAATCTGTTGCAAAAAAAGAAATGTTTCTGATTGGAATTAGAGGATATACGCCAATTGAACGGGAATCTAACGAGATGCTATATGAACTTACTCATAGTCCAGAGTTAAATAATTCAAAACTTGTTAAATGGGTCTTAACAAAACATCAACAAGTTATTAAAGATAGTATTAGGCCAGGAATAGCAAATCCCATGTCTTGTTTACAAGCTGATTTAACAACTCACATATTAAGGATGTATCTAGATATTATGTATATTGAAAAAGCAAGTCGTGAATTGGACATAACAATATTGGTTAAAAGTTTGACCAGAAGATTCAAAAGAGCTGCTAGAATTATAAAACATATCGTTTAGATTTGAACCTTAACTGAAGGGGACATGGTGGATTTGATAAAAGCTCTAATGATAATTGCTTTTGAACCATTGAGGCTAGCCAAAATAGCTTCTGCATTCTTTGTCAACTCTTCGCTTTTTTGTGAAACTTTCCCAAATGATGTATGAATTAAAGGAGCTTCTCTTTCGGTTTTAAGTGTAATTAAATTACCTTTAAATTTTTCTACTTCTTTTTCTGATTTAATAACTGTTCCATTTTTAGGATTTGGCATTAATCCTTTTGGACCCAAAAGCCTTGCAAAGACTACTAGTTTTGGCATCATTTCAGCTGTAGCAAGTAATAAATCAAAATCAATTTTGCCAGCCTGCAATTTAGTAATAGTATCATCTGATGCTACTTCGATTTTTTTTGTTTTTCCGGATGAAAAGGGCAATGTAACCTGTGCAGTTATGCCTATTTTTTTCATTACTAAATGCATTTCCATGGTTCCGTCGAATTTTGAATAACTAGCGTCTTTAATTACCTTAATAGCATCTTCTATTTTATAAAGTGTAGTTTTTGAAATCTTAGATTTTGATTCTAAATATTTCTTGCCTCTTGAAGTGACTACTAAAATCTTTTCTTTTCTTGCTGGTTTTTCTACAACTTTTTCGTCTACAACAACGGGCAATATTTCAACATTTTCAACCTTAGTTTCTTTTGGAGCTAATGCCGCTGCTTTCTTTGCTTTTTTCTCAGCATATTCTTCAGCAGAAGTTTTCTTTATTTCAACTGTCCCAAATAAAACAGCAGTTTTTGTTTTACCCATTTATTTTTACCCCCATACTTCTAGCTGTGCCTTCTACTATCTTGACTGCAGCGCCTAAATCCTTTGTGTTTAAATCATCCATTTTCTCTTTTGCAACTTCCTCAGCTTGCGCTCTTGTCATTGTCGCGTGCGTCTCTCTACCTGCTGTCCCCGAACCTTTTTCAAGACTTAATATTTTTTTGATCATTACTGACATTGGGGCTTTTTTAATAATAAAATCAAAACTTCTGTCCTCAAAAATTGTGATAACTGCGGGGACAATCTGACCTTTCATGTCTTTGGTTTTGTCATTATATGCTTTGACAAATTCCATAATAGCAATACCATGTTGTCCCAATGCGGTTCCTACTGGAGGTGCTGGAGTGGCTTCGCCCCCTTTTAAATTAATCTTTACTATTGTTTTTACTTTTTTTGTCATATTAAATTTTTTGTATCTGCAAGAAGTCAAGTTCAACTGGTGTTTCCCTTCCAAAGATTGAAACTAATACTTTTACTTTCCCTTTTTCCTCATCAATCTCATGAATTGTACCCAAGAAATCACTAAACGGTCCATCTGTAATTTTAACAGCTTCTCCCGTAACAAATTTTGTCTTATATCTTGGCGCAGGAGAACTTACAAATTTTTGAATATTTTTAACTTCTATCTCAGATAGAGCAGTTGGTTTATTGCCTGCGCCTACAAAACCCGTAATTCCTGCTGTGGTTCGAACGGCCAGCCATGTTTCATCATCTAAAATCATTTTAACCAACATATATCCAGGGAAAATCTTTTCTTTAATTTGGGTTTTTTTACCGCCTCGAATGACAATTTTATCTTGTGTTGGAACTAACATTTCAAAAACACTATTTTTTAAGTCCATAGTTTCGACTCTTTGTCTTAAGGTTTCCATAACACGTACTTCATGACCAGAAGAAGTGTGTACTACAAACCATTTAGCATTTGGAGCATCCATTGCATTAACAATAATATGTCCTGGAATTTTTTTATTTCCAGTTCCCTTTTCGTTAATTTGTAATTCTTGTGGTTTGTTATCCATATGATTATTTTTGCAAGAAATATTCTAATCCTTTTGTAAGGCCATAATCTACACTGCCTACAAAAATAGCTACAACTATTGAGATTGCTATGACTAAACCTAGGTAGTTTATCACAGTGTTTCGTTTTGGCCAAGTGACTTTTTCAAGCTCAAGTTTAACTTCTGATAAAAAGTTGACTGTAGATTTCATTTTTTAATAGTTTCTTTTCTTTTCAAGCATTCTAGCAAAGTTAAGCTTATATTTCTTCTCTTTTCTTTTTTCAGAAGGCTTTTTAAATCTTTCTCTATCACGAAGCTCCAGCAAAAGGCCAGACATTAAAGTCTTTTTGCGAAATCTTGCTACTAATGAGTCGTCGGACTCTCCTTGTTTTTTTGTTACTACAAACATAATTAGTTTTGCACCTGTCGGTGAAAAAATCGCCTCCCTTCAAGAATATCATTAATGGATATTATATCATTTATAATTAGATATTTGTAGGAGGTAGAATATGAGGAATTTTTAGTTTATTTTTTTTCCATATGATAAAACCTATTACAGAGACACTAACTAATACTAATACTGCTATCAAGTATTTAATAAAATCAGATAGAATTTGAGCTTCTAAATCATTTGTAGTGACTAAAACTTCAGGCGTTTGTGATGGGGACGGATATACAATAGGGACAATTGTTCCGATTGGATCAGGAGTTTCATTGCCACCTTTTGGTTTTAGAGTTGGTTTAGATGTAGCAATGGCAGATGGCGTAGCTGTTGTTGTATTGCATACGCAATCTGCATCACCTGAACAAAGTGGATTTCGGCAATATCCTTCAAAACAGAAAAAATTTGCTTGGCAATTATAGTTACTTCCACAAGTACCTCCGCAGAAATTGGGTTCACCTTGGGCCCTTTTGTTTACATTAAAATTTACGTTTATGGCTGACCAGACAAAAAGAGGAAGTGCTATTACAAAAGCAATAAACAACCCCGTTATACCTAATTTTTTAGGGGACATATATACTATATTAGAAATATGCTATTATATTGTCAATGGCTAACAAAAAAGCATTAATTACTGGTTGTACAGGTCAGGATGGATCATATTTAGCTGAGTTTCTCTTAAAAAAAGGATATGAGGTTTCTGGAATTGTAAGAAAAACATCCCATGAGGACTATGCAAATATAGGCCATATTCAAGAACAATTAAAATTATTTCAAGGAGATTTGTTAGACCCCGTATCGCTTCGTGAAATTATTCAAAAAGTAGAGCCTGATGAGGTTTATAATTTAGCATCACAATCTCATCCATCTGAAAGTTTTAAACAGCCAATTCATACAGCAGAAATTACAGGAATTGGAGCGCATAGAGTTCTTGACGCAACTCTTGATGTAAATCCTAAGACGAAATTTTATCAAGCAAGTAGCTCTGAAATGTTTGGCTGGGTAAGGGAAATTCCACAGGATGAAGAAACACCATTTAATCCCGCAAATCCTTACGCAGCCGCCAAATTATATGCATTTTGTATGACTAAAATTTATAGAAAAAGTTATAATATGTTTGCAACAAATGGAATTTTATTTAATCACGAGTCTCCCAGACGCCATTTAGGTTTTGTAACACAAAAAGTAACATATGCTGCAGCTTGCGCAAAATTAGATATTAAAAATTCTACTCATTTAAATGAAGAAGGTGAACCAATTGTTAAAGATGGGAAAGTTAGTCTAGGAAACTTAGAAGCAAAAAGAGATTGGGGTTTTGCTGGAGATTATGTAGAGGGAATGTGGAAAATTATGCAGGCTGAAAAAGCAGATGACTTTGTACTAGCAACAGGGGAGACACATACTATTGAAGAACTTTGCGAAGAAGCATTTAAGTATGTAGGATTAAATTGGGAAGATCATGTGGTGGTAGATAAAAGATTCATAAGACCAACTGAAACAGGACCTTTGATAGGAAACCCTGCAAAAGCTAAAAAAATATTGGATTGGGAGCCAAAAACAAAATTTAAGGAGCTGATTAAAATAATGGTTGACGCCCACCTTGCAAGACTGAAATAATTCTGCTCAAAATATAAAATTAAAATGAGCATTCCAATTTTTGGAGTAAATATCCCTGTGCCACAAATTAAGATACCAAATGAACTTTTGGAAAAATACGCTGATCTTTACAAAGGTATTAGAGATAGAAAGGATACAGTTACCTGGAGAACACTAATAATTAATATACGTATTCTTTTAGGTCAGGATGAACCAGACTTTAATAAAATTCAAAAAAAGTACAAAGTAAAAGCTAAGAAATTAGTTAAACAACTTGTAGCAAAAACATTTCTTGATAAGTTGATACCTGAAATTGAATATGCAGTTGGAGTTATTGATGCCCCAAATAAAAATGTTAGTAAGGATTTAGACTTTCTTTTACTAAACGCAAAACATACGTGTGATCCTATGGTATGGAATTTAGCTGATTACATTAAAGGTAGGGGTAAAACTGTTGCAGTAGTTAATCCTGTTGGACATTATAACGATGGACAAACAAGAATTATTGGTCCAATAAAATTTTTTAGAAATATTAAAAAAGTTATAATTATATCTTCAACTCAAACAGAATTGGGAGGGAGTGTTTCAGTTTTATCAAATGTTATTAGACTTATCAGAAATCCGGAATTTGCTAAAAAAATAAAAGAGGTTGATATTATTATCCCTATGTTTGGTGGTTCGAGGGGGCACAGATTAGGTCAGGGTCCAGAAGTTGGATTTGAAATTATGGAGGCCGGGTTTAATGCAAGACTTTTGGCAATATCTACGAAGGATATCTTAAACAAACTCAATGAGACTCATATAAAATTGCCATCAATAAAATTTTTTTCGGTTGATATACATAACTTAGAAGAGCCAGACAAAACTTTTACAGAAGAAGGTTTTGAATTTAAATCAATTGATTCTGCAAACGGGTTATCTGTCGGTATATTTAATATATTAAGACAAAAAAAATTGTTAAAGATACCAATTAAATTAATAGCTTGTGACAAAGGTGCAGTTCCAAGAACTGAGAAGTTAGCTGAAAATATATTGATGATAGATGGTGTGATTAATTTACAAATTGTATATATGGAAAAGAAAAGAGCAACTGCGGGAGTTATTAAACATACAGAAATAGTAAGAGTTGAAGAATGGAAACTCAACGGCAAAGATATATTAAAAAGACAATTATCTTTACCTAAAAAACCTAATTTCAAGCATGTGGTTTTGGTATATTCAGACGACATGATAGATACGGGTGGAACAGCAGAAAAAGATTTAAATTTTATTAGTAACTTTTATCCCAATACAACTTTAAAAATTTTTGCAGCTACTCATCCAGTTTTTTCAAAAGGTTTTGCAGCACTAAAAAGAATTGGTGCTGATTATTATTGTCTTGGAAATACTCTTTACTGGGAGGGATTAGAAGATATGTCGAATGTAGAAATTATTGATATGGCACCAAGCATTTACAAATCAATTTGATAGGGTAGTGCAGGTTGAGAGATGTTTGGTGTTTAAAATAAAAATAATTATATTGCAAAGCAAATTTCGCTTTAATTATTTCGATTCACATCCCTCAACCCGTTTGGTCAAAACTTCATCATTCTTCCGAATGATCTTCAGGAACTGGCTCAAACCGCCTCAGAAAATTGCCGATTCGTCCAATGCCGCGAGAAAACCTTCGCCATTTCTTACCCCAATCGGTTTTGGCTTTCTTTGGTTTTACAGGATGACATTCTCGACATTTTTTTACTCCACCCGACCACTTCGGTTTACAGATACATTTACACACTTTTGCCTCCTATGGCAACTAAAAAATTGGACTTTCCTGACTGGAATTTTAGCAGAAAAATGATTAATTTTCCAATTTTCCTGTACGTTCGTTGTAACCGCAACGTGGACATAAGCCATTAATTGGCGTGGCTTTGCCGCAATTCATGCACTTGTCATTACCTTTCGGCTTTTTCACTTTCATACTTCTGATTACAATTGTCGCCACAATTATTGCAACGATAATAATCCCGAAACTAACATAAACTATCGACATGACTCATTCTCCTTGTTCAAGAACTAGACCCATCGAATTATGGGATACGGAAGTATAGCAAACTAGATCAATATTTGCTAGAATATGAAGCTTTTTTAAATAAGTAGATAATTAATAAAAGTATGATTGCTAGCAGGGCGACCTCTGCTGAGCGAGTTTCCTTCTTTGCATGGGTGGAATGAATCGGACATTCGTCATCGCTTTTGGAGAGCGAGGTCCTACCACTGAACGACACCCATATATTTAACTACTTATAACTGATCGTGAAATGGCAACTTTTCTTACCACTGAACGACAACCTTATATACTATATTTTCAAACTATCCACAAAGGTATTATAGAGCGATCTTAGTTCAAGAGCAATTTTTGTATCATAATACCTGATTCTAATACATCCCTGATATCCAACCCTGATCCGTTTGTTGGTATGCGGCTTAAGATAACTTTTGGAAAATTTATTCGTTGGTATATTAGTAATTTTTGACCAGAAATTTAGTTGGAATTTTTCATTGTGATATTCGTGAACGTGCATCATTGCTCTAAATTTGGATTCATCTAAAGTAAATGAATTTCTTAAAAGATATACAAACAATGCAACCATTTTGGGATCTGAATTCATAAAATAAACATAATTATCAGTTGATTTGCCACCTTCTGTCCAAAACAGAATCGATGCTATCATCTTGAAAACGTTTTTTGATTTGGGTATTTTAGAAACAATCCTTCGTGTTGTTGAGTCAATAATCTTTTGTCGTGCTTGACGTTTATTTCTTGCAATTTGAATTGACTTGTATTGTCCTAAAATCTTTCTCCTTTTAAGACGCAATAAGGCATTGTCATTCAAAAGAATTGAGCCTAGCCATTTTGAACTAGTACTTTTAGCGATATGAAGCTTTATAGAGATTTCGTTAAAGGAAAAGCCTAATCTTCTTAATTTAATAGCTTTCTCTTTGACATCTAATGAATGAGACATAAGGTTATATATCCATATTATACAGTACGTTTTTTATGATATCAATAAACTAATTGTAAAAATATGTAAAATTTGGAGACCGCTGTCCTGCCGTTGAACGACGACCTTTTGTAAGTACAAACTAAATTATACTTCAAATACTTGAAATATGGAAAAAAAGTGATAAAATTTAGGTATGTCAGATGTACTTAATCGTATTCCTTTTACTTCGGCAGATGTAGAGAGTTTACAAAAAAAAGATGCCGAAAGAAGAGGAAGGAAACGTGGCAAGCAAGGTTGGGTTAAGCTTGAAGATGTAGGAGAAGTAGAGGTGAAGGTTCCTATGTATATCGTACGTCCCAAAACTGCTGGCCAGCCAAGCCCCAACATGCCAATTGCTCATGGTCAAGTTTTTCACCAAGACAACGAGGATAAATAAAACACCTCAATAATTTTATGTCTGAAACAACAACAACAACATACAGAGGTGATCTAATATCTAAAGATGAACTTATTAATCTCTATATGAAATTACAAAGATTAGATCAACTAGGCGGTATGGAATGGATAACAGATTACCATGTCAGTAATAATCCTGAAGATTGGTTTGCAGAAGAGGTTGACGAGATCGATGAGTTGATAAAAGAAGATCTATAGATTTACTTCAGTTTACTTGTTTCTTTATGAAGTGTTTGTTTTTTACAAACTTGACACCATTTTTTAAGTTCTAATTTTCCCTTGCCTTTTGTATCCATATTAACTTTATTCCTATCTGTCACATAATTTTGTGATTTACAGCTAGGACAAATCATTGCAACTATTTCTCTTGCTCCTTTTTTAGCCATATAGTTATATTAACATCATAACACTACACAATCTAGCCTTAAATTTGAGCCTGAGGTGAGAATTGGACTCACTACTTCTTTCTTACCAAGAAAGCGTTCTACCGATGAACTACTCAGGCGCATGATACAATAACATTGGAATTATATCATGTTGGACAAGCTAATTTCTTCAATATTTGTGTTTTTTATATCTTTAATTCCATTAAATTCAAATATTCCAGATGCTACAGTAAATACTCAGACAACACTTATTTTTACAGGTGATATTATGTTAGGCAGATCTGTGATGGGAGCATCTTTAGACGCTAATGATGTTTATTATCCATTCAGAAACACAGCAGAGTTTTTAAAAAGTGCTGATATAACTTTTGCAAATCTTGAAAATCCAATTGTAGATGATTGTAAAAGACATGTTGGGGGATTTAAATTTTGCACAACTCCTGAAATTAGCAACGGTTTGAATTTTTCCGGAATTGATATAGTAACTCTTGCAAACAATCATTCTGGAAATTATGGAAATGAAGGTTTAGTACAAACCAAAAAAACTTTAAATGAAATAGATATTAAATCAGTGGGTTACGGTAATCTAGAGATCTTAGAAAAAAATGGTATTAAATTTGGTTTTTTAGGGTTTAACTATACTTTTACTAAAGAGAATTTAGAAAATGATTTACGTTTTATTAAAGAATCAGATTCTAAAGTAGATGTTTTAATTGTGGTTAATCACTGGGGAGAAGAGTACAAGTCTATGGCTAATAGTCTACAGACTACAGTGGCGAAAAAAATGGTAGATGCAGGAGCGGATGCAATTATTGGCCACCATCCTCATTGGGTTCAAAATTATGAGGAGATAGATGGTAAACCAGTTTATTATTCATTAGGTAATTTTGTGTTTGATCAGATGTGGAGTGAAGAAACTAAAAAGGGGTTGGTTGTAAAAATGACATTTGAGGGAAAAGATTTGATAAAAAGAGAAGAATTTAAAACCTATACCCCAAAAATTGGTCAACCTGAAATTATTCCATAGCGTTAGCTGAATCTCATAATTTGTGCCAAGGCTAGGACTTGCACCTAGGTAGTCTTGCGACGCGAGTTCTACAGACTCGTGCATTTGCTGCTCTGCCACCTTGGCAAATAGTAACAAAGTGTATTATATCAATTCTCCCAAGCTTCTACTAGGTCTTTATAATTTTCTATAATATTTAAATAATCATTTTTTAAAATTAACTCCAACTTTATGTTTGGGAATTTTATTCTAAATAATTTATCTCTCATTGTTGAATATTCGTTCATAAAGTTTTTCACCTCAATATATGTTTTAAACCCTGGTAAATAGAAATCTGGTCTATATGTATGTTCACCTAGATTAAATATTTTAGGTGCATATTCCCATCTTAATTTAACTAAGTTGTATACCCTGGCGACATTAGCTTCCCATGTACTGTAGAAATTTATATTTGAGTCAATATCAACCCTGACACCATTTTTACCCTTAGACGCTTTGGATGATGTAGTCAATCTTCCCGTGACCTTAATTGCACAACGAACACTGCAATACTTCTGAGTTCGACTTAAATATGGAACCAGTTCAAATAACTTATGACAGTTAAGACAAATCATTTTAACCTTTGTTTTTGTGAAATGGATGCCTCGTTTTTCTTTAGGTAGTAGTTTAAGTGCCAAAGAAATTTTTCGTTTTGTAATTTCAGATAATGTCCTGTTTTTATTATTAACCAAACCGGAACATCTACGAGAACAATAGGTTTTTAATTCTGAGTGTTTGACTAGAAATGTATTATCGCATTTTGGATTTTTACATAATCTTTTTTCTTTTAAATTACGTCGAAAATTATATATACCATTCTCCCAATTTTTCTTAGTAATTAAAGCTTGTTTTTGTTTGTACTCGAGATTTGAATAAAAAAAGTTGGGCATTAATTAAATATAGTACGAAGTATGACCGAAGTCAACACAACTCTTTGAGCCTCCTGACCGAAATCGAACGGTCGTCGACGGTTTACAAAACCGTTGCTCTACCATTGAGCTAAGGAGGCGTAAGTGTAATTATACCAAAAAATGGTCCCATCTGAAAAGAGCCTCAGTGAATTTCCTGAAATTACTTCCAGGTGGGTGAACTGTCAATAATCTTAACGACTACCGAACTTATCCTCCCAATTCATCGATTTAGTCAGGAAAATCTGACCTCAGCTCTAAACAAACAGGACCATATTTATTATAGCACTTAAGTGCTGAATCTCATATCAAATTAAATCAAGGGATGAGAAGAACTAAAAATACATTAATGACTGGAGAAATAAATTGAGAAATTAATGATGAGCCACCGAAACTTGGAAGTATTAACATAAATAATAAAATTGTTCCGAATCTATTTAAAAAACTTTCAACACCATATGCATATTTTGCAGGGAGAACACCTACCAAAATTTTACCGCCATCTAAAGGATGTATAGGAACAAGATTAAAGATTGCGAGAGAAACATTTAATATTATAAATGGTACTGCAAATAAAGATAATAAAGGGCTAACTTGACCAATTAAGGAAACAATAAGTGCTAATAATAAATTTGATGCAGGGCCTGCAAGTGAAATTAAGGCGGAATCACGCCTAGGATTTTTAAGGTTATATGGATCAAATTCAACTGGTTTTGCCCAACCAAAGGGAATAACAGGGGCACCAAAAGCCCTCATTATAGATAATCCTAAAAGTAATGTTGTTCCGATTGGATCATAGTGAACTAAGGGATTTAAAGATAATCTTCCCATGAGCCGCGCAGTAGGATCACCCAAATGATCTGCCATCCATGCATGAGAAGCTTCATGAATAGTTATTGCAACAACAAACGCCAGTATCCAAATTAATACCATTTGAGAATAATATTATTTACTAGTATAATGCATCCTTAGCCCTATGTCATTTACTTGCGACAATTGCTTTAAAAAAACTATGTTTGGGTCATCGCAGACTCATGGACGTGGTGTCGCTGGAAAAAGATGGAAAAAAAGAGCTCAAGAAACAAAAAGAACCTTTGCCCCAAATATCCAGAAATATCACGGAATGAAGCTTTGTACTTCTTGTATCAAAAAGTTAAACATAAAGGAATAATTTTTTAGAATCCTTCTATTCCATATGCATCCTTGAATTGTTTCCACAATGTTGGCTTTTTACCTTCAAGTTGTACTTCATCAAGTTCTAAATATCCAGATTCTAAATTTATATGAGAGCCTAAGATCTTAAGTCTTTTTTCTTCACTTCGTATTATTAGCTTAGTCCATGCAATTGGCCATGGCTTCATTGCTTTTACAAATCTGTTAATAAAATTTGCATCAGGAATTACTGAATAATTTTTAACGAATGGAATTTCCCATGGATCTTTCAAATTGTTTATTTCCATCGCATTTTTAATAAATTCGAAACGAATGAATCCATCTTCTTTTGTGATGAGTTTTGCATAAGTGGCTTTTGAGTCATCTTGCTTTTTCATAGTAATTTTACCTTCCTTATATGCAGGAAGCATCTCAACAAGTACATCTGCAGATTTTTCGAAAAGCCTTTTGGTAAGTGAGATATTGTCATCAGTTTCTAAAACTTCTTCCTTGAACTGAGTTAAAATTGGACCAGCGTCCCACTTTTCAGTCATTTTAATAATTGAAACGCCAGTAGGGTTTGTGCCCGTGACAAGTGTTGCTCTAATAGGATTGCTCCATCTAAATTGAGGAAGTAGTGAAGGATGAATGACCAAAATTCCTAACGGGAAACTATTGATAACTTCTTTTGGAATCAAATTACCATAAGATGCAAGGACTCCTAGATCAGCATCAGGTAAATTTTTGAAATCAAAAAACTTCGGAATATGCTTTTTGAAAGCCCAAGAGTCAACCGCAGAATAAGTTAAATTTTTTTCTCTACCCATAGGCTTTGGGGATTGCGTAACAACAGCTACGATTTCATGATATTTATGTAATTTTTCTAAGATGGGAATTACATAATCAGGTGTTCCGAAGAATATAATACGCATTATATTTCTACCTCCTCCCATTCGTCATTTTTATCAAGTTTGTATAGCTTTTTATTTTGTTCGAGAAGTCTATCGATAAATAAAAATCCATTTAAATGGTCAATTTCATGCAAAATTATCTGTGCATTAAAATCTTTAAATTCTTCAATTGTTTCATTTCCCTTTTCGTCTAGATATTTAATTTTTATATAAGCCTCTCTTTTTAAGGGGCCATAGTAGTGGGGTAGTGAAAGACATCCTTCAAGAATTTCATTTTTAGTCTTTTGTTTACCACGAAGTGGCAAGCTTTGCTTATTGCTATTGGCCTTTTTAATTTTTAAAATTTCCGGATTAATTATTATTCTTTTTAAATTTTTGAATTCAATTGTAAAAACTCTTAAATTAACTCCAATTTGAGGTGCAGCAAGGCCTACTCCCTCCGGATCTTTTTGGACCGCAAGAGTGTCTTTTAAATCCTGAACTAATTTCAAAATTTTTTTGTCAACTTTTGCGACAGGTTTACTAATCTTGCGTAAGATTGGGTTACCTGACTGAATTATTTTTTGGATCATGAAACTAGTATATCATACTAACACTTGACAATATCAATCATACTATTGTATTATTAATACTATGCAAACTATGGTAGTTAGTAACATTAGATTTCCTCAAAACGATTGGATTATGTTAAAAACGGTCGCTGCCGGTCACGATATGAGCGTTAATGAATATTTGCAGTATATCGTAAGGATTCAGACAGTAAAAGATATGACGGGGATTAAAAGAAACAAACCTAAAAAGAATCCTTATAAAGCCATGGATGATTTTATTGAATTTACCAGAACACACAAAAATAAACCAATGGGTGCTTCAGAAGAAGACAAAATTATATATGGTATCGACTAACATATTTATAGATACAAGTTGGTACAAAGCATTCCTCGATGTAAAAGATGAATTTCATAATTTAGCCATTGATCAATATGAAAAATTAAAGAGTAGTAAAACTCTTTTTATAACTACGAATTTTATAATTGATGAGTCTTTAACTTTAATAAGGATGAAATCTGGTTTACCAACGGCATTAAACTTTAGAGATATGTTATTTGAAATGGTAGATGTATTAAAAATAGTCAGGGTTATGCCGAACGATGAAACTGAGGCTTGGAAATGGTTTCCAAAAGATTGGAGAAGATTGTCATTCACTGATTGCACATCGTTTGCAGTTATGAAAAGAATTGACCTAAAAGATGTTGCTACTTTTGATCAACATTTTACTCGCGCTGGTTTCAACATTTTCAAATAAAATTTATTTGAGTTCCTCTAGATATTTTTTTGTTAATTCGTCACTTGGATCAATTTTTTTTAAAATATATTCAAATTCTGTTCTTGCTTTGTCAAATTCATTTAGTGCTTTGTAAGTTATGCCAAGTGCAAAATGACCCTCTTTATAGTTGGGTTTTAACTCAATTGATTTTTGTAAATTTAAAATTGCATCGTCATTTTTATCAATTTTTAATTGAAGCATTCCTAACTGATAATAAAGTTTTGGATCATTTGGTGATATATTAATCCCTTCTTTAATAATATCTTCTGCAACTAATAAATTATTAGGAATTTTATCGGCACTTTTAACTAAATTACTGATTAATACTTTTCTAATATTTTGGTTTAAAGGCGATAATTTAAGAGCTTTTGATGCTGTTTCAACATCGGAATTAATTAGCGCTAATTTTGAAATATAAATAGCTTCATTTGGTGAGATTAACAATGCGTTATTCACATCTGATTTTGCATAATAGTAATCAGCTTTCCAATAGGAGTAAATAGTATGTAGTATGTAGTATGTAGTAAGCAAAACTCCAAGAATTGCAAGTTTCTCAAATATTTTTAGTTTTGTTTTATCTAAGTGTATTTTGTATTCTGTATCTTGTACCAATGAAATTGCTGGAAACAAGAAGAATAGTAATGATACCGGAACAATTGAAAATCCAAAAAAATTAGTTACAAGAATTGAAATGTATCCCGCAAAAAATGCATAATTTTTAGATTTATAAATTTGTAAAATAGAAAAGTAAATAATCATTAAATAGCTAATTATTCCTAGAAATCCAGTATTTGCTAGATAATTTAAATATTCATTGTGAGCTTTGTTATATATAAAATCCCATTCTGAAGTTATATTATGTTCTACAGGTTTAAACATCGGATAACTGAAGGCAAAAGTTTCTGGACCTGTTCCCAATATTGGATAATGTATAAAAACTTTTAAGGCTCCAAGCCAAACAAATTTACGAATTGTACTTGATTCTGTTCCACCAGATTCCAACGCAGGAGCGTTGGAAATAGTTAATGGTTGAGGATTAATGGTTAATGGCGAACTAAAAATAAAGTACAAAATGACGGAGATAACAAATAGAATTAAAAATTCTTTTACATGTTTTTTAAACATGAATCCCCAAAAAATAATTGCTTCAATTCCAAAAGCTAAAAGACCTGAACGAGATTTAGTAAATAATAGTGTGACAAAAAAAAGTATAGACAACAAATAATATTTAAATGATTTTCTCCAAGTAAATGGTATCAATATAACTAATAATGCTGCAAGCCAATTTGGTTGACCCAACGTGCTAAAAACTCTTGCTTGAACATCTTGTACCCAGCAAGATTCTTTCCATCCGAATCCCATTAAACCACAAGTTGAAAATATACCGAAATGTTCAAATACCGCCAAAATTGATGCAATGGTGGTAGAAGTTAGTACAAAGTACATAGTACTTAGAGACTGTTTTTTATTAAGATTAGATACATAAGTCCAATATAATAGTGCGTAGCAGATTTGGGAAATTAATCCTCCATTAAATCTTGAATAATAGCCAAGCCATGAAGTACGTGGGTCAATAGAAAAAAGAGTAGACAATAGATAAATAGATAAATATATAACTAGTGGCCAATCTAAAATTGTGCGACGAAATATAAATTTACGTTGTACAATACAATTATATGCCCATACAGTACCGACCAAGATTGTGAACACATAAAGGGTTATAATTTTATTAAACTCAAAAAGTTCTGAGGTGTTTTTGAAGAAGATGAGTGGAACTATGAAAAATAATATGTTAAAAAGAATTGGAATCATATCTATGTTTAAAAGTATACCAAATCCTATCAATTTAATTCTAGGTTTTTTTTCAACCGATCTAGGGATTGATTTAGGTACAGCAAATACACTTGTTTATATAAAAAATAAAGGTGTTGCTGTTCGTGAGCCGTCTGCGGTTGCTAGAAATAAAAAAACAAAAGAAATTTTAGCAATAGGTTCTTCTGCTAAAAAAATGTCAGGTCGAGCACCTTCAACTATTGAAATAGTAAGACCATTAAAAGATGGGGTTATTGCTGATTTTGATGCTGCAGTGGCTTTATTGACACATTATATAAAGAAGGTACATGAAAGTGGTGGCCATTTACCAAAAATACCAAGGCCACACGTAGTTGTTGGAATTCCATCAGGAGTTACTGAGGTTGAAAGAAGAGCTGTAGCTGATGCGGCGTTAGATGCAGGAGCAAGGAGAGTAGATTTAGTTGAAGAACCAATGGCGGCTGCATTAGGCGCTGATCTCCCAGTGGACTTACCAGAAGGGTGTTTTATTGTTGATATTGGTGGTGGTACTTCAGAAATTGCTATTATCTCTTTAGGGGGAATTGTTATAGGTAGATCACTTCGTGTTGCAGGTGACGAAATGGATGAAGCAATAATTAATTATGTAAAATTAAAATATTCTTTGCTTTTAGGTCAGCCAACCGCAGAAAGTGTTAAGATTGCAATTGGATCTGCAGTTAGTTTTGACAAACCAAAAACATATGTAATTAGAGGAAGAGATTTGGAGAATGGTTTGCCTCGCTCAATTAAGTTATCTGATGGAGAGATCAGAGAAGCTCTTGGTCCTACAATTCATGAAATTATTACTGGGATATCAGACACCTTAGAAGAAACCCCACCAGAATTAATATCTGACATCATGGAAAGAGGAATTTATGTTGCAGGTGGTGGGGCAATGTTATATGGGATAGATAAAGCAATTGCAGAAGCTACTAAAATGCCAGTTTTTATTGCCGAAGATCCATTGACTTGTGTTGTCAGAGGCTGTGGAAAACTACTTGAAAATCCTTCACTTCTAAATAAAATTCGAATTGCAAAAGGGATGTTGTAATATATAGATATGCAAACGCTTGCCTCTAGTAAAAGACAACAGTCCTGGCTCTCATGGTTTTTGAGAGGCATTTTAATTTTAGGATTCCTGATTTTAATTGGAAGGCTTATTGATCTTCAAATAATTAAGGGCGGTTATTACAGAAATTTGTCAGAAGGAAATAGAATTGACAGAATTAGAATTCCTGCTCTGCGAGGTAAAATTCTGGCTCGTGGTGGAGAATTATTAAGTGGTCCTGATTTTGCACACATAACAGGATATCTCGCTGAATCTAATGAAAACGAAGTGGGTAAAATAGATCCCAAATGTATTGAAAAAGGTGCATATAAATTAGGACAAATTGTAGGACGGGGAGGATTGCAAGAGGAATATAACTGTATTCTAACTGGTGTAGACGGTGAAGAATTAATTGAAGAAAATAGTATGGGGGAAAAAATCAGACAAATTGGTATTAGAACGCCAATTGTAGGGAACGACGTAAAAACGAATATAGACTATAATTTACAAAAAGTTGTTGCAAATGAAATGTCAGGCAAAATTGGATCTGTCATAGCGACGGACAAAAAAGGGCAGGTTTTAGCGCTTTTTTCTGCACCGAGTTATGATCCAATTGATATAGAATCTGCCCTTAATAATCCAGATTTACCACTATTTAATAGGGCAATTGGAGGTTTGTATCACCCTGGATCAATATTTAAGCCTTTAGTTTCCATAGCTGCACTTGAAGAAAAAAAGATTGATAAAAATTTTAAATATACTGATAACGGAGTAGTAACTGTCGAGAGTATTTATGGAAATTACTCTTATTCAAATTGGTATTTTACTCAGTATGGTGGAAAAGAAGGTGAGATTGATTTAACAAAGGCTATTGCAAGGTCAACAGATACCTTTTTTTATACGATTGGTGAGATGGTGGGAATTGATAATCTTGTGGAATGGATGAAAAAATTTGGATTAACAAAACCAACTGACATTGATGTTTCTGGTGAAGTATTATCCCTTGTACCATCTCCCGATTGGAAAGAAAAAGTAAAAGGAGAAAGATGGTTTCTTGGAAATACTTACCATTTTTCAATAGGACAAGGCGACTTGGCATTAACACCTATTGGAATTCATAGAGCAGATTTAGCAGTATCAAACAATGGAAAACTTTGTAGTTTAAAAATTGTAGGGGACACAAAATGTACAGACCTTAAGATAAAAAGGGAAAATATTGATTTGGTTAAAGATGGGATGAAAAAGGCATGTCAGACAGGCGGAACAGGATTTACCTTTTTTGACTTTGCAGAAAAACACAATGGAAAGCAAGTCGAATGTAAAACAGGAACCGCTGAAACAAATGAGGATACTAAAACACATGCTTGGTTTGTCGTGTCCCTAGATGATTTACAATTAACAGTAATGGTAGAAAAGTCAGGTGAAGGGTCAAAAGTTGCAGGCCCTGTTGCAAGAAAAATAATGGATGACTATTTTAAGGTCCGACCTTGAAAGTTAAATTAGTAAAAAGGTCGGACCTTGTTAGATAAATATGAATTTATACATATTAGGTGAGTTAAAAGATAGTGACAAAAGGGCTGTTGCTGTTGTTGGTTCAAGGGAAATGACACCAAGAGGTAGAAAATTAACAGAAGAATTTGTAAAAGTTTTAGTTGAAAATAAAATAACAATTGTTTCTGGGCTTGCAAGAGGAATTGATACAGTGGCTCATGAAACAGCTCTAAAATATGGTGGTAGAACGATTGCAGTTATTGGATCGGGACTTGATATTATATATCCTCCAGAAAATAAAAATTTAACAGAAAGAATTTCAAAAAGTGGAGCGATTGTTTCTGGATTTCCAAACGGAACTCTTCCAGAGGGAAAGAATTTTCTTGCAAGAAATCAATTGATAGTTAAATTATCCCAAGCAGTTTTGGTTGTTGAAGGAAAAAGAAGATCTGGTACAATCTCCACCGCTAATCATGCAGCGAATGAGGATACGGAAGTATTTGCAATACCAGGATCTGAAGCGTGTGATTATCTAATCGAAAATGGAGCAAGTATTGCTAATACACCACAAGATATACTAGAGTATTTAAATCAAAGATGAATAAATTAATTATTGTTGAATCACCAATAAAAGCAAAGACACTTTCTAAATTTTTAGGAAGTGGATATGATGTGGACTCAACAAGAGGTCACATTATGGATCTTCCCAAAAGTAAACTAAGTATTGATATTGAAAATAATTTTAAACCAGATTACCAACCACTAGAGAAAAAGAAACAAATAATTTCTGACTTGAAGAAAAAAATAAAAGTTGCCTCGGAAATTTATATTGCGACTGATCCAGATAGAGAGGGAGAAGCTATAGCCGAACATGTTCGGCAAATCCTAAATTCTACCCCGAAGGGGGTTACTAAATCCCAAACTCTAAAACGCATAACATTCCATGAAATTACACAAAATGCAGTTGAAGAAGCAATTTCAAATCCGGGAATAATAAATCAAAATTTAGTTGATGCACAAATCGCAAGAAGAGTATTAGATCGTTTAGTTGGTTATAAATTATCTCCACTTCTTTGGAAAAAAGTAAGAAGAGGTTTATCAGCAGGACGAGTACAATCAGTTGCTGTTCGGTTAATAGTTGATAAAGAAAATGATATTAAAGCTTTTAAATCAGAGGAGTATTGGGAAATATGGGCAAGCGTCCACAGTCTACGGTCTACAGCTGACAGCTTTACAGTACAGCTCATTAAACAACAAATACAGGACAAAAAAACTGCGGATAAGATACTTGCGGATTTAGAAGTAGCAAAATATAGAGTAAGTGATGTCAAAAAACGTGAGGTTAGAAAGAATCCTTATCCACCATTTACAACATCAACAATGACCCAAGCAGCTGCAAGGATGTTTGGCTGGTCAGCTAAACGAACCATGAGTGCTGCACAAAGTCTTTATGAACAAGGTTTAATTACTTATCACAGAACAGACTCTCTTAATTTATCGGTTGATGCTGTAGCTGTTGCAAGGAAGTATATAGAGAAAACATATGGTAAAAAATATCTTCCTCCAAAAGTTCTTTTTTACAAAACAAATAGTAAATCCGCACAAGAAGCACATGAAGCTATTCGTGTAACGGATTTAAATTTGCAATCTGAAACAGTGGATGGGGAATACGGTGAACAAAAATTATACGATTTAATACGAAGACGATTTCTTGCCTGCCAGATGACACAGGCAGTTTACAACGAGACAACGATCGACGTTGCAGCACGAAGTGCTGATGTAGAAACAACATATTTATTACGCGCTAGTGGCCAAATTATGCAATTTGATGGCTGGAGAAAACTATTTATGATCGGAGGTCATTCATATATAGACAAGGAAATAATATTACTTCCGGAAGTTAAAAAAGATGAAGAGTTAATTAAAGTGAAAGTTTGGGGCGATCAAAAGTTTACACAACCTCCCGCAAGATATAATGAAGCGTCTTTAATTAAAACGTTAGAAAAATTGGGAATTGGTAGACCTTCAACATATGCTCCTATTATTTCAACTATTCAACTTAGAGCATATGTGGAGAAGAAAGAAAAAAACTTTTTTCCTACACCGATAGGTGATGCAGTCACTACTTTTTTAGTTACTAATTTTCCAAAGGAAATGGATTATAGTTTTACTGCAGGGATGGAATTAGACCTTGATAGAATTGCAGAGGGTAAAATAAAATGGCAAGAGGAAATGAAAAAATTTTGGACACCATTTGCTAAAAAATTGGCAAGTGTAGAAAAAGATTCTGTCAGAGTGAAGATTGAAACTGAAAAATTAGGGAAGCATTGTCCTGATTGCACTGACGGGGAATTGGTAGTTAGAACAGGAAGATTTGGAAAATTTATCTCTTGCTCACTATTTCCAGAGTGTAAACATACAGAAAAATATTTAGATAAAGTAGGAATAAAGTGCCCTGATTGTAAAGAAGGAGATGTAATTGTCAAAAAAGCAAAGCGAGGCAATTTCTTTGGATGTAGTAGGTATCCAGATTGTAAATTTGCCAGTTGGAAATTACCTAAATAATCACACCCGCCGGGTGTGATGTTTTTTGTAAGTCACAATTTCTGAAGAAATAAATTCCAATTTTATTTTTGCCTTTTTAAACATTGCCTCACTTTCTTGTCCTGCATGATATTTGTTTTGCGAGACAACTCTTTTGATTCCTGAGTTAATTAGAAGCATTGCACAAACTCTGCATGGTGTCATTCTACAATAAACAGTTGCGCCTTCTAACGAAACCCCACGTTTTGCTGCTTGGCATATTGCATTTTGTTCTGCGTGAACAGTTCTGACACAATGGTCAGTAATTGTTCCATCTTCATGGATTGTCTTTTTCATCTGATGCCCAACATCATCACAATGAGGCATACCAATAGGTGAACCAACATAACCACTAACTAAAACTTGCTTATCTTTTACAATTACTGTTCCACTTTTACCTCTATCGCATGTTGCTCTTTTGGAAACAGACTCCATAATTTCTAAAAAGTATTCATCCCAAGATGGACGAGAATCTTTAAATTTTTTCGATTTGTTCATATAAATTTTCTAAACTTCCATCATTATTAACTATAAAATCTGCCATTTCAATACATTTAAGTAAGTTTTGTGCATTTGGGTCTGTGTTTTGCATCTCTCTAGCTTCTTGGTTTTGAAATTCTTTGAAAGATACGCTGTCTTTCTCAGATTGTCTTAATTTTATTCTTTCATATCTTGTTTTTTGATTTGCTGTAACCGCAATAAGTTTTCCATTATGGGATTTAATGAATTCTGCTTCTTTTGGATTTCTAATACTTTCAATAATTGCATTTTCTTTTTTTGATTCAGCAATTGCAAAAAGTTTTTGAGTAATATAATCAGGTCCAAATTTTTCTCTAATTTGATTAGCGATATTTTGAAGATTAGTTCTATTCACTTCTAACTTATTTTTCAAAAGTTCATCTTTTAAGTATCCACTGACAGAATAATGTTTATAGTTTTTATTTTTAATAAGATAATCCACAACAGTTCCCTTACCAGCTCCCAAAGTTCCTGTAATTCCAATAATTACCATTTAATAATTTATACTATATAATTACTAAAATGAAAGCGGTAAATTTTGATGAATATCAAGAGTTTTGTAAAAATACTGCTGTTTATCCAAAAATCGGAAAGAACTTTGTATATCCATTGATTGGTTTACAAGGTGAAGTTGGAGAAGTTAGTGAAAAAATTAAAAAACTTTTTCGTGATGATGGTGGGAAATTAACTGATGAAAAAAGACTGGAAATAGGAAAGGAATTGGGAGACGTGATGTGGTACATTGCTCAACTTTCAACAGAACTAGGATTAAAATTATCAGATGTTGTAAAAATGAATCTTGCAAAACTTGCTTCAAGAAAAGAAAGAAATGTTCTTCATGGCAGTGGGGATAATAGATAACCATGAGTTTAGAACGAAGGGAATTAAAAAAAGAACAAGTAGAACTTGTATTGCAAGAATATTCAAAGCTTGGAGAAAAATTTAAATCTTCACCCAAAATTTCTTTAAGGCTTATATCTCAAACCCCAACAGGTGAATTAATAGGAGCAGAATCAGTTGCATCTTCAACCGCAATTCAATGTTATTCGCCAGGTGTCGCCTTTATGAAAAATAGAGATGATCAAAAATCACTTGAAATTGCAGAAAGTACACTCGAGGCTGGGCATCACACAACTAGATTACATGTTTATTACACATTTCAGATGATTGGAGTTACAAGGTCTATAACCCATGATATATTCCATGCAACTCTTTTTTATAATTCTGAACAACAAAGTCAAAGATATGTTGAAGCAAAAGATGGAAACTATTTAACACCGAAAGATTTGACCCCAGACCAGAGCCATTTTTTTGAAGGTGCGTGTGATTTTGCAAATAAGGCCTATTTTGAGATGCAAGAACTTTTAAGACCTGCTGTTGAAAAAAGAGTCAGAGACATGAATCCTATAGGAGGTTGGAAGGTTAAAACAACAAAAGATAGGCTTGAAAGTAAAGCTCAAAAAATAACACAAGAAATCGCGAGGTATGTTTTACCGATTGGTCAGCATACAAACTATTTTCATACAATTAGTGAATTGCAACTTTTGAGGCTATTTAGAGCAAGTAAGATGTCTAATTTTACAAGTGAAGCGAAATACATTGTATCAGAAATGATAAATTCAGTTAAAAAGTTCGACCCTTCAATTTTAAACGAGTTAGACAAACCAATTAGCGACTTTGATGAAGCAGATATGATAGTTGATGATAATGAAAAATTTGATGAATTTTTAGGCGGAAAGTTATCTAGACTTATATCAAGACCTGAAACTGATTTGTTTAAGCAAAAACTTGTTTATGACGCAAAGATAATGGCAGATGGATATGATGTGGGAATGTTTGATCCAAAGACATCAAAATTAAGACAGACATTATTGAAGTTTGCTTCGAAATTGTCGCATGCAGGAGATTCACAGAGGCAAAGACACAGAAGAACTGCTTCCAATGTTTTTGACATAGGTCAGGAATATAATGGCAAACATGATTTTATGACTCCTCTGGTAATTAGAGAAGATGCTGAGATAAAACCAATTTATGAACAGGTAATACAAAAAATGTTTGGAAATGTTGATAGAGCCTTAGAAATGGATATTCCAAAAGAATACGCAACATTACTTATTCCCAATGCTATGAATATAAGAGTAATAGAGGGTGGTGATTTATTTGATTGGATCCATAGATGGAAACAAAGGCTTTGTTATTTGGCTCAAGAAGAAATATTTTTTGTATCTCTTGATCAAGTAAAAGATTTAGAAAAAGTAATGCCAGAAATAAAACCGATGTTAATGGCCCCTTGTGGTATTAGAAAAGCGGTTGGCATTTCTCCAAGATGTCCTGAAGGTAGTCGTTGGTGTGGCCAACCTGTATATAATTGGCAACTTGATCAGTACGAAAAACACAGACTAATATAATTTCCCTCCTTGAAGTTTTTTGAAATTTAGGATAATTTAACTCACTATGGGAATAAGCTATGGATTTGAGGGAAACGAAGGTGCAGGTAAATCACTTCTTTTTAATTTAACTAGACGGCTTCTCGAAAAAACTACAGGCTTTCCAGTTCTTGCAATTAGAGAACCTGGCGGAACCCAACTAGGTGAAAATGAAATTCGTCCAATTTTAAGAAATGAAAAATATAAAGGACTCCACCCATTAACAAATACCTTACTTTACTCTGCTGGAAGATCGGAAGTGTTTTTCCAGGTAGAAACTCCATTTCTAGAAAAAAATCAACTTGGAATTTTATTAAAAGATAGAACTTGGCTAAGTACTGTCGCATTACAGACCGTAGATGGTGCAGACATTGATTATATTATGAATGTTCAAAAACCGTTTATGAGTAGACCTGATAAATTTATAATTATTGATATTCCCGTAGAAGAAACAGTGACAAGGATGCTTGCAGAGTATAGAAGAAAAGATACAGGTAGGGAGCCTGATTGGAGAGACAAACAAGATATAAAAACACTTTCTGCAATTAGACAAAATTATCTGAATTTTGTTGTAAACCATCCAGATAAGTGTATTGTTTTTGACTGTTTTGATGACCCTTGGGTAAAAGCTGCTGAAATTAAATTAGATATTTTCAAGACTTTCAATTCAGTTGAAGGCACTATTAGCAATGCCGAATCTGCTTTAATATTGCCAGATTTTATTGAAGAAGCTAAAGTCGCAACAGATGATCTATTGGAAGAAGTTAGACTATTTTCTCGGCAAGGAAGTGATTTCAATCCGTACAATGTTAATAAGTTGCGTGAGGATTCAGATGTAGCACGAAAAGAACTCGGATATCCAAGTAGAGAAGAACTTCAAAAACAGATGCACAAAGAATGGCAAAATTTAGGAATTGAGGGTGGAATGAGTGGAAGAGAAAGAGAACCAAGATAGAGATTCAGCGACTGATGTTATAATATAAAAATGAACAAGATTGTGGAGTGTGTGCCGAATTTTAGTGAAGGGAAAGACCTCAAAATTATAAACGCTATTTTTGATGCTGCTAAATCAATAAAAACTGTAAAAGTTTTTGAACTCGAATATAACAAAGATCACAACAGATGTTTGTTTACAATAATTGGATCTCCAGAAGATGTTTTAAATTCAATTTTTGAGGCGATAAAAGTTGCAACAAAATTAATTGATATGAATAAGCACACCGGAGAACATCCAAGAATTGGAGCAACTGATGTTGTTCCTTTTGTCCCCGTATCTAACATAACAATGGAAGAATGCGTTCTTCTTTCTAAAAAATTAGGTGAAAGAGTTGCAAAGAATTTAAATATTCCAGTATTTTTATATGAAGAGTCTGCAATAAAACCTAAAAATAAGAACCTTGCAGATCTTCGAAAAGGTGAATATGAAGGATTAAAAATAAAAATGAATATACCAGATTACGGACCAAACAAAACTCATCCGACTGCGGGAGCGATTGTAATTGGAGCTAGAAAATATTTGGTTGCATTTAATGTAAATTTAGATACAAAAGATGTTAATATTGCAAAACAAATTGCAAAAAAAATAAGAGAAAAAGATGGAGGATTAAAGGCTGTTAAAGCATTAGGTTTTATGGTAGATGGGTTTGCACAAGTTTCTATGAATTTAGTCAATTTTGAAGTAACCAATTTTGATGAAGTTTATAGAGCAATTGAAAAAGAGGCAGAAATATTAGGAGTTAAAATTAAAACGAGTGAAATTTATGGTATGATTCCGATTGCAAGTTTAGTCAGAGCAATCAAGACAACCTTTAAAGGTTCAACCTTTAAAGGTAGTCAAGTTTTGGAAATGAAACTACGTTAATGATTAATAAAACACTTAAACAATTTCAAATCGAGTTAGGTAGTAAAAATCCAACTCCTGGTGGTGGAGTGATGGCAGCTTTGGCTGGGTCTTTTGCGGCATCTTTAATTGAAATGGTTTGTAATTTAACAATTGATAAAAAAGGTTATGAAAAAGTGCAAAAAGATATTCTAAAAATTCATAAAGAGGTAATTGAATTAAAGAAAAAGCTGAACAATTTAGCAGAAGAAGATAAAAAGGCATATGACAAAGTCATTAAAGCATATAGACTTAAGGATAAAGTAGTTATCAAAAAATCATTAAAGTATGCAATTGAAGTTCCAATGGAAGTTAGAAGATTATCACAAATAGTAGAAAAATTAGGTTTCAGGACTAGTAAAATAGGGAATAAAAATGCACATTCTGATGCCAAAACTGCAATTTACTTGGCTCATGCTGCAAGTAAATCAGCATTAGAAAATATAAAAATAAATAAAGAATCCCTAAGGAAGCTTCTTTAGTCTTTTGAGCCTTGTCCATTGGCTGACTCTCTCAGCTAGAGGATCCAAACTCTTTATTCTTTCCTTAGTTTTGTGAGATGTGGCATTTACATCAGTATCAATTTTTACCAAGATATTCCTAATCTGTGTTTTCCAAGCCTCAACACCTCTAAGTTCGTGAACTGGTGTGCCTTCACCTTCTTTTAATCCCATTAGTGGAATTATAATCGATAGTTGTTTTTATTTCAAGTTTTATGTAAAATACAGAAATTAAACATATAGATTCAGTTTCCTGGACCTTCCGAATCTGTAGAAGTACAAGGAAACGTATATAAATATCATGGCAGTTAAAATATCACTTACAGATTTACTTGAGTCAGGTGCACACTTTGGGCATCAGGTTAAACGTTGGAATCCAAAAGTTAAAGAATTTGTTTACGGAGAACAAGATGGAGTTCATGTTTTTGATCTTGTAAAAACAAAAGAAGTCTTAGAAGTTGCTTTAATTGAGATTACGAAAACTGTAAAATCGGGTGGATCTGTTTTACTTTTAGCCACAAAAAAACAGGCAAAGGATAAAGCACTTGAAATATTGCAAGAGACAGGTATTTCAGTTGTTACGGAAAGATGGTTGGGTGGAACAATTACAAACTTTGCTCAACTTAAAAAATCAATTGACATGTTGGCTGACATGAAAGTCAAACTTTCAACTGGTTTTTACTCAAAATATACAAAGAAAGAAAGACTTTTAATTGAAAGAGAAAAAGATCGTTTAGAGCGTTTTTTTGGAGGGATAACAAATCTTAAAACAACCCCAGATTTATTAATTGTCGTTGATATTAAAAAAGAAATGACAGCTATTAAAGAAGCAAATAGAAAGAACGTTAAGATTATTGGTATAGTTGATACTAATTCTGATCCAAATTTGGTTGATTTTCCAATTCCCATGAATGACGATGCAACAAAAGCACTTCATTTAGTCTTGGAATATATTAAACAAGCGATACTTGAGGGACAAGGCAAAACTAGTATTAAGCCAAAAGCTATAAGCACTAAGGATAAGCAAAGCTTGCCACTTCGTGGTAAAACAAAAAAAGCGAAAAAATAAAATGTCAAAGATTGATGCTGCGTTAATCAAAAAAGTCCGTGAAGAAACTGGCGCTGGAGTTATGCGTGTAAAGCAAGTGCTGGAACAGGTCGACGGCTCAGAGTCTAAGGCTTTAGAAATACTTAAAAAAGAAGGTTTAGAAAAAGTTGCTAAGAGAGAAGATAGAGTTACAGGACAAGGTAAAGTATTTGCTTACTCACATCATAGTGGAAAAATTGTAAGTGTTGCAGAACTTTTTTCAGAAACTGATTTTGTAGCCAAAAATGAATTATTTGAAGCACTGGGGAAAGATATTGCACTTCAAGTAGCTTCCATGGGAGAAGAGGATATTCTAGATCAAGATTTCATTAAAGATCCTGCCAAAAAAATTAAAGACAAAATTTCCGAGGTTATTGCAAAAACTGGTGAAAATATTAAACTGGGTAGAGTAGTTCGAATAGAACTAGGCAAGTGATAAGCGAAGCTTGTTAAATATTTAATGGATACTAATTTAATTTCTTCAAAAATGCAAAGGGTGGTGGATTCTGTTATTGCTGATATTTCTGGAATTAGAACAGGTAGAGCAACTCCCTCGTTAGTTGAAAATATTATGGTTCCTGCATATGGTGGCACACAGATGATGAGGGTTTTGGAAGTCGCTTCTATCACCGCCCCTGATTCACAAATGTTAGTTATTTCTCCATGGGACAAATCAATCATAGGAGATATCAGAAAAGGTATTTTAGAAGCTAACATGGGTATGAATCCATCAATTGACGGGGAGGTAATTAGAATTTCATTTCCTCCGCTTACAACTGAAGATAGAGAAAAATATGTAAAGTTGTTATCAGGTAAGCTTGAAAATGGAAAAGTATTAATTAGATCAGTGAGGGCTGATGAAATGCACAATATAAAGAAAAGTTTTGAAGACAAAGTAGTTACAGAGGATGAAAGAAAAGACGCTGAATCTAAAATTCAGGAATTAACGGATCTTTATATAGGAAAAATTGAATCACTGGGTGAATCAAAAAAACAAGAACTTCTAACTATATGATTTGGTCAATTTTGGTATTTCTCGCAGTTTTATCTATTCTTATTATAGTTCATGAATTTGGGCATTTTTGGGTTGCAAAGAAAAATGGAATTTGGGTTGAGGAATTTGGCTTTGGGCTTCCACCTCGGATATATGGAAAAAAAATAAAAGATACAATCTATTCAATTAATCTTTTTCCATTTGGGGGATTTGTCAGACTGCATGGTGAATTGACGAATGATGGAGTAACCAAAAAAGATAAGGCGTTTTTGACAAAACCTCTTTTGGTCAAAACCGCAGTGATTGTCGCTGGAGTTGTAATGAACTTTTTACTAGCAATTGTTGCTTTTGGAATTGTCTATTCATATACAGGAATACCAAGAGATACTAAAATCGTTAAAGTATTAGAAATTGCTACAAATTCTCCAGCACAACTTGCTCAAATTTTAGTTGGTGATATTGTTAAAAAAGTTGATGGTGAAACTGTCACAAGTGTATCTGGCTTCGTCTCGAAGATTGAAGGTAAAAAAGGTAAAAAAGTAAAACTTGAACTTGTCTCAACTCCAAATGAGCCAAGCAGAACTGTAACTATTATTCCTCGCACGAATCCTCCAGCAGGTGAAGGACCGCTTGGAGTAGCAATAACTAACACAGAAACTTATTTTGCACCAATATGGCAAAGACCTTTTTTAGGAGCGTATTATGGAACTAAAGAAGCATTATTTTGGGGTAAAAATGTCGTAGGTGGTTTTGTAAATATATTTACTGAATTGTTCCACGGAAGAAGTCCAAAAGATGTTTCAGGTCCAGTTGGAGTTTTTGCAATTACCACACAAGTTGCAAAATCTGGAATACTGCCACTTATTAATTTAATCGGAATTATTTCAGTTAATCTTGCAATCTTAAATATAATTCCATTTCCCGCTCTTGATGGAGGAAGACTTTTATTTATAATAATAGAAGCTGTTTTGGGTAAAAAAGTTGCACCAAAAATAGAATCAGTCATTCATGGGATAGGAATGGTAGTCTTACTTCTCGCAATTTTAGCAATTACAATAAAGGATATTAGAGGTCTAATTTCAGCCGGTTCAATTTCAGGCTTCCTTGATAATATGATCAAGTGATACAATAACTTTATATGTTACAAAGTCGATTGTTTCCCAACACGAAAAAAGATGCTCCAAAAGATGCAGAAAGTGTTAATCATAAACTTCTCGTTCGGGCAGGTTTTATAGACCAACTTATGGCAGGTAGTTGGACTTTACTTCCAATGGGTTGGAAAGTTGTCACAAAGATAAATCAAATAATTAGAGAAGAGATGAATGCAATTGGTGGACAAGAGATGCTAATGCCACTTCTTCACCCAAAGGCAATTTGGAATGAAACAGGTAGATGGGACAAGGCAAATGAGATTATGTATAAACTTAAAGATATGCATGACAAAGAATATGTATTGTCATTTACTCACGAAGAAATAGTAATGGATCTTTTACGAAAAACGATCAGCAGTTATAAGGATTTACCAGTTTCTGTTTATCACTTTTCAACTAAGTTTAGAAATGAACTTAGAGCTAAAAATGGAATACTAAGGGGTCGTGAGTTTATGATGAAGGATTTATATTCAGCCCATGCAACAGAAGAAGATTTACTGGAATACTACGAAAAAGTTAAAATGGCTTATTCAAAGATATTTACCCGTCTGGGTTTTAACTTTAAAATAGCAAAAGCTGCAGGCGGGGTGTTTACAGATAAATTTACACATGAGTTTCAAGTTTTATCTGATGCGGGGGAAGATACTATTTATTGGAAAAATGATAATGATGAAGCTGTTAACGAAGAAGTACTTGAAGGAAATATGAAAGATTACAAGAGTGCAAAAGCAATTGAAGTAGCAAATATCTTTCCTCTTGGAACCTGGTACGCAGAAAAAATGGGAATGATGTTTACTGATTCAGACGGAAAAAGGAAACCAGTTTGGTTTGGTAGTTATGGAATTGGACCTACAAGGGTTATGGGTACGTGGGTAGAAGTCTCGCATGATGAAAAAGGAATAATTTGGAGCAAGGAAATAGCACCATTTCAAGTTCATTTAATTGGCTTAAACGGAAAAGGGAAAGAAGTTTATGAAAATCTTTTGAAAAAAAATATAGATGTTTTATTTGACGATAGAGATTTGGGAGCGGGAGAAAAATTTAACGATTCAGATTTGATTGGTATCCCAGTTAGACTTGTAGTATCAGACAAAACTGGAGATAAAATTGAGTATAAAGAAAGAGCTTCAAGAGAATCTAAACTTTTAGTATTTGACGAAATCATCAAAAAAATATCATAAACATGGAAGAATGTATTTTTTGTAAAATTGTAAAAAAGGAAATTCCAACAACTAAAGTGTATGAGGATGATAACTTTGTTGGATTTATGGATATTTCACCACTTAACAAAGGTCATGTGCAACTAATCCCAAAAATACATTATCGTTGGACTTGGGACGTCCCTAATTTTGGCGAATATTGGGAAGTTGCTAGAAAAATTGCATTAGCCCAAATGAAAGGACTTGGAGCTAAAATGGTTGAATTTTTAACACATGGTATGCAAGTTGAACATTGTCATATTTGGATAGTTCCAATTTACGATAACGAAGCATTTATTAAAAGTGAAAACAGGCTTAAATTTACTAAAGAAGAATTAGAAGTTTTTGCAGAGAAGATTAAAGAATCAATATGATTGTACCAACTTTAATTCAAAAGATAGGCGAGGCAATGAAAGCACATGACGCTATACAGGTGACAACACTTCGTGGCCTTTCCTCTGAACTTAAAAATGCAAAGATAAATATCTATGATCCAAACGCTTCTGAGCAAAGAGAATTAACTGAAGCAGAAGAAATTACGGTAGTTAGAAAAGAAGCAAAAAAAAGAAGAGAAGCAATTGAGATGTATTTAAAAGCAAATGCTACCGAACGAGCTGAAAATGAAAAAGCAGAACTTGCAATTCTTCAAGAATTTTTACCAGCAGAAGTTACAGAAGAAGAGATAAATAAGTTAATAGATGATTCAATGATTCAATTGGGGGCAAGAGACATGTCTATGATGGGGAAAGTTATTGCTGATGTTAAGTCTAAAAATTCTAATGTTGATGGTGGGATGGTCGCCCAAATTGTGCGACTGAAACTATCATGATATATATTAACGTAGTAAAACAAAATAATTATCCAGTCTCCACAATAAAGGTTAAAAAATTTTTACAAAAGTTTTTTATAGACCATGGAATAGTTTCAGATGCAGAAGCTATCGTTTCATTTGTTGGCGAAGCTAAGATGAAATTATTAGGTAAAAAATACTACAAAGACAATAGTTTGCACAACGTTTTTTCTTTTGTAGAATCAGAAGTTTCTAATTTCAAACATTTGGGTCAGATCATGCAATTAGGTGAGGTGGTTATATGTTTTCCAGTAGTATTAAAAGAGGCAAAACAAGAAGGAAAATTAATTGAAGAAAAAGTACTGGAATTAGTAGGCCACTCTGCGTTACACTTACTGGGAATTCATCACGAAAAATGACATTTTATTTAAAATATAGATCGCAGACTATTGAAGATTTGGATATTGCATCGGTTAGGGAGACTTTAACAAATATATTAAAATCAGGCAATATTCCTCACGCGTTTTTATTTGCTGGGCCTAGGGGTACTGGAAAGACTTCAGCGGCAAGAATTCTGGCAAAAGCTATTAACTGCGAAAAGAATGTTAATGGTCTACAGTCTACGGCAGAACCATGTAATAAATGCGAACAGTGTAAATCGATCACAAATGGAAATAACATTGATGTCATTGAAATGGATGCAGCAAGTAATAGGGGAATTGATGACATCCGCGCACTTCGTGACATTGTGAAACTTGCTCCTGCAAGAGCAAAAGCCAAAGTTTATATTATAGATGAAGCTCATATGTTAACCACAGAGGCTTCAAATGCACTTCTTAAAACTTTGGAAGAACCACCTTCTCATGTCTATTTTATATTGGCAACAACTAATCCAGAAAAATTAATTGAAACGATAAAAAGTCGAACGACTCTAGTTTCTTTTACAAAGGCAACAGATGAGGAAATAAAAAGGTCACTTGAAAGAATAATTAAAAAAGAAAAAATTAAGATTAACGAAAAGGAAATCGAAAAAATAATAAAAATCGCAAAAGGGTCTTTCCGTGACGCAGTAAAAAATTTGGAGCAGTATATTAGCGACAAAAGTTTTTTAATCTCAACTCAAGACATTAATATTGTGGATTTAGTTAACCATTTAATTAAAAAGGATCTGAATAAATCAATAGAGTTAATCAAAAAATCAAATAATATAGAAAATTTAACAGATGAAATATTAGATAATTTGCATGAGAAATTAATTAGAGAAGAAAATTATGAATTGATACCATTAATAGAACTTATTTTAGCATCGAATGAGATGGTTAAATATAGTCCAATTGAAGAATTGCCATTACAGATTGCAATAATAAAGTGGTGTGTGTAAAATTAACATATGTTTGACAAATTTAAACAATTAGGTGAGTTAAATAAAATGAGGCAGCAAGCAAATGCGCTTCAAAAAGAGCTTGAAAAAATTATTGAAACAATTGAAAAGGATGGTTGGTCAGTTTCTGTAACTGGAGATCAAAAACTAAGATATATCAAAAAAGATGGCGAGGATATGAAGTTTTTAGTAGATCTAATAAATGAAGCTATGAAAAAAGTTCAAAAAGAAGCTGCAAAGAAAATGATGGAAATGGGTGGGGGATTATCAGGCCTTCTTGGTGGATTAGGAAAATAGTATTGATGTTATGAAAATAGCACGTGCAATAACATCACTTACGGAATCATTTGAGAAACTTCCTGGGATTGGACCTAAATCTGCACAACGTTTAACATACTATCTTTTACATGTTCCACAACGAGAGTTAGATGAATTTAGTGAAAATTTGGGAAGACTTAAAAAAAACACTGTACTTTGTTCAATTTGTAAAAATGTAGCCGAAACAGATCCGTGCTCAATTTGTGATGATCCAACTCGTGATAAAACAATTTGTTTGGTTGTAGAAAACCCACTTGATGTTATAGCCTTTGAAAGGAGTGGAAGGTATAAAGGTCTTTACCATGTCCTGCACGGTGCTATTAATCCTTTGGAAAATATTGGACCTGACGAAATTTTCATTGCAGATCTTCTAAAAAGAGTCGGAGATATATCTGAAGTTATTATTGCCACAAATCCTACAATGGAGGGGGAAGCAACAAGCATGTTTCTGACGAAACAATTAAAAATTAAAAATTTAAAATTAAAAATTACGCGTTTAGGTATGGGGATACCAACTGGTGCTGACTTGGAGTATGCCGATGATGTAACATTAACCCAGGCCCTTGAAGGCCGTAGAAAATTATAGAATGAATACTGCTGCCCAATTAAAACAGGCTATCAAAAAATCAGCACGACAAATGGTGCAAGAACCATTAGAAATTCTTCGATCAATATCATTTGGCGAACAACCAAAACCGGAAGTGCAACCAATATCTGAAAATGAAGTTCCACAAGATGAACAAAACTACAAAAAACAAGTTATAGAACAAGATGGTAGGCATTTACAGGCTTTAGAGTCAGAACTTAAAGATATTAGGCGTCAGAAAATATTTAATGATTTAATGAGAAGAATTCAGGCCGGAGAAGATATTCCATTGGAGGAATTTACTGAACTTAGTTACGAACAGAGAGATGTCCTAAAAGCTCAAATTCAAGCAGTTAGAAATCAAAATGCACAAACAGTAACAAGTACAGTTCCAGAACCAACTTCAAAGAGAGGTAGAAAAATGGGTGGTGGTCAAAAAGGCGCGGCCAAAAGGGAGGAAACTCGTGTTGAAAAACCAGTACCCCCATCCGGTTAAAGCCGTAATTTACAATGCTGTAAAATTTAGTTCATAAAATGTTAGAATAGAATTAATTGCATATGGATATTTATTTAACCAATACATTAACCCGCAAAAAGGAAAAGTTTGAACCCATAAATAACAAAAAAGTAAATCTTTTTGTTTGTGGACCCACCGTTTATGATTATTCCCATCTTGGGCATGCAAAAACCTACACTCAATTTGATTTTTTAGTCAGGTTTTTAAGATATTTTGGATTTGATGTCTTTTATCTTCAAAACATTACTGACATTGATGACAAAATATTAGCCCGTGCTAAGGAATCAAACATTGAATGGAAAGATTTAACTCGAAAATTTGAGAAACTTTATTTAGAAGACATGAAAAAACTTAATAATACTTCTGTCACAAAGTATGCTCGAGCCACAGATTACATTGAACAAATTGTTAAACAAGTTAAAACACTTTTGAAAAAGGGGTATGCATACAAAATTGATGACGGTATATATTTTGAAATCTCGAAGTTTCCTGACTATGGGAAACTCTCCGGTAGAATCAAACTTGAACAGGAAGATTCTGTGTCCAGAATAGACGAAAATAAACAAAAATTGGGCTGGAATGATTTTTGTTTGTGGAAGTTTTCAAAACCTGACGAGCCTTCTTGGAAAACTGACATGGGAAATGGTCGCCCAGGGTGGCACATAGAAGATACTGCGATAACAGAAACTTTTTTCGGACCACAATATGATGTCCATGGGGGAGCAGTAGATTTGATAATTCCCCACCACGAAGCCGAAATTGCTCAAATGGAGGCTACATCAGGCAAAAAACCACTTGTTAGATATTGGCTGCACACAGCATTCTTAATGGTTGATGGACGAAAAATGAGCAAAAGTTTGGGTAATTTTTACACTATATCTGACGTTGTGGAGAAAGGATTTGACCCTCTCGCCTTAAGATATCTTTTTTTAGGAGCACATTATCGTGACACACTAAACTTTACTTGGGAATCATTAAAAGCGGCACAAAACGGTTTAGAAAGACTTCGTAATCAAATAAATATTTTTAAGGCGGAAACTGGTAGAACCATATTGTCTAATGAAAAAGAAAATAAAATCGAAACTTTCCGTAGTAAGTTTTTTGAGGCATTAAGTGATGACCTTAATACTTCAAAAGCCTTAGCCATTCTTTGGGAAGTAATGAAGAGTAATATTCCAAGTACTGATAAGTATGATCTTGCGATAGTTTTCGACGAAGTATTAGGGCTAGAATTGGGGCTTCCAGATTACGGCCTAGCTGAAACGGCCGAAATAAAGTCTTTGAGAGAAAAAAGAGACGAATTAAGAAAAAATGGTAAATACTTAGAAGCGGATGAGATCAGAAAAAAGGTTATAGAATTGGGATTTGATATAGTTGATACGATAGAGGGCTCAATAACAAAACCTGTTAAAAAATGAAAACAATAGTTTATATTAACTTTATTTTAACTCTATTATTAATTGGAGCATTCTTTTGGCTTTTTGTATTTCGAAAACCTGAACAAATTATAAATAATACAAATACAGACGGTTCAAATAATATCTCTTACGTTGATAAATGTGGTGAAGATTGCAAAAAGCAGATTGAAGAAATTATATCTAAGAATAAAATTGAGACTATCAAAACTGTCACAATTACTCCTGCACCTGTTGTTATTGCTAAAGCAAAAACACAAATTGCATACATTCCAATTGCAGGTCCAATTACAACAACATCATCGTCTTGGTATGATGCACCGGGAACAGAATTCAATTTAGATTTAAATACTGATTATGGAAAAAATACATATGCGAATTGGCAAGTATTTTTAAAAGTTGCTCACGGAAACGGAACTGCATATGCAAGGCTTTATGATGTCACAAATAAAATTGCAGTTAATGGAAGTGAAGTTAAAATAGAGAATCAATCAAATTTAACTCAGGTGGAATCTGGGCGCTTAAGTTTTTGGGCAGGAAATAATTTATATCGAGTTCAATTAAAATCATTAAATACTTTTGAAGTTACATTTGGAAGTGGAAGATTAAAAATAGTCTATTAATTAAAGATTTATTTTTTGGATCTTAAATTTATTCACAATTACTCCAACATGATCAATTAGAGGATATGACTTTCTAACCTCAGCCCAAAATTTTTCGGAAAGATTGGAGGTATAACCTCCATATCCTGCCTTGTCACTTGAAGAGCATAATTTATTTTCCCATTCTCGAATAATTGTTATTATTTTCTCTCCCTCTGTATTGAATTTTTCCTGTAAACCATCCTGATCTAGACTGAATTGCATATGAAGTTTGGTAAATTCGTCAAACTTTTGTTTTTCGGATGTTATCATCCGTTCAAAAAATTCTCTGTATTTTGTCATGTGTTTAATTAAATACGTTTAGACACTTGATTTCAAGTGTTGATTTGTGACATCATTAAGGGTATGAAGGAATGTTCACATTATGAATGATAGTGACATTAATATTGTAGGATTTTCCAATAGTGAACCAAAAAATAAAATTAATTGGAAAATAACCGGAGCTATAATTGGTGTCGTTGTTTTATCTTTAGGAGTAATAGCTGGAATACTTCTTGTTAGACAACAACAAAATATTAGTGAAAAGGCTGATACTTGTGTAGAGCAATGTCCTGGATCAGACGGAGTTTTGCGTAATTGTCATCCACCTGAGTCTGACGGTACATCTGTTGATAGTAACTGTGATACTTCTAGAAGTGTGAAATTTTGTGGCTCAAGTAATTTTTGTTGTCCTTCTGCTGGAGGTACGTGGACAACAAATATGTCTGCGTGTACAGTTGCAACAAGAACAGCAACAGCGACTTCTACCAGTACAGCAACAGCAACAAGTACCGGAAGCAAAACTGCTACTCCAAGTTCAACAACGAAAGCAACATCAACACCAAAAGCTTCAGCAACTGCAACTTCAGCTCCAATTCCTGTTACAGGTATTGAATGGCCAACAATACTAGGAGCAGGATTTGGAATAATTATGGTTTTAGTATCACTTGGATTAGCACTTTAATGAAAAAAAATTTATTATTAATTATATTAATTATTGTTGTAATTAGTACCTTTATGTTTTTAAGGTCAAAAAATTCTAAACAATCAAATGTAAGTATTGATATTTATGGTCCAGTAAAAGAATTTACAATAAACGGAAGCAGTTTTAAATATGACCCAAGCACAATATCTGTAAATAAAGGTGATGAAGTTAGAATAACATTTAAAAATATTGATGGTAACCATAATTTAATTATTGACGGTTATGAAGTTTCAAGTAAAATATTGAGTTCAGGGAGAGAAGACACATTTGAATTTATTGCTGACAAATTAGGAAACTTTCAATTTTACTGCTCGCTTCCCGGTCACAAAACCCAAGGTATGGTAGGAACACTCATAGTTAAAATATGAAATTCAAAATCTATTATGGTGGTTGGTATCAAAGAACAACACTTCACTTAAGCGAAATATATGATTTTTTGTATAGATCACATTCAAATTTAGATCTAAATGCAAACAAACTCGGTAAATTAAGAGAAGATTTAAACCTCACAAGTGTTACAAGGGAAAATGGTTATCTCGAATATGTTTTTGCCAAAAACAAAGATGGTATTGAAATCAAATATTTTGAAGATGGGTTATATCTTTTAGAGACAGAAAGTCAGGATGTTAATTCTGCTCACGAGAAACTTAAGGATTATTATAACGATTTATTTAACCCTGCTATTTCGTATATATTTTCTCTTGGAGCTCCGACACCAAAAGTATTAGCAAATATTAAGCAAGATCATCCACTGGTTGTGGTTGTTGAATCAAAAGATCATTCAAAATATGAAATAAATAGAGATACTTTTGGTGATGTATATTCAACAATTAAATCGAATGATTTTACAGTTTATAAAACTCCAGTATATATTCTAATTGCAGTTGCAAAATCTGAGATGAAAAATGCATCTCATCTTGTAGAAATGCAAATATTTTTTAGAGAATTTAAAGATCAATTGGAAAGATATTTAAATATCCATCGTATTATTTGGGAAGATATTACTTTAATTAAAGAAAAGGGAAGTATCAGGGGCAGGGACATTGTTAAAAACAAAACCAAACTAGAAAGCTATGATAGGACTATAAGTCTAATTAATAATAGAATTAATCAAATGGGCACGTATGTTAAGACCCGCCAGTCGATTGCAAACGAACTCGGTATTGAAAAACATTTACTAAAAATATTTGATTATAAATTTGAAACCTTGATTAATACACTTTCCTATATCAAAGAAGTTTGGTCAATGACAAAAGATTATGTTAAAAATGTTACAACTGTTCTATCCGATATTGAGAACCAGAGTTTAAACAATAGTATTAAATCATTACAATTAGTTACAAGTATTGGCGTTGTATCAGGTGTTATTGGATACATTTCAAAAGCAGAATTGCCAAGAATAACATCCGCTGGGTGGCAATATTTATCAATCTTATTGCTTGTTACATTTTTGATAAATTTACTTATTATTACATATTACAGAAATATTAAATACAAAATTAAAATAAGCGATACGTCAAAATTATAATATGGAAACTCTTTATCTTTTATTACAGGCATTGATTGGTAGCGTAATAGCACTTTTTGGTGGGGTAGTTTTTTTGTTTAATCGTAGATTATCTTCAATACTTGAAAAATATTCAATTCCTTTTGCAGCAGGAGTTTTGGTCACTGTTTCACTTTTAGGTTTAATTCCTGAAGCAACACATGAAATCGGTGAGAAATCGTATTGGATAGTTCTTGCTTCCTTTTTGGGAGTATATATTTTTGAACATTTATTTTTTGATATACACCATCATGGAGAAGACAGCCACAATCATGATATAAACTCATCATCAATCGGGTTTGTAATAATTGGAGATACGATACACAATTTTATTGACGGTGTAGCAATTGGTGCTAGTTTTATGATCAATCCAAATTTAGGTTTAATTACTGCATTTTCTACTTTTTTGCATGAAGTACCCCATGAAATAGGTGATTTTGGAATTTTATTAAAGGCAGGTTGGAATAAATCAAGAATTCTAAAAGTTAATATAGTTTCATCTTTAATGACAGTGGTTGGAGCTTTTGTAGTTTATTTTTTTAACCAAAGCGACAGTCTAAACGGTATTTTAATGTCTTTATCAGCAGGAGTGTTTTTATACTTAGGTGCTAGTGACTTTCTTCCAAAAATAGAAACAGATGGAAAAAATAAATTTAAATCAATTTTACCATTAATTCTTGGATCTCTAATTATAATGGCTACGCTTCTATTAGTTCCGCATAGTTGATATAATTCATAATTCATGTTGCAAATTATTGATCTTGCTTTTGGGTATGGAGAAAAACCTCTTTATGAAGGGGTTAATTTTCGTGTCTCAAAAGGTCAAAAAGTTGGTCTTGTTGGACCAAACGGATCGGGAAAATCAACACTACTTTCTATAATTAGAGGCGAAGAACAGGGTTTTACTGGAAAGGTAAAACTGACAGGAACGGTTAGTTTAGTTCCACAAGAAATAAAATATGATGCGATTATGGAAAATTCAGCGACTGTAAGGTCGTATATCGATCCTGTAACTTTATATGCAGATTATCAAATAACCAAAATGCTTAAAGGACTCGAGCTGAGTATTTTGCTCAGCCATGATCCAAAAACATTATCAGGTGGTCAAAAAACAAAATTGGCGCTTAGCAGGGCATTGTTTCAAAACCCTGATATTTTACTACTTGATGAGCCTACTAATTTTATGGACAAACAAGGTAAGGCATGGGTTATGAAATTTCTTGCAAATTATAATGGGGCAGTAATTGTAATTTCTCACGATTTAGAACTAATGGATCAATCAATTGATAAAATATTATCAGTTACGCCATATAACAGAAAAATTGAAGAGTACAAAGGCAATTATACTGAATATTTAAAACTAAAAACTGATAAAGAAAGAGATTTAAAGAAACAACTTGAAATAAAGAAAAGACATTTAGAAAGAACAAAAGCTCATTATTTAAGACTTTCTCAATATAGTTCAAAAAAGGCAATAATTAGAAGAAAAATTGAAAGAGAAACAGAGAACTTGCCAGAAGTTCCACCAGAGTTAAGAAAAATTTCTGTACGCCTCCCAGAACCTAAAAGAATTGGCGAAGTTCCAATGAAAACAATGAATATTAAAAAGAGTTTTAGTGACCTAGAAGTTTTAACTGATGTTAATTTTACAATCCTTAGGGGTGAAAGGATTGCACTTATTGGATCAAACGGAACTGGAAAATCTACTTTTATAAAGATTCTAATGGATATGATAAACCCTGATAGTGGGGAAGTTTATAGAAATAATGATTTGCAAATTGGATATTATTCTCAAGAGTTTGAAACTTTTGATTTTGAAAAATCAGTTATTGATACATTTTGTGAAGCAACAAAAATGAATGAAGGTATGGCTAGAGGATTTTTAGGGCGTTACATGTTTATTGGGGACAAAGCTTTTCAAAGAGTGGGGAGTTTATCAGGAGGAGAGAAAACTAGACTTTCTATTGCATGTTTAACTGGAAAAGACAACAATCTTTTAATTCTTGATGAACCTACAACATATCTTGATGTAATGAGTCAACGAATAATCTTGGAATCATTAAAAGAATACAAAGGAACTATGATAATTGTTTCTCATTCTCCTGAGTTCATGAAAGAACTTAAACCTGCCAAAGCATATCTTTTTCCAGAACAAAAAATGCTTTATTGGGACGACGAATTATTAGACCGAATCAGTGAAGTGTGATATTATGAGATATGGTTTCTAAAGATTTTTTAAATTACTCAGTTGGTACAGGTTTTTTGATTCTTGTTGGGTTTGCTTCTTATGCTTTTTACAATTTGTCACGTACTTTAAAAGAGTCTACTTCAATTCTTACCAAAGTAGATGATATTACAAAAGATGTTGAATCTCTTAAAAATGTTATTAAAAATGGAATACAATATCTAATTGATATTTTTTTTACAGGCCATCGCTCTGGAAAGACTTTGGCACAGAAAGGTGGTGAAAAAAATGGCAAACAAAAATAAGCGAAGCTCGGCCATTAATAGTGGTAACGCAAAAGTAGCTGGAGCTGGAATTTTAGGAGCTGTGATAGGTGCAGCAGTAGGGGCTGGAGCGGTAGCCCTCTCAAGCAAGAAAAATCAAAAGTTTTTAAAAAGTAAATTTAATGAATATAAAGGAAAAGGGCAAAAGATTTATTCAGACTTACAAAATAAAGTTCAAGAATTATCAACTGAGGGAAAAAAGAAGATAAAGGAAGTTAAAAAAACTTTGAAAAAGAAAACTTAACGATGTCATTATCTGTAGGGACAGCATTTTCAGTGCTCCTACTTTTGATTTTATCTTCAAAGTAGCAATTCCAAAGGCAAATAAAGAAAGGTTGGTTGGCAAAAGGGATCAATTGGAGAGAATTGTTTTCTCTACAGTGACCACATTTAAATTGATATAATTATGGTTAAATGAAAGGCGAAACAACTAAGCTGGCATCAGAACTCAAAAAAGAATCTGGTGTTTTAGATAAAAAAAATTATACAGAGATAAAAGGAATGAAGCTAGGCTTCCCTTATATTGATATCTCCCCTTCGATAAGTTATTACAACAGTTTTGATCCTGGTGTCCCTTCAGAAGTTTGGGAGAGTAGGGAAGCTATGTCAGAAATATTTACGCCAGAAAATATACCTAGAATGTGGATTCCTTTTTTGAAGAAGGTAGAGGATGTCAGGCATAGGAAGGGCTCTGATACTCCTATGGATTTAGTAATTGCGGCATATTTTGTTTGTGGGGAAAACCCAGAAAGAATTCGGGAAATTAAGATGAAACCTTTTGAGGATCTTCCTGATGGAGGGCCCGATTTAACAAATAAAGAAGAGGTAATAAAAAGGGTCGATATTATGATTAAGGACCCTATTCTTTCGAAGGCGATAGAGCAAAGCCTAATTTACCAAATCCCCGATATTGGTAGTGGTTGGCTTGATGATGATCCATTGGTAGAGGTATTGAAAAAGCTTTCTGAGACAGGGAAGAGGATGCTTGATATTGGCTGTGGAACTGGCAGTGGGGCATTTAGATACGCTTCCGAGCATAGCGTTAATACTGTTGCGGTCGACCGGCAATATCATGCGAGGTGGTACAATGAACACTGGAAGGCAAAGCAAGAAGGGCTTAATTTTGTTCGTTGCGACGCTTCTGATAACCTGCCTTTTAAAGCAGATTCTGTCGATTTTGCATTGTTGAGATTTGTGGTTCCCCATGTTACTACCGATGGGTTGAATAAGATTTTGAACAATACACTAGAAGTTTTGAAACCTCATGGAATTTTAATGGTTGGTCCCGAAGATTACGAAATAGATTCACCATGGGAGGATGATGATCATTGGAGGTACTATGAAAAGAATAGTTCTTCAACTGACCCTTTTTATAAAAGGATAACCCACAGTGAGGCTTTAACTATTTTGAGCAATAAAAATTAACAGGACAAAGTTAGAATTGGTGATAAAATACACCCATGGGTTTAAAAATTGGAATTCTCATTTCACTACACCAACTTTTGATTTTTATTTTAAGTTTAAGATTCTAGAACCAAATAGAGGAAGAATAATTTTACAAAGAGACAAATTTGGAAAAATTTTACATTCTCTATCAAACTAAGTTTTAAACTGCGGTGTTAGTTGTTATAATTAATACTAATATGAAACTTTATCTTTCATCATATCGTCTTGGTAACAAATCACAAATATTTACAGATTCTTTTGGTGAAAATAAAAAAGTGGCTGTCATCGCTAATTCAATGGATTTCTTGACTGATAAAGAAGCCAGAAAAGAAAGTGCTCAAAGAGAAATTGATGATTTGAAACGATTAGGATTAGACCCTGAAGAAGTTGACCTGAGAGATTATTTTGGTAAACCAGAAGCACTTGCTCAAAAACTTAAGGAATATGGAGGGTTATGGGTTAGAGGTGGAAATGTATTTATACTTCGCAGAGCTTTCAAAGAAAGTGGAATGGATGAATGGTTGAAGACTCAAAAAGATAACAAAGAACTTGTTTACGGTGGTTATAGTGCTGGGGTTTGTGTACTCTCACCCAAGCTAAATGGATTGGAATTAGTTGATGATCCAAATAATGTTCCAGAGGGATATAACACAGATGTTGAATGGGTTGGTGTTGGTATAGTAAATTGGGCTTTTGCACCACATTATATGTCACAGCATCCTGAATCTGAAGCTGTAAGTAGTTTGGTTGAATATTTTAAGAAAGAAGGAATTGAATTTAAAGCATTGTCTGATGGAGAAGTAATTAGAGAATAATTTTGGAAAGAGATTCTTTGGGCCGAATCACAAAGTCAAAAACCATAAAATATATGAACCATTCTCTAAATAGGTATTTAATTACATATCAAACTTGATAGAATAGAGTTCAAATATGGAAAAAGAAATATTATTCGCTACTTCAAATCCACACAAAAGAGAACGGTTTCAAGCATATTTTAGTGAGCTGGGTTTAACAGTAGTTAGTTTCTCTTATTTAAAAAACAAAGTCCAGATAGTTGAGGATGGTGCTACGGCTGAAGAGAATGCACTTAAGAAAGCGATGGTAGGCTATAAGACAGCTAAAACGCCTGCTTTCGGTGTGGATTACTGGCTTCATATCGAAGGTTTCCAGGAAAACATTCAACCAGGCCCATTCGTAAGGAGAATATTTATAAGCAAAGGAGGACAGAGAATCGAGGGAACTGACGAAGAAATGCTTGAATATTACACTGAAAAAATTAGAGGACTTGGTGGAAGGACTAAAGGAATATGGACATCGGCGATTGCGTTAGTAATCAATCCTAAAATACATTACGTTGAAAGTTTTTCAAGAGAGACAATTTTGACCTCTACGAGAAGTTTGAAAATTACACAAGGAGAACCTTTAAATTCCATACAAATAGATCCAAAAAGTGGAAAGTATTTCACTGAATTAACAAACGAAGAGTGGTTAAACCTCCAAATGGAGAGGGAAAAAGGTTATATATCATTTATGAAAAAACACGTTCATGAAATTTGAGTTAAGTGTGTTAAAATTCACTCATGTCGCTCTCAGTCGGAATAGTAGGTCTACCAAATGTGGGGAAGTCCACATTATTTAATGCTTTGCTTAAAAAACAAATGGCATATGTTGCCAATTTCCCGTTTGCAACAATAGAACCTAATATTGGTATTGTTCCAGTTCCTGACGAAAGACTAAATAAATTAAGTCCTATATACAACAACGCTCCAATTGTTCCAGCAACTGTAGAATTTGTAGACATTGCAGGCTTAATTGAAGGAGCTTCAAAAGGGGAAGGATTAGGAAATAAATTTTTGAATCACATTAGACAAGTTGATGCTATATGTTTTGTTCTACGTGTATTTTCAGATCCCGATGTTATTAAACAGGGTATTAAAGACCCAAAATCAGATCTAGAGATATTACAATTAGAACTAGATTTAGCAGATGAACAGACAATGGAAATGCATATGAAAAAGAAAAATGCTAATCCAGATGAGTTACCACTTTTTAAGAAAAAACCATTTTTAGTTGTTTTAAATATCGACGAGAGTGAGGTGTCAAAAGCCTCTGAAATTGAAGAAGGATATGCAAAAGAATTAGGAGTTGGTAAAGACCAAGTTGTTGCAATTTGTGCAAAAGTTGAGGCTGAACTTGCAGATTTATCAACCGAAGAACAAAAAGAATATTTAAAAACTTTAGGAACTGAAGAATCTGCATTGGATAAATTAATTAAAAAAGCATTCAAGACCCTTGGTCTTGTAACATTTTTAACAGCTGGTGAAAAAGAAGTTAGAGCATGGACAATTAATGACGGTATCTCTGCGCAGCAAGCAAGTGGAGTAATACATACTGACTTTATGAATAAATTTATAAAGGCTGATGCTTGTGATTTTAATGACTTTGTAGATTTGGGTGGTTGGAAATCGGCACGCGAGAATGGAAAAGTAAGAAGTGAAGGCAGGGATTATATTATGCGTGACGGTGACGTCGTCGAGTTCAAGATTGGTACTTAGATGGAGACCTGCCCGCAATCGCTGAAGCGATAGCTTCTGCAGGCGGGTGTTGTAGAATTTAAAATAGGAAGTTAACGGGAGATACTTGCACAACCATCAGAGATTGATATTTCCCCTGCTGGGTTTTCAGTTTTAAATTTAATTTCTCCGTGTCCCACAAATATTTTTTGAGGTGTGCCATAAATTTCTTCTCTAATAAAATTTGCTACATTAGAAACGCAAACTCCTTCTTGATATTTTTTTGCACACGCTTTATTAAATGGACATTCTGGAGCACAAGGTAGCCTAAAAAACCCAGCTGCAAATTCTAAACCCATAATTAATGTGTATATTAGCATCACTATTGAATAAGTCAAGTGTGACTGATATAATGACCAAAATGAACAAATATGAACTAACAATAATTCTTGAAGGTAAGACTACAAGTGCTAAGAAAAAGGCTGTTTTAGAAACTCTTGAAAAATCAATAAAAATGCTTGAGGGAAAAGTTGAAGAGGTTGAAGATTGGGGAGTTAAAGAATTATTCCATGAAATCAAAAAAGAAAAGCAAGGTTTATATCTTCATGTGCCATTTGAAATGGTTGCAAAATCAATTAAGCCACTTGAAATTAAACTTAAAGCAATCGATACTATACTTAGATATTTAATAGTTAAAACAAAATGAAATCTTTAAATAAAGTACAATTAATCGGCCATACAACAGCTGATCCAGAATTAAAATATACTCCCACAGGAGCTGCGGTTTGTAATTTTAGCGTTGCAACTAATAGACAATGGACAACAGACACAGGTGAAAAGAAAGAAGAAGCTGATTTTCATAGATTGGTTGCTTGGAATAAGTTAGCTGAAATTTGTGGACAGTTGGTTAAAAAGGGAAGAAAAGTATATGTTGAAGGAAGGCTTCAGACAAGATCGTGGCAGGATAAAGATGGCCAAACAAAGTACATGACCGAAGTTGTACTTTCCGATATGATATTGCTTGATTCAAAACCAACAGGGGAATCAACAGAATCTGAAAGTCAAGAATTTAATGTACCAGAAGAAGCACCTGCAGTTGAGGTTAAGCCCAAAAAAGAATCAAATAAGCAAAGCTTGCCACTTCGTGGTAAATCTGAAGAAGTGACTAGTGACGACATTCCATTCTAGGTTTTAAAATTGTTATTTAAATGGCAAAAAAGAAATTCAAAAAACAAATCAGAAAAGAAAGACCAATTTCAACAACCTGTCTTTTTTGTGACTCAAAATCCAGTCCATCATATAAAAATTATGAGAATTTAGCAAAATTTTTGTCAGATAGAGGGAGAATATATACAAGAGAAAGAAGTGGAGTTTGTGCAAAACACCAAAGAGCATTAGCAGGAGAAGTACAAAGAGCAAGGTTTTTGGCGCTTCTACCATTCTAATATGAATTTTTCTACCGTTAGGAAAGTAATTTTTATGACGCTTTGCGTCGGAATCATATTCATTTCCGGATATTATCTGGGAGCAAATGGTTTTAAACTTGAAACAGGGACTTTTCCAAGGATAAAATTATCAAGAGTTATTCCCAAGAATCATTCAGATGTAGATTTTGCACTTTTTTGGAGAGTTTGGGACACAATTGATGCTTCTTACTATGATAAATCAAAAATAGATATAAATAAAATGGTTTATGGCGCGATTTCTGGCATGACTGCTGCAGTTGGTGATCCGTATACTTCCTTTTTAGCTCCTGAAGAAAATAAAGTAGTGGAGGAAGATTTATCAGGTTCTTTTGAGGGGATTGGTATTCAGATTGGGTTTAAGGGTAAAAATTTGGCAGTTATTGCTCCACTTCCTGATTCTCCCGCAGAAAAAGTGGGAGTTAAAGCAGGGGATTTAATTGTTGGCATTATAGATGAAACTAAGAGTATTGAAACAGGGACAGCAGGAATGGCATTAAATGAAGCAGTTAAAATTATAAGAGGGAAAGCGGGAACAAAAGTTACACTTTTACTACTTCGAGATGGGTCAGATGAATCTTTTAAAAAAGAAATTGTAAGAGAAACATTAGATGTGCCGTCAGTTGTTACAACATATGTTGAAGATAACTCAGTAGCCCATATAAAATTACTTAAATTTGGTGCTGACACAGATACTGAGTGGGCCAAAGCAGTAGAAGCTGTCGTCAGTCGTCAGTCGACAGTCAATGGCATAGTTCTTGACTTGCGTAACAATCCCGGGGGTTATTTACAAGGAGCGGTAGATATTGCTGGAGAGTTTCTAAAAAAGGATACTGTAGTTGTAATTGAAGATAAAGGAACTGATAAGCAAAGCTTGCCATCTAACGATGGTAAAAATGAGTTTAAAACAAATAGAATTGGAAAATTTGGAAATATGAAAGTTGTAATTTTAGTAAATGGTGGAAGTGCATCCGCTTCTGAGATACTTGCTGGTGCACTCTCTGAAATTAAAGGCTACAAATTAGTAGGGGAGAAGACATTTGGAAAAGGAACAATTCAAGAACCATTACAACTTGAACAAGGATCAAGCTTACATATCACAATTGCAAAATGGCTAACTCCAAAAGGAAATTGGGTTCATGAAAAAGGTATTGAACCTGATGTTGTTGTTATAAACAAAGATGATACAGAAGAAGATGAACAACTAACCGAGGCACTCAAACTTCTAAAATAAAAAAATAAATTATATCTTATTGATATATTCAACTTGCCTTCCAGCCCCACCTTCATCTTTAACTCTCAATTGTTTTCCACCAATTTCTATATCAGGTGATACGCCTTTTTCTGTTGCCTCAGTGTTAGCATCTTGAAGCTTTATCCTTTCAGTTGTTAATTCTTGTGGTTCTTCAAATATTTTTTTTATATCAGAAATTACGTTTTTTAAATTCATTCTTTTATTTTATCACTACAGCTTAACTTGTCAAATTTTTTGTAAGTTCGTAAATGCGTAGATTTATGAAAGTTTGCATAGATTTGCATAGATAGTGTATAATGCACATATGGATAAAGGCTTAATTTCAATTGGTAAAACAGCAAAATTACTAGGTGTCTCGGTTGACACTTTACGTAGGTGGGATACTAGTGGAAAATTTAACTCAATTCGTATTGGTTTAAGAGGGAATCGATATTATAGAAAGACAGACATTGATTTATATATAAACGACCATTTGGCTATTGTTCGAAAATGGGCAGTAAGTAATCTTGGATATGAACCTGAAGCAGAACATTTTTGTAAAACCCGTGATGTTTTTCAGGCTAGATTGGAACATTTTCAATCGGACTTAATAAAAAATGAGGATTCTAATTTTGCCTCTCTAATATCTGCGATTGTTGGCGAAATTGGAAACAATTCATTTGATCATAATTTGGGGAATTGGCCTGATATATTAGGTGTGTATTTTACATACTCTTTATCTCAAAAAAAGATTATTCTTGCAGATAGAGGTCTTGGTATTTTATCGACACTTAAAAGGACTCTTCCGGACTTAAACAGTCACAAAAAAGCATTAAAGATTGCTTTTACTGAAATAATTTCTGGTAGAGCCCCTGAAAATAGAGGAAATGGCTTGAAGTTTGTTAGGAATGTTGTTATTCAAAATCCAATCACTTTGTTTTTCCAAACTGGAAACGCAGTTTTGAATCTTGATAAAAATAATACAGATGTAGTAATTGAAGATACAGATGAATCTATACGTGGTTGTATGGCTATTATACAATACTAATTATATGATAATTAATCTTAATAAATTTGGAACAACACTAGTTTCAAGACCTGCTGGAAAAGAGGCGTTACTTGCATTTAATCCTACGTTACGAGAAGTGAAGAGTAATGAAAAAATTGAAGTTGATTTTACGGGTGTTGGAGTTTTGACTCCGTCGTGGGCAGATGAATTTTTAACGCCAATTTTTAATTCATTCAAAGATAGAGTTAGATTCGTAAACACCCAAAACTCTTCTGTTATCGAAAGTCTTAAGATATTAAATTTGATTTACTGACAACTCCCTATATTTTTTAAGAGCTACGGCTGCGTTGTGTAAATCTGTAGCTCCTTGTCTAAAAGCAGGAGTTCCGATTAATATTCCAGCCCCACCCATAATTGGCGCTCCAATAATTAATCCAACCGTAGACATAAAACAACCCGCTAAAACATCTGTGCCAGTGAGGACAACATTTTTAGCAACTTCTCCTGCAATTTTTCTTCGATTATCTGTGATACTGTTTTCGACCATGGCGCAATTTTAGATGATTTCCTTTGTTAATTCAAGTACTTTTTCCAAATTTCCATCCATAATTACTTCTAAATTTCCCCATGACTTTTGAAGTCGATGGTCTGTAATTCTATCCTGTGGGTAATTATATGTTCTAATTTTTTCTGATCTCATACCTTTACCAATTACGGATCTATAACCCGCTACAGTTTTCAATTTCTCTTCTTCTTGTTTTTCAAAAAGTTTTGTTCGAAGTAGGGCAAGGGCAATGATTCTATTTTGCTCTTGAAATCTTTCTTCTCTTGCTTGTACGACAATTCCAGATGGTACGTGCCGTAGTCTGACAGCCGTAGACACTTTATTAACGTTCTGCCCTCCATGTCCACCTGCGGTAGTAAACTGCCATTCAAGGTCCTGTGGGTTAATATTAACATCAGTTTCCTTTACTTCTGGTAAGATTACTACTGTTGCAGTTGAAGTGTGGATTCTGCCTCTTTTTTCAGTTGTTGGAACTCTTTGAACTCTATGAACTCCTGATTCATTTTTTAAGTCATCAAAAACGTTTTGACCAGTTATCTTTAATGTTAAATCATCAATTTGTGATTGCTTCCAGTTTTTCTTTGTAGCAAATCTGGAATACATACGAAGAAGATCCTGACCCCAGAGTTTAGCTTCATCTCCGCCAGTAGCTCCACGAATTTCTATATATGCAGTTTGATTTTGAGGATTCATATGTTACTTTGACGCACGAAGTGCGGCTAAGGTATCTGGTCTATTCATTTCTTCTTTAATTCTTTTTTCTTTCTTTAATTTTCGTTTGTCAGTTTTACTTACAACTTTCTTTGAAGCATGTGATAATTTTGTTTTAAAAGCTTCAACTCTTCCTGCAGCATCAAGATATTTCATCTGTCCAGTGTAAAACGGGTGACATTTGCTACAAACTTCAACATTAATTTCAGGCATGGTTGCACCTGCAGTAAATGTGACACCACATGCACATTTTACTTTTGCGTCTTTAAACCATTTTGGGTGTATTGTAGCTTTCATGAAGTTGTATTATATCTTTTTTTCTTGATCTCAGCAATGACTACTCCTAGCGCAATAATAATACCTCCAATTATTGAATTTATTGTCAATTTTTCTCCAAGCCATAAAACAGCAATTGGTAATGAAAAAATTGGATATAAATAAGAAAATAAACTAGCTTCACCTATTTCAATTGATTTTTGCGCCTTGGTATTTAAGTAAAAGGCGAGCGTTCCAGACACCACAGCCATATAGGCTACGCCTAAATGGTAGGTATATGGTATATGGTATATGGTATATGGAGAGGGCAGGGAACCAGTAAATAAAAGGAAACCAAAAAAACAAACGAAGCCGATGATAAAAGAAAAGTTTGTCATAGTCATTGGATTAACATCTTTTCTAAGTAAATTTTTAGCTAGAAGAGTTGTAATGACGGTCGAAATAACATAGCCTAAAATCAAGAGATTACCAGAAAAATTTAAAGGACCAATTATTGTTAATGCAGTTCCAAAGATTGCAATACCCATTCCAATTTTTTCTCTTCTTGTTACATGCTCGTGCAAGAAGTAAACTCCCACAGTTGAAATAATTAAAGGACTTGCGAGTGTAATTAATCCAGTTTCTAAAACAGTTGTATTTTCCATACCGAAAAATAAAAGTCCTAAAGATACAACGGAATTTAAAAAACCATATAAAAGTAAAGTTAAAAATACTCCTATATTTTTAGGAATATGCATACCACCAATTGCGAAAATAATCACTGCAATTATTGTAGAAATCCCAAATCTATATGTAAGAAAAGTAGTAGGGGAAAACCCTGCTAATGTGTATTTAATTACAGGCGACGCTACGCCCCAAATAACACCAACCACAAGAAGCATTAAATAGGCTTTGATTCGAGGAGTCATAAAAATATTTTATTCTAAATAAGCTCAATAATCCGATCTATCCCAAATGAAAAACCAACAGCTGGAATTTGACGCCCTGCAAACATACCAATTAAATTGTCATATCTTCCTCCGCCACCAATAGAGAGACTATTTGGTGTTTTATCAAGTTTTAGCTCCATAATAGTTGAGGTATAATAATTTAAGCCACGAGCTAGATATTGGTTAAATATAAAATCAATTCCTTCTACAAAATTATTGCTTTGAAGTTTCTCAAAAATTTGATTTAATCTATTCGATTTTTTGGGATTTTCTAATAATTTTAAATTTGGAACTAATTTTTCTACTTCTTTTTTGCCAATTTTTTCTATTTTATCAATTGTGATAACTTCATCTTTAGTAAATCCAAGATTATCAAATATTTCTCGGTCATTGATTTGTAAGACTGATTCAGCAAGCCCAGCAGATCGTGCTGATCTTATGGTTGCCTCAATTATATTTACATCTTCTAAATAACTATCAACTCCAACTGTATCAAAATCAAACTGCGTAAATTCGCGCTTTCTACCCTTTTGTGGATTTTCACCCCTAAAGACTTGACCAACTTGATATCTTGAAAATGATGGATTTAATAATCCTAAGTTATTTGATATAAAGCGTGCAAGAGGAACGGTTAAATCATACCGTAGGGCTAGTTTTCTCCCACCTCTATCTTCAAATTGATAAATTAACTTTTCATCTTCTCCATATTTACCTAAAAGTGTTTCGGCAAATTCTACAGTCGGAGTTTCAAGCGGAGAGAAACCATAACTTTCTAAAACTGGCACGACTGCATTAATAAAGTCACGCCTTGCCTTCGCCTCAGAAGGCAACATATCTCCAAACCCTTTTGGTGTTACAGGACCTTTACTTGACATAGTTATTAAATTTTATCATATACATATATTTATTTTGTTAGTAACTTTTCAAAAAACTTTTGCCCCTTTAACACATCAGATATTTTTACATATTCATCGGCTCTGTGTGATATTCCATTTGTTCCAACCCCAAAACTAAATGTTGGCACCTCGCCAAATTCCTGCCAAAGCATTTGTATGTCTATGTATCCTGATTGTTTAGCACCTTTTAATTTCTTATTTTTTGCATACTTAATATAATTTTTTAAGTCAGTTTTTTTAGTAATCCAACTTCCTAAATCATGCCTTATTCTTATGTCGATTATTTTCAAATTTAATTTTTCTGATTCTTTTGTAATAAATTCTTTTACTAAAATCGCCTTTAGTTCTTCATTTGCAACTCTTATTTCAACAATATACTCACATCTTTCAGCAATTATATTTCCTTGATCAGACCCACCACTTATACTAGCGATATTTAGAGTTGAGTTTCCAAGCTCTTCGCTTTTATAATTTAATATGAATTTTTTAAGTTTATCAATTACTTTAAAAGACTCTGTAATTGCGTTAATGCCAGATTTTGGATTTGCAGCGTGACCTGCCTTTCCCAAAACTTCAACCTTTAACTCGATTAATCCTCGACAGGAATTGTTAATTTGTAATCCTTCTCCATCTAGCGAAATAATTATCTTAGGTTTTATGCCGTAGGGTTGAACCTTGCTATATTCGATAAACTTCTTCATTCCTAAAAAGTCGTATTCCTCATCGCAATAAAATAAAAATCCAATATTGTTTTTTAAGTTTTTAAGTGTTGTCATATAAAGCATAATCGCAACACCTGATTTCATATCAGTTGTTCCCAAACCATAAAGCTTATCTCCAATAATTTCTGGATTAATTGGACTTTTTGTCCAACCTGAATTTGGTTGAACTGTGTCCATGTGTCCCGTAACTAAAATATCAATATTGTTTGAATCTTGAGCAAAAACGTTAAACCTTCTATTGCTAACGTTTTGTTTACAGATTTTTAATTTGGAATTCTTTCTTAAAAAATTCACAATCCAATTGCCAATTTTTATTTCATTGGTTTTACCATCAATCCAAGAGGGGATTGATATCAGTCGTTTTAATATATCTAATGTGTTCATATTTATTCCTATTCATTCTCCAAACAAAAAAAAGACGCTTGCCGCGTCTTAAATTACTTTTAATTTTCCATCTCTACTTTGCGGTGACAATGGTTGACTGATTTTTACAGTTTGTCTTCTGTCTAGTATTTTGACTAGCTCCTCGTGGATCGTGACTCCACTTATGGCGTAGCATACAAGCTTCGCTTATACGGATGTATTAAAATGTAATTGCTATTTTACAACAAATATACTTCTTAAGTCAAATTTGTCATCAGTTTTTGTTCCAACTACATAAATTTCTTGACCAACTTTTAACTCTTTTACATTTGGGCCAACCCACTTAGTTGGAAGTTTGATATCATTAATTGTTGTTTTTGATAATTTTTCTATTGTAATTTTAGTAACTTCAATCCTGCTCTCTTGAAGTGGAGAAGCGATAAGAATTCTTTTAGCATCTAATACTTTGTTCGTTGCTGGAAAACCCATTGCAACAATATAATCACCAATTGCCAAATCAGTCTCTTTAACAGCAATATTTTTCTTCAAGGTGTTTACATAACTTGTATCAATAGTTGTAGATAATTGTAATATTCCCCCTTTATCATTTTTAATTTGAATAGCACCGAATGAAATATCTGTAATAGTTCCAACGTATGAAGTTGCACCATTTGCAATTTCTGTCGAGTAAACAAGAACAATTTTCGTATCATTAATTTTAATTTCAGACATTCCTGTTGGAAGCTCGATTTGTATCTCAAATTCGCCGTCAGAATTTGATTTGGTGTAATAATCTTTTTCAGTCGTTGAAATTATAATATCTATATTTGGTAGCGCCAACCCTTTTATAATAGGATTTTCATTTACGACGTCAAAATCTTTTAATGTATCTATTGATATGGATACATTGTTTTTAGGGTGGGGGGTTTCTTTATTAATTACGATTGGAATATTATTTTTAATTATTTTAGACACTTTCCATGTTCCAAAGGCAACAACAAGACCAATTGATATCCCTGCTATAATCGCAAAAATTACTTCTTTTCGCATGCGTTTTGTAATATACGTTCTAAAGTGCCCTCTTGTCAAGGAAAGTCTACTTTGCTAATATGCAGTTAGTATGGATATAACCCTAATCAAAGATTCTATTTTTAAAATAAAAGGTAAAACTGGATTTGCTATTACTGATCCAGAAGGACTTACATTAGAGTCACTTGATGGTGCAAGTAAAAAAGTATTTACCGGGGCAGGTGAATATGAGGTAGCTGGAATTTCAGTAATTGGTACAAAAACTGATGAGGGTGTTGTGTTTACTTATGAAGTTGACTTTTTGCGAATTTGCCACTTAGGAAATATAACCAAAAAACTTAACGATAGTAAAGTTTCGGATATTGGAGATATTGATATTCTTTTTGTACCAGTGGCCTCACAATCTATTGAAATGATCCAACAAATTGAAAGTTATTATATAATTCCTTTTGGTTACAAAAACCAAGAAGAATTAGATAGATTTTTAAAGGAAAGTGGATTGTCTGTTCAAAAATTAAACAAGTTTTCGTTGAAAAAGGATGATCTGGTCGTTGACCAAACCAGTGAAATAATTGTAATTTCTAATTAATCTAATTACTAATTTGATTCTAAATTAACTGCCCCATTTATATCTTTTGTTATGTTGTAAAAAAAATAATATGAACGATTTGCAATTACGTGTAGCACCACATTCACAAGAAGCAGAGGAAAGTGTTCTCGGAGCACTTTTATTGGATAAAGATGCGATTATAGCTGTTGCTGAATTTTTACTTCCTGATGATTTTTATGATGAACGTCATACAGAAATATACGAAGCCATACTTTCCCTATATGAAGACAGAATTCCTGTTGATGTATTAACTGTTGCTGAGAGATTAAAAAAACAGAAGAATTTAAAAAAAATAGGCGGAGCGGCATACTTAACTGATATTGCCAATAAAGTTCCAACAGCTGCCCATGTTGAGCACTATGGAAAGATAGTTAAAGACTTGGCAGTAAAAAGGGCTTTAATGAAAGCTGCGACTAGACTTGTAGAGTTTTCACTTGATGAGGGAATGTCTTCAGCTGATTTATTAGACAGAGCAGAGTCAGAAGTCTTTTCTCTGACTCAAAAACATTTAACAAAGGCATTTACCTTAGTAAGGGATACATTGGCTGAAAGTTTTGATAGATTGGATGAACTTCATAAACAAGGAGAAGGTTTAAGGGGTATTTCAACTGGATTTACGGATCTTGATAATGCACTTGCAGGTTTACAAAAAAGTAATTTAGTAATACTAGCCTCAAGACCTGGAGTCGGGAAAACTGCCCTTGCCTTAAACATCTCACAACATGCCTCAGTTATTGGCAAACGAATCGTAGGTTATTTTTCATTAGAAATGAGCAAAGAGGAATTGGTAGATAGACTTTCAATTGCTCAAGCTGATATTGATGCATGGAGATTAAAGACAGGAAAACTTAGTGAAGAAGATTTTACAAAACTTTCTAATGCATATGGAGTCTTAGCTGAATCCAAATTATATATTGATGATACTCCAGCACTTTCGATACTTGAAATGAGAACAAAAGCAAGAAGGCTTCAAGTTGAACATGGTCTTGATTTAATAGTTGTTGATTATTTGCAACTTGCAAGAAGCAGAAATTTGGAAAATAGAGTACAGGAGGTCTCAGAAATTTCTCAAGGACTAAAAAATTTGGCAAGAGAATTAAAAGTTCCAGTTCTGGCTCTTTCTCAATTGTCTCGTGGAGTTGAATCAAGAAATATTAAAAAACCCCAACTCTCGGACCTTCGTGAATCTGGCTGTTTATTAGGTGATAGTTTAATAACTTTATATCCGTCGGGTGAAAGAGTAAGAATTGATTCGCTTGTAGGAAAAAGTAATTTTAAGATTCACTCATTAAATTCAAATCTAAAACTCGAGCAATCTATCGTAAGTAAGGTGTTTTCAAGCGGAAAAAAGAAAGTATACAAATTAACTTTAAAAAGTGGACGAGAAATTATAGCTTCAGCAAATCATAAATTTTTAAGATTAAATGATTGGACAAGATTAGATATGTTAAGAGTTGGAGATAAACTTGCAACACCAAAAAAAGAAGAGTTAAGAAAACCCTCTGAATCAGATATATATTGGGATGAAGTAAAATCAATAAAATATGTTGGTGTAAGAGAAGTGTATGATGCAACTGTTCCGTCAAATTCAAATTTTGTAGCTAATGATATTATTGTTCATAATAGTATCGAACAAGATGCTGACGTTGTTATGTTTTTATGGCGTGAGGATGATGAAAATAATGAGAACATAATGTTAGATATTGCAAAACATAGAAACGGGCCATTAACATCTGTTCCATTATTCTTCAAAGGGGATAGAATAAAATTTTTCTCACGCGACTCAAAACACAAAATTTAATTTAAGATTTTTGCTATAATATCATTTAACATGACAGAAAGGAGAATTAGAATATGTTTTGGAACCCTTTTTAAGGTGGCTGGATATAAAGACAGAGTCGATGTGATTACAGATGTTGGGTCGGGAGGTGTCTTTGAATCTTCATGTTTACACGAAACCGAACAGGAGGAGAAATGGTTTTTGTTAGGTGGAACTGGGGATAAAGAAAAAATTGAAAAAGTGATAGGGCGACTTACTCTCCAGGAAGTTACCGCGGCTCTAGAATTAGGAGCAAAACAAATAGATTTGCAGGAATTACCAGAGGGAGCGAGAAAACTGTTGGAAAATTACAGCAAAGCAAAACCAAGAATTTTAAAGTAATTTTGTCTCAATCTTACGTCATTTTCTCACCCTTTTTGTGCCGGAGAGAAGAGTCGGACTTCCATGATTTTTTAGATCACACGATTTTGAGTCGTGCGTGTATACCATTCCACCACTCCGGCTAGTGTTAGTATTTTAACATAACTTTGTTATAATACTCGTATTGTGGCAAATGTTAACGCAACAGAACTTAGAGCAGGAACCGCGTTTTTGTATGAAGGTAAACCATTTAAAGTTACAAAATATCAACTTATTAAAATGGGTAGGGGAGGAGCAACAGTTCGCGTAAACTGTATAAATCTTGAAAATGGGGCAAATATTGAGCACGCATTTTCATCTAATTTATCTTTTGAATTAATAACACTTCATAAAAGGAAACTCCAATATTTATACAAAGATACAAAATTTGCCTATTTTATGACGACTACGACATACGAACAAATTGAGGTTCCAATTGCAATTTTGGGTACAGATATTTTATATGTTAAGGATGGTGGAGAAGTGGATATTCTATTCTGGGAAGCGAGACCAATGTCTGTTGATCTTCCTCCTAAAATAACCTTGAAAGTTATTGATTGCGACCCTGGTGTTCGTGGAAATTCCGCTAGTAATTTTTTAAAATCAGCTACGATGGAAAATGGCCTCCTTGTAAAGGTTCCACTTTTTATTAAAATTGGGGAAAATATCAGAGTTGACACAAGATCAGGCGATTATGTAGAGCGCGCCAAGGAGAATTAAAATTTGAGTTAAAAGCCCCCAAAAAATATTTGCGCCTGCTTGAATTGATTTTTGAAACTTTACCCACATAGTTATATATTTATTTCTCCAGCCAAATAAGAAATATGGCCCCTCCACAAAATCAGGTAAAATTGAAGCGAAAGCGCAAAGAAGAATATTTGTATTTCCGTTGTATAAAAATCCGGTTAGGACTACTGCACAAGCCAAATCCAAACCTATTATTAACAATGTTTTGTTTGTAAGATTACCGTATTTTGCTGTTTCTGTATTTAAGTGGGGATTCCAATGAGGAGTCATATCGAGTAAAAAGTGACTTGCAAAAGCTAAGGGAACAGAAATTAATGGATTAGGTATTGCAACAGCAATCGCTGCCCCTAAGGCCACATGAGGAGTTTCTAGCATTGTCACTATATGATATTATGTCTACAATGGTAATTGCAAATGTATTTGGAATATTCATTCTTTTTTTTCTTTTGTGGAAGACTCTAAGAGATGATTATTCTTATGAAAAGATATTCAATTTAGGATTTTTAATTGTATTTGGCTTCGTATTAGGGTTAATTAGTTCTAAAATTTTTAATTTTTCATATTATTTGGCTAAAGATTTTTCTTTTTGGATTATTTTATTTGGAGTAACTTCAGGTTTTATATTTGGTATTTTGAAACAAAAAATGAATTTTTTTGATTCATTTGAAGGTTTTGTTGTTGGTAATTTGTCTTGGGTTGGTCTAATTTTCATTTCTGATGCGGTCTCTAAATCTAGTTTATCTTCATTTCTTGCGTTTTGGATGAGTTTAATATGTATCTTTTTATTTTTCTTTTTGAATACAGTTTACAAGAATTTTACATGGTATAAATCAGGCAGGGTCGGTTTTTCAGGTATTTTTACAGCATTAGTATTTTTTCTAATTAGAATAATCACTACATTCATTTTTCCTGACATGATATCTTTAGCTGGCAAATTAGAAATATATCTTTCAGGAAGTGCTGCTTTACTGTTTATCGTATTATTGTATAATTTGTCAAGAAAAGAAGAATGATCAATAAATTAAGATTTCCAAAAAATTTACTTGTACCTGTTGGCGATTTTTTAGCTACAAAATTGGCCTTGCTTAGAATTAATAGAAAAAAGATTGCAACTGAAGATCCGTTTAATGATAAAACAAGAGATTTAGATAATGCTGCAACAGATACTGAAGCCGAGGAGCAATTTGGGCATGCTAGAGTAGCCGCTATTAAAGAAGAATTGAATGTTAAAGCAAGACAAATTAAAAAAGCCTTAGAAAAGGTTAAAATAGGTAAATATGGAATTTGTGAAGACTGTGGAAAAATGATTGATACAGACCGCTTAGCAGTTTTCCCCGAAGCCACAAAATGCATAAAGTGTGTGAAAAAAAGAGAGAAATAATTCAATGGATGCGCCAAAAATAATTTATGAAGATAGTCAGTTTTTTGTTGTGGATAAACCATCTGGTTGGATAACTAATGAGGCTGGAACTACAACTACACAGCCAGTTATCCAAAAATGGATAAAAGAAAATTTTGAATATTCACTTAAAAACAATTGGGATACAAGAGATGGAATAGTCCATAGACTTGATAAAGAGACATCCGGACTTCTTTTAGTGGCAAAGACGAAACAGGCTTTTGAAGAGCTCCAGAGGCAATTTAAAGAACGACTCGTTAGTAAAACATATATTGCATTAGTCCATGGACAAACATCACACCCGGCGGGTGTGATTAATGAACCTGTGGGAAGGCTTCCATGGAGGAGAGATAGATTTGGAGTTTTGGCTGGAGGACGGGAGGCAACCACGAGATATAAAGTGATTAGATATTATGTGAATAGTGAGAATGAAAAATTTACACTATTGGAACTTAAACCCGAGACTGGTAGGACACATCAAATTAGAATTCATTTAAAACATATTGGCTATCCAATTGTTTCTGATGAATTTTATGCAGGCAGAAAAACTGCGAGGACTGACAGAAAATGGTGTCCTAGGTTATTTTTACATGCAAGTGAGATAAAATTTTTACACCCAATAACAGGAAAGGTGGTAAATTTAAAGTCCGAATTAGCTTCGGACCTCCGTGAAACACTTGAACAACTCACTGCTTTAGCCTAGTATTAATATCAGTATGGAGATTTCTTTCACGCTAGGATTATTTATTTGTCTCACAGCAGCCTTAATTGGAGGTTACATTGCTAAGAAATTAAAATTACAGCCAATTATTGGTTATATTGTTGCGGGAGTTACAACTGCTTCAATTTTTCCAGTTGATGGTTTGGGAATTGAAAAGTTAGCTGAACTTGGTGCAATACTATTACTTTTTTCAATTGGATTAGAACTTTCTTTAAGTAAGTTTGCAGGAAATTTCAAAAAAATTTTTCTTTCTGCAACACTGCAAATAATGGTTGTTACAAGTTTACTTTATTTTATTTTAAAGCTCTTGGAATTTGATAATTTTTCATCACTTGTGTTAGCCTTAAGTTTTTCTCTTTCCTCAACAGCAGTTGTTGTTAAAACACTAATGGATAGGGGAGAGTCAGAAACTATTCATGGTAAATTAATGATTGGTTGGCTTTTGGTTCAGGATTTAGCAGTAATTCCGATAATGATAATATTACCCATTTTGGCAAATGGTTTTGATGGGGCATTGGTTAGTGGTGGTATTGCTATTATCAAAGCAACATTTTTAATTGTTACATCTATTGTGTTAGGTAAGCACATTGTCCCATTTATAATTCATAAAGTTGCAAGTTCAAATTCCAGAGAATTATTAGTTTTAACCTCCGTTGCGCTAGCTGTTGGTACTGCGGTAGGTGTTTCGTTGTTTGGAATTTCAGCTACTTTAGGTGCATTTATTGCGGGTTTTGTAATTTCTGAAAGTCAAGAAAATCATGCAGTTTTTGCAGAGACACGTCCTTTACGTGACTTGTTTGTAGCTCTTTTTTTTGTGACCCTAGGTTTTTTTGTAAGTTTTAACACTATTTATCAAAATTTTGGAATTATAGTTTTACTTTCGATTTTAGTTTTGACTATTAAGTTTTTAGTAATTCTATTAATCAATTATTTTATGAAATTTAGTGGCAAGACAATGATTATCACTGCATTAGGATTGTCACAAGTTGGGGAGTTTGCATTTATAATATTAGGAACAGCAAGTGTCTTAAGAATTGTGTCAGAAAATGTGGCTTCATTAGGAATTGCCGTAACTCTTGTAACATTAATTGCAACTCCTTTTGTTTATAAGTTGGGAGTTCCTCTCTGGAGATTTCTAAGTACTAGAGTAAAGGGATTTTCATCCCTTGAAAGAAACACACTTTCAGTGTCAGATTTTTCAAACCACATAATTATTTGTGGTTTCGGTAGAGTGGGTGGTTGGGTAGGAAAAGCACTTATGGACCATGGAATTAATTTTGTTGTTGTTGATTTAGATCCAAAAATTATTTTTGACTGTATCAGTAAGGGTATTGCGGCAATACATGGGGATCCTATTGAAAAAGAAGTTTTATTAATGGCAGGTTTGATTCAAGCTAAGGCCGTAGTAATTGCAATTCCTGATAGGCTTTCTCAAGAGTCAGTTATTGGGCATGTTCAAACACTTGCTCCAAATGTCAGAATCATTTCACGAGTTCATTTAGATGAAGATTACGAAAAATTAAAAAGTTTAAGAGTTGATAAGTTAGTTCAACCTGAGTTTGAAGCTGCTATGTCTATAATTAAAAATATTTTAGTTTCAATGGGAAAAAATAAAGAAGATATTAATAAATCTGTCAAAAGTTTACGGTTATCACATGCGAAGATCTAATTATAAAAATAAGAAGCAAAAATCAAAAATAAAAATTATAGTCATTTTTTTTGGATTTTTAGTTTTGCTATTTGTTTTATTGATATTATTTTTTTGGAAATTATATAGTTTAGACAAATTTATCTACGTTAATAAAGCTAATGACGGTTCTGCAGAAATTATAATAATAGATCCTTCTCTTGAAAAAAGTCATAAATATTTAATACCATCTGAAATAGAATTAAACTCGGCTAGGGGATATGGTAGTTATAAATTATCAAGCCTTTGGGCTTTATGCGAAAAAAACGGTAATGATTGCAAACTTATTCCGGAAACAATTACCAAAAATTTTTCTACCCCTATTTATTTTTGGAAAAACGGGAGGTCGACCAATTTGTCATTTATCCAAAATGTGAAAGCATATTTTTTTGCAAAGAAGTATTTAGATTATGATGAAACAATACATACAACAAAGTTACCAAATTCGATTCTTATAAATTTTATAAATCCAAATTTTTTAAATTCTATCCCAAAAATTGAAATTGAAGATTTAAGTGGAGAATTAAATATAATGGAAAAGGTATCAAGAATAATTGAAGTCATTGGAGGAAAAATAAGTTTAAATTCGAAAGGGTATGAAGAAAATCTTAATTGCGAAGTTTATGGTAAAGATCTTGAATTGGCACAAATATTTGCTGATACTTTTAGTTGCGATATAATTTATGACAAGACAATTTCAACCGATATAAAAATTCGTTTAGGAGCTAAATTCATTGATAGATTCTGACATATCCAGAGGAAAGGAAACATTGCTACCCCTAATAAAGACTTTAACATCCTTTTTAGTAGCTGATTTAATCAATACTTTATATTTATTCCCTTCTTTAATAAATTTTCTCAATCGCGAAGATAGATCATCGGTTAGTTTACCAATATATTCCCCATCATAAGTTGTTACTGAAACTTTATGTGAATGTGGAGTTAATAGTACTTCAGTCCCCGTATCTAAACATGAGTATATTTTTTCAGAACCTAGGTTTATTAAACTGGTTAATTTTGTTTTCCCTGGTTCTTCTATGAATTCGGACGCACTCAAAACATATTTTTGTTTTCCTTGTTTACCACGAAGTGGCAAGCTTTGCTTATATTTTTCCAAGGCATTAATTGCAATGTTATTAGTTGGATTGATTTTAAGTACATTTAAAGATATTTTTTTGGCTTTTGTAATTGCTCCACTTGCGAGATATGCATGGGCTAGTCTATTTAATGCGTCAATATCTTCACTATCGTCTTTTAATATCATCATATTTATTTTGATTGCCTCTTTCCATTTACATTCAAGCGCTAAATCAATTGACTTTTGGGTAAGATTTTCTTCCATGTTATACATCCAGTTAATGGTATAATTCATTATAGTATGTCAGGACATTCACATTTTGCAACAATTAAAAGACAAAAAGGATTAAAAGACGCAGCAAAAGGCAATATTTTTGGTAAACTCTCAAAGAATATTTCAATTGCAATTAAATCAGGTGGGGGAGTAAATCCTGATATGAATTTTAAACTCCGCATTGCAATTGATAAAGCTAAAGAATTTAATATGCCCAAAGATAATATAGATAGAATTTTGAAATCTGCTGTAGGCAAAATGGAAAATATTGAAGAAATTACCTACGAAGGATTCGGACCATATGGAGTTTCAGTTTTAGTGGATGTAGTTACGGACAATAAAAACAGGTCGGCTCAAGAATTCAAAAATATCTTTGAGAAGGCTGGCGGTAATATTGCTGGTCCAGGTGCAGTTTCATATAATTTTGAACACAAAGGATATTTGTTGGTAGAAAATATTGAGGATTCTGAGGATCCATTAGAAGTATTTGTACAGCCAGATCAATTAAGTATAGAAAAGAAAAAAACAGAAGAAGCTGGATTCACAGTTATTAGTTCTGAGCTTACTATGATACCTAAAAATTATATATCATTAACTAATCCTGATCAAATTGAAAAGGTTACACATTTTTTAGAGTTACTTGAAGATCATGACGATGTCCAAAAAGTGTATAGTAATTTTTAAAACATGCTGACTATTTCCAAAAGGCTTAGATTTCTAATCTCATCGGTGATACTTCTGTTTGGGTTTACAGGTATTCAATTTCTTGATGAAAAATATAAATTTCTAGGGATAGGATTACTAGTATTAATAACAGGCACACTTTCAGTGTGGAGTTTTTTTGAAGGTTTGGGAAAAGACATGACCATGGCTTCTTTAATTTTACCAATGCTTTACACGCTTGGTGTGGGAATTTTCTGGTTTTTATTACCAGCCAGTTTATATACAAGAATACCAATAATTATTATATATACATCTGGTATTTATGTACTTTTGTCAACAATGAACATTTATACAGTATCGTCCTCAAAAACTATTGCTCTTTTAAGGGCGGCTAGGGGTGTGGGGTTTGTGTTAACTCTTGTAACTTCATTTTTGCTATATGATGCAATTTTATCAATTAGACAGAACATATTAATATCATCACCTCTGATCTTTTTGACATCGATCCTCCTTTTTTTACAAGGATTTTGGTCGATTGATTTGGAAAAGAAACTAGATAAATCAATAGCAAATTTGTCATTTGTTTCAAGCCTAATTGTAACAGAATTATCTATCCTAATTTTTTTCTGGCCAGTAACCGTAGTTGTAGGATCGCTTTTTCTAACCAGTGGGGTATACCTCTTGTTAGGTCTAGGACAAACAAAACTTGAAGATAGATTGTTTCCCGGAGCAATACGAGAGTACTTAACAGTTGGATTTATAGTATTATTAGGAATGTTTTTTGCTACCCAATGGGGGAAGTAGGGAATAGGTGAACTAAGTAACCTATAATTATTAGTGTTGTTTTCACGGAGTAGGAGATAGTTTTCACGAATGATATAGTTTGATGTTGTTGTGGATAACTATAAAACTAAGGCACTGGGGACTAGGGATTAGAGACTAGTTATAATAGTAACGCAATTAACTTCCTCTAATATCCTTTAATGCCTTATCGTGTAGTTCTCCCAATAGAACACTCAAACATACTTGCAAATATAATGTCGCACAATAATACTTTTACGACGTAAGATATAATGTTAAAGCGTAGTGTAGTAATTTAGCAATTAGTTAAAATTAATAATTAATAATTATTTCTACGTAAGCAAATAAAGTTTTTGCTGTGTTTCTTATCTCTTAACTCTTAATTCTTAACTACTAATTATTCAAGCCTGCAAGGCTTGAACATGTCCCCTCAATTTTTAAAATTAGAGAAGTCCTATGTTAGTCCGAAAATACGGTAATATATTTAGTTGATGTACTAGTCGTCTTTTGGTTTAGACAGGCCTTAAAATCAATTTGGTGAAGTCACTTATGTGGCCAATTTCTAATTGTTCTAAGTATTCTAATGATTCTATATTTTTTGTTGTTCTATAGAACAAGTATTTTTAATTAAATTTAAAATATTTTTGTATATTGGTTGTTAGATAATTTATCTAGAAAAAGTTATATAAACTGTTTTAAGTTTTTAATTATTATTTCTTATTTTTTAATTCTCCAGCAGGGGACTCCTCCCCTACTTTCCTTTTCACTCGTGAAAATATTGCAAGGTCTCACCTTGCAATATCGTCGCACAATGTTATTGACTCTTCGGCAAGCTCAGAGTAAACTTTTTATATATAGACGATGCCCAGTCAAAGTAAAAACAGTGATATATCAAAAAAGACGGATGAATTTTTAGATTATTTGTCTGTTGAAAAAGGATGCTCCCCTCTTACTATTCGAAACTACAGACACTACTTAAGTCGTCTTCTTGAATGGTTAATTACAAATCATAAACATACCGACATCAAAGCAATTAATCAAGATATTATTCATGATTTTAGAGCTTATCTTGCAAAGCTTGGTTTAGGTAAAAAGACACAAGGATATCACGCAATTGCGTTGCGATCGTTTTTAAAGTGGCTTATTCGTAATGACTATCAAGTTATGGCACCTGATAAAATTGAACTTCCTAAGGTTCCTGATAGACAGGTTAAATTTTTAAATGGTGAACAAATAGATAGGCTTCTTAATGCACCCACCATGTCTGATATCCAAGGAATTAGAGACAAGGCAATACTTGAAGTTTTATTTTCAACAGGACTTCGTGTATCAGAACTTACAGGGCTTAATATCGAAAAAATTGATTTTGAAAGACGTGAATTTGGAATTACAGGAAAAGGAGGAAGAGCAAGGGTCGTTTTTTTATCATCAAGAGCTTGTGAGTTTTTGAAAAAATATTTGAATGAAAGAAAAGACCATTTTAAACCGTTATTTGTTAGACATAAAGGAAAAGTTGATATAACAATGGAAGATAATAAAATGCGCTTAACTCCCCGATCAGTTGAAAGACTTGTAAAAAAGTATGTTCATAAAATGAAATTACCGGTGGAGGCCACTCCACATACAATGAGACATAGTTATGCTACTGATTTGTTAGTTGCAGGGGCGGACATTAGGTCGGTGCAGGAGATGTTGGGACATAAAAATATTTCAACGACTCAGATTTATACCCATGTTACAAACAAACAACTGCATGACATTCATGAAACATTTCATGGGAGGGGGAAATAAGAACAAAAGTAAATTATTTTTCGAAAGTAACGGCGTAGTTTTGAAAAATTTGGCTGTAAGTTAGGGCATCTTCGGCTAAATGCAACTTATCATCTCGTTTAAATACATTGTTTAATGAACTAATGTGTTTTAATAAATAAGGCTTAATTAAATTTTTATCAATTTCACTTTTTCGCTTATTAGCTTCTGTAATAAATCTCTCAGCAGTTTCGTTTGAACCACTATGGTATGCGAGTGCAATACGTTTTAAGTCCATGGCTAGCGAACTGATTGCAATATAATTATTTGACATAAATTTCACTAAAAAAATATTCAGTTAAGTATTTATAAATGCCTCGAATTTTTTCAGATTGTATTTCATTACTATTATTTTTGTCATTTGGACGGATATTGATAAAGGAATTAAAGTCAATTGATTTGGAGCTAATATCAATTCCACCACTCCATATATTACCTTGTTTTGAACCCTGATCTAAAAGTAAATTCTCAGATTCGAAATGTCTATCAGATCCAGCAGAGCATATCTTGTTTTCAACATCAATTACAGTTTTTATATATGTTCCAAACTGTTCTTGAAGTTTTTCAATTTCGACTTTTGTAAACGGTTCAGATTTGGTAATAATCATAAACTCATTATATCAGATGAAATTTTGGTATACTTATTCTGTGAAAAATATATGGCTCCAAATTGCAAATAATGTCCCAGTAAAAGTAATGGCGATGGTCACTTTAGTATTTTTTCTAGGAATGTTAATGGGAACACTTGGATATACAAAATTTATCAAGAAAGTAGTTGTTAACGATCCTCCCCTGACGGGGACAAATTTGCCCGTTCTCATTGAAGAAAAGAGAGAAACTACAAAAGACGCCAAGACTTTTAATATTTTACTAACCGGTCATGGTGGCGCAGGCCATTCTGGTGGTGGTTTAATGGATGCCATAATAATTGTTCATGTAAATGTAACTGATAAAAAAGCAAATTTGATTTCTTTTCCACGTGACTTTTGGTTTTCTGGTCACAAAATAAATGCTGATCCATCTTTAAAAGATGCATTAACAGGTGTTACAGGTTTACCAATTTCTAACTCTATTTCAATTGATTTTGGATCATTTGAAAAAATGATTAATTCATTAGGTGGAATTACAGTTGATGTTAAAAAAGCTTACACCGATAGCTTCTATCCGGTGCGTGGCAAGGAAAATGAATTATGTGGTTTTACAAACGAAAAGATAGCAGAAGTACATAAACTCTATACGAACTTCGAATTAGAGAAACAGTTTACATGTAGATATGAAACAATTTCATATGACGTTGGTTTAAATAACATGAGTGGAGAGATGGCCTTAAAATACGTAAGAAGTAGGCATGGTGGCAATGATTTTGAAAGATCAAGGCATCAATTTGAAGTTTTAAAGGCAATACTTCAGAAGGCAAATACAGCTTCAATTACTAATGCATACGATTTTGTAAAAACAGATCTCACTATTGATAGTGCTACTAAAATGTTAAAAGAAATTGGAAATCCATTAGAATATGCTATTTCATACTTGGGAATATCAGATGAAAATGTTTTAACAAATAGTAAGAGTTCTGGAGGTGCTTATATATTAGTTCCAAAAGAAGGAATAAATATCAAAGACTATATGAAAGAGTCACTGTAACTGAAATTTCTGTTTCACCTGGTGTTATATTTGCTTTTTCTAATTCTATCATTGATCTTGGGTAATCAAAACCCGTTGATTCTGTCACATTTATGATTTTACCAAGTGTAATTCCTGCGGCCTTTGCAAGTCCTTCTGCCTTTTCTTTAGCAAGTTTGACTGCTTCCTCTCTTGCTTCTTGAGTTAGTTTTGCTTTTGTTTTTTCATTAACTTCAAAACTTATATTTCCAATTACATTTGCTCCTGAGTCTGTTGCTATTGTTAAAACTTCGTTGACAATCTCAAAATCGGTTATCTTAACTTCGTAATTTGTAGATACTCTGTAACCATTTATTCTGTATGGAGTTGTTTGATAATCATATTCAGGACTTACACTATAATTTGTGGTTTTAATATCTTTATCATCAATTCCAAGTTTGTTGAGTGCATCGGTTAAGTTTTTTGATTTCTTGTTTACATCATCTTGAACGGATTTTAAAGTTTGGCCTTGTGCTTCAATTCCCAAACTTACTTTTGCAATATCAGGGACGACTGTAGCTTTTCCAGTCTCTGTAACCATCATTGGTTCACCTTTAGTTTGAGTTAGAACTGAAATAGGAAGACTTGGCCCAAATTTAGAATAAACAAAAAGAAGTAGAAAAAATATTATAATACTTACAACCCTTTTCATAATTTTAATTATACCACTAAACTTCTTCTTCCTCATCACCAGTTTTTGATAAAACCGTGGCGGCGGCGATTGAATCTCCTTTATTTGCAAATCTCATTATTATAACTCCTTGAGTTGCACGTCCTAATTGTGGAATGTTTTTAACAGGAAGTTTAATTACTTGTCCCTTTTTAGAAGTTATTACTAATTGATCTGATTTTTCAGTAACCATTGCTGCGCAAGCCAAGTCCCCAGTCTTAGCAGATACTATACAGGCTTTAACACCTTTTCCTGATCTCTTTTGGATTGGGAATAAATCAAATCTAGTCCTCTTTCCTAGTCCATGAATTGAAAGAGTTAAAATATCTCTAAATATCTTCTTTCTTTTATCAAGAGAGACTTCTAATTTTCCTGGAAAAACTTCCATTCCTATTACATGGTCATCTTTACCAAACTTAACTCCAGTTACTCCCGTTGTAGCTCTTCCCATTGGACGTACGTTTGCCTCAGGAAATCTGATAGACATCCCCTTTTTTGTAAGTAACATAATATTGTCACTTCCAAATGTTAAATGAGCAGAAATTAAACTATCTGTTCCTTGAAGTTTTATTGCAATAAGTCCACTAGTTCGAAGATTATCAAATTGTGAAAGAAGTGTCTTTTTAATTACACCTAAACTAGTTGCTAATATTAAATGCTTAGCTTTCAAATCCTTGTTAACTGGTAAAATTGATTTAATTACTTCTCCACCTTCAAGATTTAAGAAATTAACAAGAGCTTGCCCTTTTGCTTGCCTTGAGCTTTCGGGGATTTCGTAGGCTTTTGCACCGAACACGCGTCCGCGGTTCGTAAAAAATAATATTTGATCATGTGTTGAAGCTGTTACTAAGTGATCTATTTCATCCTCTTCTTTTGTGGTCATTCCAATTACTCCTTTTCCACCTCTCCTTTGTGCTTTGTAGGTATTTTTTGAAACTCTTTTTATATAACCTGTTTTTGTTACAGTTACCAAGACATCTTCTTTGGCTACTAAATCTTCTTCTGAGAACTCCCCTATTTTACTCTTATATATTTTTGTTTTTCTTGAGTCTCCAAACTTATGTTTAAGTTCAGAAAGCTCATTTGTTATAATTGTCAGAATTCTTTGTGGATCTTTTAAAATTGCAACAAGCTCGTCGATAAACTTTTTAATTTCTTGATATTCTTTTTCTAATTTTTCACGCTCAAGAGCCGCCAAGCGTCTTAATTGCATATCAAGAATTGCGGTTGCTTGAATATCCGACAATTTAAATCTTGCAATTAAGTTTGTCTTTGCTTCTTCTTGGGTCTTACTTTCTCTAATTGTCTTAATTACAGCATCCAAATTATCAAGGGCAATTTTTAAACCTTCTAAAATATGAGCTCTACGTTTTGCTTCTGTCAATTCAAAAATTGTTCTTCTGACGACTACTTTTTGTCTGTGTTTAATGTATTCAACCAAAATTTGTTTAAGATTCAATGTGTGGGGAGTTCCATCAACAAGTGCAACAAAGTTTGCAGGAAAAGTAGTTTGTAATCTTGTATGTTTATAAATATTGTTTAATACTGACTTTGGTTTAGCATCTTTTTTAAGATCAATTACAACTCTCATACCATCTTTATCTGATTCGTCTCGAAGATCTGCTATGCCAATAAGCTTTTTATCTTTGACAAGCTCAGCAATTTTAGCCACCATTTCGGCCTTATTAACTTGGTATGGAATTTCAGAAATTATTATTTGAGAACGTTTTTCATTACTTACAATTTCTGCAATTCCTCTCACAACTATTCTTCCGCGACCGCTTGCGTAGACTTCTTTTAGAGAGTTTGCATCATAAATTGCTCCTCCTGTTGGGAAATCAGGACCTGGTAGAATGTCAGTTATTTCATCAATTGTTGCATCAGTCTCGAAAGAAATACTTTTTGGATCTACTTCTTCTTGAGTAAAGCTTTTTGCTTCTCCCGATGCAATTAAATTAATTTTTTTGATTACAAAATCATTTTCTTGATTATGGTTATCTTCATTTTCAATTGTTACTCTACCTTTTTTAATCATTGATAAAATAGCATCGATAACCTCAGTTATATTGTGTGGTGGAATTTTAGTGGCCATCCCAACAGCAATACCTTCTGAACCCATGAGGAGTAGATTAGGAAGAAGTGCTGGCATAAAGATAGGTTCTTTAAGTGTTGCATCAAAATTGTCAATATAATCTACTGTATCTTTCTCCATATCCATGAGCAAATACTCACTAATTGCAGACAATTTAACCTCACTGTATCTCATTGCAGCCGCTGAATCGCCGTCTACGCTTCCAAAATTTCCTTGACCCTTAAGAAGTGGATAACGTAGCGAAAAATCTTGGACCATTCTTACCATAGTGTCATAAACAGCGGTATCACCATGTGGATGATATTTACCCAAAACTTCTCCAACGACTTTAGCAGATTTAGTGAATGGACCTGTGTGTTTAAGACCCAATTGTGCCATTGCAAAAAGTATTCTTCTATGCACTGGTTTAAGTCCATCTTTAACATCGGGAAGAGCGCGAGAGACGATAACACTCATTGCATAATCAACATAGGATTTAGAAAGTTCTGCAGTTATTTCAGCGATTTTAATTTTACCAATTTCCATATATTTCTATGCCTAATGATTTTAGCTTGTTTAATTCTAAATTCCAAGTAGATATTTAAGAACATAACTTGCTGGGTTTGAATCAGCACTATCATATACAATTGTTGTTGTTCCTGATGATCCAGTTTTTTCAATTTTTTGCTTTGCAAGCTCTAGATTCATTTCTTCTTGAGACATTCCGTGTTCGTATTGGAATTTTACAAGGTGTTGACGCCATTTATCTCTTGATCTTAGTTCTCTTGGGGTCCATTTATCCACAAACAATATATAGGAAAAAAGATCCTCTTTTCACAACTACTAAAAATTTGTTAAACTATAATTTCCCCACTTTTATTGCTGAAGAGACTGCTTTTAAGATTCCTTTATCAAATGGGTTGGGAATAATTTTTTCTGCTGTTGGATTATTAATTAGTTTTGATAAATTTATAGCAGCTTGGATTAACATTTTATTTGTAATTTTTTTGACTTTATTATCAAGTGCCCCCCTAAAAATTCCTGGGAATGCAAGAACATTATTAATTTGGTTGTCAAAATCACTTCTCCCGGTTGCAACCACCATTGCCCCTCCACTTTTGGCAATATCGGGCATTATTTCAGGTATTGGGTTTGCCATAGCAAAAATTATTGAGTCACAAGCCATATTTTTAACATCATTTTTAGTAATTAAATTTCCTTTACTAACTCCTATGAAGGCATCCTTCCCTTTAATTATTTTGTGGATGTCCCCCACCTCGTTATTTATATTTGTGATTTTAGAGAGTCTTATTTTTTCAGTATTTAGATCATTTCTATTTTTATATATTGCGCCCTGACTATCACAGATAACAATATTTTTAAAACCATATTTCAAAAGTAAATCACAAACTGCAGTTCCTGCTGCACCAGCACCGTTTATAACAATTTTTACGTTCTTGTTCTTTTTAACCACCTTCGTGGCATTAATTAATGCCGAGAGTACGACTACTGCGGTACCGTGTTGGTCATCGTGCATGACAGGAATATCAAGTTCTCTAATTAATCTTTTTTCAATCTCAAAACATCTGGGAGCTCCTATGTCCTCTAAATTTATTCCACCAAAAACAGGAGATATATTTTTGACTATTTTGATTATTTCTTCAATGTCTTGAGTATTAATACATATTGGAAAAGCGTCAACATTACCAAATTTCTTAAATAGTGCAGCCTTACCCTCCATTACTGGAATTGCTCCATATGCGCCAATATTCCCTAACCCTAAAACCGCAGATCCATCTGATACAACTGCTATTGTATTTGATTTTAAGGACAAATAATTTGCCGCTTCTGGATTATTTGCAAGCTCTAAAGATACGCTTGCAACACCGGGGGTGTAGGCAAGTGAAAGATCAGCTCGGTTATCAATAGGAGATTTAAGCTCTGTTCCAATCTTACCCTTGTACTTTTTGTGATATGCAATTGAGTCCATATAATTGATACAGTATACTTCATTTTACAAATGTACCAAGAAGTAATTTTTGATATTGAAACACAAAAGTTTTTTGATGAAATCGAGGGGTCAGACCCTGCAGATTTGGGAGTTTCAATACTTTCAATGTATGTCAGGACTCTTGATGAATATTTTAGAGAGATACAAGGTAAAATGATTTCCTACTTTGAGCACGAAGTGCCCAAAGCTTGGGAATATTTTAAAAAAGCAGACAGAATTATTGGATTTAATTCCAAACATTTTGATGTTCCTGCTTTAAAACCTTATCTTCCAATAGAACTTACCAAAATTCCTCATCTTGATATATTAGAACTTGTAAAAGAAGTAAATGGCAAAAGAGTATCCCTAAATGCCATAGCTGGCGAGACCTTAGGAGATCACAAGGCAGACGACCCAAGAAATGCAATTATCTATTGGCAAAAACACGACAAAGAGTCCTTAAAGAAATTGAAATATTATTGTGAAGAAGATGTAAGACTTACAAAGGAAGTTTATGATTATGGACTTAAAAACAAAACTTTAAAGTTTAAAGACTATTGGAATGATATAAAGACAATTGACATAGATTTTAGTTATCCAAAATTGAAAAATGTTTCTGAAGAACAAATCTCACTGTTTTAAATTTGATACAATGGGATTATGGGTAGAATAACACAAATACGAAATCAGATTAGCGATCTTTCAAGCAAATTAATACAAGTCGATTCAGTATTGTCAGTAATAATTTATGGTTCTTTCTCAGAAGCAAGTGATCATCAGCCTACTAAGTATTCTGATGTAGATTTAGAGATTGTTGTGAAAGACCATGATTATAATGATTTTATTGAAAATTTTAGAGATTATTTCGAAAAAAATGTTGATAAAATACTAATAGAAACTTCTGTATCTTATCTTCAAAAGGTTTTTGTCACATACGACTTTGTGGATTGGCAGTTTCATATAAGTAAACTTTCTGATTTTGACAATATTGACAAAAGAGAAATAAATTATTTCCCAAATGGTTATAGAATTTTGTTTGATAAATCATGTTCAATTTTTAAGAAGATACAAGATTCAACAAAGCCTGTATCTGAAATTAAATTAAACGATAAATTAAATAGACTAAATAATGCATTTTGGTATTTTGTTCAAGGAACTTCGCCATTTATCAAAAGGAAAGAATATTGGTTTGCTGCTGCTGGATATTGGGCGTGGTTATTTAATTGTTTGTGTAAATTACTAAGGATTTACTATGATAAAGAAGTCGAGTATAACTCAATGAAGCATATTGAAACTGCACTTCCAACAGAAATTATAAACAAAATTAAACCATTAAGGAATCTTGAAAAACCTAGAGACTTAAAAGATAAAATGAATTTAATAATCAAAATATTTTCTGAGTATATAAAAATGACTTATGATAAAAATGACATTAAATACGATTCCGAAGTTGAAAATTTAGTTAGAAAACAAATAAAGAAATATCTGGTATCTTTATAATTAAATTAAAAGGTATCTTTATAATTAAATTAAAAGGTATCTTTATAATTAAATTAAAAATGGAGCAATCAAAAGAGCAACAATGTTTATTATTTTAATCATTGGATTAATTGCAGGGCCTGCAGTATCTTTATATGGATCTCCAACGGTATCTCCTGTTACAGCTGCTTTATGAGCTTCACTTCCTTTACCTCCAAAATTACCTTCCTCAATATATTTTTTAGCATTATCCCAAGCTGCTCCACCAGTTGTCATTGAAATTCCCACAAAAAGACCAGTGATAATTGTTCCCACTAATAGTCCTCCTAGAGCTTCTGCTCCAAGTGTGAATCCTACAATAACTGGTGAAATTACTGGTAAAATTGCGGGGACTATCATTTCTTTAAGGGCTGATTTAGTTACAATATCAACGGCCTTACCGTATTCAGGTTTGTTCTTTCCTGTCATAATTCCAGGAATTTCTCTAAACTGTCTTCTAATTTCTTCGACAATAGATTTGGCAGCTTTTCCAACGGCCTCCATGGCGAGAGCACCAAACATATAAGGTATTGAGCCACCAATAAATAGGCCGATTAATACTTTTGGATCATTTAATGAAAATTGACTAATTCCAATTCCAGACTTCGTTAGTTCATCTACAAAACTTGCAAAAAGAACTAATGCAGCAAGACCAGCAGAACCTATTGCATAACCTTTTGTAACAGCTTTTGTAGTATTCCCAACGGCATCAAGTGCATCTGTAACATTTCTAACTCTTGCGGGCTGATTTGTCATTTCAGCAATTCCTCCTGCATTGTCTGTAATTGGACCAAAGGCATCTATAGCAACAACAATTCCAGTTAGTGAAAGCATTGCCATTGCAGCAAGGGCAATGCCATAAAGGCCAGCTAATAAATAAGACCCTAATATTGCAAGTGATATCAATAAAATTGGAGGAAATGTTGACTTCATTGATATAGCAAGACCTGCAATTATATTTGTGCCATGTCCAGTAGTTGAAGCCTCTGCAATATACTTAACTGGAGCAAAATTTTTAGATGTAAAATATTCAGTAATTATTACCATACCAACAGTAACTGCAATTCCTATTAAGGTAGATAGATAAAGATTCATTACAGAAAATAATCCATTGTCGGGCATGAACATTTTGGTTATAAACCAAAAAGAAATAATTGAAATTATTGATGCAACAGCAAGACCTTTATATAAGGCTTTCATTATACCTTTACCGGCTTCGCCGGCCAAGCTTTGCTTATCTTTTCCTACTTTTACAAATAAAGTTCCAACGATTGAAGCAATAATTCCAACTCCTCCGATTGCTAAAGGAAAATAAAAAGAATTTAAATTTCCTACAAAAATTGACGAACCAAGTAGCATTGCAGCTACAAGAGTAACAACATAAGTTTCAAATAAATCAGCAGCCATTCCAGCATCATCTCCAACGTTGTCCCCTACTAAATCAGCAATAACACCAGGATTACGTGGATCATCCTCAGGTATTCCCGCTTCAATTTTTCCAACCATATCAGTTCCAACATCGGCTCCTTTGGTGTAAATCCCTCCGCCAAGCCTTGCAAAAACAGAAATTAAAGAACCACCAAAACCTAAAGCAATTAAGGGAGTTAGATTATTTATTTGGTTTGAAAAGGTAAGGTAAAAAAATGTGCCACAAACTGCTAAAAGTGCAAGTCCTGCAACCATTAAACCTGTGACAGATCCTCCTGAAAAAGCTACTGTTAAGGCTGGCTCCAATCCCTTTTGTGCAGCCTTGGCACATCTGACATTTGTTCTAACAGCCACATTCATACCAACAAAACCTGCAACAGCAGATAAAAATGCACCTATAAAAAATGAAATTGCAGAGGATGAACCTAATGTAAACCACATTGCGACAAATATAATAGAAGCAATAATTCCAATTACTGTATATTGTCTTTTAAGATAAGCCGAAGCACCCTCTGCTATTGCATCTGCAATCTCGACCATATCGGGAGTGCCTTTTGGAAGCTGCAGTATTTTATATGTTAAATATGCTGAATATAAAACAGCAATTACTGCACAGACAATAGAAAAAATTAAATAATTCATGAACTTATTATACTAATTTTTAATAAAAATCCAATGGTTAAAATAACATCACACCCGCCGGGTGTGATATTATTAATCCATGTCTACGTTAAGAAAGACACCTCTCGTTACTGATGAAATATATCATATCTATAATCGCGGGCTTGATAAACGTCCGACATTTACTGATTTTAATGAAAATCTACGTGCATATCAGGCAATTAAATTTTATAGATTTGAATCCCCTCCTGTTCGTCTATCTTATTTTGTTAGATATGGAACTAAAAAGATCGAGGAATTAACAGAAACAAGTTGGGGTACTCAGATTGTATCTATCATTGCATATTGCTTGATGCCAAACCATTTTCACTTTATATTGAGACAAGAAGTTGACGGAGGAATATCTAAATTTATAAGCAATTTTGAAAATAGCTACACTCGTTATTTTAATACAAAAAGTAAAAGAGTTGGTGGATTGTTTTTAGATGATTTTCAAAATGTTTTAGTAGATTCAGAAGAACAATTACTTCATTTGACCAGATATATCCATTTAAACCCGTATTCTTCATCAGTTGTCAAAACTACAGAGGAACTTGAAAAATATGAATGGTCGTCTTTGAAAGAATATATTGGTGGCGGTGAAGAGTCAATTTGTGATAAGGAAATGGTCATGAGTTATTTTAAAAATAAAGAAAATTATAAAACATTTATATTTGATAGAGCTGATTATCAACGAGAATTAAAGAGAATCGAGCATCTTTTTGAAAGAGAATAACATCACACCCGGCGGGTGTGATGTTTTAAACATCAAGTGTTGCAAGTTTGGCGTGGGTTTGGATAAACTTTTTTCTTGGAGGGACTTCTTCTCCCATTAACATTTCAAACATATTACTGGCATCTTCCATACTATCTATAGTAACCTGTTTTAATGTTCTGGTTTTTGGATCCATTGTTGTTTCCCAAAGTTGGCTTGCATTCATTTCTCCAAGACCTTTATATCTTGAAATTGTCACCTTTTTCTCACCATATTTTTTCATTAATTCATCTTTCTCTTCATCATTAAATACATAAGCTGATTCTTTACCTGATGTAATTTTATATAATGGTGGGAGAGCAATATATAAATAACCTCTTGTGATAATTTCTGGCATATGACGGTAGAAGAAAGTTAATAACAAAGTTTTAATATGTTCTCCATCAACATCTGCATCAGTCATTATAATAACCCTATGATATCTGATTTTATCGTAATTGATTGTATCTCCTATCCCCACACCTAATGCAATAATCAAGTTTTTAATGCCTTCAAATTTCACAATAGTATCAAGTCTTGCTCTTTCAGTGTTTAGAATTTTTCCCTTTAATGGCAAAATTGCTTGGAATTTACGGTCTCTTCCCTGCTTTGCACTATTATGCACAAATATTCCTGAAGCCAGGGCAAAATTATGAGTTTCTGGTACTTCTAGGTCGTAAACATCTATCTTTTTATTTAATTTAACGATACTTTTTATTCTGTGATTATAATTAATTACTGCTTCTTTAAATTTATTTTCATCATTTGCAAAAAAGCGCGATCCAATAGTCTCATATCGGAGAAGTGTTTTATTATTTGTATTAACTCTTATATTTTGGTACTCACTTTTATCAATCTTTCCATTGGTTATATAAATTGTGTGGAGTTCGGAAAGAGCCTTGTTTAAATATGTTTGATTGTAAGACTCTTTTCTCTTTTTTCTAAATTCGTCTGTCCATTGTTTTTTCGTTTCTTCACGTCTCCATTTTAGTAAGTTTTCATCTCGCCACATTTTTAGCGATGTTTTTCTATTTAAATCTTTATATTCTGGATGATTTACGAAAAATTCCTTAACTCTTTTTGATTGATCCTCTCTGTTTTTACTGTCAGCCCAATATTCCTTTTGGGCTTTGTTTAAAGTATTTGCATTTTTTGTCCTATGTTTTGAATTAGAATTATAAAATTCCATATATTTTTGGGTCATAAATTCTTTGTATTCAGGATTTTGCCACTGAATTATTGCTCTTTCGCTTAACATTTTTCTCATCTTCGGAGTTGACATGGATTTACTTAATTTTTGTCTGTAGCTATCTGTTTTTCTTAGCTTTATAAGCTTTTCCAAAACATCAGGCCTTTGCAGTGTTTTTTTAGCATGTTTTGAGTGAAATTCTAAATGTTCTGCTTTCGATAATAATTTAATGTTATTGGGATTATTGTTTCGTTTATTAAAATCAATATGGTGTCTATGCGAATTTTCAAGGGCTTTATAGAAATTTTTTTCAAGATTATATTTGTCTGAAAGCATGTGTGTAAATATCCATCTATTAAGTGATGGATCAAAAACTAATTCATAACCATCAATTGTTATTCTCTTGGCAATTTTTGAAATTTGTCTGTTAAGTGGCATCAACGAAATATTTGGTTTTAAATCTCCAGCCTTTTTATATGTACCGTCTCGAAGCATGAATAAATGATCTGGAGTACAAATGATTTCTTCATCATTGTCCAAAGTAACCCTAATAACCTCAGAGTTTTTCTTTGTAATCCTAGGATTAAGTATTTTTTCAAGACCAATTGCCCCATCTGTTTTTATTGTGTAACAATAATTGATTTTTCCTTGTTTGTTTTCTTTAACAAGCTTTTCAAACGAAAGATTGCGTCCATCAACAAGAGCAACCTTTGTATTTCCAGAAAAACATCCGCCTGCACTATCTCCCTCAACTATATATATTTCAGAAACTGAGGCGTCTTTACTTTGACAATCTGCAAGTTTTCCTGGAAGAGATGCGCCATCTAAAGCACCTTTTCTTAAGACTGCGTCTTTTGCGGCTCTTGCTGCTAAACGTGCTTTTGCTGCCAAAGTTACTTTGTCGATAATCTTTCTTACATCTTGTGGATGTTCTTCAAAATATTGATCTAATCCTTCTTTGACACAAACTGCTACAACGCCTTGAACCTCTGGATTATTAAGTTTTGCCTTAGTCTGACTTTCGAATTGTAGTGTTTCTGACGACATTTTGACATAAACCACCGCGGTTAGACCTTCTTTCAAGTCATCCCCTGTTAAAATCATCTCGTCTTTGCCGTTTTGATTCTTTTTGACGTAATCTGTAATTGCCCTCGTCAATGCAGTTCTAAACCCAGTTACATGTGTTCCACCATCTGTTGTATAAATTCCATTAACAAAGCCTTTTACATTTTCATTAAAACCATCAGTATATTGGATAGCAACTTCGCAATTAATATTTCCATCATCTTTAGAAATGAAAATAGTATCGGATAATACATCTTTACCCCTATTTGAATGAGCAACAAGGGATTTTATTCCACCTTCAAAATAATAACTTGCTTCATCCCCATCTCTATGATCTTTAAGATTAAATGCAAGCTTGGCAACTAAATATGCTCTGTCTCGTAAGAGATTTTTAATTTTATTTTTTTCAAATAAAAGTCCTTTGAAAATTTCCACATCGGGCATAAAAAAAGTTATTGTTCCTGACTTTTGGATATTAGGATCTATTCCCCACTCTGCAAGTTGTTTTTCAGTAGCCTCAGTCACCTTTTTGAAGGGTACTCCCCTTTTATATTCCTGATAAAAGACTTTTTTATCCCTTAGTACACAAACTCTAAAATATGACGAAAGGGCATTAACAACTGATGCTCCAACTCCATGAAGTCCTCCTGAAACTTTATATGCTCCTCCACCAAATTTACCTCCTGCATGAAGTTTGGTCATGGTAAGCTCCAAAGCTGAAACACCATTTTTATGCATGTCAGTTGGAATACCTCGGCCATTGTCACGGACTTCAGCAGAACCGTCTTCGTGAATTTGAACCCAAACTTCAGATGCTGTACCAGCAAAACTTTCATCAACTGAATTATCAATAATTTCCCTAAGACATTCATGAAGTCCTCTTGAATCAGTGGAACCTATATACATTCCCGGTCTTTTTCTGACAGGCTCAAGACCTTCTAAAACTGTTATTTGACTTGCATTATATTCTTCTTGTTTAGCCATGGCTGTTCATTTTAACAACTAAATTTAGTAACTGCAACGAGACATTACCATTAGCTTTTAAATTTTTCAGAGACTGTAAATAATTTTCTTGATTTTGAAAAATATTTTTTTCATGATCTAGATATATTAGATTTTCAATAAATTTTATGGCTTCTGTTCTGTCCTTGATATTCAACACATCTTTGTAATTAACTGTCTTGTTTACTGTCGGCTGTAGACTGTAGACTGTAGACAATTTCACGATCTGGCATCTTGATACTATAGTTGGTAAAACGTTTTTTAGATTATCAGCAGTTAATATATAAATCAAATTTTTGTTTGGTTCTTCTAGATTTTTTAAGAATGCATTTCCCGCTTCTGGCGTTATTGTATCTATATTTTTTATAACTATTGCAGTTTTTTCAGCAAAGCTAAATTTTACAAATTTTTTAAGCTCCCTAGCATCTTCCATTTTTTGCAAAGTAAATGGAATTACTTTTGCATTTTGTTTTTTTGCAAATTCGTTAGGATTTGAATTAATTAATAAAAACGCATGCATATTTATTTAATTTGTGATATAATTTTGACTTAGACAGAAAGCGTGGGCGCGGACTTGATTCCGATTTCGCCCAAAGCGCTGTCTATTTTTTTTGAATTGAAGTTAACCTCGGTTATCTTAAATACTCTATCGAATTTCATCTTTCTTATAATATCTTTGCATAAAATTGGTTCGTTCAATTTAGACTGTAAATATTTCAATGCTCTAAGTTTGGGATTTTTATTATCTGGTTTTATTTGTTTATATTTAATTTTAAAAGCGTAAGCCGTTAGTCCAACTAACACATCAACCATTTGTAAAATGGTAAACGCATGTGATTCTGCCCTTATAATTCCAAACAACGCATTCCGTCTGAGTTTTTTCTTGATTTTTATTTTTGTAGATTTCTCAAAATTATCATCTTTAGGTGTTGTTACGTCGTCAGCTATAACGGCAATATATTCAGAAGTATCTAACGAGTCTGAAATTAATTTAGCTGTAAATGAATTATAAGCATTATATTGGTTATCTTTATAATATTTCTTTAAGTCGATTGTATTTTTGTCAAAAATCATAACTGAAAAATAAGTAAAATTTGTGTTGAAGTAGATATCAATTAATTTTTTATATAAACCAAGAGTTTTATCTGCAACATTTGTTGATTTAAATTCACTATTAACTTTATATTTATTTTTTAAGTTAATTATTTTTCTATGAAGTTCGGTCGGGTGATGTAATTTAATTATACCAAGTGCAAAAACTCTTTCCATTGGTGTTTTAAGATGTCCCGACTCATCTAAAAAACCAAAAACATTTTTTACTGACTTAGGTCCTGGTCTTAAAGCCTTCATACAATTAATGATATATAAAGTTTACAATAATTGCAACACGATACAGATTTACTTAATATTATCATTATAGTATAATAAATTTATGGCCATTGGAACTACAAAACGTAAAACCGGCTTAACTGCTACTCCCGAAGAAATTGCTGGCTGGAACATACCTCCACTTTTTTCACCTGTAAATCGAGCAAGAATGGATAGACTTTACGAATTGCTCAAAAGAGCTGTAGCAAAGTCGGATGTCAAAAATGAAGAAACGACGGAGACTGAAGTCAAAGTTAGAGGCGGTCAGAAACTTGAACGATCAGGATAGTTACTTGTGATTTTTTTATAATCTTGTGATTTCATCATAATTACTCCATAATGGATTCATGTCCGATACTGCCAACATAGCCACTAAACCTACCCCGATTAAATCGGGGCCTACAGGTAATAATCTTTCTGATATTTTGGTTTCAATGGGTTCACTAACTCAAGAACGTGCAGATCAAATTAAAATGGCTGAGGTGCAATATGGCACGACTCAAGAAGAAATAATTGTAAAGCAAAATCTAGTTTCAAACACTGATTTAGTCAAGGCCAAAGCAACTCTTTATAATATCCCCTATGTTGATTTGACAATTACACCATCTTCACCTGAAGCAATGTCTATTTTGCCACAAGATGTTTCAAGTAAATTTAATGTATTTCCACTTTCTATTGATAAAACAGCCAAAGTGATTACTCTTGCCATGGCAGACCCAATGGATTTAACTGCTATTGAATTTGTTGAACGCAAGACTTCCCTGCGAGTTAAACCTGTTGCCGTTGAGGCTGATAAATTAGATGAAATAATTACCACAAGGTATGCAACCTCACTTTCTCAAGAAGTAACAGAAGCATTAAAAGATGTAGCTCCTGACAAAAAAGCCTCCCCTACTGAAAATTATAAAATTGGTTTTATTAGAGAAGAAAAGATTTCAGAGATAGTGTCTCATATTTTGGAATTTGCAGTTAAATCCCGCTCGTCAGATATACACATTGAGCCAGAAGAAAGAGCTATTAGAGTTCGTTACAGAATTGATGGAATTTTAGTCGAGAAATTGACTATACCAAAAGAATTACATGAATCATTGGTTTCAAGAATAAAAATACTTTCTGGAATGAAAATTGATGAAAAGCGAATTCCCCAAGACGGTAGATTTAATTTTAAGGCGGCCAATGAAGATACCGATCTTCGAGTTTCTTCACTCCCCACAGCTTGGGGTGAAAAGATTGTTATGCGTTTACTTAAAAAAACTGGTGGTGTCCCCGACCTTCCCACATTAGGCCTTCGGGGAAAAGCTTTGAAAAATTTACAAGATGCAATTTTAAGACCACATGGAATTATTTTAATCTGCGGGCCAACTGGATCAGGAAAAACTACGACTTTATATTCTATTATTTCAAAGATTAACACCCCTAAAGTTAATATAGTAACTTTGGAGGATCCTATTGAATATAAAATGGTTGGAGTAAATCAGGTTCAGATAAATCCTGCGGTTGGGCTTACATTTGCTTCAGGTCTTAAATCATTTTTAAGACAAGACCCAAACATTATATTAGTAGGAGAAATTAGAGATCAAGAAACTGCAGACCTTGCAATACAGGCTTCTTTAACAGGACATCTAGTTTTTAGTACACTTCATACAAATAATGCCGCAGGTGCTCTACCCCGCATGCTTGATATGGGAGCTGAACCCTATTTATTAACTTCATCAATGACAGCAATTATGGCTCAAAGAGTTGCTAGAAAAATTCATTTAGATTGCAAAGAAACCTATGAAGTAGATTCTAAAATTATTGAGGAAATGAAATTAGTTTTAGGTCCACTTTGGCCAAAAGCACAATCTACAAAAGTATTTAGAGGAAAAGGATGCCAAGCCTGTGGTAATACTGGTTATTATGGAAGAGTTGGGATTTTTGAGGTTTTACCAGTAACCGACGCTATTGGTAAAATGATTCTTGAAAGATCACCAGCTTCAGAAATTGAAAAAAGAGCAAAAGAAGAAGGTATGATAACATTAAAACAGGACGGTTATTTAAAAGTATTAGCAGGTGAAACAACAATAGAAGAAATATTACGTGTTGCGCAAGAATAATCATGATTGACACAAAACACTTACTACAACAGACAATTGATCTTAAAGCATCTGATTTGCATTTGATTGTTGGCGTGCCTCCGACGGTCCGAATAGATGGTGAGCTTAGGTCACTTGCCGACGCTGGAATATTAACCCCAGAACTTATTGCAGAAGGCCTAAAACAAATTTTAACAAGTGAACAATTTGAAAGACTAACGGTAAATAAAGAAATTGATTTTTCATTATCTTTTTCTGATAAAGCTCGTTTTAGAATAAACGCATATACACAAAAGGGATCGTTTGCCGTGGCCTGTAGAAGAATTCCACTTGAAATTCCTGAAATTGATGCTTTAAATCTGCCTAAAATTACCAGAAGCTTTACTAATTTAAGGCAGGGTTTGATATTAGTAACTGGCCCAACAGGCAGTGGGAAATCGACTACTTTAGCTGCAATTATTAATGATATCAATAAAAATAGATCCTGCCATATTGTAACAATTGAAGATCCAATTGAATTTGTGTTTAAACCTATAAAATCAATCATATCTCAGCGTGAGATGAAGTCTGATACACATTCATGGCAAGTAGCTCTTCGATCAGTCCTTCGTGAAGACCCTGATGTTGTATTGGTTGGTGAAATGAGAGATTTGGAGACAATATCAGCTGCTATGACCATAGCTGAAACGGGTCACCTTGTTTTTGGAACACTTCATACAAATTCAGCTGCTCAGACGATTGATAGAATTGTAGATGTATTTCCAGAAGATCAACAAAACCAAGTAAAATTGCAGTTATCATCTGTTTTGGATGCTGTATTTTCTCAAAGGCTTATTAAAGCAAGTGCTGGAGGACGCCTCATTGCTTATGAAGTGATGCTTGGCACAAATGCTATTAAAACATCTATAAGAGAAGGTAAAACTCATCAAATAGATTCAATTATTCAAACTTCTTTGGAGGTGGGAATGTCTACACTTGAGCATTCCTTAGCCAATTTAGTTAATACAGAAAAAATAACTCTTGAGACAGCTCAAGAGTGGTCTATTAGACCAGATGAGTTAAATAGGTTAATTAGGGGTTCAAAATGAAAAGGTTTAATTTTAAAGCTAAAGACAAAAACGGCAAGTTAATAAATGGTGAGGTGGAGGCTGTGGATGATGTTAATGCCGCGAGGCTAGTACATGGCAAAGGCCTTCTTGTTTTATCTATTAGGCAAATATATGAAAATCCGATTGTTTTTATCCGTAATTTGAAAAATAGAATTACTCCTTCCGATGTAACCACTTTTACTCGCCAGTTTGCAACTATGGTTAATGCAGGGCTCCCTATCACCGAATCACTGGTGATATTAAAATCACAAGCCAAGGGTTCAATGGGAAAAGTTGTTTCTCAAATTTTGGCTGATATTGAAGGAGGAGAATCTGTTTCAAAGGCATTTACAAAACATCCTACTGTTTTTTCTCCAACATACATTGCGCTTGTTAAATCAGGTGAAGCCGGAGGAGTTTTAGATACTGTTTTAGCAAGACTTGCTGATGATATGGAAAAACAACAAGAATTTAAAGGAAGAGTTAAGGGTGCTTTAATTTATCCAATGATAATTGTTATTGGCATGATAATTGTTGCCTTTATAATGATGATTTTTGTGGTACCAAAATTAACTTCGTTATATTCAGAGTTTAATGCAGAATTACCTCTACCAACTAGAATTTTAATGGGAGCATCTGATGCTGTTATTAAATTTTGGCCAGTTACTTTATTATTAGTTTTTGGAGCTATGTATGGATTTAAAATTTATAAAAAAACAGAGTCAGGTAAATTAAAATTAGACCAACTACAATTTAAGATTCCAATTATTGGAGAATTACAAAAACAAGTGATTTTAACAGAATTAACAAGTACTCTTTCTTTAATGTCGGGAGCAGGTGTATCAGTTCTTGAAGGATTAAATATTGCTTCTGCTGTAGTAAGCAATGCAGTTATGAGTAATGCCTTAAAAGATGTGTCTATTCAAGTTGAAAAAGGTTTTCCTGTGTCATTTGCTTTTGCAAAACACCCAGAGGCTTTTCCATTTATACTTTCACAAATGATTGCTGTTGGTGAAGAAACTGGCAAAATGGAAGATGTTCTAAAGAAAGTTAGTCATGTTTTTGAGGTTGAATCAGATCAAAAAGTAAAAGGCTTAACTTCTGCAATTGAACCAATTGTCATGGTTATTTTAGGCTTGGGAGTTGGATTTTTGGTTATTGCAATAATTTTACCTATATATAATTTGACAAGTCAATTTTAGGTACTTGACAAGCATTTTTTAGTAGCATATTGTTAATATAGATATGAATAGAAGTAAAGCTTTTACGTTAGTTGAGTTATTAATAGTTATTGGTCTTCTCGGTGCAATTGCCTTAATCGTTATCTCCGCAATAAATCCTATCGAGCAGTCAAACCGTGCAAGAGATACTAGATTCAAGGCAGATGGTAGTCAATTAATTTCTGCTCTTGATAGATATTTCGTAAGTCACGATGAATTTCCTTGGACCACTTTAACTCCCGCAACTACAACAGAAATGGCCTATGGTTTTGTGAGTGCTCGCACTTTAGGAGTTGGACTTTGTGGTAATGCTGGTTGTACAACTGATGGGGGTTTATTAACATCGAATGAATTAAAAACTGAGTTTAGAAATAGAGATTTTGTTAAAAATACAGCGTCTGCAACTACAGATAAAAAGTTATTTATAGGTAAAGCAACATTGTCGTCATCTTCTGTCTACGCTTGCTTTGTGCCACTTTCAAAATCTATTCGCGACAAGGCATGTGCTGACTCAAAAGTATATTTAGTTACCGCTTCTGGTACACGAACACCACAGAGTTGTATAGCAACAGATACTTGGGTCACTGCTGGTGATACAACTGCATGGATGATTTGTGTCCCTGAATAACTTCAGTGGTTTATTTAATTATTATTTTAGGATTATTAATAGGTTCGTTTATTTCTGCAGTTACCTACCGTATTCCAAGGAATCTTGATTTTATAAAAGGCAGGTCCTTTTGTGATTCATGCAAGCAAAAATTAAAATGGTATGATAATATCCCCCTCTTTTCTTTTTTGCACTATAAAAGTAGATCAAGATGTTGTGGTCAAAAAATATCAATTCGCTATCCACTTATAGAATTATTTACTGCATTAGGATTTGTTGTTTTGTATTTGTCTTCCCTATCTCCTATATACTATATACTATATACTATATCGCTTGCGATATTTATTATCGATTTAGAACATCAAATTATTCCAGACGAATTATCTTGGTTAATTTTACTTCTTGGATTAATTAATTTTAGTTTTGTGAATTTGTTTGCAGGTTTTTTCTTTTCTTTATTACTTTTAACTTTATATCTTGTAACCAAGGGTCGTGGAATGGGTTTGGGGGACGTTAAACTTGCAATACCGCTTGGTCTATGGCTAGGTTTAGAAAGGGGTATAACTTGGCTTATAACAACATTTATAATAGGTGGAATAGTTGCTGTAGTATTGCTATCATTAAAGAAGGCAAAATTAAAAACAAAAATTGCCTTTGGACCATTTTTGATATTAGCATTTTGGATTACACTATTAATAATATGAAGAAAGCATTTACTTTAACTGAATTATTAATTGTTGTTAGTATAATAATTATATTAGGAGTTTTAGTAATAGCTTTTTTAAGAACTCAACTTTTTAAAGGTAATGATGCAAGACGTAAGGCAGATATTAAAAGGATTGGAATTGCAGTTGAAGAATATGAAAAAGATAAAGACTGTTACCCCGCTACAGTTACCTGTACCACTAATACAAGCCTACGTCCTTATCTTGAAACAATACCGTGTGATCCAGTCTCAAAATTACCTTACGCATATGTAAATGATGGAACAACTTGCTCAAAATGGTATAGAATTTATGCTGATTTAGATAACGAAAAAGATGTTGATTATCAAACGGGAATTGGCCCAGGTGGAGTTTATAATTACGTTCAAACTAGTCCAAATGCACAATGAATCAATTTACAAAATACGAGTATAAAATTTTAGTTATTATTTTTACTATTTTGTTTGTAATAACAGGTTTTAATATTTCTTTGTCTTTAAGACGAGGAAGAGATAGTATTAGAAAAAATGATATCTCTGCGGTTACAACAGCACTTGATACATATTATCAAAAATACAGAATCTATCCGATATCAACAAATGATAATCTAATAATTGGATGTTTTGAGGCTGAAGTTGTTAGAGATATAAAAACAGGTTATCCAACAAACGCCATAACTTGTAAGTGGGGAGAATCCTATTTTGAAAGTGTTAATTTAATGCCTAGAGATCCTTCTTATAAAAAAGGTGTTAATTATAGTTATATTTCTGATGGAAAAAAATTTGAATTTTATATTTCTTTGGAAGGAAAAGATGAGTCTGAATACACACCAGCTATCGCATCAAAGAACTTGCAATGTGGCACTAAAATATGTAATTATGGAAGAAGTAACTAAAATGCGCAAGGGATTTACGCTCGTAGAATTATTAATAGTTATGGCAATTATTGGTGTTTTGGCATCAATTGGTATTGGTAGTTTTATGACTGCACAAATGAGAGGTAGAGATGCACAAAGAAAGTCAGATTTAAAACAAATATCTCACGCCTTAGAACTTTATTATTCTGATTATAGAAAGTATCCACCAACAACCTCAATTGTTTGGGGTTCTGAATTTACTGACGGAAAAACTGTTTATTTTAAAGTTTTACCGAGTGATCCTGTTACGAGCCAATCATACACATATACATTGCCAGATTCACCCACCAATCAAAAATTTAGGCTGAGTGCTGAATTAGAAAACACACAGGATAAACTTTATCCAATTTTATATGTAACTAGTGCAAACACTAACGCAACAGAGTAATATTATAAGTATGAAGAAAGGCTTTACTTTAATCGAATTATTAGTAGTAATTTCTTTAATTGGAATTTTGGCTACACTGGTTATTGCTAATATGAATGCTGCGAGGGAACGTGCCAGAGATGCTACAAGAAAATCAGATCTTCGAAATATTCAAACAGCTTTAAGGCTTTATTACAACGACAATAATAGTTACCCAGCTAAAGCTGTAGTTGACGCTGTTTGGGGTTTATCATGGTCGCCATACATGAATATATTACCCGTTGATCCTCTTAATGATTCTGCTACAGGACAAGTTTATGTTTACACTTATACCGATCCAGATAACTATATACTGAAAGCATGTCTTGAAAATGCAAGTGATGATAAATGTATAACCGTTGCAAATTCAGTTTGTACCAGTTTGTGTAAATATGAAGTCAAACCATGAAATTAAATAAAGCGTTCACACTCATTGAAATGTTAGTTGTGATTTCTTTGATTGGAATTTTGGCCGCGCTGGCTTTAGTTTCTTTTGGTGGGGCACAAAAACAAGCAAGAGATACAACTAGAAAGTCAGATTTAAAACAATATCAAACTGCAATTGAAAACTATGCAAGTAAAAATAATGGACTTTACCCAGTATCAGGATCAACGGTTATATCTTCTGGAGCTGTCTGTACCGCACTTGCAATAGGAACCTGTCCTGCAGATCCAAAAAATGTTTCACCATTAGAATATAGGTATATAGGAACAGCTACAAGTTATGCAGTTTGGGCGAGACTAGAAAATAAATCAGTTAATTGGGTTAATTGTTCAAATGGAAAAAACGGTGAGTTGCCTACAACAACTACTGTAACAGCAACATGTCCAATACCATGATGAAAAAAAATGGGTTTACGTTGATTGAATTGTTGGTTGTGATATCTATAATAGGTATTCTTGTTGCGGTGTCTATTTTTGGCCTAAGCGGAGCTAGGGAGTCTGCCAGAGATGCAAGGCGTAAATCAGACCTTGAATTGATAAGATCAGGTCTTGAATTATATAGAGCAGATTGTAATAGTTATCCTGCAACAATAACGATAGGATCTTCTTTGGTAGGTTCTGGTACACCCACCACTTGTTCTGCTTCTAACACATATATTTCATTAATACCCGATGATCCAATTACAGCAAGTAGGGATTATGATTATAGAACTATTGGAAATGGTTTTGAATTATATGCTTCATTAGAACAGCAAGGCCTATCTACACTAACAGCTCCCGGAATATCTTGCGTTACAAGCTGTAACTATATGATTACAAATCCATGAAGGGTTACACTTTAATTGAAATATTAGTAGTAATTACTATTGGTGTAATTATTTCAGGTGTAGGAATTTCAGGATATAGAGAATTCTCTAGAAGACAAGCTTTGGTCGGCATACTTAAGCAAACAAAAGCTGATCTAAGACTTGCTCAACAGTTAGCTCTGACAGGTCAGAAACCTGAAGGGCAAACATGCAATAAATTAGATGGATATACTTTTGCTGGAACAGGTTCGGGTTATACAATAACACCCAACTGTATAAATAATCCACCAGTTTTAAACAATGTAATAAAAACTGTAAATATGCCTCCTGATACAACCATTTCGGTAGGAAGCATTAAGTATAAAATATTAGGTCAGGGCACAAGTCTATCCGCCTCACTAATTTTTACAATTGCTAATCCAACTGCAGGAACTTCAGGAACTGTTGTCGTTGGAATAGGAGGAGATGTAAATTGAACAAAGGTCAATCAATGTTTGAAGTGGTTATTGCTTTATTTATTATATCAATGATTATTGTTGGTATTGTTTCACTATCAACCATTTCACTTTCCAATTCTATTTTTTCTCGTAATAAAAATTTGGCTGGAAAATATTCACAAGAGGCAATTGAATGGTTAAGAAGTCAAAAAGAAACTGATTTTGGCTTATTTGAAACAAATGCAGTAGGAACTCGTTGTTTAAATACGCTTGCATTTACTTCTCCCCCATGTCAACTTATAAATAATATATTCAAAAGACAAGTTACTTTTACTGTTACATTAAATCCTACTATAATAAAAGCAGAAGTAGTTACATCTTGGAATGATTCAAAAGGAACACATCAGGCAGTGTCGACAACTGAATTTACAGATATACGAGAAAAATGAATATAAAAGGCCAGCCTGCCGGCAGGCAGGGATTTAGTCTGATTGAAATGTTAATAGCAATTTCAATTTTTGCTGTGATTGGAATTTTGACAACAACATCTGTAGCCCTAACACTTCGAAGTGGTAAAAAAAGTGATTCATTAGTCCGAGTTCGTGAAAATGTAAACTATGCTTTGGCAGTTATTGAAAGACAAATCAGAAATGCAGAGAATATCGATTGCACTACGGTAACAGCTCAAAACTTACCATATGTCGCCGAAGGTGGAGTAGCTGGGAGATTTAATTGTACAACAGGTGCTACTGGTAATATTGCTTCAGCTTCTGGCGCACTTCTTATTCCTATTACTTCAAGTGATATTTCGATAACATCATGTTCATTTACTTGTACTCAAACCACAAATAATCCTGCAATAATTAGACTAAGTATTACAGCTGAAAATGCAATATCTAATTCACCAGAAAAAGGATCAATAACCGCAGAAACTGAAATAATTACTAGAAATTATTAATTTCTTAATTAATTAAGGAGCCACCTCAGTCTGTTTTTTAGCTCTAAAACCAAGTTTATTTGGGAATAATGCTATTTGATCAGGAGCAAATTCAAATAATTCTGCAGGCTGTGTTGAGTTATCTGTTAAATTTCTTTGTAATGATATTCCACCATATGAAACAACAGAACCTCTAACATGAAGTTGTGTTGTTCCAAGACCAGTATTAAATCCTGCATCTGTTTCATATATTCCCTTTATTTGTGTAACAGTAGGATTAATAGTAATAGTTCCTTTTACAATTACTAAAAAGAAACCAACGTCATCATCTAAGTTTATGTTTCCATCAATTGTTAGGTTTCCATTAACAAACAAAATGTTTTTAGTTGCACCAAAGTTTGTTGTAGGGAGTGTGTAATGTCCTGTAATCATCTCCCATCTGTAGCCATCTGAGTATAATTGTCCTGATATCACATCATCAGGTATTAAATTATCAAAATATGAATAATTAAAAACTCTCATCTCTTCTGTAGCAGTATTTGCATTCCAAAGTTTTGATGAGATTGTTCCAGGACTAACTGTCAACACCCCTGTATATACTGGTATACCTGGAAATCCTCCACTACCATCAGTATTAAATTTAAATGTTGATTGAAAAACACGAGAAATAATATCACCATTTGCTGTTACATCACCATCCTTAACTTGCCACCAAGCTGGAATTACTTTATTTTCTGTACATGATGCATCTGTTCCACCAAAGTAACCATTACAACCCCAAGTCCAAGTAGTGGAATTATTTGAATTATTAACACTTGTTCCTAGATTACAGTTGTAGTGGGTTGCATTACATGATCCATTTTGTGGCTTGTTTTCTGTACATGATGCAGTAGTTCCACCAAAGTAACCATTACAACCCCAAGTCCAAGTAGTAGCGAGACTTTGATTATTAACACTTGTTCCTAGATTACAGTTGTAGTGGGTTGCATTACATGATCCATTTTGTGGCTTGTTTTCTGTACATGATGCATTTGACCCCCCATTACTACCATTACAATTCCAAGTCCAAGTAGTAGCTCCACTTACATTATTAGCACTTGTTCCTGCGTTACAGTTGTAGTGAAGAGAATTACAGGAGCCATTGATTGCAGAAGATGATCTAGGACAATTATATTCACTCGATACAGCACCATATGGTGGTACGCCAGTATTAGCTGTCCAATTACATGCACTTATACCTCCAGATGGAGCATAATTTACCCAACAATTTCTGTTATTTCCACCCCCATTATATTGACAAAGTGGATAGTTTGTTTGATTCATGACAGTATCACACCAATTACGACATTCTGTCCAATTTGCAACATCCTGTGGTACAGTTAGTGCAATTCCCCCATGATTAGAACACCATGCATCTGCTGCAGGACAAGAAAAAGGTGGTGTTGTTGGTGAATTAGTAGGCGTTGGTTTGTTTTCTGTACAATAAGCATTTGAACCACCGTCGGAACCATTACACCACCACCAATAATAAGTACTTTCCTCATTATAACTACCTAGTGTTCCTGGGTTACAATTATAATGAGTAGAATTACAGGATCCATTGATTGGATTTACCGGGGCAATTCTGGCTGCACAAGAATCTTGGTTGTTGTCATAAAGACAAGAGACGTTACCATAGGTGAAATTATTGTACATATTTACATTTTGAGGACAAAAACAATTAAGTGAACCAGAACAACCCATAAAACTACCATTATAGGATTCACCATAACTCAATCTGGCATATTGCGAATAAGGAGATGATGAATAAGAGCTAGTACAAGAGTTTCCTGGTTGAGCAGTAGGCGCACAGGCGTCTGCAGCAACACAACCATTTGGATAATAGGCCGGCTGTACCCCAAGATTATCATATGGACTGTATCCAGTACAAATATTTGGGTTATCACGATGACAATAGAATGAAATTGCAAATGCTTCGGATTTAAAATAAAAGATTGCAATGATGACTAAGATGGAAGAAATTAGAATTTTTTTAAAACTAGTCATTTTTAATTAAATAAACCTATATTTAAGCAAATATTTCCTGTTGACTCATAATTCATTTCATCTTTGTCATAATTAATTTCTACTCGGACTTGAGAAGAAGTTGAAATCTGTTCCAGATACATTTCTACCTGTTCGATAAGCGGGTTATTTTTGGCCTCTGAAGAATTAGGATTCGGTATCAAGGCAACCCTCTCGATAATAGTCTTGGGGGTTATAGTACAATATACTTTATAACTAGCTTTTGCATCAGGACTAACTCCAATTATTTTTAAGTACTTTTCTACTTGATGTTCCACTACTGTCCCACCTGTGACCAGAGTTTCATCTATATCTCCCCCAATGGAATATGATTCTGAAGTATCTATTCTTAAATTATTAACAATTTGGCTTTGAGGCTCTATATTCTGTGTATCAATTGTTTTTTGCTGAATCAATTGTTTTTGTTTAGTCAAATAAATTTTTATTCCAATTCCACTCGCTAGTAAAACAAAAAAAATAAAAACAGAAACCACAATGATTAATGTTTTTTTATTATTTTTATTTTGTTGAGAAATTAGTTCAGAATCTGGTATCATTTTATTATCTTTATATTATATATAATATGAGTAAATAGTACTATATGTCAATGATCATGTCATGTATGAATAAAAAAAGACCTACTTGTCAAAGTGTTATATGATATTAATAATATAAAATGTGATATATTTATATCAGTATGAAATTTAGAAATCAAAAAGGCCAAGCTGTGCTTATAGTCTTACTATCATTGTCCGTAATTTTAATTATTGCTTTATCCGTGATGTCTCGCTCTGTAACTGATATCTCTTTATCTACTAAAGAAGAAGATTCACTTCGTGCTTTTTCTGCAGCCGAGGCAGGAATTGAGAGGTTATTAGTTTCAACTACAGGAACTATTCTTACTGACCAGCCAATAGGAGATGCAAATTTTGACGCGAAGGTTACAAATTTTGGCAATGCTGATAAAGTAGTTTATCCAATCGGTCTTAAATCAGGTGAAATAGCTACCTTTTGGTTTAAACGAATAGGTGATCCAACTGTTTTTAATGGCAACAAGGTGACACTTTGTTGGGGTTCTTCAACGCTAGAACCGCCAGCAGCTGAGGTGACAGTTTTTTATAAATCTTCTAATGTGTATCAAGTAGCAAGAGCAACTTTTGACGATCCAAGTTCAAGTAGAACTCCACCAAATAACTTTAGTTCTGCTTCAACATCAGGTTGTACTATTGATAACCAAACATTTCAGTTTAAAAATCAAATAAATTTTGCAAGCCTAGGGATTAATGGCTCGGATGAGCTTTTATATATGACAGTTAAATTATTATATAATAATACAGTCTCACATAAAATTGGCATAAAAGACCTCAGTGGTAATGGACTCTTGCCATCACAAGGTGTTAAGATTAACTCTGATGGATCGTCTGCAGATGCAAATAGAAGTATAGAAGTTTATCAGCTTCATCCTGTAGCACCATCTATTTTTATGAACGCAATATTTAGTACATCAGGAATTACAAAAAATAATTAGAAACTGCCCATGGTTGGAATAGATATTGGAACAAAAAGTATAAAAATTATAGAGCTTGTCAAAAGTGGTACCTCTTGGTCGCTTAAATCTTCTGGTGCTGTTGGGTATTCCGGACCTTCTCCTGATAAAGCACAAACAAATGATGAATTAAATGGAATTGCCGAAGTCTTAAAAAAAGTTGTTGTCCAAATTGGTGCTTCTTCAAAAGAAGTCAATCTTTCACTTCCTGAGTCATTAGTATTTACTAGAATTATTAAATTTCCACCTTTAACTGACGAAGAAGTATCGGCTGCTGTTAAATGGGAGGCAGAACAATATATACCAATCCCAGTTGTTGATGCAATTGTGCAGTACACAATTCTTGAAAGAAATAGTGTAACATCAGAAACATCAGTTTTGCTTGTAGCAGCACCTAAAACTGTTGTCAAAAAATATGTAGATGTTGCAAAGTTTGCGGGTTTAACTCCTGTCTCGGCCGAGACAGAATTAACAGCAATGGCAAGGTCTCTTTCTCCTGACAAGGGTGTTTCAATGCTTATAGATTTAGGGTTTTCAGCAACTGATATGTCTATAATCAAAGATACAAAAATCGTATTTACCAGATCAATTCCAGTTGCAGGAGAAGCTTTTACCAGAGCTGTATCACAAGGCTTAGGCATAACTCCACAACAAGCAGAAGAATACAAAAAAACATACGGTTTATCAAGTGACCAACTTGAGGGAAAAGTAAAATTAGCTCTTGAACCTGTACTAAAAATGGTCATTGATGAAATTAAAAAAGCTGTTCATTTTTACGCTTCCGAAGCGGAAAAAGGTGATACTCCAACATCCGTTGTAATTACAGGAGGTGCTTCTGTTATGCCAGATATTGTTCCGTTCCTAGCTGAAAACCTTGGAATAGAAACAATTGTTGGAGATCCTTTTGCAAAAATTACATTAGACCCCGAAACTCTTAAAAAGTTAATTCCCTATTCTTCAATTTATAGTACAGCGGTAGGTCTTGCAATGAGAGAGGAATAAGCATGGACAAAAAAATAAATTTAATACCAATTGAAATGGCAGTTCCTGCTAGGGCTGTTAGAATAGAAAAGGTTTTAAACAAATTAATTTTAATTACATTTATAGTTTTAATTTCAGCCTTTATAATTACTGCTAGTTTCTTTTATTATTATTCTAATGAAAATTCAAAGTTAAATAAAAATATTGAGTCATCTAAGTTAAAAATATCAGATCTAGAAAAAAGTGAGCAAAAATTGATTTTAACAAAGGATAGACTTTCAAAAATCGGACTTGTTCAAAAAACAAAATCTGTAAACAATGAAGTTAAACGATATCAGAAATTTTCGTCTACGGTGTCTGCCTCTGAAGGATCCTCTATTATTACGGCAGATTTAACTACAAAAGGGTCTGAAATTTCAGTTCTTACTCACAATTCTGTTAGCTTAGCTAAAATTTTGTCCCCCTTATATACACTTTTAGAATACAGTAAGGTTATTTTAACCTCACTTGAATATAACCCTATCACAGGATTTAGTCTAAATACAAAATTAAAAATAGAATAATATATGGATATAAATTTAAAAAATGAAATTAACTTTCTAAAAAAATCAACTGGTATTTTAGTTATCATAATTATACTTTTATTCGTGGTTGGCTATTTAGGACTAAAAAATATTTTTTCTCTCAAAGCAAAAGTTGATGCAAACAAAATAATTAAAACAACTTTAGAACAAAAAATTTCAATCCTCGAATCTATCATACAAATTATTCCAAATGATGTTACATTTTTAGATATTGTTTTACCAAGTAGAGGCTCTGTGCTTTATGGAATAAGTCAAGTAAAAAATCAAGCATCAACTTTTAATTTATCCATTTCAGGAATAAAATCAGGTAATACAATTGCGGAAGAAAATGGTGTATTCAAAAATTCTTTAACCTTTGAAATTATAGGAGAGGAACAAAAAGTTTATCAGTTTTTAGACTCTTTTTCAAAGCTTTTACCGTTAATGGTTGTTGATAAAGTTAGTTTTTCTAAATCTTCAGATTTCATCAAATCTGAAGTAACTATCAATGTTTATTCCGCTAGTCTTCCTCAAAAAATAACTGCATTAACAGAACCAATTAACGAGTTGACTGTCGAAGAAATTACGCTTCTAAATGAAGTTTTAACATACGGAATGCCACAATTTGTAGAGCCAAAAGTAAGCGATACGATTGAACCCAAAACAGATCCTTTTAACTAGGGTTGACAAGAAGTATTATTTTTTTCTTTTCTAAGGTTGCTTTAATTCGAAGTATGTTTCTGATAGCTTTAATTACTTTTCCACCCTTGCCAATTACTATTCCACCTTCATCTTCTGCAGTTTTTACTATTAATTTTACAATTGATCCATCGTCTTCCTCTACAATTTCAAATTTAGATTTTTTCCCTAAAATATTCTTAAGTATATATTCTAATAATTCTTTCATAAGTTATAGGTTACTTTTTATCTCCCGCTAAAATTTTTCTTACACCTTCTGTGATTATTGCACCTTTTTTAATCCATTCATTAAACTTTATCGTATCAATTTCGTGAGTTTTGAGTTTTGGATCATAATTACCAATAATACCTAAGTTCTTCCCATCCCTTTTGCTTCTGGTGGGGGCAACAATTATTCTGTAATATGCTCTATTTTTTGCCCCTGTGCGTGATAGTTTAATTGATACTGACATGATGAAGTTATTTTACCACGTCCTTAAGTGCGTTGGTAGCTGCATCTTGTTCTGCTTCAGATTTACTTTTTCCAACTCCCCTAGCTACAGATTTTCCATTTATTACAACTTCAATTGTAAATTTTTTATTGTGGTCTGGACCATCTTCAGAAATCACTTGATATTTAGGTGCTGGAAGACTTGTGGCTTGTATTTTTTCTTGAAGTAAACTTTTTGGATCTTTAAGAGGAAGACTAGCTTTTTCATCTGTATCTATTAAAATATAATCTTCTATAAATTTAGCAGAAGCTTCAATTCCCTGATCAATAAACAAAGCACCAATTACTGCTTCTACAGTGTCTGCTAAAAGTGAAGGATTTGTTCTTCCTCCACCATCCTCTTCACCTTTTGAAAGAAAAATCATTTCACCAATGCCAAGTTTTATTGCGACACCTGATAAATTTTTAGTGTTAACAAGATTTGCTCGTAGAGAAGTTAAGTAACCCTCCTCTTCAACTGGAAATTTGGTATAAATTTCTTTTGATACAATAAATTCTAGAATTGCATCACCTAAGAACTCTAATCTTTCATTGGTTCCATAATTCTCACTATTTTCATTAACCCAAGATCTGTGGGTGAGGGCTTGTTTGAATAAATTTTTGTTTTTAAAAGATATAATTATTTTTTGCATAATTCATCATATACTGTTCCAAGTACTCCGTTTACAAATGGTCCTGATGATTCTGATCCATACTCTTTTGCAAGTTCAACCGCTTCATCAATTACAACTTTTGGTGGAGTCTGGTCATTTAAAAGTTCATATATTGATAAATGTAATATAGCAAGATCAATTTTATTTATTTTTTCAATCGGCCAAGTAGGTGCTGAACGAACAATTATTTTATTTATTTTTTTAGTTTGTTTTTGAATTGCTAAAACAAGATCAGGGATATTTTTTTGATGTGTAAAACTCTCAGCAAACAAAAATTTAATCGCATTTCTTCTTCTTAAATGTCTTGGGTCAGTTGCAGTTTTCATTTGTAATGTCCGCAATGAGGGCACGCCATATGAGGCTCTCGAAGTTTTCCGCACTCAGAGCACTTTGAGATTGCAGTTAATCCTGCTTTAAAAGTACTTCTTCTTCTAGTTGTTCTTCCGTGACTGTGTTTCTTCTTTGGTAATGGAGCCATAATTGTAATTATACATTGTCAACCGCTTCTGATGCAAGCTTAATTAATTTAGTATCACTCCAGTCAGCAATTTTTAGGTTTCCAAATCCACTTTGTTTTGTTCCTAGTACATCCCCTGCACCGCGAAGTTTCAGATCAAGTTCTGCAAGTTCAAAGCCTGATGTTATTTTTGTAAGTGCCGTCAGTCTGTTTATGGCTTTATCAGAGCTATTTTCGGTGAACAGTAAACAATAAGATTCTTTTGTACCTCTACCTACCCTGCCACGAAGTTGATGGAGCTGGGCTAAACCAAATCTATCTGCACCTTCAATTATCATTATAGTTGCATTTGGAATATCTATTCCCACTTCAACTACTGGTGTTGAAACTAGAATATTTAATTTATCGTCTTTAAATTTATTTAATACTTCGTTCTTTTCTTTCTCCTTTAATTTTCCATGCAAGAGTCCTAGTTTTAGATTTTTAAAAATAGACTCTAAATTTAAAAATTCTTTTTTTACAGATTTAATATCTTTTAATGTTTCACTTTCAGATTCCTCCACCAATGGACAAATTACAAAAGCTTGGGAATGATCTTCTTTAACGTTTTTCTCGATCCAAGCGTAAGCGTTGGATCGTTTGTTGTTTGGAACTAACCATGTTTTAATTTTTTGTCTTCCAATTGGTAATTCATCTAATATAGATAAATCCATATCGAAAAATAAAGTTTGAGCAATAGTTCTAGGTATGGGAGTTGCAGTCATTGTTAAAACATGAGGATTAACTTTTTGCAAAAAATTAATTTGTTTAACTCCAAATTTATGTTGTTCATCAATTACAAGCAGTCCAACTTTTTCAAAAGTTTTATTGAGTAAAGCGTGCGTTCCGACAATAATATTGCTGTTAGCAATTAATTTACTGTTAGCAGTTACAAGCGAAACCTCTAAATTAGGAAATAATTTTTTTAGTGACTCGTAATGCTGGTTAGCAAGAATCTGTGTTGGAGCTAGAAATACTGTTTGATAACCATTTAAAAAGACTGAAAATGCAGTAATTGCAGCTACAATTGTTTTTCCACTTCCCACATCTCCCTGAAGTAACCTATTCATCGGAATTTTTTTAGATAAATCCTTAAGTATTTCTTGAGTAACTTTTTGTTGTGAATTTGTTAATTCAAAGTCAAGATTATTTATAAATTTATTAATATTAATTTTATTATCTTTTAAACTAATTCCTTTCTTTTTAATTAATTTTCTCTTTCTCTCTTTAGCTTTTGTAAGTAGATCAACAAATTCGTTAAGCGCCAATCTTTCTCTGGCCTCTATTGTGTCACTTATGTTTTTGGGAAAATGTATTTTTCTAAATGCTGAATCATCTAAGGGATTTTCAATTTTAATTCTGTCTAATGCATATTTAATCCTTGATTTAAGCCATTTAGAAGATAGACCCGCTGTAGCGGGATAAACACCTACAATTTTTCCTGTATGAACAGTCTCATGAGTTGGGTCAATTTTTTCATACTCTGGCGAGAAAAATGCAGGTTTTTTATTAAACCATGATAATTCTCCTGATACTGCAATCTTAGTGCCAGGAAAAAGTATTCTTGTTAAAAATGGCTGGCTAAACCAGGCTACAGAAACCTTACCTGTTTCATCCTCAATTTGACCAATTTGCATAAGTCTCCCTGATTTGGTTGGTTGATTTATAATAGAAGTAATTGTTCCAATCGTGGTAACAATTTCGCCAATTTTTAAATCAGAGATCTTTGAGATTTGCGAAAAGTCCAAATATCTGTGTGGAACATGATGAAGAAGATTTGAGATCGTCTTGATCCCTAATTTTTCTAGTTTTTTTTCGTAAGTTGGGCCAACGAATGGTAAAGTTGAAACTGGATCAGTTAATTCCATTTATAAATATGCCAAAAATGGCAAGAATGAGCCAAAAAGTAAAGCTAATCCAGCAAGAATTGCTAATATTTTAAATATTCTTTTGTGTTTTTTAGTTCCCATTAAATTAATTTTCCAAAAATCTTTTTTCCAATCTTAATTTTGTCTCCCTTTTTAATTTTGTAGTTTAAATCTGTTACAACATCTCCATTAATAGTTAATCCTCCTTGTTGAATTAATCTTTTGGCATCTCCTGCTGATTTCAAATTGGTAAAAGGTGCTACAGTATCAGCGAGTGATTTTTGTAATTTAATTTCAATGTCAAAGTTTGGCATATCTTTTTGAAAACTATTTTGGAAAGTTTCCTGGGCTTTTTCTGCTTCTTCTTTTGAGTTTAACCATTCGGTTAACTCAAAGGCTAATTGTTTTTTAAACTTCATTGGATTTTCTCCACCTTCTAAAGATTTTTCAATAAGTTTGATATCTTTATCTTCTTTGTCAGTAAGTAAAGTAAAACAATTTAGAATGGAACTATCAGGTAATGACATAATTTTTCCATAAAAATCAGCAGGACTATCTGTTAGAGCTATAACATTACCTTCACTTTTTCCAATTTTTGATCCATTAGAGTCAGTTAAAAGCGGAACAGTCATAACAAACTTTTCTTTATTTAAATAATCCTTAACTAATTTCCTGCCTGCTAACATATTAAACATCTGATCTTTTCCACCTAATTCCATGTCAACATTCATGGCTACAGAATCGTATCCTTGGAGTAGCGGATATAAGAATTCACGAAGACTTAAATTAATACCTGATTTTAATCGCTCTTGATATAAATCTCTTTCCAACATCTGCTGAAGTGAAAAATGACCTGCAATATCAAGGACTTCTGTTAAGTTTAATTTATTAAGCCAATCGCTGTTGTACATTATTTTGACTGGGTTTGGTCCATCAAAACGAACAATTTTAGAAGCTTGCAATACATAGCTTTTACCATTTTCCTTAAGCTCCTTTGTACTAAAGAATTTATCCCTAGCCGTTTTTTTACCAGAGGGATCACCGGCTTGACCTGTTCCATCCCCTATCAAAAATATAACTTCATGACCCAAATCTTGAAATTGCTTTAGTTTTCTAAATCCGACCGCATGACCTATATGAAGCTGAGTTCCTGTAGGGTCAAAACCTTGATAAAGTTTAAGCTTTTTACCTTTTCTTAAGACTTTTTCCAAAGCAGTTCTATTAGGGTAAATTGTGTCTACTCCCCTATCTAATAATTTATCTATAGCATCCATGGTTATTTGATTATACATTTCTTAGGATATCAATCCAAGGTGAAGATTCTGGTGGTTCTAACCATTTACCAATATTTCTAAATGCTGGAATCAATGCCCTCTGATTCATTGAATTAAAACAATCAGACTCCATTTTAAGTGTAGCTTGTCTAGTACTACTAGCTAAAAATATTGGTTCTGCAATGATATTTTTATTTAAATGTTTCATCATTTCAGGTAAAAATATTCCGTCGGTTGTTAATTCTGCCACTAAAAACCTCATTCTATTCCAAATTGCTTCTGCACTTTTCTGACCTTGCCAAGAAGTTTCTGTAAACTTTGCATCTTCTCTAGCTAACCTTAAATGTTTTGACCATAAAGCGAAAAATTTTGAATTAGGATCTAAGATAGAAGTTTCAAATTGATTAATCATTTGTTCTCTGCTCATGTTTATCTTTCCACCTTGTTGAGAAATTCCTGATTGTAAACGAACTTTTGGAGTTTTAAGCTCCCTTTTTTGAAATAGTCCGTTTGATCTTTGGTCTATGCTGATAATAATTTCACGTATGGATTTAACACTCAATTGTGAAATCTCATTCATCTTTTCTGAATTTGTGATCATTTTTTCAGATTCTTTTTCTAATAAATCTCCAAAAACCAAAAATAACTCTGTGTCCAAGCCTGTTAAGTTTTTAAAGAGTATCTGAAACCCTGATATTTCTTCAAATAACGACTTAACTCTCAAGTTATTTGTTTCGATTGGTACAAGCTCTCTGGTTTGCCCTTTCTGTGTTGGAAAATTTAAATTAAATACTGCAGGGCACAAAGTTAATATTAGAGGTAATGACGTATTTGATTCTTTGGATTTAGAAACTGCATCTATTATCAAATTAGGATTAGTAATTTCAGCAACACTGTTTTGATGTACTTTATTTAGCCATAAGAATAACTCCGAGTCTTTAATTAAATCGGTTTTTGTTTCACTATTTTGTAAATTATTTTTTGTCATATTCTCCATATGTGTGTGGGCAGGGATTTGCACCCTGGAAGGATTTCTCCAGATGTTTTACAGACATCTCCAATCAACTGCTCTGGCACCCACACAAAAAGCCCCTTTAAACACCAGATTACTCTAGTATCTAAAGGGGCCTGTTAATCAGACGTTACCACCCTTTTTCGATTATTCTTTAAAACTAAAAAAATCTCGATTGGATCGAGATTTGAAACGTAAAGATATAATCCTTATTATTCAAAAGCTTTGTTTCCAACACTTTCTAGCTTGTTTAACGGTTAGCACTCCGTCGAAAATTTTGTTTTCGCAACTCAACAGGGTAATTCATTAAAATAAACTTGTGAAGCTTTCACCAACCGCTCCATCTCTTTTTACCGTTTAAATTAACTACTGCACTGTTTCACAGTCTTTATATGTCAACTAACTAGGGATATTATAACAAATGTAGTATTATTTTGTCAACTTTTGTTGGCCTTGTGGATTTTTGACCAACTTTTCTTATCAGTCCAACATTTTTTACAAAAAGTTCTTGATTCTAAATTATAGCTACGTGTAGAAAATTTATCTTCGTAGTTTATAATTTCTTCATTACAGATATCACAAAAAGTTTTAAATGCCATAATGAGATGTTACCATTCTCTTTTGGATTGCAGTCAACTATATCTTTTTAGTGTAAATATAATTCTAAATATGTTAATATGATCTATATGTGGAGAGGTAGAAGAAGATTAAGAATTCGAGAAAGAACTGGGGGGCTTATCAAATCAAGAAATATTGCAAAACTTGCCAAATTTGGTTTTTTAGGTATAGTTGCACTTTTTTTATTAGCAATCATTGTTTTACCCATAATGGCTTTTGGTCTCCCCTCTCCAGATAAAGTAATACGAAGGGAGGGATTTTCTACTAAAATTTTGGATAGAAACGGGAAACCTTTATACGATATATTTGATAACGAAAGAAGAACTCCAATTAAGATTGAAGATATGCCTCTCTTTTTAAAACAAGCAACCGTTGCTATAGAAGATAAAAATTTCTACAAGCACAATGGCTTCGATGTGCTTGGAACCTTGAGGGGCCTCTCAAGGTTCGTAACCCGTGGTTATGCACAAGGAGGATCAACACTAACACAACAACTGGTAAAGAATGTACTCTTAACCTCAGAAAGAAGTGCGCTTCGAAAGATAAAAGAATTTGTTCTTGCTGTACAAATTGAAAGAAGGTATTCAAAAGATCAAATATTGCAAATGTATCTAAATGAAGCGCCATACGGTGGAACTGCTTGGGGAGTTGAATCTGCATCTGAAATATATTTCGGTAAGTCAGCAAAGGATTTAAATTTAGTTGAATCTGCAATTCTTTCTGGTATGCCACAATTACCATCTAGATATTCTCCTTACTCTTCTACACCGAAGGCCTATATTGATAGATCCACAAATGTTTTAAGAAGAATGAGGGAGGATGGATATATAACAAAAGACCAAGAAGAGGCAAGTCTGGCAGAACTACCTGATTTTAAGTTTCAAACAAAAGGTTCTTCGTTTAAAGCACCTCATTTTGTTCAATATGTACAAAAAATACTTGAAGAAAGATACGGTGAAAGAGTAATAGAACAAGGCGGATTAAAAGTTACGACTACTCTCGATTTGGAATTACAAGAAAAGGCACAAGAAATAGTATTCGATGAAATATCAAAAGTTGAAAAACATAGAATTACAAACGGTGCTGCAGTTGTACTAGATTCTGAAACAGGCGAAATACTATCTATGGTTGGCAGTAAACGATTTGATGATCCTGATTACGACGGGCAGGTAAATGTAACTACAGCACTAAGACAACCCGGATCAAGCTTCAAACCTTTTACGTACGTGACCGCTCTTAAAAAAGGTTATACAGCTTCTACTATGCTTATGGATGTCCCAACAACTTTTGCTGGGACTGGTGGCCAGCCTGACTATGTTCCCGTCAATTATGATGGAAAATATAGAGGTCCTGTTCAATTAAGATACACGCTTGGAAATTCTTTAAACATCCCTGCTGTCAAATTAATTGCGATGGTTGGTATAAAAGATGTTTTGGAGACTTCATATGATATGGGTTTAACTTCTCTATCACCAACTAAGGAAACTTTAGCAAGAGTTGGATTATCTTTAACTCTTGGTGGCGGAGAGGTAAAACTTTTGGATTTGACAGGAGCATATTCTGCCTTTTTCAATGGCGGTACAAAAGCATCACCTTTGGCAATTTTAAAAGTTGAAGATAATGATGGAAAAATTCTTGAAGAAATACAACCTAAAAAAGGTAAAAAAGTAATTTCACCTGAGGAGGCCTTTATTATCTCAAATATTCTTTCTGATAATGACGCCAGAAAAGAAATTTTTGGTATAAACTCACTCCTTAATATTTCAGGACGGCAAATTGCTGTAAAAACGGGTACAACAAACGATAAAAGAGATAATTGGACAATTGGAGGAAATCCAAAAAGAGCTGTTGGGGTTTGGGTAGGAAATAATGATAATTCCCCCATGCTAAATGTTGCTTCAGGAATATCTGGTGCTTCTCCTATTTGGAGAAGGATACTTCTAGAATCAATAGCAGGCACTGAACCTGTAAATTTTGTAGCACCTGAAGGAATAATTACGGTAGACGTTGATATGATGTCGGGTAAAAAATCACATGATGGTTTTCCATCAAGATCTGAATTTTTTTCTAAAGGTTCCGAACCGCTAGATGATGATATACATTTAAACTTAAAGGTTTGTAAAAGTGACGGACGTCTTGCAACACCTTCTGATATCTCTGGAAATAATTATGATAATAAAGAGTATTTTATGATTAAAGAAGAGGATCCAGTGTCAACTGACGGCAAAAACAGATGGCAAGAAGCAATTTTAAATTGGATCAACGGTCAAAGTGACAGTAAATATCATCCACCAACTGAATATTGTGGAACTTCAAATCCGTTAAGTGTTGAATGGGCCGATCCAATTGATAGAGCTAGTGATTTAAATAATACTTTTAAAATCAAAATAAAAGCTACTTCAACTTCTGAAATTGCGATAATTGATATTTTTTCTGATGGATTGAAAATACGTTCGATTGAAGGGTTGCCTTACGAGGCAGAAATAAGTCTTGCAGATGGAGTACATAAATTACAAGTAAAGGCAAAGGATAAAGATAATCATGAAACAGAACATACTATAACTGTTGGTGTAAATACTGCATGGGACGCAGTTTCTCCATCCCCTACACCTTAGTATTAATTCCAAATTTTGATTTGAGAGAGGAAAGAATTTTGGTTCTGATTTCCTCAACCTCTTTATCTGTAAGTGTATGATCTTCGGATTGGTATTCGATGTTAAAAGTAAAATTATTTTCAAAAATATCTGTTAGTTCTACTTTATTAACTAACTGGCTTAACTGTTTTATCGAATTAATTACCTCTCCTACATAAGTTTTTTCTGGAATAGTAAGTGTTAAATCTTCAACTTGTGATGGGTATTTTGCAACTTCTTTATATTTTCTTTCAATCAGTTTGGAGTTGATGAGTTTATTTATATCAAATTCGTAGTAATATTGTCCATTTTCTAAATTACCATACTCACCTATTTTTACTTTGTTAGAAACTATTTCTAATCTTTGGTTTGCTAAATAATCTTTACCATCTTCTAGTTTTGTAGTGTAATCAATATTTAATTCATCAAGTAAAGATTCTATAATACCTTTATTTTCTCGATATTCTCCATTTTTAATAATTCCACTAAGTGTAAGTCTTTCTTCAGGTAAATTATTCTTTCTAGGAATATATATGTTTGCAACCTCAAACATGTGTATATAACCTTTTTCTTGAGGATTATTATTAATATCTTCAATTAAAGAGTTTTTAAGATTTTTCCTTAAATATGCTGTATTAGGTCCTAATGGATTTTTAAGCATTATGTCTCCTTTGTCGACCAACGAAACGTTGTAAATTTCAGTTGCACCTAGGATAACGAGTGTTTCCTTGATTTTCTTTTCAATCTCAAATTCTAAATTCTGACGAGGTGCAGGTAAAGATCCTGACATTAGTACGCAAGGAAGATTATGGTATCCATAAATTCTTGCAATTTCTTCTGCTATATCTTCTTTGATATTAATGTCATTTGCTCTGTATGATGGTACAACAACCTCTAATTTGTTTTTGCTCCACTTAACTCCAAATCCTAAATTTGTTAGATAAATTGTCATATCTATTTCACTTATTTTTATTCCAATAATTTTATCTATTTCTTCCTTTGTGGTTGTTACAGTTTTTGTTTTGTGAGGAAAAGGATATATATCTAGAATTTCGTTCTCAGCTTTTCCACCAGACAATTTCTCTGTCATTTCTATTGCAGAAAGAATCGCAGGTTTTACATTTTCACTATCCAATCCTTTTTCAAATAAAACAGCAGCTTCTGATCTTTGTCCTAAATTCATTGAAGTCTTCCTTATTTTGTGTTGGTTGTAATTTTGGACAAACAATAAAACGTTTTTTGTATTATTGTCGATTGCACTATTTAATCCGCCCATGATACCACAAAGATCAATTAAATTTTTGCTACCGTCTTCTATTACGATATCTCCACCATTTAATTTAAATTCTTTGTTATCTAATGTTGTAATGAGTTCTCCTTTTCTTGACTCGCGCATAATCATTTTATGATCCTGAATTTTGTCGTAGTCAAAAGTATGAATAGGTTGACCTAATTCATGCATTATAAAATTGCTTACGTCTACAATGTTACTGATTGGTCTGACACCAACTTTTTCAAGTAGATTTTTAATCTCCTTAGGTGATTCCTTGATAGTTACGTTTTTAATTAAAACTGCAGTAAATCTAAGACACAACTTTTCATCAATTGTTACATCCAAATACTTAACTTTCTTTACAAATTTATGTTTTTTACCACGAAGTGGCAAGCTTTGCTTATCGTTTATATTTTTGAACTTTGCTGGTATTCCAAATCTTGGCAATATTGCGCCTGCTTCTCTTGCTATTCCTAAAATACCTGCAGCATCAACTCTATTAGTTGTAATTTCAATAGAATAAATAGAATCGCCATCGTATGTTTTTTCTACTTTTTCAATCGATGGTCCACAAAGAGATAGGTATTTCGCAATCTCGCTAGGACTTGCCTTTGTATCTAAAAACTTTTTTAACCAGCTATTTGGTACTAATAAATTCATATATATATAATTAATTATTTATAATTGAGACAAAACACCCAGGTCAGAGCTATATAAAAGTCGGATATCGGGGATAGATAAACCAGATTTCATCATATATGTTCGTTCAATCCCCCAACCAAATGCAAAACCTGAATAAACTGATTCGTCGACTCCGCACTCGCGTAAAACATTAGGATGAACCATTCCAGCTCCACCAATTTCAAGCCATCCCGCTTTACACAACTTGCAACCTTTGCCATTACAAACATTACAAGAGATGTCTACTTCAAATGATGGTTCTGTAAACTGGAAATGGTAAGGTCTTAATCGTGTTTGTCTTTCTGGTCCAAAGAAGCTTTTGGCGAAATAATCAAGTGTCCCCTTTAAATTTACAACAGATATATTAGTATCAACAACCAAGCCTTCAAATTGATGAAACATGGGAACATGACTTATATCATTTTGGCGTCTATAACATTTAGCTATATTAATCATTCTGATTGGTGGTTTATTTCCTAGCATCTCTCTAATCTGTCCGCTTGATGTGTGAGGAGTTAAAAGCATTGGGCCAAATTTTTTAGAATTTGGTTCTTTCACAAAAAAAGTTTCCCAATCATCTCTTGCAGGGTGATTTTCAGGAAAGTTTAATGCTCCAAAAGCAAAATAATCGTATTCAACTTCTGGATATTTCATTCTTGTGAAACCGAGTTTCTCAAAAACATTAGCTATTTCGTTTATTGCGTGAGTAACCATGTGGAGCTTGCCTAATTTTGGTTTCTTTGAAGGCATTGTTGGATCAAACCAAATTCTGGCTGTAATTTTTAATTCATTTTTCTTTTCAGCAAACTGTTCCTCGAGTGTATTTTTAACTTCATTTAATGTGATACCGTACTGTTTTTTATCTGCTGTATGAACTTTTGCTATTTCTTTTGATGCAATTGTAAATTTTCCAGATCTCCCAAACAAATCAATTCTGATTTGTTCGAGCTCCTCCAAATTTTTAACTTCACTAATTTGCGCAATTGTTTGGTTTTTTAAATTAATTAAATCCTCTTTCATGTTATTTATTCATTCTAAACTAAAAAAACCTCCCTTTCTAGGAGGTTTTAAAATTAAATATCCTCCTACTTACTTTTTAGAGGTAAAGCTTGCAACTATTTTTTCAAACACTGTTGGATTCTTAGCTGCGATGTCTGATAGTACTTTTCTATCTAACTCAATTTTTTCTTTCTTTAAATTATTTATAAGTCTGGAATATGAAGTTCCTAATAATTTTGCTGCTGCAGAAAGTCTGACAATCCACAAACTTCTTAAGTCTCTTTTCTTTAATTTTCTACCATGAAATGCATACGCACCCGCGTGCATAACTGCTTCGTGTGCTGTTTTGTATCTTCTTGATCTTGCTGCATGGTAACCTTTAGCAAGTTTTAATACTTTCCTATGTTTAATTGCTGCTTTTGATTTTACTCTTGCCATTTAGATTTATACAAGCTTTGCTTATTTAGTTGTTCCTTTTAATACTTTACCCAAAAACTTTCTTAGTCTTCTTGCTAATACTTTCTTAACAACTGTAACTCTTGAGAGTCTATTAAGTCTATTTTTGCTTTTGCCAGAGTTCAAATGTCTTTTGAACGCTTTTCTACGCAAAACTTTTCCATTATTAGTAACTCTAATTCTATTGGTTACAAATCTTTTTGTTTTAACTTTGTTTTTTAACTTTGCCATATGTATTTGTTGGTGAAATAATCATTATTAGATTTCGGCCTAAAAATTTTGGCTTCATATCTATATTTATTCCTTCTCCCAAGTCTTTTAAAATTCTATTAAATATATTATATCCAAACTGTTTTGAACCTAATTGCTTAACTTTAAAGTATACAGTTAGTTTTACTTTACTTTTTTCTCTTAAGAATTCATCAATTCTTTTGTGTCTTGTTTGATAATCTCCTTCACCCATAAATGGTGAATATCTTAATTCTTTAATATCAGAAGGTTTACTTTTCTTCTGCATTTCCTTAAGTTTCTTCTCTTCCTGGTATCTAAATTTACCAAAATCAATAATCTTTGCAACAGGTGGAACAGCATTTGGTGCTATTTCAATTAAGTCAACTCCTTGCTCCTTGGCAAGTTTAATTGCTTCCTCTTTTTTTAATACTCCAATTTGTTTACCTTCAAAATCCAAAACCCGGAGCTCTGCGGCAGGGATCTTTTCATTTAGTCGCCAGTTATTACTGATACTTTTCAATTTCAATAGTGATTGTACCTAAAAATAGACATGTATTCAAGAACGTATTATAATCTTTTTAAATGGACAAGAAAATACTTAAATTTCTTACAAAACAAAGAGTCTGTGCTTTTACCACTTTATTAAAGGATAGATCGCCTCATACATCCGCTATGCATTTTTCTTATATTGATAATCCTCTTGAAATATATATTCAAACAGAAAATAGTAGCAAAAAATGTGAAGCGCTTTTGGATGGAGTAGGTTTTAAAGGTTCGTTCGTAATTGGATTTGGTGAAGAAGAATTTGTTACTTTACAAATGGATGGAGATATAAAAATTATTACTAATAAAAATGAATTAGAAAACATACATAAAATTCATTATTCAAAGAATCCAGATGCCAAACAATGGAAAGATGATCCTGCAACAATATTTTTGGTATTCAAACCAATATGGTGGAGATATACAGAATATAAACCTAAATTTATGGCCATAGAATCAAAATAAGATGGATTTAAAAGGAAAAATTGCAGTTATTACGGGTGGAAGTAGTGGAATTGGCCAAGCAATTTGTATAGCATTATCAAAAGAAGGATGTAAGGTTGTGTTTACATACAACTCCAACGAAAAAGGTGCAAATGATACTCTTCAAAAAATTGGAATGAATTGTCACAAAATTAAGGTAGATATGCATAGTGAACAAGATATGCAATCACTTTTTAATTTTATTAAGACAGAATACGGAAAAGTAGATATTTTAGTTAATAATGCTGGAATAAATAAACCTAGGGATTTGTTTGATGTAAATGATTGGAAAGAAATTTTTCAAGTTGATTTATTTTCTGTTGTGTTCATAACTGGTAAGGCAGTTGAATTAATGAAAAATGGTGGAAAAATTCTAAATATAAGCTCAATATACGCATATGGAAAGGCTTGTTATAAAGGCATCGCTCCATATGGAGCTGCAAAAGCTGCAGTTAGTCATTACACTGAATTACTTGCAAAGAATTTGGCCCCAAAGATTTTGGTAAATGCCATTGCCCCAGGCTATGTACAAACACCATTGTGGGGGAATAAGACAGAAAAAGAGTTTGAAGAATCGGGTAAGGAACAGTTAATTGAAAGAATGATAGAGCCATCTGAAATTGCAGATATGGCAGTAGCAATAATCAAAAACGATGCAATGACTGGTGAAGTTGTGGTTGTAGATGGTGGATTAAGTTTAAAAACAGTTTAAATCGTTTTTTCCTCAATCTCTTTTAAAATTTTTTCTACGAATTCAGACAGATTCGAAGTGGAATTTTCACCGGCCCTATTTCTGACAGAAACTTCATTGTTTTCTATTTCTTTGTCGCCTAAAATTAACATATAAGGAACTTTTTCGTTTTGTGCATTTCTTATTTTATTTCCTAGAGTTTCCGATCTTTCATCAAGTCCTACCCTAATTCCTTTTTCTTTTAATTCTTTAAATATTTTGCTCGCATATTCTAGATGACGCTCTGCGATAGGAAGTATTTTAACTTGCACAGGAGAAAGCCAAGTTGGAAAGGCTCCACCAAAATGCTCTATCAAAAAGCCTATAAATCTCTCATGTGATCCTAATGGCGCGCGATGAATTATTACAGGTGTTTTCTCTGTACCATCTTTATCTGTGTATTTTAATCCAAATCTATCACCCATATATAAATCAATCTGGTTTGTAGAAATTGCAAATTCACGACCAATTTTACTGTGGATTATAAAATCAATTTTTGGACCATAAAAGGCTGCGCTTCCAATTTCCTCCACCATTGGGATATCTACCTGTTTTACTGCCTCCCTCATTAATTTTTCAGCTTTTGTCCACATCTCGTTGTTACCGTGGTATTTTTTATCATTTTTCGGATCACGAAGTGCCAATTCCAAGTGGTAATCTGTAATTCCTAAGGTTTTGTAATAATATTCGTGTAGTTTCATGACATTAACAAACTCTTCTACTGCTTGTTCTTCTGTACAGTAAATATGTGCGTCGTTTTGTGCAAAACCACGAACTCTCATTATTCCAAATAATTCACCCGATCCTTCATATCGATAGCAATTTCCATATTCAGCAAGTCTTAGGGGTAAATCTCTATAACTATGTTGTTGAGCACAATATATCATATGATGATGAGGGCAGTTCATGGGTTTTAAGAAATATTCCTCATCACTATCGTCAAGTTTCATCGGTGGATACATATCATCTTTGTAATAAGGAAGATGACCTGAAGTGTGAAAAAGACCTGATTTTGTAATACTAGGAGTTGTTACTCTTTTATATCCCCATTCTTCCTCGGTTTTCTTTGCCCAATTTTCAATCTGTTCTTTAATAATATTTCCATTAGGCATCCATAGAACAAGTCCTGGGCCAACTTGATCAGAAATTGTAAATAGTCCTAATTCTTGACCTAATTTTCTATGGTCATATTTTTTGGCAAGTTCTAAATTTTCAATATATTTTAAAAGCTCAACTTTTGTTGGAAAACAAGTACCATAAATTCTTGTTAACATTTTATTTTTTTCAGACCCTCTCCAATATGCTCCTGCAACTGAAAGTAATTTAAAATGCTTAATTTCAGATTCTGGATGATTTACATGTCCACCACGACATAGATCTGAATAATTACCTGAATTGTAAAAAGTAAGATCTTTGCTATCTCTTGAGAATTCTTCAATTAATTCGATTTTATACTCATTATTTTTGTAAAACTCTTTTGCTTCATCTACTGTCACATCTTTCTTTTCAAAACTTTTCCAAGTTTTGATTATCTCCTTCATTTTAGCCTCAATTTTAGGAAAATCTTCTTCTGAGAGCTTAATTTCACCCATATCAAAATCGTAATAAAAACCATTCTCAATTGAAGGACCTATTGTTCTTTTTGCCTTTGGATAGAGTTCTAAAATTGCAGCAGCTAAAAGATGAGCCGTCGAATGCCTTAAATTATCTAAGTATTCTTTTGATTGTTTGTTGGTAGCCATGACTATATATTACTACTGGAGTGACAAGAATTAAAGAAGATAAATAAACGAAACAAAGCCTGACAGTAAAAAAAATAAATTGACACACTGTCAGGCTTTGGAAAATAATGGTGCTCTAGAAAAAGTATGGTTCGTGAAAAACACGCTCTTTCTGTACGCAAGATCCATCTTGTCACTTGGGCGGAGGGAAACTCTTTTGTCGGGGGAACGAAAATGCGGTAGGCAATTCTTGGCTCCGTTCCTTGAAACGACACAACCTAATTGGCGCTACAGTTATAGTACACTACTGCGTACAAAAGTTGCTCTTCACGAACCACAAGCTGTCGACGAATATACATCAACAATTTGTGGCTCGCAAAGGTTAGTTTCCTCAACCCTTTATTTAAAATGTGCTAGGTTCTGATGCAATTATCAGAATATGTGGTTAATGTACACCCTATTTTTAACTGTGTCAACTATACATTTTGAGTATTTTTTACTTAATCCCCATGCTTTTATTGCGGCGGGCAACAGCTTCGTCTAGTACTATTTTTCTAATCCTAATACTCTTTGGAGTTACTTCTACAAGCTCTGTATCGTCAATATATTCCAGAGCATCATCAAGTAACATTTCTTTTGGGCTATTAAAATGTTCTGCTGAACCATCTCCTTTTGATCTCATATTAGAAAGCTGTTTTTCTTTACAAACGTTTACATTCATATCTCCTGCTCTGTTGTTTTGCCCAACAACTTGACCTTTATATACTTTCACAGCAGGACCTATAAATAGTTGTCCTTGATCCTGAACATTTACCAATCCATATAGTCTTGTTTCACCCGTTTCAAAGGCAACCATTGATCCTCTTTCTCTTTTTCTAGTGAATCCATCGTCTGGAAGAAAATCATGAAATAAAGTATTCATAATTCCCATACCTTTTGTATCTGTAATGAGTTCTCCCCTAAATCCTATAAGCTCTTTGGTTGAAACTGTAAATTCCAAAGTTACCATTCCATCTTCATTTGTAAACATATCATCCATTTTGGCATGTCTTATACCCATGTGTTGAATTACAACACCAGAATGTTCCTCAGGTACGTCTATATAGACCTTTTCAAACGGAGTTAATACTTTTCCGTCAACTGTCTTTGTAATAACATAAGGCCTTGATACTGCAAATTCATATCCTTCTCTTCTCATTCTTTCAATAAGAATAGCTAAATGTAATTCTCCTCTACCACAGACTGTCCATGTACCATCTGCATTGTCATATACCTTTAAGGCAACATCAGTATCAAGCTCTTTATATAATCTCTCTCTAATTTGACTACTGGTTTTAAAATCTCCCTCTCTTCCTCCAAACGGTGAGTCGTTAACCATAAATACCATTTTGACAGTTGGTTCTTCAATTGAGATAACAGGTAAGGCTATTGGGTTATTGACGTCAGCTATAGTTTCTCCAATTGTAGCATCTAAAATTCCAGTAACTGCAACAATGTCCCCCGCAACTGCTTCTGTTTCTTCTTGTTTGGTTAATCCTTTAAACGTTGAAATAGAAGTTATTTTTCCTTTACTCTGTACCCCATCGCGATTAATGTGGATAATATCTGAATTTGCATTCATTTTTCCATTCTTGATTCTTCCAATTGCAATTCTCCCTTTGTAATTATCTTTTCCAATGTTACTTATAAGCATTTGAAGTGGCTTTTCAGGGTCGGCGTCTGGTGCTGGAATATATTTAATTATTTCCTCAAACACTGGAGAAATATCTTTCATAAGAGTTAAATCAGGTTCATATCCTGCTTTTCCATCACGGCCACTAGCGTAAATAGTTGGAAAAAATGCAGTTTCTTCATTTGCACCTAATTCTACAAATAAATCAAATGTTTTACCTTCTACCCATTTTGATCTTGCACCTTGTTTATCAATTTTATTAACAATAACTATAATTTTAAGACCCATTTTTAAAGCATGTTTTAAGACAAATCTAGTTTGAGGCATTGGACCTTCTTTGGCATCAACTAATAAAAGTGCACCATCAGCCATGGAAAGAACACGTTCTACTTCTCCACCGAAGTCAGCATGTCCTGGAGTATCAATAATATTTATTTTTGTATCTTTGTACATGACAGAAGCATTTTTGGAAAAAATAGTAATTCCTCTTTCTCTTTCCAGGTCATTGGAGTCCATAATTGCCTCAAGATCCGAAACTTCCTTTTTCATCTCAGTGTGTGACTGATGCAATAGGGCGTCCACTAAGGTGGTTTTACCGTGGTCAACATGAGCAATGATAGCAACGTTTCGTATATTCATAGTTCTCGGGAAAGTTAATTATATCCTATAGCGAGCTAAAAACAAAGTAGTTGTTTTTAAGCGAGATATATAGGCATATTTTAATATGTCTTTATAGTGTGGAAAACACAATCAGGACAAAAGTTCTTTACCTACTAATATTGTATCACTTACTTCCCCACTTGACTAGAAGTGGGTCGACTGAATTTTTAAAAAGCAGATAAAACTATTCCTGATATTGCAGTTAGAATACCAAGTACTTGAATTTTAGATAGTTTTTCTTTCAAAAATATAACCGCAAGAGTAATGGTAACAACTGAAAGTGCAGAGGAAATAGGACTAACTAATACAAGATCGCCAACTATTAATCCAAAATTAACACTTGCAACTGCTCCTGCTTCTAAAATTCCAACTAAAGCAACCATTGGAAGTAGACCTAACTTTTTCTTTTCATATTTTAAACTTTGTTTCTGTATTAATGACCATACTAAAAGTAATAGAAGCGAAATTACTTTAACCCAAAAAGCTGTTGGTAACCAGCCTGTTTGTTCTGATAATGTTTCACTAAAATTCCAAAATGCTCCAAAGACAACTGATGCGATGATCGTTTCTTTAACTCCTGCAAGAAGTGATACTTTACTATTAAATATATCTTTAAAATTAAGAGATACTAAAGTTACACCAAGAAGAATTAAAAATATAGCAAGTGGTTGATATCCCTCAAGTCTTTGACCTTTGAATATAAATGCAATAGCCATACCAACAACTACATTCAGGTTAATTGTTGCAGATACTACAGAAACATTACCTATTTCAAAAGCTTTGTAAAAGTAAACATAACCTACTGTGTAACAAATTGAAGAAATTATAAACAAACCTAAAAGTGATGGCGTAAGTGTAAATCCAGAAGCAACAAAAAACATCAAAAGTCCTAAGAAAATCATTCCTGCAAGTTGTGACCAAAATACAGTTTTTGAATGGCCAAGTTTTTCAGAAGCTATATTTGCAAAGAAGTCAGACACACCCCAACCAAACATTCCTCCAAGACCTGCCAATATACTTAATAATGTTGCAGACATAGTTATATTATAAGTTTAGCGGGGTTATAAAAAAAGTGGGAAAGCGAGCAATTATAAGACAAAAGGTGGACCTGAGGGGAATCGGACCCCTTCTTTCGCTATGCCATAGCGATGTTCTACCAGTATACTACAGGCCCAAAACCACCTTGTGGACCCTGCAAGGCTCGAACTTGCGACCTTACCTACGTCAAAGGCACGCTCTACCAACTGAGCTAAGAGTCCTAAACTTGAGGTTATTATATCTTACCCTGCTGATCTTTGCGAGTAGGTTTCACCTGAGAGAAGAAAACTTGCACCCTTCTTTTTATACTGACTCCAATAATTTTTCTTTTGTTCTCTTTTGTTTTGTCCTTGAAGCCATACGACTGCATTATCAATCTTTTTTCTAAAAGCAGTTATAGTTTTTATTATATCTTCAAAAAAATTAATTTGATATTCAGATACTGATGAAACACCTTGCATAACAGCAACCTGTATCTCTTGAGACAGACTTGCAGTAGTTACAACCATTTTAGTAGCTTCAGTTTGGATTGCTTGAAGTCTTAATCTTAGTTCGGAGAGCCTCATATTCGTTTGATTTTTTTCTTCAGTAAATAATCTTCTCTCAAAAAATATTTGTTCCTCAAGTTTTTTATTCTTTTCTTGTTGGCCGTTCATTACTTCATTCATTTGAAGTGTTTGTCCTACTAAAACTTCACCCGACCTTTTTTCCTGCATTACTTTTTGCTGACCGAGAAGTTGCCTGAAGAATTCGTCACTTGTAGCCTTAACTTCATTTTTTGCAGTATTAACCACCGAAGAACCTATTTCATTAATAGATTCCAAGATGTTCTTGGTTCTTATCTGTTTTTGTATTTTGGCCTTTTGAGATTTAGGATCCATCTGCCGATTATACTACTACTTAGACAATTTATCCAAAGCAGACCTTCTAAGTATCACTCTTTTCAAAATATTTCTTTGGTTCTTCTCAACCTTGTTCAAGTCTTCACCTGTAGTTTTTATAAATTCGTCGATTTCCTTTTCTGTTACCTCAATTTTTTCTTGATTTGCTACTTCATTTAAAATAAGTTCCATTGATATAGCCTCTTTTGCTTGAATTTCATATTCAGCTCGAAGTGTCTCTGCTGTTTTACCAACACTTTTAAGATAACCCTCAAGCGTTAATCCAAGTTTTTCAATTCTTTCTAAGACTTGCGAAAGCCTTGCGTTTACTTCCTCATCTACTAACATTTTAGGGATTTCGAGTCTGACCACTTCAATTAGTGATTTAATTAAGATGGTTTGATCTTTTTGGTCGCGTTTCAACTTCCCCTTATAGTTTTTTGGTAAAATAACTTTTTGTAGTTCACAAGTAATTGCTTTTATTTGCCATTCAGTTTCAGTAGAAACATTTTTTGATGAAGTTATTTTAATTGCTTCATATTTCGGATAAATTGCAGAATTAAATTTATATTCAATGACAGACTCTGAAAAGGTCTGTGGTAGTAGATGGCTTAAAATATGTTCAGTTAATTTCTCGTCATTTGTAATGGCTTCTACTTTTGCAATTGGAGCCATACCTTTTCTAAAACCTGAAATTACAGCTGTTTTAGCAAATTCTTTTAAGGCGTCATTTTTAGTAGAAATAATTAAATTTCCAGGAATTGTAAATATTATTTCAATTCCACCGTTATCTACTCGTTTAAATTCTGAAGTGATTTTGCCAGTCATGAGGGCAATTTTACCACAATTAGGCGCCTTTGTGTTGGTTAATTCTGACTGTAGGAATACTTACTCTTTCACTTTTTTGTGGCAGGTTTGGTAATTTTGTAAATCTAGATAAATTAGCTTGACCTTTTTTATCGAAGATAGATATTCTGGATGGTAAAGCAAGTTTGCCACTTCGTGGTAAAGCAAGTTTGCCACTTCGTGGTAAACTAGTACTTGTTTGTTTCTTTTGCATGTATGTAGTATACTACAAATACCGTCCGTAAGGTTATATGAGAATAGAGTTTTTAGACTTTTATTTGAGTCCCCAAGGTAAGGTACAAGGAATCGAGGTGAGTATTTAAACACACATATGAAAAAATTATTTATAGGAAATTTGTCGTGGGAAGTTTCTTCTGACGACTTGAGAGCATTTTTTGCAACTTTTGGTACAGTTATCGATGCTGTAGTAATTATGGATAGGATGACTGGAAGATCAAGAGGCTTTGGTTTCGTAGAAATGGAAACTGAAGAGCAAGCACAAAAAGCATTAGAAGGTAATGGTAAAGACTTGAAAGGTAGAGCAATGAACGTAAACATGGCAAAACCTCAAGAAGACCGATAATTCTTTTGATTTGCAAAGAACTCGAGAGTTCTTTGCATTACATCATCCCAAAGCGGGTTCATATTGTGATCAGCGCCGGGATGATTGTAATTTTTGAAATCTTTTTCTAAAGTTTTCATCTTTTTTACAAATTTATCTCTCCATTTAGACGAAATGGCATCATCTTTAGTTCCCCAATGATATTCAATTGGAGCATTTATTCTGTCTAAATAATTAGTAAATGAAAATTTATCTGTATCGTAGGCTTCTTCGAAGTGAGAAAGTTGCTTTCTCAAAAATTTTCCACCATCATCAGGTTCGTTTGTATAATAAAGAATTGAATATGGAAAGCTTTCGGTAACAGGAGCCCATAAGACGGTTGGATAATCCTCACCAGTTACTTCTAAAACAGTTAATGCAATTTGACCACCATTACTATGTGCCCAAATAAATATATTTTGACTATCCCATTGGGGAAAATTCTCTTTATTTATTGATTTTAAAAGAGTGAGAACTGTTGTATAGGTTTGAAATCGCGATTCAAATATGTTTGATGATTCAATATCTGATCCACCATATCCCAAAAAATCTGGAGCAAGAGTAATATAGTCATTTTTGACAAAATACTCTCCGACCCTTTTTGTACCCATTCCAGTTTGATAGATAGATTGATCAACATAACCTCTTAATAGAATAGCCATAGGGTATAAGCCATCTGCTTTGGGGATATTAATAAGACCAGTAACTTTTTTCGAGTCTACCTGAAAATCAAAAATATTATTATTTATATTAATTTTTGAAGCCTTAAACTCAGTCTTTGACATATTTTCTATAGTATATTTTTCTAGTGGCTTTGGCTTGTTCCATGTAGGTAAACTTAAATCTTTGTTTAAATAATCTTTATATAAATCACTCCCCCACCAACCAAGAGAAATAAAAATAAGAATTAATAATGCTTTTTTAAACATAAATATATTATATAATAAATATATGCAAACGCTTATATTACCAGGATTTTCAAAATCAAACAAAGAATGGGTTGATGAAGTTGCGCAAAATTTAGATGTAGAGGGAATAATTAGACCTTTTTATTGGATGCATTGGACAGATGAATCTCAAAAATTTGACGCTACAGAAAAAGCAGAATTAATTGTTAAACATATCAAAGGAGATAGAATTAATATTATTGCTAAATCAATTGGTACATTAATTGCAAGCTTGGTTTATAAAATAATCCCTAAGCAAATAGAACGAATAATTTTCTGTGGAATTCCTGTCAATAGTTTAGAAATAAGCGAGCTGGAGACTATCAAATCATTCATTATCCTTAATAATGGTAAATTTGTAGGATTTCAAAATATTAATGATCCGTTAGGATCCTATGAAAAAGTCAAAGATTTTGGTAATATAAAAATGACTAATCGTGATGATCACAATTATCCGTATTTTGATGAATTTAATAAGTTTTTAGTTAGTTAAAACTCCTGTTGACTTTGGATAAACTTCGGCATATAAATATAGTTGGTATGCAAACAATATCCGAAAAAATAGATGTGATTTTGGAAAATGATATCCCTCTCTCTATGCATTGGAAAAACAGAGATTATAAAATTACAAAAATAGGTTTAAAACATAATCTTTATGAAGGCAAAATTTTAATACATGTTTTCTCTGTTCTTTCAGATACTTTATTTTTAAAACTAAAATTCAATACAAAATATTTAACATGGAATTTAATGGAAATAAGCGAAGCTTGACACATAACCGTGTTCGACCAAGTATAATTCATCTTGATATCAATTCTTGTTTTGCCACGGTTGAGCAACAAGCAAATCCTAACTTGAGAAATAAACCTGTAGTTGTAGCTGCATATACTACAAATTCAGGATGCATTTTGGCTGCATCAGTTACAGCCAAAAAATTAGGAATTAAAACTGGCATGAGAGTAATGGACGCCAAAAAAGTATATCCAAGGCTTACTGTTCTTCTTCCTGATCCTCCTAAGTATAGATTTATTCACAAAAAAATACTTAAAATATTAAAAGACTATTCAAATAATGTAATCCCCAAATCTATTGATGAATTTGTGTTTCACCTCGACTTGTTAGGCGAAGCCGACATACGGCGGGTTTGCCTCGATATTAAAGAAAGAATTAAAAAAGAAGTTGGGGAATATATAACTGTTTCAATTGGAATATCCACAAATAGATATTTGGCCAAGATTGCCAGCAATTTACAAAAGCCTGATGGATTGTCAGAAATCAATAACAATAATTATAGAGAAGTATTTAAAAGGCTTAAATTAACCGATTTAACAGGAATTAAGATGGGTAATGAAAGAAGACTGCTGTTATATGGTATTAAGACAGTTAATGATTTTTATGATGCACCTATTTGGAAATTAAAACTTGTTTTTGGTGGCATTGTAGGCCTATATTGGCATACAAGACTTCACGGTTTTGAAGTGGACAATTTCGTGTCCAAAAGAAAAACATATGGTAATTCATACGCACCACCACCTAACAAAGCACATTTAAAACTTGAAATACTATCAAAACTTTGTCAAAAAACTGGATCAAGACTTAGAAAAGCAGGTCTTACTGCAAACGGGATACATTTATCAATATCATTCCGTGACGGTAGTTACTGGCACAAGGGAATAAAAACAAAAAGAACAATTTTTGAAAATAGTGATATTTACAATGAAGCAATTAGTTTATTAGATGGAAGCCCTTCATTGGAATTGCCTCGTGTTATTGCAGTTAATGTATTTAACTTGCAAGCAAGTAAAAATTTACAACTAGATATGTTTACTGATCAAATAAAAAAACAAAAATTATCAAAGGCTATAGATATTATTAATAGCAAATGGGGGTTATATACAATTCATACAGCAAGAATGACCACCGATACTACAGTTGTTCAAGACCGGATATCGTTTGGTCAGGTTTAATATTATATTTATCACTAAATCCACTATTTACTTCTAACACATAATCAATTTCAGACGGTGAAGGATACTTTTTAAGTTTATTATCAGTTACTCCTGGTTCAGGCTCCACATTTTTATCAATTCCAATGATTTTATTATCATTAATCCATATAATATCAAGTGAAATTTTTGTATCTTTCATCCAAAAAACTGGCTTTGAGTTTTTTGGAAAAACAAAAACCATTCCAGTTTTTTCATCTAAGACAGTTCTATTAGAAAGACCTTTTGATCTCTCATCATTGGTTTTTGCAACCTCAATATTAATCTCTGTAGAATCAATCTTGATACTTTTAGCTTTTTCTTTGACAGGAGATGTTTGAATTAAAAAATTAAGTTTACCCCCAGAGAGTAGACCAACCACAATTATAAAACTTGCAACTGCTATTATAGGAAGAAAAATTGATTTAAACATTAAAAGTTAATTAGAACTAAGCTCTGCCTCAATTTGAAGAAGTTCGGAATCAATATTGTCTATGTTTGTTTCATTCAAATCATTTTCTATGTCAGCAGTTTGATCAGAATTGGTGACTGTTTCAACTTTAGTAATTTCTTTCTCAAAAGTTTTTGATGACACTGAATTCTCTAAAGATATAGTATATGCAAATACTCCCAATACTATGACCAGAATTGCTAATAATGATATGACTAATTTGTTTTTCATTTTGATTCTCCTACTCTTAAACCTTTCAGATCTTCAATAGATTTTACTAAAAGTTGATGGGTATCTTTAAGACTATCCTTAATAGTTTTAAGTAATGAGCGAATCTCTTCAAAAACTATTTTTGGATCATCTGCTAAAAGCATTTCGTCTAATTTAAGTTTTAATTTTGTGAGTTCAGAAGTTGATGAAGATAGTGATAACTTAGCCTTTGAAATATCTGCCTCAGGAACTGTTGTATCAATATCTTGACCCACCATTTTAATTTTTGCGATCCTAGATTCTAATTTTTCTATTAATTTATTTAATCTTTCGATTGTAGCTTCAAGTCTAACAACCATTCTTCCAAAAAATGACCGTATTCTTTCTTGCTTGATAGAAGTAATTTTTGCTTTGATTTCAATTCTTTTCTCTTTAATATCATCTTTTCTCTCAATAGATCTTGAAGAGGGTTTAAAAGATTCAGCTGAGACTTGGGGTACTAAAATTAAAGTAATTAATAGTAGAAAAATTGTTATTAATAGCTTCATTATTTAATACTAGCCCATTAATATAATAATAGCAAGAACAGTAAAAAAAATGACAATTGGAATAAAAAGCAAGAAAACAGAAAGAGTATTCTTCTCACTTCTTTTAAATGTATGTACAAAATCCATGTGCCGGAGAGAGGATTTGAACCTCCAAAGATTACTCCACAGGTTCCTAAAACCTGCGCGTCTACCAATTTCGCCACTCCGGCATGTTTTTGTGGAAAATTGGCCAAGGTTCTTGCGTTAGCAAGGTTCTTACCAATTTCGCCACTCCGACCAATTTGGCCACCAATCCATCTAATGTTATTATACTGTCTTTTCCAAAAAAAAGCCCCTCCTTTAACAGAGGGGCTTGTAAAAATTCTAACGCCATAACCTGTAAACAGGTACAGCCTTAAAACGTATTGGTACTATAGCAAATTATTATGGGATTGTCAAGTTTTTTAACTAGTTTTGTATTATGCCCTCTTTCTGGCTAATACAAAGTATGATGGGCCAAAATTTATCTTAGAAAGGGGTACCTGAAATAATTTTTCTATATCTAATAGAAATGATAACGGAAAAATACGTTTCATTAAGCTAGATCTAATATTTGATACTGATCTTGTTTCTAGTATATCGAAACCTGCACTTTTAAGTTTTTCTATTATCTGATCTGGATGGTAATTGATAAATGGAAGAGTTCTATTTTTTATATTTTTTTTGCTTCTTAGATCTAATGGAAAGATGTTTAGAGGATATGTAAAATCACCTTTGAATACTTTTTTAAAACTAGCTTTAAGATGACTTTTGTTGGGAAATTCTAAAATGAAGTACCCTTTTTCTTTGAGTAAATTTGAGACATTTTCAAAAGCTTTATCGATGTCTTCAATATGATGTAATACTCTAACCATAATACATAAATCAAAACTTTTGGACTTTTTTCTGTTTTTTAGATTGTCAAGTGTGGATTGAATAAATTCTACCCTTTTGTTATTTTTGTATTTAATCATGGCTTTGGCAATTAATCTAGCCGATGGATCGGATAATACAATTTTTTTTACTCTAAATTGATAAGAAGGTAGTAATCTTCCAAAACCTGCACCAATTTCAATCGATCTGCCTATTTTAGGGATTTTTAAAAGTAGATTTTTAATTGCTAAAAATTCGGAAAAATGTTCATATTCTCTGTTCTTCCAGTAAGCTGGATAGTCGTAATTGTCATAAGGTGCTGGCATACAAGTCTATATTACTCCATTTCTCCCATGAATTGATTGACTCCCTTTGCCCAGGCACCATCTGGTGAAGAAGGGGTATATTTTTTCCAAATAGTGTCAGGTGTTGTTAATCCTTTATCAATATACTGCTTTTTAATTCCTGTCATGACAGTTTCAATTGCTTCTTCATATGAATTAAATCCTAGGGTTCCCTTACTATGAATTCCCCAGCCCCAACAATTATAAGTTTTATCAGGAATGATTTTACATAAATTTGATTCTTGTTGTGCAATTGCTGGAATTAATCTGTAATCTAAACCATAATAATCAGCTCTTTCAACTAAAAAATTAGACATTCCAACTAATGGAGATTTATATTTTACAAGATACTGATTAATAAGTTCTGCTCTAGCATCGGCTACCTCTGCTTGACCTGATATTGTTGGAAATTCACTAGGCAATGATGCATATACTCGAATACCAGATTTTGGAGACTCAGCTAATACAATGGTAGGATTTTTCTCCAAAGAAAAAATTGCATACATTGATACAGCAAGTGTAATTGGGGCTATTGTAAAAAATATGATCGTAAAAAACATATTTTTCCAAAAATTAAATGAGGATTGCATATATTCTATATATCAGAATGTCACAAAATTAATCTCTAGTCAAGTTTGGTATAATATGCAAGCTAGTCGGGGTGTCGAAACTGGTAGACGAACACGTCTCAGAAGCGTGTGCTCCTAAAGAGCGTAAGAGTTCAAATCTCTTTCCCGACACAAATCTGATATAATCATGTGATATTTGCGGGAGTGCTGAAATTGGTATACAGGCATGCCTAAGGAGCATGTGTCGCAAGACATGGAGGTCCAAGTCCTCTCTCCCGCACAAACTATAGGTTTATTTACAATAGGTCTCATAGGTTACTGGTAAACCGTCGCGTTTACATCGCGAAGTACAAGGTCCGATTCCTTGTGGGACCACAGAAATTTGGTATAATAAAAAATTAAGCTGAGGTAGCCAAGGTAGTCACGGCGGGCGCCTGAAGAGCGTCAAATTTGTGTGCAATTCACAACCTCAGCACAAAAATATAATTGATTTTGCGGGTATAGCTTAGTGGTAAAGCGCGACATTGCCAATGTCGATATAGGGGTTCGATTCCCCCTACCCGCTCAAAGACAATTTAGTCCGAATGTAAGACTTTAATTCTTGCAATTTTATTTACTACATTATCAAAATCTATATCAGCTTTTGAAGGTTTATCTGATAATTTTTTGTAATATTTCCTAAATTCTTTTTCTACTATTTCTTTAGCTAGTTCATGAGTAATTTTTCCTGCGTTCTCCAAAATTTTCTTGTCATTTATATTTAAAAATGCGTGGAGCTTGTCTATCCAGTCCTGCATATACATTGGAATTCTTTGCATTGCCTGACCTTCAGCAAAAATGAGATATTGTTCAACAAGATTATTTAAAATTAACAACTCTTCTTCGTTTAAATAATTCTTAGCTATAATAACTTCTTCTTTGGTTGGTCGCTTTCCTCTAAAATTAGTTAAGCCCATATTAATTTTTTTACTACTTGCCCTATTTACAACAATCTCAGCTGCAGTACTTCCAGTTACAGCAAAATGAACTTTATTTTGTACAGTTTTGAAAAACAAAATACTTCTTTCATCTGTTGGATCATAATCAACACTGGTTGCAAAAATATCAGTAATTTTTCTATAGAATCTCTTTTCCGATGTTCTTATTTCCTGAATTCTTCTGATTAATTCTTCGAAGTAGTCAAAGGGAAGATCTGGATTTTTAAGTCTTTCATCATCCATTACAAAACCTTTGACAATTAGTTCTCGAAGTTGTTTTGTAGCCCAAATACGAAATGAGGTGGCTATTTTGCTTTTGATTCTATATCCAACGGAAATAATTAAATCTATATTATAATAATTAGTTGTGTATTTTTTACCATCCTTGGCAGTTGTCAAGTAATCCTTTACAACTGAATTTTCCTGCAATTCTTTTTCAGTAAAAATATTTTTAATATGTAGGCTTATATTTTGCTTCGTGGTTTGAAACAGTTTTGCCAAAGCCTGTTGTGTTAGCCATACTGTATCACCATCAAATCTAACATCAATCTTAGTTTGTCCATCTTCAGTTTGGTAAATAATTATTTGTGATTTACCATGAAATGGCAAACTATGTTTATTGTCCATATTTTAAATTATCCCAAAATATCCCCGAAGTCAACGGCTTCCTTTATTATATTAATGCTTGTTAATCCTTCAGGAGATTTTCTTAAAAAGACATTTCCTTGTTTATATTTTTGCTCAAGCATAGCTAAATATTTATTGATTTTTTCCCTAGCTAGATTTCGATTAAATTTACCTATATAACAATAAAAATAATCATCCTCTTGAACCCTTTTTATCGTATAGTGAATTCCTAATTGTTTGTTCACTTCAATTATGTCATCCCATGCCTTCATCAAAGCCCAATGCGAATAATGGAACCTATTACCTTGTAGTAAATAATTAAATGGAAAAATATGAGAAATTGCAGTTATTATTTTTTCAACAAAATTCAATAAAAAAATTATTAGCAATGCAGCTCCAAAATATATATTTGACGCCTTATCTCTTTCTTCCTTAAGTTGTTTTCTAGATTTCATACAAACTATTGTACTACCTTATTTGATTTTATTTTTTGTGTTTTTGACTCAATGCACTACCTGCCACAGATCTGACTTTTCTTGAAGTACGCTTACTCCTCAATAGACCAGAAGCTTTTTTAGCAACTCTTGCACTTGTTGTTTTTCTATGCGCCATAATATAATCACCTTCTTTCGGTATAAATACGGTATATATAGTAATGAATAAATAGTCAACTACAATTTTTTAGTTCTAAATATATCATCTCATGCGTACCGTAGGCATGTAAAAGTTAAATTAAAAACTGCTCGCGGATAATATGCAGAATATATATAATTATATTGATTAATATTACCTATAATATAGGTTTTCAATCCAATGCTAAATATAAATTCTTTTGAAATCCAAAAAACAAATCACGTATTTTTTCAACTCCGCCCAATATTTTTTCAGCGTCTGCAATCGCATTATATTTAAGATTTAATAAAACAGGTAGTTTATCTTCATTTAATTCATCTACACCACTTTCAACATATTTGCTCAAAACAAATTCTAAAAATTCTTTTTGCGTATTGTCTAATTCATTAAATATTTTTTGTTTTGTATTTTGTACCCTTTCTTTTCGAGTAATAGGTTCAACGGAATATGCAAGGAAGTTTAAAACATCAAAAAGATCGCTATTTTCAACATTTACTATTTTTTGCAAATTATCAAATTCATCATGTCCATAACCTTGATTAGTAAGCTTTTCTAGAAATATTTTTCTAGTTGTTGGGCTTGACCAAATTTTTCTTAATTCTTCTTCACTGTCAAAAAAATCAGGTAATACCCCATACATTTTATTTAAAAATTCTTGAATAGAAATTGGTTTACCATCAGCGCTCCAAAATGAAGTAGATACCATATGTTGTATTTCTTTTTCTTTACCATCTCGAAGTTTAATAATTAATTTTTCCTTTGGTTCTTCAGGATCAACAATTGACTTTGGCTCTTTTGGTTCAACATTATGTTCTTTTGGCTCATGATCTTTTCCCTCGGTTGTTTCGTCAATAGGTTCACCATCCCATTCAGGATCAGAAAAATGTTTATAGGCATTTACAAAATCTAAGATTGTAAAAAATTCTTTTCCATCAAAAAGTCTAGTTCCTCTACCTATGATTTGTTTAAATTCAATCATGGTATTTATAGGTCTCATTAAAACAATATTTCTAATATTTCTCGCGTCAACCCCAGTAGAAAGTTTTTGTGAAGTAGTCAAAATTGTTGGAATAGTTTTTTCATTGTCTTGAAAATCTCTTAAATATTGATCTCCTCTAGCTCCATCATTAGCAGTTACTCTGACACAATAAAACGGATCTTTATTTTCTTTAAATTGGTTTATTAAATCTCTAACTGCCAAAGCATGATTTTGATTTGCACAGAAAATAATAGTTTTCTCTTTTTGATTTATATTTTCTAAAACTAACTTAACTCTTTTTTCTTCTCTTGCCTTAATTTCTATAATTTTATTAAAGTCTGGTTCTTCATAAATTTTACCTTCTTCAACTTCTCCTTCAATAATTTGATCATCAGAAGTATAAACATATTCATCAAGTGTTGTTTGAATTCTCTTGACTTTGAATGGTGTTAAAAATCCATCATTCACACCTTGTTTAAGTGAATAAATATAAACAGGTTCTCCAAAATATCTATATGTATCAATATTATCTTTCCTTTTTGGAGTTGCTGTTAAACCTAATTGAACTGCAGGAGAAAAGTATTCCAAAATTCCTCTCCAATTACCCTCATCATTTGCGCCACCTCTGTGACATTCGTCAATAATAATTAAATCAAAAAAATCTTTTGGATAATCGCCATAATAATACTGATTATTTTGGCCTGTCATATGAGTGCCGTCGCCCGTCATAAAAGTTTGAAAAATTGTAAAGAAAATGCTTGCATTCATAGGAACAGATCCCTTTTTCCTAATATCCATAGGGCTAATACGAGTCAATGCATCTTCTGGGAACGCATTAAACGAATTAAAGGCTTGATCAGCTAAGATGTTTCTATCTGCCAAAAATAAAATTCTTGGTTTTCTTTTTCCATCTCTCTGAAGCGTCCATTTAGAATAAAACAATTTCCAAGCTACCTGAAATGCTATAAAAGTTTTCCCTGTCCCAGTTGCTAAAGTTAAAAGAATTCTGTTTTTGTTTTCAGCTATTGCATCTAATGTTTTATTAACAGCAATTTCTTGATAATATCTAGGTGGCTTAGTGCCTCCAATATCTTCATATGGAATTCTTGAAAATTCCTCTTTCCATAAATTGTGATCAGAGAATGATTTATTCCATAACTCGTCAGGAGTAGGAAAATTGTCAATCTCTTTTTCTTCCCCAGTTTTCATATTAATTTCATAAATTTCCTTACCATTTGTTGAATAAGTAAATGGAGTTTGAAGTCGTTCTGCATAGTCCTTCGCTTGTGCTAAGCCTTCTGTTTTACTTAAATCTAATTTTTTAGCCTCGATTACAGCAAGATTATGGTTCTTATAAACAAGAAGATAATCAGCTTTTTCAGGTTTAATCCTGTTTCCACCGGTTTGGATTCTTCCTAAGGTAAAATAATATTCCCTCCTTACTTTAGAACCTTCAACCTCTCCCCAACCAGAGGCTTTTAACTTTGGATCAATATATTCTGCTCGTGTTTCTTCTTCGTTCATATTCAAATTATACTACAGGTTACCACTAAACGCTTTTTGTAATACAGACTTTTTAAGTTCATCCAAAAGTAGAAGTTTTTGTTTATAATTCCTCCCAAGTTTTTTAGTTTGTTCAGAAAACACATAGAGTTTTTTAACAATCAGATTTTGGGTAGCTATGTTAATATCTGGCAACAAAGTATTTTTAACTTTAATTTGGGAGATGTTTGGTTGAGCACCACCTACCGCTTGTGAAACTAACTCTTGCTTTTTTGATAATAAAACATAATAAACGAATTCTGGTACAAAATATTTATTGGGCAGTATTCCACAAACTGCTTGATTCGTTGTTGATTCAAATTTAAGTATGCCAACTTGACCAGCTGTAGCTCCATACATTGCAACCAATACTGTATTTGAAGGAAATAGTCTAGCTGATGAATTTTTCATTCCTTTTTCAGTTATGAATATTTCCGATTTTGTTATTTCCTTTTTATCAACTTCTCCACTTCTCAACCATGGTATTTTTCCACCTTCGTAATATTCTTTATGTGATTTCAATGGCGTTCCGCCTGCCCCAGTTTGGCATCTTTCACTGATTGGAATCACTTTCCAGTTTTTACCAGAAAAGGCATTCTCTAAAAATGCTTCAAATAGATCTTTTGAATTCTGTAAATTCTTTTCTGTATTTTCTCTTGCTTTATCAATATTTTCAAAAACATCATCCAAAATTCTCACAATTCTTTTTTGTTCCGAAAACAGCGGTAGTTGGATTTCAATTTGTTTGAGTATTTGCACTGATGCAACATTTTTGATTGCTGCTCCTGATGATAATTTTTTTAAACTTTGCTGAAAATTATCACTTTCCATCCACATTTTGAGATATTTATTAAACAGACCTTTTTTTGGAGACAAAATTAGTAATGCTTGGTTAATAATTCCGTCTTGAACTTCATCTGGAATAATCGCCACTTTACCCATTGTGCCAGAGCAACTCATTATTAAATCTCCAGAGCGAATTTGGAAACGTTTCATCTCGTCGAATTTTGATTTGTCTATGTAATATCTAATGTCTTTGAAATTATTATAAATAGCATGTCGTTGTTCATAAACAGCATAACCATTATTCTTAAATATATTCTTTTTAAGACTTCCTCCAAATGGACCCCTCACAAATGCGCATATATCACCAAGTTTTTTTGTTTGCCAGTCATCCATAGAATTATTTCAATATAGTAATTACCCCCCCAAATTTTTTAAGTTCGTCGTCTATTTCAGCGAGGCAAAAGCAAATTGATTCTTTTGCTCTTTCACAAAGTTTAATATAAGAAATTAATAAAACTTTTGCTTCATTTGGTTCAATTTCTCCGAGTGCCTTTGCTCCACTAACTATCCTTTGGATATTCAAATAAGCATTTATTATGCCGCTCATTAATTTATCATTGTCAATACTCGTAAAGGTAATTGAGGATTGAGCCGCGATATAAGATTGTTGGATCAAAACAGTATTAAATTTACTAAAAGTTTTCAAATCTTCTCTCGTAATATTTGGCATTGAGCTAATTGTTTCAGCTGAGTGCTGTAAATTTTCAATATTTTCTTGATTTAATACAAGCTCTGTCTTAATAAAAGTGAGAGTAGAAGTAATATTTTTTTTGTCCTTCTTTTTTTCAGTCAAACTATTAATAAATAAACCAGTTGGGATACCTAAAGCAACACCAATTAAAGTAACTAGTAGTTGGGGGTAAAAAGATAGTAAAATGCCGTTTGTTAATATTAAGACAATTTTATATCCCCAGAACCCAGACGCAATCAATAAGAAGATTAATATTAGGAGAACATTATTAATCTTTTTTGTTTGCCAATTATTTTTCATAATTTTTTAATAACAATAAAAACTCCTCCCGTAACATTTTTACCTGTTGGTTTCCAAAATTCCATAAAATGATCAATACTCCACTCCTTAAATCCACCACCCTTTTCTACATGAGGATCATGAACATACACTATATTATTGTCTTTTATTCCAACAACTATTCTAAAATGTCCTATCAATGGTTCTTTATTCGTAAACTTTTGACAAACAATCACTGGTATTTTTGATTCCATCGTTAACCTCCTCAAAAGATTAAATGAAGTTTCTTTATTATTATAATCAGCACGGGCCCAAAAAGACAAAAATCCCTGCCCCGAAGCATCCCTTACTAAATCATCCGTGCTAATTCTATTATTACCTGTTCCATGTGGCTCAGGTTCTTTATACTTATTGAATATATCACTTTGAGTGATGTTCTTAATTCCATAATACTTGTAAATCATTTCTAGAACAGCTGCTCCGCAAGCATTTTTATTAATCTGTTGAATATAAGGTACTTTTAATTTACTACCATAGCTTCTATTAGATATTTTTTTTGTTTGCAGATTATTTTTCATTTAAATGTTTTCATCATCTCAATTGACTTCCTAAGCTGATCAATTGAGTATTTGTTTCCGTTGTCAGGATGATCAATACAATTTCTAATATATGTTGGTAATGTTGCACCATTTTTTTTAGATTTCCATAAGTTATCTTTTTTAAGTCCATTTATTATGCGTAGGTAGTTAGTATCAAAATCAAGTATATGTAATCTTTCTTTGTTATTTTCATCTTCTTCAATGTATTTCTGATGTAGAGCTGAATATAATTCGGAATGATAATCAGTTGTTGGAATGTCAAAAACTTCATATGTAACACTAGAATAGGTTGATAATTTTTTATCAAATCTGGCCATCTCTGTACCGTTGATATCTTTTGTTATTTTGTAATTTCTACTTAGATCGTTCTTATCAATCATGTAATTTGAATGAGTTGCAAATATGGCAACGTTATTCATATCATTTTGAGTTATTTTTATTAATTCTAGAAGTAAATCTTCTTGAGCTTGAGGGTGCAAATGGGTTTCCGGTTCATCAAGTATCAAAAGTGAATTAGTGAGTTCATTGTTTTTATTTTGAGCAGATACAGTCAGTAAAAAGGATACAAATTGTTTAAAACCATCACTTCGTTGATCAGCAGTTTTCGCTTTACCTTTTGAATTTAAATCACGTACATGAAAATTCAATAAACCATCTGATATATCAAATGTAATTTTAATTTTATGTTTTGGCCATGCGTTATTAATATGCTCTGTAACTTTTTCACCTAAAGTGTCCTTCAAAAGTTCTCTCTCTGTCGAATCGCTAATTAAAGATATTTGTTTTTTTATACTCTCAGATCCAATAATTCCAGCAAGTGCAAAACAATTCCTGAGTGGGATACTAATGTTATCTGGATCAGACTCAAATTCTGTTAAATTTATCGGTCTAGATATAAGAAATCTATCTTCAGATGTCCAAAATATAGGCTTATGTGATTTGTCATAAATCAATTGTTTTAATTGCTCTAGTATCTTTTCTTTCTCATCGACTCCTTCAATCGAAGATATTTCAAGTGAGATGCTTTGTTGCTCAGGGTTTGACTTGTCGAAATAAATCCCAAGTATTAAATCGTTAAATTTAACGCTATCTAAATTAATTTCCGGAGTTTGTGTCCTTAATATATTTTTAAATTCTTCAATTTCATTCTCATCTACTTCATATTGGTAATCTATTCTAATAGTGTTTTCATCAACAAAATCTTTAACAATTGGCTTAACTACACTACCTTTTAAGGAAATAGCTTTTAATATACTTGATTTACCAACTTCATTGACACCGATTAATCCATAAGTATATGAATTGTCTTCAAGTCGAATAATATCAAAATGGATATCTTCTATGCTCCTAAAACTATTAATGTGAATTGATTTTAATTTCATTATTAGCTATATAATTTTAATTACATTTTTAAGAATATTATTTGTAGTACTGTCTATATTTTGTATTTCATTCAATATTTCTTTTGGTGTGCGGATTTCTGATTCATCTTTTTTTGTAGGGTTTTTGGCGGAGAGGTCGAAGGTGGTTTGATTTACATCTTTAATATCAATTGTCCATGAGTTTTTACTATCTGCTTTTGTTTTTTGTAAGTTTACAAATTCTTCTAGATCCTTTTCGTTTAGCGGATTTGTTTTTCCTAAATTTCTATCTAAATTTAATTGATAATACCAAATGCTTTTAGTTAATGATCCTTTCTCAAAAAATAAAACAACGGTTTTAACACCTGCCCCTGTAAATGTTCCTCCTGGGAGATCAAGTATCGTATGAAGGTTACAACTTTCAAGTAAAAGTTTTCTTAACGATACAGAAGCATTATCAGTATTTGAAAGAAAAGTATTTTTAATAACTATTCCTGCTTTTCCACCTGTTTTTAAGCTTTTAATGAAATGTTGTAAAAATAAAAATGCAGTTTCTCCTGTTTTTATAGGAAAATTTTGTTGAACTTCTTTTCTTTCTTTTCCACCAAACGGAGGATTAGCCAAAATTACATCATATCTATTCTTTTCTTGTATGTCGCTTATGTTTTCTGAAAGTGTGTTTGTATGAAGTATGTTCGGTGCGTCTATCCCGTGTAGAATCATGTTCATAATACCAATAATATAAGCAAGAGATTTTTTCTCTTGTCCATAAAAAGTTTTATTTTGAAGCATATCAATATCTGTTGTAGTTAATTCTTTACTATTCTTAAGATATTCAAATGATTCAATCAAAAATCCTGCAGATCCAACTGCACCATCATAAATTTTGTCTCCTATTTTTGGACTTACAACTTTGACAATAGTTTTAATTAGTGGCCTTGGTGTGTAATATTCTCCACCGTTTCTTCCAGCATTACCCATTTTTTGAATTTTTGATTCGTAAAGATGAGAAAGTTCATATTTTTCTTTTTGAGATCTGAACCTCATTGTGTCCACTATATTTAAAACTTCTCGAAGTGTATAACCGCTTTGAATTTTATTTTTAATCTCACTAAAAATCTCACCTATTTTATATTCTATTGTATTTGGGCTTTCAGCCTGCCCCTTAAATTTTTTGAGATATGGAAATAATTTTTGATCAACAAAATCTTTCAAATCATCACCTATTAACGCTTTGTTGTGATCCAATTTACCATCATTTGTTTTAGGTACAGCCCAGACATTCCACCTAAATTCGGAAGCAATAATGTAATCATAAGTCTTTCCTGCAAGTTGATATTCTGTTTTTCTATCCTCTTCTAAATCGTTTAAGTATTTAAGAAATAATATCCATGAAGTTTGCTCAATATAATCAAGCTCAGTAGCTACACCTGAATCCTTCCAGAGGACATCATCTATATTTTTAAAAGATTGTTCAAACATTACAATTCATATTTTACTACATTTTCAATAAGTTTGGGGTTAAAGAGTTGGGGTTGGTGTAGGAATGATAGACTTGGATGGAGTGGTAGATAAAACTTCTAAGTCTTGTACATTTGCAATTATATTAAATTTAAATATCTATATTCAGAGTATATGCCTTAAGTCTGAATTTGCCAATGTTATATTAAGTTCTTTTGAATTTTTTACGGCATTGCCACGCAAAATAGCTAAAAATTCAAAGTCAGATAGTTTGTCAGTACCATATTTAAGAAGTTTTTCGCGAGGTCTATCAATACTTGGTAAATCCTTAATTTTGGTCATTAATATAAATAATACTACTCATGAATCCAATTTGCGATGGACACCCGAATTTATATTTTCTTTCTTAAAACAACATGTTTAAATCATTTTTCTGACTTTTTTCTCAATTGACTTTAAACTGTTTAGGTATGCTTTTTCTACCTCACTTAGTGTTTTTGCTTTATACTTTTTAAATTCTAATTTTGCTTTTTTCTCTGCCTTTTTGTGACTGATACTTCCTGCATTATCAAGTATCCTTCTTTTTGTAGATTTTAAAATTGTATCAAACTCTTGAATATAATCTGTCATTCTCATAGGTTTTTGTTCAATAGCATTTAATTCTGCAATATCAAAATATGCTGATACAAGATTATAATGGTTTGTTACTATCAACTCTTAAGTAAATAACTTCACTTTTAAAAAATTTTAGAGATTCGCTTGCTCTAGGATCATAGTCAATAGCAGTTGAATATAAATCTAATACCTGCCTATACAAAACCTTTTCACTACTTCTAATATCCCTGATTTCATCAAGTAATTCTTTCCAGTAGTTTCCACCTCCAAGATTTTTAAGTTTTTCACTATCTATAATAAAGCCCTTGATCATGTATTCACGAAGTCTAGCGGTGGCCCATTGGCGAAAACGTGTGGCAATAATAGACTTTACGCGATACCCTAAGGAGATTATTATGTCTAAATTGTAGTATTCAACATCGTAAGATTTTCTATCTACTGCAGTTGTTCGGAATTTCCGAACAACTGAATCGCGTGTTAATTCTTTATCTGTAAAAATATTTTTGATGTGCTCACTAATGTTTGCTTTACTACTGTTAAAAAGATCTACTAATTGCTTTTGATTTAACCAGACTGTTTCACCTTCAATTTTCACTTCAATTTTGGGTTGACCCTCGCTACCTTCATAAATAATAATTTGGCCTTCTTGCACTTTATTTTGCATAATTTTATATTAATTTAGCCTCAAGGCTATTGACATTAAACTAATGTCATAGTACGCTTCTTGATGAAGCGTACACTAATAACTTAAGTAGTGCCTTAGTGTTCCCTTAGAATATCTAGGACGTTAAAGCTAAGGATAACCATTGTTTAAGACGTCGCTTCACCAATCTACTCAATCTTCGGATTGAGTTTTTTGGTTTTTTGCCCAATAATCCCTAAATAATTCAATACCGTCACTTAGAAAATTGTTTTTAAATATATCAAAAAACTCCTGTCCTAATTTTCCTTTATTGTAATATCTACCTAACGCACCGCATATCCAGTCTGCAATTTGTATATTGGCATTAGTAGTAGAATCTAACATTTCTATTTGCAAGATTGAGTTCGGTGTAGCATTAGGGAGAAGTTTCGATAACACAATATTCTTGAATTCTGATTTTTTAAGACTTTTCAAGTTTCTATTGTCACAAAACACTCTGAAATCCTTATCCGAATTTGGAAGATATGATTCTAATATGCTAGATACAATTTCTGTATACAAATGACCTGTACGCAAACCGTTTTTTGAGTAAAAGTCTAAAGGAATATTTTCATTTTTTATATACCCATATCGTATTCTTACATCAAGTTTTGATATTTCTTTTAGTGTATTAATACGCAATTTGTCATCGATACGATCTGAAAATTTAACCTCAGAAAGCTTTTTAAGTTTTTTAGGAAATTTTGATCGTCTCCAAGACATAAATTTTTTCTGAGTTCGTCTTGGATCACCTGTTGTGAAAGTTGTAACAATAAAATATTCACCATTTTTTTGCTTTGAAAGCTGACCAGTTTCGTCTAAAAAAATCTGCATAGTTTAAAAAGGTTTTTCTGTTTTTAATTTATCTAGTAACTTTTTGTTGTTCATCTGACATGATTTATTTTACTCTTAATTATATATATTTGTATATACTCACTCCCCTACTCTTGCAAATGGAATTTTTAAAGGATATGATTAAAACATGGATGATTTAATCAGAGAAGCAATTGATGTTTGTTGCCAATATGACAGAGCCTCTGCAAGCTTACTTCAGAGAAGATTGTCAATCGGTTACGCCAGAGCTGCAAGAATTATTGACCAATTAGAAACAATGGGAGTTATTGCCCCGTCTAATGCATCAAGTAAACCAAGAGAGGTACTTATAAAATCATTTAAAGAATATGAAGAAAAAAATGGAAAATTAAAGCTAATCGAAGACAAAGAAGAATATAAAGAGCCTACAAAATTATATATTCCAAAACCGGCAGACTTTTTACCTGAGGAGATAAAAAGTTTAACTAATCCTCTTGATATCCCATATCTAAATACTAATTTTAGTAAAATTGGAAATTTAATTGTAACTGGGAATGTAATTAGTAAAAAGTATGAGTTTATAAAAACTTATTTAATATTTTTACTTTCTAAATTTAATTTGGATGAGCTGAGATTAATTATTGATGACGAAACAAGGGCTCTAAATAAATTTAATAATATTCCTCACTTACTTTGTCCAATCATAAATGAGGCAGATAAAACACTATCAGCTCTCAGGTGGCTAACACGTGAGATGGATAGAAGATCTGAAAAGTTCCCTGTAATTATTTATATAGGAAACATATTTAATTTTTATAGCGTTGAGGTCGAAGATGCCATAAAAAGACTATCTTCAATGGGGGCATATGCAAGCATACACTTAGTTTTATTGGGCGATAGATTAGGAGACTTTTCAAAAATGATTAAGGATAATATTCCTGCAAGATTGGAGTTTAACAAATTTGGAGAAAATGAAGCAGTTTTTAGTTTTAAGGAAAAAGTGAATATTAATATAATAGAATTAGACAGTGAAAAAATTAATAAATATTTAACTAATATTAATTAATTTGTTAGCACTTTTAATTTTGGCCATTTTGTTAACCACTGTTTTTTATTTATTCTTTCATAAAATAAATCAATACTATTATTAGCATTGGGTGTTGGTCTAAGTATGAGATTAACAAGATCATCAATTCCTCTTGGTGCTGAAAGTATTAGATTGTTATTTTTATTTAGTTTAACTCCTATACATGTCGCAGTTTCTACCCATTGGGCAAGCGCATCCTCAGATGATTTGTATTGTTTATCTCCATGGAATAAATGCATTCTGGATTGATTTGTTACTGACCAATTAATGTTAGGAATATCCTTTTTTAGTAATTTTTCATAATAAATTTCTTTTTGAGTACGATCGAACCTTGATTCATCTTCAATAAAATCATTTTTATCAAAATAGATAACATCAATATCAGAGGTTTTAGACATTGGAGTTCTAATTTTATAACCATGTAATGTATCCCATACTTTACTTCTTACAAAACCAGCACCTATCCACCAGTCTGGAAGATTTAAGTTTTTTACAGTTTTTAATATATCCATCATCCATTTGTCTTCCTTAATTACTTTTAGTATGTCTTCTTCTGTTTTTATACTCATTTGAAGTTATTTTATTACAACTAGGACCAAATTGCATAAATCTAAAACATTACTGGTATAATTTAAGCAATGTTTAACAATAAAGTATTTTTTGAAAAGATTAATAGAAAAAATGTCTTTTGTGTTCTGTCTGAACCTGAAGAAAATAATAAACAGATTGTAATAATGAGTCATGGGTTTAGAGGGTCATCAATTGGACCTGCTAGAACATTTGTAGATTTTGCAAAGATATTAAATAATAACGGAATATCAACCGTTAGGTTCGATCAACCTAATTCTGGTAATTCTGATGGTGATTATCTCGAATCCTCCTTTAATGAATGGATAGATACTACAACTTATTTTACTAATAAATATCTGGACCTGGGATATAAAGTGGTACTGCTTGGTCAAAGTATGGGAGGAGCTACAACAATAGCAACTACAGCAAGAGAAGATATTAAAAATAAAATTCCTTGTATTATTCTCTGGTCTCCTGGAGTTAATGACGTTGATTTTACAGGAGGGACAGAAGAAGTTTTTGAAGAAGGTGGACAAATATACAAAGGTAAATTTTGGATTGAGGCTCAGGAAAACAAAATTTTTAAATGTTTGGAAGAATATCAGGGGAAAATCCACCTAGTTTATGGAGAAAATGATAAATTTATATCTCAAGAATTGAGAGACAAAGCTATTCAAATAGCAAAAGAAAAAAATCAGCCATACATGGTTTTAAAAGGTCAAGATCACAGTTCTTGGGAGTTTAATTTAATTAAAGAAGTATATAAAGAAGAATTAGAATTAATTAAATCATCGTTCACTTAACCATCTAGCCAGTTGTCTGTAATGAATTGTTTCTTTATTTGCTTCTACATCTCTTTTTGCTCTCCAAACCCTGTCAAACATACAAAGCGGTTTATCTTCTCCCTGAGGTATTAAAATTTTATCAAAGTCTCCTGTTTCTCCAAATTGTGGCTCCCAAACTCTGTCTGCAACTGTATAGTTTCCGTCAACATAGCTAAATACAATTGGGTCTGCCATATCTGGTTCTATGTAAGCAAGTGATTGTCTGAATTCTGCTTTTCTATTTTCTACACCTTCCATAATCATAACTATATTTTTAACTCCAATTGTACTTTCTGCAAAGTGAACAAAAGTCTTTGGAAAACCATTTAGACAATCAATGAATATTCCAGAATCCTCAACAATTAAAGGTTTGTTAACTAATTTAATTGCTTGCAATGCTTTTTCAATAACTACATCTTTCGGATCTTCTGCTCTTGGTTCAATAATATCTAGTTTTTGTGCAACTAGTTCAAAGTCAGTTCCAACTAATGCCTCGTTAGCATGTCTAACTTTCATTTCATTACCAGTTATAAAAATAATTTGTTTTGTCATGTTTGTATTATACCTATTTAATAATTTTTTTAAATTACTCAATTTACCATTTTTAAATTTATATTATGTTTTAATCCTTTTTACTCCTCCATGATTGATTACTACAGCAACTCTTCCATGGACTTGTCCAATTCTTCCAATCCTAATTTTGCAATTTGGGCAAAAAACATCTGATTCGTTTTCTAAGTTTTTCACTCCAACATAATCTTTTCCAATTTCATCAATATAACACTTCATCAAGAATCCAGATTTTACTTTTTTATATCTACCAAAAAGCAAATGGTCATTTTTACAAAATACATCAATCTTTTTAGTCATGATTATATGATATATTTATTATTCTACATTAATTTATTATTTGGTATTTGTGGTACAAAATGGTAATATCAATATATGACAGATCAAAAGTCACTAGATTCAGAAAAAATTAGAAGAGATAGACTTAAAAAATTAAGGGAAATGGGAATTGACCCATATCCTCATTCCTCCAGTCGTCAACAAACAAACAAAGAAGCTAAGGAAATGATGAGTAAACAAGTAGTTGTTGTTGGTCGCATCATGGGTAAAAGAGGCCATGGAAAGTTAGTATTTTTTGATTTAATTGACGAATCAGACAAAATCCAAGTATTTATTAGCCAAAAGATAGTTGGTGAAGAACAGTTTGATTTAGTAGATTTATTAGATATTGGAGATTTTCTTGAAGTAAGTGGAAAGATATTTAAAACTGTTGCAGGAGAAATAAGTGTCGAATGTTCTACTCTCAAAATTCTTTCAAAGGCTCTGCAACCTCTTCCAAGCACTTGGTATGGATTACAAAATGTAGAAGATAGATATAGAAAAAGATATCTTGATTTTGTAATTAATCTAAAATCTAAAAAAATAATTGAACTTCGCTCTAAAATTGTATCTGAAGTAAGAAAATTACTTGAAGATAAAGGATTTTTAGAAATTGAAACTCCAACATTACAGCCAATTTATGGTGGAGCAAACGCAAGGCCATTTCATACTCATTATAACGCCCTAAAACAAGATTTTTATTTAAAAATATCTGATGAGTTGTACTTGAAAAGATTAATTATTGGAGGATTTGAAAAGGTTTTTGAAATTGATCATAATTTTAGAAATGAAGGAATTGATGCCACACATAATCCTGAATTTACTATGATGGAATGTTACTGGGCCTATGCAGATTATAATCAAATAATGGAACTGACTGAAGAAATATATTCTAAGGTTTCAAAAAATGTTTTGGGAACTACTAAAGTAAATTACAATGGTTTTGATATTGATTTAAAAGCTCCTTGGGAGAGATTAACAATGGCAGAAGCTATCATGAAATATTTAAGCGTAGACGTAGAGAAATTAACAGATGAAGATTTAAAACAGAAAGCAAAAAAACTTAAAGTTGAAGAAGGCATACGCGGAGGCTTATTCAATAGAGGCTTAACTATTTTTTCTCTATTTGAATTAGTTGAGGAAAAATTAATTGATCCAGTATTTATTACTGATTTTCCAAAAGAAACAACCTCTCTTTGTAAGCTTCATAGAGATAATCCGGAATTAATCGAGCGATTTGAACCATATATAGGTGGAAAAGAAATTGGAAATGCTTATACAGAACTTAATGACCCAGATTTGCAGAGACATTTTTTTGAAGAAGAAGTTAAAGCTAAGCTTGATGGAAGTGATGAAACACATCCACTCGATGAGGACTTCTTAACCTCAATGGAGTATGGCATGCCACCAACTGGTGGATTAGGACTTGGAATTGACAGAATGGTAATGATTATGACAGGAACACACTCAATTAGAGATGTCATAGCTTTCCCTACACTTCGGAAATTGTATTGATAAAAATTCTCTTTAAAGTTTCTTCAAAAGTTATTCCATACATATCAAGAATTATTGAATAAGTTGCATGTGTTTCATTGATTGGTCCAAAAAAAGGATTACAGTTAGGATCTATAAAATAAAATCTGCCTGAAGCATCTATTCTAATATCAATTCTGGCATAGTCTGACATTTTTAGAACATCAAATATTTTTTTAACATATTCTTTTAACATTGGCGCGTCATACTTAAGATATTCTATTGTTTCCCAATTTCTCCATTTTTTATCAAAAGTCATAATATCTTCCTCTGTTTCGTTTCCAGTTTTCCGTTGAACTGAATATACTTTTATATTTTTACTATCTAAAACAGCAGATGTAACTTCAATTCCGGCAATAAACTCATCAATTAAAACAGGTTGTTTGTATTTACTAAATAAATCTTTTAATTTTATCCGAAGCTCCCGTTCGTTCCTGCAAATACTGTTTTCATCAATTCCTATACTACTGTGTTCAATATTTAGTTTTGGAAATAATGGATATCTAAGAATTGGATCAATCATTTCAATCTGATTTGTTACAAGCTGATGATTTGGCACAGGAATTCCATTTGATTGCATCAATTGATACATTAAAAATTTATTTGTACCGATAGCCCAGCCCAAAGTTCCTGATCCTGTGTATGGAATATTCATTATCTCCAAGAGTCCAATAATTGACGAGCCTAAATTTGTTTGTCCTCTGACAGAATCAACAAGATTTAATACCATAGTGGGCTTGTATTTTTTAAGATTAATTGCAATTTGGTTATCACAAGCAAAAGTTATAACATCAATTCCTAATTTAGACACATATTTTGCTATAGCAATCGCATAAATATCAGCACCAACTTCTGATATGTATTCCTCCTCCGTCGCAAAATATTTCCTTTTGACATCGGAGTAAATTATTGCAACTTTTTTGGGTAACATTTTAATATCCCCACTCTCTCATTGTATTTTGAAGTAGTCTTTTTAAAAGAACTATAAATCTAATACCATATGTATTCATTGCAAGTGAGATTTCTGATGTTGATTCATTATATGGCGCAAAATGGCAGTTTGCATTGGCATCAATAAAATAATAATTTCCGTCCTTATCCATCCTTGTATCAAATTTACCATAATCTCCCATTTTAGTAACAATGAAAGCTTTTTTTACTAGGTTTTCTAAAATTGAATCATGATATTTTTCATACAAAACATGGCTATAATAATGATCAGAAGCCTCACCCCAGACTAAATCATAATCCAAAAATTCATGTTTTGTCTTATTATTTGGCAAATGTATTATTCTCTCAACTACATAAACCTTTTTATTATATGAATGAAAAATAAATGATGCGAATTCTCTGCCGTCAATAAACTCTGAAACGAGTACATCTTGTTCATATGTTTTTAATAAATATTTAAGCCTTTTCCTTAATTGTTGTTCATTTTCAGCAATTGATTCTCTTTTAATTTCAACATTACTGTGTTCCTCGTTTAATTTTAAAATTAATGGAAATCTTAACGACTGGTCTAGAGGTGTTTTATTACTAGTCATTAATTGAAACCTAGGAACAGGAATGCCATGCTGTGATAAAAGTGCATAGATTAAATATTTATTTGAACCTATGGCAAAACCTAAAATATCAGCACCTGTATATGGGATTTCTAATAGTTCAAGTGTTGCAGGAACTGTTGCCCCTAAATAATCATAACCTTTTACAGTTGTTACAAGATTTATTGCCATATCAGGCTTTTCTTTTTTTAGTTCTCTTGCCATACTGTGGTTGCCTTTAATAAAGCAAACTTTAACGCCAAGTTTTTTTAAATAAGGTTTAAATGTGAGTGCTTCTTCGTAAGATCCTTCGACTGTATAATATTCCTCATCAGTTGAAAAATATTCTCTCTTTTCATCTGTATATAAAATTGCAACTTTTTTAGGAAGCCTTCCACCATTGTGGTTTTGTTTTGCAATTAACCCCCTTGTATTTGGTGAATTAATAATATCTTTCATATTCTAGAACTAAATATAGTTATTATAGTATAATATGCAAGTAGTAGATGTGGTTTATATAAGACCTAGTAGCTCAACGGATAACAACCTTGCTTCGCAAGAACGTTGTCAGTTGGCTACAATGTCAAACAAGTTTGACCTAGTAGCTCAACGGATAGAGCAGTTCCCTTCTAAGGAAAAGGTTGCAGGTTCGATTCCCGCCTAGGTCACAAATATCAATGAAGAAATTAATCTATATTATAATCATTTTATTCTCGTTTATCTTTCTTCCTTTCTCTGTAAAAGCATACGACCCTTTATCTGTTCCTAATAATATTTATGGTATTGTAATTATTAATCATTCCGATTTAAAAGATGTTTCAAACTTTACCAATGTCAATGGTGGTGACTGGGGTTATGTAACTGTGATAATTACTGAAAAAGAAAGAAATAAGGAGTTATGGCAGAAATTTATGGATGATGCCAGAAGACTTCATTTAATACCAATAATTAGAGTAGCCTCAAACTTTAACGGTCTAAACTGGGAAGTACCAGAGCTGGAAAGTATTGATAGTTGGATAAACTTTTTTAATTCATTGAATTGGGTAATTGAGAATAAATATATTGTTATTGGTAATGAACCGAATCACTCAAAAGAATGGGGTGGAACTTTAAACCCGGCTGAGTATGCAATTTACTTAAAAACATTTACAGAGCGACTTCATAATTCATCACAGGATTATTTTGTACTAAATGCTGGTTTTGATCAGACGGCAAATAATTCAAAGGGCACCATGGATCAAAAAAAATATATGGATTTAATGATTAAAGAAGTGCCTGACGTTTTTGATTTTATAGATGGCTGGGCTAGCCATTCTTATCCGAATCCCGGATTTTCTGGATCAAAATTAGGTATAGGAAGAAAAAGCATCAGAGGATATGAATGGGAATTGGGTTTGATTAAACGCGATCTACCAATATTTATAACGGAAACAGGTTGGACAAGAACAATCAAAAACGAAGAACTGGAAAAAAATAATATGAAGTATGCATTTGAAGAAGTATGGAGTAAGAATACTAAAATAGTAGCTGTTACACCGTTTATACTAAACTATACAGAAGAACCTTTTTATGATTTCTCTTGGAAAAACAAAGATGGTAGTTTCTTCCCTATTTATAATGCAATTCAAGACATTCAAAAAATAAAAGGTGAGCCAGTACAAAAAATAAGTGGTGAAATAATATTTAATTTCCTAAATCCTCTGATGTTTAGAAATACAGAACAAAACGGATTTTCATTGGTCAGGAATACAGGGCAAGCTGTTTGGACTCAAGGTGAATCACATGTAATTAACGAGACAGAAAATGGAATAAACACCTCATCTTACAAGATAAACATATCAAACACAAAGTTTAATCAAATTGAACCATTTAAAATTGGACTCGTTGTTTATACTCTTAAAAATTCTGAAGATAACAATGTTTTTAATTTGAAGTTAGGCTTCTATGTTCGTGGAGAACGCATAGGAAACATTTTTAATGGTAAAATCATCAGTTTTTAGGTAAAATACACAAAGAGTAGGGGCCCGTAGCTCAGTGGTAGAGCAATTCCCTCTTAAGGAAAAGGTCGATGGTTCGAATCCATCCGGGCTCACATGTCAGAAAATGGGATACCTAGGAGGACTTTTATGAAACTAGGCCTAATGGCGCTGGCTAGTAGTGTTATAGATGCATGTGTGCCAAAATCTGTCAAGAATATCTTAACCGTATCCCCGACATTGGATGATCCACAGGATTTTACTTCAGAACCTCAAGACAGTTCCCCAACAATGAAGACCAACCAGCTCGACGAAATAGCTACTTCTGAACCATTGAAATTATCACCTGCCGAGCGAGCTGAATTGTTGGCAAAACCTGAGTTTTTTACTGAAATATTAGGAACAAATACAAAGAAAATTATGACATCTCAATTTGATGACAGTGAATACTTAAAAATAAATAGAAGAGTTTTCCCCAATAATAATTGCGGTCAATCAGTCTTAGCTACTACTGTAAAAATGTGTGAGTATTTTAAAACCGGATATGTTCCAGACTATACTATTTCAGACGTTGACATGACACTTGATGAATTCTTTTTTACTGATATAAAAGGTCATACTGAAAAAATTATTACACCGAATGATCAAATGTATTTTGTTGGGTTCTCTGATGCCTTAAATTTGCTACTTCCTCAGAAGATTTTAAAAACTGAGTTTTTGACACCCAATAATGGTTCAAGGTATACAAGAATTGTTTTCCCAAAAGATTTGTCGAAGGCGTTAACAATGGCACAAACTACTTGCGAAGAAGGAGGATTTGTAATAATTCATGGTTTAAAATACCAATCTGGACATATTATACTTGCAACTAACGTTAAAGGAGATGGTACAGCTACAATCGTAGATTCACGTACAGCCATTGATTCACAGCCTGGGACAGTTCACATAGCGAACATTAGAGATTATTTTGAATCGCGAGTCGATCCAGATGCTGAGTTCTTAGGGAAACAACCAGGCATTTTAAATATGCTTAGTGTTACATTCAAATAGAATACTTTAGAGTTCACAATTATTTTCTTTGCCATATGGACCAGATACCAGTTGAAAGAATTCTACCTCCTGAAGTCTCTTTTAAAATTAATTCTCCATTTGTAACATTTCCAGACTTAGGTAATTTATCAATTAAAATATTTGCAAGGCTTGTTGGTGATGTTGAAACTGCATATGCATTTACTATCACAAATAGTGGATTATCTGAAAGTAATTTACTAACATTATCAAGAAGCTCGGGAAAATTTTTACTAAATGACCATTTTTCACCATGCGGCCCGTGGCCGTAAACAGGTGGATCCATAATAACTGCATCATATTTAACGCCTCTTTTAATTTCACGAGAAGTAAATTTAATTGCGTCATCAATTATAATTCTTGCAGGTTTTTCCTCTAAACCGGATAGTTTTTGATTTTCTTTAAACCAAGTAATTGCAGGTCTTGATGCATCTACATGAGTTACTTTTGCACCCGCAGAAAGTGCATGAAGTGAAGCTATACCAGTATATCCAAAGAGATTTAGCATATGACTTTTGGCATCTAGCGTAGTGTTAATTAAATCCCATTCAAATTCTTGTTCTGGAAAAACTCCTGTATGTTTAAATGGAGTGAGTTTAAGGTCTACCTCTATGACATGATCGGATCTCAAATCATTTATATCAAATTGCCATTTTTCTGGAAAATTTGCTTTAGTAATCCATTTGTCACTAAATTTGCCATCAGCTTTCTCCCATTCTTGTTCTGGTAAATTTTTTGACCACATAACCTCAGGATCAGGGCGATCTAGGATATATCTTCCAAATCTTTCTAATCTGCGGCCTGATCCACTATCTATAAGTTCATAATCCATCATACAAATCTAATTTGCATACCGTCTATAACTTTTGTTGAAAGCGGCATTTCTTGTCCATCAAATTTTGCACCATTTCCCCAAATTTTGGCAAGTGAAGTTGATGCTGTAAATTCAGTTCCAATGCTTTTGGCCACATCTATAAGTGTATCATTTTCTTTCATTATAACTGGGTTATCAGTGTTTGGTTTGTCGTTTTTTTCAACAAGATAAACTGTGACCAGTTTTAATTCTTTCCAAAATATTTCTTTTAGTTCCTCAATTCCAGTTTCTTTTTCTGCACTTATATAAATTAAATCTTCATATTTATTTCCCTTGTGTGTATCGGATTTATTAACTACAAAAATAGCATTTTTATATACAATTCTTTGTGAGAAACTATCAATTATTTGATCCATTGTTACTTTTTCTTTTATCGTCATACGTCCATTCTTTATTCCAAATTCCTGTGCAATTCCTTTTAAATCGTTTAATTCAAAATCTTGTTTTATATTAGAAATAATTGTTAAACCGCCTGCAATTTCTTTTTCAATCCTTACATCAGGTATTTTTTTATTTATTCTTATACCTGCCTTTTCAAGTTCAAATAGAATGTTGTCAAAAAATTTAAGTCTTTCTGGATCCGTCATAATAACGAGCAAATCAGCACCACGAGCAACAGACAAAACTTCTTTACCACGGCCTTTTCCAATTGAAGCACCCTCGATTAAACCAGGAACATCTAAAATTTGAATATAGGCCTCCCTGTATTTAAGCATTCCAGGAATTACTGAAACTGTAGTAAAAGCATAAGCTGCAACTTTACTTTCTGCATTTGTAACACAATTTATTAGAGTTGATTTACCAGCAGAGGGAGGACCAATTAAAACAAGTGTAGCGTCTCCCTGTTTCTTAATTGAGAATCCACCGCCTGCCCCGCTACCTTCTTTACCAGCGAAGCTGGCCAAGCTTTGCTTATCTTTAAGGCGTGCTATTTTGGCTCTCATTGCACCAATAAAGCCATTAGTAGCTTTGTGATGTGGAGTTTTTCGTAAAACTACTTCAATTTCTTCTATTTGCGCTGCAATATCTACCATAGCTATGTATTATACCTGAATTTTTGCTTAAAAAGTCTAAAGGGGTCGAATTCGACGCCTTTAAATTAGGCCTAAGAATTTTTAAATTAAAAAATGTATAATTACCCATAAGCGCCCGTAGCTCAACTGGATAGAGCGTCCGTCTTCGGAACGGGAGGTTGAAGGCTCATATCCTTCCGGGCGCACATGAAGTTTATAATAATCTCAGGTGGTGTGTTGTCAGGCCTTGGTAAAGGTATAACTTCAGCCTCTATAGGACTTCTTTTAAAATCTCGTGGTATCAAAGTCACTGCGATGAAGTGTGATATGTATTTAAATGTTGATGCTGGAACTATGAATCCTATTGAGCATGGAGAAGTTTTTGTAACTGATGATGGATGTGAAACTGATCAAGATCTAGGTCATTATGAAAGGTTTTTAGATGTTAATCTTTCAAAAGAAAATTACACAACAAACGGTCAAATATATAAATTAGTTTTAAAAAAAGAAAGAAAACTTGAATATGAAGGTAAATGTGTTGAGCCATATTATCATATTCCACCAGAAATAATTAAAAAATGGTACAAGGCTGGAGATGCGAATAATTCAGATGTTGTGCTGGTAGAACTTGGTGGAACTGTTGGTGAATATGAAGGATTATTATTTTTTGAGGCATATAGGCGATTAAAATTAACTAATCCAAAAGACATTATTTTAATTCATGTTGGTTATCTCCCTGCTCCACCATCAATAGGAGAATTAAAATCAAAACCACTTCAACAATCAGTCAGTCAACTAAATTCTCTAGGATTAATGCCTGATTTTATAGTTTGTAGATCTGAAATTGCAGTTGATGAAAAAAGGAAAGAAAAAATTGCAATGTCCTCAGGTCTTCCTATTGAGAACATAATTGCAGCCCCTGATGTTTGTAGTATTTATGAAGTTCCCTTAATATTAGAAAAACAAAAATTTGCAGAGAAAATTATTAATAAACTTAAGTTAAAACATGGAAAGAAAAACTTACTAGCTTGGAAAAATTTAGTTAAAAGCATTAAAACATCTAAAAAAACTGTTGAGATTGGTATTATTGGCAAATATCATAAAACGGGTGATTATGTATTGACAGATAGTTACGTCTGTGTAGTTGAGGCCTTAAAACACGCTGGTTGGAAATTGGGTCTAAAACCTAATTTAATTTGGTTTGATAGTGAAAATCTAAATAATGATTATTCAAAATTAGATGGAATAATTATTCCACAAGGTTGGGGAAAAAGAGGAATTGAAGGAAAAATAAATGCAGTTACATACGCACGAGAAAATAATATTCCATACTTGGGACTTTGTTTTGGAATGCAAATGGCAGTAATTGAGTTCGCGCGTAATGTATTAAGGCTAAAAAATGCAAACACAGAAGAAGCAGATCCACATACAAAACACCTTGTAATCCACACTCTGGATTATCAAAAGGAGCTTATCAAAAAACATGAATTTGGTGGAACAATTAGACTGGGATCATATTCATGCCTTATTAAAAAAGGAACAAAACTGTCATCAGTCTATGGTAAACAGTCAACGGTTAACGAAAGACATAGACATAGATATGAATTTAATAGTAAATATAGAAGTCAATTTGAAAAAGCCGGTATGGTAATATCAGGAACAAGCCCTGATGGAAAATTAGTTGAAGCCATCGAATTGCCGAAGCATAAGTTTTTTATAGGAACGCAATTTCATCCTGAATATAAAAGCAGACCTCTATCTCCACATCCAATATTTGTAGAATTTTTAAAAGCTTCTCTTTAGATTCTTTTTTGGTATAATATGAAGTACTGCCGGGGTGGTGGAATGGTAGACACACGGGCCTTAAGAGCCCGCGATGCTAATACATCGTGGAGGTTCGAGTCCTCTCCCCGGCACACAACAGCGACTTGGCGGGTCGGCACGAAGTGCCGACCAAGCCATTTGCCCATCCCCACGGACTTTTCTGTTCTCTAGAAAGAGGTCCGAGCCAAAGATTTTTTTGGCGAGTACCTTTTTAAGTTGCAGATCCGCAGATTCTGCAACTTGTGTGGTTGTTTGAGCCTCCATAATCCATTCTTTGAAAGGTCCGAGCCAACTCCCTTGATGTTTTTTGTTGTTAATAATTTGTTCTTCAAAAGTTCTCTTTTGAGAAACAAGTTGAAGTTTATTTTCTTGAAAATCTTCTTTATCTATTATTTGATCTAGGTAACTATCTAACAATAATTTTAACTTAACATTAATTGCTTCAACTTGTTGTCTTTTCAAATTATTAACTTCAAGGGAGGATTTGGCGACATCAGATTCCTCCTGTTTTAATTTTAATAGCATCTGATTAGCCCAAGTCTTTCTCAAAGTGTACTTTTTGAGTAGTGTGGTGAGTTGGGAATGGAGGTTTTCTTCTGTGATGTAGGCTTGAGAACAGGAGATTTGTTTATTCTTCTTAGTACAATGATAGTAATGGTAATCTACAGTTCTATCAGTTTGTTTGTAATACTTAATTTTATTATCTCCTGTTATCCCCATTCCACACTCACCACATCTTAGAAGTCCATTGAAGGGTTTAAAAACATGATTTTGGGTTGCTTTAACCCAAGGACCATTTCTAAACTTTAATGTTTCTTGGACTTTGTCAAAAAGTGCCTTTGAGATAATTGGATCATGTCTGCCCTCATATACTTCACCTGCATATGTAAAAATACCAAAGTAAAAAGTATTAGTTAATATTTTTTTAGTACAATCAATTCTTAAATTTTTATTTTTGCAGGTGATTATACCTTTTGCAGCTAAAAAGCTAGAAATTTCTTTTAATTGGGTATCTCCTTTTGAATATCTTTCAAAAGCACCAACAATAATTGGAGCAATCTTTTTATTTACAACAATTGTTTTATTTCTACTATCATTTAAATATCCAATTGGTGCTTTTCTAGGGAGATATCCATTTCTAGCTTTTTGATGTAACCCACGACGAGTGTTTTCAGACAACGAATCAACATAATATTTAGATTGTGAAAATGAAATTGACAACATGAACTTGCCTTGTGGAGTGGGTTCAAACCAAAAGGTATTGAATTTGAGGGCAGATATCTTTTCCATATCAATTAGATAAATAATTCTTCCTCCATCTACGCTGTTCCTCGCAAGTCTATCTGGGTGCCAACAAATTATGCCATTAGCACGGCCTTTTTCAATGGAATCCAACATTTTATTAAAAATAGGACGTCCGGGAATTTTGGCAGATTGTTTTTCAATAAATTCTTCTACAATAACAAGATTTTCTCTTTTAGCCAAAATTCGGAGTTCGTCCAATTGTCCCTCGATAGATTGCACTTGTTTGTCTTCCACATCTGTAGACTTGCGAGCGTAGAGGAAGAATTTTTGTCTTGAAGGATTATTTACATTAGTAGTCATACTACTATCATTTATACGCCCGTAAATAATCCGTATCAAGACATCAAAATATATCAATATTTTGACTAATTGATTTTTTTCTTGTGTTTGTAGCTGTGTTAAAAGTCCGTGGGGATGGGCAAATGGCTTGGTCGGCACTTCGTGCCGACCCGCCAAGTCGCTGTTGTGTGCCTTTGTTTAAAAAGGCTCGGACCTACTTTGTCCGAAACTTCTAGTTTCAAAACATAGTTTAACATGTTCGTTTGCATTCTCCAAGGGAGGGGTCAAAGGGGAAGGAATTGGAGAATGCTCGTCTCGGAACTCCCGCTCACCCCACTGCTGTGGGGTTCGCTCAAACACAGAGCTACGAAACTCTCGCTCCAGCCACTTCGTGGCTTGCGCTCATACTCTTTGTCTTGTTCTAGTTATGCCTAGCCCACGCTTATTGATAACATAAAATACTCGTTTAACTTTATGAATACTTATTTTATACATCTAACCTCAAGTCAGCTTTGGCTATATAACTGGACTTAGCAATTTACACAATTCATCAGTTGAAACTTGCTTTTGTTCTTTTGTTTGCAAATTTTTTAAAGTAACAATATTATTTTTTATCTCATTTTGTCCTAAAATGATAACGTATGGAATTTGTTTTTTGTCAGCATATTTAATCTGTTTTTCTAATTTTACATTTTTGTCTAGATATAGTTCGACATTTGTTCCATTTTGTCTTAATATAGTTGCTGTTTTTATAGATTCTTTTAAAAACTCAGGAGCGAAAATTGTAACTAATACTTTTGATGATGATTTTCTAATATTTGGCCATAAATTTAATTCTTCTACTACATCACAAACTCTATCAAGACCAATTGTTGTCCCTACAGCAGGTAAATCAGGTCCACCTAATGTTTTCAGTAATTCATCATATCTTCCCCCACCAGTAATTGAACCAATTTTAGGTGCTTCAACAACTGATTCAAAAATAGGACCTGTGTAATAATCTAACCCTCGTGATAGTGTAGGCTCGAAAATGACATTTTTATTAACACCTAATGATTTTGTTATATCAATAGTGCTTTGTAAAAAATCATCAGGCTTTGCCTTACTTAAATTATTAAAGATGTCCTTTATTTGTATATTCGTTAAATTTTTATCTGACATCTCCTTTTTAACTTCCTCTTGAGACTTTTTATCTAGTTTATCAATCGATTGGATGATAGAAAGCCACAATTTCTTATCTATTTTAGATTTTTCCATAACCGTGAAAAGAACCTTTCTACTGTTTACTTTAATTTTAAAATTCGGGAATCCCAGTATTTTTAAGGAGTCATTAATAACAGCAATTATTTCTGCATCAGCAGTTGGAGAGTTTGATCCCACGGTGTCTACATCACATTGGTAGACTTCACGATATCTTCCTTTTTGTGGATTATCTGCTCTCCAAACTGGTTGTATTTGATAACGCTTAAATGGAATTTGTAATTCGGGATTACTGGAAACAACACGGGCAAGGGGTACGGTTAGATCATATTTCATACCAACTTTGCGTTTACCTTGATCCTCAAAAAGATACATGAGTTTTTCGGCTTCTTCTCCGTATTTACCCAAGAGTACATCTTGATACTCTAGTGTTGGAGTTTGTAATTCTTGAAATCCATATCTTTCAAATACACTTCTTAGCCTTCGAATAGCCTCATTCCTTATGGACATTTTTTGTGGTAAAAAGTCTCTAAATCCTTTTAATGTTTGTAATTGTGTTTTATTCATATTTTAAAAACTACACGTTGTTTAATTTTTGCATCATATAACATTTAATTCCACTATATTGATCTACAAGTAAAGGATAAAATTCTTTCCCTTTGTATTTTGTTTCAACAAAATCTTTCATCTTTACTTTTACTGGTGAGGCAAGTATGTCTGTAACTATAAATATATTTTGTTTTTCTTTTCGGAAATCACCGTTAAGAAACTTATCCAAAATTTTGTTTAACTGACCAGTAATTTTTTTGTCATTTTTCGGACCACATTCAATTTCTAATGAGTTAGGGATAAATTGTGTTAAAGGACCTGTATCTTTTAGACCAGGCCAAAGCACAACATTATCAATATCAAATTTTTTAGCAAATTCTATATTTTCCCAACTCGGATTTGTAACGATTATAAAAATGCCGGTTTTACTAACTGAACCATGTATGTCGATTACTTCTTTGTATAACACAGCCTGATCGATTATTTTATAAGCCAACCTTTCTTCATATGAACCACTTTTAAGATTGCCTGGGGCTGATCTATTTAAATCAGTATCAGTAAATCGCTTATCCTTTTTTAATGCGTTCGGGTTACATATTATCCAATCAAATTTATATTTTTTTAATAATGATTTAATTGTAGGAATAGAAAATCCCTCGTCACCATGTATTGCCGTTAGAACTAAGAGTTGTTTTTTATTTATCATATTTTATTTAAAACTAGGTTGTAAAACTTTTTACTATTAATTTTATTAATTACTTCTACATTTCCATCTTTACTAACTTTTCCGCGTGTAGCTCCTCTTTCTTGACCAGTAATCGAAACTTTTATTTCTAATTTTTTCGAACCTTGAATCATATCTGGTTGTTCTAGAATTGCAGAAACTAAAGGATCGTAAAAATAATTAAAATCACTTTTATTATTTAATATAATCTCTTTAATTATATTGCCAGTCTTTGTTGTTGATTTAGATGTTTTTATTTTTTGATAAAATTCTACAAGATTTAATTTCTCTGAACCGTTCTTTATTAAATTTAAATCTGCTGGAACCCGTTTTGTAGCATCAATTGGAACCATTATTATTCGCAATTTAGAATTAAATATGATTTTAGCAGCCTCTGGGTCAAGATATATATTATATTCAGCAAGGTTTAAAGGTGAAACAATACCAGAAACATTGACTGCTCCACCCATCAAAACAATTTGATTGATATTTCTTGTAAATTTTTTACCAAACTTATTTATTAATGTTGCAATATTGGTAAGTGGTCCTAAACAAATTAACGTAACTTTTTGAGAGCTTCTGTTGATTATTTTAAAAATTTCGATTATTGAGTTATATTTTCTAATGTTTTGAGAAATCAATTTAGAAATACCAATCTTTTTAATAAGAGTAAGTCTGTTTGCTCTTTGTTTATCATTCTTAGGAAATTCAGCTCTCCATGTATTAGATATTGGTCTAACAAAACCTTTAATAATCGGAATTGTTATTATATTTAAATAAGTTAAAATTCGAGCGAGATTTTTTGCACCAGTACTGGCTCTTGCCACACCATTTACGGTACTGATACCAATAACTTTAAATTTTTTAGATGATAACAACATACAAATTGCGATTAGATCATCATTACCCATGTCAGTATCTATGAAAATTGTTTGCTTGTTCATATTTTTATTGTGATAATGAATTTTCTAAACTACTTACATTTTCAAATATTGTCTCTTTTCTTTTTGTTGCATTAATTACTTTAAGCGCATCAATATTTGATTCATCATTTACTATCACCATATTTACAACTCCAGACTCAAACATAGAGGGTAAATTATTAAGAGTTATTCTTAATTGATTTGCAGTCACTTGTATTCTTGAATTTGCTTCATTTTGTGAACCGCTTTCCCTTTCCCTTATTCTCGTTGCAATTGCATCAACAGTGGGAGGTAAGACCATTACAAGATTTGCTTCTGGAAGCAATGCTTTTATTTTAAGTACATCTTCTGCTCCTTCAAGAACTGCAAATTCATTTTCTCCAAGATTTGATAACCTTAACATTAATTCAGCAATTTCTGTTCCATAAAGTTGCTGATTTGGCGTGTAATAAACTGATCCTACTATTTCGTTTTGATCAACCATTTTTAGGAAGTTTTGTCTTTCTGATGTAATTATTTCTTTCTGTTCGTTGCCCCCACGTCGTTCTCTTGTAGTAGTTCTCCTAACTCTTACAGACCCGGGCGAATTATCAATTATTGCTTGAGCCAATGTACTTCTTCCAGCACCAGAACTTCCACATAGAATAATCAACTTGTCTGAATTTTTCTGTAACTCACTTAATAATTCATCATCTATTTCAGGAATTTGAACATTATTAAAACCGTTAAGGTTAAATACTTTCTCAAAACCAGACTCTAAACTTATTAATGCCTCATCTAAATAATCTTTAACTTTTTCTTCAGGTTTTGCTTGTCTAAATTCGCCAGTTAATGATGTTGGCAGACCATAACCAGCGGCTATCACGTCTGAAAATGTTAGTTCTATTCCAATTCTGATTTGAAGAGATGACACAAGTTCTATGTTTGCTTGTAGCACAGATTTACTAAAGTTTATTAATTTGTCAGGTGGTATACTCGCCCCAGAGCCATCTGAAAATGGAGCAAAGTAAGGAACAGTTAAGAGCTGACCAGTTTTAGAATCTGTTGTGGTCTTACCACCAAACCAAACATCATCTCTTATACACACCCAGTCTTTTGGATTACATACAGGTACAATGTCGTTAACAAATCTTCCTGAACGAATGATAGTACCTTTTGTATCCATGTCCCCATCACCATAGGGAGAAACTCCAACATAATAACCAGCAATTTCAAAACCTCTCTTGGAAAATATATCTTCGTATTCTTCCAAACATTCAACATCAAATAAACCATCATCTACAATTATCACCTTTCTTTCTAAACCATTCGCTAAAATATCACGTTCCAAATTAGTAAACTGTTCCTCGAGTGGCATATCTCCAGGCCTTTCTTTAATAATAACTTGTCCGTCTTCTGTTAAACTTCGACTAACACTAATATCTGAAAAACTGTCCTTTGGACTAAATATTGGAAATATAAATCTGTCTAACATTACAGCTCGACCATTAATCTCATCTGCCTTTTTAACAGCAAGGTCGAGCATCTGATCCATTCTGTTGTAAAACCCGTCTTCAGGTATTGCTACAACTGGTACAGAATTACCAAACGCTTCTTGGACAGCAAGAGTTACACTAGTATTAAACCTATCTGCAATAAGAGATAGATCTAGATTCGATAAATCAAAAAACCTGTTTAATGTTCTTTTTGTATCGTATGTCAACAAATATGCTCCGCCCTGTTTAAGGGCTTCATTATTTTCAACAAAAGGTTCACCTTCTTTTTCAAGACGTGGTAATACACTTCGGGATATTCCAAAAGTATCTTCAGTTAATATAAATGTTTGTTTTTCAGTACTCATGTTATTAAATTTTCTTTTCTTCTGGTGCAACACAGTCTTTTTTCTCAAGTTCTTTTGCCATATCTGTATTTGACAACGGAAAATCGCCTATTCTTAGGGCATCAGCTGTTGACTCAAACATAGTTTTATTTCCGGCTTGACAAAAAGCACGTTTCCATCTGATGAAAACGTCATCTGTTCCAGATTCTATCTTCATTCTTTTGCAAATTAGGTTGCATTTTTCTATACACATATTTTTAATTTTCTAAGGGTGAAAGAGGGGAAACGATCCCCTGATTCAGGTTCCACAAACCTGTGTGTTTCCGACTACACCACCTCCACCATACAAAAAACCCTCGCTTCAATTAACAACCAAAAATCTAGTTATTAAGAAACGAGGGTTTTCAAATTTTGGCTATTAGACCAAAAAAAAGAACCTCCGCGGTCCCATTCTTATTTCTACAAAATCTTATTTATTAAATTCTGTAGCTCTTTATCCATCTCTACTTTGCGGTGACAATGGTTGGAATCTGTTTACGCTTTTCCCTGCGTCTAGTATTTTGACTAGCTCCTCCCGAATCGTGACTTCGGTAAAACGGATTTATTAAAATGTAAAAGAAGTATAACACAAAATATTATCCTGTCAAATTTATTTATTTTTTCCTTACTAAATCCTTTGTAATTCTCTACTATCTCTTGATTTTGAAACAAACCCAACGAGATTGTTTATTTTACAAAAATCAGACAATGCTCTATCTCTAAAGTCAAAAAGATCCTGCTCTGATTTTAGATCTTTTAAATTCCTTTCTGCTTCCAAATAAATTTTCTGATATCTTTTTACTTTTTTACCTTTAATTTCTTTTGGAAGAATATCATCAGGTTTCAGCTTGTAATAAAATAATAAGCCTGTAGCAAAAACTTTATCCAATTCTTTGTCATAAGTTTTTGATTCTTTATAACCTTTAATACCATAGTTCATACGCATCTCAGTTGGAGATATATATAAATATCTTTGAGGTGTCATTAATAAGAGTGAGTTATTATACCTGTTTGATTCCAAAAGCATACCTAAGTCACTAGATGAAAAGATAGAAGACATAAATCTGTAATAATTTATATATGAAGAAAGTGGTATCTCGAAAGATTTGCCAGCCATTGTATGTATACTGTGTTTTTTAACCTCTTTTGAAAACTGATCTGAATAATCGGGGTGTAAATGAAAATTAATTGGTTGAGATTTAGCAAATAATCTTCTGTAAGCAAATCCTAAAGTCGATTCAACTGATAATTCAAAACCAGACATGGCTCCTTTATCTAACATGTCATGAAGTGATGAACTACCGGTATGTTCGTCGTCAATAACGGCACCTCTATCCCATCTAATCGATGAGGACCTTTCTTTACCATCTTGAATTGATTTTTGATATTGTTGTTGAGTATATTCAAATGCTTTATCAGGCAATGTTAATTTATCTACATTTCTCAAATCTTTCAATGAATGTATTCCCCAGATATCAGCAAGTTGTTGGCTGGCATTGTCAAAAAGTTTTCTCTCGACAATACCGCCTTTCACTCCATGTAAATCAAACCTTAAACCTTGTTCTGTGTCTGTCATATAATTATTAATTACTCTATAAATCATACTACAAAAATGAGAGCTTTAAACTTAAAGGTTTCAATTCTGGGTATTAAAGTTCTTAAAAAATGTTTTGTTCTCCTGCCCATGCACTGGCGTAAGCCACACCCCTGTAGCTTTGGGGTGTTTTGTGCTGGGTAGGATTCCCGTCAGGGAAGATTTCAGGAGCAATGGTTCTGTTGTTCTACCCTCTAACCAAGTGCTGTGCCGAAGGCACTTGTCCGTCCTGTAGCACTTGGTTTAGCTGTCCCTCTGGGACAGATTGCGACTGAAATGATACCTTAGAAAACCTTTAAAAATAGGTTTGGATTAGTTTTTGTGTTCATATGTGGACTTGCGGTAGCCGTTAACCGACCGCACGGTCCGTAATGCGGTCAAGTGGCCGAAAATACGACTAGTTAACGGAGTCGATAAAGCACCTGACGGTATACCGCAAGAGCACCGTCAGGTAGTCGCAACTACCTGACTTATAAATAACCCCTTTTCCTTAGACAAAGAGTATGAGCGCAAGCCACGAAGTGGCTGGAGCGAGAGTTTCGTAGCTCTGTGTTTGAGCGAACCCCACAGCAGTGGGGTGAGCGGGAGTTCCGAGACGAGCATTCTCCAATTCCTTCCCCTTTGACCCCTCCCTTGGAGAATGCAAACGAACATGTTAAACTATGTTTTGAAACTAGAAGTTTCGGACAAAGTAGGTCCGAGCCTTTTTAAACAAAGGCACAAATATTATAGGTAATACGGAGTGTGGCTTAGTTGGTAGAGCGCTACTTTTGGGAAGTAGAGGTCCCCGGTTCGAGTCCGGGCACTCCGACCAACATTAAAGTAATGTCTTTAATATGATTATCTTCAATTGGATTACATTGCATAAATCTAATTAATTTGTAATACTATTCATAGGTGAAAAAAATAATTATTATTTTAGTGATATTTGTAACTTTTATATTAATCATTATTAAAATTACAAGCGAATGCGATTACAGAGGTAGTTGGGGCAGGGGTCCTTCTAAATCATGTGATTGTAAGGGTATAAAGATTCTTCTGTTTGACGATTTAGCAGTTGATGGAGATTATTTAACTGTGTGTGTAGGTGTGGCATATCCCAAATAGATACTTTTTAATTTAAAAATATATCCTAATCTTTCATAAAGTATTTAATCAGCGTTTATATAATTAAACTGTGTTTTGTAATCTGGGTATGCTAAAATAAGAGCTTGGATAGGGGTAAATATTTGGTTCAATCTATGGCTGGTTACCCCGACACGCATACTATAAGGTATATAAGCGGGTATAGTACAATGGTAGTACATGAGATTTCCAATCTTATGATGCGAGTCCGATTCTCGCTACCCGCTCTAACTTCTATAGGATATATGACTCGGTGGCTGTAGCTCAGTTGGTTTAGAGCGCTACTTTGTGGAAGTAGATGTCGGGAGTTCAAATCTCCTCAGCCACCCAAGAGTGCACGAGCAAAACGCACTGTGCCTGAGTTAGCCTCAACAAATCTAGTATTATCATCATATTGTAGGCCACTATAAATTAAGTTGAGACAATTATTTCTTCAGATTTAGAAAGTACATGCTCGGTTTTCCTTTTTGTCCACACTCCGATTTGTGAATTTCTTAATGCAACTTCTGGAGAATCCTTCTTCTCCAACACAGGACAACCTCTGTGTAATTTCAAAGATAACTTACACAAAGCACAAGCACGCCCTAATGCAAAATGTAATCTATCATTATCAGCTGTCATGATGTTATGGTTGTTTCAGCGAGAACTTGTTTTTCAGCATCAGAATTAAAATCAGTTCCTCTCAATGGAACGACTTCATATTTAGTAGGATTTTCCTTACATGTTTTAGCGGTAGATATAATCAATACGCTTTTGTTAATTCTAGTCCAATCGGCACCATATATATCTCCCATATGAATATTCCATGGATGTCCTTGATCAACTGTCATAAATTTATCACCACCTTTTTATTTTTTCCCATAAAAAAACTCGAGAGAACTCGAGTTGATAAATAACTATACAATATAAAATATAATTTATAATCTGCCATTTTATTAATAAAACTTGCCCGCGGCTTTACGAGCTCTTTTAGATATAGCTATACGTTACTAGATTAAGTAATAACTCGTCAAGTAGTAAAAGTTGGTAATGAAGAAATAAACATGGTGTCTTTATTATTAATATGTAAATTATCTCCTTGTTTAAAAACCGCTATTTTTGCAACAACTTTTGCTTCAATCATTTCCATAAGTTTCTCTATTGCATAAAAAGTTGATCCTGTTGTCACTACATCGTCAACTATCACAACTCTTTTTCCTTTTAAAAGATTAATGTCCGGTCCATTGATAACAAAACTGTTTTTTAAGTTAGATTTAACAGGTGAAACCATATATCCATATATATTTTTTCTACAAACAACATATCTATCACTTTTAAAGAGTCTTGAGAGTGTATGAAGTAGAGGAACTACTTTTACCTCTGGGCCAACAAAGTAATCAAATTTTATATTCCTAAGTTTATTTTGTATTTCTTTGGCAATTATCTCTACAAGCTCTGTATCACCTAACAGATTCACTGAAGCAACCTTTAAATTTGCTCGGATTGAAACGATAGGCAATTCTCTAGTAATGCCACCTATTTTTAGAGTGTAATAATTCATTGAGATTATTGTATAATACCCATATGCTTCTGGATAGAGTTGATGTTACATTTAGTGCAGGAAATGGTGGGAACGGCAAAGTATCTTTTAAAAAGATAGGCCGAGGGCCTGATGGTGGTAATGGTGGAAGAGGAGGAGATTTATATATTAGCGCTTCAAGTGACCTAACAATTTTGTATCAATTTAGTCAAAAGGATTACTTATCAGCAGAAAATGGAATTCCCGGAGGAGCTAATATTAAAAGTGGTGCAAAAGGAAATGATCTTGTAATCACACTTCCTGTAGGAACCTCACTTATAGACAGAGAATCAGGAAAAATTGTTGCAGAATTAACTGAGGTTGGACAAAAAATTAAGTTATTAAAGGGTGGGGATGGTGGCAAGGGTAACTGGGAATTTAGAAGTGCCAGAAACACAACTCCTTTAAAAGCTCAAAAGGGATTTCCGGGAGAATCCTTAAATCTTACCCTAAATCTTAAACTTATTGCTGATTTCGGATTAATTGGCCTACCTAACGCAGGTAAAAGTAGCTTACTTAATGAACTTACAAATTCTAATGCGAAAATCGGAAATTATGCTTTTACCACATTATCCCCTAACCTTGGTGTAATTAACGGTAAGGTGGTTGCTGATATTCCTGGACTTATAGAAGGTGCATCTGAAGGCAAAGGACTTGGAATTAACTTCTTAAAACATATTGAAAAAGTAAAAGTACTAATTCATTGCATTGATGCTACTTCTAATGATTATGATAGAGATTATAAAATAGTCAGAAATGAACTCAAAAAATATAACAAGGAGATGCTCAAGAAAAAAGAGGTTATTTTACTTTGTAAATCTGATCTTGTTAAGGAAAAAATATACCTGCCTGCTAGCATTAAAAATGCAATTCCTGTGTCTATTTATGATTTAGATAGTATACAAAAAATCAAAAAAATCACTTCCTTGTAATAGAGTAATATGTAGGGTGATATAAGAATACTGCAGGGACTTCTTCAACTAAAAATCTTTGGAAATCTAGATATAATTTTTTTCTTATCTCTTTATCAAGTTCTGTTCTCCCGTCTTCTAATAATTTATCAATTCTTGGGTTCTTATATTTAGATATATTAGTTGCAGTTTGAGTAGAATGCCAAAGACTATATTGGTCAGGATCTTTTGGTATATCTACCGTAGCAAGAAACGCTTGGTAATTTTCAGGAATATTTGTAACTACTTGTATTTCAGAAATAACACCTGCTTCTTCCCAATCCTTTTTAATTATTTCGGCTACACTAAGTAAATTAGGAAGTGTAGATAGTACAACTTTTAAATCTTTCACATCTTTTGCTTTATCTAAATCTCTTGTGTATTGCTTTACTTGTGGATTATATCCCCAGGAATTTGGAGAAATAGAACTAAGTGCTCGTTCGCCGGGAAGATTCTCTTTATTTATTAGATAAGCTAGATTTTGTCTAACAGATTTATCTGAAAGCTTCTCATCTTCCGTATTAAAAAATATTCCGACAAAATTATTATAACCTACTTCCTTTTCAATATTTACGATTTTCCATGTATCGAATGGTGACGGATCTTGAATCCTCTCAATTATATCTATTTCACCTAATTTAAATGCCAAACGTAGTCGTTCAACAGATGGATAAAATTTATAAATAATTTTGTTATTCTTTTTGTCACTGATTGTTAATTTTTGCAAATATCCACCAGAAAGAGATATCTTTTTTACTTTCCATTCACCAGTTCCCACTAAACCTTTTTTAAATAATGGCCTAGAGACAATTACAGGAAAAGCGGAAAATTGACTGTCTAAGTTAAATTGAATAGTATTTTCGTCAATTATTTGAATCGTTGCATCACTAAATTCATAATCAATGTCCTTTGCGTTTATTTTTTTACCATCTTGCCATTTATAATTTTCATTAATCATAAAAACCCATGTCTTTCCACCATCTGAAGATTCCCAAGATTTAGCTATTGCAGGATTTACATTACCGTTTGTATCAATTTCAGTTAGCCCGTGTGATAATTTGGTTGTAATTTCATTTGGCATATTATCAGGTGTATATTTACCTACAACACCAATTCTTTTGCTTTCTGAGGTAATGTTAGGTAATAGAAAGTTTAAAAACAGAAAAAAGAAAACACCCACAACAACGCCAATAAAAATTATTGCCTTAAACCGTTTAAAAAACGCTTGAATTAACCTGTATATATATCGAGGTGACATTAGTTAAAGAAACAAGGAAAAAGCCGACATTATTAAAAATAATGCAGTAACGACGAAAGTTAATTTAAAAACAAGTTTTTCCACACCTCTTCTTGTAAAAGAAGATGAGTTTGTACTTCTTGAAAATCCCGTGCCTCGTACTTGTAATAGTACAAAAACAATTAAAAGAAGGGCACTAATTGATTGAATAATCTGAACAACCTCTTTCATATGTATAGTATAGTATAGCGAAAATTTACTTAATTAGCCAATATATGAAGGATGAAATAAGTGAATGTAAGAATGAAAAAGCAAGTAATGCTAGAAAACCTGAAAAAACGACTATTGGCAAATCAAACCAAACACTTGTATAGCCTGCAAAATTAAAGCCCGTTATTTGAAACCCAGGTACGATCAAAGTGACTATATATAAAACAGCCACCGCTGAAACCCATCTAAATAGTCCAAATGTAATTAAATTAACAGGTAAAAGTAAAATATTAATTACAGGCTTTGCAATTAAGGATGCAATAGTTAAACCTAGGCCAGTTAAAAGAAGTGTTTCAATCCCTTTTTGAAAAATCATCCCTGAAGCAATAGAGGATACTAAAAATATTGATACAGAATCTATTACAAAATGTCTTAGAATTCGCTTCATATAATTTAGTGTAATAGTTTTTTTGAAAGAAGTAAATGATGATACCTTCTTGCAAACCTATGTGCCTCATCTCTAATTCTGCCTAATAATTGCAGGGTCAGACCCTTTAATCTCACATTTTTACCATTTGGAAATACTAATCTATCAGGATGTTTGGCAATTCCCACTACAGGGATATCAAATATTTTACACGTCTCGTGGAAGGCTTTCACCTGTCCCAAGCCACCATCTACGATTATAAGGTCAGGACTTCCCCATGTCTTTAAATGTTTTACTCTTCTTTTTGCTGTTTCATGCATTGAAGCATAATCATTTTGTCTATTTTTTTGTCTTATTTTAAAATGTCTATATTCACTATTCTCTTTCTCACCATTAATGAACACAACCATAGATGCAGTAGCACTTGAGCCCGCGAGGTGTGATATATCATAACATTCAATGCGTTGCAAACTTTTTATATTTAGTAATTTCTCCAAATTTTCAATTTCTAATGCGTAAACATCTTCTGTCAAATTAGGGTTTTGCAAAAAACCCTCCGTATCAACTTTTTTTTGAGTAATATAATCTAAACTTATTATCTTATCTCTTATGAGTTTTGCATCTTCATATTTTTCCTGTTTTGATAACATATTCATTTCCTTTTCTAATGATTTTCTAACAATATTAAACTTTCTCGACAAAACTAATTTGATGTTTTTTATGTTTTTTCTATATATCTTTATATCTATATCACTTAATATCTTGTTCGGGCATGGATTACATAAACCAATATGACTATAGAAACAAGGTTGTTTACTTATTTTGTGGTCAGAATATGGAAATATCTTCCTTATCAATTTAAGAATTACTTTAACATTTGTACTGTTGGGAAAAGGACCGAATGCCTGCTTATAGCTTATAGCATACAGCTTACGGCAAGTTATAACTCTAGGAAATTTCTCTTTTGTAATTTGTATATACAATGCATGCTTATCATCTTTTAAAACAATATTATATTTGGGTTTGTGTTTGTGAATTAAAAATGATTCAAGTAATAAGGATTCGAGTTCAGAAAACACCTTTACATAGGTAACGCGATCCGACTCTTTAACCATTTGAGAAGTTTTAACGCCAAGATTTAATGTTAGATAACTATCCAACCTGGATTTCAAATTTATTGACTTTCCAATATAAATTGGTATATCAGCCTTCCAAAAAGTATAAACTCCAGGTACCTCTGGAAGTTTTATGAATTTTTCTTTGGAAATTTCCATTTTTTCAGTCTAAAAAGTATTGTGAGAAGAATTATTATAGCAATTACGAATATGAAAATTAAATTATAAATTACAACCTGCTTTTTATTAGTTTGAACAGTTACTTCTTCTTCGTTTACTTTAATTCTAATCAAATCAGGTGTTTTTGTAGCAAGAAATGAAAATGGTATATTTAAACTAATTTCATATTCCTGAAAGGGTAGTAAAACTTCAATCTCATTATTCATTTCGATATCTTTATCATCAAAAAATATTTTAGGTTTCGAATTATAAACAGCAACTGGACCGTTATTTGAAATTGTTAAATCTAATTTATTTGGAAGAAGTGGTATCCAGCTTTCTATTTTTGTACCAATATTTAATTTAGAATTTCTTTCAGTCGGAAGACTGCCAAATGACACAAAGACATCTTTTTGTGGATTACTTCCAAGTTTATATGATCCAGCAGCGTAAGGTGTTTTGGAATCTTTACCATGAATTACAAATGTAAAGTGTCTGAGATCGAATCTAGTAAAATAGTCAATTCCACCTGTTGTTGATCCCCATGTTGGATCCACAGGAATCCAAACTTCCTTTTTATAATCATAATATTCAGGCCATGCATGAAGTACATCATTGACTAGTGAAAGTGGCTGTATCTCAGGATTCTCAGTATATGCAAACCCATTCACTTCACGCGCTGGTATACCTGCCGCTCTTGCAAGTGTCACAAATAAATCAGTAAATTCCATGCAGATTGCTGAATTTGGGTTCTGAAGCGCTTTTACTGCACCAAATCTTTCGACATTTGGTTTAACTCTTTCGTAATCGTATTTTAATTTAGTAGAAACAAAGTCATATATCTCTTTTGGGGTTTTCATATCTTTGGATAGAGCCAAAATATCTGGATTATCTATCTCCCAAAATTCAGATTTAAGTAAATTTTGATTTAACGACTCAGCCGAGGGCTTCAAAAATGGTCTATAGTTTGAAAAGATCTGAACATATCCATTTGTTGTTACATCCAGACGTTCTCTGGGATCAAGTTTATATTCTGCAATCCAATTTCCATCGCTATCAACATACATCTTAGTTGGTCTTGGATTTACATTTTCGTAATAGACTTTTTGATAGGCAGTATCAGGAGGAAGAGCAATTTCGGTTATTGCACTTCTAGATAATGGATTTTCAAGATGATAATTTAAATTAAAAGAAAACACCTGAAATTCACCAAAACCTGCAACAATTCCAGTCTTATCAACGTCTAATTTATTAAAGCTATAATTTAAAAAACCATTTTGATTTGTTTTTTGTCGAGGTGTAGGAGAAATATAAGCCTCTTGGCCAAATTTTTCAGGAACTAAAAGACGTAAAGAATATGAATTAAAGGAGGCTTCTTCGGAAATTCTTGGAATAGATATTTCCCAAACTTCTCCTGTTCGAACTGCGAATGAAGATTCTTCAAAATTAACCCAGAAGATTCTAGATTTATCTTTACCAACAACTTGATCAGGAAAATCTATTTTAATTGTTGTTTTACGATCATCTGTAATTATTTTTGAAGAATAAGGTGTATTTAAACCGTACGCCTTTATATTTGTCGGGTTAATATTATCCAAAACGATAGAGTAAGAAGTAGCGTATAAATTACTAAATATATTAGTTAAGGTAATCTTATTTGTAACTTCGGTAATTCCAGTTTCTTTCACCTCATAGGTAACATCAAAATCGGTAGAAAATTCACCTCCTGCTCTTGCAATTGGAGTAAACACTAAAAATAGAAAAACAAATATAGCAAAAATTCTTTTCATAATTATAATATTGTATCAAAGATATCTTCCTGTTACAGAGTTTTTGTTATTTTTTATATCTTTTGGAGTTCCAACTGCAATTATTTCTCCTCCACCATCACCTCCAAAAGGACCCAGATCAATTACCCAATCAGAATTTTTGATAACATCTAAGTTGTGCTCAATTATACAAACAGTATTTCCCTTGGAAACTAGCAACTTTAATACTTTTAGTAATTTTTCAATATCCGCAAAATGCAAACCAGTCGTCGGCTCATCTAAAATGTAGAAAGTATTTCCAGTTTGTCTTTTAGATAGTTCTGTAGCTAATTTAACTCTCTGAGCCTCACCGCCAGAAAGTTGAGTTGCGGGTTGGCCTAATTGCATATAGCCCAAACCAACGTCTTGTAATGTTTCTAATTTTTCATATATTTTAGGATGCGAAGAAAAAAATAGACAAGCATCCTCTATAGTTAATTCCAAAATTTCTGAAATATTTTTGCTTTTATATAGAACTTCTAACGTTTGAGAATTATAACGTTTACCACGACAAACTTCACAATTAACCCAGATATCGGGCATAAATTGCATTTCTATTTTTGTCTGACCTTGACCTTCACAAGCTTCACATCTTCCACCTTTTAAATTGAATGAAAACTGCCCTTTTTTAAATCCAAGTATCTTTGCTTCCCTTGTAAGTGAAAAAACATCTCTGATGGGATCAAATAATCCAGTATAGGTAGCAGGATTACTTCTGGGTGTTCTTCCAATTGGTGACTGATCGATTAAAATCGCTTTGTCAATATTGTCTACCCCTTCTATTTTTTTGTATGATCCTGCATCACTTTTACCAGTGAAACTGGCCAAGCTATGCTTATAAAATGGATTAAATTGTTGTTGTAATGCGGGATAGATGGTTTCGACTAAAAGTGTGGACTTACCAGAACCTGAGACACCTGTAATACAAATGAGTTTACCTAATGGAAATTCGCAATCGATATTTTTAAGATTAAATTGAGAAGCACCATAAATCACTAGCTTATGGTCTACAGCTAATGGTCTATTGCCGTAGTCTGTAGACTGTAGTCTGATAGCACGTTTACCTGATAAATATTTACCTGTTAATGATTTGGGATTATTCATGACCTCTTTTGGAGTACCAGAAGCGACGATCTCTCCACCAAACTTACCAGCAGCAGGACCAAAATCTACTAGAAAATCACTATTTCGCATCATTTCCTCGTCATGCTCAACTACTACTACAGTATTACCCAAGTCACGCAGGGCTTTTAATGTGTCTATTAACTTTTGGTTATCTTTTTGATGAAGCCCTATTGTTGGCTCATCTAAAACATATAAAACTCCTGCTAAACCTGACCCTATCTGGCTTGCTAGTCTTATTCTCTGGGCTTCTCCTCCAGATAAAGTACCTGCTACCCTATCTAATGTTAAATATTCAAGACCTACAGATTGTAAAAAGTTAAGTCTGCCTTCAATCTCTTTCAGTATTAATTTTCCAATTTGCTTCTCTCTCGAATTAAGCGTTGCTTCTAATTCTAAAGTCCACTGAATTAATGATTTAACTGAATTATTAGTTACCTTTGATATAGATTCATTATTGATAGTAATTGCTAAAATCTCTTTCTTTAACCTTGCGCCATTACAAGTCTGACAAACCTGCTCTCTCATATATTTTTCAAACTCGTTTTTTATATAATCTGAATCAGTTTCTTTATACCTTCTTTCAATGTTGTCTATAATGCCCTCATATTTTTGCCAGATCTTTATATCCTTCCCAAATTTATTGGTTCCTGAAACCTCATAAATATCACTTTTTGTGCCATACAAAAGAATTTGCCTTTCCGAATCAGTTAAACTGTTTATTGGTTTATGTGGATTAATATTTTGTTTTTGGCACATTGCAACAACTGTTTTAGAATACCAAGTTTCATGGTCAAACATGGATGAAAAAGGTAATATGCCTCCCTCCATTATTGAAAGGATTTCAGAGAAAACTAAGTTTGGATCAACTTTTAGTAACTTACCAAGCCCTGTACAAGTTGGACAGGCTCCATGCGGAGAGTTAAATGAAAAACTTCTAGGTTCTACTTCAGGTAAACTTATATTGTCTTTGGGACAAGAAAACTTTTCTGAATAAAGATGGTCGACAAATTGTTTTGGATAATCAGGAATAACAAAACTATGATCTTTAATTTCTGAAAGAATTACATATCCATCAGCCAGTTTTAAAGCTTGTGCTACTGAATCAAAAAGTCTGGATTTTAAATCAATCTTCCCATCAATGGTCATTTTGTCAATTACGACATCTATTGTGTGTTTGTTTGTTTTTATAAGCGGAGCTTGTTCATTTATCAAATTAAAGTCGTCGTGAAGATCTTTATACACACCATCAATTCTAACTTTTGAATATCCTTTTGAAATTAAATTATCAAGAAGTGCAGAAAATTCACCTTTTCTGTCTTTAATAACTGGAGCCAAAAGATAAAATCGACCTTTCATGGTCATTATCTTATTTATAATTTCCTCAAGAGTTTGCTGGCTTATTTCAGCTCCACAAACAGGGCAATGAGGATGTCCTACACGGGCAAATAAAAGCCTTAAATAATCATATATTTCAGTCACTGTCCCTACAGTTGAGCGCGGATTTTTTGAAGTTGTTTTTTGATCAATTGAAATTGCAGGAGAAAGTCCAGTAATAGAATCTACATCGGGCTTTTCCATAATTCCTAAAAATTGCCTAGCATATGTTGATAAACTTTCTACGTATCTCCTTTGTCCTTCTGCGTATAAAGTATCAAAAGCAAAAGATGATTTTCCACTACCAGAAACTCCTGTCAAAACTGTTAATTTGTTTTTAGGAATACTGAGTGAAATGTTTTTTAAATTGTGCTGTCTTGCACCTTTTACTTCAATATATTCATTCATCGATGTACAATTATACAGTATGAATTTAATTCAGACACTACTGTTATCTATAGTTGAAGGTATAACTGAATTTTTGCCAATCTCATCAACTGGACATTTGATTTTAGTGAGTAATTTTTTAAAAATTCAACAAACAGAATTTGTAAAATCTTTTGAAATAATAATCCAGCTCGGTGCAATTTTAGCAGTAGTTGTTATATATTTTAAGAAATTATTTACAAATTTCGATTTTAAACTATGGAAAAATATTTTAATTGCATTTTTGCCTTCTGCCTTTTTTGGATTATTTTTCTACAAATATATTAAATTATATTTAATAGGCAATTCTGAAGTAGTTATTTGGAGTTTATTAATTGGTGGTGTAGTTATGCTTCTATTTGAGCATTTTCACCGTCCTACAAATATCCTTCCATTAAAGACTAATAGCTATCTTGTAATTGGTTTGTTTCAAGTTCTATCCATGATCCCTGGTGTTTCACGAGCATTTGCAACTATATTTGGTGGAATGGTAGTTGGCATGAATAGAAAAGAAGCGACTAAATTCTCCTTTTTTTTAGCAATTCCAACTATGTTTGCTGCTTCAGCTCTCGACTTAATTAAAACCGATATTTCTGCTTGGACAGCTGTAGACAGTAGACTGTTAGCAGTTGGCTTTCTAGTAAGTTTTTTAACTGCTTATATGGTAGTCAAATGGCTTATAAAATTTGTAGAGTCTCACAATTTCAATATCTTCGGCTGGTACAGAATTATTTTGGCTCTTCTATTTTTCGTATTCGGTCTCTGATTTCAGCTGCGAGTTCAAAGTTTAATTCATGAGCAGCTAAAACCATTTCTTTTTGTAAATTTTTAATTAAGCGCTTTTTGTCCATTGGCGTCAAGCTTTCGTTATCTACAATTCCAGTTTCCAACGTAAAATCTGTTCTATTTTCTTCATCTTTTTCTATAATCCGTTCACGAAGCGGTTTTGAGATCGATTTCGGAATGATTCCATATTTCTCGTTTTCAGCAATTTGATATTCACGACGTCTCTTGACTTCACTTAGCGCTCTTTCCATCGATCCTGTAATTTTATCGGCATACATAATAACTCTGCCCTTAACATGTCTTGCAGCTCTTCCCATTGTTTGAATAAGACTTGTCTGACTTCGTAAAAATCCTTCTTTGTCTGCATCTAAAATTGCGACTAAACCAACTTCAGGAAGGTCTAAACCTTCTCGAAGTAAATTAATACCAACCAAGACATCATATTTTCCACTTCTCAAATTATCTAATATATCAGTTCTATCTAAGGTTTTTACATCAGAATGAAGATAGGCAACCTTTAAGCCTTGTTCTTCAAGGTAAGCTGATAAATCTTCAGCGGTGCGCTTTGTTAAGGTTGTTACTAAAATTCTTCTTTTTTCTCTAACCTCTTTCTTAATTTCAGTTATAACATCTGCTATTTGATTTGTTGTAGGCCGAACTTCAACTTTTGGATCAGGAATGCCAGTTGGACGAAGTAACTGCTCAACAATATGATCCTCTGATAATGACATTTCCCATTCATCAGGGGTTGCACTAAGCGCGATGAAATTTGGAATTCTTCTCATAAATTCATCAAATTTTAAAGGTCTATTATCAAGTGCCGATGGCAATCTAAAGCCATAATCAATTAAGGTTGATTTTCTAGAAAAGTCACCAGCAAACATTCCTCTTATTTGTGGGAAAGTAATATGAGATTCATCTGCAATAACTAAATAATCTTTGGGAAAATAATTTAACAATGTATATGGTGCATCACCTTCTTTTCTCCCATCAAAATATCTTGAATAATTTTCAATTCCCTTAACATATCCAATTTCCTTAATCATTTCTAAATCATATATAACTCGTTGTGATAACCTTTGTGCTTCAAGTAACTTATTTTGTTTTCTTAAATTAATTACCTGATCATCCAAATCTCTTTTAATATTTGTAAATGCTAATTCATGAGTTTTAGGATCTGCGATGAAATGCTTGGCAGGATAAAGCGTCCACGGTCCACTGACTACAGTCAATAGCTCTCCAGTTACTGAATTTATTGTCTTTACTGATTTAATTACTCCACCTGATTCCTCAATCCTAATTCCTGTATCTTCATAAGCAGGATATATATCAATATTTTCTCCACGAATTCTAAATGTTCCTCTTTTGAATCCAAATTCTGACCTTTCATATTGTAAATCAAGAAGTCTATCAATTATTTGCTCTCTAGTAACTTTCATTCCTGCCGTAAATTCAAATGCAAATTTCCCATATTCATTTGGAGAACCTATATTATATATACAAGAAACAGAAGCAACGACTATAACATCTTTTCTGGTTAATAAATTTGTAGTTGCAGCAAGCCTTAATTTATCTATCAACTCGTTAATCGCAGAGTCCTTTTCTATATACGTATCAGTTGATGGAATATAACTTTCAGGCTGATAATAATCATAATATGAAACGAAGTATGAAACTGCATTCTCAGGAAACAAATCTCTCATTTCCTGATAAAGTTGGGCAGCTAAAGTTTTATTGTGAGAAATAATTAAAGTCGGTCTTTGTAATTTTTCTATAACTTTAGCTGCCACGAAAGTTTTTCCACTTCCTGTAACTCCTAGTAAAGTTTGATATTTAATATCGGTATTAATATTGCCAACTAATTTATCAATTGCCTTTTGTTGTTCAGGAATAGGAGTGTATGTAGTATTAAGTTTAAATTTCATGAAGCAATTTTAACACATAACAAGGTTGACCTTTTGATGATTTACCTTTAAAGGTTCAACCTTATAAGTGATGTGAAAAGATATAGTTGACGCATTCGGTTTTTGTTTGTATAAATAGATATGGCAATATCAAGAACAGCACCGGTTATTTATAAGAGACAAGCACAGATCTTAGACTTTATTAAGCAATCTATCCAAAACACTGGTTTTGCACCAACACTTCGAGATATTGCTAATGCAATCGGAGTTAACTCACTAGCAACTGTTCACGAACACGTAACAGGATTAGTTGAAAAGGGGCTTCTTAAAAGAACATCAGGGCGCTTAAGAAAAATGGAATTAACAACTGATATAAGTATTAATAATGAGGGTATAAGTGTACCTATACTGGGCTACATCGCGGCTGGACAGCCAATAGAACCAATGACCGATCCAAATGCACACATGTCTATTCCTCCAAATTTTGCAAGTAAGACTAAAAGAGTTTATGTCTTACAGGTTCGAGGATTGTCTATGATTGAAGATCATATTAACGATGGAGATTTTGTAATCTGTGAACAGACAGAAACAGCAAATAATGGTGAAATTGTTGTAGCTTTGCTTAAAAATGGAATGGCTACCCTAAAAAGATATTTTAAGGAGGCAACAAGAATAAGACTAGAACCTGCAAACGCTGCAATGTCACCAATTTTTGCAAAAGAAGTTACAATTCAAGGTAAGGTTGTTGGTTTAATCCGCAAGTACAAGTAAACTTCTACCCGTCATCTGTGTAGGAATTGGAATATTTAACAATTTAAGAATAGTCGGTGCAACGTCAGCCAATACTCCAGAAGGTAATACTTGACCCCTGCCGGTAAGGTCTTTGTTTATAATAATAAAGGGGACAGGATTAGTACTATGCTCAGTTTCAATTTGACCTGATTGCGGATCAATCATTTCTTCTACATTTCCATGATCAGCTGTAATAACTAATGTGCCATCATAAGCTAGACAAAAATTGGCAAGTCTTGCAATACATTCATCAGTTACCTGACAGGCTTTAACCGCCGAGCCAATATTACCAGTATGGCCGACCATATCTGGGGCGGCATAATTAACTAGTATAAATCTATAATCCTGATTATCTTTTAATTTCGCAAGTATTTCATCTGTCAATTCAATAGAGCTCATTTCAGGCTTCAAATCATATGTTGCTATCTTGGGTGATGGAACTATCAAGTGTTCCTCCATTTCCATAGGTATTTCTTGTTGACCATTAAAATAAAAGGTTACAAATCTTTCCTTTTCACTTTCGGAAGCTCTAAGTTGTTTGTATCCGCTTTCTGAAATTACACGACCTATTGGCATATCGACAGTCTCAGGAGCAAATACGACTCTAGCACCTTCATCTATTAATGACTTTTCATATTGTGTCATTGTTGCAAAATATAAATTCTTGAGTTTTTCTGGCCGATCAAAAATGGAAATTTTAGCAATTGGCTCTTCTATCAAATGTTTTTGTTTATATTTAACTAAAAATGGATCAAATGATTGAGCCTCATCTACTTTATTAAAATCAGAATACACAAAGGCTCTTGATAATTGTCTTGGTCTATCAATTCTAAAATTAAAAAACACTACCGCATCATTGTCACTAATTTTTGATAAAGGTTTACCATTTTGATCACAAATTATGGCTGGATCAATGAATTCATCAGTTATGCCGTTTTCATATGAGCTTTCTATTGCTTCTTCAGGAGTTTTAACGAGACTTCCTTCGTTTCTGGTTAGTGCAAAATAGGCTTTAGCGGTTCTATCCCATCTATGATCTCTATCCATTGCCCAATATCTTCCCATAATCGACGCAATTTGTCCTACCTTTTCTCTTTTAATTACTTCTCTTACCCTATCAATATATATTTTAGCTGCAGTCGGTGGAGAATCCCTTCCGTCAGCAAATAGATGTAAAAATACTCTATCAAATTTATTTCTACTACAAAGTTGTATCAAAGCAAATAAATGTTCTATATTTGAATGAACACCTCCTGCTCCTATTAATCCCATAAGGTGAAGGTTGGAATTATTTTTCCTTGCATGTTCAATTGCGTCGAGTAAAGTTTTATTACTAAAGAAAGTGCCTTCAGCAATAGACATATTAATTCTCGCCAGGTCCTGGTAAACAATTCTTCCCGCTCCTAAGTTTAAATGTCCTGTTTCAGTATTACCTGCTTCTCCCTGAGGAAGTCCAACAGATTCTCCTGAAGCTAGAAGCTCAGTGTGAGGATAACCTGCCATATATCTATTGATATTTATTGTATTAGCAAGAGAAATAGCATTTCCCGCAGACGGAGCTGAAATACCCCAACCATCAAGTACAGCTAAAATCACGAATTTTACTGTCATTATTTATTTACGAATGCCGATAAAATAATCTAATTCAATTTCAATAGCTGTAAGTCTATTATATTTAGCGACTCTTTCTCCTCTTGCTGGAGCTCCAAATTTGGCATAATCAGATGCAATTCCAACTGCAAAATCTGCAATAAAAGAGTCATTTGTTTCGCCTGACCTATGAGATGTAATTATTTTCCATCCGGCCGTCTTTGCCATATTTACAACTTCAAGCGTTTCTGTGACAGTGCCTATTTGATTTGGTTTAATAACAGCACCATTACATGCTTTTTCGTCAATTGCTTTTTGTAGTCTTTTAGGATTTGTGACTAAAATGTCATCACCTACTATAATTGCGGTACCTGAAAACTCAGTGTTTATCTTTTTCCATGAACTCCAAGCATCTTCTTGAAAAGGATCTTCTAAAATAGCAAGCTTATAAGTATTAATAAGTTCTTTATAATAATCTAAGAGTTGATCATCTGTTAAACTTGATGATCTGTCTCTAATGGTATAATCACCATCTTTGTAAAAGCTATTTGCAGCGACATCAAGACCCAAGAAAACATCACGACCCAATGAATAATTTGTTTGTTTGACTGATTCTACAAAAACCTCGAAAGCATCAGCATTTGTAAACAAATTTGGGGCATAACCACCTTCATGTCCAACGGAATGTATTGCTCCGCGCCTTGCAAGATTTTCACCAATTGCTTGATATATTTCCACTCCCATTTGCAAACCTTCATGAAATTTCTTGTTTGTGGCAGGAATCATCCAAAATTCTTGAAAATCCAAGTTTCCAGCCCCATGTAATCCACCATTTATCATATTCAAAAGTGGTGTAGGTAGTTTTACTCCACTTTTCATTCCATGAAAAACTGCTAACTCATTAACCCAAGTGTATAAGGCCTTATTTTGAGATAGTGCAGCTATTTTACAAATAACTTGTGATATAGCCAAAATTGAATTTCCACCATATTTTGATTTATTTTCAGTTCCATCTAAGGAAATTAATTTTTGATCAATTTCAGTCTGTTTTGTTGGATCCATACCAACAATTGCAGGACCTAAAACTGTATTAATATTCTCACAGGCTTTTAAAACACCTTGGCCACGATATCGTAAGGGGTCATTATCTCTTAATTCTAATGCTTCATGAGATCCTGTCGATGTTCCTGCGGGGACTGAAGCTGTCGCAAACCTACCATCATCAATTTGGCAATAACATTCAACAGTAGGTATACCGCGACTATCCAATATTTCCCTAGACCATATTCTCTTGATCATGTATTGCCTTTCTAACCCGAGTAACAACATCAGGATTAACTGAGATACTTGTTATACCTGCTTTAACTAAAACTTCTATCATTTCATTATACGTCGATGCTGCTTGTCCGCAAATAGACGAAGTTACGCCATATTTGTTACATGTTTTAATTACTTTTTTAATAGCCCATAAAACTTCAGGGCTCATTTCATTAAATTCAGTGGCAACTGTAGAATTATCTCTATCAGTACCTTGCATTAACATTGTCAAATCATTTGAACCAATAGATATTCCGTCAATTCCAACTTTAATAAATTCCTTAATCATTATAATGTTAACAGGAATCTCAACCATCATCCAAAACTTAAAATGTGGGTCATCAAAAAGACCGTTTGATTGGACAATTTTTCTAACTCTTCTTAGTTCGTCTGGACTTCTAACAAACGGAATCATAATTTGAAGATTAGAGTATTTCTCTCTAACTTCTTTAATTGCTTGAAGTTCTAAACTAAAAACCTCTGGGTCAGATACATATCTAAATGCTCCTCTGTAACCCAACATTGGATTTGGTTCTATGGGCTCCCAACGTTTACCTCCCTCGAGGCTCCTATACTCATTAGTTTTAAAATCTGTAGCACGGTAAACAACTTGTCTTGGATAAAATGCCTCACAAAAAACAGTTAATTTTTTAACCATTTTATCAATGAATAAATGCTGGGTGTGTCTTTTAATAGCCTCTTTAGGATGTATTCCGATGTCAGCAATCATAAATTCAGCGCGTAAAAGTCCAACTCCGTCAACATCCATTTTAGATACTTCTATGGCTCTATCTGGCTCGGCTAAATTTACATATAATTTAGTAGCAGTCTTATAAACTGCTGATAGCTTATGGTCTACAGTCGACTGTAGACTGTTAGCCGTAGACTTTTTCTGTCCCCCTGCAAATATTTCACCGGAAGTACCATTAACAGTTACAATATCACCGTCTTCAAGTATTTTTGTTCCAATTTTAGTACCAACAACACAGGGAATTCCCATTTCTCGTGAGACAATTGCTGCATGGGATGTCATTCCTCCCTCATTCGTAACAATAGCCGAAGCTTTCTTCATTGCAGGAACATAATCAGGAGAAGTCATTGGAGCCACTAAAACATCACCTTTTTGAATTTTATTTATCTCTTTTGGTGATTTTAAAATTACAACTTTTCCAGTTCCAATCCCAGGGCTTGCAGAAATCCCCTTTAAAATAGGTGGTAAGTTATTAGAATTCTTTATATCTTTATATCTTTTTATCTCTATATCTTGTATTGTTGTTACTGGTCTTGTCTGAACTATATATAATTTACCTTTTTCTAAAGCCCATTCAGAATCCTGTGGAAAATAATAGTGATCTTGTAGCTTTTGCGAAATCTTTGCTAAGGTAATTATCTGGTCGTCAGATAGTTTAACCTTACTAATTAGTTTTGTGGGGACTGTAATTTCTTTTGTTTCATGACCTTTTTTAATATATTGCATTTTTTGATCATTAACTTCTTTTGATAATATTGCAAATGTCTCTTTTTGAACCACATAATGGTCTGGGATATAACTGCCTTGAACAATCATTTCCCCAAGTCCCCAAACAGCATCAATAATTATTCTGTCTTTATGATTTGTAACAGGATCGATAGAAAACATTATTCCCGAAACCTCTGATTGAACCATTTTTTGAACAATGACAGAAATTCCAACTTTTTCAATTTGAATTTTATTCGAGTGTCTGTAATAAATTGCGCGAGGAGTAAAAAGAGAAGCCCAGCACTCACGAACTGCAACTTGCAAATTTGATTCACCCTTAATATTTAAAAAGGTTGCTTGTTGGCCTGCAAAGCTCATGCCAGGAAGGTCTTCCGCTGTTGCAGACGACCTAACAGCAACAAGAGCCTTACTAAATCTTCCTGACAATCTTTTGTAAGATTTAACAATATCATTAAAAACAGATTCAGGAAATTTAGACGTATTTATGAGTTTTTGAATTTTTCTTGCACTGTTTTCTAGTTGGGAAGGATCTTCAACATCAGTAACTTCTAAAATCTCATAAATTGTCTTCGCTACGCCGCTTTCGCGTAAAAATAATTCATAAGAAGGTACAGTAACAGCAAAGCCATTTGGGACGGGAAACCCTGCCTTTGTCATTTCACCAAGATTTGCTCCTTTTCCACCAACTAAGGAGATGTCATCTTTATCAATATCTTTAAAGTCAATTACTAAGGGCAGATTAGTCATCTATTTAATCATAGCAGATTTGAGCTTTAGTATCCATGGTTCAGGACCGGGGTCAGAGTCATCTAAAATTGATATGTAAAAACCAATCCACGCACAGTAATGAGCCAGTTCTAACGACTGTGAGAGCACTGTCGATGACTGTAGACTGTAGACCGTAGACTGTAGACCTTGTTCAGTAAAGATATCTTTTGTGATTTGATACCTAAGTTTTACTCGTTCATGGTTAAAATTGCTTTCAAAAAATAAATACTTTTTCTGAAGTGCTGCTTGTGGTTTACCAACAGCTTCTACAAGAACGTGGTTAACTTCAGGAAAATCGTAGAATTCTGTAAAATTTCTTGATATTTCACATAATGCATTACGACCTGCGTTTAAGGCACCAAGTAAAGGTCTTCCTCCAAATAAAACTGGAATATATCCATGTAAATTTTCTGCCATTTCTTTTGCATTCCATACTTTTCTAACGTCTTCTAACTCCTTTAATGCTATTTCTAATTCTTGTTCAGCATTTGGCATAATGCCTAGAGCATATAGCACACCTAGTAGTCCTCCCAATGATATCCCTAAGCCAGTTTTTGGGAAACCAGTTGGATTAGTGTCTTTTGGATCAATAATCACATCATTAATTTTTCCACCTGTTGATATTCCAATTACTTGACATCCAATTTCTTTTGCTTTTTCATAAGAAGATAAGCTCTCTTCAGTATTTCCTGAGTAACTATTAACTATTACTAAAGTATTTTTATTTACCCAATTAGGTAAACCATAATCATTATAAACAACAAAAGGTTTTTCATAATTATCTTCTAATAATCCCTGAATAATTTTTCCAGCATTGCTAGATCCACCCATACCAGAAATCAAAATTGCATCAAATTGCATCTTGGGAATTTCTGAACCAAAAGCTTGTTCAAAAGTGGTTTTAATTTGTTCTGGAAAAAGCATCAGACTTTTCTCTACCTGTGCTAAATCTAATTTTGTATAGTTTTCATTTAAATTCATAAATTTTTATTCAAAAGCATGGATATTAACTCCCTCATCCCAATCTATTTCTGGATACTTTTTAAGAATTTCTTTGATATTTATTTTTAATTTGTCGTACTGTTCTTGTGTTTTAGCTTCAAATTTTATAGTTATATACGGACCATTTTGACTAGCTCTGATTATCATCATTTCATCCTCAGTATCAGCTCTAAATCCATCTATATCTACGTATTTCGCTGTTGGAAATAATTCTTTTATATCTAGGCTTATCTTTTCATTAATTAGTTTAAATTTAATTGAATCTGCCAAACCTAACTTTATTTCTGGGCTTGAAATGTATTTTGGCAATTCATCCACAATTTCTTTTAGCGACTTTTTTTTGTTCTTCATATAATTAAGTAGTCTTAAGGTTGCAAAACCTGTATCATCATGGCCGTAAAAATTATCCATAAAAAACATATGACCTGAGAGTTCTCCACCAAATGGAGCCCTTGCTTCTTTTACTTTTGCTTTAATAAAACTATGACCCGTAAGCCACATAACAGGAACACCTCCTGATGCTGTAATTACATCTGACGTTGCTTTTGAGCAAAGTGTATTAAAAACAATTGGAGCGTTATCCATATATTCTAAAATGTCCTTTGCGAAGATGGCAACCAAAACATCATTCCAAATTGGAGTTCCTTCGCTATCTACAATCCCAATCCTATCTCCATCTGGATCATAGCAAACTCCAAGGTCTGCTTTTTCTTCTCTAACATATTGACCTAACCTATCAATAACCTCTTTTTCAGTTGGGTCAGGCGTTCCTAAAGGAAAACTTCCATTCAACTCAGTATTCTTGGCAATAACTTCACAACCTGCACGTTTTAAAATTTCTGGCATGAATTTTCCAGCAGTTGCGTTAAGTGTATCCAAAACTACTTTATAACCAACGTTTTCTGTTGGTACTTTTTTAAACAAATCCTCGACGTAAAACTTAAAGATATCTTCTTGAATGCGATTTCCTTTTTTACCATATGATCTAAAATTACCTGATTCAACAATTTTTCTGATCTGTTGTACTTCATGAGTCAAAAGTGTGTCAGAATAACCAACTGCTAATTTTAATCCATTATAATTTTTTGGATTATGCGAAGCTGTAATCATTGCTGCACCTTTAGTTAGGAAGTGATATTGAGAAAAATACAAGATTTGTGAGAGAGTTAAGCCAATATCTATAACATCTATACCAGAGTCCATAAGCCCTTCCATAAATGCGTTTTGATATTCTTCAGAAGTTAATCTAACATCTCTGCCAACAACTGCTTCTGTAATCCTTCTTTCATACAAAAAGGATGCATATGCTTTACCTAAAGTAAAATAGACATCAATATTTAGATCTTTATCAACCACTCCTCGAATGTCATAACCTCTAAATATTTCTGGATTTATATTTTTAACCAAATTCATATAAGCCAATCTATTTTAGATGCTTGGTTAGTAAAAGATCAAGTGATAATAATAAATCTGCTTTGCCTGTTTTTGATTTGACATCAATTTCAGCCAATTCTAAGATCATCTGTCCCACCCCTGGGGTGGGTTTTGTTAGGTATTTTTGTTTTAACTTCCAAGCCATCATAGCAAGAATATATTCAACTGCTTGTGTCTTAAGTAATTCGTGTAATCCTGTAACAGTCATATTATCTAAAAACTTCCATAAAACTACAGGTAATTCAAATAATTCAGTCTTATCTGCGTTTAAGTTTCTGAGGGCAACAGCAGATATTTTTGACGCATGATAAATAATTAAATTTCCACTATATTTCTCAAGCTTTTCAATAATCTTTTTATTCAGAAGTTTATAATCGTAGAGCACGTAAAACTTATTTTCATCGAAAAGTGTTTGATTTGTTACTTCCTGAAAATTGTAATCAGTTATTTGCCATCCACGTTTTTTGGCCTCATTAGTAAATTTAGTCAACCTTTCGTAACTTTTAACAGTATCGTCACCGTGAAGAATTATTATTTGCATGATATCTTTCTATTAGTATATCAAGTTTGTCGTGGAAACTTCCTTTCTTGTGTCTTGTGTGGGCAACGAGAGCACCAGAAAAGTTTCGTGGAATATGTGTTAATTCATGAAGAAGTACTTTATCTTGTTGTTTTTCCGACAACTTATCAAAATGTTCAGAAATAACTTCGACTATATAGGCTGGTTCAACACCTAGAGTTCTTTGCCATAATTTTGGGAGACCCCACGCTCGTGCATACGCACGAGCCTTAGAATTAATTGATCTATAGTAAAAAATTCTTCCATACGAAAGCCATTCTAATTCCATAGCTTTAATTAATGTTTCGGATCTCTTTTTAATTTCAGGGTCTAATTCCCAGCTAACAGATGGTTTAGATTTTCGCTTCATATATTTTCATGGCGTGCGTCATGGCTATTGCTAGCGCATCTGCTGCATTATCAAAATGAGTTTTTTTACGCTTTTCACTTTTTACTTTCTTGCCAAGTATTTTTTTAACATGCATTTGTACTTCTTTTTTATTTGCCCTGCCAGATCCCGTAATCATTTTCTTTATTGTCCCAGGAGCATATTCTGCAACAAATATATTAAGTTTTCTTGCAGCCAAAAGCATTACACCTTGTGCTTGACCAACTGCAATTACAGTTTTTGCGTTACTTGCAAAAAAAACTTTTTCAAATACAAAAACATCTGGTTTAAATTTGTCTATAAGCTTCTTGGTCTTTTCAAATATTATCTCTAACCTTTCTTCCTTAAGAAGTGACTTATCTGTTTCAATTAAACCCCATTCAATAACGGAAAGTCCATTTCCTGTCATTGCTGTGACATCAGTCACTTCAATGCAACCAAATCCAGTTGTTGCTGTCCCAGGATCAATGCCTAATATTATCATTTGTTAAGTATACTATGAAGATATTATTTTTGTTTTGAAGTCTTTGAAGATTTTTTTATTACTTTTTTAGTTACTTTCTTAGTTATTTGTTGACTTTTTGACAACTCGCGTCTTTTTGCCCTTGAGTAAATTTTGTCAATTTCTTTCGTAGATTTTTCTCTTGTGTAATAGAGTTTTGCACGATTAACTCCCATTGTTCCTCTTTTGACAACCTCAACTTTTTCGATACTAGGAAGATCAATTGGAAAAATTCTCTCAATTCCAATCATGGCTTCACCAATTCTTCTTAAGGTAAACATTTTTCGATCGCCTTGACCACGAATTTTAATAACCATACCCTCAAAAACTGCAAGACGAGTTTTTTCACCCTCTTTGATTCTTTGAGATACTTTAACTCTATCTCCAATCCCGAATTCGATTTCTTTAACTGATCCATCAGTCAAGCTTTGCTTATGAGTTATTCTTAATGCCATGGAGCTATTATATATCAAAACAAGAGCTCTCTCAACGAGAAAAAAATATCACTCTCTCTGAATGTGATTATCATTAAATGTTTTCTTTAATTCCATAAATTTGGCACTTAAGTTTGCAGGTGGAGCTTCATCAAAAATATTTTCTGGTTTATGAATCTTTGGGTTATATTCTCTCATTGATTCGACTAGTTGCATACGCTCCGCGATAAAGGATATTTCTTCTTCTCTTGATTCAACTCTTCCTGAAATCAAAACTACTTTTCCGTCAATAAGTAGATTTTTGACATCGTGATAAAGCTTGGGAAATACCACCATATCAACAACACCTGTTGTATCTTCAGCTTTAATGAAAGCCATTTCTGAATTATTTTTCTTTGTCAGTATAACTCGAACCTCTCTTATTACCACTCCAACTTTTACCAAATTACCAATTTGCTCAATTGGATCTAATTCTGATATTTTACAAGTTATTTGATCTTCCATTGGATCTAAAAGTTCATTTAATGGCTTTGCCGAAATGGAGAATCCTAAAAGCTGACGCTCAAAGTTTTCTCTTTCTTCGTCTATAAAATCCTCTACACTATTATCAATAATAGAAGAGTCAGAAACAAAAGCAGAAATCTTCTCCACATCTTCTTCTGAAAATAGTCCTGATTGCCCATTATTATCTTTAGGTTTTGAAAGTTTTGTTTTAATTAGATCAATTGCTGTTAAAAGTGCAGTTCTTTTACCAAAATTATCCATAGCCCCAACTTTAATTAAACTTTCAAGTACTCTTTTATTTACTTTTCTAGCATCGACTCTATTTATAAAATCCATAAATGACTGAAAAGCCCCTGATTTCCTTGCTGTAAGTATTATGTCGATTGCGATATCTCCTACATTTTTAATAGCTGACAAACCAAAACGAATGGAGTTGTTGCTAATTGAAAAATCTAAATCTGATTCATTAATATCAGGAACTAAAACAGGAATACCAATTCGTCTACACTCATGAACTGCCTGACTTACTTTAATAGCATCTGCACTTTCAGCAGAGAGTAGTGCTGTCATATACTCAACAGGATAATTAGCTTTCATATATGCAGTGTAATAGGCAACCATTCCGTATGAAGCAGCATGTGCTTTATTAAATCCATACCCTTGAAACGGAACGAAAAGATTCCACATCTTTTCTGCTTGCTTCCTACTCATTTTGGAATATTTAATACATCCATCTACAAACACTTCATGTTGTTCAGCCATTTCCTTGGGTAGTTTTTTACCAATTGCCTTACGTAATTTATCAATTGTCTCCCAGTTGTAGCCTGCTAAGGCCATTCCGGTAAACATAATGTCCTCTTGGTAAACCAATATTCCATATGATTTATCTAAGAAGTCGGCCATTTTAGGATGCATGTAGGTAATTTTACTTTTTCCGTTTTTGCGCGCAATGTATTCTGGAATATTAGCCATTGGTCCTGGTCGATATAAAGCCACCATAATCATCAGATCGTCAACCCGCGTCGGTTTGAGTTCCTTGAGCCATTTAGTCATACCTGATCCACCGAGTTGAAATGTACCCATTGTTTCTCCACGAGCTAACATATCAAAAGTTTTTTTGTCATCAACTGGAATCTTTAAAAAATCAATTTTAAGATTGTTAACCTTTTCGACTAAATCACGTGCTTTTCCTAAAATAGAAAGGTTTCGAATGCCTAAAACATCTATTTTAACCAGACCCACACCCCCATATTCATCAGCAATAGAATGCATTTCGTATTGTGTAATTACTTTAACTCCCTTGGGCTCCAATTGAATTGGAGTAAAATCCGTAATTTTGGTTGGAGAAATTACTACTCCAGCAGCATGAACTGACAAATGTCTTGCATTACCCTCAACGGCCTTCGCAAGATCTATTATTTGTTTAGTATCTATATCACTAGCATACAGTTCTTTAAGGTTTGGGGTCTCAATTAAAGCCCTATCAATTGACATTGGAAAACCCTGACTGCCAAGTGGAATTAATTTTGCAATTTTATCCCCTGTTGCATAAGGGTAACCTAAGACTCTTGCAATATCTCTAATAGCAGCTTTTGCTAACATTCTTCCAAATGTACATATTTGTGCTACTTTATCTTTACCATATTTTTCAACAATATATGCAATTAAGTCTTCCCGTCGATCGTCAGATATATCTAAATCAATGTCAGGAGAACTAGGTCGAAACGGATTAAGAAAACGTTCAAAAGGTAATGCATACTTAAGAGGGTCAACTGTGGTAATACCAACAATGTATGAAGCAACTGAACCAGCCGCAGAACCTCGAGTATTGGTGATAATGCCATGCTCAAGACACCAGCTTGTCAAATCTGCTAGTATTAAAAAGTAAGGTGCATAGCCTTTATCACAGATAATATCCAGTTCATAATCTAAACGCTTTAAAATTACATCTGTGACTTTTTCGTACCGACTTCCTATTTTTCCGTGGGCTAATTCTCTTAAAACTTCTGTAGCGGTCTTTCCCTCAGGTAGGTCTACTTGTGGATAAAACGACTTGCCCAATTCAATTGATAAATTACACTTTTCTGATATTTTTAATGTATTTTCGATAGCGTCAGGTAAATCAGCAAAAACTTCAATCATTTCATTTGGTGACTTTATATAAAAATCAGGATTATCAATGTATCTTAAACGCTTAATATCTGAAACGTTTTTACCTGTAGCAATGCAAACCAAAGCATCTTGGGCCTCTGCATCTTCTTTTTTAATATAATGTGCATCGTTTGTAGCCACAAGCGGTATGCCCAAATCTCGACTTAAGCGTATTGTTCCCTCTTCATAGATTTTTCCGCTGTCTACCATCCTTTGAAGACTTTCTTTGAGTTCAGGATCGGTAATATTGGGTACGATTTTATCGTAAAAATGTCGTTGAATTTCAATGTAAAAATCATCTTGAAAGACATCGGCATACCACTGCGTTAATTTTTTGGCTTCTGCATAGTTGCCTTCAATTAAAAATTGTGGAATTTCGGCTTGCGGACAACCTGATAGACAAATTAAACCACTCGAGTATTCTTTAAGTATCTCTTTTGTAAATCTAGGGCGATAGTAGAAGCCGTCCATGTGCGCGATTGAGGTTAACTTCATTAAGTTTTTGTAACCCTTATTGTCTTTAGCAAGTAAAGTTATATGAAAATTATCTTTAACCTTTTCGGTCATATTTCTTGTTACATAACCTTCAAACCCTATAATTGGTTTAACTTCTTGTTTTAGACCTTCTTTAAAAAATTCAATTGCGCCATACATTGCACCATGATCAGTAACAGCAATAGCATCCATTTCATTTTCTTTTACATGGGCAAATAATTTTTTAATTCTAGATAGCCCATCAAGAAGAGAATATTCTGTATGATTGTGAAGATGTACAAATTTAGACATTAAACAGATTGTGCCACAATTACTCTATTTCGTCCACTTTCTTTTGCAGTATAAAGCGCAACGTCAGCTCTTTTAAACCATTCTTTTGCTAGCTCATTATTTTCTCTTTTTGCTAACCCAATACTCATTGTAAGATTTACTTTTTTGCCATCGTAAGAAATTTCATTATTTTCAAATTGTAATCTAATATCTTCAGCTCTCTTTTTTAATGTTCCAATTTCTATATCTCCTTCCATAATTAGTACAAATTCTTCTCCTCCCCATCTTCCAACAGAATCCTTCATAGAAACCATCTTTTTAAGTCTATTTCCAATTATTTCTAAAATCCTATCTCCGCCATCATGTCCTAAAGTATCATTAACTTTTTTGAAATAATCTAAATCCATCATAAGCATGGTTGCCGGCAGATTACTATTAACTATTTCGCTAATTCTGTTTTCGACTTCTGTTCTAGAAGCTATTTGCATTAATGCATCTGTAGCAACGTGCTTTTCTAATTGTTTATTTCTAATTTTTAATTCTGTTCTACCAAGTTGTTTTCTATAATCAATAAATTTATCTGTCATATTTTTAAAAATTTTCTTTTGTTAAGGATGCGATTAGTTTAAAGTTTATCACCTTTGGATTACCTTTGCCATTTAATTTTTTTTGAATTTGTCCTATTAAAAACCCAATTACTTGTCCTTTGCCATTTTTGTAAGCGGAGACAACTTCTGTATTTTCAAAAACTACTTCTCGAATTGCTTCATCAAGATCTGATTCGCTTGCATATTCCACGGTTGTAATTTCTTTTACCTTGCGCACAAGGCTTGCCGCAGCATATTTTTTGTCCAACTGCTTGTTGATCATCAAGTCTGCAATTGGTTTAACTAAATCAGGGGCTAGTTGTACTGCGCGCTCAAAATAATTTGCTCTTTCCAAATCATTCACCAAAATCTCTATATATTCTTTTGATATTTTATATTCTTCAGCAAATCTTTGTCTTTTCTGTTCGGGCAGTTCTGGCATATAGCCTGTGGCATATGGCATATAGCTAACTGGGGGAAGGTCTGCTTCAGGAAAATACCTATAATCATGCGAGTCAGATTTTGTTCTTTGTGAGAACGTAGTTCTAGCATTCTCATCGTAACCTCTTGTTTCTTGGACTAAATTTTGGTTATTATCTAAAGCAATTGTTTGTCTTTCAATCTCTGCATTTAGCGCTTTTTCCAAGAACTTAAACGAGTTTATGTTCTTGAGTTCCACTTTGTAATTAGGAAGTTTTCCATCTGATGATAGTGAAATATTTGCTTCCAATCTCATTGTTCCTTTCTCCATGTCTGCATTACTTATGTCAAGGTGGCGTGCAATCAATTGCAATTCTTTAGTAAAGCTAATTACGTCTTCCACGCTGTGAAATACAGGTTCGGTAACTATTTCAATAAGTGCACATCCACAGCGGTTAAAATCAACGAGAGAAACTTTTTCACCGTTTACCGTTTCATGAATTAACTTTCCAGCATCTTCTTCGAGATGTATGTGATTAATTGCAAAACCAAGAAGCTCTCCACCAACACAAAATGGATTGTCTTTTTGACTGGTTTGAAAACTTTTAGCTAGGTCTGGGTAGAAATAATGTTTTCTGTAAAACCTTGATGTTTCTGAAATTTTTGATCCTAATGCTAAACCTAATTTAATAGTTTTATTAATTGCTTCTTTATTTGCGATTGGTAAAGCGCCAGGAAGTCCTAAACAAATAGGACAAGTTTGACTATTTGGCTTAGCTCCAAAGTGACTCTGAGGGCAAGAACAAAACATCTTAGAATTTGTGTTTGGTTCTATATGTATTTCAAGACCGATAATGTTTAAGTATTTTTGCATATTAAAAAGCTACTTTTGGCTTGTAATTTGTTGCAAGTTCATACATTTTTCCTAACTTAAATAAAGTTGCTTCTCCGAATCTTGGAGCCATTAATTGAAATCCTAAAGGTAATTTATCTTTTGTAAATCCGCTGGGTATAGCAATTGATGGAATTCCGCACAAATTGGCTGTAGTGGCGTAAATATCAGTTAAATACATTGCAAGCGGGTCATTTGCTTTTTCTCCAATTTTAAATGCAGATGTAGGGGCTACTGGAGCTATAATAGCATCTACTGTTGTATATACTTCGTTTACTTCATTAATTATTTTTGTCCTCACTTTCATTGCTTTTTCATAATATGCATCATAATAACCAGCTGATAACACATAACTTCCCAACATTATTCTTCTTTTGGCTTCTTCACCAAATGAATTTCTATTGTTTCCATATCTAATACCATCAAACCTTCCTAAATTACTTGAAACTTCAGCTGGTTGAATTATGTAGTAAACAGATATTCCATATTTTGTAGAAGGTAAACCAACTTCTATAAATTCTACATTTTCTTTTTTATATGTATTTATAACTTCTTGTATATTATTTTCAATTTCTGGATCTAATCCCTTGCTGAAGAATTCTGTAGGGATTCCCACTTTAAACTTATGTTTAATGGCAGATGGTTGATGGTTAACAACAGTTCCATCATACCCGTCTTCACCTTTTATTACATTAAATACTGTTTCTACGTCGTCTACACATCTACCAATCGAACCAACCGTGTCAATTGAACTTGCCATGGCAATTACACCGTATCGAGAGACAGCTCCGTATGTTGGTTTAAGTGCTACCGAATAGCCATAATTTGCAGGGAGTCTAATTGAACCGCAAGTATCTGTACCTGTTGATATTAAGCTCATATTAGCAGACAAAACAGCTCCTGAGCCAGAGGATGAACCTCCCGCAGTATATTCCTTATTCCAAGGATTTTTAGTTACCCCAAAATCAGAATTCTCACCACTTGAACCATGAGCGAATGCATCACAATTTAGTTTACCCAACATAATTCCCCCTGCATTTACAATTCTTTTTACAGTAGTTGCTGAATATTGTGGAATATAATTATCAAGAATTTTTGATCCAGCTGTAGTTCGTATTCCCTCGGTCAAAAAAATATCTTTAAACGCAGTAACAACTCCAGATAATGGAGTTGCATATGTACTTACTTTGTCTAGCTCTTTTGCTTTTTTGTATGCCTCTTCTTCTGTAACTGTCAAAAAAATATTATATTCATCATTATATTTTTTAATTTGTGCAAGATAACTGTCAACAAGTTCTACAGCAGAAAATTTCCTGGACCGAAGTCCTTCCTGCGTTTCTTTAATTGTTAGTGGAATATTATTCATATGTTCTACCGGCAACGCCGGCCAAGCTTGGCTTATTTTCTAAAATAGCTTTTACTTTAAAATAACCATTGTAGCTATCTGTGTTTGAAAGCGCTTCTTCTTGTGTTAACGACTCTTCACTCTTTACTATATCCTCTCTTACTATATTTTTAAGTCCTGTAATTTGAGAAGTTGGTTCAACCCCATCAGTATTAACTTCTGAAAGAGTTGTTACAAATTCAATAATCTTATCTAACTGTGGAGTAAACTTTTTAATTTCAGAATTAGTTAAAGTAAGGTTTGAAAGTTCTGCAACATGTATTACATCTTTTTTAGTTAATTGTTTCTTCGCTAACTTGGCCATATTGATATCATACTTCAATCAGGACATTTTTTGAAGTATGGAGATTCGTTCGGATATCGGTGGGTGAGTATTAAATAACCCTGCAAGCATACCCACTGAACCCTGCCTGCCGGCAGGCAGGCCTTTAATATCTGATTTAAATGGATTAACAATATAAAGATGAGCAGTTGCTTTATTTGCAGCTTCTAGTGGTTCATGGTCGGCAGAAATTTTAGCTAGAGCCGTCATTAAACCTGCTGGTTGTCTTGTAATGGCAACAGATCCTGCATCAGCCATAAATTCTCTTCTTCTAGAAATTGCAAGTTGTATAAGTGTTGCAATAATTGGTGAAAGTATCGCAAATAATATTCCTATAACCATTATTATTGCTCCCAATTGATTGTTATCATTGTCTCTGTTTTTTCCACCTCCGAACAACCTCGCTCTAAAAAACCAATCGCCAAGAAGAGCAATTAAACCAACCATAACTGAAACAATGGACATTAGACGAATATCATAATTTTTTATGTGTGATAATTCATGAGCAATAACTCCCTCAAGTTCTGTACGACTTAATTTATCTAGAAGTCCTGTTGTTGCACAAACAACGGCATGTTCTGGATCTCGACCAGTTGCAAAGGCGTTTGGGGCAGTATCTTCTATCACGTAGAGACTTGGTTTTGGTAAACCTGCTCCAATACAAAGATTTTCAGCAACTGATGTAAAAAGTCTATCTTCTTTGGAATTAGCTACTCTAGCACCAGAAATTCCAAGAACTATTTTATCTGAATAATAATAACTAATAAATGTTGAGATACCAGAGACTATTAATGCAATTCCAACATAGCCAAAACCTCCTACTTCATAACCGTTGTAATCTCCAAAAGCTTGAGATATAAAATAAATAGCAATTACAGAAAATACAAAAAACAAGGTCGTTATAACCCCACTTTTTATTTTATTACTTTGCTGAACTTCATATATATTTTGCATACTTAAAACAATCTAATGCCATTATACTTTCTGTCACCTAGTTCTCCAAATCCAACAATTTTTAATTCAATTTCCTTTTTAGTATCAGCTAATGCAAATGAACTAAAACCTTCTTTTCCAACTAACAATTTTATTTTATCATTATATATTTTTAATATTTGGATATAATTATCCCAACCTACATTCCAATAATTATCAAATCCTGAGGCTTCGAGAATGACGTATTTCGTTAATCCTCCGAGAATTGGCATATGATAAAACCCAAAATACTTACTTATACCTGTATGGCTAAATTTTGCATTAACATCACTACCTATAATTTTTGTTCCTTTGCCAATCCACTGGTGTTTTTTGACGTGCCAAGGGTGAGTTTCTTGCACAGGAAAATTAATTCCACCAAAAACCCACATAAATGGCCAGAGTAAAATATCTAAAATTCTATACATTAAAGATTTACCTTTGGACTTTTCATTTCGTCAGCGCTTACTGTTAGATGTTCTCCTGATTCTGCAGTTTCTAAACCTTTGAGTTCATCAAATTTAAACATGTTAGCTACAATATTTGATGGAACTGATACTCTTTTAACATTGTAATCTGCAGTCAAATCAATCATAAGTCTTCTTGCATACATTACTTTATCTGATGTATCCCTTAATTCTCCCATTAAGTTTTCAACTACAGTATTTGCTTTGAGTTCTGGATTGCTTTCAACAACTATTTTTAATCCAGATAAAGCATCAGAAATTTGCTTTGATGCATCTTGACCTTTTGCAACAAGTTTTCTAGCTTCTGCAAGCATTTCAAGTATTCCTTTTTCGTGTGTCAAATATCCTTTTACAGAACTTTCAAGATTTGGAATTAAATTCGCCTGTCTTTTAAGTTGATTTCCGATTTCTTGTACTGAAGCCTTAATTCTTGCTTTACTTGAAACAAAAAAGTTATAAACAGAAACAACCCAAAGTACAAACAAAATTACTACTACTAATAATATTATTGTTATGTTCATAACACTCTGTATATTCATAAATTAATCACCTCGATTCAATTCTTTCTTAAAATCCTCTAACGATAAACAGTTTATCACATTCTTTTTTTCTGCCCAACCACGACGGGCAACATAAACTCCATATTTCATATTATCCATCATAGTCAACTCGTGGGTATCAGTTCCTAATGTTAATTTCACACCAAGTTTTACAGCATCACGAACTAAAGTATCAGGTAAATCTAGTCGCATAGGATCAGCATTAATTTCAATCCATTTGTTATGTTCTAAGCAGAACGCAAATATTTTTGGCCAATCAAGTTCTACCCCTTCTCTTTCGTTTAGTTTTCTGGCAGTAGGGTGAGCAAATATTTTTACTTTTGGATTATTTAAAGCGTTTAAAACTCGTGAGGTCATGTCAGTTCTTGATAATTCAAAACTTGAATGTATGGAAACTAATGCAAAATCAAGTGTTTCCAAGCCTTTCACAGAAATAGGTAAGGATCCATCCTTTCCCATGTCAATCTCAAGGCTATTGAATACAAAAGGTGTACTATTTTCACGTGAGTAATTTAGTTGTTCTACTACTTCTTTCTTTTTCTTTAATAAATCCTCTGTTTGTTTTTGGTCGTGTCTTTTCTTACTAGGGTTATGTTCTGTGAAAGCGATATACTCATATCCTAATTCCTCACTTCTTTTTACTATCTCTTCCATTGAATTAATTCCTAAGTCGTGTGAAGTCTCTATGTCAAAATTACTATGTATCTGTAAATCAGCCTTGATATTCTCAAGTTTTACCAATGTCGGTAGACTGTGAGCCGTAGACGATTCAATCTCCCCTGTATCTTCCCTAAGCTCTGGTTCTATGTAGTCCATATCCAGAAACTTATATAATTCTTGTTCTGTTTTAAATTTTTTAGAATTATTAATTCCATATTCGCTTAGCGAATATCCATTTTTGAGTGCATGTTCACGAAGTGCTATATTATGAAATTTACTACCTGTGAAATGTTGAAGGGCAGAACCATATTTTTCGGGTTCCATAACTAACAAGTCAACCTGAACATCACTTGGCAGTAATAACGAGGCTGTGTGATCACCTTGTTCTATTATTTTTTGTTTTTTGGGATAATTAACAAACCTGTCTATTACTTTTCGTGGATCATTTGTAGCTACTGCTATATCAATATCCCCTACTGTGGCCACCTTACGTCGAAGAGAGCCTAATGTATCTATCTTTTCTACTGCGGGATCTTCTTTTAGCCATTCCATGACTTCAGAAGCAATGTTTTCTGCATATGGGAGTAAATGTCTTTTGATTTTGTTTATGACGAAGTCAGCCTGCCTTAATTTGTCAGCGAGTTCCCTTTTTGGAAGCTCCTCAATCATTTTTATAGCAGTTCTAAGTCCAACTTTAGGAAGAGCCATTAATTTAAATGCTTCAGATGGAATATCTTTCATTAACTCTTCAAAATGCTTGGACTTTCCTGTTTTAAATATCTCATCCAAATGTTCTGCAATTGATTTTCCTATACTTGGCACATCATCAAGTTTTCCATCATCCCAGAGATCCTTAAGCTCAGATGTAGCATGTTCAACTGAATCAGCAGCTCTGTTGTATGCAATTATTTGAAATTTGTATTTGATTGGGTTATGGTATTGATAAGCAGAAGCTACATTTCGAAGTAACTCTGCAATCTGCAAATTAGTCATCAACTAAGTATATCAAAAAAATAACCCTCGGAGCTTGGAAAAAATGCTATAAGCATTCAGTCAAGACGAGGGTTACACAACTAAGTTGTGGTTATTGTTGAAAAATGAACCGAAATGCGGCGATTGCAAACAATATTGCGCCGACACTTGCAGTCCCTCCTCCAAAAAGAATGCTTAACAAAGTAAGACATCCAACCACAAGATTATTGTTGGTTTTTTTTGCTACTACGCCACCAACATACACCATGCTGAAACTAAATATCAAACCTAGTACAATTAGAACTCCACCTATATACATTTCACACTCCTGAACAAAAACAGATTTCAAAAAAAGACGCATATTTGTCTGATTTTGATGAATGAAATATAACAGATTATAGGTCAAAAGTCAATATTATGGGGTACTATCTCCTTAAAATTTGAATCTATTTGCATATTAGATATTTATAGGTGTAGACTTTTAACATGATAAGTGTTGATAATGCAATACAGTTTGAAGATTACTGTCATTACCAGGCAATACATCCAGTTCAATCATTAGAAAGTAAGTTATTTGATGCTGAATTTAAAAAAAGAATGGCAGAAGCAATGAAAAAAGAAAAAGCGGATCCTAAAAAAACATTATACATCAATGAAGATTCTGGAATAGTTTTTACTTCTAAAATACATCCTCATTAAAAAAAGTCCTTGGCGGGATCGACGAGACTCGAACTCGCAACCTCTTCCGTGCAAAATCTTCTTGTTTCCAAAAAGCTTGGACTATCTCATCACCCTAAAAAAGGGGCTAGGTATATAGTCTCTACACATTTACCCACTTTAGGTGGGATTTAGCTCGGGATTACCAGATTAAAGGTTTCCCCGAATTAGCCTAGTTTAACATCTTAAAATTGCTTGAAAGAGCTGCCACACAATCGACAGGGAAGCGCTCTAACCAATTGAGCTACGACCCCACCAAGAACTTTACGTTGCAATTTTACTATAAAAACCAAATAATCGCTACCAATAATAATCCTTTGCAAAAATAATTCTCTTAACTTGATTTATTTTTGGTTTTTCAATTCGAATTGTTAGTTTCCTCTTGGCTTCAAATATATTAAGTGGAAAGTAACAAAGCTTATCAATTCTGGGGATATAAACAACAAGTGCATCAACTTCAGAACTTTTATAGGTAAAATTATTCTTTTTTCTATTTTCATAATCTAATTTGACAACTATTGCACCTTGGCTGTTGGAGGATTTTCCATCACCATATTTGACCTGAACTCGGAATAGCTTTTGATTTTTATCAATTATTAAATCATATCGCGAATCATAAAGTGGTCGGCTTGGTATATATCCCAGTTCAAAAGCTCGCATTTCAGCTTTACTAACTGCAAGTTGACCTTTTATATTTGTTGTTGTTATCACAATTTAATATAGATCATTTTATAACCGAGTGCAAGCTATAACCCGAGTTCGAGTCTCGTCGAGCCCGCATTACAAATTAGCTTCAGTAAATATATCAAACTGCATATACCCTGTGATGAGACTAGAACTTTTGTTATAATCGTTTTATGAATAAAGTATTTATTACAGCTTCGTTTAAAAGTGGAGAAAACAAGCAAGAGATAGAACAGCTTTGTGCTTTAGTAAAAGCGGGCGGATTTGAAGACTTTTGTTTTATCAGAGATGTCGAAAATTATCAGAAGGTTTTTAACGATCCTAAAGAATTAATGCTACGAGCAAAAGAAGAAATTTCAAAGTGCGACTTCTTGTTGATTGACTTAACGGACAAGCCTACCGGCAGGGCATATGAAGCTGGAATTGCCTACGCTTTAAATAAAAAAATAATAGTCATCTTAAAAAAGGGAACACCTATTAAAGACACTACGAGTGGGATTGCTGATTCAATAATCGAATATAAAAATATAGAGGATATTGTTCCAGGTCTTCAGAATGTTCTAAACTCGTACCATTGAGTCCGCATTACAAATTAGTCAGACAAAATAGAAGGTTAATTTGCATCTGTACCTGAGGTTACAACAGTACTTTCGTATATTACAAATGGCCAATCTTCTCTGTCAGATAATATTGCAACTATACCGCTTTCCCACTGGGATAAACCAGGCTCTTTCAACATTGGAAGAACAATATCAATATGAAATTCCGTATCCCGAGTAAATTCTAAATGAACCGTTTGTCCAACAAGATCATTTAAACCTGCAAATCCTAGTGTTCTACCTGTACCTTCAATACTCATATTCAAATTATATCTTATAATGTTTGTTAATTCAAATTTAACTTCTAAACCTGTACATTGACACTGTGTTAAAAATTAGCCTCAGTAACTATATCAAACTGCATATGCCCTGTGACGAGACTAGAACTTTTGATATACTTTAGTTATGCAAGATAAGAATAAACAATTGGGTTTTAATCTTGTTACTTCTGAGTTGAGTGCTTCAGACAAGGAAAAAATATTAAAGGATCTAAGTTTTATTCAAAAAATGACAACAAATGCTCTTAAGGTTGGTTGCCGTGTCGTTATTTCTGGTGGCTACGCAAATGACGGTGCACTAGGACAAATAACAAGACCTCATGGAGATATTGATTTACAAGTTTACGGAACCCAAGAAAATGCAAACGTTCTAACAAAACATATCGTTGAAGAATCTAGTAAAAATACAGGAGTCCTTAACCTTGAAAATAGAGGAAGGGAAACGTTCTATCACACATTTAAAGCGAATGGTAACGGCTTAGGTGCAGATATTTATTATGTGCAAGTTGTTACAGACCCGTTTGAAAGTCAGAAAATTGTATTAAAAAGCGACGGAACGCAAAATGAAAAACAATATTTTAATACTTCCAAGGTGACTCTAGAGGGTGTAACTTTTGAAGCGGTAAACCCAGACGAAGGTTTAGAAGATATAACAAGTAAGAGGGAAGGAGGATATGGGATAAAAGGGAAACATGATCAGGATATAATAAATCTCACAGAACTGCTCCGCTTACAAAAGGCACATTAGCTGTTCCAAACTCGTACCCCTCCAAAGGCGGGCAGGCATTGACTCCACCAAGAACTTTAGGTACAATAAATTTATAAGGATTTTAGTATGAGTGAAAAAGCTTCAAAATTGATTAAACAATATTTAGATAAGTGGGGGAAAGATGATGATGTTTCAGTAAGGGAAATATCAGCTGCTCGTTTATGGCAAACCGGAAATAACGAGAATCAAGTTGCGGCTGAAGCAATATGGAGTATACTTGATACTAATTCTGAAGACATAGAAGAAATGAAACGAGATTTTGCTTCAAATAAAAACTAAGAGGTTAATTTGTTTCATTACCTGAAGTTACAAGAGTGCTTTCATATATTACTACCGGCCAATCTTGTCTGTCAGCTAAAATTAACCTTATTAAAAATGCTAATGCTGATATAGAGAACGAAAAGTATAATTTAGATAATATATCTATTGACATTAGCAATAATCTAATATAAATTAACGACATTGATCTTCTGCCCTGAAGGATTGGGCTATGAACTTAAAAAAACTTCTTAAAACAGTAAAATTAAATGAGTCGTCTATTTCTATGGTTCTAGGAATATTGGTTGTTATAATTGTTGGAACCTTAATTGTTAAATATCTAAAAACTGACAGAGGAACAATTCCACAAGAATTATTAAACGGAACTAATTCAATTGAATTAAATGTAAAAACCCATAAAGTAATAAAGGGTGAAAATTTATGGAATATTTCCGTGAAATATTATGGTGACGGATTTAAATGGGTAGATATTGCATCTGAAAACAAATTAGCAAATGCCAGTCAAATCGAAGCAGGCCAGGAACTCACTATTCCAAATGTATCAGAAGAATTAAGTGAACCAGATTCATCAAATACCATATCAACTGATACTTATGAAGTTGTGAAAGGTGATTCTCTTTGGACAATTGCAGTCAGAGCCTACGGAGATGGTTATCAATGGGTGAAAATAGCTCGTGAAAATAAAATAGTTAACCCCGATATAATTCATGTTGGAAATATGTTAACTTTGTCAAAATAAATATTACGTCCCGTGTGAATTGTTAATATAGACTGTTTTTCCCAAAATTAAATGACCATCTTCATTCCATCCAATTGGGACTAAATTTAATTTTTTACGTTCTTTAAACTGTATTTCTGAGAAATACTTTTTTCCGTTTCCATCTACTTTTGGTTCTTGAACCAATACTGTTTGAACATTTTCTATCATAGAAGTCATTTTTACACTTATTCTATAAAAAACAATAGTTTCTTTAAATTTAAAAATTTTGTATAATAGATGACCAACTTGCGGGTGTAGTTTACCAGTAGAAAGTGGCCAAAATACACCAAGCTGAAAGCGCGGGTGTAGTTTACCGGTAAAATGCGTCCTTCCCAAGGATGAGTAGGCGGTTCAATTCCGCTCACCCGCTCAATTGTATATTAGCCCGTATTTTCGGACAACTCCAATGATTTAATTTCTGGTAGGGCTCTACCTGTAACTCCTTGTAAATCACCATACATTCCATGTGTATGATCAATTACTTTTCTGATTTCTTTTTCCTGTCTTGCCCATTTTGAACTAAACCATCTTTTTTCTCTTTCAATATCATCTTGAAGTGTTCCAAAAGCCTCTACAATCCCTTCTACGCGATGTTTAAATTCATTTCCAGTCAGATACTCATAGAGTACTTTCATCTTCTCGTCAACACCTTGGGCATTTTGTTTTTCAAAATAAATATTAATAAGATTAAACCGAAGCGCTAAGGCAAGGGGTATAAAGCTTGTCCAGCCACAAATCCAAACACCTTTTATAAAATTAAAAGTATTAATACCTTCTGGAAGATTTACTGTAACAAGTACTGCAAGGTCTGCTTTTGCTTGTCTTTGATCTTCTTTAAGTTTTTCTATCCAAGTATCACTCCATTTAGCGTTTTTTGATTCCCAAAGTATTGATCCACATTTTCTGTTTAATTTATCAATTACTAACTGTGTGATATCAGCCCCTCTTGCGCCTTTTTTGACTTCTTCTATTTCATCATTAGGAAATTCTGCTTTTAGTTTTGTTTCAAGAGTTAACTCAAGTGATTCTCCTTGTGTTTGTTGTGATCCCTGAGTAGCTTTCTTTTGTGCATCTTCTAATGACTTTTTTAAGTCATTGATTAACTTTTCTTTTTCAGTATCTTTTAATTGGTGTTCTTCTTCCGCTTTTCTTCTTGCTTCACTTCTAATAGTTTCTTCACTTTCCATGAGTTTTTTCTTCATTTCAATATCTCTCATTTCATCTTTTTCACGCAAAGTTTTAATTTCATCAAGGAGCTTACCCATGTCATTTGTAAATTTACGTCGTACAATATCAACCTCATCTTGAGCCTTTTTACGTTCTTCAAGAACAACAGATTCTTTAATATCATGAGCAAGTTGTTCGCCAACATCAATTATTGTTCCGCAATTTTTACATACGATTGTATTTGCCATTTATTGCATTATACTTTAAAAACTTGCTTTTTAAAATACAAAAGACCTATAATTCCTCATGACAGAACAAGATGAAATTAGCTGGAGAGAATTTGGAATAAGAAGCGTATTGTTTTTTGGTTTACTAACTGGTACTGGAGCACTTGCTGTCTATGGCACCGAAAATTCTAATGAAAGTGCTACGACAAATCCCAGTCATTCTGAAATTCCTCCAAATTGTGCCCCAACACCTTTGGGACACATAACTAGCAAAAGCAATTGTGCTGACTACGAACTCAAACCTCATCCTACCATTAAAGGAAAATTATGCGCAGAAAAAGGCAGTCACGACTCAGGCCCGATTGTCTATAATGAAAGGACACTTTTTGGTTTGGGATATGCAGTAAGCGATGGATTAAAATATGATATCGAAATAATAGACCCTAAAACAAATAAGGTCATCGGTTTCTTTCCTGCCGGCGTCGCTCCAACCTTTAACGGAATGTATGCACCTGCCGAAAAGGATACACTTGCATGTTTAGTTTATCCTGATGTAACATTAAATCAATGAAGTTTTCAATTAGACTACTTTATCTTTACCTCTTTTCATTTATTGGTTTAATTATAGCAGTTATTGGAACAGTTCAAATTGTTGATTTAGGAATGAAGGTTTATATATTTAAAGATGCTGATAAATACAACTATCCAGTAGCCCCAAAATTTGACCCATCTGGAAAAGAAACTGCCTTAACAGAAAAAGAAATTGAGGATCAAAAGAAACAACAGGATCTTGAAGCTACGAGAAATAGACAAAGACAAGCTTCAACAGCCTTAGCAATGTTAATAGTTGGAATTCCACTTTATAAATATCACTGGAGACTAATTAATTAAAATAACCAAATAATTTAATTATTTGTCAAACTGTACTTTAAGAAGTTTGTAAACATTTTTCTTTGTTTCTTCAATTGTCATTCCCCAAGCCTTTGCCATTTCTTCAAAAGACTTATCTGTTAATGATGCACCTGTCATATCAGCTTTTCCCATATTGTCATCAGTTATTCCACAGCCACAATTAAAGCACATATGATACTATCATATATATGAAACTAACTTTAGTCAAGAAAATTGATGAAGCAAGAGGAACTAAATCGTTTTTTTTTAAAGCAGATGATAAGTTAACTTGGATTACCGGGCAATACATATACATGACACTCCCCTATTTAAATTATTCAGATGAACGTGGCGATACGCGTCACTTTACAATTTCTGCTTCGCCAACAGAAGGTGATTTAATTAGAATTACAGTTAGAATAAGACAAGAGTCAGGTTACAAAAAAACTCTTGATGAACTCCCGCTCGAGACGAGGGTAGAAGGAAAGGGACCACAAGGGACATTTATTTTAAATGAAGGTGTAAAAAATAATGTTTTTATTGCCGGTGGAATTGGTATTACTCCGTTTAGATCAATGATTAAATACAACATTGACAAAAAGCTAGGTATTCCTATGTTTTTAATTTATTCTAATTCTGACTCAGAATTTATATTTAAGAAGGAACTAGATCAGTGGCAGAAAGACAATAATTACATCAAGGTCTATTATCACAACTCTTCAATCTCTGGCCATCTCGACAGTTCTAAGCTGTCTTCCCTACTTACTGCATATAGCTTAAAGCATATAGCTGTTTGGGTCGTTGGTTCTCCTCCATTTGTAAATGCAATGGAAGAAGTTTTAGAAGAATTGAAAGTTTCTGAGGACAATATGAGATCCAGCTTCGCTATAAAAACTGAGAAATTCACTGGCTATTAGGATATAATTCAACTACGCTGGTGTAGCTCAACGGTAGAGCAGTGGTATCGTAAACCATCGATGGCAGTTCAATTCTACCCACCAGCTCAAGGTAAAATATAAATATCTTGTCCAGTGTCAGATACTCCAACCTTTTCACCTTCACTTCTTAAAATCCTTTCCAAGGGTCTACATTTCATACATCCATTAGTTGGGCAAGTAAAATGTTTAAGTTGCCTTGCAAGTTTAATTCTTCTTGCTACTGTCAATACCTTATCTTTTGAATCTTCATAATTTGGTAGTTCTTTTGCTGTCAAATCATTTGATTTGTCCAAATACCAATACGAAGCTTTTGTGATTGTTCTACTCTGGGTATTTGTGGCAAGTAATAAATAAATAGGAAGTTGTAACGATTCTCCATCTTCTTCTTTTTTTCCAGTTTTAAAATCAATGATATGTATTGAATCAGTTTTTTCCAAATATTCCAACCAGTCAATTTTCCCACAAAGAATAATATCTTCTTCACTTGAAAGATAATAATTTGGTATAAAGTCTGATGGAATTTTCACAGCCTTATTTAAAATTGGACCAGGGTATTCTTCTACTCTTTTAAGCATTTGCTTTCCCCTTTCTTTAAATTCATTTTCTTGTTCTTTATTTTTGAACCCTCCAAATTTTCCAGATACTTTTTCCCAAGCAGTATCTAGTTTTTTAAGAAGAGATACTTTAAGTCTTTCTTCAACAGGCAATACTGATAGTCCTTCAACTACTTCATGAACAGCCTGACCTAAAGATAATGCTGGTGAAGTAACTGTAATTTTATGGCCTGTTTTTGGATCCTTGTAAACATTTCTTAAATAATATGCCCGAGGACATACAAGAAAATCTGAAATGGAAGAATGACTTACCCAAACAGCTTTATAGGGCGAGTTTACTCGCGCTGGATGTTCATATTTGTCTTTCATAATTTCATAAACTGATTCTCATTTTAGAACTACTTCATTCCTAGAAATTGAAATTAAAAACCCTGTCGATTGGTTTAATTTAATATTTTTAAGCAATTTACAAATCTTCAAGTCTGCTTCATTATTAGACAAATTAGGAGATAAAGCAATAATTGACGGAGTTTTGTTATTTAACATTGGTTTAAAATCTTTAATATTAAATGTAATCAAAATTCTATTTTCTTTTATAGCTAATTTATACACATCCAAGTCACTGCTACCACCTTTTTTAAGATCATGTTCGATATGCTTTATATCATGAAAATTATTTAATTTGAGATATCTTTGTTTTGGGGGCAAAGCTTCATCTAGAAGCAATTTGTGTTTTTGAAGATGTTTTGTTGGCATCAAGTCCGTCTTCCATTAATAATGATATTAAGTTTTGAATTTTCTGGGGTTCGAGATGTGGAAATTCATCCTGCAAATTTTTAGTTGTATAGCCCTGTCTAACTAAATTTACAATTCTTTCAACAGGTATTCTGGTTCCTGATATGGTTGCATTTCCGCCAAATATTTTTGGATTAAAACTCACGTAGTTTTTTAGAGCTTTTGTCATATACTTGTTATATAATAGCAGGTAATGAAAAGATACTCAAGACTGGCCTCAGTTGAGGAAAAAAGGAACATTAAAAAAGCCTACTATTATATTTTTCTTTCGACTATCTCAATCGTGTTACTTATTTTCTATGGCTTACCAACATTGATAAAATTTGCAGGATTTGTTGGTGATATCGCAAAATCTGATAAACCGATAGAAATTAATGATATTACTCCCCCAGCTCCTCCTCAATTTGATCAAATAGTTGAATTTACAAATAAAGAAGTTTTAGAAATTACGGGAAGATCAGAAAGTGGTGCAACGATCTCAATTAGGGCAAATAACGACAATAGCGAAATTGTTGCAAATAATGATGGTGTTTTTGATTTCATTTTTAATCTTGATAAGGGTGAAAATTCAATTGATGCTAAAACAATAGATACAAGTGGTAATGAAAGTACTCAAACAAATACTTACAGAATATATTTTGATAACAATGAACCAAAACTTGAAATTCAAAATCCTGTAGATGGATCATCATATTTTGGAAATGGTCAGAGACAATTATCAATAAAGGGAACTGTTGATGAAATTGTTGACCTAACTGTAAATGGAAGGACTGTTGTTGTAAAAGAAGATTTTTCGTTTTCTTTTACCACTACTTTATCTGAAGGGGAAAATAAATTCGATATAGTAGCCAAAGACCCTTCAGGAAATGAAACTTCAACTACTTTGACTACTAACTTTAGTCTTTAATCCAAGAAGTACAAATAGCCAGAACATTATGTGAGGATAAAACAAACTGTTAGCAAATAGAGAATGGATAAATACAGCAATAAAACTTATTTGTAAAACAGGGGTTGCTGGAACATGAATAATAAAATTAATAAATAAAATTAGTCCGATTATTCCCGTCGTTACAAGTAAAAATAAAATTGAGGAATCAGATCCATTACATGCATGTGACTCAGAGTTATTATCATTTAAATACAATCTTCGAGCTGCACATATATTATTAAATCCAACACCAATTACAGGAGATTTTTTAAATATTTCAATTGTTTCTTGATAATTTATTAACTTATTACTACCGCTAACCGTTCTTGCAAGATTGGTTCCCTCTCCAATCATTTTAGGTATTATCAATATAGTTAAAGCAAAGATTATTAATGCAATAAATTTCTTTTTGTAAAGTAAAAATAATGTTGCTACTAAATAAGAAGATCTTGAATATGTAAATGCAAGACTAATTAGCAAAAAATACAGTATTTTTTTGTTTTGGTCATAAACAGCAATAACTACTCCAAGAACTATTATTAAGGCTAAATATGTAGGGTCAAGAAAACCACCAACCATTCTAAGCAGGTGATCATCCCAACCTAAATATTTTAAAGCAGTTAAATCGGGCCAGATTAAATATTGTATCCAACCAAACACAGCACTAACTACACTAATCGCTATCAGACTTTTGATTACAACTTTTCTATCTGTAACAAAATTAAATACATAAACTGCGATCAAGGAATACGACCAAAGACGAACTAAATACAAAAGACTTTTGATTTCAAATAAATTAAGATTTATCAAAAGTGAAAATAGACCAAATAATAAAAAATAAATAAAATATTTATACCACTTAGGATATATTGGTTTTTTAAAAATAGTAATAAGCGCAAGCAATAAAATTACTACATCAAAGGCATTAAAAATTCCAACTTTAAAAAGTTGGCCAAATGGAAATAGTACTAGTGTTGTAAAAAATATAATTTTGTCCATGAAAGATAAGAGTGTAATGACTGCATTATACTAAATACAACATGTTTTGATTTAATAAGTGTAACAATAAATTTAGCAATTGGATAAAGAATAATTTTAAATAAATTCGATTTCTTTCCTTCTTTTAAATTTGCCGTCGCGTGAAGCGTTGAATAATTATTTATTTTGTCTAAATATTTACTCAAGCTATCAGCTGTATTATGAATAATAGTAGGTGACAACATCACACCCGCCGGGTGTGATGTTTTTGGAAACCAAATTTCATGAACAGTCCTAACAAATTTTCCTGTATTTTTCTTAACCAAACGAATAATTTTATCTGTTCCTACATATTGACCAAGAAAATAATTCCTTCTTTTTAAAATATATCCATCGTATTTGTCAGAAATATTTGAAATTGGTTTGGAAAGTTTCTCATCATTATCCAAAAACAAATTCCAGTCAGATTTAGATTTTTCGAGTAAATCGTTTCTTTCTTTTGCAAAGTCTGTAATGTTTGGTTTATTTAAAGTAAATGTCGTTATTTTTGTCATATATTGTGTATTTTAGCACCTGTTTATCTTTAGAAGGCTCGTTGCCATATAACCACAACAAATACTGATAATTTTGTGAATAATTATCAGAATAATAATCAAAATCTCCAACTCTTGAGAGGTTAAACTTCCTTCCATTAGCATCCTTAATGATTTTTTTGACGACTTCTATTTGTTTATCATAGTTTCCTTCTTTATAAAACCCATCTTTCGAGATGTAAAAGTTTGAACTTAATAATATAAGTAACACTAAAAGCATATATATATTGATTTTCAATTTACTAAGTAGGTAAGCAATAATGATTGTAAAAAGAGGAGCAACAGTAACAAAGTAATGGGTAGGAACATTTCCGTGTACTAATAAAGCCAAATAACTAAATGAAGCTAATAGAATTATAATAATCATGTTATTAATTTAATAAATCTGTAAGGTATCCACATCATTAATTTTATAATTGGATCAAAGTTATTTTGAATATTTACAATTAAAAAAGGTATATTCGGCATAAAAAATGCAATAAATGAAAGAAAAATATTTTTAAAAGTGATTAACTTTCTACCATGTAATGGCAAGCTTTGTTTATTTAAAATATAAATTGTGACAATGGTTGCAAAAATAAGCACCAAGACTGATAAATGAAAATTAAAACTAACACCTAAAATGAAAAAACTTACGATCAAGTTTTTTCTGCTTCCTTTCATTGCTTTTACAAAGCAATTCAGAAACAAAAAAGTTAAAGGTACTACAAATAAATAAAATCTAGAATACCTAAAAAGTGTTAGCCAAAACGGGGAGAACATTAAAATAGCTGTACTTATTATTGCTGTCCTTTTGTCAACAATTTCCTCAACTACTTTATAACAAATAATTGCAGTAACAATTTGCAAAATTATAAACAACACATGCGGGACAATGGGACTATACCCAAATACCTTAAATATTGGGATCATGATCCAATAAAATAGTGGTCCTAAGTTAATCCATGAATGCCCAGTTGGAGGACCAATTAATGGAATTGTATTTGTAAGAATATAGTTTTTAATTTCAATGTAATTTAATGCAACTTCACCATCAAATATGATTTGATTTTTCAAAAAGTGAATTATTAAATTCATTTTATAAAATATTTATAGAAATAATAAATCAAAAACGGTAGAGAAAATATTGTAGCAATGATTGTTGCATAACCGGCACCTAAGATACCAAAAATTTTAATTAGTGGGTAAAGTATGGCAATTAAACATATAACACTAATTAAAGTTATATAAGTTACCACTTCTTGTTTATCAATTCCTAAGAATAGGGAGAAAAAGGAGTTAGAAATAGCTTTGAGTGATCCATATATAGCAAGAAGTTGTAAAACAGGGACAGAACTTAGCCATTTTGAACCTAGAACAAAATTAACAATTTGGGTAGGAAACTTAAAAACAACAATTCCAAAAGGAATAACTAACAAACAAATAATTAAAAGGGTTTTTAAGAATGCTTGTCGTAATCTTTTTGTATCATTTTTAATATTTACATATATAGGAAAAGTTACTCTATTAAAAATTTCCCCAACTTCAGAAACAGGCAGAGTTGATATTTTGTAAGCTTGTTGATAAACACCAAGACTTCCTGTCCCCAACATTCTACCTACTAAAATATCATCTAAGTTTTGGAATAGGTAATTGGCTATTCCAGCTCCAGTTATCCATTTACCTCGGTTAATTACTTCTAGGCTTCTCTCCTTATTAAACTTAAACTTTGGCTTCGGGGCGAAGTAAACAAAAGATAAAACAAGTTCAACTAACGTGGAAATTATCATTGCATAAACTAAACTGTTTTCAGATTTTGTGATAAGTCCCAAGATAACTGCAAAGATTGTGTCAACTAGAAAAATTACAGAGTCGTATTTAAATTGTTTATTAAATTCTAAATTTTTTTGATATTTAACACAAGCTGGGTTAATAAAACCACGGATAACAGGAACCAAACCGACCAAATAAAGAATCTGTATAGCTCCCGGAGTTCTAAAATAATTTGCAATAAATGGAGTTAGTATAAAAATAGCTAAACCAATTATAAAACCACGTATTATAGATACCACCCAAGCAGAATCTATATAATCGTCAATTTTTTCTTTTTGTTGGATCAAAAAAATGTTTATGCCAGTTTCAGTTAGCATTTCAAGAAAACCAAGAGCTAAAGTTGCGATTCCATAAATTCCAAATTGAGCAGGAAGTAAAATACGAGCTAAGATTGCAATTTTAATGAGTGCAAGTGATCGAGTGAAGACACGAAGTCCTCCCATCCAACTAATTCCTTCGAAAGCTTGTTTGTAATAACCCATGACTAAATCCAATTATACACGCAAAATCTGAAGTGAATTGTAATAAAATTCCCCATAAGCCTGCCTTTGTATAGGCATATATTAGATACAATGGTATTAACAAAGGAAAGATAATAAACAATATATATCTCAGAAATATTGTAAGTATCTTAATATTATGTGTTTGAAATTTTTTAACAGGATGCCACCAGATACCACTTTCTGCATCCCCCTTGGCGTAATTAAAAATTTTGCGAGTGAACTCAAAAATTGAATCGGGCATTTGCCAATCAACAATTGCATTTTTTGCTACAACAAATTTTGCTCCAGCCTTCAAAAGTTGCAAATTAAAAACAGTGTCTTCTGCAGTATTTCCTAACTTTTCAAGAAATCCACCAGCCTTTTTCCATATACTTTTTGTAAAAGCCATTGATCTTGCAGAGGGCATGAAGTCACTTTTCATATCTTTAGTACTAACTCCCAAAAACATTTTACAAGTCTCTTGGAAATGGTTACTTGTAACCATTTCATATCCTCCAGCAACAACTGTGAGTACTCCTCGGGGGTGAGCTCTGGCTCCCCCAAGGTGTGCGAGCGGGATCGCTAAATTAGCCAACCAGTTATTATGTGGCACACATCCTGCATCAGTTATTGCAATAATTTCATTTCTAGCTTTACCAATTGCAATATTTCTGCCTTTTGACCTGCTACAATTATCATAATCATTTGCATCAATTACTATAATCTCATCTGGCTTTAAAGTTTGTGAATTAAGTGAGTCGAGGAGTGCATTTACAGTTTCCTTACTCTCGTTTTTTATAGTTACACAAACAGATATTTTCAAATGTTCCATAGTTTTATGTATACTTCTGCAACTTCATCCCATGTTGGAATAGTTTTTAAAGTCTTGATCTCTTTCCAGTAATCTTCTTTCAATGGATTGTTTGTAAATGTCATAATTTTACATCCATAACTTTTAGCTTCTAAGTATGATAGATATCCCGCAGGTACACAGTATTCTGCTGTTTTTAAGTATTTTTCTGGTTTTGGATCATTTGTTATATAAACAACTTTGTACTTATTTTTTTGAGTAATAAGCCATTTTTTAAATTCATTAATTCCAGTATCTTGATCCTGCCTACCTAAATATACAATACTATTCTTAATTTTCTTCACTCTATTAATATGTATTAATGTAGTGGCACCATATATTACAAAGTTACATTTTATTTTGTAATATTTTTCAATATATTTACCCACTGCGATACTGCCATTGCATAAATAATTTGCTACACGCTTATTTATAATAATCCACATCGGGAGTGGCCATTTTCCTTCCCAACCATGAAAAGTAATAAATACTTTCTTATTTGGAAACAAAAATCTAAATGGTAAATACCAAATAAAAACATCATGAATATGTACAAGGTCCGACCTTGTAATTAAGCTTCTGTTTTTCAATAACCAGTACCAGATATATAAAAGTCCAAATATTTTAATATGTGGTTGTTTTATATCTTCTTCTGAAATTGTTTTGATTTTTATGTCTTTGTTTAAAAATTGTAAATTAAAAATTAAAAATTGGAGGTGTCTCTCCACCCCACCAATATGTGGATGTTTATGATGAGTTAAGAAGAGTATATTCATAGTATAATCGCATTTATGGTTGAAAAAATAAAATATTGGTTTGGTTTTATCGTATTATACAAGAACTGGCCGGAATTGTTACTAAACAGATTAAATGGTATTAATTCTAGAAAGGTAAACCTTAGAAACGGCTATAAAATTATTGGTTCTGTGAATTCTCCACTTACTATAGTTATGGATGAGACTTTTATATTGCGTAGATATACTCCAAAAGAAATGGTTGTAAAGACAGATGACGTTGTAGTTGATATTGGAGCAAATATTGGAATTTTTAGCATATTTGCATACTTTAACGGTGCATCAAAAATTATTTCATACGAACCAGACCCAGTCTCTTTCAAAGACCTTCAAAAAAATATAAAAATTAATAACATTCACACTATTAAACCTGTAAATTTGGCAATTACAAATAAAAATATCTTCGTAAAATTATATACTTACAAAAATAATGGTGGGAATTCAGTATTTAATAATGACAAAGGAGGAAAAGCAATTAAAGTTCGCAGTATTAAATTAAAAGATGTTTTCAAACAAAATAAAATAAGCAAAATTGATTTCTTAAAAATGGATTGTGAAGGAAGCGAGGGTTTGATATTTAAATCAACTGATAAAGATGTATGGTCTAAAATTAATAAGTTATCATTAGAATATCATGATAATTCGTCACCAGTATCACATGATCAAATAATTAAAATTCTAGAAACTAATAAATTTATGACTAAACATGTATCGATTGGGGAAGAATTTGGTTATATTTATGCTTGGAAAAAATAATATTTTTATATTTTAATAGCTTCAATAATTAATAAATTTGGTTTTTTAATATGCAAATATCTAGCTATAATCGATTTAATACGGTACAAATTTTTAAAAGCATACAAATATTTATATTTACTAATTTTAAAATTATTTTTAGTTAATAACTTTGACAATTTTTCCAAAGTAAACGACATCATATGTCTATTCAATTTTTTATCGATTAAATTTTCATTTAATGGAACTGAAATTATTAATTTGCCATTATCTTTAATTACTCTATTTATTTCCCTAATGCTTATATTGAATTCTTGATAAGTAAGGTGCTCTAAAATATCTATAGCTAAAACGAAGTCAAACAAATTATTACTAAACGGAATATTTTTAATATTAGCTACTTTAAAATTTCCTCTTATTTTTTTATTGATATTTTTTATAGTTAATTTTGATATATCGATACCATATAATTTAATATAATTATTATGATGAGAGATTTTACTTTCTAAATATCCATTACCTATTCCAATATTTAGTATTTTTTTGTTTTTGCCTATAATCCAGTCTGAAATTATTTTGTTTTTATGAACATAAATGGCACTAAAAAATAATTTATTTTTATTTTGTACATTCATCAGATCCCAAAATTCGGAAGTATTATTATTAATTTTCATATATAACCATTGACAAATACCTAAAGTATAATACTATAGCAATAATGTTTAGTCGTAAAATATTAATTACTGCGGTAATATTATTTTTATATTGTACATCAATTCTATTTTTTTCTTCACGAATAATTCAAGCATCTTCAATATTCAGCGATGATTTTGAAACTGATACCTCACAATGGACTTCTACATCTGGAACATGGAATTGGCAAACAATAAATGAGAGTAAACGTTATGGTTCTACTTTTGCAACTTGCTGTGCTGAATCTGTTGCAGGAGACATATCTTGGAAAAATTACACATATGAATTTGACCTATTAGGTAAACAGGGCGTAGACAAAAATGCTATGTTTAGGTACACAGCACCAGATTCAAAATATGGAATTCATTTGACGACTAACGATATTTCATTGGAAAAACATACTCCTGGATCAAGTATAAATTTGGTTACATTACCCGCTAATTTTGTTAACAATGTAATCTACAAGATTAAAATTGTTGCAAATAATAATAATTATCAAATTTATGTTGATAATATTCTATACATTGACCATGTAGATGAAAATACACCATTGTTATCTGGACAAATAGGATTAAGGGTTGGTGCAGGTGCTGTATCTCCTTCTGAAGTTTGGTATGACAATATTGTGGTGACGGAGATAACAGATGCAACTCCAACGCCGACGGCGACACCAACAGCATCTCCAACACCCACACCATCTCCAACTCCTTCACCAACACCTACCCCAACCCCTACACCATCACCAACACCATCACCAACACCGACGGCAAGTCCAACACCAACTCCAATTATTTCTGATTTAAATGTTCCAAGTTTAAAACAATATACTGGTGGCTGGGAAAACAATTTATATGACAGTACGTCAGCAACTATTAAGCAATGGGGTTGTGCATTAACTTCTGCTTCAATGGTTTTAAAATATCACGGTCATAATATTGCGCCTGACGTATTAAATACTTGGTTGAATAGCCAATCGGATGGTTATATTAAAAATGGTTTAATTAATTGGCTTGCAATTTCAAGATATACAAAACTAAATTATTCACCTACTTCACGCACTTTAGAGTACAAAAGATTAATAACAAATAATACAAATCTTGATATTGAATTAAATAATAATCGACCTGCTATCCTAAAAGAAGATGGTCATTTTGTAGTTGCAAAAGGACAATTGCATACAGGAATTTATACTATAAATGATCCAGGTTATGCAAATAGAAATGATTTATCTCCATACAATAATACTTTTCTTGCCATTAATTCATATACTCCTACTGACTCAAATCTTTCATATATGATGTTTACAGCTGACTCAGACATTGTTTTAGAACTTGTTGATTCTAATGGAAATATTATTACAACCCAAAAATACATAGAGGATCCAATAAATGATATTGATGACCCAAACAATAAAAGTGGTAGTTCACTATCTGTTTTAATTTACGAAAAACCTACTACAGGAGATTATAAATTAAAAATTACAGGAGAACCCAGTAGTTATATCTTAGATACTTATTTATATAATGTAGATGGAGTTGTTACTAAAAATTCTTTTTCTGGAAACTTAGCAGAAGGTGGTACAGATATTTACAATATTATTTATGAATCAGAGGCACTGGCTGTTATCACCTCTGAATCATCTACAACACCAACTACAGATAGTGCCATTATTACTTGGACTACAGATAAAGCTACAAAAAGTAGAGTTGTTTATGATACTGTTTCTCATGGGTCATTAGGATCTGCTCCAAATTATGGATATGCATTTTCAACGGAAACAATAGATAGTAGTCCAAAAGTCACATCACATTCTATAACACTTGCAGGTCTAAGTGATGGAACTGTTTATTATTATCGTACTATTTCAGAAGGATCTCCTGTTGCAGTTGGAGATGAAAAAACGTTTAAAACACTATCAATTGCAGGAGCTCCAAGTCCTTCAAATGTAAAATATGATAATGTTCAGATTCTAGGTAGTAATATTTTCAAAAAATATATTATATTTGATGAGATTAAAAATCAAGAAAAAAAAGAAGTTTTGGGTACAGAGAATGAAACTACAAGTAAAATAACAAAACTAGCAACAAAAAAACTCGATAGAATAGACATCTTCTTAATTAGTCTTGCTTCCTTTTTAACTTTAATAATAATCGGTATAAGACTACTACCTGAGCCAACCAAAAAAAGTAAGTAAATAACTTAGTTGAAGAATCTGTACCTATATTATATGCATGAATTGATACAAAGTAAAAGGCAACATAATTTAACATATGTAATTTTCTCCAATGGATTTTTAACCAAGTATTAACATCTCTGAATTTAACTGCTATAACTGCTATTGTAACTAAATAAAAGGCAGTTCTTCCAAAATTTATATAATATTCATAAACACCATCACAAAGAACACAGATGTCAGTAAATACATAAAACGGATCAAATTTACTTGAGTATATGTACTTATAAACAATCATTAAAACTGGATGAAGAAAAATAAAAGTATATGCCAAAATCCCATTTAACATATGAAATTTAATAAATTTTCTGTTAGAACTTAGATAAATTTGTAAAGTCAAAAGACTAAAAGCAATTATCCCTGTTATTCTTTGTAATAAAGTTATAATTTCCAAGTTTGTCATATGTTAGTGGATGACGTTGGGATTGAACCAACGACCTCTTCGATGTGAACGAAGCGCTCTACCACTGAGCTAGTCATCCAATGATTTATTCTAACATATTTGTTATTGACAGAAATTATTAGAGAGAGTATATAAAAGTATGTCACTCAAAAGTATTACAACTGGTCTACCAGATTATGAAGTTCCTTATTACCCATTTCCAAAAAATCCATCATTAATTAAACACGGTAACGAATACGCATATAAATATTTAGAACCTTTCGAGGTGAATAGAATTATTAATAAACTAGCAGCTAAAATTGAATTTTCAGAATACGATGCTGTTTTAGTAAATATGCAAGGTGGATATCCTCTTTTTAAAGATTTGGCTTTAAAAAAGTGCTTTACTGGAAAACCTATTGAAATTATATATCACAGACCTGATAACGGAATTGGGAGTAATATTGTCATTCCTGTTCCTGAATATCTAAGTGGTAAGAAATGTCTAATAGTTGATGATATTGCTGATAGAAAAACGACATTTCAATCAATTTTAAAATCTTTATCAGATGAATCATTATGTGTTGCACTTGTTACAAAAAGAGATATTCCTAATCAAGTCTATATTAAAAATATAATCATCGGTGCCGAATTAGACAACATATGGCTTGCTGGAAAAGGTATGAATATTGATTACACTGAGGATCCATTTTATAAAAAGAATTCTTTTAGGAATTATGATGGAATTGTCGCAAGACCTCCTGATGACGTTCTTCAAAAACTAATATATTAGTGTAAGTGTATCACTTTTTTAAATTCATTCACATGATTGACACGCAGTTTACTTTAGAATAATCTTATTCATGTTGTGTCAAAAAATCTAACCAACATACCTTTAGCTTTGTCTTATGACGATGTTCTTTTGGTACCTCAATATTCAAATATAAACAGTAGAAATGATATTTCTCTTTCAACCAAGATCAGTCCACGAATTACATTAAATATTCCTCTTATATCTGCAAACATGAGTGATGTTACAGATTCTAAAATGGCAATTGCGCTTGGCAAACTTGGAGGGCTTGGCGTAATTCCAAGGTTTATGCCTGCTAATTTACAGGCAGATGAAGTTGAAAAAGTAAAATTAGAAAAAGTATTAGTTGGGGCTGCAGTTGGTGCCAGAAATGGAATAGTTGAAAGAGCAGAAGCTTTAGTTAAAGCAGGTGTTGATATATTGTTTATAGATGTTGCTCATGGACATATGCAAAAAACTCTTGATGCAACGACTAAATTAAAACAAATGTTTGGAGATAACGTTGATATTGTTTCAGGAAATTCTGCAACATTTGAGGCAACTGATGCTATTTTTAAAGCAGGTGCCGATTGTGTTAAGATTGGAATAGGTCCAGGATCAATTTGTACAACAAGGATTGAAACGGGGTCAGGTGTTCCCCAAATTACAGCATTACTTGAATCAGCAAGGTCTGCAAGACTTCATAAAAAATATATTATTGCTGATGGTGGTATTAAAACATCAGGTGATGTTATTAAGGGACTTGCTGCAGGAGCTTCTGCTATTATGGCAGGTGCTATTTTTGCAGGTTGTGATGAAACACCAGGAAAATTAATCAATAAAGGCGGTAAAAAATATAAAGTCTATAATGCTTCAACTTCACTGGCCGAAAAAATAAAACAAGAATCAAACTCTCACGTAGAAGGTGTTGAATCACTCGTACTTTATAAAGGCTCACTTTTAAAACTAATTGAAAAATTAACTGCTAATATAAGATCAGGATTTAGCTATTCAGGAGCTATTGATATTTCCATACTATGGAAAAATGCAAAGTTTGTAAGAGTTACTCCATTAGGGTATAGAGAAAATGGTGCACACGATGTAATATTATTATAATATGTTTGCAAAACTTGGTGCTTTTTTTATGGATATCTTAGAAGTTATAGTTTTAGCTGTTGGAATATTTTTGATAGTCTACTTACTAATTTTAAGACCACATAAAATAAAGGGGGCTTCAATGGAACCGAATTTTCCTGATGCAGAATATTTATTAACAGAGAAGGTTAGTTATTACAAAAATGACCCACAAAGAGGTGATGTAGTTGTTTTTAAACCACCAATATCTGAGGATGAATTTATAAAAAGAATAATTGGTCTACCTGCTGACACTATAATGGTTTTGAATGGAAGAGTTTTTATTAATGATTCAGAACTTAAGGAGGATTATATTAAGGTAGATACCAATGCAAGCACTTTTTTGTCAGAGGGCGAAAAATATACAGTTCCAACTGGAAATTATTTTGTAATGGGTGACAATAGATCACACTCGTCGGATTCAAGATCGTGGGGACCAATTACTAAAAAAGTTATTGCAGGAAAAGCGTGGGTAATTTATTATCCATTTAATTTAGGAGGTTTTGTCCCTACACCTATATATTAACTAGCAATTGCTTTACGATGCAATCGCCTTGTAAATTAATTGAAGTGTATTTTCTGTTTCATCAAGTGATCCTTTTAATACAAATGTAAGTCTTGTCTCACGCCTTGACCTTGCAAGTTTTACTTGGTGTTTTTCCCCAAGTGCTTTTTCAAATCCTAATTTCATATTATCTATCTCATCTGAAACTATATGCATCTTTGGTAAATTAACTTTTCTTTTTTCATTGTTTTCTGATTTCATCCTTCTGGCTAATTCTTCAGCACGTCTGACTGAACCTGATTCACGAAGGATTATTTTATACGCCTCAACCATCAAATCAACATCATCAATAGCTGCTAATGCCCTTGCATGACCTTCAGAGATGAGGCCTGAAAGTAGTCCATCTTTTAGTGCGTCGGGTAAAGTAAGTAGTCTTAGTGAGTTACTGACATAAGCAACAGATTTTCCAATTCTTACGGCGACCTCTGAAGTTGTAAGTCCAAATTCATCCATCAATCTCTCAAAACCCTTTGCACGGTCAAGAGAATTTAAGTCAACTCTTTGAACGTTTTCAACGATTGCCATTTCAAGCATTCCCTTTGGTGTTGTTTCACGAATAATTACAGGAATATGAGTAAGTCCTGCAAGTTTAGATGCTCTCCATCTTCTCTCCCCTGCAATAATTTGAAATCCTGCTGGAGTTTTAGCAATTACCAAGGGCTCTAATATTCCATGTTCACGAATTGAATCAACTAAATCTACTAAGCTTTCTGGAGTAATGGCACCCCTTGGTTGTAATGGATTAGGCTGTAATTGATTTATGTCTAATTGAATTATTTCTTCTGCCATATTATTTTGTTACAATGTTTACTAATTTCTTACCAAGTTTTGTCGAGAATTTTACAATTCCTGATTTAATTGCATATAAAGTATGGTCACGACCTACTTTGACATTTTTTCCGGCTCCAATTTTTGTTCCATTTTGACGAACTAAAATTTCTCCAGATGAGATCTTTTGCATTCCACCCACTTTAGTTCCAAGTCTTTTACCGGCTGGTGATACATGTTGTTTAGCTTTTCCTGCGGCTTTGTGTGTTGACATGTTTAATTGACAATATAACCTAGGTTTTCACAGTTGTCAAGCAGAATCAGAAGATATTAGTTTGATATCTTTTCTACTAGAAGTCTTGTGTACTGAGCTCTAAATCCTACATGCCTTCTTTCCCTACTCTTGGCTTTGTATTTAAAAATGTCTATTTTCTCACCTTTCTCAACTTCTTTTAAAACTTTTATTTTAACTTTAGCTTTAGTAAGTACTGGGGTTCCAACATCAACTTTATCTCCATCTACAAATAAAAGTATTTCTGGTTCAACTTTTAAGTCATTCAATTTGTCCACTAAAATTTCTTGACCCTCAGTAACTCTATATTGTTTACCTGCTATTCTAATTACTGCAAATTTTTCTATTTTGTCCATACTTGTTGTATTTTACATTCAAGAAGCTCTAATCGCAATACTTATATTTATGTAGGTTACTATTGCCACCTCGGTAAATAATCACACCCGCCGGGTGTGATTATTTTTTTGTTCCCATTGCAATGCCAAGTGAAGTCATAGTGGCGAGGAGAGATGAACCGCCTGCGGAAACAAGTGGATATGGAATACCAGTAATTGGAAATAAACCCATATTCATTCCAACATGTATTACTGTCTGAGCAAACAAGGTTAAAAATAATCCTCCCAAAAATAATCTTGCAGGAATATTGATGGTGTTTTCGGTATAACTTACAATTCTATATAAAAGAAATGCAGTAATTAAAAGTAAAACCATTGCCCCCAAAAAGCCCATTTCCTCTGCAACTGATGCAAAGATAAAATCAGTATGTCTTTCAGGTAAAAACGCAAGTTGTGTTCCAACACCCTTTCCAAGTCCCCTACCAAACAATTTTCCAGATCCTACTGAAATTGTTGATTGAATAGCATTATAACCTGCCCCTTGTGGATCTTTAGATGGATCTAAAAATGCTGTTATTCTGGTTTTTTGATAAGGGGCAAGAAACAAAAAAATACTAGGAACTAGGATGCAAGTTATTAAAATTATATATAAAAAATATTTTTTTTCTATCTCGCTGGCAAGGAAGATACCTAAAAAACCAATTGTAGTTAAAGCCATAACCCCCAATGATGGTTGAATTAAAATTAAAAATAGCGGTAAGGCCATCAGTAAAATTATCTGAAATAGTCTTTTTAAATTTAATCTTTTTACGCAAACGAAATTTGCAAAGAAAACTAAAAGTAACGGTCTTACAATTTCTGATGGCTGTAACGATAATGATCCAATTGGAATCCATCTAACGGTACCCCTTGTAACTTGACCAATAACTAAAGTCGTCAAAAGTAAAATAATGCTGATTATATATAAATATGTTGAAAATGCAGAAACAATTTCAAAATCAAAAAGTGAAAAAAATAAAAAAGCGATTATACCCAGACCAATATACCAATAATAAGAAGGAAAGAGTGAAGGACCTACTGAATTTAAAATAAAAAAACCAAAGATAAGAAGTAAAAAAATAGGTAAAACCAATAACCAATCAAATCGCATTTACCTTAAAATCACCCACTTCTAAGACATCGCAGAGTGTCTTTGTTTTCAAAAGTTGTAACATTTTTTCGTCAGTTGGTATCCAAGTATTAGTAACAGTTACTCTTTGATTTAATGCAGTATTCAATTCTTTTCTTTCTGCTTGAATTTTCCTTATGAGATCTCTCGTATCTGCTTCTTCTTTAAGTTCAATGGATATTTTTAAATCCAATTTGTTTTCTTTCTGTCCATATTTAATATTTTTTAGGTTTAGTTCATCCAAAAGTATTTGTTCTAATCCATCAATTTCAAATTTCGAATTTGTTATTTCGAATTTCGCAAGTGGCTGTCTAACAGGAATATTATTTTCTTTTCTCAAACTATGTCCAACTTCAACTATTTCCCTGACTTTTTGCATCTCACTTAATATTTTTCTATCTTCTTTATTTAATACCTCTGCAATTGGCCATGATGTTAAGTGAACAGAAGTTTCTTTTGTTAAATTTACATAAATTATATCTGCCAAAAAGGGGGTAAATGGTGCAAGTAATTTACTAAGAGTTACTAACACTTTATAAGTAGTAGTATAAAACTCGGAATTCTTTCTGTCTCTTGATCTTCTAATATACCAAAGCGATAAATCATCAACTAATTTGTCAATTGCACCACTTGATAAATATGGGTCAAATTTTTCTAAACTATCTGTTACTATTTTTATAGTTTCGTTTAATCTAATTAGAATCCATTTATCTAATATATTCTTAGAGAGATAACCTTTTGTTGGTTTCCAACAATCCATGTTGGAGTACGTCACAAAAAAGTTATATATATTCCAAAGTTTTAAGTGAAATTGACGTCTTGTTTCATCTGCACTTTTATATCCAAATAACATATTTTGAGCAGGATCTTGTCTTACAAACATCCATCTCATAACATCAGCTCCAATTTTGTCAGCCGCTTCATTAAATTCAATAGCATTCCCCCATGATTTATGCATTGCCCTACCATCTTCACCAAGTTGTGTAGCAAAACCCAGTACCGTTTTAAATGGATTCTTATCTTCCAATACTGTACTCATCGCAATCATTGAATAAAACCAATTTTTAAATTGTCCAGGGAAACTTTCAGTTATAAAATCTACTGGAAACCATTTTTCCCATTCTTTTCTATTTGTTAAATATAAAGGTTTTGTATCTGTTACATCAAAATTACTAGCTTTATTGTTTTCTGAGATTGTTGAAAATTGAACTATTCCAGCATCAAGCCATGGATTGCCAACCGGCTCAATTCTAGATGACACATCACCACATTTAGAACATTTTATTTTTATTTCGTCTATTTGTGGTTTGTGAGGTGATTTACCCTCAAATTTGTCCCATCCAGAAACTGCTCTTTTTTTTAGTTCTTCTTTACTGTCGATTACATCAAAATTTCCACAACTGACGCATTCCCAAATTGGAAGAGCTAACCCCCAATACCTATTTTTCTTACTAATTAACCAATCATGCATATTGTTTAGCCAATCAAGTTCTCTTTTAAGTCCAAATTCAGGAATCCAATTTATTTTTTTTGTAACTTTTTTCATCCTTTCTCTAAGTGTTAATTCTGAACTTGAAGATGGCTTACCACGAAGTGGCAAGCTTTGCTTATCCATCGCTATGTACCATTCGTCAGTAACTTTCCAAACTAATTCCGTTTTGCATCTCCAACAAGCGGGATACCTGTGTGTATATTTTTCAATTTTAAATGCGAAGCCTTTTTTCTCCATAATGTCCAAAATTATTCTTGGATGCCATTTAGCATTTTGTCCACTTAATTCATTAAATCCATTCATATAAGAAGCATCATCATTAATTACAGGAATCATTGGAAGTCCTAATTCTTTACCCAATTTAAAGTCCTCGGTTCCCGCAGAAACTGCTGTATGAACCATTCCAGTTCCTTCAGTCGTAGTAATTGGCATAATTAAATCATTAGTTGCCACAATCGTATGGAATTTATCAGATGTTTTTGCAACTTCAGCTACAGCAGGGAGATCATCAAATGCTCCGTTATATTTTAAACCAACTAAATCAGAGCCTTTTACTTTTTTAAGTTCTTTGTAATCAGATCCTGCTAAAATCCGTGTTTTTGATTCATCTGCTAACCAATATTTTTTCTCATTAACTTCTACTAATACATAAACTAACTTTTTATCAACAGCTACTGCAATATTTGCTGGAATTGTCCAAGGTGTTGTTGTCCAGACCAGTAAACTCTCGTCCTTTCCAACAATTGGAAAGCCCATATAAATTGATTCATGTGTTGCTTCTTTATAATCTTCAGTCAACATTTCATGTTGGCTAATTGCAGTTTCACATCTAGGACACCACGGAACAGAATCTTTTCCTTTATACAGCCATCCATTCTCATGGCAGACTGCAAGAAAATGCCAAATCATATAGTTGTTATCATCAGAAAGCGTATAGTATGAATTGTCCCAATCGGCAAAATAACCAAGCCTCTTACTTTGTTCAGTTTGAATTGCAGAATACTTTTTAACCCGTTCTTTACAAAGCTCAACAAATTTATCTACTCCAAATTTTTCTATATCTTTTTTATTTTTAAAACCTTGTTCTTTTTCTACTTCAACCTCAACCCACAACCCCTGACAATCAAATCCATTTTGATGCCTTTGACGATATCCTTGCATACTTTTAAATCTTGGCCATAAATCTTTGTATGTTCTCCCCCATGCGTGATGAACTCCCATTGGATTGTTTGCGGTTATTGGACCGTCTTGAAATGAGAAGAATTTGCCTGAAGTTTTGTTTTTATTTAGATATTTATCTACAATTCCATCAGAATACCAATGCTCCAAAAGTTCCCTCTCCATTTTTGGAAAATCTGGCTTTGGATCAATTGAATTAAAATAAGACTTTGCCATATGAAGCTATTGTACTACAGATGAATACTAAGCGAAATATTTAAAGTGGTATCACAGTTTTTTGCTTAGAATCGTATATCGTAAGTTTAGCTTTTTTTCCTCTTTGTTTTGCTAATTCGTTTCCGTCTAAAATAACTTTTATAAAATCACTTCCACTCGCGACATCATCGCCATCTAAAATAGCAACAAATTCGCCTACTCCGCCATTGCTTTGCCATGTTGCAAATGACTTGTCATTTTTTGTAAGTTTATCTACTTTTGCCATATCTTATTATATCAACTTGTGTATTTTTCGCAAGAAGGCCGGAATTTTAAAAATAAACTGAAGGTTGATTTAAAGTTTTATCCCAAATCCAAAAACATTTGTCATATTTAGCAGTACTTTCATTAAATTTACACTTTCTCAAAAAAAATAACAAAAGAAATGAAATTATTACAACAATTAATAGATATAAAATATATTTTTTCATCCTGTTTTAATATTACTAAATACACTTAAAATGTCAATGAATTTTATATTTGGGTAAATCTTCGAAATATCTCCTAACATCTCAGAATTTGAAAAATAAAATAATACAAAAAACTTTAAAATCAATATTCCTCATAATCTTGTAGCTTTATGATGCTTTCACAAAACTTTAGACTGTCTGGCGAATGAATTACAAGATAGTCATCATCTTCAGTAATAAAAATTCGTGCTCCCTTTTCCTTGATTTTAACATAATATTCAGGATAGGATTTTAGTTCTTCATCGTTTACTTCAAAACGTATACCTGAAGTTGAATCTCCTTCTACTAAAGAAGAATCAACTTCTATGGTTTCTTCTTTAGTATTCCAAAAATCACTCTTTTCTATTTTTAGTGTGACTATCTTTTTATCATCATCGAATTCTGTCGTCATATTATTATTTAATGTATTTTTCTTAAAAATGCTGGGATTTCAAATTTATCTCCAAAAGTATCATCTTCATCAATATTATTACTTAATTCCTCCTCCTCTCCTCCATCTGGCGGATTTGCATTAACTGGTTCGGAAACAACGCCTGAAACAACCTGTCTTATATTTGATGGCCTCATTTGTGCAATCCTACTTCTTGTTTCATCAAATCCAGTTGCAATAACTGTAATTCGTATTTGATCAGACAAATCATCTTTTATAACAGCTCCAAAAATTATGTTTGCGTCTTGATCAGCAGCAGATGAAATTATTTTTGCAGCTTCATCAACTTCAAACATCGTCATATCTTTTCCACCTGCAATATTAAATAAAACACCTCTTGCTCCTTCAATAGAAAGGTCGAGAAGTGGGGATGAAACTGCTGCCCTAGCAGCCATTTGTGCCCTATTTTCACCAACACCAGTACCAATGCCAAGTAAGGCTGTTCCTGCCTCATTCATAATTGCGCGAACGTCAGCAAAGTCAACATTAACAAGTCCAGGAGTTGTAATAATTTCTGCAATTCCACCAACTCCTTGTTCAAGTACTGAATCAACAACTTTAAAAGCATCAACCAAGGACATTTTTCTATCAATAACATCCATTAACCTTTGGTTTGGAATAACAATTAATGTATCTACTGCTTCACGAAGTTTTTCAATTCCATCTTCAGCGGCAACGGTTCTTCTTGTTCCTTCAAATGCAAAAGGTTTAGTTACAATACCAACTGTTAAGGCACCTGACTCTTTAGCAAGTCTTGCAATAACTGGTGCAGCTCCTGTTCCCGTTCCACCACCCATCCCTGCTGTAATAAATACCATATCAGCATCAATCATCAATTCTTTTAATTTTTCAATTGATTCCTCTGCAGCTTGAGCACCTATTTCAGGATTTCCTCCAACTCCCAATCCTTTTGTTATTTTTTCACCAATTTGAATCTTCGTGGGAGCTTTATTTGCAAGTAATACTTGTGCATCAGTATTACAAGCAATAAATTCGACCCCAGAAATTGCACCATTTTCGACCATTGAAGAAACAGCATTTCCACCACCACCACCGACACCAATTACTTTTATTTTTGCGATTCTTGCTGAATCAGGTTTAACTAAAGCCATATTTTAAAATATATGATATATATGAGGCAGGTTACAATCGCATTATATATACTCCATTCTCTAAGTCAAGGCAGAAGATCTTTGACTGATTCAATTATTTTGTGCATAAATCCTTTTCCTGGAATATTTAGTTTCATCGGAAACTTAAATGTACCAGAGTCTGGTGCATTTTTAGATGCACCAAAAATTAATAATCCAATTGGCACAGAAAATGTAGGATCAATACAATCGTCAATTAATCCCGATACGCCTTTTGGCACACCAATCCTAATTGGAACAGAAAGCATCCTTTTGGCAGAATCATTCAACCCAATCGTTTTTGACCCGCCACCTGTTACAATTGCTCCTGAGGGAATTCTGTTTACTATCTTTTCCCTTTCTAATTCTAGTTTAACCATTGTAAATATTTCATTAAGCCTCGGTTTTATTATTCCTTCTATTAGTGTTTTTTTAGAAACCTTGCTTACTTCAGAAATACCTAGAGATGAAAGATCTAGTTCGTCATTTTGATCCTTTCCTGATTTAGTATCAGAAAGTGAAATTTTTATTTTCTCAGCTGTATCAAGTGAGACACGAAGGCCGATTGCAATGTCATTAGTGACATTTTTAGCTCCAACAGGAATTACGCCAGAATAAGCCAAAGAACCATCGACATAAGCAATAATTGAAGTAGTACCAGCACCAATATCAATTAATACACAACCTAATTCTTTTTCTGTCTCGGTAAGAACCGAGTAAGAAGCCGCAAGTCCTGTGAAAACTATATCATTTATTTTTATCCCAGCTTCAGATAATGTTTTTGAGAGATTTTTAATAGCTGCGCTAGACGCGGTAACTACATGTGTTTCAACTTCAAGCCGAACACCACTCATACCTATTGGATCTTTTACTCCTGCTTCACCATCGACAACATATTCACGGGGAAGTACATGAACAATTTCACGACTGGCTGGAAGTGATATTGCTGATGCAGCCTCAATTACACGATCAACATCTGAAGATATAATTTCACCAGATGTACCAGAAACCGCAACTACTCCATGTGAATTTTGAGATGTAACGTGAGCACCACCTAAAGAAACAAAGGCGGAATCAATATTATGTCCAGCCATTCTTTCCGCAGCTTCAATAGAACTAATTGCAGACTCAACTGATTCATCAATATTAACTATTTGTCCTTTTTTTACACCTTTTGAAACTGCAACTGAAACTCCAATAATATTTACAACTTCTTCAAAAGATCCAGCATCGACTGTTATCTGAGCAACAACTGTTGCTGTTTTGGAACTTCCTAATTCTATTCCTGCTATTATTTTACTTCTATTCATTTTAAAGTATGATATCACCTCAGGACTGGATTCGTAAACCTCAAATCGATTTCTTTTATATTAGAGAGATTTACTCCTTCTTCAATTCTAATTCCATTTGTCATATCATTCAAGCGTGAAAATATAAGCCTCAAACTTCCCACAAGTACATCAGGATCACCTTCTAATGGAAATCTGACTATTATGCCTTCTTTTAGTATTATTTTTAATTGTTCTTTTTCAACGATCCCTTCACGAATTGAATACAACCATGTAACTTTTTCAAGTATTTCTAATGCAAATTTATCTCTGCCCGACACTTTATCTCCAATTTTCCCTGTTATATTATTATTTATTAAAATTGGTAAATTTGATTCATCTACTATTTCAATAATTAAACCATCTTTATCTATTAAATATAATTTATTGTTTTGATCTTTAACAGCATACTTTGGTTTTTTTAAATTTAATTCAATCTTTAAAGTCGATGGAATTTTGTATTGAATTAAATAGTTATTAACCTGGATATCATTGGTAAGTTGCTGTTCTATTTGTTTTTTTGCGGCTTTATAATTACTTAAAATGTAATTATTTATTCTTAATTCTAGTTCTTGGGGACACTTACCGAATTGACTTTCGCATTCAATTTTATTTATTTTAATAAGTTTTAGGGTAATTGTTGGAATTAGAAGCGTGAAAATTATTACTAAAATAATTGAAAGTATTTTAAATATATTAAACTTTTGTCTATGTTTATATTTCATCTTCTAGAATATCTACAATCTTTTTTGAAGCGTTTATGTCTGGACTTATTATATTTTCTGTCTTTTTAATTATAACTGGATAATCTTCTACTAGTTTTTCAATTTCTGAAAGTAATCTTTGATGAGTTAGTTCTTTTTGTGGCAAGATTCGAGCCAAACCTAATTTTTCCATATATTTAGCATTTTCATTTTGTTCATCGTTATAGGACCAAGGAATAGGAATTAAAATTGATGGCTTTTTTAACACTATTAATTCTGATACTGTATTTGCACCCGCCCTAGAAATAACAATATCTGATTTAGAAATTGCTTCAGCCATATTTGTGGGAGCTGTTTGACCAAAAGTTAAATATCTTTCGTTTTTAATATCTTTAAAATCATGAATACTTCTTTCTCCTGTTTGGTGAATAATAAAATATTTTTCAAGAAGTCTTGGAAGAATTGACTTAATTGCATTATTAATCCATGTAGATCCTCTCGATCCACCAGTAACTAATATTGATTTTACCCGAGAATTGTTCTTTATATCCTTAAATTCTAAAATTTCTTTGTTTATTGGATTTCCGACTAATCTAGTTTTGTTTTTGTTAAAATAAACACTCGAACTTTCTCTTGAAATTAATATTAATTTAGCAAAATATGACGATATGATATTAGCTCTTCCTGCCGATGCTGTTTGTTCGTGAATAATTACAGGAATATTCAAAAAACTAGACCAAAACGATGTTATTGCGCCAGCAGCGCTACCAAATGAAAACATTAAATCAGGTTTTATTTCTTTTACTAATTTATATCCTTTAACAAAGCTCTGGGGAATCTTTAAAAATGAAGGTATTGTGTTATTTGTAAATTTGTTTTCTATTTTTCCAGATTCTAAATTATGAAAAATAATATTAAGCTTTGCCAAATTCTTATATTCCATTCCAACCCAGTGAATTTCCCAATCCAATTTTCTCTTTTTGATTTCCTCAATAATAGCAATCGCGGTCGAGCCTCCATGACTACCTGCGAGTAATAATTTTTTTGGTTTCATATCGACTTATATTAAGTAGTATACCGCATGAAGCAAGTATCATTAAAAGTGATGTCCCACCGTATGAGAAAAATGGAAGTGGAATTCCAGTTAGTGGTGTTAAGGCAATCATGGAGGATAAATTCAAAATGATTTGCCCTCCAATCCAAGCAGTAATGCCTATTGATAATATTTTTGAAAATCGATCGGGTGCATTATTGCTAATTCTTAAAGCTCTAAATACAAAATAGGCAAATAGTCCAATAAGAGCAAACGACCCAATAAATCCTATCTCTTCAGAGATGGCTGCAAAGATTGAATCGGTTGAAGCTTCGGGTAAAAATAAATATTTTTGTCTCGATTGGCCAATTCCTAATCCAAAAAGACCACCCGAACCCAATGCTAATAAAATTTGCTTAATATGATATTCTTTCCCTAAGGGATCAGAAGTAGCCTGTAAAAATGTCATTAATCTATCTCTTCTGTATGGTGAGATCATAATTAAAACAACAACAGAAACAATACCTGAGAATATCCAAGTTAAAAAAGGAACTAGAGCGATACCAGACATAAATATCTGAACCATGCCAATTGTTCCCACAATTAACGTCGTACCTAAATCCGGTTGTAACATAATAAGTCCACAAACGATAGCGAGAGGAATAAAATATGATAATGTTTTTTTACTCGAGTGAACAAGCAGATTTTTACTATCTGCAACACGAGCTAAATATAGTGCCAAGGCAAGCTTGACTATTTCAGAGGGCTGAAAATTAATAAACCCAATTGATATCCAACGTCTTGCGCCAAGAGCCGAAAGTCCAATCCCAGGAATAAGCACTGCTATAAGCAGTAAAACAACTATTGCAAAGAATGGTACTGCGATTTTTTTCCAGAAACTGTAATGAATATTACTAATTACAATCATTGCAACAATTCCAATGCCCGCCCAAATTATTTGTTGCTTAAAAAAATAAAATTTATCATTAAAAAAATTTAATGCCTGGGGAGTAGAAATATCAGCAATAAATACAAGTCCGAGAGTTACTAAAATTAATATCAAATAAAAAAGAGTTTTGTCGAAAGGACGTTTCATATTGTTGCCAACCACAACCCAAATATAGCTAAAATTATCCCAGCAAGCCATACTCTCATAACAATTTTTGGTTCTTCCCATCCAATTGCTAAAAAAGTATGGTGAAGTGGTGCCAATTTAAATATTGGTCTTTTCAAAATTTTCCACCCCAGTATTTGTATAGCTGAAGATAATATTTCAATTACAAATATTCCACCAATAACAATTAAAGCAATAATGTTCCCTGTTAAAAGTCCAATTACTGCCAGAGTTGCACCAAAAGACAATGCTCCTGTATCTCCCAACCAAATCCTTGCTGGCCATATATTAAAATATAGAAATGCGATTAATGCACCAATCCAAAGTGCAATAAATAACGATAACGGCATATCTATACTACTAGCGGCAATAACCCCAAATGCGATTAAACAAATCATTAAAAGACCTGCTGCTAAACCGTCTAAACCATCAGTGATATTAACCGCATTGGTAAAAGAAACAATTACAAAGGCTGAAAATGGTATATACCATAAACCTAAATTAAGTGTTATTCCTAATATTGGTACGTGTAAAATATGAACACCAAGTACTTTATAAATAATAAAGGAAATAAATAGAGCCAAAATCCATTGAAACAAAAACTTTTGTCTTCTTTTAAGTCCAAATGCTAATCCCAGAATACCTTTCGTCGGTTTCCCAAGCATTTTTTTATAATCATCAATAAGTCCTAAAAGACCAAATGAAATAAATGTAAAGAATATTATAAACAACTCAATTCTTAAGTTATGGGCAGTTTGAACAAAAACTCCCAGATATGAACTAAGAGGAAATAAAATTGAAAAAAGTATTGTAACTATTGCAATTATTAAAACTCCTCCTCCAACGGGGGTTCCAGCTTTTACGTCGTGTAATTTGTCAAATAAAGGAATTTTACCTGTTTTTGGAGCTTCAGCTTTCCTAGTAAATTTAATTTTATAAAGAAAATTAATAAATGGGACGACTAAAAGTGAAGTAATTAAAAATGAGAACATTGTCAAACCAAGTGCTAAAGGTAAAAAATTCTGCATATTATTTTAATAATAGTATAGCATCAACAAGTTTATCCAAGCCAATTGATCTTGACCCTTTGAATAATATATAAATATTTGGCTTTAAATACTTTTTAATGTCGGGTAAAACTTCCATTGAACTCAGATACAGATTTGGAGTTATATATTTAACTAATTTTCCAATACCAAAAACTTTTTCAAAGTTGGATTTTTTAATCTCAGTTCCAACTCTTTTATGCTCATCCACTTCTAACTTTCCTAGTTCTAACATATCTCCAACAACTGCAATTTTAGTGTTTTTACCTGCCATCTTATTAAAGTGTTTTAAGGTAGACAAAAAAGCTTCAGGATTACTGTTATAAGTATCGTCTAAAATTACCGCTCCTGATTTATGATTAATAATAGAAAGTCTATGTTTTGGACTCGTATAATTTTCTATCCCTTTCTCAACCATATCTGTTTGAATATTTAATGTTTCTGCAATTTTTCTTGCTATGTTTTTGTTTGTTTCAATTGCGTTTTCTGAATTTTTAAACCAATACTCTTTAGCCGACAGTGTAAATTTAAGCTTTGATATATATTTGTCATCAGCGTTTAAAACTGCTATTTTAGTATTTTTAACTAATTTACTCTTTTCATTAAAAACCCCATCAATATCTTTTAAATAAAGTGTATGAGTTGGAAATATATTTGTAATCACACCAATATCAGGCTTTACAAGCCAAAGGTAAAAATCCATTTCATTTGGGTATTCAATTCCCATCTCAAGTACAAGATATTTAGTAAATGGAGTACATTTTAAAATAGTTGTAGGAATGTTAAATACAGGATCAATATTTTCCCTGCTCCAAACAGTTTTGCTATTAAGTTTTAAAATACTTGCAATCATTTCTTTGGTTGTGGTTTTCCCTGCACTTCCGGTAACTCCTATAACTGTTAATCCAAACAGCTTCTGAAGCAAAAAAACATAAGCTTTGGCAATTATATTTTTAACTGGGTGATAAATATATTTTTTAATTAATTGCATTGTTTATAATTATATCTAATAGCTCAGGATATGAAATACCATCTGCCTTTGCTGCTTTGGGTAAAAGTGACATAAGTGTAAGTCCTGGAATTGTATTAATTTCTAAAACTACTGGATTTTTGTTATTTTTTAAAATAAAGTCTACCCTACCAAATCCGCGGCAACCTACTAGTTTATAAACCTTAATGGCAAAATCTTGAACTTTCTTTGTAAGATGAGTAGATATCCTTGCAGGTACAATCTCTTCTGATCCTTTATCACTATACTTTGAGTTGTAATCAAAAAATTTTCCCTTTAAAGGATGAATTTCAACAACTGGTAGAGCAATCGGTTTGTCATTACCTATAACAGAACATGTTAATTCTAAACCTTCTATATGTTGATCAACCAAAACTCGATTGTCATACTTAAAGGCAAAATCAACTTTCTTTTTCAATTCTTTAAGGTTTCTAGCAATTGACGAACCTACAGACGATCCACCACAAACAGGTTTAACAAAATAAGGTCCATTACCAAGTTGACTTAATATATCGCTTCTGTTGTATTTATCTTTCTTTTTTAGACAAATGTATTTTGGTATCATGAATTTATGCGATTTCATAAACTGCCTAAAGAATTCCTTGTCCATACATAGTGAAGAGGTAAGTACTCCTGAACCAGTATATTTAATGCCAGCAAGATCAAACATACCTTGTATTTTTCCATCTTCGCCAAAAGGCCCATGCATGGCAATAAAAACAACGTCTACACCTTTATTGGCAATTGATCTTACTTCTGATATTTCTTCTTTTTCTTTAAGTACTATTTCTTGTGATGTACCCTTAAGAGGTATTGGATTCTTTAATTTCAAAATTTCATTAATAGAGGTAAGTTTCCATACCCCTGACTTTGATATAATAATTGGCAACACTTCGTATTTATTTGGATCAAGATTCAAAACTACTTGCTGACCTGACAAAATAGATATTTCATGCTCTATAGATCTACCTCCCATCAAAACAGCAATTTTTATTTTTTTCATAATTTATTTTAACATTATACTTGTGATAAAACCTTTTGAATTGCCGTCGCGGCGGAAGGATGGGTATTTTTTATTTAAGTAAGTTGAAATTTTTGAATTTTTTATATTTTTATTTAATATACCCATATCTAACAACTGTTTAATATTTACTCCAACTAAATCAAACTTCCAATGTTCGTAATCTACTTTTTCTAAATATTCTGGATATTTATCTATGAATCTACTTGCAACGTCTTTCTTAATCAAATAATTATCTTTATCAATAGCGGGACCGATTTTAATTTTAATATTCTGTGGATTGGAACCAAATTGATTTATAATTAATAAAATAGCCTTTTTAATTATTTCCTTTTCTGTTCCACGCCATCCAGCATGAACAACCCCAACAACTTCTTTTATAGGATCATTAATTGTAATGGGGACACAATCAGCGGTATTTATAGACAAATTAATGTTTGGAACATTTGTTATAAGTCCGTCGCAATTATTAATTTCTGTGCCAATGTTATCTTTAGTAACAATTTGTATGTTACTAGAATGAATTTGTTTACAAGTAACTAAATTCATATTGATACTTTTTCTGTTTTATTAGATATATCTTCGCCTAAAAACATTTGTGCCGTTTCTAAAAATCTAGAATTTACATCTGTTAAATAATATTTTTCTGTTGGATTGTCATCATTTTTGATTTTATCTATTATTTCTTCAATTAATTCTTCTGCAGGATCAACTAGTTTAATTGAATCACCTAAATATTTATTAATCTCATCTTTTATAATTGAGTAATGTGTACATCCCAATATTAAAGTATCTACTTTTGCTATGAACCCAGCGAGATATCTCGCTATAAATAGATCTAGTTCAGGACCACTTATAAACCCTTCTTCAATTAACGGTACAAGCATGGAAGCATGAGATCTCAGTGTTACTTCTTTGTAGGCCTCACTATTTACTGTTGCCCTTGTTCCAACAAGTCCAATTTTATTATTCTTTGTAGTTTCTAACGCCTTTTTAATTGCAGGCTCTATTACAGCATAAACAGGTACATTTGAGTGTTTTTTAACTATATCCAAAGCAAGTGATGATACTGTATTACAGGCCACAACAATTAAATCTACATTTTTATCAATGAGAAATTGTGTATCTTCCTCCGCAAACTTTCTAATTGTCTCAGGGCTTCTAGTACCATAAGGAACTCTGGCCGTATCACCCAAATAAACAAATGAAACGCTAGGAATTTTTTTCTTTAATTCTTTAACTACTGTTAGTCCACCGAGCCCAGAATCAAATATACCAACCATTATAAATTATTGACAGCCTCCTTAAACTGGTTTCCCCTATCTTTATAGTCTTTAAACATATCAAAACTCGCAGCGGCTGGTGAGAGAATAACTACTCCTCCGCTTTCAGAAACTTCAAATGCTTTTTTAACAATTAAATTCATGTTACAAGTCCCTAAATCATATATTTCTTTAGATTTGATATGTTTTTTAATTTGATCTCTGATTTGTCCTATCAAAATAATATTTTTAACATTCTTTGTTTTATTTATAACATCTCCAAGTTTATTGTAATCAAGTCCTTTATCACTTCCACCCAAAATCAATGTTTCAGATTCAGTAAATGATTTTATAGCAGCAATTGTTGGTTGAGGTCCAGTTGCAAACGAATCATTAAAGAACCCAACTCCGTTGAAAAATTTAACAAATTCCAACCGATGTTCTAAACCTTTAAACTTTCTGACAGTATCTAGTATTATTTTGTTATCAATATTTAATATTTTTGCAACAGCTACTGCTGCTCCAATATTTTCTAAATTATGTTCACCTCTTAAGATTAAGTCCTTTTTGTAAATTTCATCAAGTGATTTTTTAGAAAAATATATTACTTTTGCTTTCGTACACTTAGCAAAACTTTTAGAAGATTCATATTCATTATTAATTACTGCAAAATCAGTTTTCTTCTGAAACCTAACAATATTCTTTTTGGCATCTATATATTCGTCTTGGTTTTTATGCCAATCCATATGATCTGAAGTTATATTCAAGACGACTGATATATTGGGAGAAAACGGCAAATCAATTAACTGAAATGATGACATTTCAAGGACAACAATCGATTCTGCATTTAAATTTGATAGTAATTCTAATGGTGACTTCCCGATATTTCCCGCTAAATAAACATCAATTCCTGCTGATTTTAGTATTTCATAAATCAATGTAGAAGTTGTACCTTTACCTTTAGTTCCTGTTACACCAATTATTTTACCTTTGAATTCTTCAAAAAAAATACGAGTTGGAGTTGTGACATTTAAATTTTTAAGTTCGGATTTACTAGCTTCTAGAAGCTCATGCTTATAAGGATAAACTCCTGGAGATCTTACTATTGTGTCATAACTTTTTAAACTTGATAAATAATTGTCATCTCTTTTTTGGTCTAAAATTGTAACAATAGCGCCTTTTTTAATCAAAAACTTTTCAGCATCTTGGCCTTCCATACCATATCCTAAAATCGCAACTTTTTTTTCTAAATAATTCATTTTAAATAATTTTGATTTGTGATTATGCTTTTGCCGATTTCTTTTTCTGTATCAATTCTTGCTTTTCCTGCAACAGACCCACCACGATTTGCGACCTTTTTATTTTGAGTAAACCCAATTGGTTTTTCATTTGTTGAAATTTCTGTAGTCACACGTTCCCCTAGCATCGTAAAAATTAGCTCCAAATCAGTCATATTATCTCTTAAGTTTATTTTTGACTTTGTTGGTATATTTTTAAGTTTTCTGTATTGACTTGGAGTAATACCAAAGGTTGCTTTGCTTATTTCTGCAGTCAAAATTGCATAATCGATTTTGTTTTTAATTCCTCGTTCCTTCCATTCATCAGTTAATCCTTGTCTGATTGCAATACCACGTAATCGTTTATCTATCCAATCTTTTGGGTATCCCTTTTTCTCATAAAGGTTCTTCATCCTCTCTTGAGCAAGCTCTGGATCCTCAATCTCATCAAGCCTTTCTTTACCAACTTGTGCTAGCCACAATTTAAATGGCTCTGCCTTCGGAGATGGAATTGATTGGACTAAACGCAATAACGTTTCGATATTTGCTGTATCAGTAAATCGCATTTTTCCATCCTCAGCTTTCAATTTCAACCGGTTACATTTTGTAACCGTTTCACTTCCTTCAACTATAAGTCTACTTTTTAGAACCTTCCAATAATTTCGCGACAATTGAAAATCAGCTTGATCTGTCAAAATTCTTACAATATCTATTACAGAAAAATTCCACTCCTTGTTATACCATTTTCTTCTAATCTGTTTATTTTGAAAAATTACCAATCCCTTTTTTTTATTCATATATTTATATATTGTACTTCTGGCTCCAATTTAATTCCAAACATTTTATACACATCAGAAATTATTGTATCCGCAAGTTTTTTAACATCTTTAAAAGTACCTTTACCATCAGGATTCGTAATAACTAGTGCGTGTTTTTCAGAAACTTTGACAAGGCCTAGGCTTTTTCCTTTCCAGCCAGTTTTTTCTATCAAATATCCAGCAAAAATCTTAAACTTATCGTCTGTAATGTAAAATTTCATATCTCTATATTTTTTTTCAAGTCTTTCCTTTGTTTTTAAATCAACAAAAGGATTGATAAAAAATGATCCAGCATTGGGAATTAATTTTGGATCTTCTAATTTTTCCTTTCTTTTCTTTAAAATGTTTTCTCTAATTTTATTAAGATTATTATTTATATTTATTTTTAATTCTAATGTCACATCTGTAATTATAAATTTTTGCCAAAACTTAATATTTTTAAATTTACTGCTTCGATAACTAAATTTGCAATCCCTTTTACTAAATTTCACAAATTTTTCTTTATCTATATTGTATGCGGTTAAATTATAAAAAATATCTGACAACTCTTGTCCATATGCCCCGATATTTTGAATTGGAGATGCTCCTACACTTCCTGGAATTCCTGATAAACATTCAATACCTCGAAAATTCTTTTTTACTGTATCTTCAACTAATTTATCCCAATTTACTCCCGCTTCTGCTGTTACCTTGTTGCCGGTATACGATATACTATTCCCTATATACTTGATTACAACACCATTGTAATCATCATCAGAAACAGCAATATCTGTTCCACCGCCTATTGTAAAAATAGGCAAGTTGTTAAATTTAGCAAAAGTTACAGCACTAATGATATCTTCTTTGTTTTTTACTTCAAAAAAGTGTTTTATACTGCCACCAACTTTTAACGATGTAATATCTCGGAAATTTGTTTTGCCCATATATTACTCTCTCCCGCGCCCATTATCACAAATAGATCATCAGTTTTTGACTCCGATTTTATAACTTTTAATATCTCATCTAATGAGTTAAGAGCTTTAATATGCTTATGATTTGATACTTCTTTGATTTTTTCAGGTGTCATGTCAAATGTTTCTTTATCTCTTGCTTTAAAAATCGGGCCAATTATAACTTTATCTGCTGAACTAAAGGCATCTTTGTAAAAAGTTAATAATGCTTTGGTCCTTTTATATCCATGAGGTTCTATAATCGCCCAAATTTTAGCATCTGGATATTTATTTCTCACACCTGCTAGGGTAGTTTTTACTGCCGTAGGATGGTGAGCGTAGTCATCAAAAACGTTTTTTCCAATCTCCTCCATTCTTCGTCCAATTCCATCAAAGTTTTCAAGACTTTGAATTATTTTTCCCTCATCAATTCCCAATATTTTGCCTAGTTCAATTACTCCTAATGCGTTTGTAACATTATGATCACCCAATACCTTTAAATTATAATTTATTTCTTTTAATTCTCGAGAATACTTAACTAATTTAATTTTTGTAAGATCTAATCGTTCGATTAAATTTCTCACACCTTCATTGTCCCAATTAGCAATTAATACCCTTTCTCCAACTAACTTATTAACAAACTTCTGAAAGCTTTCAAATAATTGTTTTTCACTGTTAAAATAATCTGGATGATCAAATTCAATATTGTTTAGAATTATAATCTCAGGATTGTAATGCAAAAAGTTATCGTTAAATTCATCAGCTTCAACTACAAAATAATCACCAATTCCATAGCGTGAGTTACCACCCCAGGATTTAACGTTTGCGCCTATCATAACGAGAGGATCAAAACCATTATCTTCCAAAAGTTTACCTACCATCCCTGTTGTTGTTGACTTGCCATGAGTACCTGCGATTGCAATCATTTTTTTGTTTTTGGCTAGAGTTGTTCCTAAAAATTCTTCCCATGTAGTAACTATGTTTTTTGATTTACCTAAAAGTAATTCTGGATCTGGACTTTCACTGTATAAAATAGCAGGTGATACTACTAATAAATCAATATTTTCTAAATGTTTAATATTATGCCCACCAGTTTTTAAATCACATCCTGTTACTTGGTATCCCATCTTTGAAGCTAATACATAAAACCCGCTCATTCCACTGCCAGATACTCCCATCATATGTATTCTTTGCATAATCTAGTGTATTATACTTCATATGGACTGGATAAAAAAGGAAGTTCAAAGTTTAAAAGATCAAAATCTTTACAACAACATACTCACGTTAGAAAGCCCAGTCGATGCAGTAATCACCATTAATTCGAAGCAATATTTAAACTTTTGTTCTAATAATTATCTTGGACTTGCAAACAACACTGTACTGAAGTCTGCAGCCATAAATGCAATTAAAAAATACGGAATTGGTCCTGCTGCAGTTAGAACAATTGCAGGAACAACACTACTTCATAAAACACTCGAGGAAAAACTAGCAAAATTTAAAAAAGTTGAAAGCGTACTTACTTTTCAGTCTGGATTTACTGCAAACCTTGCTGTAATTCCTGCCATAGTCGGAGAAAAAGATTTAATTTTTTCAGACGAATTAAATCATGCCAGTATTATTGATGGTTGCAGATTAAGTAAAGCGGAAGTAATTAGATATATTCATCTTAATACTAAAGATCTTGAACAAAAACTAAAATCAGCACCAACAGATATTAAAAAACTTGTAATAACTGACGGTGTATTTAGTATGGATGGCGATATAGCTCCTCTTGATGAAATTTATAAAATAACAAGTAAATATAACGCTATTTTAATGGTTGATGATGCACATGGTGAAGGAGTCTTGGGAACAAACGGAAGAGGTATCGTTGATCTTTTTAATCTTCATGGAAAAGTTGATATTGAGGTTGGTACCATGAGCAAAGCTTTTGGTGTAGTTGGCGGAATGATTGCAGGTAAAAAAAAATTAATTGAATGGTTAACACAAAGAGCTAGGCCATTTTTATTTAGTAGTGCGATGACTATACCTGATGTCGCTGCTTGTATTGCATCGGTTGAACTGCTTTCAAAATCAGATAAATTGGTTAAAAAATTATGGTCAAATTCGAATTATCTAAAAACAGGGCTAAAAAAGATAGGTTTTGACATAGGAAACAGCAAATCACCAATAATTCCACTCATGTTAGGTGATTCTAAAAAAGCTCAGGATATGAGTAAAGAATTATTTAACGAAGGTCTATTTGCAAAAGCAATTGTATTTCCAACAGTTCCACAAGGTAAAGCTAGAATTAGAATTATGAATTCAGCAGCACATAGTAAAAAGAATCTTGATGATGCTCTCACAATCTTTGAAACAGTATGGAAAAAACTTTTTCTGAATATTTGATTCCTAAAACAAAATCTAGATACTTAAAACAGTCTCCGCAAGTTTAAGTGAATCGTGACGAAGAAGATGTTCTTTTTTGAGATAAATTGAAATAGGTTTTTTAATTATTTTTATTTTTGGTTCCATTTCTTTTATTTTTTCTTCATCAACCTCAACTAAATTTTGACCCTCTTCTTTATAAATAGAAAGTACTTTAGGATCTAGATGATTATCATCAACAATTAAATAACCAAGTCTTTTAGGTATATCTAAATAAAATAAAAGGGACTTTAAAAAATCTGATGCCTTATAATGATCAGTCTCGCCAGGTTTCGTCATTAAATTAAGAATAAAAATTAACTTGGCCTTAGATTTTAAAATTGCTTCTCTTACGCCATTTACTAATAAATGCGGCAAAATACTTGTATACAAATCACCTGATGAAAAAACTATCTTTTCAGCGTTTTTAATTTCTGATAATACATTTAAATTTACATCGGCTCTTGTATCAAAATAAATTCGCACTATTTTGTCATTTTTGTCATAATTTTTATCTTTAATTCTTAAGTCAATATTTGTCTCTCCGACAATTTTATTTCCTTTTGACGTTTCTGCAATTAATTGAAGATTTGTAATACTTACAGGCATCACTTTAGCGGAAACTCTAAACAACTCTCTTTCAGCGTCAATTCCCCTATCTTGCCCTTTATATATATTCTCAAGTCTTGCTGTCAATAGATTACCGAAGGAATGACCTTTTAACGGCCCTACCAAATCTTCAAGTCTGTCATCAAAAAGCGTTTGAGCAACCATTCTCTGTTTATCACTTTCCATCAAAGCAAGTAAGCATCGTCGAATATCTCCAGGAGGAAGAACTCCAATTTCTGTTCGAAGTCTACCTGAGCTTCCACCACTATCCCATGTCCCTGCAACTGCTGTAATTTTACTATTTTCATTAAGCTCTCGAAGTCCCGAAAGAAGATGAAATTGACCAGTTCCTCCACCAAATGTAACAATTTTTTGATTATAATGTTTCATTTTGCATATAATGTTTCATTCTGTGTATATAATGCTTCATTTTGCATATCTAGTCATTTATTTTAAAATCCTTTTTTGCATTTTTTCTTCACCTTTCTTTAACTCTTCTTGAGTATTTATTCCCTGCCATTCTGATGAATCTGGAAGGGTATAGACTGAAACTTTTTCTTTATTATTAAGAGCAATTTCTATCAAGTCGGGAAGATAATATTCTCTTGCTATAGTATTCTTTTTTATATTAAAAATATTTTTTTGCAACCACTTGTAATTAAATACATACAAACCATCGTTTACTTCTTTTATCTTTTTTTGTTTTCCTGATGCATTTTTTTCTTCAACTATACCCAAAAGTATACCTTTTTTATCACGAACAACTCTCCCTAAACCTGTTGGATCTTCTTGTACTAGACTTACAAAGGTCAGGACAGAATTATCACCTTTATGTAATTCAATAACATTCTTAATTGTTTCAGGTGTATAAAAAGCACTATCATCTCCATTTATAACTAATAAGTTTTTAGTATCTTTTGAAATCTTTGGAAATGCATTTAAAACAGCATTTCCTGTACCAAGTAGTTTAGGTTGTATAGCAAACATAACGTTTGTAGAAAGTATTTTTAAAACTACATTTCGTTTATATCCCAGAACGGGGATTATTTTTTTAATACCCGCGTTCCGTAAGTTCTCGAGAGAATATGAAATCATTGGACGACCTAATATCTGATGCATAATCTTAGGAAGATGCGAATTCATTCTTTTACCTTTCCCTCCTGCCAAAATAACACCCGTTAGATTATTGTAACCATTTAATTGATTTTTAATAAAATCCTGATCACTCCATGGATGTTCTTTGTTTTCGAAACACATAGATTTCTCATGACCTTTTCCAAATATCCCAATAATGTCACCTTTTTTAACAATAGATAACGCATGCGCAATAGCTTCACCGCGTTCAGGAATTGAAATAAATTTATTTTTTATGGCACGGCTTTTCATTTCTTTTAAAATATCTAATATATTTTCTGACCTTGAGTCTTCAGCGGTAAAAATTGAGATATCTGCTAATCTGGTTGAAATTTTCCCCATTTTTGATCTTTTTCTTGGGTCTCTTTCGCCCGCACATCCAAAAACAGAAATTAATCTACCCTGCCTGCCGGCAGGCATGGCTTTTGTAATTGATTTTAAGTATTTGAGCACGGCCAGAAGAGAGTCAGGAGTATGTGCAAAATCTACAAAAATTCTGTAACCTTTATTATTTTTGATTTCTTCTAGTCTACCAGACGGTAGGTGGAATTTTTTTAAAGCTTTAATTGCCAACTCATTTCTCACTCCTAATTCCTTACATACTTCTATTGCTGTCTCTGCATTTATATTATTAAAATCCCCTTCAAGAATTTTTAATTTTGTTGACGCAGGACTAAATACTCTATATTTAGCAGAATTAACAAACATCATTTTAACTCTTTTATATTCTTTAAAAGTCTTGTGATAATCTAAATGTTCTGGAACAATATTTGTTAATACTGACATATCAAATTTTATGCCCGCAATTCTACCCTGATCAATACCATGTGAACTAACTTCTAAAACTACATATTCATAATTTTCTCTAACCATTTTTGAAAGTGTCTTGTTTAATGTAATAATGTCTGGAGTAGTAGTATGAAATCCTTCCGTTGAAATTGAAGATATTAAACCAGTTTTTTTACCCACACTAGTTAAAATATGGTGAATTAAATGACAGGTTGTAGTTTTTCCTTTAGTTCCTGTAACACCAATTAGTTTTAATTTACTACTTGGATTTTTATAATAATCTGAAGCCAATTTGCCTAGTTCTAGAGTATTACTATTTTTATAAACTTTACTCGCGCCATTTTTGATTGCTTCTTTGATGTAATCATTACCATCAACAGTTAAACCTTTTATTGCTACAAAAGTATCTCCTTTTTTGATTTTTCTTGAATCAAACTGAATCATTGTTTTTTAATCGAAGCACCAATAGATCTTAAACGATTCTCAATATTTTCATAACCTCTATCTACAATTTCAACATTTTCAATTGTACTTACTCCTTCAGCAATCATTGCTGCTAAAATTATTGAAATTCCTGCTCTAATATCTTTACAAAACAATCTATCAGCCATAAGTTTAGTTGGACCTGAAACAATAACCCGATGAGGGTCAGCAATAAAAATATTAGCTCCCATTCCTATTAAATCGTCAACAAAAAACATTCTCCACTCATACATCCAATCATGACAAAGAACTGTCCCCTCCGTTTGAGTTGCAAGAACTATAAATGGACTCATTAAGTCTGTGGGGAAACCTGGCCATGGCCTAGTTTGGAATTTACGCCTAACTGCCTTAAGATTTGATGGAAGAACCACAAGACTATTTTTTTCCAATCGATATTTAACTCCCATATTGCCTAAATAATTCAATATCATATGATAATTTTCCTGTTCAAAATTATTAATTTTTATTTTCCCATTAGTTATAGCAGAAGCAATTGCAAAAGTTCCACCTTCGATATGATCTGCCATCACTTTATGTTCTGCTCCGTTAAGTTCTCCGCCAGAAATAATAAGTGTATTTGTACCAACACCCTTAATCTTTGCTCCCATTTTAGTAAGAAGAGAAATTAAATCAGCAACGTGAGGTTCTGTTGCAGCATCTTCAATAACTACTTCATCTGCCATTGAAGAAGCTAAAATTAATCCCATTTCCGTAGCTGTTACAGATGCCTCTTCTAAAAATATCTTGTTAGGTATTTTTTTGTCCCATATGAGAAAAAACTTTCCATCTTTTCTTGTAAAGGTTACTCCCATCTTTTGCATCATAGAAAAATGAGTATCAAGTAGTCTATCTCCAATTTGGTCTCCCCCAGGCGGTGTTAAAACAGCTTTTCCAAATCTAACTAAAAGAGGTGCCGCCAAAACTACAGAGGCGCGAATTCTACTACAAAGATCAGAGTCAGGTTCATATGAATTTAAACTACTGGGGTCAATCTCTAATACATTATTAGAAAAGTTTACTTTAGCGCCTAGTTTTTGAATAATCTCAACCAAAACTCTGACATCGGCAATATCTGGAACGTTGGTCAAAACTGACTTTTTATCTGTTGCAAGCAATGCAGGAATAAGTTTTAAAGCTGAGTTTTTATTACCACAAATATCGATTTCACCTTCCAATTTATTTCCTCCGGTAATTAAAAATTTAGACATATGTTATGTTACACCTATTATACCTAATTTTCTGGCTGAATGCCAAAAATTTTGAATAAATCCTTTGCAATTCCATACCATAGTGGTGCAGCTGTTTCTGACGCCCATTGAGAACTTTGAGGCTCTTTTAATGTAACTATCATTACAAATTTAGGATCATTGGCTGGAGCAAAACCTACAAAACTTGCAATTGTTCTTTCAGCGTCATAATGTCCCGCAATTGGAATCTGGGCTGTTCCTGTTTTTCCTGCAATACTAAACCCTTTTAAGTTTGTCCAATTAGATTCACCATATTTTGAAGATTCAATCATTATTTGAGTCATTTTTTCAGCGGCCTCTTTTGAAATAATTTGAATTTTTTCTATTTTGTCATCTTTAACTACTTTTGGTTTAACTAAAAAACCATTGTTTGCAATTGCCCCAACTGCTCTAACTAATTGTATTGGTGTCGTTGCAACTCCTTGACCAAATGACGAAGTTACAAGATCTACAATGTTCCATGTACCTTTTTTACGAAGTGGAACTGATGATTCTCCTTGTAAATCAATTCCACTTAGATGGCCTATCCCAAATACATCAAGATATTCATACATTTTGTCGTATCCTAATTTTTGGGCAACAAAGCTCATCCCTACATTATCAGAATGAACAATTACATCTGTCATTGTCGAATCGGCACGATATTTTCTATCCCATGTTTCGATAAAATACTTATCAACTTTTAAAGCTTTGTCACAGATGTCACATTTTGTATCAGGTTCAATAACTCCGGCATCAAGTGCTCCCGCCATTACAATTACCTTAAAAACAGATCCAGGTTCAAAAGTATCAGAGATTGCAGGATTTTTATAAAGACCTCCATCAAATTCATAATATTTTGCAGGATCATATGAAGGATAAGAGCTCATCGCAAGAATTCCACCAGTCTTAGGATCCATTATTATTACGGAGCCTTCTTTTGCACCATATTTTTCTTGTGATTCTTTTAATTTTTCTTCAACTATAGTTTGTATTCTTTTATCAATATATGTGTAGAGATCTGTTCCCACAATTGAATTAATTTCATATAGTCCTTCAGAAAGTAATGGTGCACCTTTTAAGTCTTTTTCTCTTTCTTGATAACCAGACTTTCCAGTTAACGAAACATCATAATATCCTTCAAGACCAAAATATCCAGTATCTTTCCCTTCATTGTTTTTACCTACAAAGCCTAACAGTTGGGCTGATTGAGACCCTTCGGGATAATATCTTGTCTCCTCAGGTTCAAAACCAAGTCCACTTATTTTTAAATCTTCAATTTTTTTCTTCTGTTCCGAAGTAATTTTATGTTTTATTGGTATCCAAACAAGATTATCTCTTGTTAGTTTTGCATAAAGACTCTCTTTGTCTTCATCAAGAATTTCTTCTAATGAGTTGGCAACAACTTTTGGATTTATAATCTTTGGCTTTTCTGCAAAAAGTAGCCAATTTGTACGCATTACAGCCAGCCAAGTATTATCGTTTGCATAGATATTTCCTCTAGAAGCACTAATTTTTCTAGATCCATTATATTGATAACTAGCCTCCTCACTTAATTCCTTACTTTTAACAATTTGCCAATAAAATAATCTAATAGTTATTGATATAAAAAGAATTAAAAAGATTATATAAATAATTTTAAATCTCATTTTAGAGAGGCAACTGAATCAATTGAGTTAAAATAATAAACTTTTGAAGGTTTAATATAACCCAAATTTGTAGCAGTGTCTGAAAGTTTTGTTTCGTCTCCACTATCAAATATATTTTCGGATAATTCTCTTTTTTGAATTAATGTCGTTTCTAATTGATCCTCCAGGTTTGAAATATCCGCTCCTCTTCCTGCTTGTTCAATACCCAGAAAGACTACACCTATAAATAATATTAAATTTACTCCCCAAAATATTTTTTGATTAATTTTTAACATATACATATAATTTTGCGCTCCTGGCCCGAATATTTTTATTTATTTCTTCATAACTAGGTATTCTTATTTTTACTCTCTCGTTCATGTACTTTTGCACTATTTTCTCTTCACTTGAATGAAAAACTATGATTAATAATCTTCCACTTTTCTTAAGTAACTCAATCGCTTTTGGTATTACATTATCTAAATTACTAAGTTCACTATTTACTGCAATTCTTAAAGCTAACATTGGTAAAGTTGCAGGATTTAACTTCTCTTTGTGCGGCAAATCTTTTAAGACCTTAATAAGGTCTCCGACCTTATTTATAGGTCTCGTATCTAATATTCTTCCTGCAATTCTTTTTGACTCATTATGACTTAAGACTTTCTCAAAAAGTTGTGTTAGTTGTGTTTGATCCAAAGCGTTTAATAAATCTGATGCCTTAACTCCCTGACTATTAGGATTAAGACGCATATCTAAATCTTGGTTTGGTGACTCAAAAGAAAAACCTCTTTCGTCTTCTTTTAAATGCAAATTTGATACACCTAAATCAAAAAGTATTCCGTCTACGTCCGTAAACCCATTTTCATTTGCAATTTTTGTTAAGTTGTCAAAATTGCCCAAAACTAATTTTGCCCGATTACCGAGACGCTCTTTAGCGATATCAAACATTTTTGGATCAGCTTCTATACCTAAAACTGTTCCACCCGCGTTAATTATTGCTTCTGTATGACCACCTGTACCTAAAGTACAATCAATCACATGTGAACTTGTATTAAGGTGCAAACTCTCTAAAACCTCTTTAACCATCACCGACTCATGATATTTACTTTTCATTTTTCATTAAGTTATCAATATATTCCTTAGTAACTTTTTGTAAATTTTTTGATTTTTCATCCCAAATTGCCTTTGGCCAAATCTCAACCCTATCTACTAACCCTAAAAAAACCAAATCTTTTTCAAATTTTGCATAGTTTGAAAGTGATTCAGGAATAATTATTCTTCCTTGTTCATCAGGCTCCGTTTCAAAAGCAGATCCCAATATAAATCTTTCAATATCTCTTACTCCAAAATCTTTGTTTCTACTTCCAACTAATTCTTTGGAAAGAGTTAACCAAAAACTGTTTTGGACTAATATCAAACAATCCTCATACCACATAGCAAGTACAGGATTTTCTCCTAACTCATTAAATAATTTTTTAGGTACTGCGACTCTTCTTGCGTCGCTTAATACCGCCTGATAGCTTCCGATTAACATATTTTTCTTTACCGGGCAGGTATTATTCGGTTCTAACTCAAGTAACTATCTAATCGATATCACCAGTTATCACCATTACTATCCATTTTGATATTTCTTTCACGCAATGTCAAGTGGTAATTTCACGAAATAAATGCGAATATATAACTACTTAAAGAAGATGTTTGTATTACTAACATTCCAGCCTTCGGCTGTGCCTGTTGGAAGATCGCCAGAAGAGAAGATTCCATAGGGACCTGAGGCAACTTCTGTTACTGAAGTATCAGCTAGGCCAAAAGTCTCCATTGTTACAAAATATATCCCTTTGGGTTTTTTATCCAATTTATATGTAAAATTCTGATCAATTGAAGTTAGTTCTGATTCTCCCGATTGTAAGTGCCATTTTGTAGAAAATTTAGCCAATAATTTTCCTTTTGAATCTCTAAGTCTTACAGTTAGACTACCATCTTTTACACCTTCATCATATCTAAACTTTCCATTAGATTCTGAACCTAAAAGGAGTTTTCTTTCAAAAGATGTTTCTCCTTTTAAATCAATTGTTCCAGGCACTCCTTGAGTCCTACCGTCTGGCAGTGAATAAAGTAACTCATAATCAAGTGAAACTGCCTTAGGTAAGGTAATTTTAGCTATTTTAAGATTGATATAACGACCATCAGAAGTTGGGGTAAGCATTGCTACTGGTCGGTTTGAAAAAGGAACCTCAACTAAAACTGAACTATCATCAACTACTACAGAACTCTTTTTGTTTTTGATAACAACAAAAACTAAAATTAAAACAAGAATACCAACCCCAAGAAGAATAATTGGAAGAAATTTTTTAACATTCGAAACTGAATTTACTTCATTCATCTTAATCTATTTTGAAAATAATCTTGTAATTTGTCAATGGCTATTCTTTCTTGTTTCCCTGAATCTCTATCACGAACTGTTACTGAATTGTCTTTTTCTGTATCAAAATCAATAGTTACACACCAAGGTGTGCCAATTTCATCTTGTGCAAAATAACGCTTTCCAATATTACCTCTATCATCCCAAGTTACAACCAAAGATTTCTTAAGAGTCTCATAAACTTCTCTGGCTTTTGTAGTTAATTCTGGTTTATTTCCAAGAAGTGGAAATACAGCTACTTTATACGGTGCAATTTTTGGATTAAGTTTAAGATAGACTCTTTCACCATCTTCAGTGTAAGAATCAATCAAGAAAAAGAGAGTTGCCCTATCAACTCCACCAGAAGTTTCAATAACCCATGGTGTATATTCTTCGTTTGTAACACCATCTCTATATTTTAGTCCATGGTTACTAAGGTCATAATCACCTCTGTGATGTATTCCTTCTATTTCACTCCATCCAAACGGCGCTTCATACTCAATATCTGTTGCATATCTTGCGTAATGTGCAATTTTGTCAGGTGTGTGATCGAAAAAATGTAGTTTATTAGGATTCATACCTAAGCTTTTATACCAATTCATTCTAATCTCTTTAAACTCTTCGAATGTTTTTTTACTTTCTGCCTCAACAGGTTTTACAAAATACTCAAGTTCCATCTGTTCAAACTCCTTTGATCTAAATGTAAAATTTCCTGGAGTTACCTCATTTCTAAATGCTTTACCAATCTGTGCTATACCAAATGGAATTTTTACTCTTGTCGAGTCCACCACATTTTTAAAATTAACAAAAACTCCTTGTGTTATTTCTCCTCTTAAATATGATTTTTCCTTTGGTTCAGTTGTGCCAAGTAAAACCTCTGTCATAAGATTAAACGTCTTAGCTTCAGTCCACTCTATTTTGCCCCTATGCTCTTTGGCGTGTTCTTTTAAAATATCTTCGTGATCAGCTCGAAACCTTTTGTGACATTCTTTACATTCAACGAGTGGATCTACAAGGGCTTTTAAATGGCCTGACTTTTCCCAAACCATTGGATTCATTATTATTGAAGCATCAATACCTACGACATCATCTCGGTCGTAAACCATAGTCTTCCACCATTCATTCTTTATATTCTTTTTAAGTTCTACTCCAACTGGGCCGTAATCCCAAAAGCCTTGGTAACCTCCATATATTTCTGAAGATTGGAATATAAATCCTCTGCGTTTTGCTAAGCTGACAATTTTCTCCATCAGGTCCATGAAATTATTGTAGCACTGCTTTGCCTACTCTAACAGAATTAATTTTTCTTTCTAATACATCATCAAGCACAATATCAGCATCAATTAATTTTTTGCCTTTTGGCCAGTAACCCATCTCAGTTAATAAATTATATATAAACTCTAATCTTAATTTCTTGAGTTCTGTATCTTGTTCTAATTGCTTTAAAGCCATCAACAATACATTAAAAATTCTCGAAGGGTGTCCATCTTCATGCGTGATTTTATTAACGACTTCTGAGAAGTAATAAGCAAGTGAAATTTTGTTTAAATTTATTCTAACCCCTGAGAAATCATTAATTGTTTCTGTTTCAGTCATAATATCCATTCCACGACTTTTTGATGCACTAAATTTAATTAGACTAAATATTTCTAAATGACCTCTTTTTTTAGATTTTATTTTTCTAATGCCTTTGGCAAGAAGCGACAATTTACCATAATGTTTGGAAAATATAACTAGGATTCTATCTGCCTCACTATAATTAATTCTCTTGATGACTATTCCCTCTGAAGTATATGTTCTTATCATGAATATGTTATGTTCTTATCATGAATATGTTATGTTCTTATCATGAATATGTTATGTTTATTTCATGAATATGTTGTGTTCATTTCACAATTTGATTCTCAGTTCTTTATCAGATTTAAGTAAAAATTCCTCCTCAACTTTAGCACTCCTGATAGTATAAAGTGGTGAATCTGTTCCTGCTTGTTTTTGAATAAACATTTTATAGTCTCCTGCTCCCTTTTTGAAAGGCAATGAATATTTAAAGGTAACTTTAGAAACTCCTTCTGGCCTCAACTGAAAATATCCTGAGAAAACAGTTTTTCCCAATTCAGTTGTTGTATCATACTGTTTTTCAAGTCCTTCAGCTACAATAAGTTTACTTCCCTCAGGAACATAAATTCTAACCCAGTTGGGTAGAACAGAATTAAGCCATCCATCATATTTTTCTGGATTTTTATATGTAATAATCACAGTTTTCTCAATTGTGCCATTTTTTGTAATATTTATTTCTTGATCAACCTCTTGTCTAACATACAAATTTGATTTTCTACCTCCTAAGTTTGAATCATTTATGTGAAGATAGTCCCCTTGATAACTCTCAATTCTCCCTGCAATTCCAAACCCTTCTACCGCTTTTTGGGCGGTATCATCAAACAAATAAAATAAAACATGTTTTTCTATAATTGATTTGAATACAGAATTAATTAACCCAGGCATTTTCTCTTTTGGTTGAGCAAAGGCATTAGCCAAAATTGAATTCATCAACGGTCCAATTATTTTCTTTCTATTATCAGAATTTTTGGGTCTTAATATTATTTTCCCAGTTAGAGGATCCCAAATAATTGGACCTTCAACATCAGCGAAACTTTCAAGTTCGTAAATAACTTGTGGACAATTACATTTTGGCTCAATCTTTGTAGAAAAATTACCAAACCCTGGGACTCCAATTTCACCCAAAACATCAAGTAAATTAACTAAAAGACCTGTATCAACCGCAATAATGCCATCAATATCTTCCATTCCAACACCATTTGCTTCTTCAGAAAATAAATCCATAGAAAGTTTAAAATCTGGATTATAATTCATATCTCGAAGTCTGATATTTTGAGACAATACATATGGACCTTTAATCAAATCGATAATAGCTTGTGGTGCCGGTAAACTTGGTTTGTATTTGGAATCAAGATTGTAAATATCATCGGATGAGACTGGCTCAAACTTGGCCTTGGAAACTTTCATGACAGAATATGCAGTTAAAAAACCGCCTGTTGGTCTTAATTCTTTGTCGTTTTGGAACAAAACGAAGTAATTTCTGTCACTTTCCATACCCAAAAGATAAGGTGCACTTTCTAAAAGCGGTTTACTTTCAGTAATATATAATGAAATTTGTTGAAATAAATCTAAAACTGTTTTTATTTTTTCTCTAATCTTTATGCCTCTGAAGTCTTCGGGATATTTATCTGGATCAATTTTTGTTAGCTCAGCCTCAGCCTCTTGGAATTTTTTGATAATTTCATCTGTTCTTGGAAGAATTTCAGGGATTGAATTGACTACAAAATCAATTCTTTCTTGGGCTGACTTATCTGCAGTTTCTGTTATACCATCTTTCTTAAATCCTAATTCTGATAAAAATGGATCAAGTGTTGTAATTGTAATATCTCCTGCTTCTAAAACTTTTGTAGACGCATTTAGGCCATGCCCTAAGTCAGAAATATATTCGCCAGCAAATGGCAAGACTTTCAACCAAGAAATAAGTTTGTATGAATTTTTAAGCTCAATAACTGATGTCTTAACCAAAACCATATCTGATTTTATCTTGTCAATATCACCGAAATCAGATGAAGTTATTATGGGTTTTAAATCTGAATATACCTTTGTTGCTTTTTTGTAAAACAAAAATGACGGAATCGTTATTAAAGCAATTAAAAAAAGCAAGACGGAAGGAATAATTATATATATAGACTTGAAATTGGTTTTTTTTCTAAACTCGACTATTTCGATATTTTTTTCTGGATCAATTTTAGGAATTAAAATGGCAGGTTCATTATCCATGATGAAATTATACTGCACCCTTCCCACTAATCATAGCCCAGGGAGTCTTGGCAATTATTAAGAAATCAAAGAATAAAGACCGTTTTCTGGCATAAAATGCATCCATTTCTACACGCTTATCAAAGTCAATGTCGCTTCTACCATTTACTTGCCAATAACCTGTAATTCCTGGTTTTACTTTAAGCATTTCTTTTATGTGCTTTTCGCATTCAGGAAACTTTTTTTTCTGTTCTTCTAGTTCCTCAACAAAACATGGCCGTGGTCCTACCAAACTCATTTCACCTTTTAGAACATTAAAGAATTGTGGGGTTTCGTCAATTGAATATTTTCTAATTATTTTACCAAACTTAGTAACCCTTGGGTCTTTTTCTAATTTAAAATTTGATTTTTTATATTCTTCATAATGTTTTTTAAATTTTGGGTCATTTTTAATTGCGTCATAACCGTGTGTAATCATACTTCTAAATTTATAATGGTAAAATACTTTATTATTCTTTCCCACCCTTTGAGCGCTTTTATTGTCTTTTTCTACGAGTACTGTACCAGGTGAGGTTAATTTAATTGCAATTGCGATTGCAATCATAATTGGTGTAAAAATGATGAGGAGCACAATTGAGGCAGTAACATCTATTATTCTTTTTGTTATTTCGAAAAACATATATTTAGAGAAGTTCTTTCCGTCCTTGTTCTTTTAACCTCTCAACTATTTTTTTAACTGATTGTGCATGACTCTTGGAACATACAAGTAAAACTTCTTTTGTATCGACAATTATTAAATTATCAACATCGATTGCAGCAACTAATCTTCCATCCGAATGAATTAAAGCGTCTGTTGTATCAATGTTAATTACTTCTCCACCTTTTTCTCCGCCCTTGATAATCACATTTCCACCATGATCTTTTGGACTATTCTCCCAAACCTCTTTCCAGTCACCAATATCTGTCCAACCATAATCTGCGATAATCATTATAAAATTTTTTGCCTTTTCACTTACGGCATAATCAACAGACACGTCTGGAAGACTATTGTATACTTTCACTATAGTTTCTCTTTCATTTTTCGTTCCCAATTCTTCTGCAATAAGATTCATTCCTTTAGCTATTTCGGGTGCATGTTTTGATAAAGCGTCGAGAAAACTTTTTGCTCCCCATACATATTGATTTGCATTCCAGAAATATTTTCCTTGAGCTAAATATTTTTTTGCTACATCTAAATCAGGTTTCTCAGTAAAAGCATCTAGTTTAAAAACGTGTTTACCCTCTGATTCATACAATTTATCACCCATTTTAAGGTATCCATAACCCACATTTGGATAAGTTGGCTTAATACCAATAGCTAAAAGTAAATCTTTTTCATAAACAGCTTCTGCAGCAGAAAGTAAATTTTTTAGATATTCTCTTTGTGGATCGACTAAATGGTCTGCAGCTTCATTCAATATAATAGCTTTTGGATCTTTCTTTAGAATATACACGGCTCCTAATGCGTGTGCTGCTGCTGTATTCCTTTTCATTGGCTCAACTATTATGTTTTCATGTACAAATTCTGGAATCTCTTTTATGATTTCTTTTTTATATCCATCTGAAGTTGTAACTGCAAAAATATGATCCCATGAAAGAATTTTATTGAAGCGGTATGACGTGATCTGAGTCAAAGTCTTATTATCAAAAAGCTTTAAGAATTGTTTTGGAAATGAAGACTTAGATACTGGCCAAAGTCGTGTTCCGCCTCCACCAACTACCAACAGAGCGTACAAGTGATTCTTGTAATCGTCTTTTAAAATTTTCTTTTGAAAAATTTTTAGCATTATTTATTAGGTATCTACTATTAAATCTCATTGTATCAAATTTTGCAATTGCCTGCTTTAAACTCGTCTTTTTCTGTTCTTTAAAAAAGATTCCTGTCTTACCATCTATAACTGTATCTAATGCTCCTCCTGATTTAAAGGCAATTACAGGAACTCCAAAACTTTGTGCCTCAACCGCAGTAATTCCAAAATCCTCCTCTTGTGGCAGAATAAGCGCTTTTGAATTTAAATAAATCTTTGCCAATTCTTGATCGTCTGGATTATATATAAATTGAATATTTTGTTTTGATTTTCTTTGTAATCTTTCAAATTCAGATCCAGATCCCGAAACAACTAATGACAGGTTTAAATCGTTAAATGTATCAATAACTAAATCAAGCCTTTTGTATGGTTCAAACCGGCCATGAATAAGATAATAATCAGGATTCATATCCAGCAAAAATTGTCGACTGGTCGTCCGCTGGGCGGACACCCGAAGGAGATGATTTTTGCGATATGAAGCCTGATCAACTGGTGGAAATATTATTTCGCTATCACGATTGTAATATTTTTTAATTCTTTTTTGGACTTCTGTAGATATCGCAATTATTTTATCAGGCCTTTGACATGCAACTTTATCCCACCATTTTGAATATGTTAAAAATGGCCACGAAATTATTTTGTAAAATGGAAAAATATTAAATATTTGGGGAGGATTTGAAAGATAATAATCTCTTCCACTCCACAAATAACGAGTTGGAGTTAGGCAATAACAAACATGCAAGGTATTTGTTCCTGTAATAATTCCCTTTGCAGCCTCTGAAGTTACTGAAATTACTAAGTCATAGTCCTTGAAGTTAAAACTTTCAAAAGCCAGGGGCATTAACCACCCCATCAGTTCGTGATAATTTCTTAGTATAGGAATTTTTTGTAAAAAGGATGTGTAAATTTTTGGGAAAACTTTTGCCCAAGATGCTCTTTTTTCATCATATACAGAAGTATAAAGTGGAGCTTCAGGAAACATTTCATGAAGTGCTAAAAGTACCCTCTCCGCCCCACCAAATTTATTGACTCTGTCATATACAATTGCAACTTTTAACTTTTTCAAAGCAATTTCCATTGTCATTCAAAATATCTTCCTTTTGTCTTTAATATAATTACTAATGCAATAATCGAAAGTGAAATAGTTAGAACCATATTTGCACCAGAGAAAATGCTGCTTGCCAGAAAAAAGATTGGTACTCCAATTACAATATGTGACAAGACAGCACCTATTACAAACCTGCCGAAGTTAATATTAAGTACACCAGCACCATAATATATTGCTTCTAATATCACACTTCCAAATAAAAACCTGTAAACAAAAACTGCTTCAATTTCTCTACCTTTTTTTATTTTTACTTTTTTTATTTTATTAACGATATCATCACCTAATAGTTTGTTTAAAAATGGAAACCCATATTTACTTCCTAAATAATAGGCTATCAATCCACCTACTGTACTACCGCAAAAATCTGTAATAAATGCAAGTTTCCAACCCAAAAAAGGAATTGAGGCAAGAGTAAAAACACCACCTGAAATCGGTGGCCATACAATTCCCAATATTTTTACAAAAAAGAGGCTAACTACATATAAGATAATATTGCTTTGTATCCATAAATTTAGTATTGGAAAGTACGCGGATTTTAAAAACCAAAAAACAAATAAAATTGTTAATAAAAATACAGATACAAACAAAACGGTGTTAATCCAAGAGCTTTTTTTCATTATTTTGAATACTCCACAAAAAGATTTTCGCGATCTTCTTCAATTTTATGAAGCTGTTTTTCGATGTTTTTAAGTGCATCAGCAAGTTCTGGTTTTTTACTAAAATCTAAAATTGTACTGATATCAGCCCATTGGCTTAAAAGATGTTTTCGTCTATTTTCAAGGGCAGTTTTTATATATTGAAATTGCGTATGTCTAGCGAGGTCTTTCCACTCCTCAAATTTAGTCAAATATTTTGGATCATACTCACCCATTTCGATGGCTTTTTGAAAAGTCATAATATTTGACATACTAGCGATTATACAACACTCTCATATATCTTTAGCGTTTCTTTGGCCATTTTGAACCATGAATATCTTTTTAAGAATTCTTGCGCGTATTTAATTCTTTTTTGCCTTTCGCTTTCAGACATTTTTAATACTTTTTCCATTGCATCGGCAATTGACTTGGTATTCAGTGGATCAAAATAATCAACAGTATTTTTATAAACTTCCTTTAATACTGGAATATCTGAAATCACAGCCAAAGTTCCTGACTCAATAGCCTCTTTAGGTGGCAGGCCAAATCCTTCAGACAATGTAGGGAAAACAAAAGCAATTGAATTTTCATATAATTCAACAATCTTGTCATCTGAGACATATCCCAACAATTGCACATATTTTTGAGCATTCTTATTCTTTATTATTTTTTCAAGTCGACTTGTAAATATCCCACGACTTGAAGAAATTTTTAACTGAGCATCATGTTTTTTATTCAATAATATAATTGCATCAATCAACCTTTCTAGGTTTTTGTGGGGATATGCATTACCAGTGTATACAAAATAATTAACCTTCATATGTCACCTCTACTTTCTTTGGGTTAATTTTGTAATATTTTATAACCTCATTTTTTACAGCATATGCTGGAACAATAACTTTTATCGATCCTAAAACTGCCTTTGCAAAAGCTATATAGTAGCCAAGTCTCCATATCTGGTAAATCGGAAATTTTCTAGTTGTTGCGGTACCACTTGTAAACTTATGCATAATTAAATCATGAATAGTTACTACATACTTTCCAAAATAAAAGAGTGGGACATTAAAATGTGGAAAATGAACTAACTCCGGTTTTAATTTAAATAATAAAAAGGGTAATTTAAATTGTTCTTCAAATGTATAATGTTTAAAATCGGCCAATACTTTTTGCCAATTGTTTGGAAGGTCTAATGTTTCAAAATCATTCTTTCTCAATAGAATTATATATCTATTCTTGCTATCAACTTTAGATAAATTTTCAACTAGCTTTTGTGTATATCTTCCGATACCAGTATCTTTTGGGCCGTAAAGACGTGCGTCAATTACAATATTCATTTAATACGAGGAAAGCAAAACTACTTTTACATACCTCACAATTTTAAATAGATTAATCCCGAGAATAACAAAATAATTAAATAAGAGTGGATACTTATCCCAAAGATTTTTCCTGTAAAAAAGTTCCATTGATGCAACTCCAGCTAAACGCAATTTTTTTCTTTGTGCATCTGTTACTTTAAACCTCCATTTTTTAACTTTACCTTTTGTAACTCCTTTTAAATGGGTTATATAAACATCGGGATAGTAGACTAACGTAAAACCAGCTTTATGAATTTGATAACAAAGATCTACATCTTCACCATCAAAAAAATATCTTTCATCAAACCAACCAACTTTATCTAAGATTTTTTTATAAGTTAAAAAGAAAGCACCTTGTATTGCTTCAACTTCGTGAGTTGCGCTTTCTGGAATATATTCATAATAATATTCTCTAGTTTTACCTAATACTAATTTGTTAAATGAAATTCTTGGTGTTGGAAATCTTCTCCTTATATCTTTATCCATTTCGCCGTTTTGAAGAACTAACTTACAAGTTACAGCACCAACTTTTGGATGTTCTTCTAAATATCTTACAGTTTTTGTAAAAACATCTTTGTGAACAATTGTGTCTGGATTTAAGAATAAAACCATATTTCCATTTACAAATGGTTTTGCGCGATTGTTTCCTTTAGAAAATCCTTCATTTTCTCCCTCAATAAATTTGACCCAAGGAAAATTCTTTTTAATCATGTCTTGACTACCATCTGTTGAAGAATTATCAGATACTATGACTTCCATGGGAACTTCATCTATATGCTCCTTTACAGACTTCAGACAGTCTGAGAGAAGTTCTTTTGTGTTGTAATTAAGAATTATTACGGATAGTTTTGGTTTGATCATATACAGTATTTATTTTTGCAACAATTGACTTCCAATCAAAATTATTTTTAACAAACTCTTTACCTGCTTTGCCTATTGTTTCAGCTTTTTCTGGATTTTTCAAGAGGTCTATGACCATATGAGCAATTTCATTCATGTCAGAAGAAACAAGCGCTTGAATTCCTTCTTGAATACCTAAACCCGCAACACCAACGGGCGTCGAAACAACAGGGAGGCCTGAAGCCATTGCCTCTAAAACCTTAAGCCTAGTACCTCCCGGTCCTCGAATTGGAGTTACTAAAACAGTAGAAGCCTTATAGATATCCCTATTATCTTTTATACTTTCGCTTATCTCAATATCACTATCTGTCTTTGAATATTCTATTAACTCAGGTGGTACATTTCTTCCAGAAATCCAAAGTTTTGCGTCTTTAACTTCTAATTTAATTTTTGGCCAAATTTCCCGAACCAACAAATTAACTGCTTCGACATTCTGCATCCATTTATAATTTCCATGATAAAGAATTCTTTGTGGCATCTTTTTAATAACTTTTTTAGAATTAAAAAATTCCAAATCAACACCGTTTGATATAACTCCTATTTTCCTATTAGGCAATTCTTTTTTCATTACTTCTTTATCCTCTTCTGAAACTGCAAATAACCTGCTTGCGCGGCGCCAGTAAAACTTTTCCCAGAATTTTAATTTTAAAATATCAAATTGGTATATAAATTTAAAAATTAAAGGAACTTCATGATCTACATAATGCTGATAAACTGAATACTCAATAGTTGGTTCTACTAATATGATTGGTAATTTTGTTTTTGGTATGTGGGGCATGACATAAAAAGTCTCTGCGTGAATTAAATCATATTTATGTATGGTTAGTTCTTTTTTAATCGCCGATCTTTCTTCCATTGAAAAATTCCTAATAACTACAAGTGGATTAAAACTAATTAGTGTTAAAAATAAATTTCGTAAAGTCCACGGACTCTTTGGACGTTTAAAAACATATACTTTTTTACAAAACTTTTCAATTTCTGGAATATACTTTTTTTCCCAATCATCTTTAATTAAAGACATCAAGGTTATCTCGTGGGTTTCTGATAAGTGTTTTATCATGTGATACCAACGAGTCTGCCCCCCTGACATCTGATCGATTGGAAGAAATGGTACGAGCATTAATATCTTCATTTTTTAATTTCTTTGTGCAAATCAAGAATTATATATTTATCTGTTTTAGTAAGAGTCTCAAATCTTTTAGAAAAATTGATAGTGTCCACACTTTTTAAGTCAATCGAAACATAATAATCTGCTCCTCTTTTAATGATGTTGTCTATTGAATCATCAACTGCTGGCCATCCTTTTCTTTTAGTCTGATATAAAAATGCAGTGTCACCATTGTATGGAATAACAATTTTTGCGTCATAAGGCAATATTTCATCAACTATTTTACCAACTTCCATTAGTTCAGGATGATTAACTTGATAAAATGGTTTTATTCTATCCCAGCTTAATAAAAACATTGTCATTAAACTTAATATTAATAAAATTTTTGACCTTCGCCACAACCAAGTACTCCCTAAAGCTAAAGTTAAAGCAATCGACGGAATAATTAAAATTTGATAATAATCATGCCGTACGTTAGCTGTTGCAACAACTACTAAATAAAGAAGCATCGAAAGTGATAGATACAAACTAAATTTGTTTTTAAGTTTTCTTAGTAATCCTAATCCAAAAGGAATTAGTCCCCAAGTGCCCAAAATTAATATTCCGATTCTTTCTCCAAACAACCATCTAAAAAATGACGGGTGAAATCTGATTCTGTCTCCGTTAAATGCCCATTTATAAAATGGTATTCCTTCAGGATGTATCTGAGACCAAAAACGCCATATGATAAAAGGTAAGAATGCAATAACGAAGAAAGACAAATTCTGTTTCCATTTGTCTTTCTTCAAAAATTCTGGAACCAATGGCAGTAAATAAACTCCTAAATATGGCTTTTGTAATAGAGCTAGAGCAAAAAGAATTCCAGAGACGATATTATTAATACCAAAAAAATACAAAGCAGAAATAGCAAACATAACACCTAAAGGATCAGGTAAAACTACACGAGTAAAGTAAATATTAAAAGGTAAAAAACAATAAAAGAAAGCTGCAAGTAATCCTATTTTTGTTGAATAGTGTTTTTTGCCTAAGAGAAACAAGAAAAATGTTGTAATTAAGGAAATAAAAACAGTAAGTAATCTACCCCATTTTTCAAGTGAAAATACACCTACGTTTTTATATAAAAAGGCATGTATTGCATTGTAAATTGGGAATTCAACCATTCTAATGCCATTTGGATTGTCTATACCACTCTGAATACTACTTACATCATCATATGTTGGATAAAACATATTTATTCCGGAATTTACAAAGTTTCGTGAGACAGCTGATGTATCCGCCTGACGCCAAGAATGCCAATCTGCAATCGGATTATCAATTTTGTAAAGCCTAACAATAAAGCCAAGTAATATAATGATTGATAATAAAAAATACTCATTTTTCACACCTACTTTCACACGAGTAATTAAATTAACCATATTGATTTTTAGTTATCTTTCCAACCACCAACCCTGCAAATAACCAATAGATTGTAGCAAATTTTGAGGCTTCAAATATATCTATAAACAAGGCTGTTATAAGTATTCCTATTGTTGATCCTATAAAAGCTGCTACAAAAACAGATTCTAAAGTACTCTCAAATCTATATATAGAAAATACTTTAAATAGTGATATAAATATTAAAATGAAAGAAAATAATCCCAAGATACCTGTTTCCCCTAATGCTCTTAAATAATCATTGTCTGTCGCAAGCGTAATTGATGAATACCCTGTTCCTAATAGAGGATTTTTGTAAAAGGCTCTGACTGCCCTCGGCCATTCAACTGCAAGCCTAATTGATGTCGATCTATCTTCAAAAACTTCTTTTTCCTGTGCATATATCGTAATTACTGATGATATTTTCTCTTGAACGACCTCTATTATTCTCCCGTATCTTGCTCTTAAATCAGCAGAAAATCCGAACACAATTATGCTAATTAAACCAACAATAATCAATTCCTTATATTTTTTCATTAAAAATAAAGATAAAGTAATTGCAATTAAAAAAGCAATAATTGAAATTCGAGATACCGCAACAGACAACAACCAAAACCCAAATCCAACTGATGTGGCAAGAATTAATTTTGAAATTTTATCTTTATATACAAAAAAAGCTGTAATAAAAAATGGTATTGTTAAAACAAGATAGGAGGCAAGATCATAATGTCCTGCGAAAGTTGAATTAATGTGTGAGCCAGAAGTCCAACGTAATGCAATTCCTTTCGAATATTCTGCATTCTGAGTAATAATTATAGGAAAATTAAGATATCGTTCACCCAGTCCGTATAACATTATAAATAAATTAACGAGTAAAAGAACTTTAATAAGATAATCGAAAAAACTAGCATCTTTCATTGTTTTAATATATAGAAAACCTACAAAAAATAAGGATAAATATTCAACTCGTCGAAAAAAATGTAATGCTCCGATATTTGGAACCACAGTATGCGTTACAAATATTGCTGAGATTAATGAAACAAAACCGATTGCTAAAAATATCAATATTGATAAACTAATTTTTTCGCTAAAAATATTTTTTATATTCTTTATAAGCATAGGTAAAAAACAAATGAGAGTTATGGCTATTAGAAAATCTTCTAAGCGTATTGCAACATAAATTCCAGGTATTCTGATTGCAGGAAATTTTGGATACAGAGGAATAGTTATTACTAAAGCAGTAATTAGTGCCTTGAAAAAATTCGGTTTAAATACTTGCAAAAGCTTTCGCATATATTTTAGCAGTATTGAATCGGCCTAAAATTGTATAGATTACAAGCCTCAAGAGTGCACCGAACTTTAAAATTAAGGTCAGAATGGGAAGATTCCAATTAGGCATATGTTTGGAGTAAAAAAGTTTAAGGTTTTGCATTTCCATTACCATTGCCTTTTCGCTTCCTGTTGTCACCATACCGTAATGAACAGTTTTCCATTTAGGCAAATACCAAACTTCCCAACCTTTTTTAATAAATCTGTATGCAAGCTCTACTTCTTCAACATACAAGAAGAAATCCTCATCAAAAATTCCTGCTTCGTCCATCGCCGTCTTTCTCATGAAAAAAAATGCTCCAGTAACCCAATCTTGTTTGTGAGTCTTTTTAAAATATTCTTCATTTGTGTGGAAAAATGACCATCCATGCATTGGATGATATGGTTTGATCAAATTATCAAGACCAGGTATATCATCAATAAATGTCATCCAAGCAACTACTCTAGGTAATGTTGGAAAATAACCCCCGGAACCTTGGTAATTTTTAAGATCAGGATTTACGAGTGCACAAGTAGATAAACCCACATTAGGATGGACATCCATCCATGCAATCATTTCTTTAAATATATATTTATCAATAATTTTTGTATCATCATTTAATAGTAAGATATATTTTCCTTTAGCAACCTTCATTCCCATATTATTATTTTCACCAAAACCACCATTTATTTCTCTTCTTATTATTTTTGCTTCAGGAAATTTCTGCTTAATTTTGTCGCCAATCTTATCAGGAGATGCGTTATCAACAATTATAATTTCATTTTCAATTCCTTTTAATGCTGTATATGCAGTTTTTAAACAATCACCTAGATAATCAATTTTTGAAGATACAATTACGATTGATAATTGTATATTATTGTGCAAGCTCATTTCACTTTTTTGCATATGTGTATTCTCTCATTAAAGCTAAACTTCCTGCAAGAGTTAAACCTAAAATAATTATTCTAAACCATGTCTGACTTGGTACATACTTAACAATTATTTTCTGATTCCACCTGACGTTATCAAAAAAAAGAGCATATTCCTCTGATTTTGGTTCAAAACCATTAATATAAATTGATTCTCGTAAAGGATGAACCAGTTCTTCCAAAAAAGTGCTTTTGGTTTGATCTCGAATAATAGCTTGTGCTTCTTCTGGAGGATAATTTAGTCTTGGTGTATAAATATTAAATCCTTTGTTAAATTCGCTGACATAATGACTTATTACCTCATCTCTACTTAAATTTGTATAATATCCTCTTCGTAGTGGACTTTCAACATCAGCGGGTTCATTTGATTGTACTGAACCAACTGGCGGTTGTGGAAACTCAGGACTTGCTGGAAAAATATAAATTAAAAGTAAGATAAAAACAGAAAAAATCAAAGCTTTACCTAACTTACCCATTTGTAATCACCCTTTCTTCACCAATTACGGTTACTTTGTCATCTTCAACAATTATTTCTTCTCCATCTTTAAGTAAATAAATCTTTTTACCAGTATATTTATTTTTAATTTCTGAAAAATATTTATCTTCAAAATGTGGAAGTATATCAAAATTCACTAAACCCATTGGATTAATTCCTTCAGACCCACGTTCACCATCAACTGAATTCCACCCAGAAACTTGCAAGGTTTGTCCTGCAACCATCGCACCAGCACTTGAACCAACATATAAAGTTCCAGAATTAAGAAGTTTTTTGATATGAAGATCTATTTTGCATCTTTTTATCCAATAAGCCAGATATCCTGCCATGCCACCCATAAACCATATAATATCTTTATTTTCTAATTCTTTAATTACAGATTCATCTCTAAACTCCTCTAAGACAATATCTTGGACTTCAGCATCAAGAGTATGAACAAGATTCCAAGTTCCGTCTTCTTTGGTTTTATAATGCTTCCAACCATTTTCACCGTTTGAAGCTGTTGGAATTAGTGCAATTTTCTTGTTTTTAAAACCACCAATATAGTCAGTTAATTTGTCAATTGTTGCTTGTTCTTTTATTTTAGATGCTAAAAATAATTTCATTGAAAAAGCCTTGCCCTTCCAAGTTTGTAATTTGGATTTTTGTTTTTTCTTTCTCCTATTAATTTGGCAGGAACTCCTCCAACAATTGTAAATGGTTCAACGTCTTTAGTTACAACCGCACCCCCAGCAATAACTGCACCTTTCCCAATATTAACCCCAGGCATAATTGTTACTCTTGGGCCAATAAACACATAGTCGGAAATGACAACAGGAGCTACGATTGCAGAAAAATCAGTCTTTTCTAGATCATGTTCTGAATTAAAGATCATAACTGACGAAGCAATATCGGTATGGCTTCCAATCTTCAATTTATCTCTACCATCTAAAAATGCATGGTCACCAATTATAGTATCTTCCCCAATTTCAATATTCTTGGGATCAAAAAAGTTTGCCCACATATGTAAAGTCGAACCTTTGCCAATTTTCATTCCAAAAAATCTATATTTAATGTTTCTAATGGTATGGAATGGAATATAACCAACCCAACGAAGAAGCATTAACTTAAAATCAAGAAAATAATTTGCAAATCTACCAATTATTTTAGGTAAAGCCTCTCTTATTGTTAATTTATTACCGTTTTTGTCTTGTAACATTTTCAATTACTTCTAATGTTTTTTTTGAACATTCTTCCCAAGAAAACTTCTTAACTTGCTCGTAACCCAAATCGACTACTCTATTATATTCTTTATCTCCCATTTTTAAAACTTTAGAAATTCCATCTGCAATACTTTTAGTATCATAAGGGTCAACATATATCCCAGCATCTCCTGCAACTTCTGGTGTTGATCCTACATTTGAAACGACTGCTGGGACACCACAAGCCATGGCTGATAAAATATCAAGTCCAAAACCCTCCCAAAATGATGGTAAAACAAAAATTTTTGCTCCGGCGATAAGTGCTGGCTTATCTTGTTCTTCTATAAAATCAGTAAAGATAATTTTATTTTCGAGTTTTAAAGTTTTACTCTTTTTTTCTATCTTGTCGAACATCCATCCTTTTTTACCTGCTATGACAAGCTGTGGTAGATCAAGAATGGTCTTGTCCTTTGATAATATCTCATATGCATCTATTAACCCCTCAACGTTTTTAGAGGGTTTCAGTGTACTCACAAACAAAATGTAGTCTTTAACTATAGAATGCTTATTTTTTGCTTGTCGTACAAGGTTTTCTGGTATATTTAATTTGTATTTTAGACTGTCGTATCCTAAATGCGTAACTGTAACTTTATTTGAGGCAAATGGATAATGTCGTACAATGTCTTTCTTGGTAGCTTCTGATATAGTTAGTACCTGTTTAGAGACAAAAACAGATATAGCAGTCCAGTACTTTAACTGCCAAAACACCTTTTTTTCAAATTGTCCCGAAAATTCGAGGTATCCTAGATCCATTATTGAACATACTCGCGGGATTGTCAATAAAGGGGGAGTGTAGTGACTTGGAGAAAATAAAACTTCTATTTTTTCTCGATTTTTTAAAAGATATGGATTTAATTTAGTAAGTACCCAAAGACGATCGCCATGTATGACTTTATATCTAAAATTTTTCGTTTCCTTCGGAAGGTCTGGAAGTGCCTCATTTTTGAGATAAACTATAAGATTATGCTTAACTGGCCTTGCTTCATTAATTTTTTTAAGTCCCCAAAGCATCTCAAAGGCATATTTATTTACCCCTACCCTGTTTTCTACATTCGCCTCATTCCCATCAATACCAATTATCATTCTATACTAGATTGTATCATTGACGAAGGTTTAAGTCTGTATTATCATGAAGATATGACAAAAGGAGACAAAAAGGAAATAATTAATTTATTTAATCAAGGGATTACAGAACTTATACTACCTGTACTTGATGAGATGAATAGCAAAATGGCGACGAAAGACGATCTTCATGGTCTAAAAATTGAATTGAAAGATGACATTCAAGACGTCCAGACACAACTAGACAGTATTGAAAGAAAAGTCGAAGCAAATCTATTACGAGCAGATGACCAAGGAAAAGATATTGAAAAACTTAAAAAGCACTTCGCCTTCGCCTAAGTAAATTGATTCCCAATAGACCTATTAATACTACTCCAAGATAAAGTGATACAGTTTTTGCAGATATTGAATCTGAAATTCCTCCAATGAAGTAAGCTGTTAAGACATAAGGTATATTTTTAATCATATTAAATGTTGATAATGTTGTGGCTCGATATTCAGAATCCGTATTATTATTAATCTGGATTGATGAAAGATTTCCAAATATTCCCTGTAGAGATGATCTTAAAATAAGAGATAAACCTCCAACTATTAGACCTATATATGGTGAAATAATAAAAGTAACTGCCGTAAGTAATCCGACTATAATAATTGATTTATTTGATCCAAAAAGTTTTTTAATATGACCAGTTAATTGCGATGCAAAAGCAGAAATTATAAATATCGCTGACCATAAGATTCCCATTTGTTTATCATTAAATCCAAATTCGAAACTTAGGAAGCTGTCGACCATTTCACTTGATATTACAGTTACTAACCCAATTGATAATAATATAAGTGTTTGCCACTTAATTTCAGAACTTTTAAATAATTGTTTTAGCCCCTTGCCCGTCTGCATTACATAATTTTTGAATGAAAACTTAATAGTATCTATATCTGGCTCTATTAAGAAAAATGAGGCAATAAATCCAACTGTATATCCAAAAGCATTTAATATAAATGGCCATCTAGGATCAATTCCATATACGAAACCACCAATAATACTACAAACAGCAGGTGCAATTAAGGCAATCGAACTTAAATTAGAAATTATTTTATCAAATTTATCTTCTTTTCCATCTTGTTTTAAAGAATCGTAGACTAAAGCCTCAAGTGTACCTGAATAAAAAGCTCCACCGACGCACATCACAAAGACAGACCAAAGAATAATGTTATAGTTGGGGGCAAACGCCATCATATATGCACCAATTGCCTCAAGCAAAAATGCCAAAATTAAGGTTTTCTTTTTGCCAAATAAATCAGCAATAGCACCCGTTGGAATTTCAGTTAAAGTTGTAGTAACTATTAATACTGTTTCGATAAGACCAATACCTGCATAATTTGTAAATCTTAAATAGTAAAAGATCCAAATTCCAAGCCAAAACCATGTATTTTTTGCAAATGAAAGAATATATGCAATAGTAATATTATTTTTCATTTGCTTCCTTATAAACTTTTAGTGTTTCTTCTGCCGTTTTTTGCCAAGAGAAATCTGCAACACGTTTTAAACCTTTTGCAATTAAAGTTTTTGGTTTTGATAGTGCTTCTTCAATTCCACTTGCAATCGACGAAACGTCGTAGGGATCAACTAAGATTGCAGCTCCTCCTGAAACCTCCGGCATACTAGAAAGATTTGAAGTAACAACAGGGACTTCACAATTAAAAGCGTCCAAAATAGGTACTCCTAGACCTTCGTAAAACGAAGGAAAAACTAATGCCCTTGATCCTGTTAGAAGCGAAGAAAGATCGTTATTGGGTACATGTCCCAAAAATCTTACTCCTCTTTCGTCCTCTAATTTGGAATTTATTTTTTCTCCGACAATTATTAGCTTTAAATTCTTACCAAATTTTGAGAGATGATAACCATCAATTACTCCTTGATTATTTTTCCTAGGATTCGTCCCGATTGCAATTAAATAATCTTCGTAAATTCCATATTTCTTTAATATTTCCTCAGTTATTATTTTATTTGTCTTATATAAATTCGGGGCTTCATAAATAACTCTTATTTTATTTTCATCAAATCCAAGTTCTATTAAATCATTTTTCGTAGTAATACTTGGAACAATAATTCTCTTAGATTCTTTATTTACCCATTTAAGTCTAGATTTATGAGTTTCAGTTATTATTTTTGGTGTAATTTTTGAAAACTTTAAAGCTACAAGGTCGTGAACTGTCGTAACTTTATTTATCTTGGATGGAGGTTCAGCCCAGTCTGATGTATGAACTATGTCAACCTGACCAATTAATTTTTCAATTGGTAATATATGAAACCTATTCCAAACAATATCAGCAAGTCTTGGAGGTATTGGAAAAGTTTTTGTTACTGCTTTTGTGTTTTTGCTTAATTCTTCAATCTTAATTCTTAATTCTCGCCATCGGCGAAGTGAGCCCCCAAACAGAACATATTCGTTAATGTTGTCAATTTTTAGAAGGTTTTTGACTAAATTCTCACGATAATGAGATACGCCAGTTCCATAAATTATTTGAGTTAAATCAATTGCGATTCGCATATTTAAACAAAACTACTCCATTCAGGTTAGCCTCGGTAACCTTATTATATCCTAAATCCTCAATATATTTACGAGTTAAATCATTAGGGTCAAAGATATTCCACACGTATCTAGATAGCCAAACTTCATTGTCTACTGGAGTTAATTGTTCTTTGTTAATAATTTGATTAACTTTTCCATAATAAGTAAGGGCTTCTTTTTGAGAATTCACAGGAAAAACTATATTTTCGCTACTGATTATTTTTGCAACACCCCTCCAATCTTCTCTTTGGAACTTAGGAATAAACAAATAAAATCCTGAAGACAATATATTAATAAATAATATAATTACTATAAATAATTTGCTAGTACTCTCAGACAGTAACAAATAAAAAGCGGGTAATATAAATAAGTATCTAAAATAAGTTAATGTGGGTACAAAGAAAGAAAGGAATATTCCTAATAATAAACTCATTCCAAACCAATACCAGATAAGTTTTTTTCTTGCTTTTCCTATCACATAGATAAAAATTACAGAAATTATAAATATAATTAATGTATATAATAATTTATTGTCAAAACTTACTCTTCCAATCATAAATTTTGTAGGTATTAATGCTACATTTTTAAAAGTTACAGGTCCTAAAATATTCCACCAAGCACTATCTTTAATTGACATTCCTGCAACTAATTGTTTTGATAAAAATGGCAACCATGCAAAAAAAGTAATTATTAAGGGGATCGTTGAAAGAAAGATGCTTTTTAAATATTTTTTTTGGTAAAAATATGTATATATAATTAAAACAGGTAATATCAATATTGACACATAATCGGTCAAGAATATTAAAGGCAATATAATTGAAAATAAAATCCACTTTTGTCTAATAAAGACCAGTACTAAGTAACTAACTAACCAAGTGACCATCACATACATTCGAGCTTCTTGTGAATAATAAATATGAAGTCCAGATGTAGCCAAAAATAAAGCAGGTACAATAGGCCACTTAAATTTGATTTCTTTTGCAATTAAATACACAACATAAATAGTTAATATGCCAAAAATAACAGATGGAATTCTAAGTGCAATTTCACTATAGCCAAAGGCTGTAGACCATAAGCTGATAGCCATGTAGTAAAGTGGTGGATGAAAATCAGTGGGCATAAACTTTGTAAAAAAGTCATAAATAGGCATTTTGGAAACGAGAGCCGTTGTAGCCTCATCAAGCCAGAGTGATTGATTTAAAGAGATAAGTCTTAAAATTAGCCCGAGTAGCAAAACAGTATAGATCATTTATTAAAGCTTACAATCCTAGGATCTGAACCAATTATATTATAAACGTAAAACATTGAGAGAATGGAAAGCACAACCAAGACAACTTGCCTAATTTTTAAGTTAGCATTTTTAAGCAATCTATACAAAACATAACCAATTAAAATATGCACTAGCGGATAAATAACTAAACTAAAAGTAAGATTATTCCATATTTTGTCAAAATTAAATCTTAAAAGCGAACTTGCTATAACTGATGAGAAATCAGTAATTACAAAATCAATTGAAAATGGTGATATAAACTTTAAACCTGCAAACCTTAAATTATCCAGCATCACGCCAAGATAATGACTATTTGAAAAATATGAATATCTAAGTGTTGAAAGTAAATAATCAATACCAAATGAAAGAACAATGAGGTATCCAAAAAGTTTTGTTTTAATCAAAGAAAATAGTTTAAAGCTCATCATAACCAAAACTACCTGTATTAGCATTAAGCTTTTAATTACAGGTCCATAGTAAACCATCCATCCATAATTTAAACCTGACATTAAGATTAATCCAAAACAAGAAATCATAAATAGCGTGGTAAGTATCCATAAATTAAATTTTCTTTTACTGGCTAGGAAAATACTTATTAACCCCCATATGATGAAATGTGCAGGATAGTATTTTTGTTTCGATTCGCTCAACTGGCCATTTGTTAGTCTTCTGTCTAAAAATGAAGACTTGTCTTTAACAAAGTAATCTGCAAATGATATATTTTGGTTGTACGATATTTTATCTCCTAACTCTTTATTCTGTCTCTCGTTTTTACTTAGAATCCATTTGCTCTTTTTACCCCCAAGAGTCAATTCTTCAATTTTGGGATAAATTTTCCTGTACTCATTGCCAAAATCTCTCATTGTCAAAAATTGAATATTACTGAGGCTGTTTAGAAAACTTAACTGATTTTTGTATTCGCCATTAAATTCAATTGACTCCATTCCTGTTTCTAGGCCTACGGTTATTTGGCTTACAAGGTTATTACAACTTAAATAAATGTTTGTTAGGTCTTTGAAAAAATCTGTATTTTTGCCTTGCCTTACATAGTCGTTTGCTTGAAATGAATAGTTAGAGTAAATTGGACCCTCTCCATAGGCAATATCAGGATGCCTCTGGGCCCATTGAATGATCGCGATATCTATTTTTTCATCCTCATCTCTTGCAGGAGTTAAAATATTTGTCTTTGATGGAAAGTATGGAAGTCCCCACCACTGCCCCCATACGCCATAATGATCAGTTGTTTTTTGATCTGCAACAATCATGGCGGATTCAATCCCATATTTATTCTTCATATATGAAAGTGAATAAGAATCTATCCACCATGCTCCGACAGACTTGGGAAAATAACCGAAGGAATTGTTAAAGTCCTTAAACAATTTATTAATTAGCTTTATGCGATCAGACCTTGAATATCCAGAGAAAAATATTGCACTTGGATCAGACCACGGAACACCATGCGGATATATTACTCTGGCATTTTTAGCTAAAGCGCTATTAACTTCAAGCCAGACTCCAACTTCATGTTTACTATCAAAAGTTTTAATGTATTCACTTAATTCGATATCGGATAAAACATTATATTGAACAAGCCATGTTGCAGGAAAATTATATTTTGATATGTTTTCGTACTGATCTTTAATTGGCTTTAGGGTTTTATCACCCCACATGTCTCTACCTCTAACAGGGTTGACCAGTGTTATAAATTTATTTGAGCAATTTAATTCACTTTCACTCGCATTAACTTTTTGAGGTAAAAAAATAGATAGAATAAATATAGTAAGAAATATTACTTTTTTCACTTTGCTCCTTTTTTTGTAAATATATAACTAATTATTCCAACTGTTATTCCAAAATCATAAACTACCTTAAACAAAACAAAAGGGTATAGGGTATAGCGTATAGCGTATAGAAAACCTAAAACAATTGAGAAGGGAAATGAAGATCTGACTAGTGCCACTATATAGCCCAGTGTTCCAAATTTGTACTTTCTCTTCCCTACCCATTTTGCATGATTATAAATTTCACTTAGAGTTTCAGGGTTTTTATGAAAGAATATTGTTTTTTCTGCTACAGTTGCCTCATACCCTAACTTTTCTGACAAACTCCAGTCGTCATTATACCCACCTGCAGTAAAACCACCTACTTTGTCAAACTCCTTTTTAAGAATTGCTCTAAATACTTTTTGGGTGCCAGGATAATTTTTAGGGTGCCTCATTTTAGATACCCAACCTTCATTAATATTCCAGCATCTTGCCCATACACTATTCCAATTACTTACATGTTCATCTTTAGAGAAGGTGCCTCTACTTTTTTTGGCAAAAATTGGCTTCACCAGCATTTTAAGAAAGTTTCTATCAAACGTCATGTCACTATCAACAAAAACTAAAATATCACCCATTGCTTGTTTTGCTCCTAAGTTCCTAGCTGCTCCCGCTCCAAGATGATTTTGACGTAAAACCTTAACATCAATTATTTTTTCGACAGTCCTATCAGTTGAACCATCATCAATAACTATTACTTCAAAGTCTTGTAACGATTGTTTTGATAATGAATTAAGGCAATCTAAGATCACATCTTCCTCATTATATGTAGGTATAATTACAGATATTTTCATAATTTTTGAAATAATTTTTCGTATTTCTCGGAAATTTCGTCCCAACTAAATTTCTCAGCTTGCATTCTTGGTTTGTTTCCCCAATTGGTATTAAGTGCTTTTTCTATAGTTTTTGCATATTCATCAGTATTAGTAGGATCTACAAATAGCCCAGCATCTCCTACAATTTCTCGTCGTATTGGATCATCTGTAGCTACCACTGGTAGTTCAGATGCCATCGCCTCAACTAAAACTATGCCAAAAGATTCCCACGGGACTGTGGGGAAAGTAAATAAATCAGCACTTCTATAAACTTTCGGCATATCACTGTGGCCAAAATTCATTATTTTAAACCTATTTGGCAAAAGCTTATCTCCAAGATTTTGAAGATTTAACTCCTCAGTTCCCTTACCAACAAGGAGAAGTGAACCCTTTTTAACTTTTGCCATAGCTTTGATGACCAAATCCAATCTTTTATCTCGTTCTAACGCCGAAACACATAATATTATTGGTTTTTCTAAACCTGATTGCAGGGTCTGACCCTGCAATTTAAAATCGTTAAGTGATACACCATTTGGGATATAAATAGATTTTACAAATGGATTAACTCTCCTCGCCCAGTTTAAAGCTTTTGTTGACAAAGTAACAAATGCATTAGGAAACGCATACAGATTTAATCTATCATCCAAGCCTTTTCCAGATTGACCAGAAACTATCATCTTAGAACCATTCAACCAAGTTAAAAGCCTAACAGCAAAAACTTGAAATCTACCATTCATAGGTATAATAAGATCGTATCTTTTCAAAAAATTAATTTTTGTCAAAATATCAACTTGATGATTTTTAGACAACCTTTTTGAAAGTTCAGTAACAAAAGTTTCCGCCCCTCTATTAACTTTATCCTGATAAATATTTAATATTGCAATTCGCATACTATTTGTTCTTCTCACACAACTCCACCTGTTTTTCAACCACCTTACAATTATAAAATTTATCGACGAAGTCGTAAACATCGACAAAATTTATGTCTTTTTCACCAATTACTACTACTTCTGGCATATTTAATTTTAATCCATCTAATATTTTTTGTTTGTTGTTATTGTAATTTAAATACCAAGGAATATAAGGAATAAGAGGTTTATTTGGTAAAGTATTTGTTAACGCGTAGATATTATCCCAGTAGTTTATTACATATAGACTAGTGATCGCTGGCTGGTGACTAGTAATTAATGAAGATACTTCTTGAACATCCGACTCAAAAAACCGAGTAGTCTCCCCTAGATTCCTGTAAGTTCCCATAGATAAATATGCAACTAAAAGCGACCCAATAATAACTTTGAGTATTTTTGATCTGTTAGAAAATAGAAGTATAGAAATTGCAATTGCTAAAAATGGCAATGCGGGTTGAAAATGAAACAATTCCCACCTTGAGTAAACACCAAGCGCACCTGCTAGCACCCATGGTGCAAATTCAAAATTAATAATTAGTAGTGAAAAAGGAACAACAGCAAACAAAAATGACTTAATTGATGGTAGAGATACTTGCCCAACAGCATTTGGCAAATATAAAATTCCAAATTTAATTGCCCAATCGTAATAAGAAGATATTAAGTTATTAGTAAAAAGATATAAAGTAAAAACTACAAAAACCGGAGCTATCCCAAGTAAAAACTTCTTCACGTTTATTTTTGATAATAGAATCGGAATTAAAAAATATATAAATGTTTGCTTGGTCAAAAAACCTAACCCAAAAATTAATCCTGCATATAGATAACGTTTCTCTCGAATAAATAAATATAAAAGTAATGCAAACGGAGTTAGAGCCAAGTCAAACCAAAGACCATTGCCTTGATAAATTATGCATAAAATTATATATAAGAACCCAGAAACATATCCAACTTTATTCGACCAATATTTTTTTGCCACAAAGTAAGTTAAATACGAATTAACAATAATTAATCCCCATGTAAATATTTTTAACTGCATTATCCCAACACCGACAATTTTATAAAATCCTGTCAGAATTAATATCAAAAGTGGATTATGAGCAATCGCGATATCACGATAAGGAAGCCAACCTTTTAAAATTAAATACGGCCAAGCAAGCATCTCTGGCCAAGCGGTAAAATTAATCATTTTTTTGTCTTTCTTTTAACGAGATCTCTCGTTCATAAATAAGTCTATTGTTCCTGAGCCAATCATAAGTTTAGCATCACGTTCTAATTTTAAACCAGAAAAGTCATTACTACCACTTTCAACCCTATCAAGAACATGGTTAATGGATACTTTTTGCCAATTAGGAAACTCTTGCCAAGCAATTTTAGGTAAAATACTTCTCCCTCCAAAGATAAAAAATATTAAAACATAGATAAGTGATGTTTTTATATTTAACTTAGGCAAAAACATTGATAAATATATTAATAAATATCCAAATGGCATATAAATGTAATAGATTTCTCTTCTGTTAACTAAAAGTGACGCTGGTAATAATGTAATTAAACCTGCAACTAAAAGTGGTAAGTATATATACTTCTTAGTTAGTATTGGAAATAAAATCAAAAGAATTAATATTTTTATATCTACAAAATATAAAAATCCCTTAAATAAATCTACCACCCTAGAAGTCATTGTATATGAAAAATTAGGTGTAAGTATCTTTTGTGTAATAAAAAAATAACTGACATAGATTCCATAAAGAATAGAGATTCCAAGCAAATAATAAATCATTTTTCTATTAAGTTTCTTGAAAAATGATATTGCTAGTAAAATTAAGGGGATTGTAAATGCAGTTTCTTTAGTAAAGAGGGCTAGAATAAAAGAAATGATGCTTAAATAGAATTTTTTAGGATAGGTTAAAAATAAATAAATTGTCAAAAAACAAAATAGTGCGAGTAAATGTTCGTGGATATTAGAATAATAAAAAAGATAATTTTTATTAAATATTAGTGAAACAAAAAAAGCTGCAAAATCATTTTTAGTTAATTTTTTTACTATTAAAAATAAAATAATTAAATTAATAGTATTTGTTAAAAACATAAAAAAATCAAAAGCATAGTTGTTTGCACCAAATATCTTAAACAGAAAACCAAAAAACACATAGCCTGTTAATTTTCTAAAACCAAAAACATCTCCATTTATTAAAAAATCAAAGGTCATCTGTAAAATATTATGATTATTTAGATAAGATAAAACTGCAAAATCATCAACTGAGAAATAGTTATTTACTCTTAAACCAAAAAGAAAGTGTGCAAAACTTAATAATATTAAAATTAATATAAGTTTTTTCATTTATTAATAAAGTAAGGTAAATAGTTGTTTTCTAAAAACCATTTTGCTTCTCCACTGTTGTTTTCTTTACCATTCACTATATCTTCTACTGCCTGTCTCCTTGAATGAATTCTAGGAAATTGTATTAAAAAACAATTCTCCTGCATTTTTATATTTGTTTTAAAAACAAAAACTAGCAATAATGAGGTTAGGAGTAATGACAACAATACAGGTTTGTTTTTGAATTTATTTAAAAATACTCCAATTATTATAATTAAGAAAAAGGAAGGAATGTATGAATAATAAGAGGTATTCTTACTTAAAAATAGTACTGGAAAGATTAATGCTAGGAAAGAAACATAAAGAGAAGTCAAAATTAACTTTTTCTTAGAAAGATCATAAAATGTAATCAGCAAAACAAAAATTATTAAACCAAATATACCAGAAAATAAAGGTATCCTATCTCCTAAATAAAATGCTAAATGGATAAATACAGTATTTAGTTTAAAAATTAGATCATATCCTGACCCAGTTGCAAAATTAGAAAATTTGTAAAAATCTTTAACAAAAACAATTAAGTATAAAAAGAAAATTATAAAAAAAGGTTTTAAATCTAAAATTAATTTTTTAAGATTGACTTTTTTAACATAATTATTATAAAAAATTAGAAACATTGTATAGCAAAGTGGAAATATAAAAACTATCTCTTTTGAATAAATACCAAATATATAAGTAATAATTGGTAAAATTCTATGTTTTGTATTAAACATTAAATAAAAAGTCGACAAGAACAATAACCCTGCTAAAAGTTCGTGGATATTGGAAATCCAAGTAAGATAGTGGAAACTTGAAATAAATACTAAAATTGAAGTTACATACATATTTTTAAACACCTTTTTTAAAATTAAAGTTAATAAATAAAGATTTCCTATATGTAAAATGAAATTTACAGTGGCGAAAGCATAGTAATTAGTTTTGAAAATTGAATAAATTAATTTAAACAACCAGAAACTAGTAAACAATCTATGAAAAGCCCAAATACCATTAGCAGATATACCTCTTAAAAATATTTCCCAATACGAATATTTACTGATAAGTACAAAGTGTTCAAAATCATCAGAAAGAAAATAATCATTTAACAAAAGTTTTATTAAATAAAATATTGCTGGTGTTACTGAAATAAAAAAAAGGGGTAGACCTTTATTTTTAAATTTCTTATTTAAAAAATATATTAACAATAGAAAAAGAAAATATATCAAAGATACAAAGACTGGATTACTACCAAATAATATATAGCAAGCCTTAGTAACCAATGCGTCCACCTAAATACCTCCTTTTTAACTTTCTAAGTGGCGTCAATATTATTGACCATAGTTTAAATGTCATCGGCATCCTAGTCCATGGTGATTCAACTATATTTGGTCTATCTCTAAAAAATACTTCTGGATAATAAAAATCTCTTGAGAATGAAATTCCAATCTCATATTTAAGTTTCATTGTTCTTTTTAAAACCTCTGAGTCCTTCAACTTTGTACCTGCTCGTTGTAAATGGGTAACATGAATGTATGGTGTATTAATAAATCCGATTTTCTTTGGATCTCTATCTTGTATCATTTTACCATCAATATCAATCCAGCCCCATTGACCGTGAGGTCTATCTGAGGAAAGCCCTGGGATTTTTCGATTAACTGCCCGGAGTGAATAATGGCCAAATAGTTCTCCAGATAATGAATTAAATTTATATCTCCCTCCTCTTTGCTCTTGAAAATAAAACATATCTCCAACAGGTAAAATTGCAGGGACAATAATTGATTCCAATTCATTACCTTTTTCCTGAATCGTTTCAGTTAATTTTTTAATTGATTCATCCCACCAAATTTCATCCCCATCAACAACAATAAACCAATCGGTTACTGTTTCATCAAGCATTTTTTGACGAAGCTCGGCCTCATCAAACTCTCCACTAAAGTCCTTAAAAATTATCTTTTGACGTATCACTTCATCTCTTAAAATTTCAGTAATTATTTTCTTTGTGTTATCACTACTTCCTGAATCATAGATAATTACTTTATCTACATGATTAATAACTGACATAATAGAATACCAAATGAATTTTTCTTCGTTTTTTACTAAGAAGTGAGCACTAATCGTTTTCATACCAATAATACTTAATTACAATAACCCATGTATAAATTGCTAGTATTGTATTTGTTATTCCATAAGTTAAAGTTGGCCCTATTGGCCCATATTTGGGGATAAGAAATGAATTAAGTAAAAATATGGCTACAATCTGAAAAAAACTAAATGCCCCTATATACACATTTTTCTTCATTGCATAAATAATTGCAGCAACTGATGGAGCAGTAAAAATAAATGGGATCATTGCCAAAGTTAACGCCTGAAATATTGGAACTGCATCCATATAATAAGGAAACACGATTGCCATGAAAGGTTTTGCTAAAATTACCCACAGAATTGTTATTAATATAATTGGAATTAATGCAAAAGTAGCTTTAATTAAATATTTTTTTTCTTCTATTTTATTTTGAAATCCTGCAAACCTAGGTGCCAAAACTGCAGAGAAACTCGAAGTCAAAATTATTATAAAACTTGAAAGCCTTGAAGGGATTGAATAAAGTGCGGTTGCAGTGGCTCCGGAAATATTAGCAAGCATTTGAATATCAAGCCTACCTGAAACTGATGATATTATTCTATTTACTCCGATCCAACCTGAAAACTTAATCAGCTCTTTGTAAATATTGATATCCGGCTTGGACCTTAAAAATTTAACACCCAAGAAAGTAAAGCTTGCAATTATACTTACGACAAATCCAAAAATTGCAGTTGAGAGGGCAGAGTAAAGGCTAATTGTCCCAAAGTATATAAAAACAAATAGTCCCACAAGCCTAAATATGTAAAATAAATTATCTACAATTACAGATTTTAAAAACTTTCGTTTGGCTTGAAGGACAAAAGGGAAATACATAGGAACGAACAAAACAAAAGAAATAATTGATGCCCAAATTGCAACTTTTGGATCAGTTGTTGCAAGCATTGTTCTTGATATAAAGGGGGCAAATAAAATGACGACTAAGGATAAAATTGATATCATGAAGAGCCGAATCACAAGCCCAGCCTTCTCATATTCGTGAGACGCGTCTTCATTTCCATTTACGGCTGTTTTTGAAACAAAATTAACAAGGCCTGAAGTTATTCCAATATCTGCAAGGGATGATAATATAATTACTAAATTTAAAGTTGCAGAAAAAACTCCAAAATCATTTCGATTTAATGCTTGGGAGACAAATACAGTAAAAAGAAACCCCCAGAAAGCAGAGAATAGACTGCCTGTAAATAATACGTATGTATCCTTTGCAGTTCCTGAGAATACAATATTTTTAGCCTTATCAATATATTTTTGCACTTTTCTTATTTTAACTACTTTTTGATTAGAAGAATAGCCTTAGCATCTAGTTTTTGATAATTATCTTCTGCGTTAAATTCATAAGTTCCAGAATATTTATAATTTTCTAAAATTTTTTGATTTTCAGGATTATCAAATATTTCTCTCCACTTCTCTCCCATATAATAGTTTTCGTCATCCATTTTATATGAAGTTAAATAAATAGCGTCAATTTCATCTCCTATAGGAATAATCATTTCAGGTTCTAGTGGAAACCAAATTGTTTTTCTCTCACCATACCAGCTTCCCCATGTATCCAAATTTGTAACAATAACATCATCTTTTTTAGTAATTTCTTTTAATTTATATGACATTTCTACATAAATTGGAGCTTTAGTGACGTTATGAGTTTTCCTTTCAAATCTAGAATCTAAAAAGATAACTCCTAATGTCTGACCAACTGCAAAGATAAAAACAATTAAAATCAAATATTTTTTGCTTTTAATAATTTCGGCTAAAGTTGCAATTGAAATTATATATATAAGAGGCACTACTGGATGAATATATCTATAAAATGGAATTGTAAGTGCGGTTACAAAGAATGTTAAGAGTGTCATGAATAAGACAGAAATATTAAATGTAGATTGTTTTTTGAATAGCCCAATTACAAACAAAACAAATAAATAAGGATTCATAATTTCTGGAATTGCCTTATAGAAGTTATATAAGTTGTAAAAAACTTTTTTGAAAACGTCCATGAATGTCAAAGAAGAGCCAATAGCTCCTCTCAATCCATCAGATACGGCCATACTACTAGAATAAGTAAATATCGACTGTATCCCTCTCATAAATATGGGTGTCACAGGATATTTAAAAGACAAAGGGTAAATAATTTTTGTATCAAAAAAATATCCAACTATTCCCAACCCAAAAAAATAAACCAATGCTCTCTTAATCCCAAATCGAATAATTAGCCAATAAAAAAATGTTCCTGCCATAAATATTATGGCCTGAGGTCTTGAAAAGTACATTGCAAAGAGAGTTAAGAAGCCTAACGCATTTACCCACCATTTCTTAAATGTAAATAAATAGAGTGAAATAACTATTTCAAATGCAAAAAGTGGTTCAGACGCACCAGATGTTGCATAATCAATAAAATTAAGGTTAGCTGCAATTACCAAAGCAGAAAGTATCCCAGCAAGCCTTCCAAACAGTTTATTAGTCAAAAGAAAAACAGAAAGTATCAATAATAAATAGAAAGTAAAAGAAAACGCAATTACTGCAAGGTCAATAGCTCCGAATACTTTCATAAATAAACTCATTAAATATGGAACAAGCACAGGAATTCCACCTGTAGAAAAAAGGTTATTGCCCCAAAAACTAAAATCTGTGACATAACTATTGCTTAGAAACAAATTCCTTGCAATCAGTGCAAACTTTGCACCATCAGAAAATGTAAGAAATATATTATTCAAAGAATTTTTTAACAACTCGAGAAACATAATCTACTTCCTTTGTTTCCATAAATGGGTGGCATGGTAACGACAAAATTTCCGTTACAAATTTTCTAACAACGGGTAACTTAACATTTTTATATTTTCCATTAAACAAAGGTTGATCAGGAATTGTAATAGGATAATGAATTAAGGAAGGAACACCATTTTTTAATAAAAATTCTTTTAGTTCATTCCTCTTTTTAATCTTAATAACAAACAAATGAAAATTTGAATCATCTAAATTTTTCGGTAATATCATTTCTATTTCATTTTCTTTTGAAAGATTTTTAATATATCTTTTCGCAATCTGTCTTCTTTTTAAATTATCCTCGCTTAAATATTTTAATTTAATACGCAATATTGAAGCTTGCAGTTCATCCAGTCTGCTATTTAAGCCATATCTTGTATGCTTATATTTAGACTCTTGTCCATAATCTCTTATTTGATAAAGAATTTTGGCTAGATTATCATTGTTGGTTACTATTGCTCCGCCGTCTCCTATTGCACCTAAGTTTTTGGTCGGATAAAAACTGTAACAAGCTGTGTCACCAAATCTACCAATTATTTTTCCATTTAATTTTGTTCCATGTGCTTGACATGCGTCTTCAATCAAAAATAATTTATGCTTTTTGCATATCATTTTAATTTTTTCAATTTCTAAAGGCTGACCATAAAGGTGAACTGGCATTATTACTTTGGTTTTTTTGGTAATTGCTTTTTCAATTAGATTCTCATCTAATTGACCATTTTCTTTTATATCCACAAAAACAGGAGTTGCCCCAACTGCCAAAATAGATAGTGTAGTTGCTACTGCGGAAAGTGGAGTTGTAATAACTTCATCACCTTTTTTAATATCTATTGCCATTAGTGATATTTGGAGAGCTTCAAGACCGTTTGCAACACCAATGCAATATTTTACTCCTAAATATTTAGCAAAATTCTCTTCAAACTTCTTAACTTCTTCTCCTAAAACATAAACACCATTTTTCATTACTTTGTCAAAAGCTTTTATATAAAGCTTTTTCCTTTCTTTATAATCTTTTTTAAAATCTAGATAATTAATTTGCATATGATTTTAAGAAATCTTCATAGCTTCTGACATAATCGCTTGGCTCATGTCTTTTCGACGCCAACACTAGTAGTATAGTATCTTTTTTAAAATCTGCCATCTCATGCCATATATGTGGATCGAGCATAACTCCAACATTGGGTTTATCAAGATGAACTGTTTCTTTGTTCTGTCCGTCATCAAGTATTATATCTATCTCACCTTGTATGCAAAATATTGCTTGTATTGTCTCTTTATGAGTATGTGCGCCCCTGACCGCACCTTCTGAAACCCCATAAATAAAATAAACTCTTTCAATTTTAAATGGAATTTCATCTAGATATTGCAACTGACAAAGTGATCCATCAGTAGTTAAAAGCGGAGCTTCTATTATCTTAGTTAGTTTTTTAGCCATCCTTTTAACCTCCAATAAAATGGCCCAATATATTTAGCTAATTTTTGTCTTAATAATTGCGTTTTATTCTCATTATTTTTTGGAAGGTTAATCTCGAATTTACTATCATATTTTTTGACAATTCTATATTGCTTTCTTAATTCATCCTCATATGGTTCATAAATATACTTCACTACGTCTTTGGAAAGTGTGTATCCTAAAACTCTACTAAAATTATTAGATCCTAATATTTGAAACTGATGAAAATGATAGCAGACCAATTTTGTATTATTTATGTATACATTATTTTTAACTTTAGTAATTTTGTATTGGGAATAATTCCAAGGGGCAACGTTCACACCAATGTTTTTAGATATAGTCAATTTATTGCCATATAATTTCGGCCATTCATTAAGATACAACTGATCTCCAAGTTTTCCGTCTTCAAACCTCCAATAACACCAATCAAGGCATTGTTTCCTCCACCTCTTAAGACATTTAATACCAATCGGATCATTTTTGAATACATTTACAGCGACATTAAATTGACCATCTTCGATAATCAATCTTTCCATACCTTTTAAATATCTATGTTCAACTGCAAGCATTGAACCAGACTGAGCTTCATCTGTTATTGCTTTAGAACTAGAATAAAAATATTCATCGGCATCAAGATAGCATACATATTTAGTTTTAGGTGATTTTTTAAATATATATAAAGGCCATGATGGTGTTGTGGTCCATATATATTCAACTTTTGATCTAGTTGGTTTAATTGCCAATAATTCTTTATCTTCAAATTCCTCCAATTGTATTACAGTTACACCTTTTAACTTCATTTTTTTTAAAATATTCTCAGTGTATTTGTCAAAAGCTAATACCCAGAGTTTCGCTTCGGGGTTGTATTTTATTAAAGAAGCGTGAAGTGCCAAACCTTTTGTCAAAAACGCTTTATCAAAGTAGGTGCAATAAATCACTTTGTCTTGTATCATATAAGAATATATGACAAGTATAACAATAATAAAACCAAAAACAAACCCTTTTGATATCAACTGGAAAGAAATCTGGGAGAGTAAGGATCTCTTTTATTATTTAACATGGAGAGATATTAAAATTAGATATAAACAAACGGTTTTAGGAGTAATGTGGATCATTCTACAACCTCTTATTTCAATGGTCTTGTTTACAATAGTCTTTGGCAATTTTGCCAAAATACCATCAGATAATATTCCTTATCCAATTTTCGTATTTATCGGATTAATGTATTGGCAATTTTTTTCATCTGTTTTAAATAGTTCTGCTAATAGTCTTGTATCAAATGAAAACATAATTAAAAAAGTATACTTTCCTAGGATAATGGCTCCGATTTCATCGACCTTTGCACATCTTGTTGATATTATTCCAACACTAATTATATTATTTGGTCTACTAATTTATTACAAAGTAAGTCCAACTCTTGAATCTTTCATTCTATTACCATTTCTTTTAGTTTTAGTTTTATTATTTGCTTTAGGAATTGGTATGTTTCTAGCCCCACTAAATGCTAAATTTAGAGATATTAGATATATATTACCTTTTTTCATCCAGCTTGGGATGTATGCGACACCTGTCATTTATCCTTCAAGCTTATTTGGAGGCTCAATGAGATATATAAGAATATTAAATCCTGTAGCAGAAGCAATAGAGGTCACGAGATTATCTTTTTTTACTGTAAGGACTATGGATTGGCCCATACTTTTCCTTGCAATAGGAGTAACTTTGTTAACATTTTTAATAGGATTTTATTTTTTTAGAAAACAAGAAAGTAATTTTATAGACATATTATGAAAAACGGTATTGCAATAGAAGTAACAAATTTAAGTAAAAAGTACAAAATAGGATTGTCAAATCCTAGTTACTATACCTTACGTGATTTAATATCTGATATACCAAAGGCAATTCAGGACGGTTTCAAGAAAAAAGACAGGAAAGATGAAATATTTTGGGCATTAAATGATATATCTTTTACCTTGAAGAAAGGTGAGGTCTTAGGTATTATTGGTAAAAATGGAGCAGGTAAGTCAACGCTTCTTAAAATATTAGCAAGAATAGTTCCTCCAACACATGGAATAATTAAAATTGCTGGAAAAGTTTCGAGTATGCTAGAAGTTGGTACTGGTTTTAATCAAGAACTAACAGGAAGAGAGAATATATACTTAAATGGCGCTATTTTGGGTATGAAAAAGGCTCAAATCGATAGAAACTTGGATAAAATAATTGACTTCTCAGGTGTTAGAAAATTCATAGATACTCCTGTAAAAAGATATTCAAGCGGTATGCAAGTTAGACTCGCTTTTTCTGTAGCGGCCCACTTAAAGCCTCAAATTCTTCTTTTAGATGAAGTTTTGTCAGTTGGAGATATGGCATTTCAGAGAAAATCACTTGCAAAGATGTATTCAATTACTAAAAATGAAGGTACCACTGCAGTTTTTGTTAGTCATGATTTAAATTCTGTAGATATGCTCTGTGACAAAGCAATTCTTTTAGATAATGGAAAAATTGTAAGCTTTGGAAAAACTAGAAAAGTTATATCTGATTATGTAAAGGATTTTTATGAAAGCAGGAAAAAAGCAAAATTAAATATTTCACGAAGAACAGGTCCTGGACCATTAAGAGTGACTAAATTTTGGATTGAAAATATGAAAGATCAAAAAGTAACCAGTCCATTTAATGGAGAACCGTGTAGGTTTGTTTTTGAATATAAATCTACAGGCAATCTCCCACAAAAAAATGTCGATTTTGGTTTTTCCGTCCAAACCCTTACAAGACAAGCACTTTTCTTGCACTATTTTTCATTTACAAACCAAGTTATGAAAACATGCCCCACAAGTGGAAGGTTTTATTTTCAATTTGACAAGCTTCCTCTTGCACAAGGAAGCTATATAATTGCCACCCGAATTTTAATCGGCGAAAAAGAAGTTGATTATGTACCGGATGCCGCTGAATTTTCCGTAGATGAAGGAGACTTCTATGAAACTGGTTTGCCAGTTAGACAAAAACACAGTCCATTTTATGTAGATGGACACTGGATAATTTAATTAAAATGAAAAATAGAGTATTTGTTGTTATACCAGTTCACAATAGATTGGAGTATACAAAAAGGTGCCTTGCTTCACTTGAAAATCAAACATATAAGAACTTTGAAGTAATTATAGTTGATGACGGATCTATGGATGGAACAAGTGACTACATAAAACATAAATATCCATTTTGGACTGTTTTAAAAGGAGATGGAAATCTATGGTGGACAAGATCAATGTACGATGGTATAAATTATGCATTAAGATATTCAAAACATGGCGATTTTATTCTTTCTTTAAATAATGACTGTTTTGGAAAAAACGATTACCTAAATGAAATAGTTAGAGCTGCTGTTAATAGTAATGGGTCAATTGTTGGATCATTAGTAGTTGATGCCAACAACACAAAAAAAATTATCGAGTCTGGGGTTAAGATTAACTGGAGAAAATCATCAATATATGCAGTTGCAAATAATGTTGTTAAATTGAAAAGTGTAACTGGTCTGGATGGAACAATTAAAGAAATTGATACATTACCCGGGAAAGGTACTTTGATTCCTATAGAAATTATAGAAAAATCTGGTAATTTTAATTACAAAAAATTACCACATTATATTGGCGATTATGAGTTCTTTTGTAGGGCAAAAAAAAATGGATTTAATTTGATAGTATCGACAAAAGCAAAATTGTTTAACTTTTCAAAATTAACAGGTACTACTCATTCTAACTCACACCAAACAAGTTATAAGGAAGTATATAGTATATTGTTTGGAAGAAAATCTAAAATTAACATTGTTGATCATATTAATTTTCTATTATTATCATGTCCAAAAAAATATTTTTGGATAAATTTTAAACAAATATTGCAGAAAGTTCTTATTTATTCATTAATGGTTTATCCGTTTTATTATATAAAAGTAGTTATTCACATCTACCATAAATTTAAATATAGTATAAAATTAGCAAAGCACGACATTCCAATTATTCTTAGACAAAATCGTTATACTGGTAAATTTTATAGACAAGTTAATAGATTGGTTAAAAAATATTTCTAATATGACATGTAAAATTTGCAGCTCCAAATTAATATTAAAATACAAGGGTATATATGACGATCGACATGGGTATCCAAAAAAATTTAACGTTTTTAAATGTTTTGATTGTGAATTTATGCAAACTTTTCCACAGTTAACTTTTAAAGAACTCTCAGATGTATATACAAATTATTATCCGAAGAGAGATGTAAACATAAAAGATATTGTTAGTGGTTCTAAAAACATTCCTAATAAATTAAAAATTTCGAAAAACGGATGGAGTACAACCTGTCATTTTCAAACGAAAAAGAAACAGAAAGTATTAGACGTTGGTTGTGGTACGTGTCAGTCATTATTAGAAATTAAACAAATGGGAGGATTTGCTTGGGGTATTGATCCAGATAGAAACTCAGAAAAAGTTGCAAAGCTTTTAAAATTAAATTTTCACCTAGGCACAATTCACGATTTTAATGAAAAAGAAAACTTTTTTGATTTAATCACAGCATCACAAGTTCTTGAACATGAGGCAAACCCATTATCTTTTTTGATTGAGTGTAAAAAATATCTTAAAAAAACAGGAAAAATAGTTCTCAGTTTTCCAAATACCAATGCGTTATCGTTAAAAATATATGGTAGAAAATGGCTACATTGGCATATTCCTTATCATCTAAATCATTTTAATAAAAAATCTTTTGAAATATTAGCTAAAGAAGCTGGACTAAAGATAAAATCTATAAAAACAGTGACTCCCAACCTCTGGACAATACTTCAAATTAAATCATTTTTAAACAATATAAAACTTGGACAACGAGATTCATTATGGGACCAGGACGATAATAAGAATAAAATCAAAAATAAACCATCTTTCGTTAATAATTTAATATCTAAATCGTTACCTTTAGTTGAGAAGTTATTAATTATAAATAGACTTATTGATCAGTTTGACTTAGGAGAGAGTTTCGTCGTTGAGTTAAAGAAATAAATATTAAGTCTTTATTTTTTAGCAAGTAAATATTGGACTAATACTATTTTTTCATCAATACCCTCTATTTTATATTCTTCTGAAGAATAATCTCTTTTAATAACTTTTAATTTTAATCGATTAAACATCTTTTCGAGCTCTTCTCTGTTTAAAAGATTGAAATAGTTCACTTCAATATATCCACTGGAACTTATATTTTGTTCAACATAACAAGATTTGTTATATTTGGAAACAGGCAAACGTAATAAAGCAATATATTTATTACTAACTCTTTTCATCTCTACCAGTGACTCCTTCCATCTATCAATGGTGTATTGTAAGGTACTAGAACAAAAAACAAGATTATATTTATTATCATCAGCATTGATGTTATCAGCAAATGATTTAAAGAATTTTGCTTTGGGATTGTTTTTTTGGCAAACTCTAACCATTGAATCACTTATCTCACAACCTGTATAATCAGCCCTTATTTTTATAAGGTGCTTAAAAAAATATGAATATATTCCATTTCCACAACCTATATCTAAAATCTTGAGTGGTTCCTTGATTGTTTTAAATAATGATAAACATTCTGTATTAATAAAGTACTCAAAATCTTTTACTGCTTCTGTGATATTTTTTTTATAGTCATCGCTTTTGATGGGTGTATCCGCATGTCGTTGTGACACTTCTTCAATATTTGTATATCCCGATTCAGATAAATTGATGTTTTCTACTTTTTTGTATGTAATTCTTAAATTATTAATCATGGTTCAAATCATATACTTTTTAATTATCTTTACAAGGTTAATCATTGATCTTTTATATGTATAATCGTTTAAAGTTCTTTTCTGTCCTGCTTCAGCTATCGTTACACGTTCTTTATCATGCTTCAAGTAATAATTTATCTTATCTAGTAAATCACTATTGTTGTCATACTCTATAATTTCTTTACCTACATTAAATAATTTTGACAAGTTTTTCTTTTTGTCTGTTATTAACATCGCTCCCATTCCTGTAGCTTCAAATAATCTCATATTGTTAGCGTACCCTTCCGCAACATCAATGTGCCTGTTGATTGTAATTTTACTCTCAGACAACAATTTATACATATCAAATGCCCATGCTTCCCCATGATGATATTTATAAAGATTAGATCCTTTTGATAGTATTTTTTTGCCATATCCCCAAACATCTAGTCTTATTCGATCTGCAATATAGTTTAGTGTTTTTAAACCTTTAATATGTGAGAGACTGATACCACCGACAAAACTTACATTATATTTTTTATTTTTGCTTATCACTCTCTTTAAAACTCTTGGCTCAAACGCCAAAGGTAGATATTCACTTTTAATACCCATTTTCTCAAATTTTTTAACATAATGAGGAAATGATGTAATAATTAAGTCAAATTGTTTTAAACAATCTGCTGCAGGCAACGGGCAAGCAATCTGACCCACTAATAATTTACACTGCTTCTTAACTTTTTTTAAAGTATCTGGATTTAAAATACTTAAATCCTGCATATAAACCACATCAGGTCTTTCTTTTTTAATCTGTGCTAGAGCAATTTTTTGAACCCAATTTGGTCTACCTATAAATTTATGTATAAGTGGTAAATTTTGTAATTTTGAAAAAAAATTTGCTTTATCTACATCTAAATTATTTTCAAGCGCCCACTTCCTTTGTAAGATGTCATCATTTAACACTAAATCAACAGTTTTGTGCCCAATTTGCTTTAAATTATAGGAATAAAAATCAGAAGTGCCAAAGCCCGAACTGAGAAGTTTATTCAATATTTGTTCATAGTTTTTGTTTTTTAAGTCATTATTAACCTTCCAGAAACTATTTAAAAAACCTTGATAATATGTATCTACTATTAAAATTTTCATTTTGTGGCAACAATATAGATAGAGGAAAATCTTTTATTAATATCAGATTCTTTGTCATATTCTCTCGTTCTAACCTTTTTAAATCCAGTGTGTTTTAATTTAGAAACGATTGATTCTTTATCAAAAAATGTTTTATGCTCACCATTCCTATACATCAACCACATTATTATGTCAAAAGGGGTATCGAATACTTTCTTATATTCTTTAGGTACATCTGTAATTTTACTTCTCAAAAACTTCATATCATTTTCTATATATGCATTTATGTATGGATTTATATGAGGAATTGTAAAGTTTAGATCTTTTCCTTTCTTTAAAACTCGATGGCATTCAGATAAAACGAACAATAAATCGTCTATAACTAAATGCTCAAAAAAATGGTCGGATCTAATTTCTTCGACAGAATCATCATTGTAAGGAATACCTTTTGTTAAATCCCATTTAATATCAGAACCATTAGTTATATCTATACCAATGAATCCTTGCCTTTGAGAAGAACTACTTCCCAAATCAAGTTTTATATTTTTTACATCGTCGTTCATAAGTCTAATGTAATTATTATATTCCTATTATTATTTTGTTTGTCATCATATAAATTTTTGTCAATTCTCTTACTCGCTCCTGACCATTCAACCTTCATCTCAGCCTTCTTGAAAAGTTCAACTTTTCTAATTATGTCAATAAGGGTTCTTATATCGACAATGTTCGGATTGGACAGGCTGCCAAAATTTATACTGTCTCTATCGTGCTCCATAATGATTATTCTTATAGCCGTTTCTGAGGCCTTTAATAAAACTTTAATAAAATCCTCAACTGCAATTCCATTTCCAAGTAAAATATGTAGAATTACAGTATTAAATTTATTTTTATCTTTAATGTATTGTTTGTAATTTATTGTTTTTAAGTATTCCTTAAAACCCCATGTTTCCTTTCTTTTATGTATTACCTCAATGCTTGTACCTATTATCTTTGGCTTAAGTTTACTCCAAAGCCATGTGTGTGAGTCAGATCGTTCGAGTAAAAGTTCGTTTTTGGGAAATATATTTCCAGTACTGTCAATAATCCAAAAATTACTTTGAGAAGTAGCGATAAATTCTTTGTAACCAACGACGCTCTCCACCCATTGTTTTTTAAATGAATCAATGATTTTATTCTTTTTCGCCGTTAATTCATATTCCTCGGTAGAAATATCTGAATGCTTTCCATTTAACCAATCTTCCTCACCAATATTACTTACATAAATGATGCTATTAACGTCTAAATTGTCTAAAACGCTTTTGTCTTCAAGTTTGGATACAATAACTTGTATATCTTTAAGTTTTGACTGAATATAACTAAAGTTTTTACCTAAGCCCCATTTTGTATTAATAACATTTATTCTTGGTCCTGGCCTAAAGTATTCTTTGTTAACTATTGTTACATGCTGACACATTGAATTATCTTCAATCTTAATAACTGGCACCACATTATTTAACTTTAAATATTTACCTTCAGCTACTTTTTTAATTGAAACGTCGTATATGTCTTTATCTGTTATGCTCTCTCTAACTTTATCTTGGATTATTTGATTTTTGGGTTGAGAAAGAAATACTTCGATGTTTTTATTAAATTTACGTGAAAAAAATTTTTCTAGGAAATTTTCAAAACTATTGGATTGGAGTATTATCTCAACAATCATCTTCATATATCTAACTTGGAACGGATTTATATCAAATAAAATTATGTCTTTAGGCTTAAGAATTGGAATGAAGTTTAGGAAAAATAAACTACCTATTACAGATATTAATTTTTTACCAATTATCTTTGATAGTTCTATGTTATTTAAATTCTCGAGAATAAATACTGGATCACAATTAAAAAGATATATTGGAATGTCTTCACCAATTTCCCCTTGTTTTGGAAGTGTACTGGTTAATTTCCATTGATTAAATTTATCTTCATTTTTAGAAATAATTATTTCCTTAATTAGTAAATTATTCTTTAATGGTTGCTTATTGATATTAAAACCTAAAAGATCCGCCATGTTTTCTAAAGTTTTATAATCAACTATTCTTTTACAATCCTTAATGTATGAAATTGCAGAGTTGAAAATAGATGCGTCTTTAGAATATAAAAATCTTCGTTTAATATTCCAAAACTCTTCAGGAATCTGTTTTCTTTTCAATACTTGCTCTAAATCCAGAAAACGAATCTTAATTTCCCCATCTTTCTTTATAAGTCTTCCAAGTTCTCTAAAGAATTCCCAAAAGTAGTCATCACTCTCTATTTTTTCAATAAAAAGATCAATTTCAATTATATCAAACGATTTATCTAAAATGTCTAATCTTATATACTCAGATTTTTCCAGTTTAATGTCACAACGTTCTTCATATCCAACCGTCAAACATCCAGGCCTTTTTTCTCCTGAATTAAAAAGTAAACAGGTTGGAGAATTTGTAGATAGATACCTTTCAAATATTAGCGTTTGTGATGTATCCAAATTATAAACAGTATTTATTTTATTAATAAGTCTAATGGGAAAACGATTTAAAACCGCTTTTGCTAAATTATATATATGACTTTTCATTTTAATATAATTTATTTCTTATAAATAACTTTAATATTTTATATTTAATTTTATCAGTAAGATAACTACCATTAATTTCTTTGTCAGTAAGAACATTTAGGGCATTTAATATAAATTCTCTGTGTGAATTGTTTCTTAGTAAAACTAATAAAAGTAAAATATCTGTATTGCCATTCTCAAAATTTATTTTAGAAAAATATGATTTGTAATACATGTTAAACATATCTGTAGATTGAATATTTAAAATAGATTTGTATCGTTCTTGATCATTTAATGTGCTGTTTATTGTATTTAAATATTTTTGCTCAAATTTATTTAATTTTCTTATCTGAATATTTTGTAAGTTGGAGTCTACTGCGTAAAGTTTACTATTTACAATTTTGTTTCCTAGTAATTGTATTGATAGTATATTCCCATAACTTTTCTTATAAGAAGCATGAACAAAATTTCCCAAGCTATAATATATTAAACCATCTTTATATTTTTCATAACCTTGCGGTATATGAGGATGATGCGAAACAATAATTTTTGCACCCGAATCTATTAACTCTTTATATCTATCTCTTAAATAACGGGGTGGCAAAGGAATTTCCTCTCCACCGCCATGTCCATATATAATTACTGTTTTCCCTAGTCTTTTTAGATTTTCTATAGTTTCAATAACTTCATTATTGTAAAGGCTATAATATCCAAACTGATTATTATCTGAAACACCAAACTCATCTTCAGCAGCAGCCAATACAACGATCTCTGAAGTTAAGTTTACATATTTTTTAGCTTCATCTTTGTTTTTTCCTGCTCCAAAAAAATTAATATTTTCCCCTCGCAAGAATTTTTGTGTTGACTCAATGCCTTCCATGCCATAATCAGATATATGATTATTTGCACCTCCAAAATAATTAATGTCTAGTGCCCTACTTAACTTACCAACACTTTCAGGTGTTTGAAAAAGATTGGGACCTGCTTTAGGTAATGGATGTTTAGTTTTTTCCTTAGATAGTATTGGTGCTTCAAGATTCATGATCTTAAAATCTGACTGTCTAAATAAATCTACTGTTGATTTTGAAATACTATATTCACTATCATTTAAGCAGACATCTCCACAAAACAAAATATTTGTTGTCTTTCTGGTTCGAGGCGATATATTTTGCTTATTTTTCATTTATGTAGATAAGATTTGATAGAGTTTTGGCAAAAAGTCTGTATTTTTTTGATTTTAAATAAGTTGTTATTTTATTAGAATTTGCTGATTTAAAATCAATTATATTAAAAACTTCGACAATTATCAGCTTCGGACGATACTTTTCCCAGTTGTTCGATTTTAATACATCCAGTTCTTTTCCCTCTACGTCTATAGACATGAAATCAATCTTTTTAGGTATCTGCAGTTTTGAAAGTATTTCAGATAGTTTACGAACTTTAAGTTTCGATGTTCCGAGAAGTTTATATCCAATTTCTTGGTAATGTCTATGATAATTTTCATCAAAAGTATTTAAGGCGGAATCATTAAACCTGTAGTAATTAGTCAATTTTGATGAGTTTCCAACAGCTGAGCAAATATTTATATCACTTTTTCTATATCTTCGAAATAAATTTATGGATTCCTCGTCGGCATCAACGTTTACTCCTTTCCATCCTTTTTTAAAAAAAATAAACGTATTATTAAATCTCAGCGGATGATTAGAGCCAATGTCTATATAAAAACCACTATTTTTACTTTCAAAATATCGACTAATAAGTCTATCCTCTCCTTCTAATGAATAGGATTCAAAAGAATATAAATTGATTTTTAAAAAAAGATTTGATATCTTATTAAACATAATATTATAAATTTTTGTAAGAAAAGTAATAAAGATTTGGAAGTATCTCCTTGGAATTACAGACAATAAAATTGTTGTCATGTCGCATTTTTGTTTCTTTTGGTCCCTCATACCAATATTTTGCTTTAACATCTTTGTCATCAATACATTTATGGGGTGTGACTGTCCAAAATTCTATCTTTTTATCGATAGCACTAGATTTTATAGTAGACAAAGATGTTGTATCAAGAGTCTGTCCCCCATAATAACAGTTAATCAAAAACGAACGCATGTACCCATCGTCATCGTACCAAATCATGTCGGGATCATATCTACCTAACGATATAGGACCATCTGGAGGATTCTCGCACCATACCACTGAATCATAAACTCTAGGCAATCTAAATTTAACCCAGTCATAAATATTATCTCTTCCAATAGAATAGTTGATTTCGTTCCAGCTTACGTTTGCTAAACTATTTGTCTTCTTTATTACTAGCCAATAATTATGAAAAATCGGCACCAAGAACAATACTGCAACTACAAACTTGATGACCGTCGGTAGTTTAATTTTTGTAAACACGTACACAGAAATAGTTATAGACAGTAACAATAATATTTGCATATGTTGGTGATACCTAATATAGAAGCCAGATATAAACTTTAAACTAATAAGTTCAATTACAAAAATTGATAGGTAGAATATAATTATTTTTCTCTCATTATTGTATTTCTTAAAAAATAATGTAAACATAGACAGTAAAGCCATTATTACAATTGGTTTTCCGCCAGGAATAAGACTTAATATTATAGACTTTAAATTTGCAAAATTTACTTTAGTTGTCCATTCTCCAAAGAAAGAAATGTTAGTATTACAATCAACAGCATACTTTCCCCAACAAGGAAAAAGAAATGGATAAATTGGATTCCCATATATTACAAAATTTTTAACGTACCAGTACCCACCAAACACCAAAAACAGTAACAGTAAATAAACTGAATTTTTGACTGTTGATTTATTAAATAACATCTTAAGTTGTGATAAGTTTAAAATAAATAACATAAATATAAGTGGAACGGTTGCTGTAATTACTGGATATTTTGTCCCTAACGACATAGCTAGAAATATAGTGGCTAAAGAAAAAACTTCCAATTTATTATTTTTATCAAAAAGACTAAATGAGGAAAGAATCAGCCCCACGATAAAAAAAGCATATGAAGATATGTCAACAAAACCAACAGTCGAGGTAAAGACGATATCCTGCGGAAGACTTAAAAACAGCAACACAAAGAAAAAGCCCACCAAAAAATTAAATCGTCTTCTTAGGAAATGGCCAACAAAAATTACTGAAGTCGAAAGTATGGTAAATAGTGTCAATCTTACAACTGAGTATGTCTTCGTAAAAGAAAATCCTAGGGTAAAAAAGGTATCAATTAAGTGTGGTGCATTATTTAAAACACCCCCATCGAACCTCCAAACATCTGCAAGTTGATAATTAACCGAGTAAGGTGATATAAAATGATAAGCCATTTCATCACTATAATAAGGCGGAAGAGAAGCTTTAACAAAAACAGCAGGTAAGAATGGTATAACAAGTAATATAAATGGTGATAAAAGTTTAAGATGATTAAATAAGCTTAGGTATTCTTTATCTCGAATATAGAATGGTAAACTAATAACCAGAATTAAAATTGCACTGCCAAAAATTACTAGTTGGGTTGGCCGGATTATAAATCCAGCTAAAAACCATAGAAAAATAAAAAAACCAAATCCAATTAGCCAATTTAAAATTCTAGTATCACCAGACAATTGACGGTTTTTAATTATGAATTTCTTAATAAAGGTTCCAAATACATCAAAGAAAATAATAATTAACATAAAAATTAAAATATTCTTTAAGTTAAGGGGTTGAAAGTAGTCTGAAAGTTTAAATAACATATATTAAAATACTATTTTGAATTGTATCACATAGATAGAATTTTCCAATCAATACCTGTATCATATATTATCAATATGAAAATTGCAGAAATAACAACTCCAATTAGAGCAAAACTGATAGCAAATGCTTATAAACAATGGATAATGAAAAATAATAAAGTACTTGACATTGGTTGTGGTAATGGCGTTGTCAGTATTTTATTAAAAGATCTTTTAAGCATAAATATTACAGGTTGTGACAGAGACCAATATTTAATCAGGGAAATCAATTATAAAAAAATGATTGATGATTCAATACTCCCTTTTAAAAATAAAAATTTTGATGTAGTCATGTTTAATGACGTACTTCACCACACAACATACAATAATCAAATAAAATTAATTCTCGAAGCATTAAGGGTCGCAAACAAAGTAACTATTTTTGAGTTAAAACCAACATTAGTCGGGAAATTGTTAGACTTTCTAATAAATAAGATTCATAATCCCAGAATGGATATCCCCTTTACATACAGAGAATCAGATAATTGGGAGTTAATATTTACAAAAAACAATATTCATTATAAAAAGAAACTAGTTAAATCACCATGGTTTTATCCGTTTTCACACGTAGCTTATTTGTTATTATGAATCTAGTTACTGGAAAGTAGCAATATATTTCTTAAACAAAAAACGCATTAAGCCATTAATATTACGTTTGTCAAGCTCATGAAAAAGTTGTTTGTAGGAATTCCATTTATTTAATCTATTTTCAGTCTTTAAACTACTGCTTCTTTTATGGTATCTATACTTTACTAACCTGTCAGGAATAATGATAATTTTTTGATTTTTATCCACAACTTCTAATACATATTTCCAATCTTCTCCTCCAAAATTGTAATTATCATCAAATTTTAATCCCTTTATCACGTTGGTTGTAAAAAGCATGTGAGAAAGCTGACATAAATAAAATCCACTCGATGGTACCATCCCATTGTTAAAAACAATGAACATCAATTGAAAAAAATCTCTAATTGTTGATAGTAAGTATATCTTCAACTTAAAGAGGATTGGTAATTCTTTGGCAAAAAGCGGTTTTGACAATGTAATAGATGTCCCTGAATTAGTCGTTTTTAGCTTGTTGACAGACTTTAATAAAAAATCATTTCTCCAAACATCATCGGAATCTAAAAAGGCCACATATTCTGAATCTATATATTTTAAGGCTTGGTTTCGAGATGGACCAGATTTCAAATTCTCTTTGTTTCTGATTATTTGTACTTGAGGGAATAATCTATTTATAATATTTTTGGCAGGTTGAGGATAATTATCATCTATCACAATGGTTTTTAATAAAAAGTTTCCTTTTTGAGCATAGACGCTCTTTAGCGTTTCAGCCAACAAATCATATCTACCATACACAGGTATAACAACCGTAATTGAAGTCCTATTTTTTTGCATAGATATATCCTATGTTATTCTCTATAGAATGGTAAAAATGTTTAACAGTAAATCCTTTTGATTTTAGTAAATTTACTAGTGTTAAGTGATCTTGTCCGCGTGCAATCTCATAAAATTCCATAGCAATATTATTTATCCGTCTGTATATGCTATCGGGGCAATTATCTAGTATTTCATATTCAGCCCCCTCACAGTCTATTTTTAGAAAGTCGCACTTTTTAATATTATTGCTAATAAAAATATCTTCTAAAGTTATTACTTTAACGGGCTCAAATCTTTTTTCGTTTCGTGTTTGATACACACTTCTCATTCCTGAAATACCCACGTCATATAATTTAAGCGTTCCTCTTTTCCCTCCAATAGCACAGTTGGTTGGGATTATATTTTTTTCAAGCCGGTTTAAATTAATATTAGCAATAAATTGATTAAATGTTTTTTTAGAAGGCTCAAAAGAAAATACTTTCGATGCTGGAGTTTTGTTAGCTACATAAACTGAAAAAGCTCCGATATTAGCGCCTATGTCTATAGTAACAGAATTGTCTCTGAGTCTACCTACTTTATAATCATTGTTACTAAATATTTCATTTATCGTTAAAGTATCCATAAAATGAACCACCTTAAAAACAATGCCATTCTTAAGTTTCATTAAATGACCCTTCTTAAAATCTAACAAGCCAATAACAGCTAGTGGAATATCAATCCAGTTTTTAAAAATATTTATCATACTTAAACAAGTACTTAGATACATGAATATTTTAATAATCTTAGGTTTTTTAAATGGTCTATTCATTTTTGTAATATTTCTATGGTAAACGATTTACAAGGTGAGTTTTAATTGTTTCTATTAAAAATACCCACATTAAAGTAATTGACATTATAGCGCCTAAAAGCATTTTTGTCCCTAGATGGTCATCTGATAAGACAAATATCATTAATCCACTACACAATAAGCCTAATGCGACAAAAGGAACTAGATAATTATTATTTAACAATTTTGATATTGGGTTATGAACAGTCTCAATGGCAAAAGCTAAAAACATTAATGCTAAATAACTAAAAAACGTAACAGTAAACAAAAGAAGGAAAAGACTTGTTAAACCAAAATTTGTTTGAAGTGCCATCAAAGAAAGTAAAAGAAAAAGTACCATTAGGTATATAAAAAGCACTGGTTTTAATAATATAATTGATTTTAAATGTCTCCATCCATCTGACCATCTTGATAGGTGTGGCTTTTTACCTCGTTTATCTTTCAAAAATTTTATTGGTACCTCTCTATATTTACCCTTTTTTATTGCAGTTTTTAAAAGTAACTCACTTGCCCATTCCATACCTGAATTTCGCATATTCAAAGTGTTATAAAATGATTTTCTAACAACTCTCATACCTGAATTACAATCTGTTGTATTAATACCATAAAGTAATCTCACCAAAAAAGTTAGGATAGGTGTTCCTAAATATCTATTTAGGAATGGCATAGCGTTTTTTTGGATTGAACCTTTTAGTCTTGATCCTAATATTAGATCAGGTTTATCCACATCAAGCATTTTTTTGAACTGTTTAAGGTTTGAGAAGGGATAACTTAGATCAGCATCTCCAAATACAATATATTCACCAGAACAGTTTTTAATACCCCAATGTAAAGCTGCACCATAACCCCTAATTGGGACATTAACAAATCGAACACCCTTATGCTTTTTAATTATATTTAAAGTTCCGTCTGTACTACCGTTGTCGGCAACTAATATCTCATATTTATTATTTAAATATTTATCTGAATTTTCTTTTGCATCAATTAATACCCGCGATATTGTTTCTTGCTCATTTAAACAAGGTATTAAGATTGTGTATTTTATATTATTCATTAATTTGAATTTTAATGCTAAAATCCGTTTTATGGAATACAGAAAAATATTAGTCACAGGTGGAGCAGGTTTTATAGGCTCACATACTGTTGACTTACTATTGGCAAAAGGTTATAAAGTTAAAATTCTAGACAATCTTCAAGAAAGGGTTCATCCGAAAGGAAAGCCAAAGTATATACCTAATGATGTTGAATTTATTAAAGGTGATGTTTCAAATCCAAAGGATCTACTTAAAAGCTTAAAAGGAATTGATGCAGTTTACCATCTAGCAGCATATCAAGATTATCTACCAGATTTTAGTACCTTTATACACACTAACACAGAAAGCACAGCTTTAATGTTTGAACTTATACTTGCAAAAAAACTTCCAATCAAAAAAATTATATTTGCATCTTCACAATCTGTTGCAGGAGATGGTAAGTGGAAATGTAGCAAACATGGTACTTTTTGGGCAGAACAAAGACCAATAAAACAATTGGATCTTGGAGAATGGGAATTAAAATGTCCAAGATGTGGCAAGCCATCAAAACATATTTTAATGACTGAAGATATTGTAAAACCAATTACTACATATGGTATATCAAAATATTCTATTGAATTACTAGCTGATATTTTAGGTAAAAAATACAACATTCCAACTGTTTGCATGCGTTACACTTATGTTCAAGGACCAAGAAATTCCTTTTATAATGCATATTCGGGTATTGCTAGAGTTTTTGCTATGAGGATACTAAATAATAAGACACCAGTTTTGTTTGAAGACGGCTTAGGTTTAAGAGACTACATAAACGTGTCGGATGTAGCAAGAGCCAACTTACTGGTGCTTGAAAATCAAAAGGCAAACAACCAAGTCTTCTTTGTAGGAGGAGGTAAAGCCTATAAAGGAATAGATTTTGCTAAAACCATGATCAAAGTTTTTAAAAGTAACCTAGAACCTGAAGTACCAAACATCTATAGAGTTGGGGATACTAGATCAACAGTATCAAGCATTAAAAAACTTAAAAAACTGGGTTGGAGACCAGAAGTTAAACTAGAAAAATCTCTTACTCAATATAGGGAATGGATTCATGAACAAGGATATATTGAAGATAAATCAGATATTGCAATGAACAATATGATAAAACAAGGAGTTATCAGAAAGATTAATAAAAAATGAAAGGTATAGTATTAGCTGGAGGTTTGGGAACAAGACTATATCCAATTACTAAAGTATTAAATAAACACATTTTACCTCTTTACGACAGACCGATGTTTTTCTGGCCCTTAAAAAATTTAATCGATTCTGGTATTACTGAAATTGCAGTTGTTAGTGGTCCCCCATTTGGTATTCAGGTAAAAAAAATGATTAAGGATTTACCTAAAGTAAAAAATGTTAAGGTCCACTATATCTTCCAACCTAAACCTAGTGGTATGCCAGACGCTATTGCTAAATGTAGAAAAATTTTTAAAGGATCAGATATTATTGTTATAGCGGGTGATAATTATTATAATTCAAATTTCAAAAAAGAAGTATCAACCTTCACCACTGGCGCAATATCATTTTTAAGAAAAGTAAAAGACCCAAAAAGGTATGGTGTCCCTATTTACAAGAATTTAAAACTTATTCGAATTAAAGAAAAACCAAAAAATCCTAAAACCAACTGGGTCATTACAGGTCCTCATCTTTTTGACAAAGATGTTTTCAAATTTATTGATACTTTAAAGCCTTCAAAAAGAGGGGAGCTTGAAATTGCTGATCTAAACACTATTTATATAAAAAATAATAAGCTAAAATTGATTAAAAGAAATGATCTTTGGGGAGATTCGGGAACTTTTGATTCACTCCTAGAGATCGCAACTATTGCTAAAAATTATGTTAAAACCCAACAAAGATAAAACAGTAATCATAACAGGAGCAAGTGGTGGAATAGGTAAAATTATTGCTTTTGAATTTGCTAAAAAAGGCTATAAACTAATTCTTATTTCCAGAAACTTAAAGAAGCTCAAAAAAACACAAAATGAGATAAAAACAATCGCTTCAAATTGCAAAATATTTTCTTTAAATGTAACAGATTATCCTAAAATTAAAGAGGTTTTTAAAAATAATTTAATCAAGGGTTATTATGTTTTGATTAATGCTGCTGGTGTTATAAAACCCATAGGCCCTTTTGAAAATAATAATATTACAGAATGGACAGAGTGTATTAGAACTAATTTAATGGGAACTGCCAATATTATTCACGCCGCACTTCCATATATGGATCATCCAAATGGAGGAACAATAATCAATTTTTCTGGAGGAGGAGCGTTTTATTCTCGACCAAATTTTACAGCTTATTCTACTTCAAAAAGTGCGATAGTCAGATTTACAGAATCTCTTGCATCTGAACTATCAATTAAGAATATTCGTGTCCACGCCGTCTCACCGGGAGCAATTAACACAAAACTTTTTACGGATATGTTAGAAGCCGGTCAAAAAAATATAAATAAAAATGATTGGAAGAATTTACAAAAACAAAAAGAAACCGGTGGCGAGAACCCTAAAATAACAGCTGAGCTTTGTTTGTGGTTAGACTCACCCGCCTCTAAACCTTTAACGGGTAAGGGTATATCGGCTATATACGACAAATGGAAAAGCTGGACAAAAATAAAAATTAAGTTCCTTGTAAAAAACAGTTGGTATTCTATGAGAAGAATAGATCCTTATACTATAGATAGATTACCAAAAATATGAATGTAGGTATAATTGGTATTGGTTTAATCGGAAACAAAAGAGCATTGTCAGTAATAAATGCGGGAGACAAAGTATTACAAGTTGCAGATATTGATTTAAATAAGGCAATTAAATTATCAAAAAATCTTCCTGGAACAACCGCCACAAAATACTGGAAAGATGTTATTGCCAATAAAAACATTGATACGGTTATTGTTTCAACAACTCACAATAATCTTGCAAAAATATCCTATGCTGCTCTTAAAGCTGGAAAGAATGTGTTGTCGGAAAAACCACTAGGTATCAATGTTAATGAAGTAAAACTTTGTGTTCAAATTGCAAAGAAAAACAAACTTATATATAAAAGTGGCTTTAATCACAGATTTCATCCTGGAATTGAAATGGCAAAAAAAATATTTAATGAAGGTAAGATTGGAAAAATTATGTATATAAATGCCGTTTACGGCCACGGGGGCAGACCTGGTTATGATAAGGAGTGGAGAATGAATAAAAATATATCAGGTGGTGGTGAAACAATTGACCAAGGAGCACATTTAATTGATCTAGTGCTTTGGTTTTATGGTTCTGTTCCCCAAGAAATAATTGGAATTCCGGTAACTCTATTCTGGAACATAAAAGTAGAAGACAATGTTTTTATGCTTTTCAAAGACAAAGATTTTGTTGCAAACCTTCACGCCGGATGGACAGAATGGAAAAATAGATTTAATTTTGAAATTTATGGAACAAAAGGCTATCTTAGAATAGACGGGTTAGGAGGAAGTTATGGTACAGAATCCCTTATTTTGGGTTTAAGAGTTCCTGGGAAAGCACCTAAAGAAAAAACTTGGCAATTCATTTCTCAAGATGAATCTTGGAATAAAGAATGGAAAGATTTCAAGAGATCGATATTTTCAAAGAATAATGTAGGTGCTACAGGTGAAGACGGGCTTAGGGTTTTGAAAATAATTGATGAAATATATAAAAGAAGTTAAATATTTTTATTTGTTGTACCTACCTACTCCAACATATAAAAGACCATTCTTTTCAAACTCTTTTTCATAACCATAAAAACTATTATAACAATCAAATACAGTAAATGGAGATTTCATTAGTTTTTTCATTTTAGAAAAATTAATATCTTTATTTGTTATCGGTGAAAGAAGAAGCAATAAATTAGAATCTTCCAAAACCTTATATTGATCATTTAAAACTTGTAAATTCCCGCTTGAAAATTCTTTAATTATTTTTTCTTTGTTAGTTATATCTCCATATATTTTTACCCTGGCTCCAAGCTTGAGAATTTTTCTAACCAAATCAATCGGTAAAGATCCCCGCAAAGTGCTAACACCTTCTTTATAAGTTATGCCCCAAATTCCTACTTTCATATCCTTTATTTTTTTAAAATGACTATCTAACTTTTCAAAAAAATACTTTTTTCTAAGTTCATTCTTTTTTTGTACTGCAGAAATCACCGAAATTTCAATTTTTTGCTTTTTTGCTTCATCCATTAAAGCGCTAAGGTCCCTTTCTAGGGTTACCCCTGAAAATCCCAAGCCAGCACCGAGATATGCATAGGGACCGATACGTTTGTCTATTCTAAGAGCGTTTGAAACCTCATACACATCTGCCCCAACTTTTTCGCAAATATCGGAGATATCGTTTATAAAACTTAGAGAAGTGGCTAAAAATGAATTTGTCGCATGCTTTATCATTTCTGCAGTTTGTGGATTGACTTTAATAAACAACTCTGAAGTTTTTTGTAGAACAGACTTTATTTTTTTAAACACCATATCATCATTAGTTCCAATAACTACTCTATCTTGGTGAAAAAAATTATCAATACTTTGCCCTAGTCTTAAATTTTCTGGTACGTAAGCAAATCCTATTTTTTTTCTCTTATTCTTTGAAAGAATCTTTTCAATTTTTGCACACGTCCCAACAGGAAGCTGACTTGACACTACTATGGTGGAATCTTGTTTTAATTTAAAAATAATATCTTTTATCTCTCTCAAAATTTCAGAAACATTGGGTAGATTATTTTTATTTGTTGAGGTATCTATTGTAATCCAAACAATATCGCAATTTTTTACAATACTTTTATCCGGAGTAAATTTTAAAAACTTAGTTTTTTTATTTTTCTTAAGTAAATCAACTAAACCTGGCTCAAAAAGGTCAGTTTCTCCTTTTTCTAATCTATCTCCATAATCAGGAATGTCTGTAATAGCAATAACTTCATTTCCCATTGCAGACAGACAAACAGAATATATTGTACCTAAATGCCATAAACCAATTGTTGCGATTTTCATTTATCTTAGAGTATCATCACATAAACTTTTTGCATTTTCAATATTGAATAGTAGAATACACTATATATCTAAAAATAAAATATGATAATAACTCGCACGCCAATGAGAATATCTATAGGAGGTGGTGGGACCGATCTTCCGTCCTTTTATAAAAAATTTGGTAGTAAATTTATTTCGGCCGCAATTGATAAATACATTTATGTAGTAATTCAGGAGAGGAAGTATTATGACGAATTCTTAATAAAATATTCCAAAACAGAATTAACCAAAGATGTTTCAAGTATAAAGAATGAAATAATTCGAGAATGTTTAAAATATATGAAAATTGAAATACCCTTAGAAATTGTCTCTATGTCAGAAATTGGTGGTGAAACAGGTCTGGGATCATCTGGTGCATTCACAGTGGGACTTCTAAATGCATTACATGCTTATAAAAGGGATATCGTGAGCCAACAACAACTTGCAGAGGAAGCCTGCTATATTGCAATCGATATTTTAAAACAACCAAGTGGTAAACAAGATGAATATATTGCTTCATTTGGGGGAGTAACAAAATTTGAAATTAATAAAAAGGGTAAAGTTTCTATTAATATTAATGAATTCGATGAAATATTTATTAAGGAATTAGAACATTATCTTTATATGTTTTTTACTGGGATAAGAAGAAAATCAAAAACAATATTATCACGTCAAAAAACTGCCACAGAACACAATAATAAGGGAATAATCAATAACCTGAAAGAAGTTCAAGCATTAGGTTTAGAAATTGAAAAGTCATTAAAAACAAAAAATTTACAAAGGTTTGGAGAATTAATGCATAAACATTGGCTATTAAAAAAAATGAGAGCAAAAACAACAACCCCAAAAATTGATAAATGGTATGAATTAGCTTTAAAAAATGGTGCACTAGGAGGAAAAATTATGGGTGCAGGAGGGGGTGGTTTTTTTCTTTTTTATTGTGATCAAAATGCTCCATCCTTAATTCAAACATTAGAACAAAACAAACTTCAACACATACCATTTAATTTTGTCTATCAAGGTAGCCAAATCATCGTAAATTTATAAAATGACTCATAAAGCTTTATTTTTAGATAGAGATGGGATTATAAACAAACTAGTTAGATACCAACACGGTTGGGATTCTCCACAAAATATAAATGATATAAAGCTAGTAAAAGATATAGAAAAAATAATTATTTGGGCAAATAAAAATTCTATACCTGTGATAGAAATTACCAATCAACCTGGAGTTGCAAAAAATAAAATATCATTAGATACACTTGAAGAAATAGAACAAAAAATTCACACACTTTTAAGAATAAAGGGTGCAAAAATCGATAAAGTCTATAGATGTCTTCACCATCCAGATGCTATTGTGAAAAAGTATAAGAAAATATGTAATTGCAGAAAGCCTAAAACTGGACTTTTTATTAAGGCGAAAAAAGAAAATTTAATTAATTTAAATGAATCGGTATTCTTGGGTGATAAATATACTGATTATGTAGCAGGAAATTCTATCGGTTGTAAAACTTTCATTTTTCTTCATAAGAATGATGAGGCTAAAAAGACTAAGGAAGTATACAATTTAAAAACCAATAATAAATCAGAAAATTTAAATGAATTATTCAGGAAAATAAAAGAATATTTATCTTAAAGTAATTTTGTCTTGCACATCTTCAAAAGCTTTATTAAATTGATCTGCTGTTTCTATACCCCTTTGTGTATACATCCATTCATTGATTAATTTAGGTGGAATTGTAACGATATCTGCTCCGCCATTGAAAGCTGCCTCTATTTGGTCAACACTTCTAACACTTCCCACAATTATTTTAGAAGACAAGCTATGACTCTGAAGATAATTAATAGTCATGGTCAGGGTAGATAATGCATCTGGGATTATTTTATTAGCTTCTTCTCTATTAAAATTATTGGAAACTAAATTTTCAACAATTTGTTTTTTAGCTTCTTCCCTTCTTCCCCAAAAGAGACTTACATAATTATCTCCATCAGCCTTGCTTAATCTTAGCGCTTCAGACGCTCCCACAAGTTGTCCCATACTTAATCCCAAAGTTGCATTAACTCTCACCCCTTCTTGACCTAATTTGTACATTACTTCAAACGCCTTTTGACTATCTCTAGGATCCATCGGTATCTTAATAACTGCGTTGCCTGAAAATTTATCTCGATAGTGTAGTGCTAAGTCAATCATTTCATCTTTAGACATTCTAGAATCAGGAACTTCAATTGATATAGGAAAATTTGGACCAGTTATTTCAATCATTTTTTGCACATGCCCTGGAATATCAAAAACATTATCTTTTTGTAAAATTACAGGATTTGTCGTAGCCCCTCCAATTATTTTTGTATCAAACCATTTTTTAAGTTCTTCTAAATTTGCAGAATCAAAAAATATTCCTGAATATTTTAGCGGTTCTCTTTCATTTCTTGTCATTTTTAATTCTTTCTTTTAAATCAAAGATTATTGAATGGTGCAAAACTACGTGCATAGCTTCTATAACTGGTGTACCATAAATCTCTGAATTAGTTGGAATAATTATAGAAGCATCTGACATTTCTTTCATCGCTCCACCATCAAAGCCTGCAAAACCAATAATTTTTGCTTTTCTTTCTTTTGCTAATTTCATTGCTGAAACTAAATTTTGAGACCAAGGACCAGCAGAATCACCTTTTTGACTGCCACCATGAACAGAAAAGCCAACAACGACATCGTTTTTAGTAAGCCATGAATTAAGTTGTCCTGAGAAGACAGACCCCCATCCTTTATCATTTGTCAAAGCACTTACTAGTGGAATATTATCTACCAAAGATAGTGTTTTAAACCCTAGTTTGCTACCAGTAATAACAGTTTTGGCTAAGTCAGCTGCAAAATGCGTTGCGGTTGAAGCAGATCCACCGCATCCCATTGTATAAACAACCCCATTGTTTTTGTAACAATTAAATAAAATGTCAATAACTTTTTTATATTCTGGCGAATCAATAAAGTATAGTGAGTATTTTGCTATAAGTCCAAAATATTTGTCAGAGTCAAACTTGTCAATTATCATTGATGCCGTATAATAGCAACCAAACCAAACTAATGTCAATGGGCAGCACAAATTTTAAAAATTATTATAGGAAAGATACTAAAAAATTAATTAAGTTTTTGGTTCCTAAAAATGTAAATGTTTTCATTACTACCAAAAATAGATATAAGCCATCTAGATTAAGCGATTTTATTATTATTGACGAGTTGATTGGAGATATTAAAGACGTACAAGCTCTTTTCACCTTGATTAGAAATAATAGTAACGAAAAAGCTAGAATTCTTATTACCTATTACAATTTTCTTTGGAAACCTATTCTTAATTTTTCTACCTATATGGGTTGGAGAACTAAAACAGGAGAGCAAAATTGGCTTGATAATGGTGATATTAAAAATTTATTGGAACTTTCCGACCTTGAAATGATTACGAATCAGAAAAGACTTTTAATTCCAATTGATATTCCATATGTGTCTAATTTTGTTAATCATTGGATCGCTCCTCTTCCAATTATAAACATGTTGTGTCTAAAAACGTGGACATTAGCTAAATTAAAACAATCAAAAATAATAAATTACAGCGTATCTATTGTAATTCCTGCAAGAAATGAAGAGGGTAATATAACAACCATGCTTAAAAAAATTCCTATGTTTGGGAATTCACAGGAAATTATTTTTGTTGAGGGCCATTCCAAAGACAACACCTGGAATGAGATAACAAAATTAGTTAATCAAAAACATTCAAAAAATATTAGTGTGAAAGGTTTTAAACAAAAAGGAATCGGCAAAGCGGATGCTGTACGTTTAGGATTTGATAAAGCAACTAAAGACATACTAATAATATTAGATGCCGATTTAACTGTTGATCCAAAAGAACTACCCAAATTCTATAATGTCTTATCTACTGGTAAGGCTGAATTTGTCAATGGTTCAAGACTTGTCTATCCAATGGAAAAAGGGGCAATGAATACATTAAACATAATAGGTAATAAAGTGTTTAGCTGGTTATTTACTTGGATTTTAGGACAAAGATTTAAAGATACACTTTGTGGAACCAAAGTTTTGTTTAGAAAAGATTATGAAAAAATTAAAAAAGGTAGAAATTTTTTTGGAGATTTTGATCCATTTGGAGATTTTGATTTAATCTTTGGTGCAATCAAACAAAATTTAAAAGTAACTGAAATTCCAATACGGTATAAAGAGAGGGTATATGGTTCAACAAACATTAACAGGTTCAGACACGGATGGCTTCTTTTGAAAATGTTTGTGTATGCATTCAAGAAGTTTAATTTTTAGATGCAATTAGATTAACGTACGACATTCTTCCTTGATTTTTCGAATATAACCGTTTCTTATAATCCTTTTCAAGAAACTTTATCTTAAATCCAATCTTCTTTAAAAAATTGGTATAGTCTTTATAAGATCCACCGGCTTGTTTTAAATCAAAATGTGAGAACTCACTTAGCAAAATAATATCCTTGTATTTTTTTAACGTATTTTTCATACCCCTAACAACACTGTATTCAAATCCTTGCGTATCTATTTTTATAAAGTCAATGTTTTTGACCCCTATTAAATATTTATCTATGGTTAAACACTTAATAATTACTTTCTTTCTATTTTCGTTATTGTCATACGTTAAATGATCAACATTCAAATTATCAGATATATACAAATCTATAAAACCTTCTTTCATACCAACAGCTACGTTGTTTAATACAATATTATTTCGACCTTTACATAATTCTTTAAGATGTAGAAAATTATTTTTTTCCGGTTCGAAGCAATAGACTTTCCCTTTTTTCCCAACAAGATCAGAAAGGATTAATGAATAAAACCCAATATTAGCACCAACGTCTAAAACAGTCATACCGGGTTTAACTACACTTTTGATAAAATCTATTTCTTCTTTTTCATTTACGAATTTATATAAAAAATATAAATATTTATATAGTTTGAAATTACTCTTATAAATTCTATTAACTATGTTATATGGAAGCATTGGACTAATTAGTTGCATATATTTATTTATCTCTCAATCGACAGTGCGATGACGTTATTAACACTATATCATCTGAACCAGAGATATCTTTATAACTAATAGTATACTGTGGGTACTTCTGTAAAAATGGCGCTAGTGCACTTTTGATTATATATAGATGATCCCAGCACCGATCAAATAGATCAACGGCATAATTTTCTGAAGTGGTAATTTTTTCAAAATTTGTACTTAGTTCATATAAATTATCTCTCTCACTTTTTAATCTATCACCAAAAACCCATCCGCCTGTCCAATCCCTTGCCCATAAAATTGCAAAATCTTTAGATCTTCCCCACAGCCAGACTGTGCCGTGCTCAGAGGGATTTGACTTGATATACTGCTCAATTACATCGGCTTTTTGAGATGAATTAAGTACTATGGAATAAAAACTTAAGATATTATTAACAACTGCAGATATTAAAATAATAGATGCAATTATTTTTATTACTTTAGGTAAAGTGTTTGACCTATCTGCCAGAATATAAATTGCAATCAAATAGTTTGCTAATTGATAGTAACTCAAATAGTATTTCGAGAAAATTATAAATGTCATTGATACTCCCAGAAACATCGAGTTAATTGGCGAAATTAATTTATCTTTTCTAATAAATCTATTTGACAGAATAAACAGAAATGTAGATATAACAATATAAAATGGTACTTTTTCACGACTAATTAACATTTTAAAAGATTGAGTATAAGTATCTAAATTAAATATTGTTTTTTCCCCACTTCCCTGTACCCCTGAAGTTGTAGCCAGAACGTTTACCCACTTAAACATCCCAGCATAAGTTTGTCGAATTGGCCAAGTAGAAACCAAAAACATTACACCAACTAAAAAAACAGACAGTACTAAATTTAGAATTTTTTGTCTCGTGTTCATGTTAGGCAATGTAAAGGCAAGAAGAAATGATACCAAAACAACAGGAAGGTTTGTTAATTTGTTCGCTAATGCTACTCCTGCAACTAAAGGTAAAAGTATAAAAATAAATGGTGAGTGTGATTTCTGGTAATAAGAAAAAATTAATAACCATAATGACACTAGAAAAAAGGATAATGTCTCGGGAGTTATTGTAATGCCAAAATAAGGAAAACTACTAAATGTGAGCAAAGCTAGAAAGGCAAATATTGTTGATAGTTTTGATTTTGTATTGTTATAAATCGATAATAAAAATATAGCCATAGATACTGATAACAAAAGCGATTGAAAATACCTTACGTAATGAAAAAGAGAATACATATTCTGAAACACCCAGGTAATGAAAGGTATTCCTATTATAAAATGTGTATAAAATCTTATTGGTAATAGAACTAAAGAATGCAGTAATATTGTTGGCGTACCCGGATGTGTGTTAAAACCAATTGTTCTTGAAATAATATAAAGCAGTGAGTTACCTAAATATGGCACATCAGGGTCTATCGTAAAAAAAGTTGCGTATTTGCCCATTTTAAAAAGAACGGCTGAAGTTAGAATAAATGTTATGATTGAAAAGGTTACTATAAAGAAAATTAATCCTTTTTTCATATCGTCTCCACTATTTTTCTGCATAAATAAGAAGTGATCCAGATATCTCTTTAATTAATGGTAATTTTTCAAGAATAAAACCAGCCTTTTCTAGAAATCCTATCATAAACTTTGGGGCCCAAGGAAGCAAAAAATCATAATTTTTAACAACTATTTTACTAAAACCAATTTTTATTAATTCTTTTTCGACATTTTTTCTAATTAGTGCTCTTTCTCCAGGTGAATATTCCATTATTCCTCTTAGCCAGCTGATATTAGTAGTTACATAGATTATTGGATTCAATAGATTTGGTTCTGTAAAGAAAATTCTTCCACCTTTGTCTAGAACTCTGTAGCACTCTTGAAGTGTTTTTTTCATATTAACATGGTGTAGTATTGATATGCCACAAACAACAGTAAATGTGTTATTTTTAAATGATAATTTTTCACAGTTTTCCAATTTGTATGTTAATCCATTATATTTTATTCTCTCGCGACTTCTTGAAACAACTGCTGGAGTAATATCTGTTGCAATAATTTTAGCATTTGTTCCTTTTAGTCTTTTTGTAAAAACTCCATCGCCACTACCAATTTCTAATATTATATCTTTCTTGGTTGGCTTACACATCTTCTTAAAAAGAGATGCTTTATTATCATATCTTTTTAGTCCTGCTGGAGTCTTTTGTCCACTCCAGATATATTCTAAATCTGTAAAATGTTTTATTTCTTGCTGAATTCTATTCATATCAAAGTTTATACAATATCATCCAATCTATCAGATAATTTAAATGGTTTCCATTGGGAAAAAGTCTCTTGTAATTTCGAAGCATTACAATAAATAACATCATCAACCAATAATGTAGCTCTCCAAAGTGAGTTATAAATTGTTGGAGAGAGGTATACCTCAAGTTTATAAATAAACTGTCTTGTTAATCTAAATATTTGCCACATAAAATTAGGTAATTTTATGGGAGTATATGGTAACTTCATTTTTCTATATAAAAGTTTGGTTATTTGCTTTAAAGTTAACGATTCAGTACTAACATTAAAAACATCCCAATTACTACTTTTGGGCGGTTTTTCTAACAATAAAAGTACAGCTTTGGCTGCATCCTCAACATGTACAAAACTAGTTAAGCCCGGCCAATTAAGTCTTACAAAAGGTGAATTATTTTCAATTAACCCTTTAAGATAATCAAAAAAACTATTTTTCCTTGGATCTTTACCATAAACAGTAGGATATCTTAGAATACTCAACCTAAACTTCTTGTTTTTACAATATTCTTTAACTAAGTATTCGGCTTTTAATTTGCTTACCCCATAATTATTGGTTGGTATTGGTGTTAGATCTTCAGTAAACGCCTCTTTACAATCTGATCTACCACTCATAATTGCTGTTGTACTTATGTGAATAAAGTGTGTTTTAGAATTTAAGTTTTTCAAACATTCTAATAAATTTTTTGTACCTTTGTCGTTACACCTATAATCGGATGAGTATGTATCAGTATTTCCTGCAAGATGAATTATAATATTTGGAGTTTTTAAGATTGGTTTTAAATTGGCTTTAGTAACTAGATCTACCATTTGAGTTTTTACACCAAGATCTGAAAGTATTTTCCTACCGCTAATTTCTAATTCGTTAGTCTTTTTCCAAATTAAACACAGAATAGATGAAGACTTATATTTCTTAACTAATAATTTAACAACTCTTCTTCCTATAAAACCGGTTGCTCCTGTTACAATAATCATCAAAGGGTAGTATACCATAGCACCCTTTTGGTAAACATGGTACAATTTTTAGTATATTTAATATTTATATGAAAATAATTATTAGACAAATAAAGATATTATTATCTATTTTATCTGTTGCCTTTATAATTTCATTTGTGTTATCTCAAAACGCAAATCCTAACTCACTCTTTCTTTATAATCTAAAGCGCTTACAAGAAAAGACAATTTTAAAATTGATGGTTTCACCTAAAAATAATTTGGGATACCAAACAAAGTTACTTGAAAAAAGATTGGGTGAAATAGTAACAATCACGAACCTTAATGAACACTCATTTATTTTAAAGTCTTCACTTAGATATTCAACAACTACTGGTCAAATTACTGAATACATACTTAAAAATAACATGCAGGACAGTATATTACCAACGCAAAGCATTCTTAAAAGACATCGCGATGTGCTACAGGCAGTAGTTGATAAATATCCTAAGGATCTGGATATAGAGTGGAAGTTTATACAAGACGATATAAATTATGTTGACATATACTCCAAGATGTTAGACCAATCGCAATAATGAAAAGAAAGCTACTTCAAATAAGTATTTTTATACTATTAATAAGTGTGTATTTTTTGACTTTTCTTTCATCCTTTTCAAAAAAAGGGTCATTTTACATGGATGAACCTGCAATTGTCTTGTCTAGCCTTAGTGGAAATAGAAGTATATATGCCATATTTAAAGATGCGGCTGGAATTGCCCAACCCCCACTTGAACATATATTAAGAGAGAAGCTATATCAACCAATTGGTGACAATCTTGGAATATCAAGAACTTATCCAGAATTATTTCACAGATTTTTGTCACTTCTATGGTGGTTATTACCAATTGGTTATTTTTCAGTTAATTTAAAAAATTTTTCTAACAAACGAAGATATATTATCTTCTTATCCTTTCTTTTTATTATATCTTCAGATTTTTTAAGATTTTACTTATCAGAAGCAAGGCATTACTCGGCTATTGCCGCTACATTTGCATCGATGATTATCGTCCTTCTTACTGATAAATTGCCAATCTATAAACTCAGATATCATTTTTTGGTAGTATCACTACTTCCACCACTTTTACACTTAATATCATTTCCATACTATTTAGCATTAGTCGTTTACTTCTTTTACAGATTTGCTAGAGAGTCATACAAAGAACAAAAAAATTATTTTTTTGACATGATTACCTTATTTAACGTATATATTCTATTTCTGTTGTGGATATATTTTATGATTTCAAGCTTAAGTGCACAGTGGCAAAATTCAGGTACTGGGGGTGTTGATATTTCATATTTGGATTCAAGATTGAAATGGACTCTTGATTGGATATTTTATAGCAGTCCTTTTTATTTTCTCTTTAAAATAGTTCCCAGTTTTATAAAAGACCATTTGACTTTATTTTTTAGCTCCATCTCAATCTACTTATTATTTAATTTAAAAAGAAACTTCTTCAGAAATAAATCGATACCAGATATAACTTCAATTTTCCCTTTAATAATTAGTTTTGTCTGGCCATTGACAATATCTTTGGTTATCTCAAGAAGTGGAATGTTTTCTGGAGAAAGATATTCAATTGCAATACTTGTCATGGTATTTATCGGATTAAGCTCATATATCACGAATAAAATATGGCAAATTAAGAGTTTGAAAGCAAAGCAAATTACGTTTGTTGTTGTTGTTTTAGTAACACTATTCTATATATTTATTAATATTCTTCCAGTCAAGAATTTTAAATTAGATTCAGATGAAAATAAATTTGTTAGAGAAAATATTAGTATATTAATGAATAATAAAAACTATTTAATTTCTGATAATGGATCTTATTCTACCTCAATACCCATGCTTTCAATTATTAACAAGGTTCCTTTTAATATAAATTTCATTATGTGTAGGTGGGGTACTTTCTATTCTGAGGATGGTAAAAATACCATCAACCAATGGCTATCTGAACATCCAAAAGATAATGTGTATTTCTTAACAACAGGTAAAGCATTAAGGGGAAATAATAAAATAATTTGGAGTTCAGGACAAGAAAAATTATATCTAATTAAATCAATTGACACTTTAGATCTTTGCAACAAAAATGATTATTCGCAAATTAGCCAGTGTTATGTCAGATGTACAATTGGGGAAAAGCCAGACACTGATATGAGATCCATACCGGGGGTTGCACCCCATGTTGATATCACCAGAAACTAATGTAAAACAACACCAGCTGGTACAATTCTTTGATTTTCAATTTCAACGCCTTTTAAAATAACTGCGTTCATTCCAATAAAAACATCGTTGCCGACCACAACCTCTTTTGATTTCACTCCCTCTTTTGAATATCTTTTGTTGATCCCAACGGTAGGATGAAAATCAGTATCAATTAT